>Ga0208373_1000134_pt1 | contig 135933 bp, 142 predicted proteins | sample RifOxyC2_FD_184036 | JGI IMG/M metagenome (GOLD analysis project Ga0208373, IMG submission 184036) | Soil microbial communities from Rifle, Colorado - Rifle Oxygen_injection C2 (SPAdes) | ecosystem: Environmental > Terrestrial > Deep subsurface > Rock core/Sediment | place: Rifle, Colorado...
AAATGGCGCATGGATTTAAAGGTGAAATCTTGGGATGCAGGGATTTCTTTTACCATCATCCTGTAAGCTGTCGGAGGCCCGCAGAATGTTGTTATGGGGTATTTCTGCAGGATTTCCATTGTCAGTGAAGGATCAAACTTTCCTTTCTTGTAAAATGAAAATATTGTTGCTCCCATATGCCACGGGCCAAACAGGCTGGACCACGCCGCCTTTGCCCATCCAGTATCTGAGAGATTCCAGTGGATATCGCCGGGTTTAAGGTCCAGCCAGTATTTTCCTGTTATCAGGTGCGCAAGCGGATAGGACGCCTGCGTATGAAGCACCATTTTCGGCGGGCCTGTAGTGCCGGATGTAAAATAGATTAATGCCGGCTCTGATGAGAAAGCTCTTTCTCCTTTGAAGGCGTCTGCTTTATCGCTTTCTTTAATGTAATTATGCCATCTCTGTCTTTCGCCAATAATGATAAGAGAGGGATGAGCAGAGGAATTATTTACAGCGGTTTCCACTTTTTGTGCATCTTCATCTGATGCGATAATTGCCTTTATGTCTGCTGATGCAAGCCTGTATTCTATGTCCTTAGATGTCAGCAGGGTTGTCGCAGGTATCGGAATAGCGTTTATCCTCATAAGCGCAAGCATTATTTCCCACCATTCCGGAATGCCGGGCAGCATTACAAGGACTTTATCACCCTTTCCAATCCCCCTGTTTTTGAGAGCGCCTGCGCCTTTTGATGAGAGAAGTTTTAATTCAGCGAATGAAAATTTTTTATCATTAACGCCGTCTGTCCAGTAAAGCGCCGACCTGTTTTCCCATTTATCAAAGACATCAAGCGGAAAAGAAAACTTTTCAGGCGCTGAGAGGGAAAAATTTCTGTATTCTGACGGATAATCCTTCATATTTTTCTTTGTTACAATGCTACCATAATTCATTCACGGAAGCGATGACAATATTCCCTTCGCCTTTTGACATTTGTGATTTCTTATGTTAAATTTAAAAGCTTTGAAGCAGCAGGGAGTTTAATATTCAAAAAGTAAACCCAGTTAGAAAGGATGGTGCTTTCTAACTGGGCAAAAAGGATGTTTTTTAATGTTTAATCCATTCAAGTTGCTAGATAAGTTAATTAAATGGTATTCAGAGAAGTATTCGCGTAAGGCAAAAATAATTACTGCCATAGCTTTTTTGTTTTTTTTAATAGGCGCAGGTCTTGTCGGGTATAAAATAAACGATTATTTTGAGAATGACCCGAATGCCTGCATGTTCTGCCATGTTCATTACGATGCTAACAAGGCATGGGCAAAGAGCAAACACAACATGGTCAACTGTCATGAATGTCATCATTCCTCCAAGAAAGATCGGGTTGTCCAGCTTTACAGGTTTACTGTTTTAGGACAAAAGACAGTGGAGCCGAGACACGGCAAGATTATTGTTCCATGGGCACTCTGTATCAAGTGCCACTGGGAAACAAACGAGAAATATCCCGAAGCGCATAATATCAACCGCTCTGCATACCATGCAAAGCACATGTTTACAGAGCAGGTGGAATGCTCTAAATGTCACGGCTATAAGATACACGAGTTTCTGCCTGAAGAAAGATTCTGCACAATGTGCCATCAGGGCAGGGAGGTTCATGGAACAGGGATGGAAAAACTCCCATGCCTTAACTGTCATACAGACCGCACAAAGGATTTAAAACCCGGAAGGAAGAAATGCCTTTTCTGCCACGGCGGAGAAAATATAAGAAAAGAATTGATTGAAGACGGGACGATAGACGTGAAGTTTTTCCAGCCTTCGCCTTCTATGGTTAAAAAGGCAACAAAGATAAAGGTGCCTGCTGACGCTCCTATGCAGTTCCACTGCTATGAGTGCCATAAACCTCACAAAAAGGTAAGGCCTGACTGGGGCAATTGCCTGAACTGCCACGCAAATGTTCCGAATGTAGGCAAGCACGAACTGCATGTGAAGAACATGGGGATAAAGTGTAAGGAATGTCATAAACCGCATTCATGGCGCGTGACAAATGAGATAGCTAAAAAAGTCTGTGTGAAATGCCATGAGTATAAAGAACCCGAAAAATTTATAGGGCTATAACAGGATTGGTTTGATAGCGCATTGATGCCTTAAAGAGGCATCGGAGGTTTAGCATCTGATGAGGAGTCATATCTGGCGGCCGCTTTATGTCGTAATCGGCATAATTTTCTTAGCGCTGGTTATAAGAGGATTTGTTGTGCCTAAGAGTTTTGGCATACATGAGAAAGGCTACATATATGGCTGGTATAACAAAGCCGATGAGAATTTCTGGAAGGAAGTTAAAGTAAAATACAGGTCTTCAGAGTATTGTAAGGACTGCCACGGCAATAATCTTTCTTTAATAAAACAAACGCCCCATGCAGTTATCCAGTGTGAAAACTGCCATGGCCCTGCAATAGACCATCCTGAGAATCCGGCTAAGCTTGCAATTGATAAAAGCAGGGAACAGTGCCTCAGGTGCCACTCATATCTGCCGTATCCTACAAGCAACAGGTCAAAGATAAAGGGAATAGATCCTGAGAGGCATAATTCAGGGGTTGAATGTATTATGTGCCATAATCCCCATAAACCTTCGTTGAATTCTTTAAGAGGATTGAAATGATAACGAGAAGAGACTTTATAAAATATTCTATGCAGGGCATAGCAATAACGGCAATTCCTTTTACAGCGATGGAACTCCTCAAGCCGTCAGGCCTATTAGCCGCAAAAGATATAAAGAAGATCAGATGGGGGTTCCTTGTTGATACCAGAAAGTGTGTTGGATGCGGCATGTGTGTAAAGGCATGCCAGCTTGAGAACGAAATACCTTGTGATGCGAATGTTTCGCGCACATGGGTGGAACGCTATGTGCTTCTGAAAGACGGCAGGGTGCTTGCTGATTCGCCAAAGGCTGCAAGAGACGGATTCATCAGCAGCAGTATTGAGATGGGCCATGGAAAATATGAAGATGTGAAAAAAGAAGATATAGAAAAGGCTTTCTTTGTCCCGAAACTCTGCAATCAGTGTGAGAATCCGCCTTGTGTTCAGGTCTGTCCTGTGGGCGCAACTTATCAGACTACGGATGGTGTTGTGCTTGTTGACAGGAAGTGGTGCATCGGATGCGGCTACTGTGTTATGGCATGTCCTTACGGCGCCAGATTCTTTCATCCTGTGCATCATACGGCTGAAAAATGCAATTTCTGTTACCACAGGATAACAAAGGGCCTGAAGACAGCATGTGTTCAGGCGTGTCCGTTTGGAGCCAGGCTTATCGGAAATATCAATGACCCGAATGATGAAGTAGGAAGGATTATAAGAACCGAGAGGGTTTCTGTGTTAAAGGATGAATTCGGCACAAAGCCGCAGGTATATTATCTGGGGCTCAGCAAGGAGGTAATATAGATGGTTCACGGTGAAATCTGGACGCTTAAGGAACTATTCGTCTATCCGAATGAATACATCTACTGGAGCATTCAGATTGTAATGTATCCGTTTATGACCGGCCTTGTTGCAGGGGCTTTTGTGCTTTCATCGCTTTATCATGTCTTTGGCATAAAGGAACTGAAGGATATTGCAAGGTTTGCGCTTGTGTTTTCATTTGCTCTTCTTTTTGCGGCTCCTATCCCGATAGTCCTGCATATTCAGTATCCTTTCAGAAGCATGAATGTGTTTTTGACTCCGCACTTTACATCTGCAATAGCTACTTTTGGTATAGTGTTTTTTTCATACGGAGCAATTGTTGCCTCTGAACTTTGGTTTTTATACAGAAAGCACTTTGTTGAGGTATCGCTTCCGCTGAAGGAAAAGAAAGATAAGACACTGCTTGAATGGATAAAGTTTGTGATATTCCGTACTCTTACGCTTGGAGTCTATGACATAAGCGAGGAATCACTTAAGAGGGATGAAAAGGCGATAAAAATACTTGCAGGAGTGGGAATCCCTGTTGCCTGCTTCCTTCACGGCTATGCAGGTTTTATATTCGGCTCTGTTAAGGCTAATGCGCTCTGGATGACCCCGCTGATGCCTGTCATATTCATAATGTCTGCAATAGTATCGGGAATTGCGCTGTGCCTGCTTACGTATATCATTGTAATGGAGATCAGAAAGATAAAGGTAAAGGTAAAGTCTCTGAGGAAACCCTGGATGCCTAAACTGGAAGATGTAAAAGGCATTGAGATGAGCGTCATACGGATTACGGCAAAATACCTCCTGCTGTTTATGATGTTTGCCATAACCCTTGAACTCCTGGACCTTGTGTTCAGGGGTTATACTGCCGTTAAGCACTGGGATATACTGCGGACTGTTATCTATGACAAGGAGTTTACGAACATATTTATTCTGCAGTATGGGATGGGAACCCTTATCCCTTTTATAATCTTTCTGGTTCCCGGGCTTACAATAAAAAGGGCTGTTGTGGGATTGGTTCTTGCCCTGATGGGCGTATTTATGATGAGATGGAATGTTGTTATCGGCGGACAGGCCTTCTCGTTAACGCTGTCAGGTTATATGGAATATGTTATGCCGATAATTCCGCACGACTGGGAAACGTTTAAGGAAGGGCTGGGCGGAGCTGTCAGTATTTTTATCCTGCCGTTTGCGCTTTTTTGGGTATTTGCCAAGATATTCCCTGTCTTTGGCACTGATAAATAAAAGCGTGTAATACATTAACCCGAAAAGACGAAGTCTATAACAAAAGCATGATTATAACTCCGGACAGGCCGAATCCAGGTAAGGGCAGAGAAAGGCTTGTGGCGGCAGGGGTATCGCTCAAAAATAATATTTCACTCTTAATTCCGCCCTGTAATCGTTCTGCTTTTCGCCGTATTCGCTCAGCCTTTCTCCTGAGACGAATGCAGTCTTAAGCCTGAGTTCGAGGTTTGTTATTCCTGTGTATAAAAGTTCGGGAGAAAAAGAAAAGCTTTTGTCATTTATATTAGTTATCAATGTGACTGAAGGCGTGAAATAGAGTATATCAAACGGCTCTTTCTGGCTCACTCGTAAATATATGTAGTCCCTCATCGGATTTATCTTTCCATAATTGCCCTCTGTGACATTTGATGCATTTTTAAGCAGTGTGCTGCTGCCTGTCGAAATATACGAATCATATCCTTTGTTGATGAAAGAAAAATAATCCTTCATCTCGCCGGATGTAAAGCCGCTTCCGTCTCTGTAGTATTCAATAATATAAGTTGTATCTTTTTCGGTGAGATAGCGCATGCCTATCAGATAGCTTTTTGCGTCGTACTCTTTTTCAAAATTCGTTCCGTTGCTGTCGATGAATTTCTTTTTATAATCGTTTATAAAAGCGAATTCCCCGTGTATCTCTAAATTGGTGGTGATATTCCTCGAAAAATCTACCCCGTATCTCGTTGTCTTGCTTCCACCTGTGAGGACTATTAAATCGATGTCAGTGTCGTAAAATAGAAAGTAGAGCTTTCCCGCGAAATTGAGCTTGTCTATATCTCCGAAGGTATTATTTACATGATTGTAGACAGGTATTAACACAGGCGTAAATGAAACAGTCTTTAACGGCCCCTGAAAGCTTTTTATGTAGTCGGCTGATGCGACTAAAAAGCCCTCAAGGCTCAATTCGGGGTCGTCAGGGTCTTTGGGCCGGTCTATAAAGGCCGCGGGGTTCCACGCATAGCCCTTGCCCCACTTCAGGGCCTTTTTGCCGATGTCAATGCTTAGTGATGAAGAAGGTTTTATAGAGAGAAATCCCTCATAAACAGCTGTCTGCTGGTCTTCGCCAAGATAAGATTTTTTGTAGTCGGTGTTTGTCTTTACGGAGAGTTTTGCGATTCCTTTTTCAAGACTGCCTTCCAGTTGCAGTTTGGCATCGTATTCTTCAAGAGTATTTCCTTCATCACGGTTGTAGAATTTAAGCTTGTAAAGAGATGCGTTCTTATCCAGCCCGAAAAGCACTGGTTTTAATTCCAGATTGCCTCCGATATGATACGGCTTTTTTTCTATCTCGGAAATGTCAAAAGTGTGTTCTTCTGCAAAGGAGGAAGAAGCGATACCAAATGCGAAGAACAGGAACGCAAGGGTGAGGCTGCCATGGAGTTGTTTCACCTCAATGACTCAAGGTTCGGCATGAAGGTGAGGGTGAAGACCTCATCTTTGAAATCCCTTGCCTTGACCTTGGCGAATATCATGACGGACTTGTATCCCTTGTAAAGCGGGCTGTCAGTCTCTATAACGGAGGGCCTTACGAGTCCGCCTCCGAAGTCCTTAACATCTTTGAAATATAGAGTCTTAATAAGCATATTCGCCTCTGTGAGACACTCTATCTTTGTCGGGAGCTTTTTGCCTTTGTCCGCCCATATCTTCAGCCTGTCATACGCCACTGTTTTTGTCTTTGCCTTCAGATAAAGGAGGTATTCGCCTCCCTTTTCCTCAACCTTCTCCACATTATATTCCGCGGCATAATCAAGCTGAAGAATATCTGCGTTGTTGAATACGCCGCCTACTACGGACTGGATGCTTGTTATCCTGATGGGCTTGCCCACATTGGGTATGTAAAGCCACATATTGTCACCGAGACGCAAGGTGCTTCTGCCTTTCTCGCTTGCTGGCGCGAGGAATAATGAAGCAACTTTGTCGACTCCCTTCTTGACAGTAAAAAGGGTATATTCCTTTTTTCTGCCATTGGGCTCTATATTTATAAGTTTTCTGTATGACTCATATGACTCAGGACTAAGGTTTCTGTCCACCTGTTTTAAAAGTGCCGTGCCGTCTATGGCATAAACCGGAAGGGCGATAAGGAGTGATAAAAATGCTATGATAATTTTCAACATCAAAGTCCTCCTATACATGTCTCAGCGCCTTTATAGGCTCCATGCGCGAAGCCTTGAACGCTGGCTGTAGACTGGCGATTATAGAGACGATTATTACGGTTACAGATATGGCGGCAATATCGGCAGGGTTTACATTTGCCTGAAGGATTAAGCCCTGCTGCTGCCCGAAATTGAAGGTAATTTTTAATGTATTGAGTATAAAAATCAAAACAATTCCCGCAACATTGCCGATGACTGCGCCGACAATGCCGAGACAAAATCCCTCGATCACGAACATGTTCAAAATCTTCCCCGGCAGAGTCCCTATGGCTGCTATTGTGCCTATCTCTCTTATCCTTTCATACACAGCCATTATCATCACATTCATTATACTGATTAAAACAATGGCGATGAGCATGAGCTTAATGAAGAAAGTCATTACATCTATCATGCGGGCTATGTTGTAAAACGGAGAAAGCTTTTCCCATGTATGAAGCTCAAAGACGGGTTTGTCCTGCTGGTTAAGCTCTTTTGAAAGCAGTCCGTCCAGCTTTTTACTGAAGGAATTAAGCTTTCCGAAGTCCTTCAATCTAATGGCAATCTCGCTTATTCCCATTTCTTCCATCCGGAGGACTTCCATGGCATCATCTATGTGGATATAGCCGTCCCTGCCGCCGGGCCCGGTTACGCTTTCAAGCACGCCTGACACAATGAACTGCTTTCCATTGACAGAGCCGTCTTTGTTGGTCGCAACCACCACTATCGTGTCGCCTACCTTTACTTTCATGCCTTTAGCCAAAAGTTCTGGTATCCATATATCTCCTTTGTCGAGAACCCTTTTGCCGTCAGTTACTCTTGAAGCAAGAAGCGGGACAGTTTTTAATTCTTTGTCTGGATAGATGCCGTTTAACCTGATGTTAGTGGTCTCAACAAAATTACTGAACATGCCGCCGAATTTTATCCTTGGGGAATACGACTCAATTTCCAGTTGTTTGTTTAGTATGTTTTCGAGTTTAGCCGCGGCGCCTGCTTTCAGATTTAGGTTCAAGGGCAGGTTCTCTATGGAAGCCACATAGCCTTTTCGATGAACCTGAAGGTGTCCTATCACTGAATCGGTTATTTGCCCTATCATCATATTTTTGAATGAGCTAGAAACAGAGATGAACACAAGGACAAAGACCACGCCTACTGTTATCAAAGAGGCTGTAAGCAGGGTCCTTCTTTTGTATCTCAAAAGATTCCTGATTGCTATTTTGAGGAGATTACTCATTTCGCTTACCTCCTTCAACATGTCTGTCCAACAGATTTCCATCCTCCAGCGTGAATATAATCTCAGCCTCTCCTACAATCTTCTGGTCATGGGTTGAAAATATGAAGGTAGTCCTGAATTCATCCCTCATTTTTTTCATAAGCTCTATAACCATATAAGCTGTTTTATGATCTAAATTGGCAGTGGGCTCATCCGCAAGCACGAGCTTTGGATTTGTAACCAATGCCCTTGCAATTGCAACCCTCTGCTTCTGTCCTCCTGATATCTGGTCGGGATATTTGTCTTTCTGATCAATCATGCCCACAGCGTTCAGAAGGGCAGTGACTCTCTTTTTTCTTTCGGAAGCGGGTGCGCTCTGCACCATGAGCAAAGGATATTCGATATTTTCATAAACAGTGAGCACAGGGAGAAGATTGAAGTCCTGAAAGATAAATCCGATGTTGTTTCCTCTGAACAATGCGCTCTGTTTCCTGTCAAGATGCAGGACATCAGTATCTGCAACCTCCAATTTCCCTTTTGTGGGTTTGTCTAAACACCCGATGAGGTTCAGAAGGGTGGTCTTCCCGCTCCCCGACGGCCCTATGAACGAGACAAAGGATGCAGGAGCTATCTCAAAGCTAATCCCCTTTAATGCCTTCACTGCGGCCTCGCCGGTCTGATACTCCTTATCTATTCCCTTGGCGGCTATTAATGACATAATCTCCTCCTTTTCATAAAGCCCTGCCCCGGCTCAAAGCAGGGTCGTTAGTTTAAATTTACCTTCTCCATCCGGACCATACCGGAATGCCTGTGCTGTCCCTGAGTGTGAGGACATTATCGCCTTTCTTCACCTCTGCCGCGATAATTGCCAGTTTGCCAGCAAAGGTTACCCTCGAACCCTTGACCTCGACCTTGTCACCCTTTTCGATATTAGTGTCGAGCCTTTCGATATACCACCCGGGACCGAGGTGGACGGATATGGCTTCCTTATCGGTCTTCACAGTGATGTGAACGCCGTAATTCATGCCCTTCATTGGAGTGATCTTATCCACAGACTCAACCGTGCCTGTAATGGTTTCCACTGTTTTGGGATTATACATCCTCTGATACTGCGTTCCCATGCCCCATCCGCCGCTTCCTTTCCAGCCTTTCATTCCACCTCTCATTGGCTGGGCAAAGGCCAGCGAAGCGGCCAAGACTAATGATAGCGCCAAAACCAATCCTATGATCTTTTTTGTTCTCATGACTACCTCCTTGAGCCGGTTTTGTCATATACCATATCGAAAAATTGTGAAAAGCTAATGAATAAATTATGAACAATTGTGAACTTTGAAAATTCAAGAAAATCGGTGAGCAAGTTTGAGAATTTATTGATCTCATCCTGCATGAGTTTACCTGTGTCCTGCCCAGGAATATAAGTTCTCTGCCCCATTTGAGAGTGGCTTTATTGACCGGGACGATTTTTCCCTTATATGATTCTGTTAAGCTTTCTTCTCTTTTTTTATCCATGTGCAAATCCTCTTGATTGATGTCTTTGTATTACTATCCCTTCTCGCATGTCTCCGGCGTGATACGCTAATCACTTTTACCATCGTGCTCTTTTATTAATATGTTCATGCTCTCTCTATCGACTCTTCTTATTTTGATGCCGGCATTGGCAAAGACATATTCCGGACCTTTGCCGTCGAAAGACTCTCTTGTATAGAGGATATCTATCTCTTTTTCTACGAGGAATGTCGCCAGACTTATCCCCTTCCTCTTTTCCAGGGTTCGGAAGGGGTTTTCGAGTATCTCTTGTGATATCACCGCTTCATCCGGCCCCTTATCCCATACGGCAATAAACGGGGCGCTGCTGAAATGCTCGGAGACGGCATCATCTCTGTCGGCAAGGGGCACGGCATACCGTGTGCGGTCCTTCTTCTCCGGCTCATAATGGATCGTCACTTTCTCCACAAAGGGGATTCGGCGTTCTATCTCCCCTTCGATACGGTCCGCGAGTTCGTGGGCGTCCTTAAGTCTTTTCGAAGAGAGGCGCACATCCATACTTATGAATATGAATTTGCCCGAGTTCCGTGCATGCAATGAAACGACCTCTTTAACCCCATGGAATTCTCCCAGGACAGCCTTTATCTTGTCCAATGTCACTCTGTCCACGGATGCATCCATAAGGCTCTTCATGGAATCCCTGAATATCCCATAACCTGCTTTGATGACTACGAGAAGAACTGCAAAAGCCGAAATTCTATCCATAACAGGGTAAGAAAGGCGTGCACTGGCTATGCCTATCGCCACTGCAACAATGGGTGCGATATCCGCCCTCCAGTGCTCTGCATCAGCCATCAATGAAGGGGAATTTATCGCTTTTGCCCTTCTTGCTTCATACCTTGAAAAAAGGATAATTGGAACTGTCATCAAAAAAAGAACGATCAACGTCATGTCGAGATTTCTCATGCCTTCAGGAGAGGGATGATATATCATCTTTGCGATCTCATAAGCGGAAAGAAATATCAAACACGCCGAAAAAAGCGCTGCAATGTTTTCGACCTTATAGAGTCCCCACGGGAATCGTTCTGATTTCTTTTCTGAAAGGTATATGCCGCCCACAACAAGGAGACTTCCTGTGACATCAGCGAGAGAATGCGCTGTTTCAGCCAAGAGGGAGAAACTGCCGGAGAGAAGATAAAGAGAAAATTTAGCAGCCGTAAAAAATATATTCAACGCTACGGATAGGATAGCTAACTTTTTACCTTCGTCGGCAACTATCTGTCTTTTGCCCGTATTTCGATCTCCCACAGTAGTTTCCTGGACCTCAAAAAGTATGCTTGACCGCTTTTATGACGACAAATGAACTTTCGCCACAGCCTTCTTTGCCGGCTCAATTTCCCTTCCCCGTGCGATTTTTCTCATCTCTGCCGACGGCTCTACTTTAATGACCGCAGCCCTCTCCTTGTGTATGTCCGCCGCAGGTATTCTGAGGCACAAACTCGGGAAGGGATCCGGTTGTAAATATATCGATATTTCCTTGCACTGTTGCTGCCTGCGCCTGATAGACTCTGATACCGGACCGATTCAGCCCGCTTAGAGCGCCTGCTCCTATGCCTCCCACAACAATTGCGTCAACATTCTGTCCATCAAGAGCCTTAATGGGATTACAGGCTCCATGCACATGATGCATGTCTCTGTTATTGATTGCAGACATCTGGTTCGTTTCTGTATCAACAACGAGAAACATTGTTGCAGTGCCGAAATGGCCGTAAACCTCACTTTCAAAACCGTCATTTGCCTGTACTGGAAAACATACTTTCATTTTATTTTTCCTCCTTTTTGCATATGGTTTCTTCAAACACAAGGGCCTTGCATTCAGCAAGAGCCGTTGCTACCTTTTTCCGTGCACTGGAAAGAATCCTCTGGACGGTCCCTCTAGATATTTCCATTCGCTTGCCTGCCTCTTCCTGAGTAAAGCCCTCCATATCACAGAGTCTCAAAACCTCAAGCTCGTCTCGATACAATACAATCTTTTCAATCTCGGTCATGGGAATGCCTGTCGGTTTAAAGGCTTTTCCCTTAAATTTGCATTCACAAAACCTCGATTTCTTATATCTCGGCGACATTTTCCTTAATACCATTTTTGTGCATATGCACATTATAAGGTTTAAATTAATAATATGTCAAGCCGGCGATTGCTTCAACAGGCACCTTTGTTTCAGGGCAGTATTTATGCATTCATCAAGGCCAATATTCTCCTTCCTCGGCATTGGTCGTGCCGAAGAAACCAGAGAGCGACGAGAAGACGACAATGAAGGCGGTAGTGGCAGACGCCTTCTTCGGATCGAAGCCCAGCCACACAAGTACACAAGGCGGGTACGATAAAGTTTCCGCAGCCTACGCCTGGAAGGCCCCTCAGTAAGCCCTATGTAGGACGCTGTATTAACGACTATAGGCCATGGAAGAGTCTGGCACAGGGCATGTGCTTAAAGGAATCTTCATCAATTTATTTATTTTTGTTTACCGATAGTTCTTTTATGTAGGCAATCATTGCAAGGCCGCCAAAGGCCGTTAAACCGAGCCTCAGAAAGGACAGGAACAGGTGAATAATGGAAGGCCTTCTGCTAATTTCGATTTTATTATTCATTTGTATATTTTTTACCTCCCGTATTCAAAGGGCTTTATATTTTTAAGCCTGTAAAAGAGCGTGTAGTTTATTGCGAGGAACACCAATAGAAACGCGATGCTCAGAGTCGCAAATGTCCACCAGTCGTAATGAACCGGGATAGCGGCCTGCACAATGCGCTCGATGCTGTTCTCCTCCGGCAGGAAATGCGGCTTTGCCGATATGTCCCAGGGCAGTTCCATTGAAACGGTCTGGAGGCTCAGAATTTTCAGTATTGCAAAGGCTAATATATTGCCCGCTGCCACTGAAATCAACAACAGTATAAAGCTCTCTGCAATAAAGTGTCTTTTGATGTCTCTTATCCTCCAGCCCAGCATCCTCAAAAGGGATATCTCCCTTTCCCTTGACTTCATGCCTGATATTACCATCAGACAAAATGCCGACAGAAGGACCATTCCCATTACCGCAAATATGGTTCTGCCTGCTCCTGAGATCAGAGACAACTGTTTGGCTACCTCTCCGGTAAAGGTATTTTCGCTGAAGACAATGAAGTCCTTGCTAATAGCCTTAATCTCCTTTTCCTTGCTGCCTTTCCATAAAGAGTCTGTTCTGAGCAGGATTACATTGGCGAAATCGCCATTGGGTAATTGATAAACCTTCTTCATCTCTTCGGAATTTTTGGCAATCTCCACTGCCCTTCGCATGTTCATATAAACATCTGCCGGGATAATGTTTCCTGTCAGGTTGGCCTTGAGAATGCCTCTTACTTTATGACCGGCCCCGGATATTGTAATTTCGTCCGAGAGTGAAATGCCATGCTTGCGCGCAAAGTCGTCCGTGATAACGATGTTTTCATTCGCTATATTGAACTCTCCTTGCAGAATGTTTTTTCTCAGTATTTCCGCGAATATCACGGACTCTGCTTCTATGCCCATCGTGGACTTGAAATAGGAGTTATCGAAATGCCATAAGTAAAGCCCTTTGTCGTAACCCTCTACGAATTCGAGCCGCCTTAATTTATCCGCTTCTTCCGCGCTTATCGGGGCATTGGAATGCGGGAAAATCGCCCCCAGCATCCTCTCGGGAATTTTGCCGTTTTTCTGCACTACACTCTGAACTCCTATACCCTTAAAAGGCAGTGCGGCAATCTCCGGAATACTTTTATGAAGGGTAAGCGCCGAAACAGCAAGGGCAAAATAAACGGCAATGCTCAGCACGAGCAAAGACAGCTTGGTCTTATTGCTTTTTACAAAAGAATAAAAATATGCCTTCATCATAGCGCCACCCCCGTATTAAGAAGCGGTGTGTTCGCAAGATTTGGCAATACCTGCCGGTTCAGGATAAAGGCAAGGACAACGGCAATTATAACGGCACCGGCCGCTATGACCGCGGTATCGTAGAAGCCCCATAGAAAGATATCCTTCCTTCGCCAACCGATTGTCCTCAGGATGTCAGTCTGATACCTAAAATCGAGCCTGTGCATTTTAAATATCCAGAGCATCAAAAGGAGTGAAACCGTGAATACGATCAGAAGAAAATATTTTCCTGATTGATAAAGAAGTTTGTTTATGCCTGAAAGGTTCTTGTAAAGGCTGTCCTTTGTTATCAGCGATACGCCGGGGAAAAGTCCTTCAATCCTCTTTGAAGCAGGCGACATATCCTTTGCGGACTTAAGGGAAAGAAATGCCTGATTGACAACAGGCTCTCTCAGTCCGGCAAGCCTCAATGCCGTTACATAAGGCAGAAATATCGAGGCGCTGCTCAGATTGCTCTGTTCCTTAAAATCCACCAGTCCAACGACCTTAAACCTTTCTCCTCTTAGCTCAAAGTCCTTGCCCGTATCGTATCCGAACAGCTTCGCAAAATGGCGCTCAAGGATTACTTCCCGCGCGTCATTATCCGAGAAAAAACGGCCGCCCTTCATGAGCAGTGATTCTATCTTTCTCATGCCCGTCAGCGGCTCTTCCTTCCTGACTGCGATCAATGTCTTGGTATTCTGTACGTCGAAATCCCACAGGACAAGCGCTGTCGAAAAACCTTTTAATTCCTTTATGTCTGCAAGCTTTTCCGATACTGTATTCAGCGGCATTGGATTCAGGTTAAAAGGCAGTATTATTCCCTGAGTCCTGACCTCTTTAGAATCCCTGTTGACCCTGTCATACTGAAGTATCAACTCGGTCTCAAGAGTCTCAAGGGGTTTTTCCGCAAGCCCCTTAGCATGTTTAACCAGAATGACGGAAGCAGCAGGCAGGAAAAACATAAGCCCTATAAGCATAACAACCAAAAGCACCTTTTTCAGATAGAACAACTGGTTGCTTATGACCATTCTCAGGAGTTCCATTATTTACCTCCCGCTGCGGATTTCAGGATTTGTCTCAGGTCTTCATAACTCCAGTTGCCCTCAAACATCGGGACAAAGGCATTGCCTTTTTGGAAGTTCTTTAGAATGACCTGTCTCTTTCCAAGTGAAAACTGATTTTTGCCGTTTACGAAAATCATTACTGGCGAATGCTCTTTGATATTGTATTTTGCGATATGTTTGCGGCTCTCAGGCGATTCAAAGCTGTACTTTTTCACCGCTACGCCTTTAAACTCTTTAATGACCGATTCTACATCTCTCACCACTGCTTCGGCAGGAGGATGCGGGAGATAAAATATCTCAATCGTAACCGAATAAGCGTTACTCATTGCCGCAAACAAGAAAGCTGCAACCGCCAAAAAAGAATATATCATTAATTTTATTTTCATGACCTTATTTCTCCTTTCTGTAAAACATATGTTTTGTCCGTCTTTTGCGCTATGTCTTTATCGTGGGTAACGATTATGAATGAAGTGAGCATTGTCTGATGGAGTTCCCTGAAAAGCGCCATGATGGAATCGGACGTGGCAGAATCCAGATTGCCGGTCGGCTCGTCCGCAAGCACGATAACAGGCCGGTTCACAAGGCTGCGCGCGATTGCCACCCTCTGCTTCTCTCCTCCGCTCAGATTGTCCACCTTTTCTTTCAGTTTGTGTTTTAAACCGACCCTTTCCGCAAGCTCATTTACACGGCTTGTTTTGTCGCTATCCTTAATGTCCTTTCGCGGATAAATGCCGAGGAGAATATTGTCGGATAGGGACAGGGACGGTATAAGCTTGAAGTCCTGAAACACGATGCCGATGTGTTTTAATCTGAAAGCGGCAAGCGACTCCTCGTCAATAGCGGTTAAATCGTTGCCGTTAAACAGCGCCCTGCCGCTGTCGGGCTTTATAAGACCCGCCATAATATTGAGAAGAGTGCTTTTGCCCGCGCCCGATCTGCCCATAATGCTGACCATCTCTTTTTCAGCGATAGAGATAGATGCATTTATTAAAACTTCCTGGCCTTTGTATGATTTTTTAATATTTTCCAATGCAAGCATAATTACTCCTTCATTTATAGAAATAGTTAGGTTTGTAAATTTATACCGCGCAAGCTATCCTGAACGTCCTCAGACAGGATTCAGGAATCCATCAGCAATGCGTGGGCATTGAGATTTCTTGTGGCTAAACAGCCGGAGGTTTTGTGGCTGGTTCAGAGAAGATATTTTTATAAAAATGCATATCTGGAGAAGTGAAGGCTACTTCAGGGAAAGGCATCGGCGCTGCATTTATTGCGCAGCCGACGGTGAACACGAAAGTCTGGCCTGTCTGAAACATGGCTATCTTGGCAGAGTCATCTGCGTCTGCTTTTGTTGGTGAGTGTTTTTTTAGAGGGCAGTGATGTACCTCTTTTGCCGTAAAACCGGTCTTTGCAGCCAGACCATAAGGACAGGTGTTCTGGATAATGAGAGAAAGTGCCAAAAACAATAAGAACATTCTCATGAGTTTCATACATGTATTATATAGAAGATTATGAAGGAATTATGAAGAAATGGTGAATCTCACCTATTTCCTGTCTTGCATCCTAGTTGGGCTATTTTATCAGATTAATATCTCAGAACACAAAAAAAATATCCGAGAGTAAAGCGCTGTGTCGGCATGTCAGGGATTGTGATACAATATTTAATGGCTGTTATCCTTGTCACAAATGATGACGGAGTGCATTCGCAGGGGATTATTGCGCTTTTCAGGGCTATGAAGGAACTCGGAGACGCCTATATTGTTGCGCCTGACAGGGAAAGAAGCGCTGTAAGCCACGCATTAACATTGCACAGGCCGCTGAAGGCTGAAGAACTAAGTGACCATATTTATGCAGTCAACGGAACTCCGACGGACTGTGTTGCAATAGGCGTTAACAAGATACTGCCTGAAAAGCCCGCGCTGATTGTCTCAGGCATCAACAAAGGCGGCAATGTCGGTGATGATATTACCTATTCAGGCACTGTCGCGGCGGCTATAGAGGGCACCATAATGGGAATACCGTCATTTGCCGTCTCGGTTGTCGGCGATAAAAAATTCCATTTTGATACGGCGGCTTACTATTCCGTTGAAATCGCAAGGTATGTGCTTGAGAAATCTCTGCCCTACGATACCCTTCTTAATATTAATCTGCCGAATGTAAAAAAAGAAAACATTCACGGCGTAAAACTCACAAGGCAGGGGAAACGCATATATGACAATGCCATACAGGAGACATACGACCCGAAGGGAGAGAAGCATTTCTGGATAGGGGGAGGCACTCCTTACTGGGAGCACGGAGAGGACACGGATATTAATGCTGTCCAGAAAGGCTATGTCTCCATAACGCCCATACACCTTGACCTGACGAATTACAGCGCGCTGGAGTTTTTGAAGAAAACCTTGTTCTCAGCATGCAAGCAAGCATGAAATTCAAATATGCGATGCAGGATACAGGATGCAAGATACACGATAAGCTTATGATATTGTTTTTCCATCATGCATCATGAATCGTGCATCATGAATCTTTGAGCATGAAGAAATACGATGTCATAATAGTAGGCGCAGGCCCAGCAGGTATTTTTTCCGCGCTTGAACTTGTCAGTAAAAAGAAGAATGCAAAGATACTCATCATAGAAAAGGGCAGGGATATAGACCAGAGAAAATGCCCGATGATGATAAAAGATGTATCCTGCAAGGCATGCCCTGAGTGCGCTCTCCTGAGCGGATGGGGCGGAGCAGGCGCATTCAGCGACGGCAAGTTGAACCTCTCGCCTGATATCGGCGGCTTTCTTTTAAGATATACAGACAAGGACACGCTTCAGTTGTTGATAGACTATGCTGACAGCATCTACATTAAATACGGCGCCCCTAAAAAGGCTTACGGAGGAAGCAGAAAAGAAATTCAGAAGATAGAGAGGCTTGCATCCAAAAACGATATTGTATTCATACCTTCAAGGATACGGCATATAGGCACTGACAGGTGCAGGGTTTTGCTTAAGAAGATTAAAAAATCTCTGAACGGCAAGGTTGAAACGTTATTCGGGGCGGATGCTGAAAGTGTTCTTACAGAAAAGGGCAGGGCTGTTGGAATCAGGCTTAAAAACAGAGATAAAGCCTACTCTGATTATGTGATACTGGCTCCGGGCAGGGAAGGTTCAAGATGGCTTGAAAAAGAATCAAGGCGTCTTCATCTTACCCTGCTTCAGAACCCTGTTGACATAGGAGTAAGGGTTGAAATCCCAGCCTCTGTTTTTGAACATCTTACGAGCATTACATACGAGCCGAAATTAATATTCCATTCAAAAAAATTTGACGATAAGGTAAGAACCTTCTGCGTTAACCCTTACGGCGAGGTCGTAAAAGAATATCTGAAGGGCCTCTGGACAGTGAACGGGCACAGCTACGCAGACAGAAAAACCGGCAACACAAATTTTGCCCTCCTTGTAAGCACAGTATTTACAGAGCCGTTTGATGAGCCCATATCTTACGGAAGATATATTGCGAGGCTTGCTAACTTCATCGGCAAGGGCGTTATTGTGCAGCGGCTTGGAGACCTGCAGGCAGGAAGGCGTTCAACGCCTGAGAGAATAGCAAAAGGAAGGGTACAGCCCACTCTGAAAGATGCAACTCCGGGAGACCTGAGTTTTGTCCTGCCTTACCGTTATCTCTCGGATATTATGGAGATGATTGACGCCCTTGATAAGATTGCGCCGGGAGTGAATTCAAAACATACGCTTCTTTACGGGGTGGAGGTTAAATTTTATTCCATGCAGTTAACCCTGACCAAAAACCTTGAGACAGAGGTTAAAAATCTCTTTGCTGTCGGAGACGGCGCAGGTGTGAGCAGAGGGCTGATTCAGGCGTCGGCGTCAGGAGTGATGGCAGCGAGAGAAATCTTAGAAAGGATGCACGATTCATGATGCATGATACAAGTTGTAAGAGTAGAGACAAGACAAGTATCATGAATCCTGTATCCTGTATCTTGCATCGTGAACGATATGGAAGATTTTAAGAAACTGAGAGACTTGATGGTTGACGCCCAGCTTATTCCAAGGGGAATAAAGGATGAGCGGGTCCTCTCTGCAATGAGAAAGGTGCCGAGGCATATTTTTGTTGATGATTATATGCAGCACAATGCTTATGCTGACATGGCGCTTCCAATCGGCGATGAGCAGACAATATCACAGCCGTATATGGTTGCGATAATGACAGAACTCCTTGAGCTTAAGGGGAATGAAAAAGTCCTTGAGATAGGGACAGGTTCGGGTTATCAGGCGGCAATCCTTGGAGAGCTTTCCAGAGAGGTTTTTACAATAGAGCGAAAAGCTTTGCTTGCTAAAAAGGCAGAGGAGAGATTTCAGGCGCTGGGATATATTAATATCTACGCCATAACGGGCGACGGCACGCTCGGCTTGCCTGAAAAGTCTCCTTTTGACAGGATATTGATAACAGCGGGCTCGCCTAAGATTCCGGAGCCTTTGATAGAGCAGTTGGCTGATGGAGGCATCATTATTGCCCCTGTTGGAATACGGTTTTCGCAGCAGCTTCTGATTGTAAGGAAATCCAAAGAGGGCGTCTCGGAGCAAACTCATGTGCCGTGTGTATTTGTGCCTTTGATAGGCAAGCATGGATGGCCGGAAGATGAAGACTCTTAGAGGACTCTATTAGCAGATGTCAATTCACGGACTGATTGAATCCCTCGAAAAAAACAAGAGATTCAGTGAAACAATAGCAGGCCACAAATACATCCATCCTCTTGAGCCAAAATACATAAGGCTCAGCCTCAATGAGAAACTTAGGGATATTCTTTCCGGACAGGGGATAAGGCTTTTTTACAGCCATCAGGTTGAGGCAATTGATTTAATCAGACAGGGCGAGAACGTTGTTGTAATGACTCCGACTGCAAGCGGGAAAAGCCTCATCTATAACATACCTGTTATTGAATCCATAATTGAAAATCCTGAAGCCATAGCCCTGTATATTTTCCCTCTGAAAGGCCTTGAGCAGGATCAGGTGAAAAATCTGAATGAGCTCTTTCATAAAGTTAACGCCCCCCGCCCCCCTCTTAATTTAAGAGGGGGAGAAGGGGGCGTTATGTTGCCCTCTCCACGTATAAAAACACCTTTAAAGCCTGCTGAAGTCTATGATGGTGATACAACATCCTACAGAAGGGGAAAGATTCGAAAGGCTTTTCAAAGTGGAATCGCGGGGGAAACAGAATTTCCACCGCGCGTGAATGTCATATTCACAAACCCTGACATGCTTCATCTTGCAATAAACCCCTTTCATATAAAATGGGAAGGGTTTTTCAAAAATCTTAAGTATGTTGTTGTGGATGAGATACACACCTATCGCGGCGTGTTCGGCTCCAATGTCTCGCATGTATTAAGGAGGCTCAGAAGGATATGCAATTACTGGGGTTCAAACCCTCAGTTCATCGCCTGTTCAGCTACGATTGCAAATCCGAAGAGCCTCGCAGAGGAACTCATCGGATTGCCTTTTAAGGCCGTGACGGAAAGCGGCGCTCCTCAGGGTGGGAAACACTTCATGTTCATAAATCCATCACATGAAAGTCCTTATACAGAGGCAACCGCTCTATTCATCAAATGCCTTGAGGCAGGCTTGAAGACCATTGTATTCACAAAGGCAAGGAAGATTACAGAGCTTATATATAAGTGGACTGTTGACAGGGCTCCTCAGTTTGCGGAAAAAATCAGCCCCTATCGCGCAGGTTTCCTGCCAAAGGAAAGAAGAGAGATAGAGCAGAAACTCTTCAGCGGTGAACTGCTCGGCGTTGTTTCAACAAGCGCACTTGAACTCGGTGTTGATATAGGCGGGCTTGATGTATGCATCCTTGCAGGTTATCCGGGTTCAATCTCAAGCACCTGGCAGAGGGCAGGACGGGTTGGAAGGGAAGGGCAGGAATCTTTGATAATGATGATTGCGATTCAGGATGCGCTGGACCAGTATTTTATGAGGCATCCCGAAGCCTTCTTTGAAAAATCCCATGAGGCTGGAGTTATAGACCCTCAAAATAAAAACATAATTAAAAAACATCTTCCCTGCGCCGCTTCCGAGATATATCTGAAAGCCGGAGACAGCGTTTATGATACTGAAAAACTTAGGCCCTTGATAGAAGAGCTTGTTCAGGAAGGGATGTTGAATCCCGGCAAAAGAGGAGGCATCTGGTTTTCAAGAAGCAGGACGCCTCACAGAGAGGTTGAAATTAGGGCTATAGGAAAGCCTTTTGATATAGTGGATGAATCCGGAAGGCATATCGGAGATTTGAGCGGGACAAGGATTTCCAGAGAGGCATTTCCGGGCGCAATCTATCTCCACCGCGGAAGGCAGTACAGGGTATCGGAACTCCTGATTGAAGAAAGAAAGGTTATCTGCAAGGAAGTTGATGTCCTGTATTACACTCAGGCGCGCACAAAGGATGAGACGGAGATTATAAAACAGATAGAGACAAGAGATATGAGAAACCTTACTATTTTCCGAGGTATGCTCAGAATGAAAAACAGGGTGACAGGCTATGACAGGAAAAATATATTTGACAGGACAAGGCTCTCAAGGCATGACCTTGATATGCCGGAATATATTTTTGATACCGAGGGATTATGGTTAAGGATAGATAAAGATACAGATAATGACATGAAAGCTCTCGGCTATGACCTTGCAGGGAGCCTTCATGCATTTGAACATGCCTCAATAGCGTGTATGCCCCTCTTTGCCTTATGTGATAAAGGAGATATAGGCGGCCTAAGCTATCCGTTTTATCCGGCGTTTAAAGAACCGGCAATCTTTATATATGACGGGTATGAAGGCGGAATCGGGCTTACAAAAAGGGCGTTTGATGTTATGGATGAGTGGTTTAAGGCAGCGCTGACAGTTATATCGGAATGCCCCTGCGAGGAAGGATGCCCTTCCTGCATTCAGGACCCTCAATGCGGCTCAGGAAATCAGCCGTTGGATAAAGAAGGAGCGAAGTTTTTGCTGGAGAGATGGACAAGATAGGCTGATTCATGGGTAGTAGATACCCATCGGGATTACATTAAGTTTATTTTTTTGAGAATCTCAAGGCTATTCATAACAAAATCCTCTATGCTCATCTGCTTTGTCTCTATGTGAAGGGATGGATTCCTAAATGGATGCTCATGATAAAACCCGCCTTCTTTGTCTATCCCGTAAATCCTATCTTCTGCAACCACGAGTGACATGTTAAGTTTGTCTTTTTTGGTATTTGCATAAATCTGGACGAATACCTCAAAGGAAAAATCGATTCTGGCAATTAATGTAATGTCTGTAAAATCTATATGGCGGAGTTTTAATCCGTATCTTTCGGCAATATCGTGTATGGCTGGGACTATATCTTCAATTCTTTGCATTAAGAATTTTTATTTTTCTTATTTTCTTTTCAAGATACCTGATACCCTCAACTGCATGCTCCCAGTTCATGGCATCCTGTTCCACATTCCATGAAAAGCCTTTTTTCCTGACAACATTTTTCTCGTCAAATTCTCTAAAGCTCATCTTGTATTTCTTCTTAAGCTGCTCGTCTGTAAATCTATACAGGACCATTCTCTTTTCATATTCGCCAAGAACAGCTTCCTTAATCTCTTTTTCCGGCAGGATATCTGCAAGTTTCATCCCCAACACCTCCTTTGTGGTTATTTTATCATAAAAGGGATTTTCACTGGTTAGAAAATATAGCTTCCTTTCTGTGCTATAGCACAGAGGACTTTTGCACTATTGGATTTGTGTGAGGAAAACATATATTTCACTCCATTCACCTATTAGGTATTAAACTGATATTTTTCAAGAAAATTGTAAACCCAATAATCTTTTAAGTATTCTTTCAAAATTCTGAATTCATTATTATTTAAAAATTTTGTGAGTTCTATTACGTTATCAAAAACCCTGTAATGATAGCCTTCATAATTATAAACATAAACAATTTTCTGACGAGAACTGTTGCTTAAGTCTGTTAGTAAAATTGTTTCTACTGTTCTATTCGAACGTAAATAACTCTCTTCAATTTGTTCAACGCTGTTCATTTAATGAAAATGTCCTTATAATGATAATCCAAGAATTCTTTCGACGGTAGAAATTTGTCAGGTAAAATGATGGATTGATTATTGTATTTGAAAAACAAATCTTTTACTGCACTATCTTTTTTGAAATCGTCAAAACATTTCGACAATTTGATTTTATATTCTGGAGTTACAGTTAGAAATCCTCTCTCAAATGCTTTATCGTGAATTGAATTCAAGCATAGCCCATTATGAGGATTTAATCTGTTCTTTTCATCTTTTGCCCAAGGAATAATATGACTTGCTACTAAGAGTTCCGCAATGCCTAATCCTGTGATACAACATTTTTGATTGTAAGATGAAAGAATTGCACTTCTGAAAAAATATTGATTTACTCTTGCTTTAATGATTGCTTCTCGCACTTTTCCTTTTGGTAAGTCGGTAGCTTCGATGTGTGCAGTTTCTTCGATAGTTTTTTTGCTGAATTTTGCGATCAATAATTCACTTTCGTAGGCAAGCTTTTCCCAGTTATTATTGAACTCGTTCCAGATATTCTCATCTAACTTGCTTGTATTTCCTAAACCAACAATCCCTCTCTTTTTTAATTCAGGGTCAAAACTTCCAAAGTTGCCGATTTTCATTTTTACTGAGTTGGCGCTTCTTCCAATAATTTTTGCTATACGAACAATATCGGGATGCGCAGAGCTAACCCTATTGAATGGAATTTTGCAATAAAGATTAAATACAACGATTGTCTGTTCTCTCGTCCATTTGTCTATAGGCATATTAATCCGTCGTCCCACTCATTGCCGAATACTCGCGTTTAATCATCTTTTAATAACTGTCTTTGCGGGAATCGGCCGCTATCATATAAACCATTCTTTCCTTTCCATTGATTTCATAAAAAAATCTATAGCCGCCTATCCTGTACCGCCATGTATCAGGCTTATAGTTTTTTAATTTCTTAATATTTTTCCCGAAATACGGGTTGTTACGCAAGAGGGGATATACATACTCCAATAATTTCTTCCTGAGCCTTTCACCCTGTCCCTCGAAATCCTGTGTCAGGTCTCCAAGAAACTGTTCAGTCTCAAAAATTCTATATTTATCCAACAAGGGCGCCCTTTTTCATTTTTGCGTGGCTATGCCCCTTCTCAAGCTTTTTAAGCAGCTTTGTATTTGAAAATATCTCTTTCATTTCAAAGTCATCAACAAGCATATCTTCATCCAGTTTTTTTAAGGCGAGTGTTTCTATCAGATTGGACATGCTTCTATGCTCTTCGCTTGCAGCCTCGCTGAATTTCTTATAAATTTCATCTTCTAACCGTAAAGTTATCGTTTTTGGCATTTGCTTTCACCTTCCTTCATTTTCATTCTAAAATAGATTAATTCATTCAATATAAGTTTTTCAAGTAAATAAGATATACGCGGGGAATTAGCCTTTGTCGGCGTAAGCTGCCGTATGATTTGAATCATAAAACTATTTCCTGCAATATGTTTAAAATAAATCATGTTGAAGGAAACTTGTCCGGGAAGCAGGGAGATAAAGAACCCGTATCCTGAGGAGATAAAGTGCGTTGCCTGCGGAGCAAAAACAGAGATATGGACTGATGAGCCTGAGACTATCTGCAAAACCTGCGGAAGCGCTGTTTCAAGGGATATGCGTATGACCTGCATAAAATGGTGCCCTGCCGCTAAAGATTGTGTGGGAGCCGAGAAATATGAAAGGCTTATCAAGGCGCTGAAAGATTAATTAAAGCTGACGGCTTCGTAAAAAATCCGTATGCTGCGTTGCGCTGCATCCTTCGTCACTGCGACGTACAGGAAGTACGCCTCATTCCTCAAGATTTGCGCGCCTTGCCTTCGGAGCTTTTTACTTTGCCGTCCGATTTCCCGACTTTTTACGAGTTTGTCAAAGCTGGTTCCTGCCTATTTCCCCCAGTCGTATTTTCTTCTGCTTCTGTGCGTGATATATCTTTCGGCAGAGAGGGCTGCTATGCAGCCGTTTGCCGCAGAGACAACAACCTGCCTTACCTCTGTGCATGTCATATCGCCCGCAGCGAACACGCCGGGGATTGACGTCTCCATCATCCTGTTAGTGATGATGCATTCTTCTTCGCTGAGGTCAACATTGCCGCCGAGGAAATCTACTATAGGTTTATTCCCGTGGAGGTATACAAAAACTCCTGAAAGTTCCAGTGAAGTTTCTTTTTTATTAGCGTCAGACATCTTTATCCGTTCAACAACTTCATTGCCCTCTATAGCTGTAACCAAATGCCCCAGAAGAGTTTTGAGATTCGGCTGGCTTAAAGCGGGATAGTCATCTTCAACCTTTAGTCTTGATGACGGCGAGATGAGATACACAATCTCTGCAAATTTTGTCAGGAGACCTGCCTCTTTCACTGCCTCTTCAGAATCTCCTATTACGCATACTGTTTTGCCTTTATAGAATGCAGCATCGCATATTGCGCAGTAGCTCACTCCCTTTCCTATGAATTCCGCCTCGCCTTTTATCGTGGGCTTTCTTCCCATGGAGCCTGTTGCTATGATTACAGTTTTCCCGCTGTAATTTTTATCCATTGTAAAGACTTCTTTTGCATTGCTGCTGAGATTCACCCCTATGACCTGAACTTCAGTGTATTCAGCTCCGAAATTAACTGCCTGTTTTCTGAATATATCCAAAAGTTCTTTTCCTGTCAGAGGTGCTGAAAGGCCCGGATAGTTTTCTATCCTGTGCGCAAATGCAAGAGCGCCCGCGGTTCTGGATTTATCAAGGACAATTGTTTTCAGCTTTGCCCTTGCTGCATACTGCGCAGCGGAAAGGCCTGCAGGGCCTCCGCCTATAATTATCACATCATAAAGGTCGCTCATTTTTTATTAAATAATTATAACAGAAGATGTTTTTATTGTGCGCTGCCTGTCCGCCTCAAGCGGATTCGCTGGGGCGAATTATTCCCTTGATTAAATCTATTTTGCCGATTATGCCGATAATTTTTTTCTCATTTTTCCCCTCAACAACAGGGATAAGATGAACCTTTTTTTCAGACATTATGGTGGCGATGTCCTGAACAGGCGTGCCTTCAGTAACAGTTATGGCCTCTTTTATATATATGTCATTCACTGTAATTGCTGTCATTCTTTTAATCTCTTTTTCTACCTTGCTCTGGCTTTCAAGGACAATGAATGCATCAAAAAGCCTCATCACAGTAGGAATGTGAAGCCTTTTGTCCCGGCTTATGAGGTCGTTTTCCGTGACTATGCCGATTAAATTTTCATTATCATCTACAACAGGCGCGCCGCTGATTTTATGCTCCATGAGTATCCGGGCCAGTTCTTCTATCGTGGTTGCTGCTCCGACTGTTGTCACATTCTTTGTCATTATGTCTTTAGCTGTCAGCATTGTTTCTCCTTATCATCTTTTAGAGATATAATACTGTGTGCAGGAAGCAAAATCAATGGATAGATGTCCCCTGTTCATAGAATAGCTTAAGATGTTTGTATACGACGAGGTGCATGAGTACCGTTTGCACATGCTGAGGATTGTGCAGGAGTGTTTGGGCAATAATCCGCATGAACATATATATTCGCCGCAGGTCAGTTGAGAAAACATAGTAGTTAAGGAGCCGAAGCAATGTTAATATTCCTTTTTTACTGATTTTTGTCCGGCCTTTGACTCCATGCTTTTTCCCGAGTTTAACTGCATTTATCAGCCTTTCAGCAAAATTATTGTAACTGTAGAGATTTCGCACCAGATACCCGTATCCTTCGGCAAGCTCTTTAAGACTCATATTAAGCGGTGTGATGTTTGTTCGTATAAGGCTATTAGCCGCTCCCCTAATGCCTCCTGCCTCATCGTCTATTAATCTGCCCTCTTTCCTGATGCGCTCGTAAAGTGGTGTTCCGGGGATGGCCTGCAGTATTCCAACCATGGCTACGGGAATCGATGCTGCCTGTATAAACCTGAGCTGTTCGTTAAATATATTCGTGTCATCGCCGTCAAAGCCCACAATAAAAGCGCCCCACACGATTATATTGTTAGACTGGATGCGGCGAACCGCATCCGGCAGGTCTACATTGGTGTTCTGGTTTTTTCTTGCCATTGTCAGGCTGAGTTTCCGTGGAGTCTCGATGCCGACAAATACGCGCCGGAAGTTTGCCTTATTCATGAGAATTAGAATCTCTTCGTCACGCGAAATATCTATTGTGAACTGGCAGCTGAAATAAACCCGGTAGTCAATGGATTTGACAAAGCGCTCGATTTCGGAAAGAAGCTCCAAGGCCCTTTTACGATTCCCGAAGAAGTTGTCATCAATGATAAAGATGGAATCTGTGCCCAGTGCATAAAGGCTGCGGATCTCTGTCATTACCTGTTCCACTGATTTATTCCGGGGCCGTTTGCCCAGCCGAATCGGTATTTCGCAGAACTCGCACGAGTGCGGACAGCCGCGCGATGTTTCAATTATTGCCGTTGAATAGGCCGAAAGCTTAAGCAGCTCAAAGCGGGGAGCAGGGGATGCTGTTAAATCCACGAACCCATCCTGCACGTATACAGGCTGAGCATTGCCTGATTGAAAATCGTGGATGAATGACGGCCAGGTATATTCAGCCTCTCCCAGAAAAACTATATCAGCATGTTCCGCACACTCGCCGAGATTTGATTTTTGGACGAGCGGCCCTCCGATTGCAACAGTTTTCCCCTTACTGCGGAATAAGCCTGCAAGCTGATAAACCCGTTCTTTCTGGATGTGGTAGCCGGTAATGCCGACTATATCGGCATCCGTGTAAAAATCAACGGGTTTAAGATTTTCGTCACATATGACGACTTCATGTTCCCCCGGAGTTAAAGCAGCTAAAGTGGCAAGCGATAACGTCGGGAAAGGGAATACATTGCCGTCAATGTCTCTGGAATAAGAAAAATCCCATAGCGAAAGCGGCAAGCGCGGATTGATAAGGCATATTTTCATCTTTTGGATTCACAGATCTCCGCTATTCTGTAGTAGTGTGTCTGCATATGCTTGTATGCCAGCAAATGAAAAACAGTTTCATCCAGATTCCGCAGCCTGTGAGACACGAGAGCCTTAAGCACTTGGAAAAACATTTTTCGTGTGTTCCTGTCAGCGCGGAACAGGTAGAATGAAAGCATGCGTATCAGTATCATTGCTGTTTTTAGATTGAGGACCGGCATTGATGATGTCAGGTTTCTGGTATTGGAGCCGATATACTGAATCATCTTTGCCCTGAAGGCTTCCGGCGAGAACATTTTTCTCAGAATGCGCGCAAAGTTTTTCTCAAGCTCTTCCTCGCTCATCTTCTGCGGAATCAAATTTGTTGCCTTGGAGAGTTCTTCTTCGCTGAGTGCGGTCAGTCCGAGTAAGGAGGGGAGCCGCAGCAGCCTGCCTGTCTCCAGGGCACGCCTGTAAAGGGGGGTTTCCGGAAGCGCCTGCAGCAGTCCTACCTGTACAGGGATAAAGTTGGTATCCCGGATAAACTCAAACTGCCTGTCGAAAGACGACAGGTCATCACTTTCAAGCCCGAACATGATGCCGGCCCACACCGTAATGCCGTAGGACTTGATCTTTTCAACAGCGCGGTTTATGTCTATATCTACCTGATGTCTCTTGTTCAGTTCGCTCAGTTTGCCTTTGTCTCCGGTCTCTATTCCTATGAACAGCCGGAGAAAGTTTGCTGCCCGGAATAAATCCAGCAGTTCATCATCGTTCGCCACATCCAGGGTTGCCTGAGTATAAAAGTACATCTTAGTTGGAAGAGAAGGAAGCAGACCGGCTATCTCTTTTAGCAGGGTTTTGGCATACGGCTTGTTGCCTGCAAAATTGTCATCCACAATAAATACCGAGTCATTGCCGAGTTCAGAAAGAATTTTTATTTCTCTGAGAACCTGTTCTATCTTTTTAGAGCGGGGTTGGCCGCCGTACTTAATAGGAATATCACAAAAGTCGCACCGGCAAGGGCATCCCCGCGTTACCTGAATGCATCCGCTTGCGTACTGGCCTGATTTCATCAGATGAAAATGAGGAACGGGAGAGTCGTCAATATTTATAAATTCTTTTTGATGGTATATGCTTTTCTGTTTCCCCTGCTTGAAATCATCTATGAATGCAGGCCAGGTATATTCAGCCTCGCCGATAAAAACCGTATCAGCGTGCGCCTTGCATTCTTCAAGCATGTCAAATGCGATCGGCCCGCCGACAGCTACAAATTTTCCGCGCTTTCTGTACTCGTCCGCTAATTCAAAAACCCTCTTTCTCTGAGGTACGGAGCCGGTCAAAGCAATAATGTCAGCATCGGTTTCAAAATTTACGGCCTCAACATTTTCATCAATAAGCCCGACGGTGCAGTCAGCAGGGGTCAGCGCTGCCAGCGTAGGAAGAGACAACGGCAGGTGAGAATATTTTACGCCTACAAGGTCCATGCAATGGTGAAAATTCATTGAATGGGGGTGATGCTTTGGATTTATGAACGTTATTCTCATTTAAATACCTCCTTGTTATGTAATAGGTTTTGGTGCCGACTGTAGAGGCTGAAGCAAAGCCAGAGCGAAAAAAACAGAAAGAGGACCAGTGTAGCCAGCTGCCATGCGTTAAAAATAGTATTGCCGACCATTTCATCCTTCCTCATAAACTCTAAAAAAAATCGCCCGCCTGAATACATAGCGCCTGCTGATGCAAAGACCGTCCCCGGATGCAGGTTCCATTTTTCACGCTTGTGATACAAGGCTTCGGTAATCACTAATATAACAAAAGCCTCAATCATAAACAATAAAGGCAGGTTCCATACAAGGGTGTTAAGCGGCATGTCATGATATGCCTGCCGGGCCTCTGAAGAAGGCATATAGAAATCAAGAGGGAGCGTAAAGGCTGAAAGTAAAGAAGCGCTGATTGATTCCGGAACTGTTCTTCCGTAACAGCATCCGGCCAGAAGGCATCCAATGCGGCCTAACAGGACTGAGAGAGGAAAAGTAAAGGCAACCGCATCCATAAGAGGCATGAACGTGGTTTTCATCACATACTTGATGTAAAGAAGGCTGTAAATCAGGATGGATATAATGCTTCCGATTACGGTAAGGCCGGAAAAGGAATAAGAAGAACTATAAGAAGACCCCGCAAGAGCAGGGATTAGCTTATTAAAAAGATGAGCTCCTAAGGTGCCGACCGGCAGGGCAAATAATAACCACGGGAAAATTGTATAGAAAGGATAACCGAGTTTTTTTGAGCGTATCAGAAAGAGAACCCAGCATATTACTGCACTGCCGAGCGCAGCGAGCCGCCAGGTAGAAATTTCCAGACTGCCGATATGAATGTGAGGATACATTTTATGCGGAAGATATTATTATGAGAACCGCTGCTTTAATTTGCAGGGGAATGAATCCTTAATATCTCTTCCTCTCCCGTATCTCCTGAGATTTCATTTTCAGGTTGAGCATCTCATCCGTATTAAGATAGTTCCATGAGGATTTCATTACCTGCGGATAAGCTGCTTTTAATATATCCGAGAATGCCTTGACTCTTCCGTCATATAAAATGCGTGTAGCTCTCCATGCGTAGGTAGGATGACCCCCGTAATAACCCCCGCAACCGTCAGACGTGCGTGGAGTAGTTCCTGTTTGATATTGCTCTTGTCCCTCAGCCCACTCAACCGGAAAATCCTGAACTCCGAGGTCTAGTTTCTTTATCCACATTTTTTCTTCTGACATGGGTTCAAGCATATAAAAATAAACCTTCATGCCGACGGTCATCGTAGCGGAATAAATATTCCCATAGACTCCGCCCTCAAAATATTGTGACCTTATAGGTTGAGGTGAAGTGCGATGAATATCAAAAATAACGCCTATTGTGAGAGTGAGGTCAGAGCCTTTTTTATCAGGGTAAGTTACCTCAGCCAGAGCGAAGGGGCCCTTTGTAGTCATGCCTTTAGCCACCAACTGCGATTGAATGTCCTCACCCATGCTGCCGGCAAAGCTTTGGAATACCTTTTTCATATCAGTTGTCATCTGTCCGCCTGCCGCAACTTTTACCCCGCCGGTATATTCCTGTGTTGCAGTATCCTTATATTCAGGGACAGTTATTACCACTGTCAGATTTGCGCTGCCGGGTTTTCTGGCTTCGGGTATGTTATATTTCGGGAATGAATATAAATCGGTGTATTGAGGAATTGTGGAATACTGAACTTGCGGCTTAACGTGAGTTGGAGGCTCACATGAGGTTGTTGCCAGAAAAACAGTTGAATAAAAAATAAAGCCAAGCGGTATGATGCCGCCTGATATGATTAGCAGCAGTTTTTTAAAATTCATTTTTTTAATGTTCATACAATAATGCTAAACAGTGGGGCAGTAAATGTCAAGGATATTTTGGTACTTTGCGCTGCCGTGCCAAGGCAATTGCGAAGGCGCTGAACCAGAAGAATGCCGAAAAGGAAGCCAATCTCTGCTGAAACCCCATAAATGCGTGTATTCTGATGCCCCGGCTCTCAGCAAGAACCCATGTTGCGGCGTCAATTAATATGAGAAGCGCGATAGTGAAACCTGATACGGCCAAGACTGAAGAACCCTTATGCTTCATAACATATACAGAGAATCCGAGGATGCTCACAGCCGCTGAAATGCCGGCGAGAAGAGCAGATGTAAGATGTATCCACGAAGGGAAGGGGTAGAAGCCTGCGACAATGAGGAACACACCGGCACATGCCATGCATTTCAGTCCCAGTCTTGGCAATAGCGAGGAAGCCCGCAGCTTATTGGCTGACAGGGCTGCCAATAGAATAAAAACACCCGGCAAGGCGAAGCCAAGATAGTTTACGAGAAAGGCGTACGGCTGCCCGGCGATGCCAAGGTCGCTGATGGCTCTCTGGCTTTGCGAATAATCAGGCGTTGAGAACCCGGCAACAAGAACAGCCGACGCGTGCAGTACTGCGGCAGCAACAGAAGCAACAGCAAAGGCCCTGTGAGCGCCTAACCGGACTATCAAGGTTATTTATCCTCTATATTTTTAATGAGAATATTCCCTATGAACCCGTTCACAACACCTGTGATGGTTCCTAACAAAATCAAAAGAGGCGCTACTATTAAGACAGCTTTTATCTGCTGGACGAATAACAGGTATGCAATAAAAAGCTGGGCGGCATTATGGAATAATGCACCGATTAGGCTGAGTCCTACAGGGCCAAAGAGTCTTGGAAACAGTGAGAATGTAATCCCCATTGCCGCTGTGCTTGAAACGCCTCCGAATAGGCTCATGATAAAGCCGGGGCCAAGAAATGTGCCGATGAATATGGATGAAAGGATTACCCTTATAAGTGTTACCATCATTGCTGACCTGAACCCGTAAAGGACAAGCGTTGCGAGTGTGATTATGTTTGCGATTCCTAGCCTGAACCAGGGGATAGGAGTCGGCAGAAGATTTTCAAAACTGTGGATCGCAATGGCATAAGCTGAGAGCAGGGCTATGCGGTACTTATCCTGTGATTGCATCAATAGCTTTATTCTCTTTGCCTTCAGAACTATCCACGAATACCGTTACCCTGTTTGGAAGACATGCTATTGCGCCTCTGTCTATCCAGCCGTTATGAATGCATATCTTATTAGGGCAGGGGGATTCTGTTATCCGCACCTTCCTGTTTTTTATTTCCACTACTGTGTCTCCGTCTATGCCTTTCACAGCGATTATTGCATTGTTGTTGAGGGGAAGTTTGTATGCAAGCTTTCCGTTAACTTCAATTCTGACGTCTGTTCCCTGAGGGAATGCCTCTTTAATAAAAATCAATCCTGAGACAGATATGATTACAAGCGCTGCAAGCAGCAGTCTGTCGGCAAGTGTCATCCCATCAGTTAGTTTTTTTTTGCCTCTGCGAATCCCCGATAATCTCAAGCTTTCCTCTCAGGTTTGGTGTTGTGTGTATTTTGCCATTTTTATCCACAATTATTCCATCAATCCCCATCTCTTCAAGGAGTTTAATGCCTTTTTCAGCGCCGAGTATAAAGATGCCTGTTGAAAACGGGTCTGTTATAGAACCGTCTTTTGCTATGATGCTTACGCTCCGGCATTCATCCGCTGGGTAGCCTGTTTTTGGATTAAGGATGTGATGGTATCTTTTTCCGTCAATAATAAAATACCGCTCGTAATCTCCGGATGTTGATATTGCCATGTCAGTCATTGCTATAGTTGCTGTAATTTCATCCTTGTCGGTTTGCTGTCTTGGATTTTGAATCCCCACCTTCCATAAGCCGCCATCGGGTCTTATGCCAAAGGTTTTAATATCCCCGGCAATCGCGACAATACCGGCTTTTATGCCCTGTTGTTTAAGAATTTCCACCGCCTTATCGGCTGCGAACCCCTTTATAATGCCTCCGAGATCTATCTGTATCCCTTTTGTTTTAAGAAAGACCGTTGACGCTTCCTTGTCTATAACTATATGTTTATATCCCACTAACTTTAATTTTTCTTTGACGATTGCTCTATCCGGAATTATTTTCTTTTGGAAATCCCACAAACGCACCAACGGTCCGACTGTAATATCAAACGCACCCCCTGTGTTTTCAGATACATACAATGCCTTTTCTATTATTTCCATGGTTTCGGGAGACACCCTGACCGGTTTATTGCCGGCGCTTCTGTTAACCGCTGATATTTCACTGTCCTCGGCGTAAAAATTCAATAATTTCGCAAGCCGTTCCAGTTCGCCGAATGCATTATCAATAGCCGTCTTTGCCTTTTGTTGAGAATCGGAAGATACCGTAATCTCTACAATGGTATACATCGAGGCCCGTGTCTCTTTATAAAGCCTTTTTTCACCAGGACCGCAGGAAACCAGTAAACACAGGAGCAATGGAGTTATGGAATAACGGAGTAGCAGGTTTATAGATTTTTTATCCATATAATTTCCTTGCCAGGAAGCTTCCGGTATAAGATTCTTTATTTTTTGCCACTTCTTCAGGCGTTCCCGCTGCTATCACACAACCGCCTTTTTCCCCGCCCTCAGGCCCGAGGTCAATTATATAATCAGATGACTTTATCACGTCAAGATTATGCTCGATGACAACTACTGTGTTTCCAAGGTCTATGAGGCTGTTTATGACGTCCAGGAGTTTCTGGATATCGGCAAAGTGCAGTCCTGTTGTAGGCTCATCAAGCAGATAAAGCGTATTACCTGTCGACCTTTTCCCGAATTCTTTTGAAAGCCTTACCCTTTGCGCTTCTCCGCCTGAGAGCGTTGTTGCAGACTGGCCGAGCTGTATATAGCCAAGCCCTACGTCTTCAAGTATTTCAAGCCTCTGGCGTATAAGCGGGATTGCGCTGAGAAACTGAAGCATTTCCGAGACTGTCATCGCAAGGACATCGGCTATGTTTTTGTCTTTATATCTTATTTCAAGCGTTTCTTTATTGTATCTTTTGCCTTTGCATACATTGCACGGTATGTAAACATCAGGAAGGAAATGCATGGCAACTTTAAGCGTCCCTCCGCCGCGGCATGATTCACATCTTCCTCCTGCGACATTAAAACTGAAGCGCGATGCGGTATATCCCCTTATCTTTGAGTCCTGAATCTGTGCAAAGAGTTCCCTGATATATGTGAATATCCCGGTATAAGTTGCGGGATTGGACCTTGGCGTGCGTCCTAACGGAGACTGGTCAACGCATATTATGCGGTCAATTTTTTCTATGCCTGTGATTTCCCTGTGCCTTCCCGGGATGAGCGCGCTTTTATATAGTTTTCCGGAGATAGCTTTGTATAGAGTTTCAAATATTAGCGTGCTTTTGCCTGAACCTGAAACCCCTGTTATGCATGTAAATAGGCCCAGCGGCACCTTGACATCTATATCCTTAAGATTAAATTCGGATGCGCCAATGATATGGATGAAGTCTTTTGATTTTCTCCTCTTTGCAGGCACGGGTATGCTCAGTTCGCCTTTGAGGTATCTGCCTGTCAATGAGTTTTTATTATCCCTGATAACATGAGGCGGGCCTTCTGCAGTTATCCATCCGCCTCTAAGCCCTCCGCCCGGCCCCATGTCAATGACATGGTCAGCCCAGTTTATGGTATCTTCATCATGTTCAACGATTATCACTGTATTTCCGGAGTCTCTTATGGACGAAAGGCTTTCAAGCAGTTTTTTGCAATCTCTCGGATGAAGCCCGATGCTTGGCTCGTCAAGGACATAAAGCACTCCTGTAAGGGACGACCCCATCTGAGTTGCAAGCCTTATCCGCTGCGCTTCACCGCCTGAAAGGGTCAGTGAGAGCCTGTCAACTGTCAGATAACCGAGGCCGACCTTATTAAGAAACGAAAGCCTGTCTTTGACTTCTCTCAGCACGCGTGAGGCTATTGTCTGTTCCCTGTCCGTAAGCTTAAGCGCATTGATAAATTGAATTGCATTTATGACAGACATTCTTGAAAATTCAGCTATGTTTGTGTCATTTATTTTTATGCTCAGCGCCTCTTTTCGCAGTCTCATGCCTTTGCACGCCTTGCACGGAGATAACCCGGTCACTGCCTCATCGGTTATAACTCCGAAGTCCTGTCTTTCGGCCTCAAAATCCTCGCTGATATTTTCAAACCCTATGCCGTTGCATCTCGGGCAGGCGCCGTGTTTGCTGTTGAACGAAAAGAACCTCGGATTAATCTCAGGGTAGCTTATGCTGCAGTTGGGGCATGCCATGGTTCTGCTGAAAGGGATGTCCTTGTTTTTATCTATGAGATTAATTATAACGGTGTCCGTATATTTTAATGCTGAATCAATTGCGCTCTTTATCTGCCTTTCAGTCCCTGTTTTTATAAGAAGCCTGTCTATAACAATCTCGATGGTATGCCTCCGCTGTTTCTTCAGCTTTATATCCTGCGTGAGGTCAAACATCACACCGTCTATCCTCGCCCTTATAAATCCGTCGCGCAGCATATCGTAAAGCTCTTTTTTATATTCGCCTTTTCTGTCTCTGACAATAGGCGCAAGTATCTGTATGCGTGTTCCATGAGGGAGTGACACAACGGAATCTATTATGCTCTGAGCCTCCTGTGCGGCTATCAGCGAGCCGCAGTTGTAGCAGTAAGGTTTTCCTATCCGTGTGTAAAGCACGCGCATATAGTCATATATTTCCGTTATTGTGCCGAGAGTGGACCGCGGGCTCTTTGTAACTGTTTTCTGTTCAATTGCAATAGAAGGGGAAAGTCCCTCAATCAGGTCAACGTCGGGTTTCTGAAGCTGTTCAAGGAACTGTCTTGCATATACTGAAAGGCTTTCAACATACCGCCTCTGTCCCTCAGCGTAGATTGTGTCAATTGCAAGGGATGATTTGCCGGAGCCTGAGGGTCCGGTGATAACGGTTATCTTTTCCCTCGGAATGGATACATTGATGTTCTTGAGGTTGTGCTCCCGCGCGCCTTTTATGACTATAGAGGGTTGCATATCGCTGTTTGGAATGTCTTACAGACTGATACTCAATATAACTTAAAAAGGGCAGGGCTTTCAAACAGCGCTAAAAACAGCAACAGTTCAAAATACCTCTCAGGAGGCGGTGCCTGTTTTTCGGCAATATTAAACTACCTTTGTAATGGTGCCAGCGTTAGTACAATATATCAGGTTATTCTAATCTGTTATGCGGGGCTATCCCGCTCCACTTCGTTACGACTTCAGCCCGTATTATGTCAGACCCGTGAATCTTGCCTCAATCCAGACACAGCCTCCTTACGAATTTTTATCCTTACTCATCATGTTTTCTTTCTCTGACTGAAAAGTAAATCTTTCCATCGCGCTCATAAACATCAGCCTCTATGGATTCCCTCGGAGATATAGGCCTTGCGAATGTAAGAAGATAACCTATTGTCTTTTCTTTGTATTTTACGCCCTCAATGGAGATGTTCTTGAAGTCTCCTACTTTTTCCATAAAGGTCAGCGCATCACTAAATGTAACCTTGGCAGTCGTTATCTGCCTGGAGTAGGGGACAATTTCCACGTCGGCTTCGGGACTTTTCAGGAAAACAGCCCTTAGTCTTTCGCCTATACCGGAGCTGTAAAGATACGCCGTGTAAACAACCTTTGGCACTGTCTTATAATCATCTATGTTGTAAGTGCTGACTGTCTGCACGCAGCCTGCAAGCACTGTTAGCGCTAAAACACATATGACGCTTAATCTTCTCATAGTCTTGCCTCCTCTTGTCCTCATGCTTTTTAATTTCACTATACACCGATAAGCGTCCACTGTCAAACCCCCAGCGTCCTTGACTTTTACACGTAATAAGCATGATACTCTTAGAGAAAGGTAAGGAATATTTTGTTATATCTAAACCATGCAAAATCCTGCGCTTGCGGGTTTTTTTATGACACTTTCTCCCTGACTTCAAACCACATGGCAAGAGGCGCAGGGCAAGCAGTAACGAATAACTGAAGGGAGATAGTTTGGCAAAACACGGAGGAGCATTTAAAAGCGAAAAGAGAAAAAAAGAATTGCTGCGTCATAAAAAGCAGGAAGAAAAGCGGCAGAGGCGTTTAAAGAAAGATATAGGCCAGGAACAAGGCGCTGAAGCAACAGTTTCCGATCAAAAGGATGAGGTTGCATTGCCTGCTATACAAGATGCTTAAAGGAGAATAATTAAGTGTATAAAAATTTCAATGAATTTGGCATTTCAGACAAGGTAATCGTCTCGCTTTCAGAGATGGGCTTTGAAGAGCCTACCCCAATACAGAAGATGGCAATCCCGCCGGTTCTGCAGGGAAAGGACATTATAGGCCGGGCACAAACAGGCACAGGCAAGACAGCTGCCTTTGGAATACCGCTGATAGAACAAAGGCCTGAGGCAAAAGGAAGGTATCCCTACGCAATAGTTCTTGCGCCAACGCGGGAACTTGCTGTTCAGGTATCAGGAGCGCTTAATAAGATGGGGGCGAGAGCCGGTGTTGTCTCTCTTCCAATCTACGGCGGACAATCCATAGAACTACAGATAAGGAGCCTGAAGAGAGGGGCAGAGATTGTGGTTGGCACACCGGGAAGGGTGCTGGATCATATAAGAAGGAAGACACTCGTTCTCAAGGATATAAAGACAGTAGTCCTTGATGAGGCAGATGAGATGCTGAGCATGGGGTTCATAGAGGACATAGAGAAAATCCTCGGCGGAATACCAGGAGAAAGACAGACGATGCTCTTTTCCGCCACCATGCCGAAAGAAATTATCCGCATTTCAAAAAACTACATGAACAAACCTGTGCATGTGGGCGTGGATGCAAGCGAGATGGTTGTCGCCAAGACAAAGCAGGTCTTTTACGAAGTGCGTGAAGAAGACAAGATAAAGGCTTTAACCCGCCTTCTGGATGTTGAAGGCCCTGCGCTTACTCTCGTATTCTGCCATACAAAAAAGGAGGTGGATGAAGTCGCGGGAAGGCTCCAGCAGATGGGCTATCCTGCAGGCGCAATCCACGGAGACTTCACTCAGAGCCACAGGGACGAAATGATGCGAAAGTTCAAGGGCGGAGACATAGATATACTCGTTGCCACGGATGTTGCGGCGCGCGGACTGGACATACCTGATGTTTCCCATGTAATTAACTTCAGCATTCCGCAGGACCCTGAGGGCTATATCCACAGAATTGGCAGGACAGGCAGGGCCGGCAAATCCGGCATTGCGATAACATTTGTCACTCCCCGGCAGTACCGCCAGCTAAAGCTTATAGAGCAGTCTGCAAAGACGCGGATAAGTAAGGCAAAGCTCCCAAGCAGAGAAGAAGTAAGAAAGGCGAAGGAGGAAGAGCTTGCTGCGGGTGTTGAAGAGATTATAAAAGAAGGCAAACACACTCGTTTTTATGACATGGCAAAGAGGCTCTTTGAGAAATACTCTCCTGAAGACGTCTCAGCAGCGGCGTTGAGCATGCTGCTTGATACAGAGGATACGCAGGAGATTGAGGAGCCGAAAACAGGACATACAGGACAGCAGAAGAATTCCGTGCGCTTATTCATGACAATAGGCAAGATGGACAAGATAAATGTGGGAGATATAGTCAAATCAATCTCTGCAGAAGCGGGCATTCCCGAACGGAAGATAAGCAATATTGCGCTTTTTGACAAGTTCAGTTTTATAGAAGTCCCGGCTGACCTTGCCGACAGGGTTATCAGCGCCATCAATGACAGCATCATAAAAGGAAGAAAGGTCAAAATCCAGCCGGCAAGGAAAAGAGAGAGGAGATAGTTAACTTAAAAGGAAGTGATGAGAAAATATCAGCAGATATTCGCGGTTGGAATTGTTTTCTCAGTATTAGCTGGTGTCTTGTTTGTAAAACTCAGCCTTGCGGACATTCAGTCAGTAGTATTTGGTTTTGACGGCAAGATTAACGGTGACGGCATTGCTTCTCCGTGGAAGTTAAAGGAAAAATACGGCGCGGCTTACGTAAAGATTGTCTCTGACAGCAGCGAGAAGGTTGTTCAGCTAAAATCCGATAATGCCTCTTTCTCCATAGAAAGAGAGGTTCATGTGGATATCAAGAATTACCCGTATCTCGCATGGAGATGGAAGGCTTCAAAACTGCCTCCCAAAGGTGATGTCCGCAGAAATAAGACAAATGATCAAGTCCTCCAGCTTCTTGTGGCATTTGAAGGGCGCAAAATACTCAGTTATATATGGGACTCAAATGCGCCTGAGGGCACAGTAGCTGACGAGTCTATTGCATGGCCTGTCAGCCTGAAGGTGAAGGTGCTTACGTTGAAGTCAGGGACTGCGGATGCAGGCAAGTGGTTGACAGTCACAAGAAATGTGTACGGTGATTACAGGAAATTATTCAATGAAGACCCGCCTCATGTAAAAGGCATCCGCATTCAGACAAATTCCCAGCATACGGAAAGCATGGGAGAGGGCTATGTCGGAAAGATTGTATTCAGCAAGAATCTGGCTGTGGCAAAGTGATTCTGGAGAACTCCAGTATAAATTTACGCGTCAACAAAATATCATTTAACAATAGTCCTTCATAACACTATATAGTGGTTGCAGCTTCCCACGGACACAAAATATAGACACCCCTTAATTCTATTCATTTTTTCCTTGACAAGCCCCCCATTAACCCCTATATTAGTGGTAAAAAGTGGTAGAAGGTGGAGGGAGAAAGAGGAAAATGCCATCTTTTTCTGGTAAATATTATTACACAGTAGATCCAAAGGGCAGAATCATCATACCTGCGCCTTTCAGAGAAATCATTTCCGCTAATTACAACCCGAAACTTTACATTGTCAATGCTGCGTTTGACAAGTGCCTTCATTTATACCCGCAAGAGGAGTGGAACAGGCTTGAAGAAAGGGTGAGAGCCATGCCAAAGATGGATGAGGCAGTAAAGTTTTTCATGAGAAAGGTTATCGCATCCGCTGTTGAGATTGAACTGGATAAGCAGGGGAGAGTGCTTATTCCTGTTGCTCACAGAGAGGACTCAGGCATAAACGGAGAGATAGTTGTTGTCGGGCAGATAGACAAGATAGAACTCTGGGACAGGAAAGAATGGGATGCGATGGTTGACCCCGCGAAGATAGACAAAAAGGCTGTTGAACAAAGACTTGTAAGCTACGGGCTTTAGAGGCGGTGAATGTGAAGGTTATTCATCTCCCTGTGATGTTAAGGGAGGTGGTTATGTTGCTGAAACCAGTATTAGGGGGAGTATATGTTGATGCAACAGTCGGGCTTGGCGGTCACGCAGAAGAAATACTCAAACATATCGGCAATGGAAGGCTTCTCGGCATTGACAGGGATGAAGAGGCTCTGGATATGGCAATGAAAAGAATTCCCGATAACAGGCTTACCTTGAAGAAGGGGAAATTTTCTGATATCAGCAGGCTGGCTGCCGAAGCAGGCATTTCAAAAGCGGACGGGATTTTATTGGACCTCGGCACATCCATGTTTCATCTCAAGACAGCCGAAAGAGGTTTCAGCTTTCTTTCAGAAGAGCCTTTGGATATGAGGATGGACAGGGAACAGGAAATGACGGCAGCGTACATTGTCAATAAATATCCTGAAAAAGAGATAATCCGGATTTTGTGGGAGTACGGCGAAGAAAAACTCTCACGGAAAATAGCAAGGGCAGTCATTGATTACAGGGCCGAAAAGAAAATAGATACCTGCGCTGAATTATCAGATATTGTTTACAGGGCTTACAGGCAAAGAGGGAAGCATCATCCTGCAACAAAGACCTTTCAGGCGTTGAGGATTGCTGTGAATGATGAACTCAATGAACTCAGAAAAGGGCTTAATGAGGCGGCAGGCATTCTTAAGAGCGGAGGCAGGCTGTGTGTTATTTCATATCACTCGCTTGAGGACAGGATAGTAAAGAACTTTATAAGGGATGAACATAAGCAGGGCGGATTAAGGATGTTAACCAAGAAACCCATTGCCCCTTCAGGCGAAGAGGTTAGATCCAATCCGTCTGCTAGGAGCGCAAAATTAAGAGGAGCGGAAAAAATATGACCCATGTGAACCGAAGCGGTCTTTTTTCTTTCTTCCTGGTCCCTCTGTCCGTAGCGCTTATTTTGTTCGGCATCTTCTCAATCGTATGGCTGAGGTCCAGTGTAAGGACCGCAGAATACAGTATTGCCGCGCTGGACCACAGGAGGATGGAAATCCTCAGGGACAGAAAGACTTTGATGGCAGAAAAGGCAGGCCTTCTGTCAATACAGAGCGTTAAAAGCAAAGGCAGCGGAAAACTCGCTTTGGTTTTCCCTGACAGGATAAAAGTAGTCTATGTGAAGAAGGATGGGAAGAACACCCCGTTCAAGGCATCTTTAGAGGGAAGGCAGTTGTCAGGGCCTTAGCCTGTAATTAAGAAAGGATGAATGAGGAAAAGAGCGATAATTCTTAATACCGCAATAATCTTTGGTTTTGTTGCGGTATTTTTACGTCTTGTGGATTTGATGGTGCTTAACCACGGCAGGTTTTCCGAGAGGGCCAGGATACAGCAGCTCAAGCAGGAGGATATACAGGTTAGGCGCGGATTCATATTTGACAGAAGGGGAAGGGAGCTTGGCGTGAATCTTGAAGTAGAGTCATTGTTTTGCGACCCTGCGTTAATGGTCTCTCCGCAGGCTGCGGCTTATGACATTTCAGGAGTTATAGGGAAAAAGCCCGAGGCAATGCTCGCAAAATTTTCTTCCAAGGGCAGGTTTGTCTGGGTAGAAAGAAAGCTTAATACTGAAACAGCGGAAAAGATAAAAAAAATGGATATAAAGGGGATTGGTTTTGTGCCTGACGCAAAGAGATTCTATCCGAAAGGCAAGCTTGCTTCTCATGTTATCGGAGCTGTCGGCATTGATAATCAGGCGCTTGAAGGCGTTGAACTTAAATACAATAAATTCTTAAAGACACCCGGAGGGAAAATCCTTGTTACGAGGGATGCAAGAGGAAGGACACTTTCTGCAGGCGTGGATATAGAGTCAAAAGGCAATAATGTATTTTTGACAATAGATGAGGGGCTTCAGTATATAGTCGAGAAAGAGCTTGATAATGCAATGGCGCAATGGCGGGCGTCTGCCGCAACCATAATAATGATGGATCCATTCACAGGCGAGATACTGGCATTTGCCAACAGGCCTGCCTATGATCCAAATTCCGCGGCATATGCAAAGGACTTTGAAAAAAGAAACAGGGCCATAACAGATTGTTATGAGCCGGGCTCTACCTTCAAGATAATTATAGGCTCGGCAGCTATTGAAGAGGGGATTGTAAAACTGGACACAAAATTTGACTGCAGTAAGGGCACTGTATCAGTCGGCAGTTCTGTCATCCATGATGCGCATAAACACGGCGTGCTCACATTCAAAGAGGTGATACAGAAGTCTTCAAATGTCGGCAGCACCATGATAGGCATGCAGCTTGGCAGGGAGAGGGTATATAAGTATGCGAAGCGCTTTGGCTTTGGAGAAAAAACAGGCATAGACCTGCCGGGCGAAGTGTCAGGCTGGATAAGGCTGCCTGAAAAGTGGTCGGCAGGGTCTATAGGAGCAATATCTATAGGGCAGGAGGTTGCGGTTACGCCGCTTCAGATTCTGAGGGCTTACTCAGCGATAGCGAATGGAGGTGTTCTTGTCACCCCCCATGTAGTGTCGGAAATAAGGTCTCCGGATGACGTCCCTGTGTATTCATTTAAATCCAAGGGAAACAAGAGGGCTATCTCAAAAAAGACAGCAGAAATATTTAAGGATATATTGAAGACAGTCGCAGAGGAAGGCGGGACAGGTAAAAGCGCCTCTGTTGAGGGCAATCACGTTGCAGGCAAAACAGGGACAGCGCAGATTATAGACCCCAGGACCAAGAGATATTCAAAGGAAAAATATGTTGGCTCATTTGTCGGGTTCGTTCCTGCAGACAATCCCATGATGGCAATGATTGTTGTTATTTATGAGCCGAAGGGGCAGATTTACGGAGGGGTTATTGCCGCTCCTGTTTTTAAAGAGATTGCAAAACAAGCGCTTTCGTATCTTAATGTGCCGAGGGAAGATGTCGGAGAAAAGAATATTTTGGTTGTTGAGAGGAGATGAAAGCTGGGATAGATGAATTTGAAGATGCTTATAAAAGATATGGAGATAAAAGAGATGACAGGCATCACGGATATTGAGATAACGGGAATCGCCTATGACTCAAGGAAGGTCAAGGCAGGCGATGTCTTTGTTGCCGCAAAGGGCGAAAAGTGTGACGGCCATGATTTTATCAGTGATGCGGTCAAGAAAGGCGCAGTTGCAGTGGTGTATGAAAAAGATGAGAATAAGCTTTTAGCTGACAGCTATCAGCTTACAGCTATCAAAGTCAGTGACAGCAGGGAGGCGCTTGCGTATCTTTCCAATAATTTTTACGAGAAGCCCTCTGACAAGTTAACTGTCATCGGCATAACCGGAACTAATGGAAAGACAACGGCAACGTATCTTATAAAGGCAATCCTTGAGGCATGGGGAAAAGATGCCGGGCTGATAGGCACTATAGATTATCTTGTGAAGGACAGGCATTATGACGCCCCTCATACCACGCCTGAGGCGCTTGAATTTCAGTCTGTATTGAACGAGATGGTTTCAGCAGGGTGCACCCATGTTGTGACAGAAGTATCATCCCATGCTCTTGCGCAGAAGCGGGTGGACTATACGGGGTTCAGCGTTGCAGTTTTCACAAATCTTACAAGGGACCATCTGGATTTTCATATAACGATGGAAGACTATTTCAGGGCAAAGGAAAAGTTGTTTAAAGAACTTCTTTTGAAAGGCGGGACGTCTGTAATAAATTTTGACGATATTTACGGAAGGAGATTGATATCTGAACTGAGGAATTCAAAAGTTGGAAATTTACTTACATACGGCATTGAAACAGGCGCGGATATTGTTGCAGTAAATATTAAAAATTCATTTGATGGACTTATGTTTGATATTAATTTCAACGGCAGTACATACAAGGTTCAGTCTCCGCTTATAGGCATTTACAATGTTTACAACATACTCTCTGCTATCGGCGCTGCCGTGAGCCTGAATGTGCCGTGGGATACGATAATAAGCGGAATAAAGAAGATGGGTTCTGTAAAGGGAAGATTTCAAAAGGTTGACCTCGGACAGAATTTTCTCTGCATAGTTGACTATGCTCACACAGAGGATGCGCTTGAAAGACTGATATGCGCTGCCAGAGAACTGACAAAGGGCCAGGGAAAAATCATTACTGTCTTTGGCTGCGGCGGTAACAGGGACAAAGGAAAGAGGCCGCGAATGGCAGCGATAGCAACAAAACTGAGCGATTACGTTTTGATAACCTCTGATAATCCCCGCAGCGAAGAACCTATGGAGATAATAAAGGAGATAGAGAAGGGCGCATTGAGGATGAATTATACAATTGAACCCGACAGGGAGAAGGCTATTCAAAAGGCGGTGGAGACCGCAGAAGAAGGCGATATACTGCTGATCGCAGGAAAGGGCCACGAGGATTATCAGGAGGTAAAAGACGCAAGGCATAAATTCAGCGACATGGAGATGGCGGAGAAGGCGATAAGGGGATTATGGCGATTTTGACAGTTGAAGATGTTATCAATGCAACAGGCGGGCGTATTGTCTATAAAAACGGCAACTCCCATCCATTTACGGGCGTATCCATAGATTCACGGACAATAGGAGATGGAGAGATGTTTGTTGCATTGCGCGGCGTAAGATTTGACGGGCACGATTTTATTTATAAGGCGCTTGAAAGAGGAAGCGGAGCGCTGGTGAATTTCCCGCCTGCGGAACACCTGAAAGGCAAGGCAATAATATATGTGAAAAACACTCTCAGCGCATTACAGGATATTGCGCGTTATGTTCGCATGAGAAGCAATATTCCCGTCATAGGCATAACAGGGACAAACGGAAAGACAACGACAAAAGAATTGACAGCATCAATCCTGAGCACAAAATACAGGGTTCATAAAAATACAGGCAATCTCAATAATCATATAGGCCTTCCCCTGAGCCTTATAAAACTTCGTACTGACGATGAGGCCATTGTTCTTGAAATGGGTGCAAGCTCTCCAGGAGACATAAGAGAACTGTGCGGGATTGCAGCGCCTGATTGCGGTGTTGTTACAAACATAGGGCCGGGACATCTTGAAGGTTTCGGGAGTCTTGAAGCAGTCAGAAATACAAAGCTTGAACTCCTTGATACCGTGAAAAAAATTGTAGTAAGCGCGGATGATGCCTTTCTTATGCAGGGAGTTTCAGGATATCAGGGTGAAGTTCTTACATTCGGCATAGAGAATAAGGCCGATGTTTTTGCAAAAGATATACGAATTAAAGATAGAGGCTCTGATTTTATGCTTTGTTTCGGTGAAGGCAACTGTGTAGAGGTAAACCTGAATCTCCCGGGGGCTTTTAATGTCTATAATGCGCTTGCCGCAGCAGCCGTGGGACAGATATTCGATACTGAGCTTCGTGATATTAAAACAGGGCTCGAATCTTTTAAAGGCGTTCCTATGAGGCTTGAGATTAAAGAATTGTTCGGGGCAACAGTTATAAGCGATGTATATAATGCAAATCCTTCATCAATGGAAGAGGCGATAAAGGAACTTGTAAGGCTGAAGAAAGGAAGGGCTATCGCTGTTCTCGGGGATATGCTTGAACTTGGAGCGTATGCAGAGGAGGCGCACAGAAAAATCGGAGAGTGGATGTCAGCGCTTCCGATAGACGTATTTATAGGCGTCGGGCCTTTGATGGCTATAGCACATTCCGAGTTTGTCAAAACGGGAAGGCAGTCCTTTAGTGTCTCTACTTCGGAAGAAGCAGGAAGGATACTGACAGGGCTGTGCAGGGAAGGCGACACAATCGTTGTGAAGGGTTCAAGGGGAATGGGGATGGAAAAAGTTTTAGAAATAAATAAAGAGGCGGAGAATGCTTTATAATTTTCTTTACAGTCTGAACACATGGTTTTCACCGCTGAATGTTTTCAGATATATAACATTCAGGAGCGCGCTTGCAGTTCTTACGGCAATGCTTATTACATTCATCCTCGGACCGAAGGTTATAAAAAGGCTCGGAAGGTTCAGCGTAACGCAACAGGTGAGAGATGACGGGCCTCAGACGCATCTTGGCAAGACAGGGACACCCACGATGGGCGGAGTCCTCATAATAATCTCTATACTTGTCACCGTTCTCCTGTGGGGCGACCTTACCAATAAATATATACTGACGATGATTTTTTCTCTTGTAGGTTTCGGAACGATAGGCTTTATCGATGATTATCTTAAGGTTGTAAAGAGAGACTCAAAGGGGCTGCGCGGATATTATAAATTCGGGGCGCAGGTGCTTCTTGCATTAGTGATAGGCATGTTCCTTTACATGAACCCTAAAGACCCTTACAACGATGTCCTGAGCATTCCATTCTTTAAAAAATGGCTTTTTGATCTCGGATGGTTCTATGTGCCGTTTTCTATTATTGTTATCGTAGGTTCATCCAATGCAGTCAATCTCACGGACGGCATAGACGGCCTTGCTGTCGGGCTTGTCGGGATTTCGGTGCTTGCCACAGGGATACTTGTTTATATATCCGGCAATTTCAAGTTTTCACAATACCTGCAGGTTCTTTATATCCCCGGCACAGGAGAGCTGACTGTATTTTGCGGCGCTATTTTGGGGGCATCTCTCGGTTTTCTCTGGTATAACTCATATCCGGCGGATGTGTTTATGGGAGATGTCGGTTCTCTGTCTCTCGGCGGCGTGCTCGGAACGCTTGCCGTAATAACAAAACAGGAGATAGTGCTGGCGGTTGTGGGAGGAATTTTTGTTATAGAGACGCTCTCGGTCGTGTTTCAGGTCGCATCGTTCAAGTTAACAGGGAAAAGGATATTCAGGATGGCGCCGATACACCATCACTTTGAACTCAAGGGATGGCCTGAACCTAAAGTTATAGTCAGATTCTGGATAGTCGGAATAATGCTGGCTCTTCTGAGCCTTGCAACATTAAAGCTGAGGTGAGCATGAAACAGTCGTCAGTCAGATATAAAAAAGTATTTCTTTTTATAGTTGTTTCACTGTTTGCTGTTCACTGTTCACTGTTCACTGTTTCTGCTGATGAGATTTCCTCAAAGTCGGCAGTTGTTATGGAGGCTTCAACCGGCAGGGTGCTGTTTGCAAAAAATCCAAACCTGAAACTGCCTCCTGCAAGTACAACCAAACTTGTGACAGCCATGGTCGTCCTTGACAGGGCTAATATGAGCGATACAGTGACAATCAGCGAGGCTGCGGCAAATGTCCCCTCGCTTAAGGAAACTAAACTGAGGTCAGGAGAGACCCTGACTATAGAAACTCTGCTTTATGCAGCGCTTATAAGGTCGGCAAATGACGCGGCATTTGCCCTTGCAGAGGTTGTTGCCGGCTCGGAGAAGAAATTCGTGCAGCTTATGAACAGAAAGGCTGTCGCAATCGGAGCATCCAACACAAAGTTTATAAATACTACAGGACTTCCTGGGAAAGGCCAGCATACAACAGCATATGACCTCTCTAAGATAATGAGGTATGCGCTTAAATATCCTGTGATTAGAGAGATTATAGGCAAGAAAGAGGCAGAGATATCTACGGAACAGGGCAGGACGATAGCCCTTGAAAATACGAACAAACTTCTATGGTCTGATAACGGAGCAGTCGGAGGCAAGACAGGATATACGAAAGCGGCAAGGCATTGTTTTGTGTACGCCGGCGAAAAAGAAGGCGAGATGGTGATAGTTGCTCTTCTTGGAGCGCAGAGCAGAGAAGTTTTATGGAATGAGGCAGAGAGGCTTGAAACAAGAGGTTTTGCTGTTATTGCAAGCAGTGAGCAGCCGGTTGTTTATTTTACAAAGGCGGATTATCAGAAAAGTTCAAAGTTAAAAGTTAAAAGCTCAAAGTTAAAGAGATATTCAAAAAATAATAAAGCAAAATCAGATAGAGTTTCATCAAAGAAGAAAATTAACAGGGCAAGGCCTGGTAAAGAAGAAAATGCTGTTCCTGCGGAGGAAGGCAAAAAAACAAAGAATAAAGGTATTGCGAGAAACGTGGCGTATGGAACTAAGGGATAAGAATATACTTGTTTTCGGCCTTGCAGAAAGCGGTGTCGGCGCTTCAAATCTGCTTGCCAGCCTTGGCGCAAAGGTGACGGTTACTGACAGCAAACCAAAAGAAGCGTTAATGAAATATGTTGAAAAGCTTTTGCCTTCAATAAGGCTTAGTCTCGGCGGGCATCCTGACGGCATACTGCAGGGCGTGGATATGATAGTGCTGAGTCCGGGCGTGCCGCCGGATATTGCTTCGTTAAAGAAGGCGAAGGAGATGGGAATAAGAATTATCGGCGAACTTGAACTTGCATATCAAGTGATAAATTCAAAATTCATCCCGACTTGGTCGGGACAAAGTTCAAAATTCCCCAAATTTCTGGCTATAACAGGAACAAACGGAAAATCAACCACTACAACGCTATTAAATGAGATGCTAAATAAAGGCGGCTTCAGGACAATTCTGGGAGGAAATATAGGGAATGCCCTGACAGAGGAGATAGGGAAACTGATACAGGATGCAGGATACAAGATACAGGATAATATAAATCATGCATCATGCATCATGCATCATGCATCTATTGATTTCATAGTCGCCGAGGTGTCAAGTTTTCAGCTTGAGGCTATAGAGATGTTCAGGCCTGACGGCGCATCCCTACTCAATATCACGCCTGACCATATGGACAGATACCACTCAATGGAAAAATACAAAGACGCAAAGGCGCAGATATTCGCAAACCAGAGGGAAGGAGATTTCCTTGTCCTTAATGCGGATGACATAGAAACGATGAGATTATACGATTCAAGATGCTCGCCTCAGGCGAGTCGCCGAGGAGACAAGATTCAAGATTCAAGATTACCTGGTGCATATTTTTTCAGCCGTAAGAAAGCGGTAGAAGGGGTCTATTTTAAAGACGGAGTTATTTATTCTAACTTCAACTCTTCACTCTTAACTCTTAACTCTCAACTTATACATGCTGATGAGATAAACATTAAAGGTGTTCACAACCTGGAGAATGCCATGGCTGCTTCGGCCATGGCTCTCCTTGCAGGATGTTCGGCAGATGCAGTTATAAGCGCCTTAAAAGATTTTGAGGGGCTTGAACACCGTCTTGAACTTGTTAGGGAATTTGAAGGCGTGGATTACATCAATGACTCAAAAGGCACGAATGCAGATGCGGTGGTAAAGTCGCTTGAGAGTTTTTCAATGCCGGTAATCCTGATTGCAGGCGGAAGAGACAAAGACGGAGATTTTTCTCTTCTGAGTTCTCTCATAAAAAGCAGAGTTAAAAAACTTGTTCTCATCGGAGAGGCAAGGGAAAAAATAAAAAAAGTTCTTGGCGTACTGACCGAGACCATATTTGCGGATAATCTGGAAGAAGCTGTGATGATATCCAGAAAATCAGCATCAAAAGGCGATGTTGTGCTCCTCTCTCCTGCCTGCGCAAGTTTTGATATGTTCAGGGATTACAAAGACAGGGGAGAGCAGTTTAAAAAGATTGTGAAGGGTCTATCCTGAGATGAATAAAACATATGACAGATGGTTTTTGTTAATCACATTTTTCCTGCTGGGACTGGGGGCGCTCATGATATACAGTTCAACGGCGGTGGTATCCCCTGCCATGTCAAAAAAAGATGTGACGCAGTTTTTTTATTTTAAGAGGCATCTGTTTACGATGCTGCTCGGATTTGCGGCAATGTTTGCCGCTTACAGATTGAGGCCCGAGGCCCTGAAGAAGACAGCGCTGCCTTTACTTATATTTTCCTTTCTGCTTCTTGTTCTTGTCTTTATCCCGGGAATGGGAATATCGGCAGGCGGAGCAAAAAGATGGTTAAGGCTCTGGCCGTCAACCTTTCAGCCGTCTGAGCTGGTCAAGCTTTCAATGGTTATATTCCTCGCTAAATATATGTCAGCATATAATTACAGGACAGACAGCTTTGTCTCTTTTATAAAGCCTATCGCAATTATGGCTGTGTTTCAGGTCATATTTCTCAAACAGCCTGACTTTGGAGCTGCCATAAGCCTCGGCATAATTACACTTGCCATGCTGTTTTTTTCGGGCATGAAACTGAGGTATCTGTTATCCATGGCAGTATTTGCGCTCCCTGTAGTAGTAAAGCTTATAAGAGAGCCATACAGATGGAAGCGCGTTACGTCTTTTCTTAATCCGTGGGATGACCCTCAGGGAAGCGGCTTCCAGCTTATACAATCGTTTATTGCCCTCGGCAGCGGAGGCATTAAATGGGTTGGCCTTGGCGAAAGTAAACAGAAGCTTTTGTTTTTGCCTGAAACCCATACTGATTTTATTTTCTCGCTTGTCGGCGAGGAACTCGGACTGATAGGCGCAGGGATAATTATTCTGCTGTTCGTGATGTTGTTTGTGAGAGGGATAGCTACTACTAATAAAGCAAAGGACAGCTTTGTATATTACCTGTCTTTTGGCCTTTCAATAATGATTGCGCTTCAGGCGCTGATAAATTTCTCTGTTGTAACAGGGATGATCCCGACAAAGGGGCTTCCTTTGCCGTTTATAAGTTATGGGGGCTCAGCTCTGCTTGTGAATATGGCGGCAGTAGGCATTCTGCTTAATCTTTCAAAAGGAGAAGACAGCAGAAGAGTCGTTGACAGGACAAAAGAACTGGTAATGAGGAAAAAAGCGCTGAGGGCGGTATATGGGCATAAACATTAGAGGATACAGGATACAGGATTCAGGATTCAGGATAAAAATATCGTGCATTGTGCATCATGTATCATGCATGTTGCAATTATGAGGGTGATTATCGCAGGAGGAGGCACCGGAGGGCACATTTTCCCGGGCATAGCCATAGCAGAAGAATTAAAAAGAAGAGAGGATAAAACAGAAGTGATATTCATAGGCACGGAACACGGAATTGAGGCGAGGATTATTCCGCGTGAAGGGTATCCAATAAAATTTCTGAGGGCAGAAGGCTTTGTCGGCGTATCTCTTCTGAGGAAGATTAGGGCGTTATGGAAGATGCTGTTTTCAATTGTTGACTCTTACGGAATTATTAAGGCGGTATCTCCTGATATCGTGATAGGCGTGGGAGGCTATGCGTCTGTAGGCCCAATGCTTGCGGCATCCATAATGTCAATGCCCACAATGATAGTAGAGCAGAATTCTGTGCCGGGGCTTGCAAATAAACTCCTTGGAAAATTTGTCGGCGCCGTAGGAGTAACGTATCAGGAAAGTATATCGTTTTTCCCGAGGGCAAAGACATTTTTCACAGGGAATCCTATCAGGACTCGCATTCTGACAGGAAACAGGGACGCCGCCTATGACATCTTTTCGCTTGACAGGAATAAGTTTACGCTATTCGTCTTTGGCGGCAGTTCCGGCGCAAGGAACATAAACCGTGCAGTGGTGGATTCCTTTAATCATATGCTGGATCTCAAGGAGAAGATACAGTTTTTGCACCAGACAGGCGACAACGGCTACGAGCACGTCAGGGAGTCTTACCGGAAGTGGGGTTTCATGGGTACGGTGACGCCGTTTATATATCAGATGGCAGAGGCGTACGCAGTTGCAGACCTCGTAATATCAAGGGCAGGCGCAACAACCCTTGCTGAACTCACCGCTATCGGCAAGTCTGCAATCTTAATCCCGTATCCCTATGCGGCAGGACATCATCAGGAGCTTAATGCAGGCAAGCTGCTTGAAATGAAGGCCGCAAGAGTGATACTTGACCATGAATTAACAGGAGAAATCCTTGCAAAACATATCAGGGAGCTTTACGAGAATAAATATCTGAGGCATGAGATGGAAAAGCAAAGCCGGTCCGTGGGCAGAGCGGATGCTGCCCAGAGAATAGTTGATATTGCGATAAGCCTTATAAAGAAAAGGTGAATGGGTGAAGGGATATGTTTGAACAATACAGAATAATCCACTTTGTCGGGATCGGAGGAATAGGGATGAGCGGGATAGCAGAGGTCCTTCATAACCTTGGCTATGAAGTTACAGGCTCGGATGTTAAGGCGTCTGATACGACAAACAGGCTGAACAGCCTCGGCATAAAGGTATATATCGGGCACAGAGCGGAAAATGTCGACGATGCCCATGTCGTGGTTATATCCTCTGCTGTTTCTAAGGACAATGCCGAGGTGGTTGAGGCAAAAAGAAAAGCAATCCCTGTAATCCCGAGAGCTGAGATGCTCGCTGAGCTTGCAAGGCTGAAATACGGGATACTGGTTGCAGGCGCGCACGGCAAGACAACAACGACTTCGTTAATTGCAACAGTGATTGCAAGCAGCGGCCTTGACCCAACGGTTGTTATAGGAGGAAAACTCAGGGCAACGGGAAGCAATGCAAGATTGGGACAGGGAGATTTCCTTGTGGCAGAGGCTGACGAGAGCGACGGTTCATTCCTCAGGCTTTCCCCGACCATCGCAGTTGTCACGAATATAGACAGGGAACACATGGATTTCTTTAAGACCATGGATTCATTAAGAGATGCTTTTCTGTCCTTCATAAATAAAGTCCCGTTTTACGGGGTATCAATAGTATGTATTGAAAATGAGGAGCTTCGTAAACTGTTGCCGTACGTGCACAGGAGGTATATCACATACGGACTTTCGCCTGACGCCGACGTTTATGCTGCTGATATAAAAAAAGGGTTTATGACAGTGAGTTTTGATGTCGTGTACAAAGGTGAGAATCTCGGCGCTTTCAGCCTGCCCGTGCCCGGTGTGCATAACATCCTCAACAGTCTCGCGGCAATAGTTGTTGCAAGGGAATTGAAAATAGAGGCTGATGTAATAAAAGAGGCCCTGAAAAAATTCAGCGGGATACAGAGGAGATTTGAATTAAAAGGAGAGGAAAACGGGACAAAGGTTTTTGATGACTATGGACATCATCCCACGGAAATAAAAGCGACTCTGAAAGCGGCAAAGGATGGGCTTCTGGCCCGGCAGGGTGCAGGGAGATTGTTTGTTATATTCCAGCCTCACAGATATACGAGGACCAAAGACCTTATGGATGAGTTTACATCCTGTTTTTCTGAAGCTGACATCCTTTGTTTGACAGATATATATTCTGCAGGTGAAAAGCCGATAAGCGGAGTTGATTCCAATTCGTTGCTTGAACGCATCAAAAAGACAGGGCATAAGGATGCCGCTTATTTTCCCGACAGGGAGAAACTCATGGAAAATCTTCTTATGAGATTGAAAAGCGGAGACGTGGTTTTCACTCTCGGCGCAGGAGATGTCTGGAAACTCGGCGAGGAGATATTAAAGAGAATAAGGGGCAGGTCAGATGGCAGGTAAGAAGCAATACATAGTAGATGAACGCCTGTGGCAGAAGATGATATCTCAGGAAAGTTTTTCAGGTGAGGTGAAGTTTATGGAGCCTATGAAGGCGCATACATATCTTCAAATAGGCGGCGAAGCAGATGTCTTCGCATGCCCGCAGGACACAGTGTCTCTGGAAAACATTCTTGCGGCGCTGAATGAAGAACGCATACCTTTCGTGACAGTCGGCGGAGGCACTAATATCCTTGTGAAAGACGGAGGGATATATGGAGTGGTTATTTCATTAAAGAATTTCAGGCGCAGTGACATTGCAAAGGAAGAGAAGGATATGGTCATGTTTTTTGCCGAGTCGGGAACCCCGCTTCAGAAGCTTGTGAGTTTTTCAAAAGAAAATGGATACTCCGGCATCGAAGGCCTTGCTGGCATACCTGGCTCTGTCGGAGGCGCAATTGCAGGGAATGCAGGGGCCTTCGGCTATTCAATAAAAAATATGCTTGTCTCCGTGAGGATGACGAACCCTGATAAGGGGATATACGAGATGAGCGCCTCAGAACTCGGGCTTGAATACAGGGCGTCAAAGCTGCCTGAAGATACTGTTATCCTGAGCGCAAACATGAGGCTGAGAAAGGATGTTAAAGAAGACGTAGCAAAAAGGATAAATTCTTTCCTTAAGCGGAAACGTGAGACACAGCCTCTGTCAGAGATGTCTGCAGGCTGCGTATTTAAGAATCCTGAAGGCGCATCCGCAGGAAGGCTGATAGATGAAGCAGGCTGCAAGGGAATGCGAATCGGAAATGCGGAAGTAAGCCGGATGCATGCAAATTTTTTTATCAATAAAGGCAATGCGAAGGCATCAGATTTTTTGAAACTTATGGATGAGGTAAAAAAAAAGGTAATGAAAGTTTTCGGCACAGAGCTTGAGCCGGAGATAAGGATTATGGGGAGAAATGTTAACTAATAAGAAAATAGGCGTTTTAATGGGCGGCATATCCAGCGAAAGAGAGGTTTCGCTGAGAAGCGGGAGCGCGGTTTTCAATGCCCTGAAAAAACTCGGGTATACCGCTGTTGCTATAGATGCTGCGTCAAACATATGCGAGATGTTGAAAAAAGAGAAGATTGATATAGCATTTCTTGTTCTTCACGGAGGCTGGGGAGAAGACGGCTCTATACAGGGGCTTCTTGAGGTAATGGGGATACCTTACACAGGGTCTGATGTCATTTCTTCGGCGATTGCAATGAACAAAGCGGCGTCAAAGAAGATATTTCTTTATCACAAAATTCCTGTGCCGCCGTTCATAGTTCTTGATAAGAAGGCTGTCAGCTATCAGCTATCAGCTATCAGCTTTGAAATGCCGTGGGTTGTCAAACCTGCAGGTGAAGGGTCAAGCGTCGGGGTGAGCATAGTGAGAGACAAAGGACAGATCGAAAGCGCTCTCAAGACAGGGTTCTCATGTGGCAGCGAGATAATAATAGAAAAATACATAGAGGGCAGGGAAATTCATATAGGGATTCTCAATGACAGGGCGCTCGGAGGCGTTGAGGTAAAGACATCGCTTGAATTTTACAGCTACGAGGCAAAATACACGGCAGGTTTAACTGAATATATACTCCCTCCTCAAATAGATGAAGCGGTGTATATGAAGGCAAAAGATATTGCGCTTTCTGCGAACAGAGCGCTCGGCTGTTTAGGAGCGACAAGGGTTGATTTGAAGATTGACAATGACGGCAATCCCTATGTGCTTGAGGTTAACACAATACCGGGCATGACGGAAACAAGCCTCTTGCCGAAGATTGCAAAGGAAGCAGGGCTTGATTTCCCTGCGCTTGTGGAGGAGATTCTTAAAGGCGCTATTGAAAGGGAGCAGAGAAGGCATTATGAGGAATAACAGAAGGATAAATAAGCAGGGAGCAGCGACAAGGCCTAAGAAAAGGCGCTGCCTGCTTAAATTGTTTGCGCTGGTTTTGCTTATAACAGGCGCATACTGGGGCGCTAAGTATGCCGTTGATACTGCGCGCAGGACGCTGTTCCAGGTAAAAGAAATTGTGTTTTCAGGCAACAAACACATCTCAGAGAGCGAGCTAAAGACGATAATGGGAATTAACGGAAATGAGAGCCTTTTGGGGTTATCATCAAAAGAACTTAAGGCAAGGCTTTTGAAATCACCGTGGATAAAGGCAGTCAGCTTCAGAAAGGATTTTCCGCACAAGTTTACGGTCAGGATTGAAGAGTCAATGCCCTATGCGCTTCTTGAGATGAACGGCCGCACATTCTTTATTGATGATAAGGGAAATAGGCTTGAAGAGTTAAAGGGAGAAGGCATTCCATTTTTGCCGGTAATCTCAGGGGACCCGTTCAAAAACAGCAGTGTATTTTCTGAGGTGTTGAATCTTGTAAGGACAATGAAGGATAAAGGTTTCATAGCAGTGAAGGATCGCATAGAGATCATAATACCGCATGGAGCAGGGCCCGAGGATATTTCCATGCAGGTTGACGGCATGCTCGTAAAAGTCGGGCATGGAGAATATGAGGAGAAACTTCAGAGGCTGCTTGAGCTTGAAGATGAAATAATGCGGAGAGGAATACCCGTTGATTATATTGATCTCAGATTCGCAAACAAGGTCATAGTTAAACCTATTAACGAGGTCATAAGATGAGAATAAGAGATCCGCTTGGACGAAAAGGAAATATTGTTGTCGGGCTTGATGTCGGCACGACAAAAATATGCGCCATCGTTGCCGAGGTCAGAGGCGGCAAGACTGATATTATAGCCATAGGTTCGGCGCCGTCAACTGGTTTGAGAAAAGGCGTTGTGATAAATATCGAGTCAACTGTTGATTCAATAAAGAAAGCTGTAAAAGATGCCGAGGCAATGGCAGGCGTTGAGATAAAGTCTGTTTATGTCGGGATTGCCGGAGGGCATATAAAGGGTTTTGAGAGTTACGGGGCAGTCGGCATAAAAGGGAAAGAAGTAAGGCCTCAGGATGTTGAACGCGTTATTGATTCAGCGAGCGTGGTTTATGTTCCGCTTGACAGAGAGGTTCTTCATGTAATCCCCACTGAATTCATACTTGACGGACAGGACGGGATAAAAGACCCTGTGGGCATGGCAGGGGTCAGGCTTGAGGTAAAGGTTCATATAGTTACAGGCGCTGTGTCGTCTGTGCAGAATCTTCTTAAGTGCTGCGAGAGGGCAGGCGTTGATGTCATTGATATTGTGCTTGAGCCTATTGCCTCTGCAGCTGCGGTGCTTACGGAAGACGATAAAGACCTCGGCACCGCGCTTGTTGATATAGGCGGAGGAACAACAGACATCGCGATATATAAAGACGGAAGCCTCAGGCACACAGCGGTTCTTGCGCTTGGAGGCAATCATTTTACGAATGATATCGGCATTGGATTGAGAATCCCTGTGCAGGAGGCAGAGAGGATAAAGAAAAAATACGGCTGTGCAGTTACAACTATGGTTGACGAGGCAGAAGAGATGGACGTTGCAGGCGCAGACAAACAGGTAAGGAAAATACCGAAACGGTATATCGCAGAGATTATACAGCCGAGGTGTGAGGAACTTGCAGCGCTGATAAAGCGTGAGATAGAGAACAGTTCAGGGCTTGAGCCCGGATTGTCCGGAGTTATACTGACTGGAGGCGCATCCCTTCTTGCAGGGCTTGACAGGTTGATGGAGGCAAATCTGGGACTTTCGGTGAGAATCGGAATGCCCGATGGAATAGAGTCAAGCTGCGCTTCAAACTCGCCTCTCTTTCAGAGTAATGTGAATAATCCGATGTATTCAACAGGGATAGGCCTTATTCTCCACAGCATAGATGGAGAGACTGTCCCGAACGCTTTCGGGATTAATGGAGATATGTTCAACGGGATATTTTACAGGATGAAGGAATGGGTAAGAAATCTGTTCGGTGTTAACGGGAATGAATTAAGCGGCAAGCCCCGAACGCTTTCGGGATCAATGAGGCAGAGGATATGAATATAAACAAGTCCTAAAATTTTTAACTAAAAATAAAAAGGGGGTGTTTTATGTTTGAAATTGAAGAAGTGAGAGGGCAGGGAGCAAACATCAAGGTTATAGGTGTAGGAGGCGCGGGCGGCAATGCCGTGAATAATATGATTGCCTCTAACCTCCACGGAGTTGAATTCATAGCGGTTAACACCGACAGCCAGATACTTGAGACTTCGCTTGCCACTGCAAAGGTGCAGATAGGCATGGAGCTTACAAAGGGCCTTGGGGCAGGCTCAAACCCTGATATAGGCCGGGAGGCAGCTCTTGAAGACAGGGAGGCTGTTGCAGAATCTATCAGAGGCGCAGACATGGTATTTATAACAGCAGGGATGGGCGGAGGAACAGGCACAGGAGCTTCACCTGTTGTCGCAAGCGTTGCAAGAGAATTAGGCGCACTTACAGTTGCTATTGTTACAAAACCGTTTTTCTATGAAGGAAGGAAAAGGGGCATCAATGCTGATATAGGCATGAAAGAGCTTCAGAGCTGTGTTGACGCCATTATTGTTGTTCCAAATGACAGGATAGGGCTTGTCGTTGAAAAAGGCACGCCGATGCTAAAGTCATTTGCCGTGGCGAATGATGTCCTCAGGCAGGCTGTTCAGGGAATATCGGATTTGATATTAATTCCGGGACTTATAAACCTTGATTTTGCCGATGTGAAGGCTGTAATGGCAGACGCAGGGAGGGCTGTAATGGGTATAGGTCTTGGAAGAGGAGACGGAGGAGCGCTTGAAGCAGCAAGAAAGGCTATCTCAAACCCTCTGCTTGAAGATTCTTCAACTGAAGGCGCAAAGGGAATTATTCTGAATATTACTGGAGGCCTTAGTCTGTCGCAGAGTTCTGTTCAGGATGCTGCCGGATTTATCTATGACCTTGCGGATAATGAGGCGAATATAATATTTGGGGCAGTGATTAATCCGGACATCGAAGATGAGGTCAGAGTAACTGTGATTGCAACAGGTTTTCAGGAAAGGAAAGAGAAGGTAGAACTTCCTCAGGTTAAAAAGTGGAATCCTGTTAAAGAGCCGTCAAATTTTAAAGGTTCAGACAGGATTCTTGCAAAGAGCCTTACGCCTGATTATTCGGCATTGCCTCTGTCTGCAAGATGCGAGCAGGACATACCGGTGCTCATGCCTTATGAAGATCCGCTTGATGTGCCTGCATTTATGAGGAAAACAGTTCAAAAAGTAATATAGATGTTTCCCCCCAAAAGGGGCTTCCGTCCCCCCGGAAGCCCCTCTCCCCCCTTTATGGTATATGTGCTGCACGATGGTGAATTTTCACTTGACACGTTAAGCATGCCGCTATAAACTTGAATCGTAATCTCTATTTACTATTACACGAAAAGGAAAGAATCTATGACGGAGGGAATAAAATGTTTAAAAAAATGTGTTTTCTAACTGCTTTGATTTTCATTGTTTTCGCATTTACCTCTTTAGCGTATTGCGCTCAAATCACAGTCAATCAAGCTGTAGTACAACCTGGCGAGAAAATAACCCTGACATTTTCAGGAATATCTTCACCTGCGCAGCAGGACTGGATAAGCCTCTACAAAACCGGGACGCCTAATGAAAAATATGGCGAATGGTATTATCTAAAAGGACAGAGCAGCGGAACACTTACCTTTACTGTTCCGAATGAGCCGGGCGAATATGAATTCAGGATGTTTTTGAACTGGCCTCATGGAGGATACAAGGATGCGGCAAGGAGCAGGTCAATAAAGGTTACGTCTAAAGGTACACCTTCGGATAAACCAAACACTTTCTATAATCCAACATATAAAGGCTACAGGGTTGATATCTGTCTTACATGGGGAAGCAACTGTCAAGAGCCTGCTGCTACGAGGTTCTGTCAGGAGATGGGTTATGCAAAGGCAAAGTCATGGGATATAGCTTATGACATAGGGCATGTTACTCCGACTTATGTAATGGGTGACGGTAAGATATGCAATCAGAGTTTCTGCGATGGGTTTAAATATATAGAATGCGAAGGCGCAGCTACGGTTGTTACTCCACAGCCCTATCAGCCGCCTGTCGTAACGCAGCCACCCGTTGTAACGCAGCCTTATCAGCCTCCTGTGACCACTACCGTCTCTGCTCAACCCGTTGGCTGGAATACAACGGCTGTTGATAAGGGAGGCAAAAACGGACAACAGTTCACATACAACTGCTCCCCTAATGGCTCTCCAGCAACTGTGTGGGGGACTGATGTCTATACTAATGATTCATCAATCTGTACTGCAGCGGTCTCTGCCGGATTAATCACATTTCAAGCCGGTGGTTCTGTGACGATTGAGATTAGACAGGGACAGTCGTCCTATACAGGGAGCACCCGCAATGGTGTAACAAGCAAAGGCTATGGCTCATGGAATGGCAGTTTTGTTTTTGTTGGTCAAATATCCCCGCCGCCGTATCAGCCGCCTGTTACTATACAGACAACTGGCGCCAGAGAACTTATAACCAATGGCACGTTAAGAAACCTGGGCGGATGGACAATACACGAATGGTATAAACCCTCTGACGGCAAAGGAGAGGTGACATCAGCGGGTGATGGCGTGAGGTTCAAGAGCATCTTAGGCAATAACAGGATAGGGATAATGCAGACAATAAATGCTGATGTGTCTTCATGCAGTTCATTGGTGCTGAGCGCAACTGTGAAGGCTGATTATCAAACTCTGACAGGAACAGGCTGGCAGGGCAGGGAAGCGCCTATTGCTGTGTTCATGTCATATACAGATATTAACGGCACAGTCCATAACCAGTTGAGCGAAAACCCGAATGACACGGCAAGAAGGATGTTCTGGCATGGTTTTTATTATGCTGACCCTGCGCCGCAGAGCCTGACTGTTTTCGGGACAAAGGTCAGTAAGAGCTCATGGCATACATACACTGTTGATTTAGCTGCTCTGAATCCGAGGCCCAAGTTTATTCAATTTATAGGAGCAGAAGGAGCGGGATGGCCGCAGAGAGACGGAAAAATAGGCTCAATGAGCCTGAAATGCACGGGGGGAGAAGTATCAATTCAACAGCCGTATCAGCCGCCTGTCACAACACAGCCTGATACTGTTATAGGAGAGCCGCCTCAGTATTATCAGCCTCCTGCGAGTAATTATCCTCAGGGAGATATTATTCTTATCCCGCAGGGACAGGATGATTTCTGGAAGGGCAATACATATGAGAAGAAGTAGCATTTAATCTTTGTTGTCAAGCAAATCTCCTATATGGTATTCTTTCTCTATTGTTTTTGTTTTGTTACCCTGAAGTTGTTTCAGGGTCTAAAGGAGATGCTGAAATAAATTCAGCATGACAGTTTAAAGGGTGGTTTAAAATGAAATTGCGGGAAATCGCGGAGATGCTTGGCGGAGAGCTTGCGGGCGGTCCTGATATAGAGATAAAAGGGGCTGCCGGGATATCTGATGCAAAAGACGGAGACATAACATTTCTTTCAACCGCTAAACTTATCAGTGAATGCATTGAGAGCAAGGCGTCAGCGGTAATAGTAAAAGAGACCGTTCCTGAGATAAAAAAACCTCAGCTTAAGGTTTCAAACCCGCAGTATGCATTCGCAAGGCTTCTTGAGCATTTTTATGTAAAGCAATTCATAGCGTCCGGTATAAGCGAGGGGGCTTATGTATCTGCTAAAGCCAAGATAGACAAAGATGTGTCTATCTTCCCTATGGCTTTCATCGCTGACGACGCGGCAGTTGGCAGCAGAACAGTTATATATCCGGGAGTGTTTATAGGTAAGGATTCTTCTGTTGGCGACGAATGCATAATTTATCCCAATGTAACAATAAGGGAGAATGTAAAAATAGGCAGCAGGGCCATAATACATTCAGGCGCTGTAATCGGCTCTGACGGTTTTGGTTATGTGATGGAGAAAGGGATACATTATAAAATCCCTCAGATAGGAGGCGTTATCATCGGAGATGATGTTGAGATAGGAGCAAATGTCACAATAGACAGGGCAACGACAGGAAATACCATAATAGGCAGAGGCACAAAGATAGATAATCTTGTTCACATTGCACACAATGTAAAGATCGGAGAAAACTCTGTTATCGCAGCACAGACCGGTGTGGCAGGAAGCACAGAGATAGGGAACTATGTCGTATTCGGCGGGCAGGTCGGTGTTGCCGACCATGCAAAGATTGATGACGGCGTCATGGTAGGAGCGCAGTCAGGAGCAATGGGACATGTCACAAAAGGCATATATTCAGGCTCGCCCATGATTCCCCACCGGGACTGGCTCAAGTCAATGGTAATATTTGCTAAACTTCCTGAACTTAGCAAGAGGATAAAAGAACTTGAAGATATGATAAAAAATATTGAAAGGAGAGAACAGAGATGATGGATATTATGGGAATACAAAACATGATCCCGCACAGGTATCCTTTTCTTATGGTAGACAGGATTATTGAGATGGAGCCTAACGTGAGAGCTGTGGGAATAAAAAATGTAACTGTTAATGAGCCTTTCTTCCAGGGACATTTCCCCGGAAACCCGATAATGCCCGGAGTTCTCATTGTTGAGGCAATGGCGCAACTTGCAGGTGTGCTTGCATTCAGTTCAGGAATGCAGGGCAGTTCGGTTTATTTTATGAGCATAGAAAAGGCAAAGTTCAGGAGACCTGTTGTGCCAGGGGATCAGGTAAAGATCGAGATTAAAGTGCTTCAGCAGAGAGGCAATGTATGGAGATTTTCCGGACAGGCTCTTGTTGATGAGAAGGTTGTGTCGGAGTCAGAATTTACGGCAATGGTCATGGCATCAGAGATTCGCCGAGGCGAAAAGGAGAAATAATGGAGACCGGAATACATAAAACGGCAATCATAGATTCAAAGGCATCAATAGATGAAGGGGTGCAGATAGGCCCTTTCTGCATTGTAGGCGAGGGCGCCAGATTGAAGAAAGGGACAAGGTTAATATCAAATGTAATAATAGAAGGCAATACAGAGATTGGCGAAAACTGCACAATACATCCTTTTGCAGGCATCGGGCTTCCGCCGCAGGACATTAAATACAAAGATGAAAAAACAAGCGTAAAAATAGGAAGCAATAACATTATCAGGGAATATGTGACAGTCCACAGGGCGTCAGTCGGCGGAGACGGGATAACTGAGATTGGGAATAATAATTTCCTGATGGCTTATGTCCACATAGCGCATGACTGCAAGGTGGGGAATAATGTTGTGATGGCAAACCTTGCTACACTTGCCGGGCATGTCATTATCGAGGACTATGCTGTGATAGGAGGAATAGTCGCAATACACCAGTTTGCGAGGATAGGGACGTATGCGATGGTAGGGGGCTTCAGTGGAGTCGGACAGGACATATCCCCCTATATGATGGCATCGGGCCCAAGGGCAAAGCTCTTTGGACTTAATTCCATCGGGCTTAAGAGGCAGGGTTTTTCTGATTCAGTGATTGCCGAACTTAAAAAGGCATATAAGATACTCTTCAGGGAAAAACATACCCTGAAGGAGGCGATAAAAAAAGTGCATAAAGAATTCCCGAATTCAAAAGAGATAAGGATTCTTGTGGAATTCATAGAGAAGAATACAAGGGGAATATGCAGGTGAAGATGATACGGGATGCAGGATACAAGATGCAGGATAAAAGACATCATGAATCATGCATCGTGCATCATGAAGTACGATGAAAACACTTGGATTGATTGCGGGAATGGGTGAACTGCCGAAGCTTGTTGCTGAAGAGGCAAGGGAGAAGGGATACCGTGTCTTTGCCATTGCTCTTGAACCTCTGGCAGACAAGAATCTTTCAGACCATGTTGACAGTGTAAATAGAATAAGCGTAGGCAAGCTCGGCGAGATAATAGACACCCTCAAGAAGAACCACATTAAAGAGGCTGTGATGGCAGGGAAGGTGCCCAAGTCTCTGCTCTATAAAAGCAAAATAATCCCGGACTTAAGGACAGTGAAACTGCTTTTTTCCCTTAAAGACAAAAGCGATGATTCCATACTCCTTGCGATTGCAAAGGAACTTGATAAAGACGGCATCAAACTCCTTAACACAACTGATTTCAGTTCATCTCTCATGACGCCGGAAGGAATTCTAACAGAAGCAAGGCTTTCTGAAAACGAATGGAAGGACATTGCCTTCGGCTGGAAGATGGCAAAAGAAATAGGGCGTCTGGACATAGGGCAGACTGTTGTTGTGAAAGATCAGGCTGTTATGGCTGTTGAGGCGATAGAGGGAACAGATGAGGCGATTCTCAGGGGCGGCAAGCTTGCAGGAGAAGGCGCAGTTGTTATTAAGGTTGCAAAGCCCAAGCAGGATATGAGGTTTGATGTGCCCGTTGTGGGAATGAACACGCTTAAGTCCATGATAGAAGTAAATGCCCGTGTCCTTGCAATAGAGGCAGGCAAGAGCATACTCCTTCAGCGTAAGAAGATTATAAAAGAGGCAGACGAAGCAGGGATATCCGTTGTAGGGTATAAGGAATAATTATTCAATCACTATTTTTTATTTCTGAAAGAAGCTATCAATAAATTATTTGCATTCTATTAATGTTACATTGTTTCTTCCGCTGTTTTTTGCTTTATATAGCGCTTTATCTGTCAGGTCTACAAACTCTTTATAGGCAAAATCTATATTATCTCCATTGAAATAACCCATTCCAATGCTTATAGTAACCCTGACTCCCTGAAAATCAGTATCTTCCACAGATTTTCTTAATCTCTCACCAACAATTAAGGCGTTTTTGTATGAAATGTGGGGCAGTACTACAGCGAATTCCTCTCCGCCGTATCTTGCAACGATATCGCTTAATCTTGTATTCTCCTTCAGTAATGCAGCTATTCCTTCAAGAACCTTGTCACCTGCAAGATGGCCGTAAGTATCGTTCACCTTTTTGAAGAAATCTATGTCTATCATGATAAGCGTTAACGGATGTTTATACCGCTTTGAGCGGTCCAGTTCTTCCTTTAGCCTTAACTCAAAGTACTTGTGATGAAATAATCCCGTAAGGCCGTCGGTTATGGAATCCTGATATAATCGGGCATTTTCTATAGCTATCGCTACCTGATTTGCAAACGCATATAGAATTACCATATCGTCGTACTCAAATACGCCGTTATTTTTGTTTATTGCCTGAAGAACACCAATAATCTTTTCTTTTGTTCTCACAGGCACACAAACCATGTTCTTTGTTATGAATCCGCTTATATTGTCGGCGCCCTTGAAAAATCTTGGCTCTGAGGAGGCATCATTTGTAATAACCGGTTTTCCGTGCTGGGCAACCCAGCCGGCAATGCCAACCCCCTTTTGAAGCCTGACAGGTTTCAGTTTATCGCCCTTCTCGCCAAGAGCTACCTCAAAGAAAAGTTCGCCTGTCTTCTGGTCTAAGAGCAAGAGGCTGCCTGCCTCCGTATCAAGCAGCCTTGTAGCCGCCTCAATGACTTTTTTTCTGATTACAGAGGTGTCAAGAGATGAATTGATGATTCCGGTTATCTCTATGAGAGTATTTAGCTGTTGAAGCCTTTTATCGTAGAAATCAAGCATTGAATTCTAAAAACCACAAATTAACAAGCCTTTTTTCTCAATATAGAATAAAACGGGGAGAAATACAATTTCTGTAATGAGCCAGAGGATGTCATGCCCAGAACCGTGTTTACGGTTTCCAGTACTCCTCAAACTTCCCGTTTTTTGTAATCCAGACGACATAAGGCGCAACTGTTACATCGCCTTTATTATCAAATTTTATTTTGCCGACTGCACCGTTAAATTCCATTGAGTGAAGTTTCTCAATAATAGCCTTGCCGTCTTTTGTTCCTGCCTCTTTTATCGCTGTAAGCATTACATTTGCCGCATCGTATGCATATATGGAATAGGGCCCTATCTCTCCGAACTTTTTCTCGTAAGCGTCAATAAACATTTTTGCAGTCGGGATCTTTCTTGCATCAGGGCTGAATGTAAGGTAAGCGCCTTCTGCTGCTTTTGCGCCTGCAATCTCTATGAACTTTGGGTCTATTGTGCCGTCACCGCTCATTAGCGGGACATTAATTCCGAGTTCTTTTGCCTGCCTTACAAGAAGCCCTGCTTCCGGATATATGCCCCCGAAGTATATGAGTTCAGGTTTTTTGTCTTTCATTGCCGTGAGGACTGTTTTAAAGTCCTTATCACCTTGTATGATTCCGCTGTAATAGACAACTTCAACTTTGCCTGTTATGAATTTCTTGAACTCATCCGCAAGGCCCTGACCGTATGTTGTTTTGTCATGGATTATTGCAATCTTCTTAAGCTTGAGTTTGTTTATTACAAATTCAGCTCCGACTTTTCCCTGCTGGTCATCCCTTCCGCATACCCTGGATATGCCTTTGTATCCTTTTTCTGTTAGCTTAGGATTTGTTGAGCCGGGGGAAATCATAGGAATTCCTGCCCTGTTATATACATCTGAGGCCGGGATTGAACAGCTTGAGTTGAAATGTCCGATTATTCCAACTGCGCCTGCATTCACAATCTTGTTTGCAATAGAAACCGCTTGCTTGGGTTCATGCTGGTCGTCCTCAACCATTATTTTAATCTTCTTGCCGAGCACGCCGCCCCTGGCATTCCATTCTTCAACTGCAAGTGTGACGCCGTTTTTAAAATCGGTTCCCATCTTTGCCTGATCGCCTGTCATCGGCCCTGCAACGCCGATTTTTATAACGTCTTCTTTTTTACCGCAACCGTAAGATATCAAGGCAAGCATTAATAGTGACAACAATAAGATTGCTGATTTTTTCATAATCCGGACCTCCACTGCACTGAATTTTTAGTAATTTTACACAAGTAAAGTTATTTTTTACAAGGCAGGTTCAATTGCATGCAATCTGACAGCCGCATGCCTTGCCTGCTGCTTTGTGAAATGCCTCACGGCCTTCTCTGAACGAAAGCCATGCAATGCCTGCCGCGCCAATTGAATCAATGCCTCCAATCCCTGTAAGTTCATAACCTGCGCTTGCTAAAAGAAGGATTAAAGAAAGCTGGATGCAAACCTTTGTGCAAGCGGCGTCTGCCAGTATTGCATGGGAATTAAGCTGTCTACCGACTTTAATCTTATAATGGATCAATGCCCACATAGTAAGGATTGAGACAACTGATATTATGATGCCCCATAAAGTAGTTTCAGGCTTATGTCCCTGATATAGATTTACTGCGGATGTAACTATTAATCCCGTAGTGAGGAGATAAAATGCCACCCCTGTAATCCTCAGTGCCTGTCTTTCAAATATGTCAGGATTCTCATTGCCGTTTTGTCTCAACCTTCTAACCATGTGCCATATCCCGACGCCTGAGATTACCTCAACGAAGGAATCCAGACCAAAACCGAACAGAGCAATGGTTCCATCTTCAAGCCCGAAGTAGACAGAGACAATCCCCTCAAGGATGTTGTAAAAAATAGTAATCAGAGCTAATAGTGAAGCCCATTTGTACAGCGTATTATTTTTCTGCGCCAAACCGAATGTCAATGTCGACATTTTTTATTTTAGCAGTCTTTTGGATTAAATTTCTTCTTTGTATTGCATGTCCCTGAATCGCAGCCCGTGCAATGCCCTTTCTTCTTCCACAGGGAACGGTATAAAAGATATACCGCTCCTGCAATAATTAATCCCATCAATAGAATATCAACAAATCCCATTTTAACCTCCTCTTTTTATTCATTAATACAGCAATACAGCGTGCCTGCTGTATTAAATTTATCCTAAGCCTAACAACCTTCCCCCCTGATAAATTGCAAATGCCACAACCCATGCCAGCGCCATCTGATATGCAAAGGCTATCCCAAACCACTTCCATGTGCCGAACTCCTGCCGCATGGCTATGGCAACCACAACGCACGGCATATAGAGCAGGACGAAGGTAATAAAGGCATATGCAGAGAGCGGTGTAAATTTATTCTTTATTACATCCCTGAGAGGCGAGCGTTCCTCCTTTTCTTCAGTTGATTCCTCGCTGCTCATGCTCGCAATTCCAAAAGTGGAAATCACATTTGACGCGGAATCCTTAACAGCATTTGCAAAAGACGTACCCATTTCTTTCAGGTCATCTGTTAATGCAGGCTGCTCTTTCTTTTCATCTTTTTTCTGGACATAAATTTCACTCATTGTGCCCACAACTATCTCTTTGGCAATCAATCCCGATATAAGTGATGAAGCAGCCTCCCAATTTCCAAACCCGATAGGCTCTAATGCAGGGGCAATGACCTGTCCCATTTTGCCGAGATAAGAGTCTTTCTTATGCTCAACTCCCCAAGGCAGATTCAGGAGAAACCAGACAAGTATAGAGACAGCAAGTATATATGTTCCTGCCTTTATGAGAAAGTGTTTTCCTTTTTCCCACGTATGGATCATGAGGGTTCTGAACGAAGGCATCCTGTACGGGGGCAGTTCCATTATGAACATGGGAGATTCGCCTTTAAAGAGGGTTTTTTTGAATATAATCCCAATAAGAACCGCAAGCGCAATTCCCATTACATACAAGGACCATAGAACAGATCCTGCATAGGCAGTAAAAAAAGCTCCGATAAAGACCACATATACCGGCAGCCTTGCACCGCAGGACATGAGAGGTATGAGCAAGGCTGTGAGCGCCTTATCTCTCGGATTCTCAAGCGTCCTCGTTGCATAGACAGCAGGCACATTGCACCCGAATCCGAGGAGCATGGGTATGAATGATTTACCATGCAGGCCTATGGCATGCATGGCCCTGTCCATAACAAACGCAGCCCTTGCCATATACCCGCTTCCCTCAAGGAAGGTGATGAAGAACATCATGGCAAAAATCACAGGGACAAACACTATGACAAACCCAACCCCTGCGATAACCCCGTCGGTTGCAAGCGAGACTGTCCATTCAGGCGCATGAATGAAACCAAGTATTGCCTCAGCCCATCTCTTAAATGGTCCCGTTGTCATGGCATCTATCCAATCGGCAAATGGTGCGGAAAAATCGAAGGTGAGCTTAAAAACAACCCACATGGCAGCAAGGAATATCGGAATGCCCAGAAATCTGTTCAAAACGATTTTATCAATTTTCTCTGTCATCTCCATTTTCCTGAATTCAGGCTTTTTTAAGACTTCATGGGTAAGCCCGGATGCCAATGCATACCTTTCGTCGGCCATGATGGATTCAACATCATCGCCGTGCGCCTTTTTGAGATGTTTTGTCGCTTCCTCTATAAAAGAGTTATCGCCAATATTAATCTCTTCCATCGCATGGCTGTCTTCCTCCATAAGTTTGAAGACAAGCCATCTCAATGGAAACTTTTTCAAAAGCTGCGGGTAGTTGTTTTTTATCTGCTTCTCCACCGTCGATGCGGCGGCTTCGATGTCGCTGCTGTAATTAAGCTTCTTCGGATGATGTCCTGATGTGTTATTTGTGACCGCTCTTAAAAGATCGCTCAACCCTGTTTTTTTGGTGGCTACTGTGGGAATGACCTCAATGCCGAGTATATCTTCCATAGTCTTTATGTCAATTTTATAACCCTTGCTTACTGCCTCGTCATGGATATTCAAAGCCATTACAACAGGAATGCCGAGTTCTAATAGCTGCACTGTCAGGTACAGATTCCTCTCAAGGTTTGTTGCATCAACTACATTAATAATTGCATCGGGCTTCTCGTGGACAAGATAATCCCTTGCAATGATCTCCTCCTGTGTGTAAGGACTGAGGCTGTACGTGCCGGGAAGGTCAACCAGTTTGATATTTGTTTCTTCGTATTCAAATATCGCCTCTTTTTTTTCAACAGTAACACCTGGCCAGTTGCCGACATGAAGCCTTGTGCCTGCAATTGCGTTTATCAGAGTTGACTTTCCTGAATTGGGATTTCCGGCAACTGCAACGTTAATTGTCTTTTTTCTCGTAGGAGTTTCGCTGTCTATTTTTGTATTTAACTTTGAACTTTGAACTTTCAACTCTAAACTCATTTTATTGCCTCCACCTCTATACCCTGCGCCTCTTTCTTCCGCAAAGATAGATTGTAATTCTTAATAGTCACTTCAATAGGATCGCCGAGAGGCGCAACCTTTTCTACTTTGATGTCTTCTCCCACAAGCACTCCCATATCCATAAGCCTTCTCTTTAATGAGCCTATTGCCCCTATGTGCGTTATTTTTCCCCGTTCTCCGGGTTTCAACATCGCCAAATTCATTACTTTTTCCTCCTTACCATTATCTTCATTGCCATTCCTCTTCCGATGGCAATCCTTGATTCGTCTACTTTTAAGAGAATCGGGCCGCGGCCCTCATTGTTCAGCATTTCAATCATCTTGCCGACGCGCAGCCCCATATCCTCTGCATGGCACAGCTGATTCTTGCTGCTTCCATGAGCGCAGCCTTTTTGTCCTTTTATCTCCACAATCTCAGCCTGTTCACCTTTGCTTAAAAGCCCAAGCGGAGCCATAGCGCTATGCCCTCCTTTTTTGTGTGTTTCTGTCATATCGTATCTTTAGAAGCTCAGTCCGAGTTTCAGGAACATCTCCTTATTGTTATCCACCCTTGTATTTGTCAGGCTGCTGTGGAGCCTATAATTTGTATACCTGAATTCAGTGCCGACATACGCTGTAACGTCTTTCTTTTCATCGCGGTAAAACGAGTATCTTGCACCGAGACTATATCTGTTCTTTGCCGACCATGAAGAAGTCTTCTCTGCCAGTTCATCGTCGTCAAAGCGCTCAAACCTTAATGCCAGTTCTATGGGCTCTTCTGTCACATGTGCTTTTTGCTCTTTCAACTCCGCTCCGCCTATCTGCTCGTGTCTCTCCCTCGTGTTGAATACATACGACCCTGTTATAGAGAATACGCCCTCCTTGAACGCCTCAGTGAATCCCGAATACCTTTCTCTTTTAAGAGCCTTCATATATTCACTATCAAACCTGAGATTCTTCAGTCCGGGAATGCCGGCACTGACGCCTAAACTTGCCGTATCATTCCTGCTTCCCCTTCCGGGCTCCGAAAGATAGCTGGCGAAAAACTTCAGATGATCTTTAACAGGGGATATTGAGGCTGACAGGATAAATGAGCCCACGTCATCGTCGGTTGCGCCGTCTCTGGTTGCTCCAAACAACCCCGAAGCGACAAGGTGATCCATCTGCTCTTCGCCCTTGTAAACAGTAGCTGACACATCGAGGCCGAGAGGGCCTGTATACCCGGCTGTAATCCCTACTTTTTTGGTCTCATAGGCATCCTGGGTCATCGGGTCGGTTATGAGATGGTTCTCAAATACGCCGAAGGGCTGGGGCCTTTTGCCCATGACAAGATAAAGAGGAAACTTTTCCTTCTGAAGGGTTATTGTTGCCTCATCAACGGTTATCTTTTCATCGCCATTGTTGACGCCGTCTCCTATCCACTCAGAGTTCAAAACTGTATTTGCCTTTATCCAGTCTGTAAGTTCCGCCTCTATGCCCAACTCAAGTCTTCTCAGGTACAGGTCTGACGTGGAATCAGAGTTCTTATCGGAAATATCCCTGTACTTTTTCCAGCGGTATTCTCCCTCTAAAAGTCCTGAGAGTTTTATCTTCTTAGTCCATTCAGGAAGCCCTTCTTCATTCTTCTTGTCTCCTTCATTTTTTTTGGCTACCTCATCCATTACCTCTTTTTTAATCTCTTCTTTTAACTGCGCCTTTTGAGGCTCTGCTTTCAACTCTTCTTTAATCGCGTTGTATTCCTGTTCGGTGATAATCCCCTTCTTCACTAAGATTTTCAGTATTGCGTCGCCTTCCCCTGCCTGCGCAGCAGAAAAACCTGACATAACTACCATCGCAGCCAAAACAAAAATCATCCTCTTAAGCACTCTTCGCTCCTCCTTTTTTTAGACAATTCAAACAATCCCGCAAGGTGCATATTCCGCATGAGTGATGCATAAAGACAGGAATATTCTTCGCCTTGGCTACATTCATTGCTTCCCTTTTTGCCTTATGGGATACCTTGTTGGTAAAGATTACCAGCGCATCCACATTCCTGATTTTTGACGCCATTCCTGCTGCTGATTTTGTGAATACCCTGAGATCAATCCCGAGTTTCTCCGCCTCGGTGATATAATTTCTCTCAAGCCTGTCCATTCCTCCGATTACCGCTACGCACATGTTGACTCCTTTCAATATTGATATTCATTATCATCTAATAGCCAAAAAATCAGGGCAGGTTAAATCTCTGCCCGGATTTTTTAGTATTTAACTTTTATTCCGTCCAGTTCTTCCTTTGTGACATCCTTCCACTTCTTAAGCGTCCAATTGCCCACCCAATCCTTGAAGAGCTTTAGGTTCTGCTGTTTCTCCTCATCTGTTGAGCCGAGGTACTGATACATGTTTCCCGGCTTGCCGTCTTTCGTGTTCTTGCCGTCGTCAAGCCTTCTCATTACAGCGCCCGTATCCGGCCATCCGATAAAGCCGATAAGGTGCAAGTAACTGTCCATTCTCGGTCCCTTCATCATTCCTGTATGCTTTTTTTTGTCCTTCTTGAACTCCGGCAGTTGAGGCGACCCTGTACCGTGACAAACTGAGCACTTTGCATCAAATAAAGGCTTGATATGGGTCTTATAACCTATATCTTCCGCATGCGCCCCAGCAGACATCAATACTAGCGCTGAGCCTAATGCAGTAATCACTATCCTTTTCATTTTTTTGACCTCCATCTTTATTATTAGTTTTACAACAGATCCAACTGAGAGGAAATGAGAGCCTGTTGCCGCCACCCTTCGGACCCCGTTTAATTTTATAGTATTGATATTCATTATCATCTAATAGCCAAAAAAATTATTTACACTTCTTGCACAAGCCGTATATTTCCAATTTATGCCGCTGCGGAATAAAGTCATTTGTCTCGGCAAGTCTGAGCTGGAGTTTTTCGATCCTATCATCATGAATTTCTATGAACCTGCCACATTTCTGGCAGATAAGATGATCGTGATGCCTGTGCCCGAATTTTTGCTCATATCTTGTTTTTTTGTTCCCGATCTTTATTTCGTCAGCCAGGCCGCATTCACACATCAGTTTCAGATTGCGGCACACCGTAGCAAAGCCTATGTCAGGATGTTTTCTTTTCACCGCATTATGCAACTCATCAGCAGTGATATGCCCGCCGGAAGAAAGGAATGCATCAAGGATATTCAGCCTTTGCCATGTATTCCTTAATTCCTTTTTCTTTAGAAAGTCCGTAAAGATGTTTTTTGCCTCTTCTCTGTTCATCCCTCTCCCAATTAATGATAATAATTATCAATATTAATAACACATGCCGGATTGGCCTGTCAAGTATTTTTTTGAGCATCGCATTTGTTCGGGCTATTTTTTCAGGATATCTAAAAAGCGGATTGCGTTATCAGCTATATCGCCCTGAATGATTCCGGCTGAAACAGCGACTGCATCAGCGCCTGAATCAATAACTGATTGGAGATTTTCAGCGTTAATCCCGCCGATGGCAATAACTGGAATTTTTATGTGTCTCTTTGCTTCCTTCAGCATTTTGATGCCTTTCGGCTCGCCTGCATCTTTTGTCTTTGTATGAAATATCGGTCCAAAGCCTATATAGCTTGCTCCTCCCTGTTCAGCCTCAATTGCCTGCTCAATGCTGTGCGTAGATATGCCTATTATTTTCCCCTTTCCGAGAACCTTTCGCGCCTCTTTTAAAGGCAGGTCAGACTGCCCGAGATGAACGCCGTCTGCATTTACTGCAAGGGCAATGTCAGCATGATCATTTACTACAAATATGGCGTTGAATTCAGTTGTCAGTTTTCTTAATATCAATGCCTCTCTGTAGATCTCCCTGCGCGCTTTATCTTTTTCTCTGTACTGTATACATCTGACACCAGCCCTAAGCGCAAAAGTGACAATTTCCTTTAGAGTTAGGCAGCAGCCTTTTCTGCCAGTGATAAAGCAAAGTCCGTTCAGATACATTTTTTTGACTTCAAATACTCTCTATTCTGCGGCCATTTCTCTTGGCCTCGTAAAGGGCGCAGTCTGCCGTATGAATAAGTTTCTCTTCTGTATCTATATTTAATGAGGGATGGGGTATGCTCGTAACGCCGATGCTGACGGTAATCCGTTCATTAGGACTATCCTGAAAATCGTGCTCTGAGATGGCCTTAACTATTCTTGATGCAGCTTGTAGGGCTTCTTCTTTTTTCGTCTGTGGTAAAATTACGATGAATTCATCGCCGCCCCATCTTGCAACAATATCCGCTTCCCTTGCGCTTTCCATAATTAATTTTGCTATCTCTTTAAGTACGGCATCGCCGGTATGATGGCCGAAAGCGTCATTGACAGCCTTAAAATGGTCTATATCTATTATCATGCAGCTGATAGGGGTTTTGTATCTGCTTGCTGTTTTGAATTCTTTTTGCAGGATGGTTTCCACCTGTCTTCTATTATAGATGCCTGTCAACTGGTCTGTAATTGCCATAATCTCAACCTGTTTTAACAGGTTCTGAAGCTGGAGATTTTTCTGCTTTAATCCATCCTGCAATGCCTTTGTTCTGAGACATGCGTATATCCTTGCGTTAAGTTCCACATTGTTATAGGGTTTCGGGAGATAATCATCGGCGCCAGCCTTAAGTCCGGCAACCTTGTCTGCCACTTCCCCTTTGACTGTAAGCATGATTATGGGAATTTCCTTGGTGTCCTCATTCAGCTTCAGCCAGCGGCATACCTCATTGCCGTTCATGTCCGGCAAGACGAGGTCCAACAGTATGATGTCAACACGAGCGGTCTTTACTGTCTTGATGGCGGTTTTACCGTTTTTAGCCAGTATAACCTCATAGCCGTTTTTCTCCAGAAAATCCTTGGCAGCTTTTGCCTGGGATCTGCTGTCTTCCACGAGAAGAATTCTTGCCCTTCCCATATTAGCGGTAGTGTAACATTTTTATCTGAAAAAATTGATATCTCCTAAATGCGCGCCTTTGTTTTTTATTGCTCCGGCACTGTTCCTTCTAAACTATCTTTTGTTGCGATGATTCGGTTATAATATAACCCTGCGGAACAACGGACGTTGCCGGAGGCCATTTCCCTGCAGCAACCAAAGAATATCAAATGGAGAATTGAATGCAAATTAGACGTGAGGACATCAGAAATATTGCGATTATCGCCCATGTTGACCACGGGAAGACTACCCTTGTCGACGGTATGCTGAAGCAGGCGGGAATCTTCCGCACTCCCGAAAAAGTACAGGAGCGCGTTATGGACTCTATTGACCTTGAGCGCGAGCGTGGAATCACAATCATGGCAAAAAATGCGGCGGTTGAGTATAACGGCGTGAAGATAAATATAGTTGACACTCCGGGGCATGCGGATTTCGGCGGAGAGGTTGAGCGGACATTAAAGATGGTTGACGGGGTGCTGCTTCTTGTCGATGCATCCGAGGGGCCGCTTCCGCAGACGCGCTTTGTTCTTAAAAAAGCGCTTGAACTCGGACTTCCTCCGATTCTTGTCATCAACAAGATAGACAGGGCAGACGCCAGGATTCAGGAGGTAATGAACGAAGTCTATGATCTCTTTATAGACCTTGATGCAACTGAAGAACAGCTTGAATTTCCTGTGCTGTATACAAATGCCAAGAAAGGCACTGCAAAAATTAACGAGTCTGATGAGGCGGCAGACCTTAAGCCTCTTTTTAATACGATATTAAAAACCATTCCGGCTCCTGAGGATAACAGCAGTGATATTCTGCAGCTTCTTGTTACTAACATCGCCTATGATGATTATGTGGGCAGGCTCGCAATAGGCAGAATATTCTCAGGTACAGTGAAAGTAGGCGACATGGTTGCAATGGTCAAGGGAGAGGACGAAACAACAAAGACAAAGGTCACGTCCCTCTACACCTTTCAGGGGCTCGAACGTATGGCAGCGAAAGAAGCCCGCGCAGGAGACATCGTAGCGCTTTCGGGTATAGAGGGAATAACCATTGGCGATACGATCACAAGCGCTGAAACACCAATGCCGCTGCCGCGTATTACTGTTGATGAGCCTACCATCTCCATAGTCTTTCAGGTCAATACTTCTCCTTTTGCGGGAAAGGAAGGTAACTATGTTACATCAAGAAATCTTCGTGATAGGCTCGAAAAAGAGCTTCTATACAACGTTGCCATAAGAGTTGATTTCTCAGGAACCGATTCTTTTACGGTCATGGGAAGGGGAGAACTCCAGCTCGCCATCATTATAGAGATGATGAGAAGAGAGGGATATGAACTCGCAGTCTCTATGCCTGAGACAATCACAAAAACTATTAAGGGTATTGTCCATGAGCCGATGGAGATACTTGTCATAGACGTGCCTGAGGAATATGTCGGGGTAGTGACCCAGCAGGTTGGCATGAGACGCGGAAAGATGCAGAAGATGCAGAACAACGGCTACGGAAGGGTAAGGCTTGAGTTCAGGATACCCTCACGCGGGCTTATAGGTTTCAGGTCGCAGTTTCTCACAGACACAAGAGGGACAGGACTTCTAAATCACCTTTTCGACGGCTATGAGCCGTGGCAGGGCGTGATCACAAAGAGACAGACAGGCGCACTCGTCTCAGACAGGGAGGGGAAATCTACAATCTATGCGCTGTTCCATCTCCAGCCGCGCGGAGTCCTTTTTATAAAAGAAAACACTCCTGTTTATGAAGGCATGATTATCGGCGAGAACTCGCGCTACAATGACCTTGACGTGAATGTTATCAAGGAAAAGAAACTCACCAATATCAGGGCGTCAAACGCAGATGAGGCGCTGCAGCTTATTCCGCCCCGCCTCATGAGCCTTGAGCAGGCAATTGAGTTTATCAAGGAAGATGAGCTTGTTGAGGTTACGCCCCAGTCCATCAGGTTGCGCAAAAAAGTGCTTGATGCTAACAAAAGGCCTAAGATAAGAAAAGAATAAATTTTAAGCCCTTGACATTCCGGTAATTCCACGTTATGCATGTTTTCTTATGGAACTGCCTCCAATATATGTTAAAGTCATGACAACAAATACTGGAGGAGGGATTATGAACAACCGGCTTAATGATATTCTGGAAGAAATAAGGGAACTGGAGCATAGCGTTCAGGAGGAAATGAAGCGCAGGGAAGAGGAATTAAAATACAAGGTCACAAAAGGCAAGGTTATATTTGAAAAAGAGATAGCAGAGATACATAAAAAACTTTCAACTTCATTGTTCCTTTATTTCATCAGGTCGTCTTTCCTAACTGCAGTGTCAACTCCTGTAATATACTTAATGATCATTCCGGCTGTCATACTCGACCTCTCTCTCTGGATATACCAGGCGATATGTTTCCCTGTATACAAAATACCTAAAGTCATACGCAGCGACCATATTATTCTTGACAGGCATTATTTAAAGTACCTGAACTTTATGGAAAAGCTGGGCTGTGATTATTGCAGCTACTACAATGGCCTTGTATCGTATGCAACTGAAATAGCCGCGAGAACGGAACAGTACTGGTGCCCGATCAAGCACGCCTCCGGAAACGCTCGGCGGCATTCACGCTATCATCTCTTCACTGATTACGGCGATGCCGAAGCCTACAGGTCTAAACTGGCGGGATTACGCGAAAAGTATGATGATGTTAGATGATTTGGTTCGGATAGGGAAAGATAAATGACCTAAAAACGATAAATACGGTTCCCATCACGAATTATTGTAATATATCGGTGAATGAAGAGTGATGTAATTATTATAGGCGCGGGGGCTGCGGGTCTGATGTGCGCTATTGAAGCGGGAAAGCTCGGCAGGCCGGTTATTATTCTTGACCACGCCTCAAAAATCGGGCAAAAGATTCTTGTCTCAGGCGGAGGCAGATGCAATTTTACCAATCTGAACATTCAGGCTGAAAATTACATCTCGGCAAACCCCCATTTCTGCAAATCCGCCCTTGCCAGATTTACTCCGCAGGATTTTATTGCACTCGTTAAAAAACACCGTATCAGTTATAACGAAAAAGAGGACGGGCAGATGTTCTGCAATGGAAGTTCACGGCAGATTGTCGATATGCTCTTAGATGAGTGTAACTCTGCCAGCGTTAGAATCCGTTTGAACTGCAAAATTCAAGAGATTACAAAGAACAGAAAGTTTATTATAAAAACAAATTCAGGAGTGATTGAATCAGAATCCCTTGTTGTAGCAACCGGCGGACTTTCATATCCGAATCTCGGAGCAACGGGGTTTGGCCACTCTATAGCCGCACAGTTCGGGCTTCGCATTATTTCTCCAGGGCCTGCGCTTGTTCCATTCACCTTCTCACGGGGCGATCGCGAACGGTTTGCAGAAATAAGCGGGGTCTCGCTTAAGGCTGTGGTAAAGTGCGGAGGGCATGAATTCAAAGGAGAAATTCTCTTTACGCATCGCGGGCTGAGCGGCCCGGCAATTCTTCAGTCATCTTCATACTGGGAAAATGGCAAAGAAATCCTTATAAATCTTCTGCCCGATATTGATGCCCATAGCATCTTTTTGTCCAATCGCCAAAGCAGGGTTGAGATGAAAAATCTGCTTAGCCGTTATCTGCCCAAAAGATTTGCGCATAAATGGTGTGAATTCTATCTTCCCTCAAAACCTCTATGTCAATATAATGATAAGGAACTGTTGAATGCTTCGCGTTTTGTTCATGGATGGATTATAAAACCGGCAGGAACAGAAGGATACGGGACAGCCGAGGTTACACGAGGAGGCGTTGACACAGGTGAACTTTCATCCAAGACAATGGAGGCAAAGAAAGGTCAGGGTCTTTATTTCATCGGCGAGGTTGTTGACGTGACAGGACATTTGGGAGGATACAATTTTCACTGGGCATGGGCGTCAGGCTGGGCAGCGGGGCAGTATGCATAAAAAAGGAGTTTCATGAAAAAAATTATTCTTGCCTCAGCTTCACCGAGAAGAAAAGAGATTCTTGCTCTTACCGGCCTGCGGTTCAGAGTTGAACCGTCTGACTATGAGGAAATTCTTGATAATGCAATCAAGCCCCATAATCTTGCAAAACTGCTGTCTCTTGAGAAGGCAATGGCTGTTGCAGGCAAATACAGGGATGCGCTGATAATAGCGGCTGATACTTTTATAGTTTTCAAAAGAAAATTTCTGGGGAAGCCGCATACATCTCAAGAGGCCCGGAAAATGCTAAGCCTGCTCAACGGCAAATTCCATTCGGTCATTACCGGCTATACGATTCTTGACACGGGGACAGGGAAGAAAATCACCCGCTCGGTAGAGACAAAAGTTTGGTTTAAGAATGCGTCCGCTCAAGAGCTTGACGCTTATGTTGCAACAAGAGAGCCCATTGGTAAGGCAGGAGCATACGCTATACAAGGCCGCGGGGCCGTGATGGTTAAGAAGATAGAGGGAGATTACCTGAATGTAGTAGGACTTCCGTTGTTTGATCTTGTGGAAAGCCTGAGGAAATTCGGGATAAGGTTGCTGTAATAGACTTTCTTTCCCATGATGTAAAATAACTATAAGGAGTGCAACATGGACGTAGAGCAAAAACAATCTGCAGATCCCGGCGGCAATACTTCTGAAAAGGAGAAGCCCTTAAAGCCGGAAGAAGAAGAGAGCGAAGAGTGCAGATGCAAAGAGGTATCTAAAAAGAGATTTCCTGAACTGCTCAGGCTCCTGCTGAAAGATCTGGCTTTCTGGAGAAAAAAGGACAGTTAAAAATAGGGCACGGAAAAGCCGTGCCCTATTACGAACATAAACGAACAGAAAAAGACACGAAGCGATTTTACATTCCCTTTTTATCCATCATGGGTTTGTACATCATAGGCTCTTTACCCATCATTCCGCCCTTCATCATCATATCGCTCTCTTTCATCATCATTTCGGCGTCCTTCGTCATCATCGTGCCCTTTTTCATCATCATCTTGCCGCGCTTCATCATCATACCACCCTGCTTCTTCATCCCTTTGTTGTCCATCATCATCTTGCCTTTTTCCATCATCATCTTGCCTTTTTCCATCATCATCTTGCCGCTATCCATCATCATCTTGCTGTTGTCCATCATCATCTGGCTGTTCTCCATCATGTCCTTGTCCATCATTTCGGCTGCGAGCGCGATACCCGTGAAAGAGATAACGCAAACAGCGCAGATCATAAGATAAACTATCTTTCTCATCAGTCTCACCTCCTTTCTTTCCCCCCCTTCTATAACAAGACTACCAGAAAGGCGCGGGATGTCAAGCGAAAAAAGCCACGCGCTGTGTATATGCAAAGGCTGAATTGCGTGCCGGATGGTTAATTTTATTGCTTAAACGGCAGGGCTTAAGTTATATTAAAAAAAACGCCAAATTAAAAGCGCCCGTTTTGATAAATACTCATCACGAGTTTCATTTAAAGGAGCACCGGATGAAAGACAAATTGAGAAGGCCGGCACGGACGCGTAATGATTAAACAACCGTTTCTTCTTCGTCCCCTTCGCAACTCTGATATTCCCGAATATACCGAGATGCTGTATACCTCATTCAATGCATGGTATTGGAAACACGGCTGGGGCAAAGACTACTTTGGATGCAAGCCGCCGGAAACTTCAATCTTCTTTGACATCTATAATGACCTTACTCCGGGCCAAAGCATTGCAGTATTTGATAATAATACCAAAAGGATGATGGGGGCATGTTTTTACCATCCCCGCGAATACCATGTTTCATTGGGCATCATGAGCGTTCATCCGGACTATTGGAGACGGGGCGTTGGAAAGGCCATGGTGGAACATATCATCAGGTTCACTCAGGAAAACAACTATAAATCATGCCGTCTTGTCGGCAGCGCAATCAATATGAATTCATTTTCACTCTATAACCGTTCAGGGTTTATACCAAGGGTGGTCCACAACGACATGGTGATCAATGTTTCCGCAGATAATCAATATGCGCGGGTCTCCGGTGAAGACCGCGTGCGGGATGCTGAAATAGACGATGTTGCCGGGATGGGAGAGCTTGAAATGGAGGTTAGCGCGATAAGGCGGGAAATGGATTATCGCTATGCAATAGAAAATCCCCGCAGGGTATTGCATGCTTCAGTCTATGAAAACGATCAGCAGGGGATAGACGGCTTTATGATCTCAGTAAAGCATGCTGCTCTTAACATGATGGGCCCCTGTGTCGCTCGCACCGAAGAAATAGCGCTTGCTCTTATCAGAAACGAATTGGAAAGGTTCACAGGAACATGGGTGTTATTTGTTGTTCCGGTAGAAAAAAGAAAGATGGTCGAGCAATTATATAAATGGGGAGCCGTTAACGTCGAAACACACTTAAAGCAGGTCCGGGGAGAATTTCAACCCTTTAAAGGCGTAAACATGCCGAGTTTTCTTCCGGAGACCGGATAATATATGAAAAAATACTCGAAGTACGGTTATGCGATATTGGCAATACCGTTGTCTATCCTTCTGAGGTTTGCCATTGTTCCCTTAATAGGCTACGGCATACCGTACATAATGCTGTATCCTGTAACAGTCGGTGTGGCATTATTCGCAGGGATGGGGCCTGCTGTACTGACAGGATTCCTTGGCTCAATAATAACGGATTACTTTTTTGTCTCACCTCTTCATACAATAACTCTTGACGTCTCGCACATTACGCGTCTGTCTATCATGGTTTTGACCAGCGCATTTGTCGGCTATGTCGGCGATATGCTGCGGGCCGGGCGTAAAAGGGCTGAGAAACAGGCGCTCGTCTTGCGCGACAGCGAAACACGGCTGAACAGATCGCAGGAAATCGCGCACCTCGGAAGTTGGGAACTGGACCTTGTCAAGAATAAGCTTACATGGTCTGATGAAGTCTATCGGATTTTCGGATTACAACCTCAGGAATTCAGCGCAACATACGAAGCATTCCTTGAGGCAGTGCATCCTGATGATCGTACGGCTGTTAATGACGCATACTCCAGTTCGATTTCCGAAGGAAGGGACATATATGAGATCGAGCACAGGATTGTGCGGAAAGCCACCGGAGAAATCCGTTACGTCCATGAAAAATGCCAGCATTTCAGGGATGAAACCGGCAGGATTATCCGCTCTGTCGGCATGGTGCATGACATTACCGAGCGCAAGCAGGCAGAAGATGAAATCCTCAGAGCCAAGCAGGAATGGGAACGGACCTTTGACAGCGTGCCTGACCTGATAGCGATCATTGACAACCATCACCGGATTCTCAGGGTCAACAAACCAATGGCGCAACGGTTGGGGCTTGATGCCGATAAATGCATTGGACTGCCGTGTTACCAATATGTGCACGGGCTGGACGGGCCGCCGGATTTTTGCCCTCATGTCCGCACCTTGAAAGACGGCTGTCACCATTTCGCGGAATTGCACGAGGAGCGGCTCGGAGGCGATTTCATAGTTACTACGAATCCGCTTTATGATGAGCAGGGCAGGTCGATCGGTTCCGTGCATGTTGCGCGTGACATCACCGAGCGCAAAAAGGCTGAAGCCCATATCATAACTCTTAACGAGGAACTTAAGCGCAAGGTGGATGAACTCGACGCAGCCAATAAGGAACTTGAAGCCTTCAGCTATTCTGTGTCCCATGATCTTCGCGCTCCGCTAAGGAGTGTTGCTGGGTTCAGTCAGGCGCTTATTGAAGACTATCATGGCAAACTGGATAATGAAGGCATGGATTTTCTTAATAGAATGGTAAGTTCTACAAGGCGCATGGGCGTTCTCATTGATGATTTATTGAATCTGTCCCGCGTGTCGCGAACTGATATGAACCGCGTTAATGTAAACCTTAGTAGGCTTGCCGGTAAGATAGTAAAAAACCTTAAGAGAACTCAGCCCGAACGTCAGGTGGAGTTTATTATTGCGGATGGCCTGTTTACTGATGGAGACGAGCATTTATTGAATGTGGCGCTTGAGAATCTTTTCGGCAATTCATGGAAATTCACCGGAAAACTCCAAAAGGCAATGATAGAATTTGGAGAGACTATTAAGGACGGGAATTCAGTTTATTATGTTAAGGACAACGGAGCCGGCCTTGACATGAATTATGCCGGCAAGCTGTTCACGCCGTTTCAGCGCCTTCACAAAGAAGAGGAATTTCCCGGCACAGGCATTGGCCTTGCAACTGTTAAGCGTATAATTGAGAGGCATGGCGGCCGCGTCTGGATAGAAGGAGAGATTGATAAGGGAGCGTTGGTTTATTTTACGCTATGAAAAATGAAATGGGTCTTATAGGACATATTAAGAGGGAGGATAGATGAAAAACAAAAAAATACTTTTAGTGGAAGACAATTCTGATGACGTGAAGCTTACGCTTCGCGCGCTCAAAAAAAACAGGATAATGAACGAAGTGATAATAGCTCAGGATGGAGTGGAGGCCCTGGATTATCTCTTAGGCAGAGGCAAGTTCGCGGGCAGGGATACAAGCAGAACGCCGCAGGTTATCCTGCTTGATCTGAAGATGCCGAGAATGGATGGACTGGAGCTTTTGCATCACATTCGTGCAAATGACATGACAAGGCTGCTTCCGGTTGTGGTGCTTACAACGTCAAGCGAAGACAGGGACAAGATTGAAAGTTACAAACTCGGCGCAAACAGCTACATTCGGAAGCCGGTTGACTTTACCCAGTTTGTAGAGGCGGTGCAGCAATTGGGACTTTACTGGTTGGTGCTGAATGAAGCGCCGTGAATCAAATGCGCAATCCGCAATTGAGAAAAATTTGCGTGTTTTGATAGTTGAGGATTCCGAGGGCGATGCGCTTTTGCTGCTTCGTGAACTGCGGAAGGGCGGGTATGAGACTCTGTTTGAGCGTGTCGAAACTGCGGAGGCCATGAAAAACGCCCTCGGAAACGAGAAGTGGGATTTAGTCATTTCCGATTATGTGCTTCCGAGATTCAGCGGTATTGACGCGCTGGAAATTTATAAGGAAAGCGGATTGGACATGCCGTTTATTATCCTATCCGGTAAAATCGGAGAGGACATTGCAGTAAGCGCAATGAAGGCCGGAGCGCACGATTATATCCTTAAGGGGAATCTTGCGAGACTTATTCCTGCTATTGAACGTGAACTCCGCGAGGCTGAAGTCCGCCGCGAACGCGGACTCGCGGAGGCTGACCGCACGCGCTTTATGACCGCCATACAAAATGCAACAGACGCAATTGTTGTAACGGATACCAACTGGGTTATTCTCTATGTTAATTCAGCTTTTGGGTATATAACAGGTTATACGGGAAGTGAGGCTGTTGGACAAAAAATGAACATATTGAGAAGCGGCAAGCATGATGACGGCTTCTACGACGAGATCAATGAAACCTTGAAACAGGGAAAAATCTGGAGCGGCAGAATTATAAATAAAAAGAAAGACGGCACGTTGTACGAGGAGGACACCACTATCTCGCCTGCAAAAGATCCTTCGGGGAAAATAGTCAATTATGTTGCTATAAAACGTGACATGACTGAAAAGCTGAAGCTTGAATCAATAGCTGAAGCGGTAAATATAATGAACAATATAGGCTATGTGTTTTCCGGGCTGAGGCATGAGATAGGCAACCCTATAAACTCCATAAAAATGACATTGAACGTGCTTAGAAAAAATCTTGATAAATATGACAGGGAAATTATTATGGAGTATATTGACCGGGCGCTCAGTGAATCCTCACGGGTGGAATACCTGCTGAAAAGCCTTAAAAGCTTTAATATGTTTGAAAGGCCGGAGATGGAGATTGTTGAGGTGAATACCTTTAGCTACAATTTTTATAAGCTTGTTTTTGGCGACTGCATGAGAGGAGGCATAACAGCTACAAGGACTGTGGACCCTGATGTGCAGTTTTTTTATGTTGATCCCAGAGCGCTTCAGCAGGTGCTGCTAAACATATTCACGAATGCCATGGACGCTTGCGATGGAAGGAAAGATCCTGTGATTAACTTTATGGTCTCAAGGGCATCGGATACGATACGCCTCAGGATCGCGGACAACGGAAAAGGCATGACCCGGCAGCAACTGGATGATCTTTTCAAGCCCTTTCGCACTTCAAAATCCAAAGGCACGGGTCTTGGCCTTGTAATATGCAAAAAAATGCTTGCTTCGATGGGCTGTCTTATAGAGATTCAGAGCAAGGAAGGGATAGGAACGGCGGTGGATATATTTATACCTGAGGGGAAGAGCAGTGGGCAATAAAAAGACACTGCTTGTCATAGATGACGATAAGCTTTTCTGCGACGCGATCAGCGATTATATGGAAGGCGAAGAGTTAAACGTAATAAAGGCGCATACCGGAGCTGGCGGGGTAGAACTATGCGCGCGGAAAAAGGTTGATGTCGTGCTTCTCGACCAGAACCTTCCCGACGCAGCAGGACATACGTTTTGCCCGGACATATTGAGTTATAATGAGCAGGCAAAGATTATATTCGTCACCGCTCATCCGAGTTTTGAAGGTGCGATAAAGGCAATAAGGGCAGGGGCCCATGACTACCTTTCCAAACCGTTTGACCCTGAAGAACTTTTACTTACCGTAAGGAATGCCCTTAAAACCATTGCTCTTGAAAAAGTTGCCCAGATAGAAAGCTATAAAGCCGTAAAAGAGAGCGAAGACACTGTACTTGTCGGCAAGAGCCTTGCAGATATGCACAGGCTTATTGATCTGGCGGCTTCCTCGGAGGCCTCAGTTCTTATAACAGGAGAAACCGGCACAGGAAAAAATGTTCTGGCAAAGTCCATACATTTCAAAGGCAGGATGAAAAAAGAAGCCTTTATAAGCATAAATTGCGCGGCGATACCGGAAAACCTTATAGAGGCCGAGCTTTTCGGTTTTGAAAAGGGCGCTTTTACAGGAGCTTTTTCAACAAAGAAGGGCATTTTTGAGATGGCAGAGGGCGGGACACTTTTTTTGGACGAAATAGCCGAGATGCCTATGCACCTGCAGACAAAACTTCTCAGCGTGCTTGAGGACAAAAAGCTCAGGAGGCTCGGCGGAGACGCCATCAGGCCTGTTAACGTCAGGGTAATAGCTGCCACGAGTGCAGAGATGGAAGGCCATCTGGACAAGAAATTCCGGAGCGACCTTTATTTCCGTTTGAGCGTAATAAGAATACATATTCCGCCTTTGAGAGAAAGAAAACAGGACATACCGGAATTGTGCGAATACCTTCTCGGCAAAATAACCTATAACAGGGATATCAGGCTTAGAGATGAAGAATTAAAAAAACTCATGGTCTATGACTGGCCCGGAAATGTCAGGGAGCTTAAAAATGTGCTTGACAGGGCTTTTATCCTCAGACAAAGCGATGACATCAGGCCGTCTGATTTTTTATGGAAAGGTCAGGCTTCCGCTAAACAGAATCCAGCGCCTGTTGCCGGTTTTGCTGTTGATGATAGTATAGCGCCTCTTGAAGAGATCGAGAAACAATACATAACAAAAACCCTTGAAAGACTTTCGGGCAATCAGACCAGAACGGCCAAGGCGCTAGGAGTATCAATTTCAACGTTAAAAAGAAAGGTTGCTCAATACCGTTCGGTTACGAACGGCCCGGTTTCGAGTCGAAGCGACAATGGCCTAAAATAAGTGGTTCCGTTCAATTTGAACCATTCAAAATGAATGGTTTAACCTCGCAAGGCAAATTAATAATATGTAACCTCTTGATTTTAATTGTTTTTAAAGTCAGGCATAAACCTTGCTTTATTCTTAATTATGAAAGAAATGAAAAACATCTTAATCGTTGATGATGAGAGGAACTTTGTTCGCAGCCTGTCCGAAGGGCTCACAATGCTTGAGAAAGATTTCAGCGTAATGACTGCCAATGACGTAAATACCGCAATCAATGAACTTGACTCCAAAAGGATAGATATTCTTATAACCGACCTTAATATGCCTGAGACAGACGGGTTTGACCTTTTACTGCATGTGCTTAGACATTATCCAGACCTGCCGGTTATAGTTATAACCGCTTATTATAATGACGATGTAATAAGAAGGCTTCATTCGCTCGGATTCTATTACCACATGGAAAAGCCGCTTGATTTTAACTGTCTTTTAGGAATGACGGTCTATCTTCTCGAAAACAGGCAGGACAGAAATAAAATGTCCGGAAATATTGGAAAGGATCACCCTGACACAGCCGTTATATAGGCAATATACAAAATACAAAGGAGGCGACATGCAATTACAACTACGGAATACGGAAGTTAGAAGTAAAGTCGGATTAATAGTGCCTTTTAATTTTGGGAAGCGCCCTGCTGTCTCCGTTTCAAGGCCGGAGTCCAAGCAGGCGAAGAGTATTGCCGAGGCAGTCATACTCCAGTCAATGGAGGATATTTATGAGCGGGGGCACATGCGGGAAAGCATTGAATTCTTCAACGGCAGCGGATTTGAACTGTGCGCCGAAATTGCAGGGTTAACCGAAAGGGAAAAGACTGAAATCCTCAACATAGTAAGGGGAGCGGGATTTGAGGTCGCTAGCGCTATACCCCAATTAATCTGACACTGCATTGTTCTAAAGCAATGTTTTGTTGTACTTTATGGAAATCTTGTAATCTATCCTCGCATGGACTGAGGAGTCGTTGCCCTTACATGCGAGCGCCTCTTTGCCTGACTTCACACGGTCTTTTATCATTGGAACGCTATGCGGCGTGATTAGAGGCGTGATCGTAAACAGATTTTTTAACATGATTCTCAAATGAGAGCCGCTTATGGAAATCCGCCTTGCGGTCGGTCGGGGCTGGGCAGAGTTTTATGATCAGGGACACGAGAGGGCTGAACCGTAGAGACCGCGCTTATTTTTGCGCAGTGAATACCGTGGCCACGCCCATGGTCATGGAATGGACGGCTACATTGGAGAAGCCGCATTCCCCTATGATTTGTATGAACTCTTGAGACGGATAAAAGGCTATGATGGATCTCGGCAGATAGGCAAAGGGGGTCATCTTCTTTACGACGTACTTCGCGACGATTGGCATGACCCTGAACGTATACCATTTATAGAAAGGTACGAACCATTTCTTAGTCGGCATTGTCAGCTCAAGGCACATGAACCTTCCTCCGGGCTTGAGGACCCTCTTGATCTCTTTCAGAGCTTTGAACGTGTCGGGGATGTTCCTTATGCCGAAGGCGACGGTCACGAGATTGAATGAATTGTCGGGGAAACCAAGATCTTTCGCATCGCCTTCAATGAACGATACCTCTCCGGGCATGGTCTTTCCCTTTTTCTTCATCTTTATCTTCGCGAGATCGAGCATGTTCTGGCAGAAATCGATCCCTGTGAACGACCCCTCTAATCCCATCTTCTCCATGAGTATCAATGCCAGATCCCCGGTGCCGGTGCATACGTCGAGGACCTTGTCCTCCTTTTGCACCTTCGACAGGGCGACCGCCTTCCGCCGCCACACATGGCAGAACCCGAGACTGAAAACCGCGTTCAGGAAGTCCATGGTAGGAGCTACCGTTGAAAAGATGTTTTTTATAAATAGGTCTTTTTGGGTCTGGACCATAGCTTTTTCCCCTTTGGTCGTTATTCGAACCAGATGCCTTCAGGAAATTGACGGGAAATATTTTATGCTAAATACTCTGATAAAATCAATCAGAAAATAGGGCGTGAGGTTTTAGAGGGAGAGCCTGCTTTCAAACCAACACTTTTTGTTCTAACGGGAAGTTTTATTGTACTTGATGGAAATCTTGTATTCTATCCGTGCGTGGCCTGCGGAATCTTTTCCAGCGCAGACAAGTTCCCCTTTGCCTGATTTAAGCTGGCCTTTCATCATTTTAGTAATAACAGACTCCATGTTAAAGCCTCCGTCTATGCAATCACGTTTCATACATTCCATCTTAAAATAGGTGTTGCTGTTAGGAAAAAAATTGACTGTACGCTGCATAATCACCTGATCACTGCTTCCATGAAAGTAGTTCATGGCGACAATGACAGATGCAACGTTCGGATAGCGTTCAGACATCAGGCCCGAATCAGCTTTCTGCTGCTTTATTTGCAGACGTTCAGAATTCTTTAGCTTGCTGTTCATATGATTCCCTATCAAAAAGCAGAGCCCCCTGAAGTATCCTTTCAGCTTTCAGAAGGGCACAAATAAAAAACCGCAAAGCTAAAAGTCTTTGCGGCCCTTAATGGTCTAAAAACTTCTGAAACTCTGAAGTTATGATAGCATGTCCGTGTATAATTAGCAATAAAATAATTTTAAGCCCATAATCTCAAGGAAGTGTTTACACTGGGAGCTTCACTTAAAACTCTGATCTTCGGATGGGAATGCGCCTTTTTCTATGTCTTCTTTGTAAGCCTTTATTGCCTTCAGCGCCTCTTCTTTGAGATTAGCGTATCTCTTTACGAATTTTGGAATGAACCTTTCAAATAACCCGATGACATCATGAAGAACAAGCACTTGTCCGTCACAAAACGGGCCTGCGCCGATTCCGATTGTCGGGATGGAAAGCTCTTCTGTTATTTTTTTTGCAAGGCTCACCGGAATCGCTTCAAGCAAGAGTGCAAATGCGCCTGCATCCTCTGCGATGTGCGCCTCTTCGATCAGTTTTTTTTGCGCTTCCTCTGTTTTTCCCTGAACCTTATAGCCTCCCATTCTGTGTATTGACTGAGGAGTAAGGCCTATATGCGCCATAACAGGTATGTCTGATTTTGCCATTGCCCTGATGTGTTCTGCCACTTCAACTCCGCCTTCAATCTTTATTGCCTCTGCGCCAGCCTCCTTCAGAAACCTTCCTGCATTCCTTACGGCATCTTCTACGCTTGCCTGATAGGACATGAACGGCATGTCTCCTATGACCATTGCATTCTTTACAGCCCTTGAGACCATCTTTGTGTGGTATATCATCTCATCCATTGTGACAGGAAGCGTGTTCTCAAGCCCCTGAACTACCATTCCAAGAGAGTCTCCGACAAGTATTGCATCAATGCCTGCCTCATCAACTATCTGAGCGAACGGATAGTCGTATGCCGTAAGCATAGTGATTTTTTTCTTCTCTGCCTTTTTCTTTAAAAAGTCATGAATTGTAATCTTTGGCATAAATAGCTCTCCTTTAAAACTCAACCACAATCATTTCTGAAGGTTCGCTCTCTTTAAGCGGCCCTACGGCAGTTACCCTGAATGTATGCTTCATCCCCATTTTCTCTCTTAAAGTGAACGCAGGGGTCACGGATTCTTTTATGAGTTTAAATCCGTCTTTTTCATTCACCTTCTCATAAACCCTGTATTTTGTCACCCACATCTCAGGATTTTCTTTCCATGAAATAACGACTCTATTGTCTGCGACAACTGTCTGAAACCCTTGGGGCTTTGAAGGGATAAAGGTTGAAGGGTCAACTGTTATTTCCGCTGATGCCTGTCCTTCACTCCGGAATTCCTTGTTCATAAGACTGCGGATTGTATAGTGAACAGGCCTGTCTGTTTCCAGAGTGCCGGAATATTTTGGCGTTGTTAGCGGTTCTTTATTTATGGGGTTGATGCCGTATTTCCCTTTCTCTGCGCTTCTGTAAATGTTATAAAGCACATTTTCGCCTATGCTATCCCATGAAATGTTAAGGGCATCATTACCAGCCTTGAATGAGATATTCTTCGGGGCAGGAGGGATGACTTCAGGCTTTATTATGATTATATTTGAATCATCACTGTGGACTTTTTTCAGGCTTCCGGCAACGACCTTGTATTTATAAAGAATGCCTGTCTTAAAGTTAACGTCTGTGTAGGAACTTTCTTCCTTGGGTACAGGCGCTATTTTCTGAAAACTGCCGTCTTCTGCCCTGAGAATATAAAATTCTTTCAGGTTTTCTTTTTTTGAAGTGTATGACCATGAGAGGATAATTTTGTCCTCTCTGTGTATTGCCTTAACAGCCGCAGGCGCGGATGGTTTTTCATATGCCTTGAGTGTAGGCGCTGTTTTTTTGCCGCAGGAGACAAGCATGAGGCAAGTAGCAAACAGTAAAAAAGATGCACGATACACGATGCATGATACCCGATAAATAATACTTGTATCCTGTATCTTGTATCCTGCATCCTGTTTTAACTGCTGAGTGCTGGCCGCTTTCATTTTATCAGCCGTTTCAGGCTCTTAATCTGTTTTTTCACTTCCGCTGGGGAGGTTCCGCCTCTTGAGTTTTTTGCATTCACGGAATTTTCAGCGCTGAGACGCGAGTAGATATCTTTTGAAATAACCTGAGAGAAATTTCTGAACTCGTTTATGGAAATTTCTTCAAGCTGTTTTTTGTTCTTAATACAGTAACGGACAATCTTCCCTGTTATCTCATGCGCCTGTCTAAATGGAATGCCTTTTTTTACGAGATGTTCGGCTATGTCTGTTGCAGTGGAATATGCCTTCCCGGCAGACTCATACATCCTTTCCCTCATAAATTTTATTTGAGACATCATCTGTGAAAGGACTGTCAGGCATGATTTAAGGGTGTCCGCGGTGTCAAAGACAGGTGTCTTGTCTTCCTGCATATCCCTGTTATATGCAAGGGGCAGGCCCTTCATCACTGTCATGAGCGCTATCATGTTTCCGTATATTCTTCCGCTTTTCCCTCTTATTAATTCAGCAACATCAGGATTTTTTTTCTGAGGCATTATGCTTGAGCCTGTTGTGAATGCATCAGGCAGTTCAATAAATGAAAACTCCTCTGTGGACCAAAGGATGAGTTCTTCTGCAAAGCGGGACAGGTGCATCATGAGTATGCCGGCATCTGTTAAAAACTCTATTGCGAAGTCCCTGTCCGAGACTGCGTCAATGCTGTTTTCAGCAATGGCGTTAAATCCAAGCAGCTTCGCCACATAAGGCCTGTCAACCGGCAGGGATGTCCCTGCCAGCGCACATGAGCCGAGCGGAAGGACATTTATCCTCTTAAGGGAATCTTCAAAGCGTTCCCTGTCCCTCCGGAGCATCTCAATATAGGCAAGGAGATGATGCGATAGGAGAACAGGCTGCGCCCTTTGCAGATGTGTGTAGCCCGGCATGATGATGCCGATGTTATTTTCCGCGGCATTGAGCAGTGTTTTTTGCAGGTTTTTAATGAGCGCAATTGTTTCTTTTGTCTCAGCCCTCAGATAGAGTCTCAGGTCAAGGGCAACCTGGTCGTTTCTTGAACGAGCTGTATGTAGTTTTTTACCTGCATCCCCGATATTTTTTATAAGCGCCGCTTCAATGTTCATGTGAATATCTTCAAGTTCAACTGCAAATCTAAATCTGCCTGTTTCAATTTCTCCTGCGATATTCTTCAGTCCGTTGATTATTGCTGATGAGTCTTTCTGAGAGATGATTTTCTGTTTGCCGAGCATTTTTGCATGGGCAATGCTTCCCTCAATGTCGTATTTCCACAGCCTCCGGTCAAACGATACTGATTCCGTGAAATGCTCTGCGGTCTTTGATGTTTTTTCAGTAAACCTTCCTGCCCACGGTTTTTTCATAATACCTCTATTTGTCATCCCGAGCGCAGCGAGGGATCTAAACCTTGAGATTGCTTCGCCTTTGGCTCGCAATGACAGCAAATATTGTTATTTCATTTATACATTGTAAGAATAAAGTTTTAACGATAATGTGTCAAGTGTTTTTGTTATAAGGAGATAAGGCAGAGCACTAAGTTTCACAGGGTTTACAGAATTAAAGACGTTATGTTATCCTTTATCTTACCAAAAAACAGGAAGGTGGTGAGTTAATGCCTCTCAATAAAGAAAAGAAACAGACGATTATGGAACAGTACAAAGTTCACGAAAAGGATACCGGCTCTCCGGAAGTTCAGCTGGCTATTCTGAGTGAGAGGATAAATTATCTTACAGAACATTTCAGAACCCACAAAAGCGACCACCATTCACGCAGGGGGCTTCTTCAACTTGTCAGTCAGAGGAGAAAGCTGCTTGATTATCTGAAGGCCTCGAGCAAGGAACGATACGCAAAGGTGATTGAGCGGTTAGGGCTTAGAAAATAGAAAAGAGAGGGTAGATGACTACATTTGAAATTGAGATTAAAGGAAAGAAGCTGATTATTGAAACAGGTGAGATTGCAAAGCAGTCGGATGGATCGGTTGTTTTAAGGTATGGTGATACGGTAGTGCTTGCGACGGCAGTAGCAGCAAAAAACGCAAGAGAAGGACTTGATTTTTTCCCCCTTACCATTGATTATCAGGAAAAGGCTTATTCTGCAGGAAAGATTCCCGGAGGATTTTTTAAGAGGGAAGGCAGACCGAGCGAAAAGGAAGTTCTTACCTCCCGTTTAATAGACCGTCCTATACGTCCATTGTTCCCTAAAGGGTTTTCTTGTGAAACTCAGGGGATTGTTTCTGTTCTTTCATACGGCGATGAGAATGTATCCGATGTCTTTGGAATAACCGGCATGTCTGCTGCGCTGATGATTTCAGATATCCCGTTTGACGGGCCCGTAGCTGCTGTTAGAGTCGGGAGGATTAACGGAGATTTAACTATAAATCCTGACTTATCGGAATTAGAGAAACTTGACATGAACCTTGTTGTAGCGGGAACCAAAGATTCTGTTCTGATGGTTGAGGGAGCAACATCTGAGGTTTCAGAGGAAGCGCTTCTTAAGGCGATAGATTATGCTCATGCAGAGATTAAACGCATTACTGCAATGCAGATAGACCTCAGGAATGCTGTTGGTAAGGAGAAACGCGCGGTAACTCCTCCTGTGGTTGATGAAGAGCTGAGGGCTAAGGTAAAGGAACATGTGATTGAAAGGATGAAAGAAGCGGTAAAAATACCTGGCAAGCAGGTGAGGCAGGATACACTGGACCTGATTCTGGATGAGACTGTAAAGCATTTCAATACTCCGGAAAAAAATATGAGCAAAGATATAGCCGACGCATTTTTTAAACTTGAAAAAGACCTTGTAAGAAGGATGATTATAGAAAAGGGGATACGGTCTGACGGAAGAAAACCCGATGAGATAAGGCATATAAGTTCAAGGGTGGGACTGCTTCCGAGGGCTCACGGCTCTGCACTCTTTGTGAGGGGCGAGACACAGGCGCTTGTTGTGGCAACGCTCGGCACTGCTGATGATGAACAAAAGATTGACTCGCTTGATGGAGAGAGCTATAAGACATTTATACTCCATTATAATTTCCCTCCTTTCAGCGTTGGAGAGGTAAAGCCGCTGCGTTCGCCGGGAAGGCGTGAGATAGGACATGGAGTTCTCGCAGAAAGGGCGCTTAAGTCTGTAATCCCTTCTAAGGAAGCATTCCCTTATACAATAAGAATCGTTTCAGACATCCTTGAATCAAACGGCTCGTCTTCAATGGCGACGGTATGCGGCGGCACGCTCGCGCTTATGGATGCAGGCGTTCCGATAAAGGCTCTGGTTGCAGGCATTGCAATGGGATTGGTGCAGGAAGGCGACAAAAACATTGTTCTTACTGATATTCTGGGGGTGGAAGACCATCTCGGAGATATGGATTTCAAGGTTACGGGAACAGAGAACGGCATTACGGCATTTCAGCTTGATGTTAAGACAGGCGGTATAAATTACTCTATCATGGAGAAGGCGCTTGAGCAGGCAAAACAGGGAAGGCTTTTTATACTCTCCAAAATAAAAGAGGCAATATCGGCGCCGAGAGAACAACTCTCTCCTCATGCGCCGAGGATATATACAATGCAGATAAAACAGGAAAAGATAAGGGATGTCATCGGCACGGGCGGGAAGGTGATAAGGGGAATAATAGAGCAGACAGGGGTTAAGATAAACATTGATGATGCAGGCGTGATAAACATTGCGTCTGCTGATGAAACATCAGCCCAGAAGGCGATAGAGATAATCAACGGAATTATTGCGGAGGCAGAAATTGGGAAGATATATCTCGGAAAGGTAAAGCGCATTGTCGATTTTGGAGCATTTGTAGAGATAATGCCGGGCACCGAAGGCCTTCTCCACATATCGCAGATAGACTTCAAGAGAATAGATAAGGTTACAGATGTGCTTCACGAGGGAGAAGAAGTCCTTGTAAAGGTCTTGGAAGCAGACAGAACCGGCAAAATCCGTCTTAGCAGGAAAGAGGCTATGCGGGAGAAAGAGGCCGCAAAGGGCTGAAGTTGAATCCTGTTAAAATCCAAATTATTTGTAGCTATTGCCGAACAGCCTTTTCGCTTTTTGCAGAGAATTTTTGACAAATCTAAGGCTCGTTACAGGCAATTTCAAAACTCGCCTACGGCTCAAACAGTTGAAATTGCTTATCTTCCATCTCGCCAAGATTTGTTACCAAAAATTCTCTGATGCCGCTCAAAGACATTCGGCAGCAGCATAAAGGTATACAACCATGTTTAAAAAAACGTATCTCGAAAATGGCATACCGGTAGTTATGGAACAGGTCAAGGATGTCCGTTCTGTCGCCCTTGGCGTATGGGTTAAGGTCGGTTCCCGAAATGAACTGCCTGAGAAAAACGGCATATCGCATTTCCTTGAACACATGTTTTTCAAAGGCACGCAGAAACGATCTGCGAGAGATATTGCAGTTGATACGGATTCGATGGGAGGCGACCTGAATGCATTTACCTCGCGTGAGAGCACAACATTCTATATCAAAGTCCTTGATGAATATTTTGATAAGGGCATAGAACTCCTGTCTGATATATTCATTCACTCTACATTCCCGGAAGAAGATATAGAGAAAGAAAAGGGGATTATAAAAGAAGAGATAAAGATGGTTGAGGATACGCCTGACGACTACATATATGACCTCTTCAACCAGACAATATGGGGCAATGACGGCATAGGCCAGCCCATCCTTGGCAGCAGAGAGACGATTAAATCGTTCATAAGGGAAGACCTTGTCAGCCACACAAAAAAACATTACGGGACAAAGGGCATTGTTATATCATGCGCGGGAAATTTTGAAACAGACAGGCTTCTTGATGCGCTGAATCATAATTTCAGTTCTCTCAGAAAAGGGTTAGAGCCTAAAACCGTTCCGAGCCGCTCGGAATTTAACAGCAGAATCAAAGTTCACAGCAAAGAACTCTCTGAAGTTCATCTGTGTCTCGGCGTTGAAGGCATGCCGCAGGCAAGCAAAGACAGGTATGTATTGTTCATTCTGAATACAATCCTCGGCGGAGGCGTCAGTTCGCGGCTTTTTCAAGAAATAAGAGAGAAAAGAGGGCTTGTTTATTCTGTTTATTCATATATATCGTCATACGCTGATACAGGGGTATTGGCTGTCTATGCCGGAACTGGGAAAAAGAAAGTATCGCAGGTGATAGAGCTTGTTCTGAAAGAACTCAGAGGTCTGGCAGGCATACTTTCGGATGTTGATGTAGAAAGGGCAAAAGCTCAGCTCAAGGGTAATCTTATTCTCGGCCTTGAATCAACGAGCAGCAGGATGCAGAACATTGCACGGCAGGAGATGTATTACGGCAGGTATTACTCGCCTTCGGAAATAATAAAAGATATAAATTCCATAAGCCTTGCACAGGTTAAAGAACTCGCAGAGAATTTGTTAAGCAGAAGCAATACTGCGCTTACAGTGCTGGGGCCGGTGAATGAAAATGACTTCAAGGGGATAGTGGGTTAAAGAAATAATTCATGTATGAAAAAATGGGTTAGACATTGAAATTTTTTTTGGCCGGAAAATCAGACAAGGGTGTTTCAAGGCAAAACAATGAGGATAATTTTTGCGTTGACGAAGATTTGCGCCTTTTTATTGTTGCAGATGGCATGGGCGGAGCCGCAGCAGGAGAGGTCGCAAGCAGGATGGCAGTTGAGATAATCAGGGATCATGTTAAGCGCTCATCTGCAGGGAATGAGCCTTTCCCGACCGGGTCGGGATATGACAAGAAATTCTCCGATGCGTCAAACAGGATTGCGTCAGGCATAAGGCTCGCCAATCAGGCGATATACGAGGCGTCGCAGAGCAATGTCAAATGGCGCGGCATGGGCACGACAGTTGCCGCTGCCTTGCTTGACGGCAGCAAAATGAGCATAGCGCACGCAGGAGACAGCAGGATTTATCTTATCCGTGCAAATTCAATTGTTCAGCTTACTGATGACCATTCAATAGTGTCCGAGCAGATTAAGAGCGGCCTGCTTACAAAAGAAGAGGCAGAGGGTTCCGAGATAAGGAATATTATTACAAGGGCGCTTGGCACGATGCCTTCCGTGGAAGTTGACCTTGATGAGATAGACCTTATGGACGCTGACAGGGTTGTCCTGTGCAGTGACGGGCTTACAACGATGGTTCCTGACAATGTTATCCTTTCTGCAGTTGCTGTTTCTGATGAACCTGACAGGGCATGTAGCGCGCTTATTGATATTGCCAATAAAAACGGCGGTAAGGATAATATAACCGTTGCGCTTGTGTATGTGTTTGAGAATAAAACTTTCTCTAAGAAAATTAAAAATCTCTCCGGATGGCATAACTGAAAGACGGCGATATAGTTGATGTGGCAAATATTAAGATGCAGTTTTACATTAAAGAATAGCGGTTTTTAATTTGTCTTTGCCACGAGGCGGGTTTCCTAAATGACTGTGTTTCAGGAACCGGTGTTTTTGATTTTTCTAAAACTTAAATGAACAAGCATTGCGGTAACAATTGAAAATCAAAAGTTTTTCTCTATTTCGCTCTTGAACTTTTCCGAAGCTTTCTTTAATGCGTCAAGATAACTTCCAAAAAGAGCTTCCTCTTCTGCTTTAAAGGTAAAAATAATCGCCCCAGTTTTTACATCAATTAATTTTGCAGTAAAGATGCATGTACTCTTAAGACTCAATACCTCCTTAACCGTGCTGAGTTCAATTACCTCACCGACAAGAATCCCATCCGCATTCAGCAAATTACCGATAGCTGAAATACCGCCGGTTAATCCTGATAAATTCAATTTATGCTCTGATATGATTTTGGAGATATTATCTCTGTCAATAATCTGAAATTTTTTTGTACCAATGAGTTCGTTTTCCATAAATTTAGAAACGATTTCCCCAGAATTTAGCGGAGATTCCACTCGTCCAAAATCGGACTTGCGATAAGAATACTTATAGTTAAAATTAAGGACAGCCACCCTGTAATCTTTATGCAGAAGTGATGTGTTTGCAGAGAGTGCAAGCTTTGTCCTGCCCTCAGGAGTTACACAACCAATAGCCAGCAAAAATAAAATCGGTACAATAAAAAAAATATCTCTGTATCGTTTTTTCCTTTCTTGTGATAGGATTACTCATAACACGCATTCTGGGAAATCTTTTTGTTTTGTAACTAATTTATAGTTGCATTTTAAATTCATTGCTGCTATGATAAAAACATGGGAAAACATGAGAAACTTTTAAAGCGTTTCTTATCAAAACCAGCGGATTTTACATTTGATGAACTCAAAAGGTTGCTTTTACATTTAGGCTATGATGAGGCAAAGACAGGCAAAACATCTGGATCGCGGGCAGCCTTTTATAATAGTGAACTTGATGATATGATAAAATTTCACAAACCGCATCCGTCATCTATTATGAAAAAGTGCTATTTGAAAGAAATTGAAAGACAGCTAAGAGACAAGGGGGTTATAAAATGAGCGATGCAATGACTTATAAAGGCTATATAGGCTCTGTTCATTTCAGCGCAGAGGATGAGGTTTTTCACGGCAAGATAGAAGCCATTAGCGACCTTATCATGTTTGAGGGCAAGAGCGTTAAAGAACTTAAAAAGGCATTCCATGAGGCAGTGGACGATTACCTTGAAACATGCGAGCAGATGGGGCGAGAGCCGCAAAAGCCGTTTAAGGGCAGTTTTAATGTTCGCATATCGCCTGAGACTCACAGAATGGCAACTATGAAGGCGTCATTATCAGGCATCTCACTAAACCAGTTCGTGCAACAGACAATAGAAAAAGCTGTAACTCAAAAGTAGGTTTCAAATAAGAAAATAGCGCCCATTTTCCGTATTGACATTTGCCCTTCTTTTTTAATTTTAGGCCTTAGTCATCCCAGCTTTTCTTCGGCCCGGATTGATTCCCGAATCCTTTACCAATTCACTCAACTAAATACTTGACAAGATTAGTATGGTTTTATAGACTTAATCTATGTTGAGGTTATCCACAAAGGGACAGTACGGAGTTCGGGCGATGTTTGAGATAGCAAAGGGCTATCCCGAAAAGCCCGTGCCGATAAAGGATATAGCTGAAAAGCAGGCTGTTTCTGTAGCGTATCTTGAACAGATACTTAATAAGCTTAAAAATGGGGGGCTTATAAGGAGCGTTAAAGGGCCGGGCGGCGGTTACGTGTTAAGCAAGAAACCTGAAAACGTAAGCATCAGCGCTATTCTTAATGAACTTGAAGGCCCTGTAGCCATAACTTCCTGCCTTGACCCGGAGGAGGGATGCGTGCGGGTTGATGGATGCGTAACGTATATGCTTTGGAAATCCCTTGGAGAGAAGATAGATGCATTTCTCAAGACTGTAACATTGAAGGACTTAATTACAGGAACGCTTTTTAAGAAGAATTTCCCGCCCCGTGCGGGTTCACCGAGGAGAACGAGTCGCCCAAGGCGAAAAAGTTCAAAGTGATATGAAGTTTGTAGAGAACGTTAAGGCAGATGTAACAACAGACATAGTATATATGATGTGTCCGATGCATCTGCTGAAGCTTGAGGAAAAGATTAAGGAGCTGGATGACGGACAGATACTGGAGATAATGACTGACTATGACGGCGCGCTTGAAGATATTCCCGGCTGGTGTGAAAAAACAGGCAATGAATTTTTAGGAATGAGTGAGACGGAAGATTTTTATAAATTTTATATCAGGAAGAAGGTGAAGCAAAAATGAGGAAGTGCTACTTTGACCATGCTGCAACAAACCCTCTTGATAAACGTGTTTTTGACGCCATGACGCCTTATTTCATTGAGAATTTTGGAAACCCGCTGAGTCTTTACGACCTTGGCACAAAGGCAAAAGAGGCGATTGAAAACGCGAGGACTCAGGTTGCTGCGCTTATTAATTCAAAATCATCGGAAATAATCTTTACGGCAAGCGGCGCTGAGGCAAATAATTTTGCGCTCCGCGGCATTGCGCTTGCAAGACAGAATGAGGGAAAGCATGTAATCGTCTCTAAGATGGAGCATCATTCAATTCTGAATTCCGCGCGGTTCCTTGAAAAGATGGGTTTTGTAGTGACCTTTCTGCCTGTGGATAAGTATGGAATAGTTGACCCTGACACGGTAAAGAAATCCATAACAAAAGAGACAACGCTCATATCTATAACCCATGCAAGCAGTGAGGTCGGGACCATAGAGCCTATAAAAGAGATAGGCAGGATTGCGAAGGGAAAAGGCATAATCTTTCATACGGATGCAGTCGCGGCGGCAGGGAATATCCCTGTTGACGTGAAAGAACTCGGCGTTGACCTTTTAAGCATGGCGGCGCATCAGTTTTACGGGCCTAAGGGCGCGGGCGCTCTTTACGTAAGAGAGGGCATGAGAATAGTCCCGCTTATTTACGGCGGCATACAGGAAAACGGACGAAGGGCAGGCACAGAGAATGTCCCTGCAATTGTAGGGATGGGCAAGGCAGCAGAACTTGCAAAAAACGAGATGGTTGACAGAATAGAGCAGGCGAAGAAATTAAGGGACAAGCTTATTAAAGGTGTGTCAAGCATTGAAAACATTTATCTTACAGGACATCCTGAAAACAGGCTTCCGGCGCATGCGAGTTTTACGGTTGAATTTATAGAGGGCGAGGCAATGCTTCTGCTTCTTGCGGCAAAGGGCATTTACGCAGCTTCCGGTTCTGCGTGTTCGTCAAAGGCTTTGAAGTCATCGCCTGTTTTGCTTTCAATGGGCGTGTCTTCAAATCTGGCGCAGGGTTCAATAGTCTTTACGCTTGGCACAGGCAACACAGAGGAGGATATAGATTACCTGCTTTCTGAATTGCCTCAGGTTATAAAAAGATTAAGAGAGATGTCCCCATATGCAAAAGGCTGGGGAACGAAAGGAGAGAGTGGAGAATGTACAGTGCAAAAGTAATGGACCATTTTTCGAATCCGAGGAATGTGGGAGAGATACCTGACGCTGATGGCGTCGGCACAGAGGGGAATCCCACGTGCGGGGACGTGATGCAGCTATTTATAAAAGTGAAGGACGACAGGATAGTTGATATAAAGTTCAAGACGTTCGGCTGCGGCGCAGCGATTGCAGTAAGCAGTATGATTACTGAGATGGCTAAGGGCAAGACAATTGATGAGGCATTGACAATAACAAAGGAAAGCGTTGCGAATGAATTGGAAGGGCTGCCCCCCCAGAAAATGCACTGCTCTAATTTAGGAGCGGACGCGCTTAAGAAAGCAATCGAAGATTACAGGAGCAAAAAGAAATAAGGGTGAGAAAAATATTTCTGAAGCGCTTTAATGAAAAGGGCAGCGGGATTGTTGAGTCTATGCTGGTCCTAATAGTCATCAGCATTCTGGTTGTTGTGGTGATGGACCGCTATGAGACTGTTGTGGAGGAGGCTAAAAAAGTTGCGCTTAAGAGCGAGTTAAATAACATCAGGCAGTCTATACTTGTTTTTAAGATAAAAAACAGCAGATATCCTGAAAGTCTCAAAGAATTGGTTACAGCCCGCTTTATTGTGCCGTATAAGGATGATGTAATCACCGCTAAGTATCTTGAGCCGTATTCTCTTGATAAAGACAAAAATATACTTGATCCATTTGATATGCCATATGCCTACGAACGAACTACAGGCAGAGTCTGGTCCATCAAAAAAGGTTTTGAGAACCGGTGACCTTTCCCCTGCTCAAGACCGCTAATGGGGTTTACAAGTTCAATTTCAGACTGGTAATATAAAACTCTGTAAAAACAGAGAAAAGTTAAAAGTGAAAAATTTTAGTAACCCTTGACTTCTAACTTTCAACTCTTAACTATAAACTTATAACTATTTTTTGGAGAGGTGGCCGAGCAGGTCGAAGGCGGCGGTTTGCTAAACCGTTGTAGGGGCCAAAACCCCTACCCAGGGTTCGAATCCCTGCCTCTCCGCCATGAAAAAAGTTAGAAGTTAAGAGTTGAAAGTTGAGAGTTAAAGACTTCCTTAGAACACTTTTAACTTTTTACTTAGATTAAGAGGGGTATATGAACAAAAAGATTGTGATAGCTGTAATGTTAAGTTTAGCGCTGATATATTTTGGGGGCTGTAAAAAGAAAGAGCAACAGCCTGTTCCTAAGGCCGCGGCGATGCCGCAAGGGATGGGAGTGCTTCCACAAGAACAGGAAGCTCCGCAGGGACATCAGATGATGTCAGGCGGAAAGCTTGAGATTGTTGTACCTGCTGGCGTAAAAGGCAAGTGGGATTCAGTAAAATTTATCATTGAGAATAAAGAGACCAAAAAGGCTGAGGAATATACGATTAAACTCAACAGCGAGTGGAAGATTCCTGGTTCCAATTTGATAGTGACTGTCGGGGAGTTTCTTCCTGATTTCATTATGGATGGGAGCAAAATAACTTCTGGGTCAGGCGAGTTGAATAATCCTGCGGTTGCCATAAAGGTAACAGATGGTGATAAACAAATATTCCCTGCTCAGGGGAAGCAGTGGGGCTGGCTGTGGTCCCGCAAAGAACTCCAATCAGCGCATCCGTTTGAGCATTCAAGATTTAATATAATGATGAAAGAGCCTGTGAAGAAGTGATAATCCGGCAATGCGCCCATAGCTCAACTGGATAGAGCGTCGGACTACGAATCCGCAGGCTGGGGGTTCGAATCCCTCTGGGCGCGCCAAAAAGGGTTCAATGATTACTGACAAAGATGTATTTTTCATGAGGCTGGCTCTTGAAGAAGCAGGTCTTGCTTTTTCTGGAGGTGAGGTACCTGTCGGAGCTGTTCTTGTCAGTAAAGATGTTGTTATTTCCCGGGCGCACAACACACGGGAATCATCAAAAGACCCTACTGCGCACGCAGAGCTTATTGCAGTAAGAAGCGGAGCAGAAAGGGGCAGCAGCTGGCGGTTAACTGAAGCCACCCTCTATGTGACAAAAGAGCCGTGTATTATGTGTGCGGGTTCGATGGTGAATGCAAGGCTCGGCAGGCTTGTTTACGGCTGTAAAGATGAAAAAGGCGGAGCAGTAGACAGCCTTTATAAACTTCTGGATGACAGAAGGCTTAATCATCAGGTTGAGGTTGTCTCAGGAGTCCTCGAGAAAGAGTGCGCTTTAATACTCCAAAAATTTTTTAAAGAGCGCAGATAATTCTTAAAGCTTTTTCACCCAACATGCCTGCTTCTTATTCCTTAATTTTTTATCTTGTTGTAAACTAACAACTGTTCACTATTCACTGAAAAGTGATGTTGGAGAGGTGCCAGAGAGGCTGAATGGGGCGGTCTCGAAAACCGTTGTGGGGGCAACTTCACCGGGGGTTCAAATCCCTCCCTCTCCGCCAGTTAGTAAGTTCTTGACATACACTTTAGTTTTTGGATAGGTTATATGCATTCAAGGGCCTTTATCACTGGGGCGAACGTGATAGAGGTTTTTTTATAGGAGGCATTAAAATGGAAAAACTTCTGGAAAAGAGCAAATATCTGATACTGATCGCGGTAGCCGCTTCGTTTGCAGCTTCCGCAGTTGCTTTTTTGTGGGGCGGTTTTAAGGTCATCTTCATCTTAATAAACCTTATTAAGACTTACGGCAAAGATTTGTCTGCTGCGGTGGCACTTATAGAACTCATGGATACATTCCTCATAGCCACTGCCCTTTTAGTATTCTCGGTCGGCATGTACGAACTGTTCATAGGAAGTATAAGTCTTCCTGATTGGCTTGTGATACATAACCTCTATGACCTTAAGACAAAGCTGGGCAGCGTTATAATTCTTGTCATGGCTGTCACATTCTTAAAGCATCTTGTTGAATGGAGAGACCCGCAGGGCACCTATTACTTTGGCATTTCGGTAGCTGTTGTCTCGGCAGCATTGATAGCATTCAGCCATTTCGGTAAAAAAGAATGATACAATGAAATCAGAAAAGTTTTTAATACTGCATGGCTAAGGTTCTTAATGCACTGGCACCGTAAAGATACAAACGAAGCCATAGAGGCTCTCAACTCGTCCATTCAAGGCATTTCCTCTGAAGAGGCGCAAAAGCGTCTTGCCGAATACGGTCCCAACGAACTGAAAGAAAAAAAGAAGAAAACTCCGCTGATGATGTTCCTCGACCAGTTCAGGGACTTCATGATTCTTGTCCTGATTGCAGCAGCAGTGATATCAGGGATTATCGGCGAGCCTTCAGACACAATCGCAATAGCCGTAATAGTTATTCTTAACGCTGTCATAGGCTTTATTCAGGAATACAGGGCTGAGAAGGCGATGGCTGCGCTTAAGAGGATGTCAGCGCCCACGGCAACTGTTATACGAGATGGGGTTCATGCCGGAATTCCCGCGTCAGAGATTGTTCCCGGAGATATTGTACTGCTGGATGCAGGAAGTTTTGTTCCCGCTGACATGAGACTGGTTGAGACGGCACAGCTGAGACTGGAAGAGGCAGCGCTTACCGGAGAGTCAGTCCCGGTTGATAAGCATACAGGTGCGCTTCAGGATGAAACAATTCCATTAGGTGACAGAAAGAATATGGCATATAAGGGGACAATGGTTGCTTATGGAAGGGGAAGCGGAATTGTTACGGCAACAGGCATGGATACAGAGCTTGGAAGAATTGCCAAAATGCTTCAGGAAGAAGAAGAGGTAAAAACACCCCTACAGAAAAGACTTGCCGGATTCGGCCAGCGTCTTGCTCTTGCGATTCTTGCCATATGTGCCGTTGTTTTCAGTATCGGAGTTTTCAGGGGAGAGCAGCCTATTGTCATGTTCCTCACCGCGATATCCCTTGCTGTTGCCGCAATACCTGAGGCGCTGCCTGCAGTTGTGACCATATCCCTTGCAATCGGCGCAAGGAAGATGGTTAAGCAGAATGCCCTGATAAGAAAACTTCCTGCCGTTGAGACCCTCGGCTCTGTTACATATATATGCTCTGACAAGACAGGAACCCTTACACAGAACAGGATGAGTGTGGAAGAAATGTATGTTAACGGGGAACTTATTGAGAATGAAAAATTGGGAAACAGAGGAGTGGAAAAACTTTTAGTTTCTAACCCGCATCTTTCAACTCTTTTGAACGCTCTCGCTTTAAGCAATGACGCAAAAGCTGACAGGGATGGGAATATCATAGGCGACCCCACAGAGGTTGCTCTTTTTTCTGCTGCCAGAGAAAACGGATTTGATAAGTCTTCACGTGAAGAGTTGTTCCCGAGGGTTGAGGAGATACCGTTTGATTCCGAGAGAAAATGCATGACAACATTTCACAAGATGCAGGATGCTCGCCTCGGGCGAGTCGCCGAGGAGACAGGATACAGGATACAAGATGGAAAAAATCGTGCATCTGGCATCATGAATCATGCATCTTTCATATCTTTCACCAAAGGCGCGATTGAAGTTCTTATGGAAAAATCAGACGGCATCCTCAAAAAAGGCGAGATAGTAAAGATAGACAGGGAAGATATTCACAGGGTTAATGAAAGGATGGCTGCTGACGGACTCAGGGTTCTCGGCATTGCAATGAGGGGATGGGATGATATCCCCTTAGACATGTCCCATGAGAATGTGGAAAGAGGGCTTATAATCATTGGCCTTGTAGGAATAATGGACCCTCCGAGGGAAGAGGCAAAAGAAGCAGTCTCCATGTGCAAGAAGGCAGGGATAATACCTGTAATGATTACAGGCGACCATCCTATTACAGCCTGGACCATTGCAAGAAGGATAGGCATTATTGAGGAAGATGATGTGCACTTTAACACCATAACGGGAAGAGAACTTGAGAAGTTATCCTTACAAGAATTAGAGGAAAGGGTTGAGGGCATAAAGGTCTATGCGCGTGTTGCGCCAGAACAGAAGCTGAAGATTGTTAAAGCGCTTCAGGACAAGGGGCAGTTCATCGCAATGACAGGCGACGGCGTAAATGACGCTCCGGCACTAAAAAGAGCAGACATCGGGATTTCAATGGGAATCACAGGCACTGATGTGGCAAAGGAAGCAAGCCACATGATTCTCCTTGATGATAATTTTGCGACTATTGTAAAGGCAGTAAAAGAGGGAAGAAAGATATATGACAACATAAGAAAATTCGTTAAATATCTCCTCTCAACAAATTCAGGAGAGCTATGGACTCTGTTCCTTGCTCCTTTAATCGGCCTTCCTATCCCTTTGCTTCCGATTCATATTTTATGGATAAATCTGATGACTGACGGGCTTCCTGCGCTTGCGCTCTCTGTTGAGCCTGCCGAAACCGATGTGATGAAGAGGCCTCCGCGCGACCCTAAGGAAAGCATATTTGCAGGCGGCCTTGGCTTCTTTGCGATATGGGTTGGGCTTTTGATGGCGGCGCTCACTTTGTCTGTTCAGGCATGGTCTATTAAAACAGGCAATTCGCACTGGCAGACAATGGTGTTCACGGTATTATGTCTTACGCAGCTTGGCAATGCCCTTGCAATAAGGTCAGAGAAGGAGTCTTTGTGCAAAATAGGATTTTTCTCAAACAAGGCAATGCTTGGCGCTGTTCTCCTGAGTTTTGCCTTGCAAATGGCAACGATATATGTGCCTTTCTTTAATCCGATATTTAAAACAGAGCCGTTGAGTTTTAATGAATTGATGATTACAATAGGCGTGTCATCTGTTGTGTTCTTTGCTGTTGAATTAGAAAAGTTTTTCAGGAGGAAGCAATGGCTCAAATATTGATGGATACTGATTTAAAAGATGTTAAATTCCTCAGGCGCGGGAAAGTGCGTGATGTCTATGAGACAGATGACTATCTTCTGATAATAGCAACTGACAGGGTCTCTGCATTTGATGTCGTTCTTCCGAATGGGATTCCTGATAAGGGCAGGATTCTTACGCAGATTTCAATATACTGGTTCAACCGGATGAAGGACATAATAGAAAACCACATTGTTGCAACAGATGTAAAAGACTATCCGAAGGTTCTGCATAAATACAAAGATATCCTTGAAGGCAGGAGCATGCTTGTTAAGAAGGCAATGCCCATGCCTGTTGAATGTATTGTTAGAGGATATCTCTCAGGCTCGGGATGGAAGGAATACAAAAAATCAGGCACAGTCTGCGGCATTAAACTCCCTGACGGGCTTGTTGAATCCGCAAGGCTTGATGAGCCTATTTTCACTCCAAGCACTAAAGCAGAAGAGGGGCATGACATAAATATAAGTTTTGATGAGACGAGAAAGATTGTCGGTGATGATACTGCAAACAAGCTCAGGGATACAAGCCTCAGAGTCTATAAAAAGGCGAGGGAGATGGCAGAGAAGAAGGGGATAATCATAGCTGATACAAAAATGGAGTTCGGCCTTTATAATGATAAGTTGCTTCTGATTGATGAAATCCTTACGCCTGATTCATCGCGCTTTTGGTCTATGAAGGACTATAAGCCCGGAAAAAGTCAGGACAGCTTTGACAAGCAGATTGTCCGCGATTATCTTCTTACGCTTGACTGGAACCAGACATATCCCGGCCCCAAACTTCCGGATGAGATTGTTGAAAAGACAGCGGCGCGGTACAGAGAGATATGGGGGATATTGACGGAGTAGGTTTTATAGTAGCGCATGGCATGATTTAATCCTTATATGAGGGCACCTTGACCATCTCAATAGGCTGCTCCCTGCCGCAGTGTTTGCAAAAATTTGCATCTTCTTTAATAATCTCTGCACAGTAGGGACATCTCTTGGTATATCCTTTAGCTGCCAGAGGTGGAAGCAATGCAATAACAATAATAAGCAAAGGGAAAAGGGCGCATAGTATAAACCACAATATCGGGCTGCGCCCTTTTCTTATAGCTATAATGCCGCCTGCAATGCCTGTAATGATAATAAGTAAAACATATCTAAGCAACGCGATTCTCTACTTTCTTACTATTCGTTTATTTTTTATGTATATCTCCCACACCAATAAATGGCACTGCCCCACCGCCTGTAACTTGGGGGAGGATTCCATTCCATTTTTCTATAGCCCTGAGATTAGCATCTATTTTTCTCAGCTCTATAAGGTCCGGTGAAATATTTGTTTTCTGCAGCCTCAATCCCTCTGCCTCTGCCTTTGCTGTTGTAACCTTCTGCTCCGCCTCAATCTTTATCCTGTCCAGGTCTCTCTTTGACTTTAGCGCAAGCTGTTCTGCTGTCTGCTTTGACTCAATGGCTTCCATAAATATCTTGGAGAAGCTGAAACCGACGATAGAAAACGCATCAACTGCTATGTTGTGCGCCATGAGTCTTTCAGCAAGATTTGCTCTCATGGCCTCGCTTACCGCCGGCCTCTTTGTGATAAGCTCTTCTGCTGAATACTTGGCTGTCACAGCCTTGACCACTTCCTGCACTGCAGGATCTATGATTCGCTCTTTAAATTGTATGCCGATGGACTGATAGACAATATTTGCCTTATCAGGTATGACATGATAGTTAAGCGCAACCTCTGAACTTACTTCCTGAAGGTCAGACGATGAAGCAGCGGCATTCGTTAAAGATTTCTGAACCTTGACATCCATTAAGGCAACTTTCTGCATTACAGGCACCCTGAAATGCAGCCCTTCTCCGAGCACATCCTTCTGAACAGCGCCAAAATTAAGGACAATCCCTCTTTGACCTGCACCAACCTGAACCCATGGATTTAAAAACATGAAAAAAACCAGAATTGCTCCAATAATCAGCGCCAGTCTCATAGGCCCTTTTTTCATTGCAGACTGCATTGCCTCCTTTGCCCTGTAAACATCTCTTTCATCCATTATACTACCTCCTTTCTTTGTTAATTATAGCACAAGGGAGATGTCGCCAGAAAATTGCCCAAAACTTTCTGATGAAATCGTTGAAAAAACAGCGGCGAGGTATAGGGAAATATTGGGGATATTGACGGGGTAGCGGAATGCGGGGTTTTCAAGAGTGGGATGAAGAAGTTACCGCAAATTTTCATCTTCTTGTTTCCTGCCCGCCTTGAACCTACCTGTAAATGTCATAAAGAGGTAAACAATCAGCGGAATTATGAATGCTATGTCAACCGCGCGCATCTGGGAATCAGGGGAAGTTAAAAAAGACTGCCCGATGACCATGCCGAAAAATGCACAGGCGATTGAGAGACCGAGAAACCCGCAAAGCCTCCAGAAGTTAGGCCAGAAGACATCTTTTAAAAACCAACTGATTGCTGTTGCAACTGCTCCGGCAGCAAGTGTGATGGCGAGGAATGCCGGTTCCGGAATCTTTTTCAGAATTTCGAATCTGAGAGTTGCAAGGCCCATGAGAGCCATGCTCCATAATGAGAGGAACAGGAATATGAGAGTCAATTTGGAGATATTTAATATCTGCCGGTACCACGCTTTCCCGTGCAGCTTTTCATGCAGGTAGCCGATGCGGTCAAGCGCTCCGAACAATACAAAGAACGCTGCAACAACACCTGCGACTGTAATTAAGAATCCGAGAACAACACCGATTATTCCATATTTTTGATACTGCGAAACACCGACCGTGAGGGCGATGATTATTAGAAAGACGAGAAGAATGCGCTCAACCATAAAACCGCGGTTATTTCTTGCAAGCTTTAGCATTGTTACCACGTAAGAGAAAGAATTGACTTTACATCCGACTGAAGCCGGTTGAATTTGCATTTGAGCGCCATGCACTGCTCCGAGCGGTAACAGTTACCGTCTTTTATAACAACATGGATGCGAATTCCCGTCTCTTCTGCATAAGGACAAGGCAGATGCAGTTTTCTTGTAGACTCGGAATAGTGTTTTTCCTTTATAGGTGGCTGCATAAATTTTTATCTGTTCTTTAACTTTGCGAGCAGAAGCCCTATGTACTTGTTAATCGGATTGCCTCTTGAGAGAAACGGCAGAGGAGGGTTTTTTCTTGTCCCGAGTTTTTTAATCTCCCACAGCAGGTCGTGATTAGCCCCGTCTATCTTTAACCCGTTATTAAATGCGGCAAGGGCAGCTTTTTTTTCTCCGCCGGCAACGTAGGCCCTGCCAAGGTTAAGATACAGCGTAGTGTGGGTGGACTTGGTTATAGGCGGGAATGCAAGATCAAGCCTTTCCATAGCCTTCTTGCATATATTTATCCCCCTGGTATATTTTTTATCAACAATGGCTGTGAGGCATCCGTAATAGGATACAATGAGCGGGTCCTCGGAGTATTCCTCTACTGCCTCCCTTAATATCTTTAAGGCTTCCCTGTTGTTTTTCCTTGCGAGAAGTTTTTTTGCGGCGTCAAGATACTCTGTCTTTTTCCTGCTTTCTTTAAGTAGGGCTGTAAATTCTTCTATGGCGCTATTATGATGATTCTCCATAAACTCATGGAGCTTATCCTCGCAGTCTTCTTCGTCTATAATATCAGAGCAATCCGCTTTTTTTGAATAAACTATTTCCCCTTTATGATAAATGCGGGTTGTGAGCAGGGGTTCTTTTATTCCGCCGTGCTCTGTCTGGACATGATAGCTTTTTTCTCCAAGCTTGATGTTTACATTAAACCTGAGCGGAATGTCTGAAGTAACGTGCAACTGGCCTGATTTCTCTGTCATATAACACATTATCTAACAAGATTTTAATGATTAAATCAAGCTTAAAACATAAAACATCTTATATAATATTCCATGCTTATCCTCGGAATAGACACATCATGCGACGACACCGCTGCCGCTGTTGTTGAAAACGGCGCTAAAATTATTTCCAATATTGTCTCAAGCCAGACGGATATTCACAAAAAATACGGAGGCATTGTTCCGGAGCTTGCATCGCGAAGGCACATAGAGATGATACTGCCTGTTGTTGATGAGGCATTGAAGGGCGCAGGCGCAGGGTTTGAAGACGTCTCGGCTGTTGCGGTCTGCCATGGGCCCGGATTGATAGGCTCTCTTCTTGTCGGCTGCTCATTTGCAAAGGCATTATGTTTTTCAAAGAATATTCCTTTGCTCGCAGTAAATCATCTTGAAGGGCACATGTTTTCCTGTTTTCTGGAAGAACCGCATCCGGGATTTCCGTTCATCTCGCTGATAGCGTCAGGCGGCCACACGAGCCTCTACCGTGTTGACGGGTTTGGGAAATACAGAGAACTCGGCAGGACCAGGGATGACGCGGCAGGCGAGGCTTATGACAAGGTATCCAAGCTTCTCGGGCTTGGTTATCCGGGAGGCCCCATAATTGACAAGCTTGCATCCGAAGGAAATCCAAAGGCGATAGATTTTCCAAGGCCGTATCTTCCTGAATCCTTTGATTTCAGCTTCAGCGGTTTGAAGACAGCAGTGCTTCATTACTTAAGGAGTCAAGGGGCAAAGGGTCAGAACACGATACAAGATACAGGATGCAGGATACAGGATAAAAATATCGTGAATCGTGAATCGTGCATCATGGATCATGATATTAAGGACATTGCCGCCTCATTTCAGGCGTGCATGGTTGACGTGCTTGTAAGAAAGGCAGAATGGGCGATAAAAAAAGAGGGCATAAGGCGTGTCACTCTCTCAGGCGGCGTATCGGCAAACAGCGAATTAAGAAAGAGAATGAAAGAAATGGGTGATGAAAGGGAAACAGAGATATTTATTCCATCCGTAAATCTATGCACGGATAATGCTGCCATGATTGCCTCGGCAGGGTATCATCACTTTTTAAATAAGGACTTTGCAGGAGCAGGCCTGAATCCCAAGGCATACCTTCCGCTTTAGCCCTGAGCATTTCGGGATTATCGGATTAATACAGCGCCCTGACAAAGCTTATGTATTCCTGAGGCGGGTCTATGAGTTCAAGCCCTATGTTATCTGTTAAACCGTCCGGCGGCATCTTGTAGTAGGCCCATTTTGTTCTGCCGCGGAGGCGGATTGTTTCTCCTGTAGAGAGTTTCAGCCTCAATTCAATCTCTGTGCCGGGAGCATATTTCTTATTATCGTTTGAAGTTGTGGTAAGCATGTAGATGCCGGATTCTGAGATATTCTCTATGAAGACAGCATATTTTTCATTGCCGGATATCCGCTCAGCCTTCAGATTGACCCGTATCCTTTTGAAACGCCTTTTTTCCATGGCGCTATTTTAGCATATCACGGCTTAAAGTAAAGAGGCGAAAATTATCTTTGCCTGCAATTTCAGGAATGGCCTATAGCTTCTTTTTTCTGAAGACAAGGATTGCCGCAACAGCAGACAAGAATAGTAAAACGCTTATTCCCTGCGATATTGAGATATTTCCAAAGAGAAAGCCTCTCACCTCATCGCCTCTGAAGAATTCCACGGTAAACCTGACGACTGAGTATATTAAAAGGTAAGACCAGAACAACTGTCCTTTGAATGCCTGGCGCTTTCTCAGGGTTATGAGTATCAGAAAGTTTATAAATTCTCCTGCTGATTCGTATAACTGTGTTGGATGAAGTGGAATGCCAATCCTTGCAAGAGATTCAGGGTCAAGGAATGTCACGGCCCATGGAAGGTCTTCTGCGTGTTTTCCGTAACAGCAGCCTGCCGAGAAGCAGCCGAGCCTTCCGATTGCATGTCCTATTGCAAGTGACGGAGCGAAAATATCAGCGATGTTCCAGATATCAAGCCCTTTCTTTCTTGCGTACCATATTGCAACAGGGATTGCGAATATAACGCCTCCGTAGAATACAAGGCCGCCTTGCCAGATTTTGAATATGTCCAGAGGGTTTCTCAGGAAATAACCTGCCTCTACAAGCACAAAGAAGAGCCTTGAGCCGATTATCGCTGCAATGAGCATGTAAAAACCAAGGTCAACGATTTTATCTGCGGGGATTCCCTGTTTCCTGGCCTGTCTTACGGCAAGCGCAAGCCCGAGCAAAAAGCCTGCGGCAATGAGAACGCCATAGGTGTGTATCGTCAGCGGGCCTATTTTAATTAATATTGGATGCATTAGTGGTTCCCTCATGTTTTTTTAAAAACAATTTTATAAATATCAATCCTATCCCTATTGTCAGCGCTGAGTCTGCAACATTGAATGCAGGCCAGTGATGCCTGCTTGCAAATACATCTATGAAATCAACAACAGAGCCTCTGAAGAGCCTGTCTATTAAATTCCCTGTTGCGCCTCCAAGGATAAGAGAAAGCCCTAAGGGGTCTTCCTTGCCTTTTATAAGCATAAAAAAGATGACTGCTATTGCAGCGAGGGATATGATTATGAAGATATTATTCCCGAAACTTTTGAACATGCCGAATGCAGCGCCTTCATTCCTCATATTCACAAGACTGAGAAATGGAAGAAGTTCAACAGGCTTAAAAGGGCTTATAAGTTTATTCGCGAGATATTTTGTTCCCTGATCCAGGATTACAAGCAGGGGGATAATGATAAAAGCTGTTTTTCTCATTTAACGACATTATAACATCTATCGCATAATTCAGCGGCGCCGGTGTATGTGCCGACGGATGTGCTCCAGTTCCAGCAGCGCTCGCATTTTTTGCCGCTTGCCAGTTCCACAATAACTGACATGCCTTTTATCTCTTCGCTTTCATAAGCGCCGTCTGGTTTTTCTGACGCCTGCCTTACCTCTGCTGATGAGACGATAAAAAGAGCTGGAAGGAATTCTTTATATTCGTTCAAGAGATTAAACTCATTTTCAGGAAGGCATATAATCACCTTTGCCTCAAGAGAGTTGCCTATGAACTTGTTCTGCCTCTTAAGCTCAAGAGCCTTATTTGTCGCATTTCTTATTGCTATGAGTTTTGCCCATTTTTCTTCAAGCGCCGGATCAAGGTATTTTTCATCTGCCATCGGGAAATGTGAAAGAAACACGCTCTCCTCTTTTTTGCCGGCAATGAATCTCCATATCTCTTCTGCCGTGAAAGAAATTACCGGAGCCATAAGCCCGGTCATCGTTAAGAGTATCCTGTTTAAGGCCCACTGCGCAGCCCTTCTTTCCTTTGAAGCAGCTTTGAAGGTGTAAAGCCTGTCTTTAAGAATATCGAGATAAAATGAGCTCATGTCCACAACACAGAAGTTATGCAGGAGATGATAAACCTCATGGAAGTCAAATCTCTCGTATGCAGATGTGATTTTTGCAGTCAGAGTCTGAAGCCTTGACATGGCCCACCTGTCTATCTCTATCAGGTCATTGCTATAATCCTTCCCGTCAAAATCAGAAAGATTGCCGAGCAGAAATCTTGCGGTGTTTCTGATCTTCCTGTATGCCTCTGTCAGCCTGTCTATAATTTCCTTTGATATCCTGACATCATCCCTGTAATCTTCAGCAGAGACCCACAGCCTCAGTATCTCGGCGCCGTTTGCCTTAATAATTTCCTGCGGTGCAACAACATTGCCAAGAGACTTTGACATCTTCTTGCCTGAGCCGTCCATCACAAATCCGTGTGTAAGGACTGTCTTATACGGAGTTGTTCCCTTTGTTCCCACTGACGTAAGAAGGGAACTCTGGAACCACCCTCTGTGCTGGTCGCTGCCCTCAAGGTAAATATCAGCGGGCCATGAGAGCTTCGGATTTTTTTTCATCACAGCAGCGTGGCTTACGCCTGAATCAAACCATACATCAAGTATGTCCATCTCTTTTGAGAAAGAGGCGCCGCCGCATTTTTCGCATTTGTATCCCGGCGGCAGAAATTCCTCCGCTTTTTTCATGAACCATATATCGGCCCCGTTTTCCCCAATGTGCTTTGTGATTGCATCAAGAACAGAATCTTTTTTTACAAATTCTCCGCAGCCTTCGCATCTGATAAGCGTTATGGGCACTCCCCATGCCCTCTGTCTTGATATGCACCAGTCAGGCCTGCCTGAAACCATGTTGTATATTCTGTCTCTGCCCCATTTAGGAATCCAGTTGACCTTATCAATCTCTTCAAGGCACTTTCCCCGCAGGTTGTTATGCTCAACAGATATGAACCACTGCTCTGTTGCGCGGAATATGACGGGTTTTTTGCACCTCCAGCAGTGAGGATAGGAATGTGTTATCTTTTCTTCCTTCATGAGCGCATTTTTGTTTTTCAGGATTTCAATTATTACGGTATTTGCCTTGAATACAAACTGTCCTTCAAGTTCAGGCACAGCCTTTGTGAATTTACCTCTGTCATCAACAGGCGCATAAATATCAAGCCCGTATTTTAAGCCTGTCTCATAGTCGTCCTCTCCATGCCCCGGAGCAATGTGAACTATGCCTGTTCCTTCTTCAAGGGATACAAATTCTCCGAGAACAGCCCTTGATTTCCTCCGGATAAAAGGATGCTCTGCATTAATCCCTTCAAGGTCTTTCCCTGATATTTTTGCGAGTACCTTTCCGTTTAAATCTATTCTCTCTTTGAGAGCATCAAGTCTTCCCTCAGCAACAATGTAGACTTCATCACCCTGTTCAACGGCAGCATAAACAAGTTCGGGATGAAATGCTAAGGCAAGATTTGCAGGCAGCGTCCAAGGTGTTGTAGTCCAGATAATAAAAAAGACATTCTTGCCTGAAATGGATGGCATTTTCTCTCTGAACTCAGAACTCTTAACTCCGAACTTTACAAATACAGACAGCGATTCTTTGTCAGCATATTCCACCTCTGCCTCTGCTAATGCAGTGACACAGGATGGGCACCAGTGCACAGGTTTCTTGCCTTTATATACATAGTCTTTTTTTACAAATTCTGCAAATTCCCTGACAATAGTCCCTTCATATCCGTATGACATTGTGAGATACGGCTCTGCCCAGTCTCCCATAACTCCGAGCCTCTTGAATTCCTCCCTCTGAATGTCCACGAATTTTTCTGCGTATTCCCTGCAAAGCTTTCTTTTCTCAAGGATGTCAACCTTGTCCTTTTTTTCTCCGAGGTTTTTATCCACCTGAAGCTCTATCGGAAGACCGTGGCAGTCCCAGCCCGGAACGTATGGCGAATAAAACCCCTGCATTGATTTGAATTTTACGATTATGTCCTTGAGTATCTTATTAAGCGCATGACCGATATGGATGTGGCCGTTGGCATACGGAGGGCCGTCATGAAGGATGTAGTGCTTGCCGGCTGAATTTTTATTTTGCAGCCTTTCGTATATCTTATTCTCTTCCCAGAATTTGAGCATTTCAGGCTCTTTCTTTGTAAGGTTTGCCTTCATGGGAAACCCTGTCTGTGGAAGATTGAGTGTGTCCTTTATGTCTTTTGCCATGTCAGGAAATGCTCCCCTTGTCTTATTTCTCTTCTGCTTTTTCTTTTTTCTGCGCAGCCTTATCAGCGATTATCTTCTGCGCCTGGTGTGAAGGCATTTCTTCGTAATGCGAGAACTCCATTGAATAGAGCCCCCTTCCTGATGTGAGGCTGTGGAGCTGGTTTGCATATGTCAGCATCTCAGACATAGGCACTAACGCTGTTATCTTCTGGTTTCTTGCCTGTGATTCAACTCCCTGAACCTTGCCCCTCTTTGAATTGAGGTCGCCTATAACTGCGCCGAGGGCCTCATCAGGAGTTGTTATCTCCACTTTCATCACGGGTTCAAGGAGTATCGGCTTTGCATTTTCAACAGCCTTTTTTATACCCAATGAGCCTGCAATCTTAAACGCCATTTCCGATGAATCCACTGTATGATATGAGCCGTCATAAAGCGTTACCCTTACATCCACCATAGGATAGCCGGCAATTATCCCTTCGTGCATTGCATCTACAATTCCTTTTTCTACGGCAGGTATATATTGCCTTGGTATTGCTCCTCCGACTATATTATCGACAAACTCAAAGCCCTTGCCTCTTGGCATCGGCTCTATCTTTATCCGGCAGTCTCCGTACTGTCCTCTTCCGCCTGACTGTTTTTTATACCTGCCCTGCGCATCGGATGAAGCCTTGATTGTCTCCCTGTATGGAATCTTCGGAGTTTTCATGACAACCTCAACCCCGAACTTCCTTTTCAACCTTTCAAGCGCAACTTCAAGATGCACCTGTCCCATGCCTGAGAGTATCATCTCTTTTGTCTCTTCATCCCTGTGAAATTTAATGGTCGGATCTTCTTCAAGCATCCTGTGAATGCCTGTGCTGACTTTTTCTTCGTCTCCTTTGCTTTTCGGGGCTATAGCATAGGAGATTATCGGTTCTGCAAATTTAACTTTCTCAAATACAATGGGATGAGCCTCATCAGAAAGCGTGTCTCCGGTGTTTGTCTCTTTGAGTTTTGACACAACTCCGATCTCGCCGGGCCCTAAACTGCTTGCCGGTACCTGCTTTTTGCCGAGGAGATAGAATATCTGCCCTATTCTTTCTTTCGCTCCTGTTGTTGCATTCAGCACAGTTGAATCAGCCTTCAGCGCGCCTGAATAGACTCTGAATACAGACAGCTTTCCCGCATAAGGGTCTGCTATCGTCTTAAAAACATATGCGGAGAACGGCTCTTTTTCATCAGGCTTTCTCTGCGCGTCTTTTGAGTCTTTCGGATTTTTGCCTTTAATGGGAAAAATTCTTACGAGGTCATGGGGAGAGGGCAGGCAGAGTATTATTGCATCCATGAGTTGAGGGATGCCCATGTTTTTGGTTGCCGAGCCGCATACAACTGGAATAAATCTTCTTGACAGAGACCCTTCTTTAATCCCCCTTATAATTTCTTCCTGCATCAGTTCGCCGCCTTCAAGATACTTTTCAAGAAGCGCGTCTTCTGATTCAGCAATCTTTTCTACAAGTTTTTTCCTGTATCCCTGCGCCTCGGACAGCATATCAGGGGGTATGTCTGATTCCGCTGCCTTGCCGCCCGAAAACTGGTATGCTTTCATGTTAATGAGATTGATTATTCCGCTGAAAGTTTCTCCTGAACCTATAGGTATCTGCAATGGAACGCCTTCTGTGCCGAAAGACTGTGCAAGTTCATCAAGGGCGCCTGGGAAGTTGGCTGATTCTTTATCCATCTTGTTTATAAAAACTATTCTCGGGATTTCATATTCACAGGCGTATTTCCAGACCTTCTCTGTTTCTGCCTTAACGCCTGACAGGGCGCTGACTATAACGACAGCGCCGTCAACAGCCTTGAGGCTTCCTCTGGTGTCTTCTACAAAATTTATGAATCCGGGGGTATCAATCAGGTTTATGCGGTGGCCGTCCCAGCTGCAGAAGCCGAAAGCCGATGTAATGGTTATCTTTCTTGATATTTCTTCGGGTTCGCAGTCAGTCGTTGTGTTGCCTTCTTCAATCCTGCCGAGCCTGTCAATAGAACCTGAATTAAAAAGCATTGCCTCGGTCAGAGATGTTTTTCCCGCGCCGCCATGCGCAATTACAGCGACATTCCGGATTTTGTTAACATCAAAATTAGCCATACCCCCCCCCCCTTGTCATAAAATTAAAAATTTAAAAATTAAAATTGAAAATAGGTGAATCGCTGTCTGGTGAATCGGTGAATCGCAAAACCATTTACCCATTCACCTATTCACCCATTCACCAGCCTTTAATTTAGATTTTATTCAAGTATTTCTTCTATAACAGGCTTTGTTTCCGTTTTTTTATCTGCTTTCAGGCTCCATATCTTGATGCCTAAAAAGGCAACCAGGAATAAACCGAAACCGAATATTGCTGACAGTATGTCGGGATCTGTATCTTTAAACTGACGGCTGAAAATTTCTTTTCCAAGAACAGCGCCTGCAATCAGAGCTATTGCGGGAATGCCGTAAACAAGAATTGAACCTTTGAGGTATGTGTATGACTTTATGACAACCCTGACCCTCTGCCCTGCCTTTGCGCCTGCCTTGTTTACTGCATCAATCTCCATGGACTGTTCATCAGGCTTGCATGTGCCTGCCGTGCAGCCTTCACACACGCTCTTTTTAGGGACTGAGACTTTTGCAAAAACCCCGGTTGTACTTTTTACTGTGCCTATTTCCTCCATAGCAATAGCATTTTAACATACTATGTTTTGAAAAATCTTGAACGGCAGCAGGGCAGGATTTTCAGAAGAATTCAGGGAATTGACAGTGGATATGCAATATGGTTTGTGATAGTATATTCTTAGCGGAGGAGAAGATACTATACGTAAAGAAATAAGGAGCTGTGAGGAGGACGCCATAACCGTGCGGAAGTTGCGTTCAACGATGAAATGACATGATTCCCCTAATCTTGTTTCTGCTGTCTATCGGGCTGCAATTGGCGGCTGCAATATACGCCTTGCTGCTGGTTCGCACAACAGGCCGGAAGCTGGCGTGGATTTTAATCTCTACTGCAATGGTTTTGATGACATGGCGCCGCATAGTATCGTTTATTTCCATACTGACGACAGGCAAGCACGTGAGCCTTGACATTCCCGAAGTTATTGCCCTGATTATCTCCATTTTGATGCTGCTGGGAGTGCTGCTTATAAGGGACTATTTCAGATCCATCAATTTAGCCGATGCCAGGCGCAAAAAGGCGGAAGAAGCGCTTCGGAAGGCTCATGACGAGTTAGAACAAACGGTGAAAGAACGCACATCGGAACTTTCTGTTGCAAATGAGCATCTCCGCCAGAGGCATTTGGAGGTGTCGGCTCTGTATAAGGTCTCTTCAGTAATAAGCAAGTCAATACGTATGGACAAACTGCTTGGAGAGGTCTTGAACGCGATTTCTAAACTTGAAGTATTTACTGTTGATAAAGGCATGATATTTGTCGTTGAAGGCAACCGGATGAGATTGGCTGCGCATTTGGGCCATTCAGGGGAGTTTCTGGATTTGCACAAGGACATGATGGTAGGAGATTGTCTCTGCGGCATTGTTGCAAAAACAGGAGAAATTCTCATCTCGGCAAATGCTGAAAAAGACAGCAGGCATAAAATTATGTTTCCTGATTCAACTCCTCACGGGCACTTTGTTGTTCCGTTTAAAACAAAAGACAGGGTTGAGGGAGTTTTAGACCTTCATATGCCTGTTGACGCTGAAATAGATGAAGAAAAAGTGAAACTGATGGCTGCGATAGGAAATCAGATGGGAATAGCGATTGAGAATGCAAGGCTCTATGAGGAAACAAAGGAACTTTCGCTCCACGACCCTCTGACAGGGCTATGGAACCATAATGAAATCCGCCGTATCCTGCAGCAGGAACTGGCCAGGGCCGAACGGGAAGGTGGATGCGTCAGTGTGATCATGGCTGACATAGATCATTTCAAGAGTATCAATGATACTTACGGCCACCTGGCTGGAGACGCGGTGCTTCGTATGTCCGCCAAAAGGATGCTTTCTACTGTACGGTCTTACGACGCCATGGGCCGCTATGGCGGAGAGGAGTTTATGGTCGTTCTTCCGGCATGCGACAGACAATACATTGCAGCCGCTGCGGAAAGACTTCGTATATCCATAAACAGCAGTAGTATGGATACATCCGAGGGTATGATACCGGTCGCTATTAGTCTCGGTGTCGCAGCGAGCGGCAAGGAAAGGAGATGTGATGCGGATGCCATTGTCCGGGCTGCAGACTCTGCCCTATATCGGGCAAAAAACAACGGACGAAACCGTGTGGAATTTGCGTTCGACGATGAAATAACATGATTTCCAATATTCTATTCATGGTCTCTATCGGGCTGCAATTGACGGCTGCAATATACGCCCTGCTGCTGATTCGCATAACGGGCAGAAAGCTGGCGTGGATTCTAATCTCTACGGCATTGTTTTTGATGGCATGGCGCCGCATAGTATCGTTTATTTCCATACTGACGACAGGCAAGCACGTGAGCCTTGACATTCCCGAAGTTATTGCCCTGATTATCTCCATTTTGATGCTGCTGGGAGTGCTGCTTATAAGGGACTATTTCAGATCCATCAATTTAGCCGATGCCAGGCGCAAAAAGGCTGAAGAGGAGATTAAGCGTACAGTTGCCGAGCTGAAAAGAAGCAATGAGGAGCTTCAGCAGTTTGCTTACATTGCATCCCACGACCTTCAGGAGCCTTTGAGAATGATAGCCAGTTACCTTCAGTTGATAGAAAGGCGTTATAGAGGGAAACTCGATAAAGATGCTGATGAATTTATAACCTTTGCAGTTGATGGAGCAAACCGTCTTCAGGATATGATTATGGGCCTTTTGGCATATTCAAGAGTAGAGACCAGGGGAAAGCCTTTTGAAGATGTGAATGCTGCGGAGATTCTCGGAAATGCAATTTCAAATCTTAAGATCATAATCGAGGAGAATGGAGCTGTTATAACCGCAGGCAGCCTGCCGGTTATTAGAGGAGATGAGAATCAGCTCATTCAGTTATTTCAGAATTTAATAGCAAATGCGATAAAATTCAAAAGCGAAAAACCGCCTTATATTCATATCTCGGCGGAACGGAAAGATGCGGAATGGCTTTTCTCAGTAAAAGATAACGGCATCGGTATCGCTCAGGAATATAAAGAAAGGATCTTCAATATCTTTCAGAGATTGCATGGAAGAGAGTATCCGGGTGTCGGCATAGGCCTTTCGATATGCAGGCGCATTGTTGAAAAACACGGCGGCAAAATATATTTTGAGTCGGAGATTGGGAAAGGAACAATTTTTTATTTTACAATTCCCATAAAGGAGAACGGGAAAACATGAATAACAGGGATAATGGAAAACCGATTGTTATTTTATTGGTAGAGGACAATCCTGGAGATGTGAGATTAATCCAAGAAGTTTTGAAAGAGGCGAAGGTTAAAAATGATCTTCATGTCGTTTATGACGGGGTTGACGCTTTAGCCTTTCTTCGCCGCGAAGGCAAATATAAAGATGTTCCGAGGCCGGACATGATACTTCTGGACCTGAATCTACCGAAGAAGAGCGGCCATGAGGTGCTTGCCGACATTAAGGCTGATGAGAATCTAAAGCAAATTCCTGTTGTGATACTCACAGTATCAAAAAATGACGAGGATATTATAAAGAGCTATAATCTTCATGCGAATTGTTTTATTACAAAGCCGATGGACCTGAATCAGTTTTTAAATGTCGTGAAGGCAATAGAAGATTTCTGGTTTACAATAGTAAAGCTGCCGCCAAACAGGAATAATAAATAATGGGAGAAAAGATTAGAATATTGCTGATTGAGGACAACCCCGGCGATGTGCGCCTGATAAAGGAAATACTGTCCCCTGCAAAGGGTGGTTTCGAAATTACGGCTGCAGAGAAACTCGGCGATGGGTTGAAACTTCTCAGTGAAAAATCCTTCGATCTGCTCCTTCTCGATCTCGGGTTGCCTGATAGCCAGGGGCTTGAAACCCTTGATAAAGCGCGCGCCCATGCGCCTGAAATACCTATAGTCGTATTTACAGGGCTAGCGGATGAAGCAGTTGGCTTTAATGCGATTCATCGCGGAGCTCAGGATTATCTTTTTAAAAGGCTGATTGACAGCAGTCTTCTTGTGCGCAGCCTGAGATATGCCATAGAGCGGAAGGACATAGAGAGAAGAATCATAGAGAGCGAAGAGCGTTACCGCAATATTATTGAAACTGCAATGGAAGGGGTGTTGCTAATCAATGCCGAAGCGGTGATTATCTTTGCCAATAATAGAATAGCCGAGATGTTTGGATATACTGTGGATGAGCTGCTCGGCAAGCGTCTATCTGAATTCATGGCCGATAAAACCGGAACGGAGGCGGATCTTTTTCTGGAACGCCGCAGCAAGGGAATCAAAAAGCAGCATGACATTAGGTTTCGGCGTAAAGACGGCGCGGACTTGTGGGCAATAGCGTCCACAAGCGCCTTGTTCGACAAAAAGGGGCAGTATGTCGGCATTTTGGGCATGATTACCGATATTACCGCGCGCAGGCAGGCGGAGGAGTCTCTTCGTGAAAGCGAAAATAAATTGAGCGCTATCACGCGCACCGCAGCGGATGCTATTATTCTGATCGATGATGAAGGAAAGGTTTGTTTCTGGAATCTTGCCGCAGAGCGGATATTAGGCTACAGCGCTGAGGAGGTCATTGAAAAGAATATAACTCTTATTATTCCCGATAGATACAGAGAAGCGCATACAATTGCATTCAGCAGGTTTGCTAAAACAGGCGAGGGGCCGTTGATCGGAAAGACATACGAGGTATTCGCTCTTAAAAAGGGCGGCGCGGAAATTCCTGTTGAGCTCTCTATATCAGGAATTCAAATTAAAGGCAGGTGGCATTCTGTCGGGATAATCAGGGATGTCACCGAGCGTAAGCGGGCTGCTTCGTATCCTGGCATCGCACAACAAAATACGTGATGATAAAGCATACTGAAATCACGTCGAAACAGGCATAATTACTTTTGGGTTCATTAAAGAGGCGCTTGATAAAAAGAAATGAAGGGCTATTGCAGCCTGAACCTGTTCAAGAGCATCCCTATATACTTATTGATAGGATTGTCCCGTTGCAGAAAAGGCAAGGCAGGTTTTTTCCTTGTCCCGAGGACTTCAAGCACTGCTTTTATCTCAACGTCATCTCCGAAAGAGAGCCCTTTCCTGAATATCTCTACTGCATCTGTTTTTCTGCCGGTTTTCAGGAATATCTTGCCGAGATTCAGATAGTGAACCGGATTCTTGGGTTCCTGCGTGATTGCATCATTGCAGAGCGCAAGTCCGTATGAAATCTTTCCCCTTTCAATTGCTATACACATTCCCATGTATGACTGTACGGTAGGTGTTTTTTTAATGGCATAGGCCTTTTCAAAATGTGATAGCGCTGATAGCGGGTTATGTCTTAAAAGGGCTATCCCGTTTTCAAAAAGTTTATCAGCAGTCATCATTTTTAAGATGAAATGGTTTACTCTTCTTCCTTCAGCAGCTTGTATTCAATACTGTCAACCAATGCCTGCCATGACGCCTCTATAATGTTCTCCGATACGCCGACAGTGCTCCACCTGTTTTTTTCATCTCCTGATTCCGCAAGCACTCTGACTCTTGCGGATGTTCCCTTGCCTGCCGTAAGCACCCTTACTTTGTAATCGTGAAGTTTTATATTTTTTAGTTCCGGATAGAACTTATCAAGGGCGCTTCTCAGGGCGTTGTCAAGCGCATTCACAGGCCCGCTCCCTGATGCGGCAGTGTGCTCGGTTTTCCCTCCGACCCTTACCATTATTGTAGCCTCGGTCAGAGGGATCTCGCCTTCTTTTCTTTTTTCTACAATTACCCTGAACCCGATAAGGTCAAAGAATTTTCTGTGCAGCCCGAGCGCCTTTTTGAGAAGAAGCTCAAATGACGCCTCCGCCCCTTCAAACTGAAAGCCCTGATGCTCGAGATCCTTCAATCTGTTTAATATGTCCTGAAGCTGCGGGGAATCCGGCTCTATGTGGATATTAAATTCCTTTGCCTTTCTGAGGATGTTGCTTTTCCCTGCAAGGTCTGAGATTAAGACTCTGTGCGAGTTTCCCACAAGTTCGGGTTTTATATGCTCGTATGTCTCAGGCCTTTTCATCACTGCGCTCACATGCACTCCGCCCTTATGCGCGAAGGCGCTGTCTCCGACAAAAGGCTGGCGCTTAAAATGCCTCAGGTTTGATATCTCAGTTACGAACCTTGAAATGTCCCTGAGCTTTTTCATCTGTGTGTCAGTAATGCATTTTATCCCGAGTTTGAGATTAAGATTCGGGATTATGGAGCAGAGGTTGGCGTTTCCGCATCTTTCTCCAAGGCCGTTTATTGTCCCCTGTACCTGAGATGCGCCTAACTCCACAGCAATTATTGAATTTGCCACTGCGCATTCAGAGTCATTATGCGTATGTATCCCGATGGGCGCTTTTGTTTTTTTAATGACGCCGGCAACTATTTTTTGCATCTCATCAGGCATTGTGCCTCCGTTTGTGTCGCATAGCACGAGACAGTCCGCGCCTGCATCCTGTGCGGCAATGAGGCACTTCAATGCAAGGGACGGATTGCCCTTGTATCCGTCAAAGAAGTGTTCCGCATCAAAAAATACCTTGTCCGCGTATTTTTTAAGATAGGCCACTGAATTATGGATTATCTCAAGGTTTTCTGAAGGCGTTATCATAAGGGATTCTTTTATGTGAAAATCCCATGTCTTTCCGAATATGGTTATTACAGGAGTTTCTGATGCGATAAGCGCCTTTATGTTTGCGTCATCTTTAGCTTTGTGTTTGGGCCTGTGTGTGCTGCCGAATGCAACTACCATGGAATTTTTCAGCTTCAGTTTTTTTGACTTTTTAAAGTAGTCTGCGTCTTTTGGGTTTGAGCCGGGCCAGCCTCCCTCAATATAACGCACCCCGAGTTCATCAAGCCTCCCGGTAATCCTGAGTTTGTCCTCAACAGAGAATGCAATATCTTCTGCCTGAGAACCGTCCCTCAGCGTTGTGTCGTATATTTCAACTTTTCTCATGATGCACGATTCATGATGCACGATTCACGATACATTTTTTAATACTGCATCCTGTATCCTGAATCTTGTATCCTGATTTTATGTCCCCATCTCCCAGCTCTCAAGATATTTTTTCTGCTCCGGAGTAAGCGCATCTATCCTGATTCCCAGGGATCTGAGTTTCAGCTTTGCTATTTCGGCATCTATTTTCCCAGGGACGCTGTAAACTTTTCTTTCCAGCTTCTTGTAGTTTTTCACCATATATTCCGCGCACAAGGCCTGGTTTGCAAAGCTCATGTCCATAACAGCGGAAGGATGCCCCTCTGCCGCTGCAAGATTAATAAGCCGCCCCTCTCCGAGGAGATATACCCTTTTGCCGTTCCTGAGAGTGTATTCTTCCACGAAATCCCTTATTGTTCTTCTTGACTTTGACATTTTCTTAAGGGCGTCTATAGCTATCTCAACATTGAAATGCCCTGAATTGCAGAAAATGGCGCCGTCCTTCATCAGATTAAAGCATTCTTTGTATATGACGTTAATGTCTCCGGTGGCTGTAACGAATATGTCTCCGATTCGCGCTGCATCTCTCATGGGCATAACATCAAATCCGTCCATAGTAGCTTCAAGGCCGCGAAGAGGATTGACCTCTGTGATAATTATCTTTGCTCCCATGCCCTTGGCCCTCATCGCTATGCCTTTGCTGCACCACCCGTAGCCTGCGACAACGAATATTGAGCCGGCAATCAGCCTGTTTGTAGCCCGCATTATTCCGTCTATGGTTGACTGTCCCGTGCCGTAACGGTTGTCAAACAAATATTTTGTATATGCGTCATTAACAGCAATGATTGGGTATTTCAAAATCCCCTTTTCAGCCATGGCCCTCAGCCTTATAACGCCTGTGGTTGTCTCTTCTGTCCCGCCTAACAGGTGCTTGAGGAGTTCTTTTTTCTTTGTATGGAGCGTTGAAACAATGTCGGCTCCGTCATCCATCGTTATGTTCGGCTTAAGGGACAGGGCGTCCATTATATGCCTGTAATAAGTTTTGTGGTCTTCTCCTTTTATAGCAAAAACAGAAATACCTGAGTTCTTAACGAGCGATGCGGCAACGTCATCCTGTGTGCTTAATGGATTTGATGCGCACAGATATACCTGCGCTCCGCCTGCCTTCAGAGTTTCAGCAAGGTTCGCAGTCTCGGTGGTTACATGCAGGCATGCGGCAAGCCTTACGCCTTTGAGAGGTTTTTCCTTTCTGAACCGCTCTTTGATGCTCTTAAGAACAGGCATCTCTTTAGCAGCCCATTCAATTCTCAGCTTACCTTTTTGTGCGAGTTTAATATCCTTTACGTCGTGCTTTATCATCTATATCCTTTCCTTGATTTTATTTTTTGAATTTTGATTTTTTTACCTATTCACCTATTCACCCACTCACCTATTCGCCAGTTTATTATATTCCTGCCTCTTTTTTCAAGGCATCCGCCTTATCTGTTTTCTCCCATGTGAAGTCAGGGTCATTCTTGCCGAAATGTCCGTATGCGGCAGTCTTTTTGAATATGGGCCTCCTCAGGTTCAGGTGTTCAATTATCCCCTTTGGAGTCAGGTTAAAGTTTTTCCTTATCAGTTTTACGATTTTATCCTCCGCAATCTTGCCGGTCTCAAAAGTGTCAACAAGAATGGAGACAGGTTCGGGGATGCCGATGGCATATGCAAGCTGAACTTCAACCCTGTCTGCTATGCCTGATGCAACGATATTCTTGGCTATGTACCTCGAAACATAGGCGCCTGAGCGGTCCACTTTCGTTGGATCTTTTCCGGAGAAGCATCCCCCTCCGTGGCTGCCTACGCCACCGTAGCTGTCAACTATTATTTTTCTCCCTGTCAGCCCTGTATCACCCATAGGGCCTCCGACAACGAAACGTCCTGTGGGGTTAATGTAGTATTTCACATTTTCCTCATCAAGGAGTTTCTTCGGGACAACAGGCTTGATGACTTTTTCGATGATGTCTTCCTTCATATCTTTCATATGCACGTCAGGGCTATGCTGAGAAGAGACTACGATTGTGTCTATCCTGAAGGGCTTCCCGTCCTTGTATTCAATTGTAACCTGAGATTTTCCGTCAGGCCTCAGATAGGGAAGGACATCATTTTTTCTGACCTCCGAAAGCCGCATTGCAATCTTATGCGCAAGCATTATCGGCAAGGGCATAAGCTCTTCTGTTTCATTGCAAGCAAAGCCGAACATCAGTCCCTGGTCTCCTGCGCCGCCTGTGTCAACACCCATGGCTATATCGCCGGACTGCTGGTCAATAGATGTTATTACCGAGCAGGTTTCATAATCAAAACCGTATTTTGCTCTTGTGTAACCTATGTTCTTAATGGTTTCTCTAACGATGTCAGGTATATGGACATAACATGTTGTTGAAATCTCGCCTGCGACAAACGCCAGTCCTGTTGTCACAAGAGTCTCGCACGCCACTCTTGCAACCGGGTCCTGAGCAATTATCGCATCAAGAATTGCATCTGATATCTGGTCGGCTATCTTATCGGGATGGCCCTCAGTTACAGATTCAGAAGTAAAAAAATAGTTCTTTCTTGCCATTGGCAACCTCCTTGAGCGTAATTTGAATATGTATTTTATAAACTTTTGGATGAAAAATGGAAGAGGTATTTAAAAAGAACTCTTTTTTCTGCTAAAATCTCCTGTGTTCACCCAGCAGTTAATCAACGGCCTTACGCTCGGCGGAGTGTATGCACTCATAGCTCTCGGCTATACAATGGTTTATGGCATACTTGAGCTTATAAACTTTGCCCACGGCGAGATTTATATGCTCGGCGCATATCTCGGAATTATATTCCTTGGTTTTTTCACGGCAATAGGGCTTACATCGTACAGCCTTCCTCTTGCGCTGATTCTGACGTTTGTCCTCTCCGTAATCTTTTGTTCAGCCTATGGCTTTACAATAGAAAGGATTGCATACAGGCCGTTGAGAAATGCGCCGAGGCTCAGCCCCTTGATAAGCGCAATAGGCGTGTCAATATTCCTCCAGAATTATGTGATGCTTACGCAGGGAGCAACCGACAAGATTTTCCCGAATCTTTTTGAAAAGGCAGGAATGGAATTTATCGGAGCAAGAGTTACATATACGCAAATTTTCATAATGGCGGCCTCGGCAGTCCTGATGCTCTCTTTGAATCTGTTTATAACAAAGACAAGAATGGGCAAGGCAATGAGGGCTGTTGCGCAGGATAAGGTGATGGCGTCGCTCGTCGGAATAAACATAAATACCGTAATATCAGCGACCTTTATCATAGGTTCAGGCCTTGCCGCAGTTGCCGGCCTTATGGTTGCGGCGTATTACGGCCTTGTGAATTATTCCATCGGCTATATAGCGGGAATTAAGGCATTCACGGCAGCCGTGCTCGGCGGCATAGGAAGCATTCCCGGCGCAATGTTCGGCGGAATCCTGCTTGGCCTTATTGAGAGCTTCAGCGCAGCTTATATATCAAGCGAATACAAGGATGCATACGCATTTATCATATTGATTATCATTCTGTTTATTAAACCCTCAGGCCTGTTCGGAAAAACACAGGAAGAAAAAGTATGAAAAAAGCGCCTATTCACAGATTTGCCGATTCACCCATTCACCGATTCACCCATTCACCGATTTTTATAGCCTTATGGCTGGCGCTGCTTTTCCTTCCGTTTAAGGGTTTAGAAGCTGCGGGGGTTCTCTTCATAGTGTTGTTTGCAGCGGTTTCTCTGCTAAGGGTATTTAAAAACTATGCCGGAAAAATAAAAGGGCTTTTAAGCAGTCTAAAAAAATTCATCTCAGGCAGAATCAGGATAAAACTGCCGGAATCAAAAACCCGTTCAATTGCTCTGACTCTTCTCATGTCTGTCGTTGTCATGGCCCTGCCTTTTTACGGGCATGATTATCTGATTGACATCGCAGTGCTTTCAGGCATCTACATAATACTGGCGCAGGGCCTGAATATAGTTGTGGGTTTTACCGGATTATTAAACCTCGGCTTTGTCGCTTTCTATGCGATAGGCGCATATTCGTATGCGCTGCTCAATACAAAGCTGGGAATAGGTTTCTGGGCGTCTCTGCCTCTTTCAGTCATGCTTGTAACTTTATCGGGATTCATACTCGCTATTCCTGCATTGAGGCTGAAGGGAGATTATCTTGCCATAGTGACTCTCGGCTTTGGAGAAATTGTGAGGCTTGTGCTGAATAACTGGGATTCTTTTACTAAGGGGCCGAACGGAATCGGCGGGATTGAGCCGCCGCATATTTTCGGAATGCAGATAAGCAGGCTGGGACAGTTCTATTATTTCATCATTATATTTGTGCTGCTTGCCGTATTCATAATAAGAAGGGTGGCCGCATCAAGGATTGGAAGGGCTTGGATAGCGATAAGGGAGGATGAGATTGCGTCATCTTCCATAGGGATAAATACAACAGCATACAAGCTTTATTCATTTGCATTCGGAGCATTCTGGGCCGGGCTTGCAGGAGTTCTCTTTGCCGCTAAGATGCAGTTTGTGTCTCCTGAGAGTTTCACATTCATGGAGTCTGTTCTGATACTCTGCATGGTGATACTCGGAGGGCTGGGAAGCATCCCCGGTGTAATATTAGGGGCCATAATACTCGTTATGCTCCCTGAAATGCTCAGGGAAGTTCAGTTATACCGCATGCTTGCGCTTGGCAGCGGGCTTGTCATGCTTATGATATTCAGGCCGCAGGGGTTGATGGGAGGGAAGGGTGTATCTTTTAGAAGTTAGAGACCTCACAAAACATTTTGGCGGGATAAGAGCGATAGAGGAAGTCAGGTTCAGGGTTAAGGAAGGCTCTATCATGAGCATCATCGGGCCTAACGGCGCAGGGAAGACAACACTCTTTAACTGCCTTACAGGAATAACCCGGCCGACAAAGGGCGCGATAAGTTTTTTTGACAGGGAGATAACCCGCCTGGGGCGGGACAGCATTGTGAAGCTGGGCGTGGCAAGGACCTTTCAGAATATAAGGCTGTTCAAGGAGATGACTGTCATTGAGAATGTTATGGTGTCGCAGCACTGCAGGACACAGTCCGGATTCCTGTCAGCAATTATAAGGAGCAGCAGCTTCAGGAACGAAGAAAAGACAATAAGGGAAAAGGCGCTTGAATATCTTGAACTCGTCGGGCTTGAGGCATATTCTGACACTATTGCAGGCAGTCTTCCGTACGGAAGCCAGAAGAGGCTTGAGATAGCGAGGGCGATTGCAACAGAGCCGAGGCTTATACTTCTTGATGAGCCGACGGCAGGTATGAATCCTCAGGAGACAGGAGAGATGATGGGACTTATTAAAAAGCTGCAGGAACTCGGCAAGACGATAATTCTTATAGAGCATGATATGAAGGTTGTGATGGGAATTTCGGAGAATATTGTGGTCCTGGACCATGGCGTTAAGATTGCGGAAGGAACTCCTTCTGAGATAAAGAGCAATTCTATGGTCATAGAGGCGTATCTTGGCAAGGAACATTAGGAGACAAGATACAAGATGCAGGATGCAAGATACAGGATAAAAAATATCATGAATCATGAATCGTGTATCATGCATCTGTGATGATTTATGCTTGAGCTTAATGACATACACACATTCTACGGCCCGATAGAGGCGTTGAAAGGCATTACGCTGAAAGTAAATCAGGGCGAGATAGTATGCCTTATAGGAAACAACGGCGCCGGAAAATCCACGACGCTGATGGCCATATCCGGCATATTAAAGCCTAAGGCAGGAACAATATCTTTTATCGGAAGTGACATCTCCGATATGCCGCCTCACAGCATTGTTGAAAGGGGGATAAGCCATGTGCCTGAAGGAAGGAGGATATTCCCAAGGCTCACCGTAAAGGAAAATCTTGAAATGGGAGCATATACAGTCGGAAGCCGGACAAATAAAAACAAAAAACTAAAATCGCAATTCGATAAAGTCTATGAGATGTTTCCTGTTCTGAGGGAGCGCGAGAGACAAATGGGAGGCACCCTGAGCGGCGGAGAGCAGCAGATGCTTGCAATATCAAGGGCCTTGATGTCAGAGCCGAAACTCCTTCTTCTTGATGAGCCGTCATTGGGGCTTGCGCCGATAATAGTGAGCAGGATATTTAAGGCGATACAGGAAATAAATCAGGAAGGAGTTACAATCCTGCTTGTCGAACAGAATGCTCATGCAGCGTTGAATCTTTCAGGCAGGGGATATGTCCTTGAAAACGGCAGGATAAAGATGCACGGGCAGGGGAAGGAACTTTTGAACAGTGAAGAGGTAAAGAAGGCGTATCTCGGGGAGTAGCAGTTCTGAATCTGTTGCCGAACCCTTTTCGCTTTTTGCAGAGAATTTTTGACAAATCTAAGGCTTGTTACAGGCAATTTCAAAACTCGCCTACGGCTCAGACAGTTGAAATTGCTTATCTTCCACTTCGCCGAGATTTGTTACCAAAAATTCTCTGATATCGCTCAAAGGTTCCGGCAACAGCTAAAATACCATCCCCTCGGTATGCGTGACAGTTTCTTGACTTTTTCACGGCAGATAGTGTTTAATAAACATTCCGGAGGTAATGAAAATCATGTATGCAATTATAGAGACAGGCGGAAAGCAATATAAAGTCTCATCAGGCGACACTATAAAGGTGGACAAGATGGCTGAAGCAGCCGGCTCTGCTGTGTCGCTCAATAAGGTGCTTGCAATAATTGATAAGAAAAGCAAGCTTGGAAAACCCTATGTAAAGGGCGCAGAGGTTAAGGCTGAGGTAATAGGAGCCGTAAAAGGAGACAAGGTCATTGTTCATAAGCAGAGGCCGAGAAAGGTATACAGGAAAACCAACGGCCACAGGCAGCAGTATACAGCCCTGAAGATAAACGAGATATTAATCGGAGGAAAAGATGGCGCATAAAAAAGGCGTAGGAAGTTCAAGAAATGGCAGAGACAGCGAGTCGCAGCGTCTCGGCGTTAAGATATACGGCGGACAGGTAGTCCGCGCAGGCAATATCATTGTAAGGCAGAGGGGCACAAAGTTTCACCCGGGTTTTAATGTCGGAAAAGGAACTGATGACACTCTGTTTGCAAAGGTTGACGGCAAGGTTACATTTGAGAGGAAGAACCGCTCAATGCTCAAGATAAGTGTATATCCGATAACAGAGCCCGCAGTAGAAACAGCGTCAGTGTAAGTGTTTAGTGTCAGTTACTGGCACAGTTCACTGTCACTGAACACTCATTACAAAGCCGTTACCACTAGCACAAAGCCTATCAGCATGAGGGCTGCGCCGAGGAATCTTTCTTTAATATTTTCTTCCCTGAAAAGAAAGTAGCCGTACATTATCCCGATAATCAGGCTTAACCTTTTCACTGAAATCATATAAGCCACTTTCGTAAGGCTCATTGCAAGCATGTGTGCTGCCGCCATGACGGCAAAAAAAACACCGGGCAGGACAAGCTTCCTAAATTGTTTGTCTCTGAAAAAAACTCCCAGTTCCTTTCTGCCCATCCAGAAGGCTATGGGCGCAAAACAAATTGTCAGGGCTATGTAATAGGTTATTACAAAATACAGAGGAGAGGAATGCTCTATCGCAATCTTGCCGAGCGATGCGGTGAAACAGTAAATCAGAGCAACGCCTATCATAAAGACAGAGCCTTTTTCTTTCGGGATGCTTTTGAAAGGTTCAAATATGCCTTCCCTAATCTTATCAATATTCAGGGTATAGCTTCCTGCCGCAATCAGGAATATTCCTATGCCTCCCATGAATGAGACCCTTTCTCCTACAAGCAGATAGGAGATGAAGATTAAGAAAACGGGCGTTATCGCAAGGAACGGAAGCGTTAGGCTCAAAGGCGAAACCCTTAAAGCCTTTATATAAAGGATAATTGTCACAATCTCAAGCGGCAGAGCGATTGCAAAGACCCTGTAAAATTCCGCATCAAGTTTCGGTGTCGGAATGAAAATCCATAAAATCAGGAGCAGGGGGAGTGAAAAGAAGAACCTGAACCATGCAACAAGATATTCATTGCTGTCTTTCAAAGCCTTCTTTGTAAGCGCATCACTTGTTGCGAGAGTGAAGGCTGATATTAACGCAAAAACCACCCACATCCAACTATTTTATAATAAAGATTAAAAATGTGATATTATATTTCCATGAAAAGGTTATTTTTAGGTTTCGCTGTTTTAGCTTTTTTTATGGCTTGCGATGAAAAGCCCAAAAACCCTGTTTCCGAATACGGCGACATTATGATTGACTCATACAAAAAAGGACAGAAGGCAGGAGAAACAGCAAACCTTGACGCCGTGAAAAAGGCTGTTCAGGCGTATCATGCTCTAAATGATAAGTATCCTCAGTCCCTTGATGATGTTAAAGAATTAATCGGCGCGGAAATGGATATGTCGAAATACAGCTATGACCCTCAGACAGGAGCGGCAAGCCTGAAGAAGTAATCCCTACTGAATAACCTCGCGCCATTGGCAAGGTTCAGCCGACTGTATCAGTTTCTACACCTCACCGGAAAGTTTTAATATCTCAAGATATAGGTCTTCTCCGACAAAGAACCCGTGTTTTCTCAGCGCATCAACTATTGGCTTTACTCTTTCTATAATTCTTTTTTCTTTGGCGATTATCAAAAGGGCGAGAAGTCCCGCTACTTTCAGCCCTTCTTTTTCCGCAAATTCCCTCGCTTTTTTATCATCCAAGATTATAAGGTCGGCTTTTATTTCACCTGCCAAAGCGATTGCCTCAATCTCGCCTAAGTGGAGACTCTCTCTTATTTGTTTTGCAAGAGCCTTGTCTTTTACTTCCATGATGTTGAAATACGGGGGAAGATTAATGCCTGTTTTGCTTTTTATTTCTTTGGCTACGCCATGGGGTATAAAAATTTATTCTGCAAGGCTTTCCAATAGCCATAGATGGTTGATTCTTTCAAGAGCGATAATGGGACTGGAGTCGCAGACGATTCTCAATCAGTTGCCTTTGTCTTTTAATAATTCTTCCAAGGTCTCAACGTCATGTTTTAAATCATCGGGCGAGTAATTAAACCACGGTATATCGTATTGTGCGAGAAGTTCGGGCAGGTTCCAGAGGCTTATGCCGAGCAACTCGGCAGCCCTTGCTTTAGATATTTTCCCCCGCCTTACAAGGTCAAAAACCATAGCCTGCTTTGCCTCTTCCTTTGCCTCTTTTTTTGAGGGGAAGAGTTTTATTAGCTCGTCAGATATATCTATTGTAAGTTTTCCCATAAAGGCCCTCTAACTCTTAGTAAGGTTATTATACCTTTTTTTCTACTGAAAAACCTCGCGCCATTTGATGATTTTGACTCTGCTGCCGCCGCTGCCGCTGCCGCTACCGCCCTGACTGTCGCTGGCAGACACGGTCCTGTCGGCTTCAGGAGTAGCTGCGGGGTCTGCTACGGTGGCGGTGGCTGTATTAGTGAAGGTGGCAGGAGGAGTTAGGCTCACAGTGGCGTTAATTGTAAAGGTCACGCTGCTGTTGTTGGTCAAGGAGGGAATGGTGATGCCCGCTCCCTGCATGGCAGCCACGCTGCAGCTCGCACAAGGACACGCTGCTCCGGAGCAGGTTACGCTGTTGGCAGTGAGGCCTGTTACTTCAGGGTCTTTGAAGACCACGTTGGTTAATGTAGTGCCTGTTGTATTGCTGATGACAACAGTATAGTTGGTGATTTCGCCGGGTGAAAGTGTTGTTTTGTTATCGGTCTTGGTGATTGTCGGCAGAACCACGACATTGACTGTCCCTTGGGCGATAAGCGGAGCGTTGCATTTGGATACAGTTCCCGGCACCGGATTAGCGATGGATGTGCAAGTTGCACCGCTGGGGCTTGATTGCTGATCCCAACTCACAACGAATGGAATGTATAAGTTACCCCCGCTTCCGGTGAGGGACTTGCAGAGTATATTTACGTTATATATTGTGAAAGTGCCGGAGCCGGTGCCGCCATTCATGGTGCCGTTGACGTCGCCGCAGATGTCTAATGTGCCGCTCCACGGTCCGGGGTCTGTGTTACGGAATGGAGGGTCAGTGGTTGGCAGAATCCCCACGGTACAACTGGCAGCCGAGGCCAACTGCGGGTCTGTGCCGTCGTTGGAAATAAAAACGCCGACGTCATAACGGTTGGGCGATCCCGAATTGACTGTGATAGCAAGGTCCACTGTGATGGTGCTGCCGCCTTCGCAGGATGCAAGGCCGCCGACAACTGATATATTGGTTATCTGAACATCGTTGGCAGTGCAGCCCAGGTCACCGCCAAATCGCGAACCCGCGCATTGTGTTAAGCCGTAAGCTCCGGTAGTTATATTGAACGCGTTGCTGGTGGCGCCGGTCAGCCCGCCTGAACTGGCCGTTAGTGTGTAGCCGTCTCCAGCATTGTTGATAGACAGGTCGTTGAATGTCGCCACCCCTGCCACAGCATTAACAGTTAGCGTGCCGCTCAAGGTTCCGCCCGCAGGGTTAGTGCCAATAGCTATGGTGACTGAATTTGTTGCTGTCGCAACCCGGTTTCCGTCTACATCCTGAATTTCTACTGTTACAGCCGGTGTTATGGCGCTATTGAATATGGTATTGCCCGGTTGCTGTAAAAATGCCAGCTTGTTCGGCGCTCCGAAGGAAGGGGGCCTCAGGGCAATAGTCAGAAAGGCGTTAATGCTTGACGTAACAGTCACGGTAGTATCCCCTGTTGCGCCTGCTGTTGGCTTCGCGTCATCCCATACAGCAAAACCGCCGCCGTTGCCTGAAGCTGTTCCTGCATCGGTTCGCTCATCAGTGCTGACGCATAACAGGGTTGCATTTGTCTGAGCGCTGAACGCTGCTGCTGCTGAGTCGTTGTCCCTGGAAACAGCCTGAACAATAAGTGTGTTTGCTACTGTGGTTGTAACGCCGGTCACAGTGACAGACGTGCTGGCAACTGCCTTGACGCCGCCGCCTGTTACGTTCCACGGGTCGCCGGAAGTTGTTACGCCGCTGTAGGTTAAAATTTGTGCGTAAACATGGTTGCCGGGGTCAGCAACAGTAGGCGCCGCCATACTTGTTGATGTGGCGCGCGCCCAGAATACAGAAAGCCGTGTTCCTGCTGTGCCTGCGCCGGTTGCCTGAGGACTGTTTAATACTGCGCTGAATCCCTGGGCATCAGAAAGCGTGACAGCTTCGCCCCCGGCGCTCTCAACAAAAAGAAGCGCAAGGTCGTCTATTGCATGAGTAGGCCATGCAGGAGTGGCTGTGCCTGTGCCGCTGTCTGCAGTCCCTTCTGACTTGTAAGCCGGTATTCCAGTGGTTGGCGGCTTCAGGGCAATTGTCAGGAACGCATTGACAACAGAGTTATCAATGTTCGCGGTAGTATCCCCTGTTGCGCCTGCTGCTGCCATGACGCCATCCCATACAGCAAAGCCGCCGCCATTGCCTTGAGCTGTTCCTGCATCAGCGCGCTCGGCTATGCTCGTTAGATTCGCATTTGTCTGAGAATTGAACTGTGCTGCTGCCGATGCGTTGTCACGCGCAACAGCCTGAACAATGAGCGTGTCTGCTACTGTTGTTGTGACGCCAGTCACAGTGACAGATGTGCTGGCCACTGCCTTGACGCCGC
>Ga0208373_1000135_pt1 | contig 134376 bp, 171 predicted proteins | sample RifOxyC2_FD_184036 | JGI IMG/M metagenome (GOLD analysis project Ga0208373, IMG submission 184036) | Soil microbial communities from Rifle, Colorado - Rifle Oxygen_injection C2 (SPAdes) | ecosystem: Environmental > Terrestrial > Deep subsurface > Rock core/Sediment | place: Rifle, Colorado...
AAATATCAATTAATCCATTATTTTCTCCATAGTAAACTTTACCTAATCCACAATTTGCAATACTTGTCAAAGTATCCATATCAGCATTACTTCCAAAACCAACTGCATAAACAATTATACCATAATTATTATACGCATCACATGCAGATTTAATAGCATCTTCTGTAGCACTGCCAGTCCCTTGTTCTTCACATTTAACATTTGCTTTCCCATCACTCATAACAACTATCGACTTAACTCCTTCACCTTCAAATTCTAAAAGTGTTTTATTAACAGCCTGATTTATACCGCAACAAATACACGTCCCTTCACCAAGATACCATTCATCAATTTTATTCTTTAATGAAATACTATCGTAAGATAATGGGTAAGAATTTTGATCATCAACTTCCCGAGAATAACCAATCAAACCAACTTTATTTCCTGAAAAATTTAAAAGAATATCTATAAAGACTTTATTTGCATCTCTGGCAATATCAATCATCTTTCCACCTTGTTCAGAACAATTTGCGACACATTGATTCATACTTCCGGATAAATCTGTTAAAGAAAAAACACCAATATTCTCACACGCTTGTGCAAAAATTAAATTAAATTGAAAGATAAAACTAATTAATAAGATAAAAATAATATACATACACCTCTTCATAATATATAATTAATTTTGATGCTTATAAAACTTATTCTAATTTCTTCTAAGAACAAAATAAATTCCAAAAATTAGGAAAAGTGCAATAATTAAATTATAAAATCCAAAGAATGGAAGTTGTATCTTTGCAGGACAAGGAATAATGTTTGAACCACCGATGCATCTCTCTGATAATTTAAATGGATCATAATAATAAAGTCCATTTTCTAAAACATAATCAGTTATTTCATCAGAAGGACCATTACTATATGTTGCATATCCATTATCAGCTCCCCAAGCCCAAGTAGTTGACCAAGAATATTCTAAAAATCCATCATTACAATTATCAACTGTACTCTCACTATATTTGCAACTACCAACTGTTGGACTATCAGTATCACAATCAAGTCCAGGAGAAGAATCCCAAGTATAATCACATTTATTAGTTGAAGAATTCCAGATACATTTACATAACATTAAATATGAACATGAAGGATCAGGACCTTCAATTTCATCACCACATCTTGTATCATTCCAAACTTCAGGAAATGCTTCAAAGACTTTTTCATTTACACTATTTTCTGCAGCATTACAACTGATATAATCACATTCATTACAACTAACTTCAGTTTCATAATTTGAACACCATGGGGTAACATCTTGAACTAAAATTTCTAATCTGTTACTTTCATATCCATTAATCTTAAAATAAAAATCATCATAATCCCCTATTTCAGTAATGGAGTAATCTTGTTCAGTTATTGTCCATTCACCGATAATAATTCCCCAACCTACACTCTTAAATGTTCCGGAGATAGCATTTATACCTGTCCGAATTTCATCATCAAAAGCAGGATCATCTTCAAAGATTTCAAAACTAAATGAACCATTTAAAATTCCGGTATTATTAAGCACTAACTTAACAGTTTCACCGATATGAGCTTTAGTTATTCTTAATCCATTAGAGTCTAAAAAATAAGCTTCAGGTTGGAGAACACAAGTTGATGAACAACCATCACCATTAATTAAATTATTATCATCACATTCTTCATAACCTTTAAACCAAATCCCATCACCACAATAACTATTATCGTATGTTTCATTATTACATGTTGAAGAACAACCATCAAAATTAATTAAATTTCCATCATCACAAGATTCATTTGCTAGAAATAAAATCCCATCACCACAATAACTATTATCGTATGTTTCATTATCACATGTTGAAGAACAACCATCAAAATCAATTAAATTTCCGTCATCACACTCTTCAGAACCAGGTATTCTAATCCCATCACCACAAATTACTTGACATAATACATTAATGACTCCCTTACCATCAGCCCCAGCACCACCAGTAGCTGAACCGGTCCCACCAATACCACCTTTACCAATATTTATTATAAAACCTTCACCACTAAATGTTGACTTAACTAACTTAGTATAACCACCTCCACCACCCCCTCCAGCAGCACAACTAATAACAGTATAAAAACCGCCAGCACCACCACCCCCGGGAATTCTACCACTACCACCAGGTGCAATACCAAAAGTATTAACAGTATTACCGCCATTTCCACCCCTTCCAGCCTCAGTACAACTTGTTCTTCCATAACCTATTTCCCCATTAATATTAATATCCCCTCCAGATGCACTTCCCCCTGAAACATTAACCTGAACAGTTCCTGCACTTCCACCATATGCAAATAAAAGATTATTAAAACTATTATTAATATATGATTGTTTGCCAGCAGTACCAGAAAGAGCACCATCGCCATCCCCATACCCTCCCCCACCAGCTCCCCATAATTCAAATTTAACAGCAAGACTTCCACTAGGCATAATGACAGTATATAATCCTTCAGAAATATTTACAGACTCACCACAAACACCATTAATAACCACTTCATTTGCACAAACATTTGAACAACCATCACCAGAAAGAGTATTTCCATCATCACAAGTTTCACTGCATTGAATTAAAGAATCACCGCAAGTTGAACAACATTTTGTACCTGGACAACTTCCACCACAACCATCACCACAAGATTGACCAGTACAAGTATTAGCTGCACAAGCACAACTTGGAGAACAAGAAGGAGCACAAGCAACACACCCCCAATTTTGGCATTGTCCTCCACAACTACCATCAGTAGAATCTGGTCCAGGTAATCCCCAATTACATGTTCCATAACAACAAGTTACACCATCAGAAGTTTCACAAGGATCAGCACTAATAAATAAAAGATTAATTAATAATAAACCAAAAATAATAAACACACATCTTTTCATAATAATTAATTGATTTTTATGCTTATAAAGATTTCTTTGGTTTTGGCTCTGGGACAAAATTAATATCTAATCTTAATCCAAAATAAATTATGCCAAATTATTCTAACAAAAAATTTCATCTCAATCCAAATCTCCTTTTATCTTTAAAAAAACAACTCTTCGATTGATTCTTTTAAAATACTCAAATAAATAATATTGTGTATTCTCCACAAATAACTCTAACATTCTTTCCAAGCATATCCACTATTTTTTAGATTAATTAAGCTAAAATTTCGTTCAAAAAAGAAACATTGGAAAAAAAGTTATTGTTGTTGTTTTGAAAGATTAATTTTTTTTGTCCCAGAGCCGTTAAAAACAAAACATTTATAAAATTATAATCCTCTATTTATAATATGGGAATTTTTGGTTTAGGAACAGGTGAATTGGTGTTAATTTTGGTGGCATTATTATTATTTTTTGGAAAAGATAGACTTCCTGAATTATCTAGGAGTATTGGAAAATCATTTAAAGAATTAAAAACGAGTTTTAATTTTGATGATGATGAAGGAAAAGTTAGATCGCATAATTCAGGAAAGAAAACAACAACAAAATAATAATCCATTAATTTTTTGGGAACATATTAATATTTTAAAAAAATATCTGTTCATTATTTGTTTTTTTGTTATTCTTTTTTCAAGTATTGCTTTTTTTTATAATGCACAAATATTAAAATTTTTAACGAAACCATTAAATGGTATAGATTTAATCTTTCTTTCTCCTATTGATCCAATAACTTTTATAATGAAAATTGATTTATTGGCAGGGGTAATTTTAAGTGCACCAATAATATTATACTTAATTTGGAGATTTGTTTCTCCAGCTTTAATGGATAAACAGAAAAAAATATTAAAAAGGATATTTATCTTTTCATTCATTTTAACCATTTTATCTGTGATATATGCTTATTTGTATTTAATTCGAATTAGTTTAGATTTTTTGTTATCTATTGATACGGGAGGAATAATAAAATCATTTACTGCACAAAATTATCTTAATTTTATAATTTTTGAAACATTTTTAACTATATTTATTTTTCAAGTTCCATTAATAATAATTCTCTTAATTTATTTTGGAATATGCAAAAGTCAAACAATTAGTTCAAAAAGAAGATATATTTATTTATTTTCTATTATTATTCTCTCGGTAATTACTCCAACAACAGATATTATCTCCCTTTTAATTCTTTTAATTCCGACAGGTTTATTATTTGAAATCGGTTTGTTAATTGCCAAATTAATTCCTCCAAGAGTAAATATTTAAAAAGATCTTATTCTTATAATAAGATATAATATTTTATTTATATTATGAGGTGATAAAATGGAAAATAAAAAAATATCTAGAAAAGACTTTTTGAAAATTTTTGCAGGTTTTGGGGTTTCTTGTTTGCTGTCAAATTTTATTTTTGGGAATTTATTTAACAAAAAGCAAGCAAGTGGATATGGTTCAACGGCATACGGTGGAAAATAAAAATGGATTCTAAATATTTTCTATATGTATTTATATTAGTTGGTATTTTAATTGGTTTATTCATTAATTTTAATAATCTTGGAATGACTGGATATGCTACTTCCGGAGAATATTCTGCTGATTCTTATGGTTTTGGAAATTATGGTGTTTTTCTTAATCTATTTCAAAATTGCGTGGAGGGGCTTCCTTGCCCTGGACAAATTCAAGTACCTTTTTTCGGATTTTATAATTTAATTATTACTATTTTCTTAATTTTTGGAATTTATTTAATTTATTTGAAAAAGCAATTAAATAATTAAAATTAACATGACAAGACTACCACAACCAGGATCAGATAATGGAGAATGGGGAGAGATTCTTAATGATTATCTTTCTCAGGAACATAGTAGTGATGGAAGTCACTCGTCTTCTAATATAAAATTTAAGGTTGATTCTATTGCTGATCTGAAAGCATTTGATAGGAAAGGAAAGATTGAGTGCGTTAGTGTTCTTGGATATTATTCTGTTGGTGATGGTGGCGGTGGAGATTTCTACTTTGATGTTGGTTCTGCGGATATTGATAATGGTGGAACGATTATTCAATCTAGCTTTGATGCTACGGGTCGATGGAAGAGGGTGATGAATGAAGGTTCTGTTAATGTAAAGTGGTTTGGGGCGAAGGGGGATGGACTGGATTCTTCAGCTACTTTAAATACATCAGCAATTCAGAATGCAATTAATACTAAACTACAAGTTACTTTAAGTAATGGTACTTACTCTCATAATGGTTTAACCATGTTATCAAATACTCAATTAATAGGCATTTCTGGCAATGGGAAGTCAACTCTTAAAAGCATTACATCAGCTCCAGGAATAACTGTTGCTGGCTATCAAGTGATTATTGAAAATATTAGATTAGTGGGAGATGGTACTGGTTCGTCTGGTGCTGGGGCTTCAATTACAACATCTGGAATAATGTTAGGAACGGCAAATACCTATGCACAAAGCATCACTATTCGTAATTGTATAATAAGCGGTTTTGCTCGACACGGTATCGAAACAACTGATGGTGTATGGCTAGTTAATATTGATAATTGTTATATTAATGATAATCTGTTGGATGCTATAAATATAGATTCTAGTAGAGGGGCAGGAGGAGTAGTAAGTAATCAGAAAAATGCAATCTGGATAACTAAGACGAGTTGTACTGGAAATGGAAGGCACGGGATTTTTGTTACTGGATTAAATATAGTTATTAGGGATTCTAGTTTAGAAGGGAATAAGGGGGCTGGAGTGTCTATTGATTATGCTGATCTACATGCTCCCGATGGTCTCATATATACCCTTGGAATAACAATTGCAGGTAATTATATCGAAAATAATGGAAAAGGTGCTATTTATATAAGGAGTCGTGTTGTTAGTGCTAGTAATGTTTTTAGTGTAGAGAATGTAGTTATAGATGGAAACTATATCTATCAAACAGATGCTCATTTTGTTACAGGTTATGATGCTACAATATTTAATGATTCAGTTGGGGCATTTGCATATAACTCCTATTCAAAGAATATTGACATTAGAAACACAACATGGAAAACCTCAACTGCTACTAAATTTGTAGATATGTCTAATAAATTATCCAGTAATAGTAGAATAGAAGTTCCTCTGTCACATGATACAAAATATCTCAATCTTGGAGAAGCGATTGTTTTAGGAAAAAAAAATGTGTATGCTATAAACGGTTATTTTAATGCTAAAAATTTAGTGTATAGCTCTCCCTCGGCAGTCTCTGATTCCATTCCTTCGGCAACACCGATTTGGTTTTCATTGCCTAATATTGCAGGTAAAATTATACAAAGTATTGGTATTTATGTAGATACTAATGCTACAAATTATTCTTTGCGATTTGCCCTATATGCTCGTGATGGTAAAACTTTAAATAATTTTACAGCTATACTTTATGATGGGACAGAAACAGGTCACACATTAACAGGTTTTACGGAATCAGGATATAGATTTTTAGCTATTCCACAATCATACACTTCTGGTGATGCTTTAATTCCATACATATATTCTGACTGTTATCTTGAAATAGCTCCAACATGGAGTGGTGGGACATATTTAAAATTTGGGCATCCAGTTATTGAATACTACTAATTTTACTTGTTCTTACTTAATTATTTCAAATGAAATGTTTTAGAAGTTTTATCTTGCTACTAACTCTTGATTATTAATTACTATATTCGTTAAAATATTCTTCGCAAAATATTTAAAGAAAAAATTTAATTATTATATTATAACATGGCAAGACTACCACAACCGGGATCAGATAATGGAGAATGGGGGGAGATACTTAATGATTATCTTTCTCAGGAACATAGTAGTGATGGAAGTCACTCGTCTTCTAATATAAAATTTAAAGTAAATTCTATTGCAGATTTAAAAGCATTCGACAGGAAAGGTAAGATTGAGTGCGTCACAGTTCTGGGATATTATTCTGTTGGTGATGGTGGGGGTGGAGATTTCTACTTTGATGCTGGTTCTTCTGACGTTGATAATGGTGGAACGATTATTCAATCTAGTGTCGATGCTACGGGTCGATGGAAGAGGGTGATGAATGAAGGTTCTGTTAATGTAAAATGGTTTGGGGCAAAGGGGGATGGGGTTACTGATGATTTTTTACCAATACAAAAAGCAGAGGATGTGGCTTTTTTTTTAAACAAAAATGTTATATTACCACCGAATAATGAATTTGCCATAATAGCTAATCAAAGAATTGGTTTTAGGGTTTCGTTATATGGATATGATTCAAAAATAAGAATATTATCAGCATCAAATGGATTTACTACTATTTCAAATTTTCATACGGACGGGACAAGAAAAACAAATATCAAATTTAAAGGATTAACAATTGAAGCGAATAATAAATGTTGCGGAATTTATATTCAAGAGGGACATAACATTATAATTGAAGATTGCAACATTCAAAATGCTATAGTTTTCGGGATAGGAATCTATGATTCACAAGGATTAATTGTCCAGAATTGTAGGATTAATGGAATAAGCTATATAGCAGATGGCTCAGGGGCAGCTGATGGAATATATTTAGGAGCATGTACTAACTGTACTGTTCAAAACAATGTTGTTGTTGATTTTAGAAGGATAGGTATAGTCTCAGAGGGCAATGGCACAGGAAAATCATATAATCCTTCCATATTGAATAATCTAATAAGCAATGCTCATGATTGTGATGATAGTCTAACTGAGTGGAATGCAGGAATTTGGTTGGAAAATACAAACGGAGGTATTGTAAAATATAATAAAATTTCAAATATCGGAAATAATTCTGGACAAACTTGCAAGAGGGTGTGTGGATTGAGTTTAGGAATAGGACAAAACAAGGTATGTCTATATGAAATTTCATCTAATTCTATTGAAGTAGGCAATACGATATCACCAGATGCTATTGGTGTTAAATTGGAAGGAACATCTGTTTTGGCAACATGTATTTTCAGTAACAATATTATTAAGAATATACAAAACAATGCCATCTATATTGGTGGAGGATTTCAAAAATTGATTATTAAAGACATATCTGTTGATAATATTTTGATTGAAAACGGTATTGGAGGTCTGCTGTTGACTAATAATGATAATACCCTCCCTATTGGTAAATTGGTAATTGATGGAATTGTGGTTAGTAACTTGGATTATAGCAATGATATTTCCGGAGATTGGGCACATATCAATTTTTTTAAGATATCTTTAGGTGAATTACATTTAAAAAATATTTCTGATTGTATTATAGTTTGCAGGGGTTTTAATTCGTCAATTGAAAAAATTTATGCATCAGATTGTAGTTTGCAATATGGAAGTTTTTCAGGATATGGTTGTTTAGAAGCAAGAAGTATCCAATTGAACAATCTTCGTATTTCTTTAACAGAAGGAAGAACTGGAAGATTATTTGTTCAAATCGGGGCGGATTCAATGCTTACTGCAACTAATTGTATTTTTAATAAAGTTAAATTTCAATGGGGAGGAGAAAAGTCTGTTGATGCAATATTTAATGGGTGTTTTTTTCTAAATGGTTCAAGTTTTGAAATGACAATACAAAATAGCTGGTATTTAAGCTTTGTAAATTGCACAATTAAAGATTATAATTCTGATAATGGTTTTATTTGGACAAATTATTATAATGTAGCAAATGAAAAATTATATATAAGGGGATGTGATTTTATACACAGTTCAGACATATTACCGTTAAAAAAACGTAATTATTCACCAAGTAAAGTGTTGCTTCACAACAACACATATACTTCAACATTATTTCACAATTTTGATTCGGTTGATTCCGATATTAATAATATAAAATTATAAAATGGCAAGACTACCACAACCAGGATCAGATAATGGAGAATGGGGAGAGATACTTAATGATTATCTTTCTCAGGAACATAGTAGTGATGGAAGTCACTCGTCTTCTAATATAAAATTTAAGGTTGATTCTATTGCTGATCTGAAAGCATTTGATAGGAAAGGAAAGATTGAGTGCGTTAGCGTCCTTGGATATTATTCTGTTGGTGATGGTGGCGGTGGAGATTTCTTTTTTGATCCAGCAAGTATTGAAGCAGATAATGGTGGAACATTCATTCAGTCTAGTGTCGATGCTACGGGTCGATGGAAGAGGGTGATGAATGAAGGTTCTGTTAATGTAAAATGGTTTGGAGCGAAGGGGGATGGAATAAATGATGATACTAACGCTATACAGAACACTATCGATAATTGTAATTATATGGGTGGGGGAATAACTCTTGTGAGTAAAGGAACATATCTCATCTCATCATCATTACAGTTAAGATCAAATGTAGAGTTAAGAGGAAATAACACAACATATACAGTATATGGTTATCCTAACTCAAGAGATTTGTATCATTCTACAATAATAAAACTAAAGGATAATAGTGATTGTGATATGATTGTTTTTAAAGAAGATGTCTATAACGCAAAGATATCTAAAATATTACTATCAGGAAATAGGATTAAGCAACAAAAAGGTAAAGGAATAATTTTTGATTCAAAAGAAGTAAAATATAGAAGTAGAAATCATGTAGAGGATGTTTTAATAGATGAGGTCGCAGAAGAAGGGATATATGTGTCAAATAATCATTTTGAAGTGGTTCTCTATCGGTCTTTAGTTTTTTACTGTGGCAGTTCAGAGAAACCAGGGATATATATAGGAGGTCAAGATTGCTATCTAAATGAAGTATTGACAGGATATTGCTTTGGCAATGGTATAGAATTGACGAATGGAGGAGCTACAAGGATGTTCGGTGTAGATTGTTACGGAAACAAGGGAATAGGTATTTATATTTATGATACAAAATCTATCAGAATAATTGGTCTACAAACCAATGGAAATAGAAAGAATGGTGTAAAAATCGAAAATAGGATATATGCTCCTTCAAGAATCCAATTTATTGGATGTAGTTTTTTTGCTGATGGACGTGCATATGAAGAAAATAATAATTTAAAAGAAATGTATTCTGAAATTTTAATAAATAGTTTGAATTATGGTCCACATTCAAACTCATTTACAAACTGTGTTTTTGGCAATTCTTCAAGTAATCTAAAATATGCTATAGAGGATACTTCTTCTTCCGCAAGACCTTTAAATGTTATTGGTTGTAGTTTTTTTGAACCGGAATTCAATAGTGGATTATTTAATCTTAATAATTTTCATAATATTAAAGGATGCACAAAAATATCTACTTCTGGAAATCCAGAGATTATTCTCGATTCAGTAAATCAGATAATAAAGACCAGGATTAATACTTCAGACTATTCTGTTCAGAATGTAGAAACAGTAGGATATGATTATAAAAGTTCATCAGCATCACTTACAGGTCAAAATAGGTTTGTTACAGTAAACGCTACAAACGGGCAGATCACAATAACATTACCAAGAGCAAATACCTTAGTTCCAGGAAAAGAGATCATAATAAGGAAACATGATAATTCTCAAAATTCAGTTATTGTAATTTCTAATACAGAAGATAATATCATTTCTAGCTCAAGTATATCATTAAGTTCATTCGGTCAAATAGCAAGATTTATTACAGATGGTAATAATTTATGGTTTTATTCCGGAGGATAAAGATAATAATAAAATGACATGTTTGTTGCAATCAAAGGGAGACGAAGGAAATGAAGGTCGATCAAAAAATAAAAATTAAAGACAATATCGAAGAAATTTATGATGCGAGAGTTATACAATATAGTAATTAAGCTAAAATTTCGTTCAAAAAAGAAACATTGGAAAAAAAGTTATTGTGGTTGTTTTAAAAGATTAAATCTTTTTTGTCCCAGAGTATTTAATTTTCTTAAATAAATTAAATAATAAATTCCAGCAATTATAAAGATAGTAATTATTAAATTATAAAATCCAAAGAATGGAAGCTGAACTTTTGCAGGACACAAAATTGTATTAGAACCTCCAACACAATTTCGGGAGATTTTTAAAGGATCATAAAAATATGTATTGCTACCATTAATACTCATGTTAAAATAATCATTAATATCATTTGACGGACCATCATTAAAATCTGCATATCCATTATCAGTTCCCCAAGTCCAGATAGTTGTCCAAGAATATCCTAAAAATCCATCATCACAAGTATCTGCAGTGCTTTCAGAATAAGTACAAGCACCAATATCCGGAGTACAGTTTAAAGGAACCAATTCCCAAGAATATGAACAAGAATTCAAAATATCATCCCATACACATTTACATTGTATTTTATAAATACATGAAGAATTAAAATCAATAATTTCATCACCACACCTATAATCCCCCCAAACTTCAGGATAAGCTTCAAAGACTTTTTTATTCACACTTTTTTCAGCAGCGATACAACCAGAATTATCACAACTATTGCAAGAAAATTCATCAACATAATATTTGCATTCTTCAGTTAAATCCCTTGTTAAAATTGTTAAATTATTACTTTTATATCCATTAATAGTAAAATAAAAACCATCATAATCACCAACATCGGTCTTAGCATAATCTTCTTCTGTGATAGTCCAATTTCCAAGAACATTTCCAAAACCTACGTTACTAAATACTCCCGAGATACCTCCTGTACCAGTTCTAATATTATCATCTGGATTCAAAAAAGAATCTTTTTCAAAAATTTCAAAATTAAATGGACCAGTTAAATTTAATCCGGAATTATTTAAAATTAATTTAACTGTATCACCAACATGAGCCTGCGTAATTCTTACCCCATTAGAATTTAACCAATAAACTTCTGGTTGAAGAATACAAACATTTGAACAGCCATCGCCATTAATTAAATTTTTATCATCACATTCTTCTGGAAATTCCTTAATACCATTACCGCAAATAGTCTCATTCTTGCAAATCGAAGAGCAACCGTCACCATTAATTGAATTGTTATCATCACATTCTTCGCCACTTTCAAGAATACCATTACCACAAACATTACAAGACATATTAAGCATAATATCCTGCGAGATTTGCTTATACACATCAACTAAATCAAAATCCCCAGAGTAATATCTTCCATGACCGCAATCAGCCATTTTCTGTAAAGTTTTTTTACCAGCATCAGCTCCAAAACCTACAGTATGCACAACAATACCATAATCTTCATATGCATCACATGAAGCTTGAATTGCAGCATTTTCCGAACTTAAACTAGGATATTTATCAAGACACTGTATATTTGCTTCTCCGTCACTCATCACCACCAGAACTTTATAAGCAGAAGAATCTGATTCATTAACCATTTTATCTATTGCATTAAGAACCCCACAACAAATGCAAGTTCTACCATAAGAAGCCCAAGAATCAATTGTATTAATCAAAGAAACTGAATTATTTGATAATTCATGATAACCAGTATCATTTGAAACAGTTGCATAAGTAACTAAACCAACTTCATTACCGGAAACTTTAAAAAGATTTTCAATAAATGCCTTATTTGCTCTTTGTGCAAGATCCATTCTTTGATAATAAGTTCCATGGCAAGTATTAATACAAGTATTTGCAATATCACAATCATTAAATAAACAACAATAAAAAGGACGAGTATCAGCACATTCCTTAATGGTCATTGATCCAGATATATCAGTTACTGAATAAACATTTAAATTAACTCCATTTGTGCAAGTTTCAAAAAGACAATTGTTTGAACATCCATCATTTGAAATTTTATTTCCATCATCACATTGTTCAAAACCGGGAAATAAAGAACCATCACCACACATACTAGGATTATAAGCTGTTTCTAAAGTACAAGTATTTGAACATCCATCTCCAGAATCAAGATTATGATCATCACATTCTTCATAACCAGGAAAAATTATCCCATCGCCACACATACTGGTATTATAAGTTTCAATGGTGCAATTCATAGAACAACCATCTCCAACAATAGGGTTTGCGTCATCACATTTTTCACCAAAGGACGGAGTTAAAATTCCATCACCACAATATTCAAAATCACAAGTACTTGAACATTCATCACCAGAGATTTTATTGCCATCATCACAATCTTCAAAACCTACAAATAAAATATTATCTCCGCAGAAAGTATTAGAGTAACTTTCTTTTTTACAGATGTTTGAACATCCATCATGATTAATTAAATTTCCATCATCACAAGATTCATTTACCGGAAATAAAAAACCATCACCACAATAAATTGAATTATAAGTAACATTAGTACAATCATCATAACATCCATCCCCTGAAATACCATTTATACCTTTATCACATTCTTCTTCACCTATAAAAGTAACATTATCACCGCACATATTAACATAATAAGTTTCATTATTGCAAGTACTTGAACATCCATCCCCTGAAATCCTGTTTTTATCATCACACTCTTCTTTACCAATAAATAAACGACCATCACCACAATAAGAAGAACTATAAGTTTCATTATAACAAGAATAAGAACATCCATCACGACTTATATGATTACCATCATCACATTGTTCTTTACCCAAAAATAAAACATCATCACCACAATAAACATTATAATCATAAACCTCCTTAGTACAATTTGGAGCACAAGAATCACCTACAATAAAATTACCATCATCACAATCTTCTATACCAATAAAAATAACATTATCTCCACAATAAGAAGGATTATAAGTTGCAAAAGTACAATCATCATCACAACCGTCAATAATTATTCCATTTACCCCTAAATCACATTCTTCATATCCAAAAAATAAAACACTGTCTCCACACATACTAACATCATAAGTTTCATTCTTGCAAGTTGAAGAACATCTATCCCCTGAGATTTTGTTTTTATCATCACACTCTTCTACACCAACAAATAAACGACCATCACCGCAATAAGAAGAACGATAAGTTTCATTATAACAAGAATAAGAACAACCATCACGACTTATATAATTACCATCATCACACTGTTCTCCTGATTCCAAAATTCCATTACCACAATCAGCAAAAATAAAATTTAGATTAAATAGTAAAAAAAATAAAATCAACAAATCTCTTTTCATAAGATATTATAAATAATATTCTTTATAAAACTTATTCTAATTTCTTCTAAGAACAAAATAAATTCCAGCAATTAGGGAGATAGTAATGATCAAATTATAAACTCCAAAGAATGGAAGCTGTATTTTTGCAGGACACGGAATAATATTTGAACCTCCGATACATCTCTGGGATAATTTAAATGGATCATAATAATAAAGTCCATTTTCTAAAACATAATCAGCAATTTCATTAGAAGGACCATTACTATATGTTGCATATCCATTGTCAGCTCCCCAAGTCCAAGCAGTTGACCAAGAATATTCTAAAAATCCATCATTACAATTATCAACTGTACTCTCACTATATTTGCAACTACCAACTGTTGGACTATCAGTATCACAATCAAGTCCAGGAGAAGAATCCCAAGTATAATCACATTTATTAGTTGAAGAATTCCAAATACATTTACATAACATTAAATATGAACATGAAGGATCAGGACCTGCGATTTCATCACCACATCTTGTATCATTCCAAATTTCAGGAAATGCTTCAAAGACTTTTTCATTCACACTATTTTCTGCAGCATTACAACCGATATAATCACAATCATTACAACTAACTTCAGTTTCATAATTTGAACACCATGGGGTAACATCTTGAACTAAAATTTCTAATCTGTTACTTTCATATCCATTAATCTTAAAATAAAAATCATCATAATCACCTATTTCAGTAATGGAGTAATCTTGTTCAGTTATTGTCCATTCGCCAATAATAATTCCCCAACCGACATTACTAAATGTTCCGGGAATAGCATTTATACCTGTCCGAATTTCATCATCAAAAGCAGGATCTTCCTCAAGAATTTCAAAACTAAATGAACCATTTAAAATTCCGGTATTATTGAATACTAACTTAACAGTTTCACCAATATGAGCTTCAGTTATTTTTAATCCATTAGAATCTAAAAAATAAGCTTCAGGTTGAAGAACACAAGTTGATGAACAACCATCACCATTAATTAAATTATTATCATCACATTCTTCATAACCTTTAAACCAAATCCCATCACCACAATAACTATTATCGTAAGTTTCATTCTTACATGTTGAAGAACAACCATCAAAATTAATTAAATTTCCATCATCACAAGATTCATTTGCTAGAAATAAAATACCATCACCACAATAACTATTATCGTAAGTTTCATTATCACATGTTGAAGAACAACCATCAAAATTAATTAAATTTCCATCATCACACTCTTCAGAACCATTAAATAAAATCCCATCCCCGCACATATCATCATCATAATCCTCAATCAAGCATATATCAGAACAACCATCACCATTAACCAAATTTCCATCATCGCACTCCTCAAAACCTGTAACATTAAAATCTCCACAAGATTCGCATAAACATTTATCAGTTGTACATGTATTCGGAACACAAATTTCATTTAAACACTTATATCCTAAAGAACACTGTTTTAACTGAGTTAATTCATTAAAATTGCTTGGAGTTACATAAACTAAATCCCAACCCGCACCTTTATTTTGACAATTTAAACTAGTTGTGAACCAATTTCGAGGAACACTGGTAAGTTCATATTTATCTAAAATTGAATTAAAACATAAACCTAAAAATTCAAATGAAGTTAAAGCATCAGTTAAACATTCTATTCCATTTTCAGAATCCATAAAAAGCTTCTTATGAGTTTCTGGCCAATATGCATCAAGTTCATGTGGACAGATATTTGTAGTTTCTGAAGCTACAGGAGTATTTTGAACCCAGAGAGGGATTATTTGATCACTACAAGAATCATTACAAAATTGATAACCTGGTTCAATTTCACAAACATTTGAACAACCATCACCAGAAAGAACATTCCCATCATCACAGGTTTCACTGCATTGAATTAAAGAATCACCACAAGTTGAACAACATTTTGTACCAGCACAAGTTCCACTACAACCATCTGAACAAGCTGAACCAGTACAAGTATTGGCTGCACAAACACAACTTGGAGAACAAGAAGGAGCACAAGCAACACATTTCCAATTTTCACATGATCCCATACAGCTTCCATCAATAGAATCTTGTCCGGGCTTTCCAAAATTACATGTTCCATAACAACAAGTTACACCATCAGAAGTTTCACAAGGATCAGCACTAACAAATAAAATATTAATTAATAATAAAACAAAAATAATAAACACACTTCTTTTCATTATATTTAATTAATTTCCAGACTTATAAAGATTTCTTTGGTTTTCAACTTCCAAACTTTTTTAAAAGTTTCATTTCCTGATTATATTGATAATGCCTTAAGTTTAAAATTATAAACAAAATAAAAATAATAATAAAAAGAATCAACAAAAAATAAAATATTTTTTTATTTAAATCAAAAGTCCCAAAATCTTCTTCGATTTTTTCTTCAATTTTTTCTTCAATTTCTTTTTCAGAGTCTAAAGTTTCAGATTTATTCTCTTCAATAATAGTATAGATTTTAGGATTAATTTCTTCAAAGATTGTTTTAATGGTAATACTGGCTTTATTGTTTTTTATACCTTCAAATTTGATATACAAATCATAATATTCATTTGAAGTAACATTTAATTTTTTACTTTCACCAATTCCCAGCAATAAATTTATTGGTTCACTTTTAATAGTAATATTAACTTTATTATTTTTAAGAGAGTTTAAAGTCAAGGTATGACTGCTTTTTTCTAAGCCGGTAATAGTAAATTTAACTTGTTCTTTTTCTTTTAATTCTTTAGAATAACCGACAAGTAAATCATTAGACGTTGGAGCATAAATACTTACAGAAGGACTTCCCCCGCCACCACCTCCTCCGGAACTTGCAACAACTGCCGGAGCAGTAACAGTGAAACTTCTTTGAGAGCTATAGTTAATATTTCCAGCTTTATCAGTGCAATTAATATTCCAATTATAACTGCCAGGAATAAAAGAATTTGTGAAACTTTGTGTTTCCGAGAGATTAACAATAGAAATGTTTGTTAAACTAATTGCATCATCAACAATTAAACTGCAATTAGACAAATTAATATTCTCGCTAACATTATAACTAAAAGTTATTGATTGAGAACTTGAGGTATAACTTGCAGAATTTTCAGGACTAATTAAAGTAATATTAGGTAAAGTAATATCATAAGTTAAAGTATAATTCTCGTCAGCCAAATCAGAATTAGATTGATTATTAATACTCAAACAATTCCAAAAATAATTTCCTTCATTGGTAAAATTATAACTAAAAATAGTTGAATTTATTTCACCTGAAAAATTACTCGTTAAATTATAAATTAAATCAGAAGTAGAATTCCATAAATAAAAAGTTAAATTTGTTAATTCAACTCCTTGCATAGTTTGACTTGAACAATTAAAAGTTAAATTTTGATTTGTATATTTATTATTTTCCGGAGAATTTAAAGTGGTGCTTAAATTTCCGATGGTCAAAGTATAATTACTATTTGCATATGCAAAATTACCTTTTGAATCATTACCTAAGCAATTCCAAGAATAAATCCCAGAAGATAAACCTGTAACATTGAAAGAACTTTGGTTAACTAAACCGGAAATATTAGAACTTGTTTGATTAATTAAATTCCCGGTAGAATTCCATAAATAAAAAATTAAATTTGAAAGCAAAAATTCATCAGTAGCATTGCAAACAAAAGTTTGATTGAAATTTATGCTAATTAAAGAATTACTTGGAGAGATTAAAGTTACATTCGGAGCAAGATTATCTAAAGAATAAATCGCGGAATAAATATCAACAATTGAAAAATTATATCCGCTTCCGGAAGTATCATCTAATAAATGCCCGGTATTATTAATTACTGCTTTAATTTCATTATTTGTTTTTGTTTGATTTGTTAATCTTAAAAATTGTTTAAATAATGCAAAAACACCAGCAACATGAGGAGCAGACATTGAAGTCCCGCTTAAAGATTCAAATCCTCCGTTTGCTTTAGTGGAATTAATGTTTATACCTGGGGCAAATAATTCAAATAATGGACCTCTTTGATAATAAATACTACTATCAGCATCACTAACAGCCCCAACAGCAACTGCACTTTCTACACACGCAGGGGCAGAGGGTCCAATTGTAACTGTTATTCCAGTACAACCTCCACTATTACCATTACCCGCAGCAACAATCACACTTATATTATTACTAGTTGCATTATCAATATGCGAAGCACTGGGATCACTATTGCAATAAGTAGTGTGATTTGAGCAATCACCTAAACTCATACTAATTACTGAAATATTGTAAGTATTTTTATTCGCAATACACCAATCAATTCCACGATTAAGATCTGTAGATGTTCCGGAACCCTGAAAATTTAAAACTTTTACTCCGATTAAATTTGCTCCAACTGCAACACCGTTAATATAAGTACTTGCACCGGCAATTCCAGCCACATGAGTACCATGCCCATGATCATCTAAAACACTGCAATTTTCCACACAAGCTTTTTCAAAACAATCAATAACACAAGTAAGATTTTTTCCATTTAATGCAGGATGAGTAAAATCTACACCAGTATCAAGAATACAAATTGTTTCATTTGTCCCAGTAATATTAAACCCGGAAATCTGAACATTCCAAGTATTAGTTGCATTTACATAAGGAACTGAAGTTTGCAAAAAAGCATGAAGAGGTTTATCAAACCAAATATAATCAACATTATTATTTTTCTCTAATAATTCCAAATCATGAATAGTAAGTGATAAAGAAATTTCATTATTAAAAACATGATTTATATTTTCTTCACCAATTTCATTAATAATTTCAGATTTAATTTTATTTTTTTCTAATAATTTTTTTTCATCACTTTTTTCTGATTGAACAAAAAAACCTTTATTTTCTAAAGGTTCTTTAAGTTTCACAATAACATTAACTTTTTCTATCCCATTATTAAAATCATCTAAAACTTTTTTATCAATTTTAGTTTCATAAGATTCTGAATGAATAATAATAAATCCAAAAATTGAAATTAAACAAAAAATTACAAAATATTTTTTCATTTTTCACCCCAATTCACAATACACTTTCCTTTCACACATCCGCAACTTCCTTGCCCGCAATCCATTGTATCAGACTGACAGTTCATTGTACAAAAAATGTCAGAACAATTCGGCTTTAAACTTTCAGAAACACAACTTGATGCATGACAACAACTATTTGCAACGCAATCTGAATCACTAAAACATTCTACAAAATAATCTTCTTTAAACGATTTATAAAAATTAATAAAAGAATAGATAAAAATTGCAATAAATAAACCCATAATTAAGATTAATATTATCAAATCCCTTTTTTTCATATAAAATATTATAATTTACAAAATAAAAAGGTTTGTATTAATAAGAAATTATTTATTTTTAACCCACTCATTAATAGCAAAAAGAACTTCATTTATACTTTTTTGCCCATTCTTCCATAAATTAATAAATTGTAATAATTCTAATTTTGAAATAATCCCATCTTTATTAAGATCTGCTTCATGAAAATTTTCAGATAATCTTGACTCTAAATCTAAAATATTTTGAGCAATTTCACCCCTAATTTCTATTAGCAAATTTGGATCATTTGTCCATTCATTGAAAGATAATGCAACTTCGTCAATTCTTGCTAAAGCAATATTTGCATTTACTGTATCAATATTAAGGTTATCAGCTTTTATAATTAATTTTTCTAAAATTTTAAAGTATTCATAATCTTGAATCCCTTCTCTAAATAATTTAACTCTCAGAGAAGGTATAACTTCAAAATTTACTTCACTACAAACTCCTTCTTTGCATGGAGGATAATAAAAATTAATTTGCCCATTTCCCCATTCACTTCTTGGGTTATCCCATGGATTTGAATATTTATAATGATAATTGGGAACACAATGCATGTCATATATGAGACCCGCCCAACTAAGTATTCCTGTAATATTATATTTCCATGCAAGCCATCCAAAGACTATATTTTCATGAGAATTAACATCAATATTAAATATATCTGTTTTAGTATAATACCACCAAATTTCATCTCCCTGATTTCGTAAATTATTTGCTTTTTGAGGATTATAAGCAGAAAGAGAATCCCTTTCATTATTCAATATAATCCACAAATTTATAGAATCATTTAAAATATCATATGTTTCTGCCTTATACATTGCAGGTCCAATTTTAAGAGGAGGTGTAATCTCATGAGTCAAAAAATAACTTAAATTTTTTGTATAATCAAGAAAAATTCCTGAAGGCTCATCTACCATGAAATATGATTTATTAAGCCATCCTTTCTCTTTAAGATGCTCTGCAATCTGAGTATAATAATCAAAAGCTATACCATAATATCCTTCTTGTGTCAAATCTAAGCCACATAATGAATACCCAGAACTCCCAGAATAATGCGAAATCATAAATGTATTCATACTCAAATTATCTAAATAATACTCTAAAGTTTTATCAAAATTTAAAAAATTCATTTCTTTTGAAGTACAATTATAATAAAATTCATTTAGATAATGGGGTCGATATGGAACAATTTTATTTTCAGCATAACTATCATAATACGCTCTTACAATTGTATTTTTATCTAAAATATTTGAAGTACTAATGTTATGAAAATCAAAGATTGATTTTGCATCATTACATCCTGGAACACCAGTATATCTAATATTAAAATGTCCTGAATCAAAAGCAGTTTTTAAGCTTACAACTTTTGGGATAGAAAAATTATATATCTTAATCTTTAAATCAAATTTCTCATTACCAATATTAACTTTTAATAAATTTTCCCCAGATAAGGTATTCTCATTTGTTGTGATATCTAATAAAATTATGTACATCTTGTCTTTTAATAAATGATATGAAGTTCTTTTTAAAAGAGGATCAGGTAAAGATTTTATAAGATAACCCTTAGAAGGGATTGTCATATTAATATATTCTTCTATAAAAAATTCTGTTTTAATATTCGGATAAGTATCTACTGAAAATTCAATCTCTTGATCTTTATTGGCCTTAATTATAAATTGAATAAACCTTGCTTCATTTTTCGCCATTTTTATTTCTGGAATTTCCTTTTTAACATATGAAGAGAGAGTTATATTTAAAGGAATTTTTATCAAGGAATGTGTATAAAATAAAGAAAAATCTGAATTATCATTAATTTTCTTTATATAATTTTCTTTTGAACAATCATTAAAACATAAAAGTAAATTTTCACCCTCATCGCAAATATTATTTCCGCAAAATTTATTCTGAGGCCTTCCTATTTTATCTAAAATCTCTTCTTGGCTAAAAGATCTATTATAAATAAATAATTCGTCCATTTCTCCATTAAAATAAGAATAACCATCTGTAACACTCCCCTTCCCTAAAAATAATTTTCCAGAAGAATTTTGAAGCCCTCCCAAAAAACATTTTTCTGATAATACTTGATTTCCATTTATATATTGAGAACAATTTTCTCCATCATATGTAATAGAATAATATTGATAAATATCTAAATAATTGAACAGTATTCCTTCTGGAATATTATTGTATGATCCATTTATATCTCTGAAAAATGGTTTCATTATAATCTCCCAGCTTCTAAAAGAATATGTCCCCCATAAACTAGATTTATATAAAAATATTTCATTTCCAAGAATTTGTCTTTTTATTAAAATAGAAATTGTGAATTCTTTCATGCCTGAAAGACTATTATTATTATCAAATATTTCAATATAATCATCTATTCCATCAAAAGATGCAGAATCATTCACTGAACCAGGTTCATTTATAAATGTTACACCATGTATTATTCCATGATTTTCATTCCCACTTAAATCGAAAACATGTGTTGAATTACGATCTTCTTGATTAAAACTCCAATAACCAATTAAATTCTCTTGAGCAAAAACAAAATTTATAATAAGAATAAAAATTAAAATAAAAATTAAAATATTTTTTTGCACCACCATACATATATAATTGAAGAATTAATTTTTATATCTTTACCTTCTTAATTTTATCAAGGATTAAACTTGAGATTTATTTTTTCTAAAAAATAAGAACCAAAGATAAAAGATTAAGAACAATACAAGACAAAAAGATATAACTTTTATTTTTATTGAAGAAATATTTAAATTTTTATTGAAATTATCACAGCTTTGTACTTCACTTTTATCAATTGAACATTTATTTTTATCCACACAAACCCTTTTCATAGAATTATTAATACACTTACTCCATTCCCCACAAGAATATTCCTCAAAACAAAGTTGATTCCCGCCATCTTCAATAATTAAATTTGTTTCTTTAATTGCTTCAATCGAATCCATTCCATCAATACCATAAGTACCATTAAAAAAATAAGTACCACTTTGTGAAGTACTAACAACATAAGTCAAATCAATAGAATCTATCACATTTATTTCATCAACTTCATACCACCTTAAAACATTACCTGACTTAGTTGCACCACCCGCATCAACAATAGTAAATTCACTTGGAACAACTTCTTCAATAATATAAGCATGATGATTAAATCTTTCATCAATTAAAACTTCAACAGTAACAGAAATATCTTTATTCACCTCATTTCCAACAAAGGATCTTGAAATAATTGAAGTATCTCCAACATCCAATACTTTTCCAGTAAAATTCCAATCAAAAAAATAATAGACTAATCCGCCAATAACTAAAATTAAGATAATCCATAATATTATCAAATCCCTTTTTTTCATATAAAAGATTATAATTTACAAAATAAAAAGGTTTCTAATAATCTTTTAAAATTAAATCTCAATTCCCGGTCTTGCTATTATACCTTTCTCAAAAACATGCTTAATCATTTTAATTTCCTGAGCATAATCAACAACATCTAAAACTTCATTTGGGCATTTTAATCCTGTCATTACAAACTCTAAATTTTTTCGTTTATTTTTAACCATATTAATAATATCTTTATAATTAAATGCAGGATTACCATTTCCAAATAAAGGAACATTTAGCATTTCATCACAAAATAACAAATTAACATCGCAAGGGATATTTAAAACAAAATTTAAGCAAGACAAAGAATGATTTCTTTGTTTATCAGTTAATCCTTTTTCAATAAATGCCCAATCAAACTCTCCTGGACTGTAATAAATTACAGAAGAATTTTGTTTTAATTCGGGAATTTCGTTACTTTTTTCTCCTTTCATAAATTGCACAATGCCAACTTTTAATCCATAACCTAATGCCCGATGAACTAATCCAATCCCTGAAGTAGTTTTACCTTTTCCATTACCATAAATTGCATGGACATAACCATAAATATCATTATTTATCATCAAATTTCAAAAGTTTTATTATTTAAAAAAATATATGAGCTATAGATTCCCAAAAGCATTTTTAAACCCTAAAATCTAAATATACATGTAAAAAGATGGAAATTTGCACAGTAGGCGGTTTTGAAGAAGTCGGAAAAAATATGACTGCAGTTAAAATCAAAGACGATGTTTTTTTATTTGATTGTGGATTTTATTTACCGGGAGTTATAGAACTTCAGGAAGAATCAAATATAGATTATACCACTGCAGCACTACGAAGGGTTAAAGGTATTCCGGATGACAGAGTTTTAGATAATCTTAAATGGAGAAAACAAGTTAAAGCAATTTTTATATCACATGCACATCTGGACCATGTAGCAGGATTCCCGTTTGTAGCAGACAGGTATCCTAATGCAGTAATTTATGGTACGCCATTTACAATACAAGTTTTAAATTCATTAGTTAAAGATGCACATTTATCAATTTCAAATAAAAGAAAAATTGTTGAAATAAATTCAATAAATAATATCCATAATGTTACAAAAGATATAAAAGTTGAATTTATTCATACGACACATTCGACAATTGATTCAACATTTGTAGCATTGCATACTCCGGAAGGAATTTTCTTTTATGCACTGGATTATAAATTTGATGATACTCCGACTTTTGGACCACCGCCAAATTATAAACGATTAGAGGAAATTGGAAAAAAAGGAGTTAAATTAGCAATCATTAATACACTTTATTCATATAAAAAACAATCAAATGGAAGTGAAAAAGATGTTGATAAAATGCTTGATAATGTGCTATCAGTAGCACACGACAAACAAGCAGCAGTTTTTGTTACAACATTTTCATCGCATATTGAAAGATTAAATAATATTGTTAAGCATGCACAAAAAACACATCGGGAAATAATTGTTTTTGGAAGAAGTATGGCAAAATACATTAATTGTGCAATGAATGTCGGAAAATGTCCTTTTTATAGCAAGATTAAAATAGTAAAATATAGAGGACAAATTAACTCAATGTTTAAAAAAATAGATAGTGATCGAGGAAAATATTTAGTTATTTGCACAGGACATCAGGGAGAAAAAAATTCAATATTAGATAGAATTGCAAATGGAGCAACACCATTTAGATTTAAACAGGGAGACCATTTAATTTTTTCTTCTTCAGTAATTCCGGTAGAAGTAAATCAGGAATCAAGACGAAAATTAGATGCAAAATTAATCAAAATGGGAGTAGAATTACAAAAAGATATACATGTTTCAGGACATGGAAGCAGGGACAGTAAAATAAAATTAATCAAATTAATAAAACCAAAACATATAATTCCGTCGCATGGAAATCGACAACAGGAAGAAGATTTGATATGTATTACAAAAGAATTAGGATATAAATTAAATGAAACATCACATCTGGCATTAAATGGACAGATATTTACATTTTAAATGGTAAAGCAAGATATTTTAGGGGGATTATTTTCAGCAGTTTCACGTGGGATTGATTTAAAAAATGCCATGCAAAGTCTGTATAATGCAGGTTATGAAAAAGAAGAAATTGAAGAAGCAGCAATAATAATACAAAAAGGTCAATTTACACAAGATCCTATAACACAAAAAATAATTCCAATAGTTGAAAAACTTGTAGAAGAAAAAAAAGAAGAACCAAAAAAAGAACCAATACAAGAGATAATTCCAATAGTTGAAAAACAAAAAATACCAATAAAAAATAAACCAGCTACAAAAAAAGTTTCAGATTATGATCATATTGTTGAAAATAATGATAGAAAAATAATCGCAGTATTAGTTATAATCTTAATATTTTTAGTTGGAGTTTTATTAGCTACAATTATATTCAAACCGGAAATAATTAGTTTTATTAATGAATTCTTAAACAAAAATGCCTGAAATTTATACCCCTGAAGAAGATTCATACCTTCTTTCAAAAGTTTTAAAAGAAAATATTCCTAGATTAATAAATAAAGAAAAATCATTAAAAATTTTAGAAATTGGACCCGGCTCAGGAATACAAATTCAAACATTATTAAATCTGGGAATTGAAAAAGAAAAAATCTTTTCTGCAGACATTAATCATGAGGCAGTAATTCATTGCCAAAAGTTAGGATTTAATTGTATAGAATCAAATCTTTTTGAAAAAATTAATGATAAATATGATATAATAATATTTAACCCCCCTTATTTACCTGAAGACAAAAAAGAACCAAAAGATTCAAAACTTGCAACAACAGGGGGAAAAGAAGGCAGTGAAATTATTAATGAATTTTTGAAACAAGCAAAAGACCATTTAAACAAAGATGGTAAAATATTTTTATTAATCAGTTCACTTACAAGACAAATTAATTGGTTGGACTATAATAAAAAAATAATAGATACAAAAAAAATGTTTTTTGAAGAATTGTATGTTCTTGAATTAACAATTTAAAAATAATTCAAAAAACCCGTGGCATTCACGAAGGTTCAGAAAAATGCCACCGCTCCGCAATTTGAGGAAGCTTGAAAACTTCAAAAGTATCGCCTTTTGAATGTCCCAGAAAATTTAATTCTACAAATTTTCTGAGGAAACCAGCGGGTTCACATTCTATGTGGTATCCTAGAAGGCTAAAAGAGATACCACCCTTCCAGATTTCGAGGAGGGTTGAAGGGAACCAAGGGGTTCCTTTCATTTTGAAGAATTGTATGTTCTTGAATTAACAATTTAAAATAATTCAAAAAACCCGTGGCATTCACGAAGGCCGAAAGTTTACACGAGTTTTCATGATAGCCCCTGATACGAGTGTGGGCTTGAGTAGAAAGTTTACACTTGCATAATATTCTGAAAGCAAATTTTAAAAGTCGCAAGTGTGGGCTTGAGTTTAGAGATATCACCGCTCCGCAATTATCTTAATTTAATTCCCCAAGTAGCCATTAACTCAATAGTTTTGGGAGATTTAGAATTACAAGATATAGAATCACTCTCTGCATTAGATCCATTCCAAGGATCATATCTGGCAAAAAGAGGACAAACATCAATCTTTTTTGGTTTATTACCAGTATCAACATTACGATTAAGGTAACCCTTTGTATCACAATTCCTTTTTTTCTCATATTTACAGGAATATAATTTGCCAGGAGATTTACTGTGACGCAAACATTCACCAGTTAAACAGGCATAAGTTTTTTCTTCATCATTAAAATCTTCTTCATCAGGAAATACATCTGAGCAAACTTCAAGATTTTCTTGTCCGATTTTGGCAATCTCTTCAAGTTTAACAATTAATTTACTTAATCCTTTTAAACTCTTGGAAGACAAAGAACCTTTTATTTCAAGGTCCCTAAGTTTATTAACAACTTCATATAAATCCCTATAAACTGGTTGTTTTAATCCCATAAAAAAACTTAAAATTATAAGGTATTTAAAGATTTATAGTTAGTTACTAATAAATAATAACAGATTATACAAAAGGCTTAAAGATTAAATATCAAAACAATCACAATCAATTTTATATAGCCAACATTTTATACAACTTTATTCAAAGAGAAATAAAGAGCTTTTTAAGCAATAAAATTTTCAGTAATTAATTAAACAAAATTCAAAAATGACAAAATTCGCTCACCTGCAGATTGCACTGTCAATCGAAGGGGCGAGAATTTTGTAAAACAACAAAAATAACAAAAATCTTATAGATTTTTGAATATTTAAATTTCAGGAAAAATTCAAACATGACAAAATTCGCGCATATTTCAGATGTACATTTAGGAGGTTGGAAAGCTCAAGCTTTGCAGGATTTAAATTTTAAATCATTTCAAAAAGCAATAGATATTTGCATAAATTCAAAATTAAATTTTATATTAATTGCCGGAGATTTATTTGATTCAGCATATCCACCAATTGAAATTTTAAAAGAAACCTTTGCAGAATTTCGAAAACTAAAAGAAGCAAGAATCCCCTGCTTTATTATAGCAGGGTCTCATGATTATTCTGTTTCAGGAAAAACTTTTTTAGATGTACTTGAAAAAGCAGGGTTTTGTAAAAATGTAACAAATTTCGAAGAAAAAGAAGAAACAATAATTCTTAATCCAACAATTCATGAGGGAGTTGCAATTTATGGATATCCCGGAAAAAAATCAGGTTTAGAAGTTCAGGATTTAAGAAAAATTAAATTCAATGATGCCCCGGGCATGTTTAAAATTTTAATGTTACATACAACAATTGATAAAGCAAAAGGAACATTACCAATTGATGCAATTGAGACAGAAAAATTACCTTATGCAGATTATTATGCTTTAGGTCATTTACACATTGATTTTAAATATAAAAATTTTGTTTATCCCGGTCCGATATTCCCGAATAATTTTCAGGAATTAGAAGATTTAAAACATGGAAGTTTTTATATTGTCGATACTGAATCAATTAATGTTTTACAAAAAATTGAATTACAAATAAAAGAAATAATAAAATTAGATATTCAAATTGAGGATGCTCTTAAAGCAACAGAATTAATAATTTCAAAATTAGAAGAAAAAAATATACAGGATAAAATTGTTCTTTTAAGAATTCATGGAGAATTAAAAGATAGCAAAAATTCAGATATTAAATTTTCACAAATAGAGGAATATATTCAGGGCAATAAAGCTTATTTTATGTTGAAAAATACTCATAATCTAAAAACAAAAGAAATTGAACTTGAAAAAGAAATTAAAGATTCAGAAAATATTGAAAATGAAACAATAAAAGTTTATTCAGAGGAAAATCCTTCAGCATTAAACGAATTAATTCCGCAGATTATGAATGCTTTATCAATTGAAAAACAAGAAGGGGAAACAACTGAAACATTCACGAGAAGATTAATGGAAGAAAGTAAAAAGGTTTTAAATTTTTAAGAAAGCAATTAAAAATTTTTAAATTTCATTTTTTCCACGAAAAAACAAAAAAATGCAATTAAAAAAATTAGAAATTTTTAAATTTCATTTTTTCCACGAAAAAACAAAAAAATGCAATTAAAAAAAATAAAATTAAAAAATATTAGAAGTTATCAGGAAGAAGAAATAGAATTTGTAAAAGGTTCAACATTACTATCCGGAGATATTGGTTCAGGAAAAACAACAATTCTTTTGGCAATTGAATTTGCATTATTTGGACTGCAACCAGGACAAAAAGGAACATCATTATTGCGTAATGGAGAAGAGGACGGAGAAGTAAAAATTGAATTTGAAGTAGATAATAAAGAAATAATAATTGAACGGAAATTAAAAAAAGGAAAAACAATTACACAGGATTATAGTGCGATAACAATTGACGGAAAAAAAGATGAAATCTCAGTAACAGAATTGAAAAATACAGTGTTAGAATTATTAAATTATCCAAAAGAATTTTCAAAAAAACAAAATATTCTCTACAAATTTACAGTTTATACCCCGCAGGAAGAAATGAAGCAGATAATATTGCAGGATTCAGAGACCAGAATAAATACATTAAGGCATGTATTTGGAATTGACAAATATAAACAAATTTTAGAAAATACTTCAATAATAATGACAAATATTCGGGAAGAAAAAAGAGTAAGAGAAGGGATTACAATGAGTTTAGAACAGGATAAAACAAATGTGATAAAAAAAGAACAGGAATTAAAATCTATACAACGGGAATTAATTTTTCTTAGCGGAGAATTATTATTAAAAATTGAAAAAAGAAAAGACGTTGAAAAAGAAAAAGATGAAATTTATAAAAAAATAGAAGAAAAAAATAAACTTAAACAAGAGATAGAAAAAACAAGGATAATAATCAACAATAAAGAAGAAATTCTTTATAATAATTCAAAATTAAATCAGGAATTAATTACACAGTTAGAGGAATTAAAAAGCTTGCAGTTTGATGAATCACAAATTCAGCAGTTAGAAAATGAAATTAAATCTAAAAGAGAACAAAAAGAAAAATTAAACAATCATCAATTAGAAATTAATTCAAAAATCAATTCTATAAATTATAAAAATCAAGATCATAAAAATCTGATTCAAACAATGTCTAATTTAAAAAATTGCCCCACATGCCTTCAAAATGTTGATGCAATTTATAGGGCAAATGTATTAAACAAAGCTAATTCAGATATTGTAGAAAATAACAAAAAAATAGGATTTCTAGAACAAGAAAAAAAAGAAATTTTAAAACAAAATAAAATCTTAGAAGAAGAGATTCATTTTAAAGAAAGAAAAATTACAGACTTAAAAATCTTAAAAATGAAACTGCAAGATATAGATAAAAAAGAAAAAAAATTGCATGAAATTGAAATTTCAAAAAATTCATTAAATCAGGATTTAATAATCTTAAAAAAACACCTTGAAACATTAAATAATTCAATATTTGAATTAGTCAAATATGACGGGAAATTTAATGCAAAGCAGATAGAATTACAAGAAGCATTCAGGGAAGAAAAAATTGCAGAGATTAAAATCGCGGAAACAAAAAAAGAAATAAATATGCATGATAAACAAATTGAAGAATTAAAAGAAAGAGTTAAAAAAATTGAAGAGATAAAAAAACAATTGAATTATTTAATTGAACTTGAAACATGGTTTTCTAAAAAATTTATCCCACTCATTACATATATTGAAAGAAATGTAATGATTAAATTAAAAACAGAGTTTTCAAAATTATTTGCTGAATGGTTTAATATGCTTGTTTCAGATACATTCAATGTGAGATTACGGGATGATTTTACACCAATAATAGAACAGCAGGATTATGAGATTGATTATGCATTTCTTTCCGGGGGAGAAAGAACAGCAATTGCACTTGCGTATAGACTTTCATTAAATCAAGTTATTAATTCACTTTTAAGCAAAATAAAAACAAAAGATTTAGTAATTTTAGACGAACCAACAGATGGTTTTTCTGAACAGCAATTAGACAAAATGCGAGATGTTTTACAACAATTAAAAATAGGTCAATTAATTATTGTAAGTCACGAGCAAAAGATAGAAAGTTTTGTCGAAAACGTTATTAGATTTAAAAAAGATCACGGGATAAGTATAAGAGAATAATCTCTATATAGTAGTAACAAATAGAAAGATTTAAATAGAAAAGAATACTATAAAATTTATGAATACAAAAGTTGTCGCATTGGATATTTATGGGACTCTTTTACCTACAAAAGGTAATAATATCCCTCGAAAAGGATTAGAGTCTTTCTTAAATAATTGTAAATCTGAAGAATTGATTCTCTGTACTTGTTCTGATGGAAAAATTCAAGAAGTCAAAAATGATCTTTTAGAGGCAGGAATTGATTTGAAATGTTTTAATAAATATTTTGAAATGCCAAGACAATCAGCAGATTTTATTAAACAACCAAAAGACCCAACTATAATTTTAAATTATTATAATTTATCTCCAGAAGAATTAACAGTTATAGGAGATAGAGAAGAAAGAGACATTGCATATGCAAGAGAATTAGGATGCAATACAATTTTAGTTCCGGAATATAAAATACCAGAAGATAAAGATAATTTTGATTTAAGTAAACTGGAGATAAAATAATGAAAATAATTTTTATAAGAGGCTTACCTGGAACAGGAAAAACTGCGGTTGCCGAAATACTAAAAACAAAGCTACCTAATTCAGAATTAATTAGTGTTGATAATTTCAAATTAAAATCAATGAGTAAAGGAAAAGATTTCAAAACTGCAAAAAATTTTGCATATAATGAAACATTAAAAAAACTTTACAAATTTAATTTAATGAAAAAAGATTATTGTATAGTAGAAGAATTAATTTGTGAAGAAGAATTTTTAAAAAAATTATATGAATTTATCAATAAAACAAATGCAGATCATTATTGGTTTAGAGTAATGAGAAAATTAAAAGACCTTTTAGAAGTTGAATCAAAAAGAGATAGAAAAATTAAAAATACTGTTGAAGACTTTAATAAACTTAAAGAAGATACAGAAGCACTAAAAATACAAGGAGAATATTTGATTAAGAACGATGATTTAGATTTAACAGCGAATAAAATTCTTAATTTTTTAAGATAATTCTAATATAATTAGTAAAATTCTATCTTTGAATTATACAAAAATAAATAAATACTTTTCATCCCAAAAAACCCAATTCTTTATCACAAATTTGGCAATAAAATTTTTCTTTTCTCATTCCATCCCTTTTTACAGAATCTTTAACTATACCGCAAATAGGACATTCATAAGCAAGAGTCTTTCTATTTTCTAAACAGGAATCACAGCAATAAATATTATTTGAAGAATTTGGAATTTTACTTAAAACATAAAAAAAACCATAAAAATGTTCATCACAAATCAATTCTTCAATAGATTTTACAATCCGATTATCTTCAATCATTAATTTACAATAAATAAAATACTTTATAAAAATTCTTAAAATTAAGAGATTCTTTTATGAAATTCACCTAGTTTAATATTACACTGTTTACAAAAATATTCATCAGTTTGTCTTCCCCCTAAAGCTTGCCAAGATTCTTTTGAAGAAATCACTTCATTAATTTTAGTAACACCTTTGACAACCCCACAATTAAAACATTCATAAGCCAAAGTTACCCTTCGACCTTCACAAGAATCACAACAATAAATATTTAATGATTCACCTAAAATTCCATTTCCATCATTCATGCTTCTAAGAATGTCAGAATTGGGAATAGTTCCAATTTGTTTAAATTTTGAATCTGGATGTTTATCACAAACAATTTTATCCAGAGAATTTTTATCATTTGCCATATAAAATAAAACCCAATTTTGCTTATAAAGATTATTATGAAAAAATAAAACTTTATTAACCATTATTTCCCTAAATAATTATGAATTTCCAATTTTATCTTGAAAGATTATATAATGCTAAAGATTTTCAAAAATTTCTGAAAGAAAATAAAAAAGCTTATCCTTGTTCAGCTTTTTTCGTAATTAATAAAGAAAATCCAAACGAAAAAAATCAGCAACATTTTGATTATTATATTCCATCAACAAACAAAATGTTTAGTTTTAAATTAGAAGAAGATTGTCAAAGAACACCAATAGAAGTAAGAGACCAGAAAACACCGGAAAAAATTTCAATGAATTATGATTTTGATTTTAATGAAATTGAAGAAATAATAAAAAATAAAATGCAAGAAGAAAAAGTCACAGAAAAAATTCAAAAAATTCTTTTATCATTGCAACATTTAAAAGAAAAAGATTATTTTATCGGTACAGTATTTATTTCATCAATGGGAATTATAAGCCTGCACATTGATATAGAAGAAAAAAAAGTAATATTATTTGAAAAAAGATCTTTTTTTGATATGATAAAAATTATCAAAAAATAGAGTGATTTTTATTACCTCAAAAACCAGAGGTTTTTACAGTGATAAAAATTATTAAAAAATGAGTTTAATTTTTAACACCCAAAAAATTTCACCTTAAAAATTATTAAAAAATAAAGATAATTTTAATTACTCAAGAATCATTTAATATTAAAATGACTTCAAGATTATTTAAAAAAATAACTGAAATAGCATTTTTTAGCTTATCTCTCTTTGTTTTAAATAAAATATTACCTACAATAATTCACTTAAAATTTAGTCAACAGGAAATCAATAACCCAAAAGTAATAGAATATATGAATACGCAAAATTATTCGTATAATTATGAAGGAACTGATGAAAAAATAGCCCTTTCTTATCTAAAACTTGCAAATGCAATAACAATGAGCAACATTACATATAAAGATTATATGTTTAAAAAATCAGACGAAGAATTATTAAAGAATAAAGAAGGAAATTGCAAAGAAACTTCAAGATTTACATATGCAAATTATTTATTTTTAATAAATAATGCTAATAAACCAAAATTAAAACAATATGTCCGGTTTGCTTCAGGAACACTACAAGTAAAAAAAGATTATTATCCTCATACATGGTTGGAATATTCTAGAAACAATAATTGGATACCTTATGAAACTACAACGAATGATTTTACAGATTCAATAAAAATTTATCCAAGACTAATAGACATATTAATTCCAGATAATACTGTTTTATTACCTAAAGAGGAATATCATCCAACAAGTTATCATCAGATTATCCAAGATGGAAACTTAAAAAGGAGTATTAATTTAGAAGGGATCATAAAAGAAAAAGGTTTAATTTATGGATTATCAAAATCATTCAAATTTAATTAAACTTTCTCTGCAACAAAAACAATATTTCTCCTCGGTTCAGCAATTTCTACAATTTTAAAACCAACAGATTTAAACAAATCCAAAATTTCCTTTTCATTATAAAGATAATAATATCTATTCCCTTTATCTCTCCACTGAATAGATTTATCCTTCGGCGAGTTTTTAAATCGTTCAGTATCCTTATTCCAAACATCAATCTTTACCCTCGCATTCACTTTTAAAACACGATATAATTCTTCAACAACCTTCTTTCTATTGTCTTCTCCCTCAATACAATGTAAAACAGCAGTGCAAATCGCTCCATCAAAAAAATTATCAGGATAAGAAAGTTTTGTAAAATCCTCAACACTAAATTCTGCATCAATATTTTTTTCTTTTGCTTTTTCTTTAGCATATTTAATCATCTCCTTAGAAAAATCAGCTAAATACATCTTCCCATCTTTAATTGAAAATAAATGCCTGCCAGCACCACTACCCAAATCCAAGATTTTACCCTTTTGTTCTTCAAGAAATTGAATTGTTCCCTCACTAGGTCTGTCTTTAAATTCATACCATTCTTTAGCAATATTATTCCATACTTCTTTTTGTGATTTCATAAAAAAAGAAATATCAGAAGGTTTAAAAATGATTGCAATTAATGTAACTCTATGGGGACAAAAAGACATAAATTAACACGAAAAGAAATTTATCAAGAATTAAGTCAAGAACAGGATAAACTTAATGAATTTCAAAAAGGAGCATTGCAAATACACCCAATAGAATTATCTGATACAGGACAAGAAGAATATTTTTTATATTGCAACCTTAATGAACATTCAGGACCATTAGGTAAAAGAAAAGCAAAAAGATGTTCAAGAAAAAGGTGTGAATATTTACAAATTTACAAAGAGGAAAAAACATATCCCAGAAATGAAACTATAACTTGCCAAAACCAAGCACCCAAAGAAGGAATATTAGAGCAAAATTTACAAAGAATCATTCCAGTTCTTCCTTTAACAGATGAAAAAGGAAAATACTATGCAATTTGTCCAAAAGGATTGCTCGGTGAAGAGATCTTTAAAAATTGTAATGGTTGTAATCAATACAAAATTTATAGAAGAACAAGAAGCTTAATTTAATAATGTCATCTTAATTTAATCTTTATCAAAATCAACTAAATTATTTTTAAGATTTTTAGGTTTTGCATCCCAAAACTCACCAAATCTTCTATGGAAAGTAACCAAGTTATATTTCCCTTTTTCAATATTTTCAAAACTAACCAAGTAATTCTGAACATCCAAAAAATCAATTCGTGTTCCTCCTCCATCTCTACATGCTGAGCTTCTCTCAAAAGGTCTTCCAGAATATTTATTAGCAATAAACTCATCTGAATAAGAATATGTCCTTATAGGTCTTTTGTCTGCAAAACTGCTAATAACAGGACTAATTACTTCAATTTCATTTCCTTGCTCATTCATTGCATAAAAGCCAATTTTATTCAATCTAAAATACTCTACTAATTTCCCATTCCAACTATCAATCCAACCCTCAATATCAGATGTTTCAACCGCCACAGCAGCTGCCTTTTCATCACTAGACACTTGACAATACATCACCCAACTAAAACTAAATTTTTTAGTGTCAGCTTTCTTATCAAAATATTTAGTGAATTTTTCTCTAATCTTTTCTTCTAATTGTGATATCATCTTATCTTAAATCTCCCTTATTCTTTTTGAAAGTTATAACTAAAGAATTTTTATTATTTCGCGAGTCTATTTTTTTAATTGTCATAAATAAGCAAATAATATTTCTTAATTAAATATAACCCCTCCCTTTAAGGGGGGTAATAACAAAGTTTAAATATTCTAATAAAGATGCTCTATCATGATTGAAGAAGTTTTAAGAAAAATTGGACTTACTGAATATGAAACAAAAATTTACATTGCCTTACTTGATTTAGGAAAAGCAACTTCTGGAGAAATTCTGCAAAAAGCTAATCTTAACACTGGCAAAATTTATGATATTCTAGGCTCATTAAAAAATAAAGGCTTTATTAGTGAAATAATCGAATCAGGAGTTAGAAAATTTTCTCCTGCAAACCCACAACAGATTTTTAATTACTTAGATGAAAAAAAAGAAGATATTCAAAAACAAGAACAAACTCTTAACAAAATAATTCCTGATATTTTGAAGAAAATAAATTCAACTAAAGAATCTCAAAAAGTGGAAGTTTTTTATGGATTTAATGGATTAAAGACAGCTCATCAAAAAGAAATAGACAAATATTCTTCAAAAGAGACATTGAGAGTTTTAGGAATTATGGGAAGAGAGAAATATCCTAAATTAATTTATAACTTTTATATTGACAATCTATACTCAAAAAGAATCTCCTCAAAAGTAAAAATTAAAAAAATTTTAAATAAAGATGCAAAAAAATATAGGAAAGATCATGAAAAAGAAGCACAAATAAAATATTTTCCTTATATCTCTCCAGTTGCAATTGTTACAATAAACGATTTAACAATAATAGACATAATTACAGAAAACCCAATTATAATAACAATTGAATCAAAAGAAGTTACAGAATCTTTTATTCAACAATTTGAATTATTGTGGAAGCTTTCTAAATAAAATCAACTTTGAACACCAGTGTAAAAATATGCTACATTTAAAAAAGATTTATATTATATGTTTTAATGATAAAACCACAAAAAGGCGAAATAAGAAAGCCAACTAAAACAATCTCAGGAATAACACCTGTAGCAGTAATGCTACCTCCGAGAAAATGTGAACATGGAAGATGTATTTATTGCCCAAATTTGAATGTACCGCAAAGTTATACCCCAAAAAGTCCTGTCGTTATGCGAGCAAAAGAAGTTGATTACGATCCATATAAACAGGTTATAGGACGAATAGAAGCATACAAAGCAATGAATCATCCAACTGAAAAAATTGAACTAATTATAATGGGAGGAACATTTCTGGAATATCCTGAAGAATTCCAACATAATTTTATCAAAAGTCTTTATGATGCACTAAATGGAAAAATATCAAAAACATTAAAAGTCGCACAAGAACTTAACGAAAATTCAACAAATAGATGTGTTGCACTTTGCGTTGAAACAAGACCGGATGTTTGCATTAAATATATTGACCGTATGAGAGAATGGGGAGTTACAAGAGTTGAATTAGGAGTCCAAATAATTGATGACGAAATTTATGACCAGATTAAACGAGGACATAAAGTTATAGATGTAATAAACGCAACTAAAGAATTAAAAAACGCAGGATTTAAAATTGGTTACCATATTATGCCGGGATTACCAGGAAGCAATTTACAAAAAGACATAAAATTATTCAAAAAATTATTCTCAAATTCAAACTTTAAACCAGACCAACTAAAACTATATCCTTGTCAGGTAATGCCAAGTTCAGTTCTTGAAGAATTATATTGGGAAGGAAAATATAAACCTTATTCAAGAGAAGAGATAGAAAAAGTTTTAATAGAAATGCTAAAATTAACTCCGCGTTATTGCAGAATTATGAGAGTTATGAGAGAAATACCCCCGGAATATATTATTGCAGGAACAATAAGAATAGATTTACGTAGAGAAATTGAAAAAGAATTAAGAAAAAAAAATTCAAAATTAAAAGAGATTCGTTACAGAGAAATCGGTTTTGCACAACAGGAAAAAAAGGAAATTAATCTTGATTTAAAATTAAAGATTACAAAATATAAAGCATCAAAAGGAAAAGAATATTTTTTGGAAATTATAAATAAAGACGATATTTTATTTGGATTATTAAGATTAAGGTTGCACCATAAAAATGCAATTATTCGGGAAGTCCATGTTTACGGGCAAAGCCTAAATTTAGGAGAAAAAATAAAAGATGTTGCTCAGCATCAAGGTTTAGGAAAATGGTTAATAGAAGAAGCTGAAAAAATAACTAAAGAAAATAAGATTTCAAAATTAAGTATTATTTCAGGAATTGGAGTACGGGAATATTATAGAAAATTAGGATATAAATTGGAAGATACTTATATGGTTAAAGAATTAAATTAAAATTTATTTTATTAACTGAACAGAACAATAATATTATAAACCATTTTTTATAAACATATAAATGAGCTGGAATTTATATAACAAACTTATAAAAAAAGGATATCCACGTCGTGATCCAACCCCTATTTTTGAGGATAAGATTTTATTTCAAAAATTAATTAATGATTTAATCAAACCTTTCAAAAACCAAAAAATAACAAAGGTTGTAGCCCTTGATGCCTTAGGATTTATTTTAGGAGGAGCAATAGCCTATAAATTAAGAATCGGACTTATTCCCATTAGAAAAGGGGGTAAACTTCCTCAAGAAGGGAAATTAAAAAGAAAAATTTCTTTTGTTGATTATACAAAAACAAAAAAGACTTTTGAAATAAATAAAGGTTTAATTAAAAAATCAGACAAAATTCTTTTAGTTGATGAATGGATTGATACAGGAGCCCAAATGAAAGCAGCTATTAAACTAATTGAAAAAGAAGGAGGCAAGATAATAGGAATATCAACATTCTATGCTAATCGAAGAAATAAAACAGAAATATTATTTAAAAAATACAATTGTCATGCAATAAAAGAAGTTAAAAAGAATTCTTAAAGTCAATCCCAGTCATCTTAATATATTCACATGAAATAATTATTTAAGCCCTTCATCATTAAAATCAAACTTTCTTTCTAAAACCAATAGCAAAAGAATAAAATCCTAACTTCTCAGCCAATTTAATTGAAAATTTATTACTAGAATAACATCTCCAGTCAAAAATTTTAATCCCCCTTTTTTTCATCTTTTTAATCAATTCTAAAGCTATTTTAAAACCAATACCTTGACCACGATTTTTTTTATTAATATAAATTTTATCCAATAAACCGATTTTACCATCAAAAGATTTTTCAATAATTCCTTCACCAAAACCAACTAATTCATTATCAGATTCAACAACAAGAAAAATAAAATTCTTTTTTTTCAAATTAATCAAAAAAGATTTTTTTCTAGATTTTTCATGTTTTTTAAAATCCGTTAAGATTAAATCCTTTGTTCTTTTTGGAAATTGTTGTTTCACTTCATCAAGAGCATTAGTAACATATAATTGATCAATAAAATCTAAATCATTTATTTTTGCCTTTCTAATAGTCGGAACCATTTAGCTTAATCCTCTACTTCCTGTTCATTTAATCCAAAAATCATAAATATAAAATCAAAGGATCGTAATAAAATTTCAAGTATAATTATAAACAAGAGGAAAATTGTAAAATCACCTAAAGCAATAGGAATCTCATGAAAATGATTTAAAATTCTTTCAATACTTAAAAATCCTGGTTTTGAAACTGCAATCGCAAGAAGGTTAAGAGGCCACAATTTTGCTAAATCACGAGAAATATTTTCACCATACTTTGGAATGTAACTTGTTACCCTAATTGCTCCAATAATTGTTGCAGATATAATTAAGATCGCTTTAACATCATAGCCTTCAGTTAAAAATATTAAAAAAAGTGCAAAAACACCAAACCAAAAAAATATTAAAAAAGGCAAAACAACAATATATTCAACAAAATACAAAGTTCCGGCAAGAAGTTTAGTAAGAACAGGATGTTCAGAACGGTTATACTGACTTAAATTTAATTCAATTAAATTTTTTGTGGAAATAAGACGATAAAATTTCCAAACAAAAACTGAATAGATTACAATTAAAAAAACTAATAAAAATAAATTAATAAAATCCATTAGCCAAACAGGCAAAGTTAATACTAATGATTTATAAAAATCAACTAATTGAGCACCTAAACTTGTCACCTCTACCATTTATTAATAAAAGAAATATTAATATTTAAACTTTTATAAGAAAGGAAAAAAATGTCTTTTATTCAATCAAAAACCTTTAAATATTCTAATTTTTTGATTTAACACATGATTGATATAAAATTAATACGTGAAAATCCGGAACTTGTAAAAGAAAATATGAAAAAAAAGTTCAGAAAGGATTTAAGCATAGTAGATAAAGTAAAAAAGTTAGATGAAGAATGGAGAGCATTCAAAGCAGAAGAAGATAATTTACGAGCAGAAAGAAATAAAATTTCAAAAGAAATTAATGAAGGAAAAAAAGAGAAAAAAAATGTCGATAAATTAATATTAAGAGCAAAAGAAATTCCAGACAAAATAGATGAAAGCACTGAAAAAAGAAAAGTGATGGAACAAGAGATTATAAAATTAAGGTCATCAATTCCAAATATTATGTCAAAAAATGTTATCATTGGAGAAGATGATTCAAAAAATGTTGCAGAAAAATATTTTGGGGAAAAAAGAAAATTTAATTTTGAAATAAAAAGCCATAGTGAAATAATTGAAAATTTAGGACTAGCAGATTTTGACTCATCAGCAAGAGTTTCAGGAACAGGATTTTATTATTTGCAGGGAGATGTTGCATTATTAAATCAAGCATTAATCCGATTAGGAATTGAAACAATGGTAAAAAAAGGATTCTTATATGTAGAAACACCATTAATGCTAAATGAAGAAATAATTGATCAGGTTACAGATTTAAATGATAAACAAAATCAAATTTATTTAATTGAAGGAGAAAAAAAAGCTTTGATTGGAACAAGTGAACATTCTTTAATTGGAAGATATGTAGATCAGGAAATTAACGAAAAAGATTTACCGATTAAACACACAAGTTATTCAATGTGTTTTAGAAAAGAAATCGGAGCACACGGAATTGACGAAAAAGGAATTTTTAGAACACACCAATTCAACAAGATTGAAATGATTGTTATCTGTAAACCGGAAGAATCAGAAAAATTTTTCCAGGAATTACAAAATATAACCGTTGAAGTTTTTGAAAAATTAAAAATCCCTGGAAGGGTTTTAAAAATTTGTTCAGGAGATCTGGGAGATTTAAAATATGAACAAATAGATGTTGAAGCATGGAGTCCTCGTAAGCAAGGATATATTGAAGTAGGAAGTTGTTCAAATTTAACAACAGCTCAGGCTCAAAAACTAAATATTACTACAAGAATTAAAGGAGAAAGAATAACACCTCATACATTAAATAATACTTGCATTGCAACATCACGGGCATTAGTTGCATTAATTGAAAATTATCAAAATAAAGACGGAAGTATTACAATCCCAGAAGTTCTAAGACCATTTATGTTTGGAAAAGAAAAGATTGAAGGGTTGAAGAAGAAAAATTGAAATTCAATAAAAACTATAAAGATTAATTCTCTATTAAAATTGTAAAAAAGAGTTACCTGAAAAATTAGATCTTCTGAATTAGCAAATTAGGGGGAACCAAAATATTCTGATTTGAATCAATTATCAAATCAATGCTAAAAATTTATCAATTACTAATAAATATCTATTTTATTTTTTTTGCAATAATCCTGAATTTCATCCCAATTATTAACTGAATCAGGATTATTTTTAAAATATCTTCTTCTTGTTAAACCTTGCTTTTGTTCATCAAATCCATTATAAAGTTCAAATAAAACAAAATGACTGGGTAATTGTAAAATTGAAGTCAAGATTATATTATACTTAAATTGATTCCATGATGGAATCATTTCTTCAAGAACAGGGTTTAGGTATTTACCTGAAACATCTATGGATAAATATCTCGGTTTTATTATAAAAGGATATTTATAATTAATAGAATCTGATGAATCTAAAAGATTTCCACCATTTGAAAAAAATGCAGATTTAAGTGGATTTTGAGGTTCATCGATTAAATGGAAATCTAAAGATCCAAAAGGATTATCATTATTTTCAAGCAAAAGATTCAATTCAGTGTTAGTGAATAATTTTAGTAACCCTAAATTAGACTTATTTGAAATCATAATAACTTATTTACCCATTTCTTTTAATTTCTTTAGAACTTCGTCAACTTCTCCAGAAGGTTTGTTTTGCGGTACAGGAGGCATTCTTTTTAAAGGTGGTCTTTGCCCAGTAGCTATTTGTGGTCTTTGTCCAGGTCTACTTTGTGGAGGGGGTAACATTCTTCTTGGAGGAGCTCTAAAAGGCATTCTTGAAGGAGGCATCATCCTTGGTAATCCTTGCTTAGGTTCTTCTGGTTTAGTCTTTGAAAATTTAGATTTTAATTGATACCAATAAGGTCTTAATTTATCTCTGAAAATTAGAGCTAAAATTACAAGTAAAATTAATATTAATAAAATCCAAATCCATAAATAACTTTTTTTCTTTTCTGTTACAGTTGGTTTTACACAACATGAATCAGTTGAAAAACTACAATCATCACTTGTTGATTCTTCACCGTCATCGCAACCATTAGGTCTGCAAATTCCACCATATACCACACAATCAGATTCTACTGGTTCAGTAGGAACATCACATCTTCCACTTACACAGCAAACTTCACCATATTTTGTGTCTGATGAATCAACAATAGAACCTGCTAAACATTCCTGATTTGAATTACAAATTTCTCCGCCCTGATCTGCACAAAGGTCTAAAGTAAATTCTTTATCACAGCATTTAGATACACCTGAACAACTGTAAGCGTCTAAAATACTTCCTTCACAATTCATTTGCGACATACAGAAATATCCTGCATCTGTGCAATCAATACTTGCATCCGGATCGTCAACTGGGGTGTAAAAACTTTTTGGCCAAACTGAATATAAAATAAATGCAGTGTTTCTTATATTACTTTGCCAGCATCCGTCTTTACCTTGGACTTCTAAAAGCCAGTTAATTGATTCTGTTTTTTCTATTGGTTCTTCATATTGAAATGCGTATAATGCTAAAGCAGTGTCAAAGAATTTATCTCCGGATTCTTCCCAATATTTATCTTTTTGTTTTAATAATAATTCATTTCGATAATCAGAATGACTTGTAACTAAATATAAAAAAACTTGTGGGAGATATTTTTGATTGTCTTCTTCCATTGTTATCAAGTAAGGTAAGTATGGTGTGATATCATAATTTAAATGATTTAATATTAATGTTGCCCATAAACTTCCTTCATAGTCGCAAGCACTTCCTTGTTTAAAACAGTAAGAACTTACTCTTTCAGTTGTTGTTCCTTCTGCTGATCCTGAAGTTGCTTTTTCAGAGACATAAATTGTTGATGATGTTTTTTTCTTGTATAATAATGTTGTTAAGAATTGTTTATCACAACTTACGTCAATATCCTGATTGAAACAGGTTGATGAAACTTTTAACCACCATCTTCCTTCTGATAAACTTAAACAAGTTCCTGCTCCAGTATTAATTTTTTTATCTTCTCCGATAAGGATTGTGTATGTTGCACCTGAGTATGTAATTTTACAGCTTGTTGCTTCCGGGCTTTCAATTTCTAAGAACCAATCAAGATCTGTTGCAGTCATATTTTGTGCAATTAACCAACTTTCAGCTTTTGTGGTTTCACTTCCGGTATTACTTAAAGCTAAAATTGCCTGAGCTGTTGATTTTAATTTACATCCTGAACTTGGCCAACATTCTCCGTTTTTTGCTTCGCTTAAAATCTGTGATTCACATTTATCTACTGCGAGTAAAGAAAAAACTTTCTCTTCAAAAGAAAGACTTGTACAAGTTTTTTCGTCAATACTATTTGTTAAACATGTGTATGCTTTTTCAACTTTTGAGTCGATATCATTACTTGTATCAACTGTTATATCTGCTGTTGCATTTTCTGCACTTAAAATTAATGGAGAAATTAGCATTGATAATATTACAGAAACCCAGAGTAACATTATCACCTTATTTTTCATAAAAGAAATAATAGAATCTTGTTTTTAAAATTATTGTTATTTAATATAAATTATTATAAAGATTAATTATTGTATTTTTTTATGATTGACCCTAAATTATCTGCTTTAGAAAATTTGGATGTACCTGAATCGGTAAAATTAAGGAAAAAAATTGTTCCTGAATATGTTCAATTTCTTGATCATTGCAAAACTCCGGAATTAACTATTAGGCGGGTTATTGATATGGCTAAAAAAGAGGGTTTAGAAGAATTTACCGGACAACAGAAGTTTATTGATAATAAAAAGGGGTTTTATATGACTGATGCAGATAAAAAACAATTTGCTATTGTCTTAAAGGGTAAACAAAGATGTTATGATTATGGTGTTTCTATCTTGGGTGCACATACTGATGCTCCTTGTTTAAATTTAAGAGGAAGTCCAATTGAAGAAGGTACTGAAGGAGTTATTTTGAAGACTAAACCGTACGGGGGAATTTGGGAACATCAGCATGTTGATTATTCTGCTAAATTAATTGGGCACGTCACAAAAAAACAAGGCGAGATTACTTTTAATTTAGAGGGTTTACTTTCAGATAGAGGGATTCATATTTCTAAAGAAGTGAATGAATTACCGTTAAAGAAAGCATTTCCTCATGAGATGTTTAAGTTTATTACTGGTTTTAGTAAAAAGGAATCATTTTTGAAGGTTTTGGAAAGAAAGGGATTGGATGAAAAGGATTTTTATCGTGGTAATTGGTATGTTGTTCCGGCAGATAAAACTAAAATTTTGGGTGATGGTTTAATTGATGGTTATGGTCATGATGATAGAATTTGTGTTTTTGCGAGTGTTAAGGCTGCACTTGAAACAAAAGATTTGAAATTTCCATTAATTGTTTATGGTTGCGATCGGGAAGAAATTGGGAGTACTGGTTTAAGCGGGGCACAATCAACTTTTTTGGATTCTGCAATTTATAATCTACTTAGTAAAGAATTTGTTCCGGAGAGAGATATTTCTTTGGGTTTGATGAATAGGATTTATAATAATTCTTTGATGATTTCTTCAGATGTTGATATTGCTTTGACGAGTTATGATTCTCAATATCAAGATCCGGCGATTGCTACGAGATTTAATCGTGGTATTGCTATTGTTAAATCAAATGGGGGTATTTTTCAATCAAATGGAAATCAGGCATCGAATCAAATTGTTTCTTATTTAATGGATTTGTTTGATGAAAATAATGTTATGTATCAAATGAGTGAGTGTCCGTCGAAATTGCAAAAAGGTGGTGAAGGTACTATTGCTAAATATTTTGCGCAAAAAGGTATTCAGGTTATTGATGTTGGTGTTCCTGTTGGGAATATGCATGGTAAACATCCGACTGCACATATTGGCGACTTGGGTCAGTTGATTAAGGGATATAGTGCTTTTATTGGACGGAGATAAAATGATTTTTCAATGATGTTATTGATTTACCTTTTAATCTTATTCATCCTTTCCTTCTTCCACAACCTTCCCAACACCAACTTTCTTCTCCCTAATGCTTTTTACTCTCGGAGCCCTTTTCTTAACTTCCTTCTTGGGTTTATCATCTTTTTTCTTTTCTGAATTTTTAGCATCATTATTTTTTTGAGAAAAATTATTTTGCATATAATTTTTTTTAACAACGTAGTTCACAGGATTTTTTATTTTGTCACAAAGATTATCCGGAACGCACACGCCAATTCCCTGATAAAATTCTTTGCAGTTTTGAGGCATTATTGGTTTTTTTCTGTAAGCCCATTGTAATTGAGATTTTATGTAACCTTCGTTTAAAGGATGCTCATTTTTTTTATTCCATTCATAAATCTTTTTTTCAATTTCTTCTTTATCCATTCCTATTGATCTAAATAAATGAATTAAAATGAACAATGCTCTTTTTCTACCGTCGACAATTCCATTTAATATTCTCTTAACGCACGGAGGAAAGTTATCTTCAGATAAATTTTCTAATTTGAGAGGTTTATAATCTGCATATTTTCCGGTAATTTTTTCTTCAACTACTCCTCTTCTAATTTTATTTTCCTGAAACCAATCCATTGCTTGTATTACTAATTCTGTTGCTTCGCCTTCTTTTACTTCCGGATTAAAATCTTTAATTTCAATTTTCATTGGGTCAGCATCTTTCATTTCAAAATCTTTAATTTTGTCTGAGTCAATTACAATGCTTGCTAAAGCAGTTTTTTCATGCAACGAATAAGGCATTCTAAATAAATGCCGAGGAGAAACTAAGACAAAATCTAACCCCATTAAATCAAATAAATCTTCTTTATCATTTTGTACTGGTTCGGAAAATTTTCCTTGCTTTTTTGTTCTGTTCAATAAGTCATTTGTAGTGTTGCAATTATTACATTCACTGATATTTTTTTGATTCCTTATTTCTAATTCTCTTTTGCAATGAGCACATTTTTGTTTTGCATCATTATTTATTTTTTTAATTTCTGAAATCCCACAAAAAGAACAATATAATTCTACTTGAATAAAACTTTGGGCTATTTGATTACAGATAGAACATTTTACCCCTCTTTTAAGATCAGTCTTTTTGAATTGTTCATAAAAATCTTCGGGGAGCATTTTTTCTAATTCAGGTCTTGCTTTGTCTGTAATATATCCTACGATTTTTCGAGGTAAATCAGGGAATAAATCTTTAGTTTGTTCTTCGCCTAATTCTTTTGGAAATGCTTTCCATGGGATTAAAATATGCCACCCTTTTGAACCTGAATTATGTAATAATATAGGATAATGATTTCCAAAAAAAGATTCTGTTTCTTCTACAGAAACATCATAAACAAGAGCCTTTTCTTTTTTGTTTATTTTTTTTATTTCTACCACAGAAATATCTGAATCAAATAATTTCTCATAATTAGATAAAATTTTCTTTGAAGTTTCATCAGGGTTTACAGAGTTAAAATTATAAAACCAATCTAAAACTTTTCTTATACGATTTAAATTTGCTCTTTTTTTTGTTCTAAAAGTTTCATGTTCTAATCTGTGAGAAACAAATTTTTTTGGTTTAATTTGTTTATAGACTTCTTTTAATCCATCCACGGGGAATATTTTATCTCCTGCAAATGGTGAGAATTTATTTCTTATTCGATTAAATTCAAGCATAGAAATTTCTGATTTAGGAATTTTTAACATGTAAACTAAACCCCCCTTGAAAAGTGTTCCTTGAGGTAAAATGTGGGGTTTATTTTTTTCTTTAGATAGATTACAGGAGAGATCATTTAATTTGCAAAGCCATATCATTTCAGTAATAAGTTTTTTTGAAACAGATTTTACAGTAATGCCATATTCTCCGATTTTATATCCATCACCACGGATATATCCCCTTAATAATTCTAAAAATAATTCCCGAGAAGCTTTGAATGCAAATGCAGGAACATGTTTATTTTTCTTTTTACCACAAAATACATCAAAGAAATTTGACCATTCTTTTGAATGGATTAAAATTTGAATTGAATTTTCATTAGGATTCCTGATTGAAATTTTTCTCTTAGTAATTGAAGATAAAAGTTCGGTTACATCTTTAATATATTCTTCTTCATTTTTATTAAAAGTAAATCCTACTTGATTAATTGTATTTGTAACATGCCCTTCAGCTAAAAAATACCCGATTAATCTCATTAATTCTTTATTAATATTAATTTTTCTAGAGATAGTTTTTTTAGAATGTTGGTTTTTTGCAAATTCAAATTCATTTATTACTTGAATATTATTTGTTTGAAATTGGTTTGTGGTTGTGTTAAATGAAATTAAAAATTCTCCTTCTTTAAGATCCTTTACTTTTTTTTGGATTATTTCACCTTTATTCCAGATAAATACTGAATGATGTTCTGTAACTTTTAAAGGCAAAGTGCTTTGAGTATGTTTTAATTCATATACTGTATCCAGATGTTCCAGAGAGTTATAAATCTTTGAAAATTTTAGTTTTCTTTCTTTATCTAGAGATAATACTTCTAATTTTTTTCCATTTTTTAATAATTCAATAACTTTAGAGATTTCAAGTAAATTTATCTCTTCTTTTTCTTTTACTAATATTGGTGTATCTCCAGACACACTGAATTTCACACCCACATTTTTTATTCCGTGATTATTTAGTACTTTTACTATTGCCTGTGCTGCTAATTTACTATAATCAAACCATTTACAGTCGATATCGATTAATAAATCCCAGCCGGTTCTTAATTTTTTTATTTCCTGCTCTTTTAAATCAGTTGAGATTTTTAATGGATCTTCCCAGAGTTCTTCTGAACAATGAAAAGATGTTGCTCCTCGTTTTACTAATTCAAAAATATCTCCTTTATATTGAAAACTGTCTGGTCTTTTTCCAAATCCTTCAAAATATCTTGGAGAGATTTCCCGATTTCTTGAAAATTCATAAATTGCTCTTTGCACTTCTGGTCTTGAATAATAAAGATGCGTTATATTTCTTATTCTTGCTTCTTTTATGGATAAAGTTTTATTAAATTGTGGAGGATTATTATCTGACTTAGGTTTTTCATTAGTTTCACCAGAGCAAGTTTTATTTTCCATAATAGGAAATACTAATAGATGTTTAAATTGTTTATGATGATTGAAAATTCAATAGATTAGAGATTTATAAGGAATTAGGGGAAAATTTTTATCCAAATATACTTTTAAACCACCTTAAGAACTTAGCCCATAAGCTACCGCTTACACATTGATTATTAATACACAAATTACTATCACACTCAAAGCTATTCTCGCAGGTTAATTCTGGATTTTTTTGAAAAACAAATTCATTATTTTCATCAGAACAATAATTTCCTTCTTTTCTAAAACCAAAAGGATAACAATTATCAGAATCTAAACATCCATTACAATTCCCATCTTCAAAAATTTCATTTTCTTTATAACATCTTCCATTAGCACAAAACTCTTCGCATTCATAAGCTTCAACTTCCTGAGTTCCTTCAGAATTACAAAACCATTCATTAAGTGTTTGATCCTCAGAGCATTTATCTTCATTGTGATATTCTCCATCAATATAAATTGCTGATTTTTCATAATAATTTTTTCCACCATCTTTTTCTGTGCACCCATTAGGAAGTAAAACATCACTATCTTCAGTAAGACAGCCTCCATCATAACAACCAAAGTCACATTTTATTGATTCAGAATTTATCAAACCAGAATAACAATAGTATTCTAAAAGATATCCTTCCTCTTTTTCACTACACTTATCATAAAAATGAGAAATCTCTAAAAGATCCATTTCTGTTACAAAACTTCCATCTTCACTTTCATAATAAGGTCCTTCAATGTATCCTTTTACAAAAGGATTTTTCTCATCATCTTCCTTACATTCAAAAACTTCATCTGAATCTCCAAGACAAATCCCTTCATAACACCCATTAGAACATTCAATCGTAAGCAAAGCAGGAACTCCTGATTCTTGGCAATATCCCTCAACTAAAAAAGTTTTATTATTTATAGGATCATACTTGCAAGAATCTTCTTTGCTAAGGTACTCCCCATTTTCTTCTCCCTGAACAATTCCCTTATAATAAAAATTTAGTCCTCCATCAGAATCTTTACAACCATTTTCATTATAACTTTCAGGCATGCACTTTCCTTCCATGCAACCATTTTCACATTCAATTGGGGTATATTGATAATTTTTATCTTCACAATAGTACTCCATTAATATTTTTCCTTGTTGAGTTGGGGTCCAACCTCCTGAACTATCTGTTGTTTCTAAAGTAGTACAAGTGTCATCATAAACAGCATTTCCATGTTCAATATCTTCTATATGTCCTTTTGTATAAAAATTCAAACCACCATCAGTATCAGAACAAAACAATCTTATGCTAAAAACTTTTGAAATATTTTTTGCTTCTCCTTCATAAGAATAAATAATCGTAACCTTATAACTTCCTGAAGGAACAATATTGTTATTGTAAGTTCCGGAATTTCCTTGCTGATTCCATACAAAAACAGATTCTTCTTGTCCTGGAGTTAAAATTATACCAATAGGACCTGAACCATAAACAATTGCATCATTAGAATCGTAAATTTTAATTTGTGATAAATCCATATTAGATTCTAAAGTGTTATTCAAAAAAAATTCTATGTTATCATTTACTTTAAACTCAGAAGAAATATCAATGGTTGGGGGCATTGCAGAAACAAATGAAAAAGAGAATACTATTAAGAAAAAAAATAAGAAGGATTTTGATTTCATCTTGATAGATACAATTAAGTATAGGTATAAAAAGCTTTTTATTTTTTGGAGAGGGAGAGATTATTTTAATAATATCTCAAAATTATGGGAATGGTTGTCAAGAATTTTAAATTCCCATCTTTATTTTTTAATCCTCTTTTTTAATTTCACATAAAATCGTGATTTATTAAATTTCAATTTCCTCGAAAAAATTCTCCTCATAAATTTATATACTCGCAAGATTTATCACAATCATGGAACAATATTGGATGCCAAAAAAATTGGATTTTAAAAATTTAAGATTATGTTTAGATAATTATTCACCTACTTTTATTTATATCAGATTAGTTGGTTCAATGGGAGGAACAGTCAAGGTTAATGAAAAATTAGGAGATAAAACACTTGATTTTAGACATGATAAATCTGGATTGTATATGTTGGTGGATTCTAATGATGTTTTTCATTTTCCTTTAAAGGATTATCAAAAAGGATTTTCATTAGAATATAGAAGGATTGAACCAACAAAAGATGGGATTGGAAGAATGGTTATATTAAGTCATGGAATTGACCCCTATGATCCAAATCTTCCGGAACCACAAAAATCTACTTTAAGAACAGTGTTAGATAATCATTTAATGGAAATAGATTTTGAAGGAAGAATAAATCTTAAATTTCATTCTTGGTGGGACAAACCTTATTGGAAATATTGGACTATTGATAAATCTGGAAATTAAATTATTGATTTTTAGGTTTTACTTTACTCCCAAGACAAAATTTTAATTCTCAGAAGATTATTTTCTTTTCTTGAACCAACCAATAAGAAACAAAGTTCCTATAATAAATGCCGGCAAATCAATTATTAATGAAAAAACAGAAGAGATATACCATGGTTCCACATCTGCTCTTAAAATCGAAGACACTAAGTGCACTATGCCTGCAATAATAAAAGCAATTCCTCCAACTATCTCGTATTTCCATGATATCCATATAATAACTGCTAACAACAATGCGGGAATATTGTGTATTAATAAAGCTAAAACTGTTTGCCAAAAACCTGAATTTTCCTCAAAAACATCCCAAGAAAATATTGTTAGAAATAGGACTAATATTATTGATAATATTCTTGGCGTCCATAATACAAATTTGTTAATTTTTGTTGTCATGAAACAATTAATAGTAAACAAATATTTAAGACTATTGTTTTGTTCGATTCTAATGAGCCATCTGAATTGAATATCTGGGATAAGGAAAGTTTTTCTCGGTAGCGAACTAACATTTTTTAAGAAACTCTAATGCTAGATTCCCTGCATCATCTAAAGATTTGCCAAGTGCAAGAAATCCATGATTTCTCATTTCTAAAAAATATAAATTATCCAAGGATTCCAAGACTTTATCTACCAATGCAATGGTCCCATAAGGCTCTTCTTTGGAAGTAACAGGTATGCCTAATTTTTCAGCATCTCTTGAAATTTTGTCACAATGACCATGAAAAACTGCTTGGATATCGGGCCTCATACTATATATTGCATAATGAATCATTGATTCAGAAGAGGGTTTTCTTAAACCAATTGCATACACAATTCTTGCCCCTAAATCTACACGAGGAACTACAACAAATCTATCATTAGTATTGGATTCATTTAATCCGCTTTGAGATGCAGTAATAATAAAATCCTCTTCATTATTTTTTAATCTAAAACTTAAATTGCCATAAGAACCACCTTTGTAAGGCGGTGCAAGACCTTTTTCATAGAAGAGATTGCACCAATATTTTAATCTATCCAATCTTGGATCACTTGGCAAATCTTTTCCAATCATTTCAGTTTTGAATTTTACACCGACATATGACATATAATTAGAGTTTCTTCAAACTTTATAAATCTTACTTGAAGCCGTCGAGAAAAATTGAACATCGCGATTAAGCGACCCGTAGGGCTCGGGCGGAGTGAAACGACCCCGAGTGTTTTTGCGAAGCAAACCGCAGAGTAAAAATTCTGCCCGTTTCAATAAATTAATAAATAATTAAATTCATCTTTTATTTTATGACTATAAAGATTCAAAAATTAAGTTCTAATCGATGGAAAGAATTTAGAGACTTAAGATTAAGAGCATTAATTAATGATTCTATCGCTTTTGGAAGATCTTATGAATATGAGAAATCATTTAGTCATTATGAATGGAAACGAATTCTTGAAAATGGAAATTTTTTATTTGCTTTAGTTGATAATCAAGTTGTCGGAATGATAGGATATAAATTTTCTGATCAAGAAAAAGTTAAACATATTGCTGACATAATAGGAGTATATGTTAATCCTAAATTTAGAGGGATGAAGTTAGGTTATAAACTAATAAAAGAAATTATGAAGGAAATTAAAATTAACAAATTCAAAAAAATTAAACTTTGTGTAAATACTCAGCAAGAATCTGCTTTAAAATTATACCAAAAAGTAGGTTTTGAAATTGTTGGAAAATTTAAAAAAGAGTTGAAAGTAAATAATAAGTATTATGATGAATTTGTTCTAGAGAAAATATTTTAGGGCAAGGCTTTTATTTCATTTAACATCGGGATTTAGAGAAGTTCGCCGTGGGCGAATTTGGATGAAGAAACCCGCAAGGTTTCGTAGTCGGTTAATGTCTAGTTTCGTCCGAATACTTTGAGGACTTAATTTTTAGTACAATGATGCCGAAGGCAAAAAATCAAAGTTTTTGAAATAATATTTTTTAGGGAGTCAATATATTAGAGAGACGCACGCTTTTTTTGATTCTTTTTTCTAAAAAGAAGATGGATGAAGTATCCATTATCTTCAAATTTAATCGAACTCTTCGAAAGATTTATAATATAGTTGTTCTAAGTTATAATTATGAGTCTATTTACAAAAGTAAAACTTAGAATTGTTGCATTAGTATCATTCATATTAACAATATTAACAGGATTCTTGGGGACACAACGTTCTATGATGGCTTATGGAACTCCTGAAATAATGGCAAGCAATCCAGACCCATTTGGAGCAGGAAAATTAATGATTGCTGCATTAGTATTTTTAGTCATTACAATTGCTACTTTTGTTTTATCCTTCTTCAGAAAGGAGTAATAAAATGGTTTTTTATATGTTGAATAAATTCAAGCAAAATTTATTTCTAAAGAGTTTTTTTATGCTTTATTCGGATTATAAAAAATTACCCCCTCCGAGATATATTTTATGGGATTGCACTAGAAGATGTAATTTAAATTGCATCCATTGTGGTGCATCAAAAGAAAAATATGAAGAAGAACTAAAAGAAATAGATGTTAAAAAATTAATCGATGAAATAGCGAAGATGGGGGTTAAAACTTTTGCAGTTACCGGTGGAGAACCTCTTACAAGAAAAGATTTATTGAGTATCTTAAAATATGCTTCTGATAAGGGATTAAAAACAGGAATAGCCACAAATGGTTTTTTGATTGATAAAGATAAAGCTACCAAAATCAAAAGTTCTAATGTGGATAGTATTCAAATTAGTTTAGATGGAACAAAGGACATTCATAATAAAATCAGAAGAAACAATAATAGTTATGATAGGGCAATTAATGCAATCAAATACTTAAATGAAGTGGGAATTCAAGATATTTCTGTTGCAACAACAATTAATCCTCTTAATCTAAAAAATTTAGAAGAACTAATGGAAACTTTGATTGACTTAAAAATTAAATCTTGGAGAATTTGTGTAGTTATGCCCATTGGGAGAGCAAACGAGGATAAAAATTTATATCTGTCTAAAGAGCAACTTAAACAGCTTTTTGAATTTATATTAAAAAATAAAAAAAGATTGCATATTGAGGTTGGAGAAAATTTAAATTTCTTGGGAGAATATGAAAAGAAAATTAGGGATTCACCTTTAATTTGTCCAGTTGGAATTAAGGCTTGTTGTATTGGTGTGGATGGAAATATAAGAGGTTGTCCAGAAATGCCAGACATTGAAAAATTTAGAGAAGGGAATATTAAAGAAAAATCCTTCTCAGAAATTTGGAATAAAGGATTTAAGAAATATCGAGATAGAGAAATTTTGAAGTTAGATAAAAAATGTGCAAATTGCAAGAATAAGAATGATTGTTTTGGCGGTTGTTGGGTTATGAGAGAAGGAAATCTTCAATGTATCCATGATTTGGTTTGACACTTCATCAAAAAATAATTTTGCGAAGCAAAACTAATTGTCCGGAGGACTAAGGAAATTCTCATATAAATCCAAAAACGAAGTTTTTGCTATTTAGTTTTCTTGAAAAGAAAACTGCACGCGTCTCCCCTATTTGGGAGATAAAAAATATTATTTACTATTTCTTTTTTATAACTTTAACTTGTAGGCATTCTCAAAAATTGAAACTAACATCAATCAAAAACATCAAAAGCCCATTAGATAATCTATAGTTTAAATTATTCAAAAATCTTTTTCAATAAACCTTTACACTTTTCACTAATTAAATTACAAATTCTTTCGCCAGGATGATAGACTGGAGGATAACTAACAAAATCCACTTTTTTATAATAAGGCATTGGTGCAAGTTCTTTATACTTTCCTGTTGCTTGACTTTTATCAATTCGTGTTCCGATTGTTGTTGGTCTATTATAGTATCTCATAATTAAATAGAAATTATTTAGTTTAAATGTTTTATTATAATTTGATATACAATCATAATACAATAAAGCGTATTAATTCTATATTTTCGTTAAGAGAAATCTTTTCCTTTTTTTGAATTGCTTTGATACTTCGCTTTGGAATACCAAAATCGAGTAATTTGCTAAATGTAGTTGGAATTACTTTTAAAATTTTTATCTTAATATTCCAATTTCTACCTGCATAAGATTTTGCTGAATAAATTTTTCCAACTTTATATTTTCCTATCTCATTTCCGATACGAATAGTACTATTTTTGGTTTTATTCATAAGAGCTTTTTTATATTGATGAGGGAAAAACATGTCTTCCATATTAGTTAATATCAATAAAGAATTATAAAGATTTGCAGAATGAAAAATTTAATAAAAACTCTGATTATCTTATATTATGAATAATTTTAAAAAATATTTAGATGAACTAAAAAAATTAAATCTCCCAAATAATAAATATGCTGTTTTTGGAAGTGGTCCTTTAGCAATTCATAAAATTAGGGATAGCGATGACATAGACATTGTAGTAAAAGAAGATTTATGGAACAAATTAATAAAAAAATATCCAAAAGAAAATGATAAATTAATTAAAATCGGCTCTGTGGAAATTTACAAAAATTGGTTACCTTGGTTTAAGGATGTAAATTTTTTAATTGACGATGCAGATATTTTTGAAAACATTAGATTTGTAAAACTAAAGTATGTTCTTGAGTGGAAAAAAGCATATGGAAGGGAAAAAGACAAAAGGGATGTTAAGTTAATTGAGAAGTATATCAATACAATAATTTAACCCTATACTTTAACGCAGTAATGTTTAAAAAATGATTATGACTTTATTTACTTATGTTAGTTAAATTAGATGACCCTGCAATGTTTTCAAAGGCGATTGAACTTATTTCGGAGTTAGTTACAGAAGTTAGATTAAAAGTTAATGAATTTGGTATGAGTATTACTGCAATGGATCCGGCTAATGTTTCTATGATTGGTTTTAAAATCCCAAAAAGTGCTTTTACACAGTTTGAAGTAGGTAAAGAAGAATTAGGCATTAATTTAGAGAATTTAAAAAAGGTTTTGAAGAGATGCGGTACAAAAAGCTCATTAATTTTAGAGAAACAAGAGAATATGTTAAACATTTTAATTCAAGATAGAATTAAAAGAAATTTTAGTTTAAGCTTAATTGAAATTGAAAGCGAAGATATTAATTTTAATGAAAAAACTTCAAGGATGGAATTTGTTTCAAGAGTTGAATTAAGTTCCGTGGATTTAATTGATTCTATTGAAGATTGTGCTGTTGTTTCTGATGCTTGTTCATTTATTATTGAAAATGGAAAATTTATTATTGAATCTAAAGGATTAAATTCTGCCAGAGCTGAATTTTCAGATGATTCTACAATTACTGGAGAAAATTGTAAATCAAGGTATAGTTTAGAATATTTATCAAAATTTGTTAAGGGTTCAAAACTTTGTGATAAAACAGTTTTGAATTTTTCTCAAGACCATCCTTTGAAAATGGATATTCGAGCGAATAATATTGAATTGAATTTTATCTTGGCTCCTAGAGTCGAGACCGAGGATTAGCACTAATTTAGCAATCTTTTGAAAATAATTCTCTTAAATTTGTGCTTGTCCGAGTAGAGGATTAGCACTAATTAGCAAATTTTGATTCTTTTTGGTTAAAATCTACGATTATAATTTCTTATGTAGCGATGCTACACTGCGAAATGAAATCTTAGCATTTTACCTCAAAAATAATTCAAAATTTTGAATTATAAAGATAATCAAAATGAAGAATCTTAAAAATTTATTTTGTCCTTATTACATTGCCTTGTTTAACATCCTTTAGACTTTTAACTAATTGCTGTAATAATCCTAAATCTATATTTGCTTGCATTTTTAATTTTTCATATTCATCCTTTGGGATTTTTACCATTTTCATATAGATGATAATAGTATTAACTTAAATAGCTTTTGATTTATCGTTTTTTAGAGATTGCTCACCAGCTTTTTTTCCTTAGAAAAATTTATCACTAATTTAGGCTTGCCCGAGTAGAGTTAGATATTCTTAAAAGAATTATTTTAAAAAGAGATTATTATATCCCTTTTTATGAAAGAAGTTAAACAACTTGAAAAAATTTTAGGACATTCATATGGAAAAATTCCAAAGATAAAAAAAAGAAATATTTGGAATATTTATCAAGATAAACTTCAAACAGAAAATTATGGATTAATAAAAGGATTTTTAGAAGGAATTTCTTATGCAATTGAACAAAGATTTGATAAGTCAAAAGCATTTTATAACCCTGCAACTCATACAATTTTTACCCCACAAAAAAATAATAAATTAGAAGAATATGCAATGTATCATGAATTAGGACATGGATATGTTAATCAAATTAATAAATCTTTTTTAAAAATTACTCAAGAATATTGCCAACAACAAAAAGAAATGCTTTACAATGATAAAGAAATTTCATTAGCACTGTTTGAAAAATATTTAATTTATTTATCCATTGACGAAGGTCTGGCAGATTATTTGACAATCCAAGCACAAAAATTAGATTTAAATGAAGGAAAAAGAAAGTTAGAAGAAGTTATCTGTTTTAAAGTGGAAAGTAATCTGTCTAATTCCCCTTTAATTGACAAAAAAACTCCAATTCCCCTCAATCATTCTTCAATTTCAAACTTAATGATGATTGGTAAATCTTTAATTATTATGAATGGGTTATTTAATGGATCAAATTTGTTAAATAAATTAAAATTATTAAATACCCTCAATGAATCATTAAAAAAATATCCCTATTTTTTGGGGCATTATTTTGTAAAAACAAGATTAAAAAATAAATCAGTTAATATTGGAGAAAAAGTTGATGAATTAATTATTAATCCCCCTCAAAATATTGATGATATGTTTAATGAAATTTATCTTAATTTGAAAAATAAAATTTAATTTGAAAAATATTTATAAATCTTGAAATTACATTTTTCTTATGAAAAATAAGTTTGATAATGACTTAGAGAGATTAATAGAAGTTTCAAAATCAACAATTCCCTCTCTAAAAGAATTAAGACTTTTTGGAAGTTATAATACTGATAAATGGAGAGAAAAATATTCAGATATTGATGTTATGGCTTTATTATTTGATGAAAATTTTAGTTTTAAAAAAGATAGAATTTATGGGGGTTATTTTATTTATGAAAGCCCTCAAAGAAAAAACTTGCGAGAAAGAATATCAAAAAATCTTTCAGAAGAATTTAACGAAAAATTAAGTCTTCATATTGTTACTCTTTCAGATATGACCAAACTTATTGGACTAAATGAAGGTCGCGGAGATATTGGGAGAAATATGTACAAGGGAAGATTGCTTTACAGAAATCAAAAAATGAATCCTTGTCAATTTTTGAAATATTATTACCAGAAATGGCGTGTTTTGAATGGATGATTTTATAAAAATTTAATTTAATTAATTCATATGGATTTTAATGAAATTTTTAATTATGTGAGTGAAGGGATAAAATGGGTTTCTTTAGGAGGAATTGTTTATTCAGGGGCGATTATTGGTTGTTATATTTATGATGGAACTTTATTTCATAAAAAAATTGAATCTTCAGAAGAATTAGAAAAAATTGTTAAAGAAGAAGCAAAAAAATTAGGATTGGATTCCACTAAAATAGATGCAAGATATAATTATGAAAATAAATACTTTGCACGAAAAAATGGGGATAGATATTATTTACATTTAGCAAATAGTTGGGAGGCAACAAGAAATACAGTAAGACATGAATTATATCATATTTTAAAAGATTGCAACAGAAAAAATACATTTTTTTATGAAAAATTTATTGCAGAACCAAGAGCAATATTATACGGTACATTTGGAATTAAAATTTGAAATATATGGCGATTCAAATAAAGCACTCCCCTCAAACAGATGCCATTCCTTAAAATAATAAATGGCATGATTTAAAAATAAAAAAATATTAATTAAAAAATGGTTGATGAAAATCAAATAAAAGAGTGGTTAAAACAAGGGATTATAAATAAAGAACAAGCTACTCAAATGCTCAAAGATTCTACTCCTAAAAAAAGTGAAAAAGAATCAAATGAATTTTTTTCAATTATTGCAATTATAGGAGCAGTTTTAATTTTTGTTGGAATTGCTTGGCTAATTGCATGGAATTGGAATAATATTCCCGACTTTGTAAAAGTTTTAATTTTAATTTCTTCAACAATTATAGCATTCACAATTGGAGTTGTTGCCAGAGAAAAAAATCATGAAGGTGTGGCAAGAGCTTTAATATTATTAGGGGCAGGTTTATATTTATTAAGTTTATTTTTAATCTCTCAAATTTATAATTTAGCAACAAACCTACAACATTATGCTTGGATTTTATTTTTGTCTTGGACTGTAATATACCTTACAGCATATTTTTTAGACTCTAAAGAAAATTTACTATTTTCAATTATTTTATTTTTTATCTGGGTCGTTATTCAATATGTAGTTGGTACTGAAAATCTTATTTATAATGAAGAAGGTTTAATTATTACTTTTATTTTAATTTTTTTAAGTGCAGGGAGTTTACTTTTTGGGTTATCCTCTTTACATCACTCAATTCAACACAAATTTACAAATATGTATCGATTTTGGACAGTATTTTACTTTTTAGTAGTTTTTTATATTTTAAGTTTTCAACAAATCTTACCTATAATAAGTGAATATACTTTTGAAAGTGGGGCTTTTACAGGATTTTTAATTTTCTTTGTGATTCTTTGCACAATTGGTTTTATTGTGGGAATATTATTTGCAACAAATAAAAATCCAAATTCATTAAAAGAAATTTTAAGTTTTATTGGAATAATTGTTGTTTTATTAATCATGATTTTTTCAACAAAATTTGGAGCAGGTTTAGTTGGAACATGTAATCCATTATATTGTTATAATATTGATAATGCTGCAAAATGTAATGATGTAAAGGAGGATTTATTCTGTGAATGGAAAAATAACTATTGTATGGAAGTTAGTTGTTATAATTATAATAATGAAATAGAATGTAACAATGTACAGGGGGATTTATCCTGTGAATGGAGAAGTAATTATTGTACAGAAACTAATTGTTATAATTATAATAATGAAACAGAATGTAATAATGCCCTTGAAAATTTATCCTGTGAATGGAGAGATAATTATTGCATAACAACTAAAAATTGGATAGCAACTAAAAAAGAAATTTCATTACAACAAAATTATGAAAGATGTGAATTATATAACAATCAAAAAGATAATTGTTTAAGTCAAGAAAATTGTGATTGGAATGCAGGACAAAATTATTATAAATCAAGTATTCCTCTAATAATTTGGTTTTTATGGATTGTAAATAATATTATTTTTATTGGATTTATTTTACTTATTATCTGGTATGGACAAAAAGTAGGTTCAGAAAACATAGTTAATTTGGGATTAGGTGTATTTATTCTTGATATTATTACAAGATATATTGGATTTTGGATGGATTTACAAGGTTATCTTGCATTTAGTCTTTTAGCAATAATTGGAGGGATTTTGTTAATCTTTGGAGCATGGTTTGTCCCAAAATTGAGAAGAAAATTATTAGAACAAACTCAACAAAAAGAAGATAATTTAATATGAAAAAAGAATATATAAGACTAATTGCAATAATTTTAATTATTTTATTCATTTTAATTTCATTTATTATTTATAATCAATTACCTTTACTAATCGGGAAAAAGATTATTTTAGCAACTAATCCTGTTGATCCTTTTGATCCATTTAGAGGACAATATATGAATATTAATTATGAAATTTCGACTCTTGAAAATACACAAAAGTTTGAAATAAATGAAAAAGTTTATGTTATTTTAAAAGAAGATGAAGAAGGAATTTTTAGAATGCAAGATTTATCCAGAAATAGACCTGATGAAGGATTTTTTATTCGAGGAGAAGTCAAAAGAGTTTATGGAGATACAATGAGTATTGAATATGGCATTGAACAGTATTTTTTCGAAAAGAGTGCAAAATTACCAACAATAAATATCACGATTGTAGCCAAAGTAGATAATTTTGGTCATGCTGTATTAAAAGAGATGTTATATAATGGTAAACCTCTAGAAATTGAATATAAAGAATTTGAAATTACTTCTTAATTAAAAAAGCTTAAAAACCCTTTATTTCTAATCTAATCATGGCAAAGATTCCAGAAGCACAAAATAGATTATTTAAGAACATGTTTGTATGTAAAAATTGTCAAAGTAAAATCAGATCTGATACTCAAAAAGTTCTTAAAGGCTTGACTAAATGTCGAAAATGCAGTAAAAAAGCATTCAGACCTTTAAAGAAGAAATAATTTTTCTTAATTTTATCATAATAAAAATAATTACATTTATAAGGTAAAAAAACTAATATAAAATATTAAAGAGGCAAAAAATGAGTTTTATTGTATATGATTTAGCATTCTTGGTAGCATTTTTAGTTTTTGCTTCAGTTTTTTTATATTTAAAGCGTGAAAATTTAAAGAAGGAAGGAGGATTATTATTATATAAGACTAGTTGGGGAATCAAGTTAATTGAATCAGTAGGGGATAAACATAAAAAATTATTGCACTTTATTAGTTATTTTTCACTTGGAACAGGATATATTTTAATGGTTTTAATTATGTTTTTGATTATCCAGACTGTTTATATTTATTTGACAACACCAATTATTCAGATATTTAAAGCTCCTCCAATTATGCCTTTAATTCCTTATTTCCCTCAGTTATTTGGTTTGCAAAGTTTTTTTCCTCCATTTTATTTTATATATTTTATATTAGCTATTGCTGTTGTTTTAACAGTTCATGAATTCTCTCACGGTATTTTTGCAAAGAGTTTTGGAATTAGAATCAAAAGCACTGGCTTTGCATTCTTAAAATGGTTCCCGGCATTATTTGGTGCTTTTGTTGAACAAGACGATAAACAGATGGTTAAAAAAAGTAAATTTGCCCAGATGAGTGTTTTATCTGCAGGGGTTTTTGCAAATCTTATTACTTCATTAGTTTTCTTGATAATTCTTGCAATATTTTTCTCTTATGCATTTGTTCCTTCAGGAATTTTATTTAATACTTATTCATATTCAATAGTTGACGCACAAACAATTAGTTCTATTAACGGTATTCCAATAAATGATATTTCATCACAAAATATCTTAAACTTAATAAATGAAGAAGGAATTAATAAGATTGTTACCGATGACGGTCAAGGTTATATTGCTGAGAAAAAATCTTTAGTTAATCAGGAAGGTTATTTTGTGTTATATAACGATGCTCCTGCAATTAATTCAGAATTAATTGGTGCAATTACTTCTATTAATAATGAAAAAATTGACAGCATTGAAAAATTAGGAAGTGTTATTGGAAGTTATCAACCTGGTGAAGAGGTTGTTATTAAGACTATGACTAGTGAAGGTGAAAAAGTTTATAATATTATTTTAGGAGAACATCCTGAAAAAGATGGACAAGCATGGTTAGGAATTGGATTTGTTGATCAGGACCAATCAACTTTTACAAGAAAAATTGTTTCAAAGTTTACATATAAAGATGCACATACTTATTATCAACCACGATTTGATGGAATAAGCATATTTATTCACGATTTATTATGGTGGATTTTTTTAATTAATTTACTTGTTGCTTTGATGAATATGATGCCTGTTGGTTTCTTAGACGGGGGTCAATTCTTTTACCTTACAGTTTTAGGAATTACTAAATCAGAGAAAATCGCCAGACAAACATTTAGTGCAATTACTTACTTTATTTTATTCTTGTTCTTGGTATTAATGATTAAGTGGGTTTTTGGAATTTTTTAGAATTGTCACTCTAGAATAATAACATTTAAAAAGATTGAATTTTTAAAAAAATTATGACACAAGATAATCCAAGACTAAATTGCGGTTATAAAGTTTATTTGGTTCCACAAGAAAAATTTGAAAGATTAAATGGAAACTTTGCAAGATTAGAAAATTGTTTTGTAAAAAATGATTGCCCACATCAAGAATATTTAGAGGGAAGATTTTATTGCTGTTCTAATGAGTTAAAGGAATTTTATAAAGAATAACATTTAAATTATATTTATTTTTTATGAGATAATGATGGAAAATTATAATCTTTTTGGAAATACAAAGATTCCTTGTTTTTTGCCTGATAAAAGAAATAGGCTTGAATTAATATTAAAAAATTTAAAAGAAAAACAAATACAATTTTATTTTAAAAAAAAGATAGAAAATAAAACAAATATTAATTATGAGGATAAGATATTAGATTTTATTGAAGGATTAGTTATACCTTATTTCCATGAAAAAGGATACTTGAATCTGGAGGTTCAACAATTCATTGGATTAATCGATGCAGTTTGCAATATTCAATGCCATAGCAAAAAAGAAGGTTTAATTAAAATAATGGTTTTACCTAAATTAGTTATTTCTTCAATTGAAGGGGGAGATTATTTTAAGAGTCCAGTAATTAAAGAACAATTTGAAAATAAAGATATCCCGGAGACCAAACCTTATTCTTCAGACAATAAACTTTCAGGATGGGGGCAGGGAAATCATGTTATATGCAGTACTTCAGATTGGATATATGTAGATACAAAAAAAGGGGAGTTAAATTTGGGATATTTAATTGATGAGAGATTTAGGAAGTTTTAAAATATAATTCTGGTAATGAGTTATTATGATCCCAAAAGAAGTTAAGAAAATTTTGAAGCGACAACATTATGAAATTGTCGGTAAGCATTCAGCAGTTCAAACTTGCAGATGGACAAAAAAGTCTCTTAAAGATGAGGGTGTTTGCTATAAAGAACAATTTTATGGGATTAAGTCTCATCTTTGTTGCCAGATGACTCCTGCTGTTATGTGGTGCCCTAATAAGTGCATTCATTGCTGGAGAGCTATTGAAATGACTTTGGGAAGTGAGCTAGAAGGAGATATTGATTCACCAATAGAAATTATTGATGGTTGTATTATCGCTCAACAAAAACTTCTTACAGGTTTTAATATTGATTCAAATAGTTCTAAAAAACAATTAAGTCGGGCAAATCAAAAAAAGTTAAGCGAAGCACAAGAACCAATGCAGTTTGCAATTTCTCTTTCCGGCGAACCTACGGTTTACAAACATCTTGGGGGGATTATTGAAGAGTTAAGAAAACGTGGCAAAACTAGTTTTTTAGTTACTAATGGTCTTTATCCTGAAAAACTTCAAGAGTTAAAAGATAAAAAGCAGTTACCTACTCAATTATATATTTCTGTTAATACTTCTAATAAAGAGTTGTTTAAGCGTTTTCATAGGAGTTCTAAAGAGGATGGTTGGGAAAGGCTTATGAAAAGTTTAGAGATTATGTCTACTCTTAAGAATACAAGGACAGTTTTTAGAATGAATCTTGTTAGGGGTTTGAATATGAATACTGAGTTTGTTAAGGAATATGCTGAGTTAATTAAAAAAGCTAATCCGATGTTTGTGGAAATTAAGGGTTTTATGAGCGTTGGCTTTGCTCGTGATAGGCTGGGTTATGATAAAATGCCTACGCATAAGGAAATAAAAGATTTTGCAAAATTATTAGTTAATGAATTAAATAATGGCATGAAGATATTAGATGAAAAAGTTGTGTCGAGAGTTTTAGTTTTGGGTAAGGATAAGAATATATTAAAAATTCCTCAGGGGTATTTATAAAATGAATAAAGCAATAAAAAAAGTAGCATTAATTAGTACTTTAGGAATAACATTAAATGTTATGCATATTGGTGGAATGATTATGACTTCAACTAATTCAATGATTAATTCTCCAAAAATTACCACGCAAAGTCAACTTGAAAGATTAGTCGAGGAAAGAAGGAAACTTATTGATCCAAATAATAATTATAAGATAATTTCAGAATTGGTATCTTACAACAGGGGTGTATCGGGAATATTAAAAGATGGAACAGGTTATGGAATATTAATCGGTGGAGATTTTGCAAATGTTAGTGTTTTAGATCACGAATTATATCATATTTTAGATAATCATTATGATAATTTTCCTAAAACAAAAGTTGGAGAAACATTAAAATATCTTTATTGGGCTGAACCTCAGGCAATTATTTATCAAGCTTTTGGTGTTAAATTGTAAATCGTGCGAAATCGGAGTTGAGGGATGGTTCCGACGACTATTTAATTTTGAAAAATTGCCCATTTTGTGTTTCTTTGTAAAAGAAGTTATTAACTTGATAGGGGTAACAGATGAAAAGATTTAAATAGTTTAATTTCATATAAAAACTATTCAATAAAATCACACTTTAAAAAGTGAAAGAGTAAAATATAATGACAAAAAGTATTGAAACACTAATGGAAAAATTGAAAGTACTTGTAGGTAAGCAACTTTCAGAAAAGCAAATGAGAGGAGCTTTGCCAGTTCAAGAAGCAGATAGAACTATTGTTCTTAGTTTAGATAAACCAGAAAATGTTGATGTCTTAAAAAAATTAGAAAATGGAGAATATTTAAGATTTAAACAAAATTTTGAATTTATGAGAACTCCAGATATTTCTTATGGATGGGAGATTGTTCATACTGGTTACTACCCTACTAAAACTATAAGAATTCTTTATGATACAGAAGGTAAACTTAAAGAAAAATCAGTTTCAAATATAGATAATATTTATCTTATAGAAGATTCCATTACGAAAGTTTTCGAACCGCATGGAAGTTGGTGTGGAAAAAGAAAGAAAAATTAGTTTTATTTTAATTTTAGTTCTCAATGTAAGCCACAATCTATCTAAGGATTAGAAACTTTTCTTCAATTAAAATTTAAGCCAATCCAAGCAACAAAATATTTATAAATATAGGCAACTATAGTTTACTATGGCGACTACAATACAAATAAGTCCGAATCTTCAAAATGAACTTAATAATCTTAAATTATTTTCAAGAGAGACATATGAAGAAGTTATTTGGAATTTAATTGAAGATCGGGAAGAAATATCTAAAGATACCAAAGAAAGCATTTCAGTTGCAAGAGAACAAATAAAACGTGGAGAGGTTTTTACTCTTGAAGAAGTTAAAAAAGAGCTGGGTCTTTAAATGTATGAGATTATTTTTTCTAAAGAAGCAAAAGAGCAATTAAAAAAATTAGATCAAAATATTCAGGAAAGAATTTTACAAGGGATTGAGAAATTAAGGATTAAACCAGAGAGATGTTTAAAAAAATTAGTAGGAGATCCTGGATTTCGATTAAGAGTTGGAGACTATAGAGTAATTGTTGATATAAATAGAAATTTAGTTCAAGTTCTTGTGATTAGTGTTGGACATAGAAAAAATATTTATAAAAAATAAAGTTAAATTAAAGAAGTAAATATTTTTATATTCAAAATCTGTTTATTCAATATGATTTATAAAAATAAAAGAAGATTGATTCTTGGAATTTCTTTATTTTTGTTATTAGTCTTTTATTTATTCAAGAATTTATCAGAAGATATCAGAGTTTTTGGATTTATTTTTGGTATGGTGATTTTTTATTTAGTTGATCATATGTTTAAAATTGAATTTAGATTAAGACATTATTATTACATGATGATTATTTTAGCTTTTGGTATTTTGCTTTCACCAATTTATTTTTTCTATTCGTCATATGATAAGATTCTTCACTTTTGTCTGCCGATTTTAAGTTGTTTTTTGATTTATTATATTGTTGATAAAAAAAATTTGTCAATTCAATGGAAATTATGGATTACTTTTTTGTTTATTACTTCGTTTTTAATGTTTCATGAAATTGGTGAATATTTAATTGATCAATTCTGGGATTTGAAACTTCAGGGGGTTTATGTTTGGAATATTGAGGGGGTTGAGAAGTTTGATTTGATTCAGTCTAAAATTGATGATACGATGATGGATTTAATTTTTGGTTCTTTTGGAGCTTTGACTTTTATTTTGGGAAAAATTGGAAAAACTTTTTATCAGAATAAGTTTGGAAAGAAATGAAAAGGAAATAAACAGATTAAAAAAAAAAGATGACTAAATTGGCAGAATTATCAGTTTTGGGAATTTATGCTCCGTTACATTTTTTTGAATATTATCATGATGATGGATATGTTGATTCTATTGAAGACCATTTTTTTATGTTAGTTGAAAAGTATGGTCAGGAGCATCAAGTTAGTCGCGATAAAATTAGAAAAACTTTAGGGGGATATTTACATTATGAGGGGATGTTTTTTAGCCATCATCATATTTATTATAAGAGGGTTAATGAACCGGACATTTTTTTTATTAGGGGGCATGAGGAAACGCATTTTTTGGAACGGATTTTGAAATTAAATTTATTGGAAGATAAACTTAAACCTTTTACTAATCGGGCAATTGATTTTGGAGAGGTTATTGATTCAGAATCAAGATGCAATATTGGTGGGGTTTATGCATTAATTAAGAATAATGTTCCTATCAAAGAGGTTTTTGAGATTATTAAATCAAGATCTCAACAGAATTTGCTTAAGAATTATTTAGAAAAATATGGGTTGATATAATTTTTAAAAAAAGAAAAAACCATTAACAACTAAAAATGGTATAAGTAATGCAAAAGTAAAATTTCCTAAGATTATAATTAAATTCGCTTTTTTAGGGGGATATTTTATTGTTGCAAGAAATAAAATTAAAACATCATTAGGAAACGGAGTTAAACCAAGATAAAGATAGGCAACAATTGGAGTCGTTTTTACAAGCAATTTTCTTTCTTTAAAATGATATGCGAAATCTTCTACTTTTTTATTCCATTTTCCTTTAACTAATGCTCTTCCTTTTGAACCTACATAAAACATTAACATATCCCCAAGTGCCAGGCTTGTTCCTGCGATTAATCCTAAATACAGAGGATTTATTCCTCCTGCTGAAAGAGTAATTAAAAGACTTATAAATGAAATAGAACCTCCGGCAGAAAATCCTCCAAAGAAAGAAACGATAAATATCAGGATATATCCGTTACGAATACCAATTTTATTTACGATCTTTTCAGGACTTAAAAAATAAAATGTGGTAATAAGAGTTGCTAAAAAAAGAATTAATATTAAAAAGAAAATTATTTTTTTATAATGTTTTTTTATCATTTTTAAACTCCTTTATTATAAATGATTTTTGGGATTTAAATTCTCTTCTAAATGGATAATAAAAATATTTTAATTTAAAGGTCTAAATATTTTAATAGTTTTTGAAACCAATTAGTGGGTTCTCTTTTTTCCCATAGAGTATTTCGACTCCAAAATTCAGGATCAATAAAATGAATTTTTTGATCTTTATCTACCATTACATTTGAAGGAGAATTATCTTTCAAATCAAGTTGTCTTTCAAATTTTTCTGAATCTTTTTTCCAATGTTGAGTAATTTCTTTGCATGCAGGTGAATTCGGTCCAACTTTTGAACAATAACTTGCAAGGGTCATTCCGTCAATTTTTTCCATGACTATTGCTTCCTGAAATTTTCTTTTTGAGACATCATAAATGTTATACATACCTAAAGGGGGTAGAATTTTTATTCCCATATTATAAACTTGTTTATGTATTCGATACTCATCTTCTAAGTTTTTAATATCCTTAGTTCTTTGAGTCTGATAGTTACCAATTTTTGCTATCAGATTATTATTTGGAGAACAAATTGGAGCAAGGTTTGGCAAATTAGTATTCCTTGAACAAAAAAATTTATCTCCTCGGATTACATATTTAAATGGCAAATCTAAATTTGCTTTACTGGTATCTCCTAAAAATTCTATTTCTTCTAATGTTAATTCTTCTTCTCTTACAAGTTTTCGGTATAGGTCTTTTTTATTCATATTTTTACCATATTCCCCATTTTTCAAAATCTATAAAATAGATTCTTCCGGTTTTATCTTCAATAATTATATTACTTGGATGAACATCATTTAATATAAATTTTTCCCCCAATTTTCGTTCATATGCTTTAATTGTTTTTTCTATTCTTGAGAAGTTTTTTGAATCTTTAAATTTATCCGAAGTTTTTCCTTCAATTTTTTCCATAACAATTGCTATTTTAAATTTTCTCTTGGATAAATCATAAACATTATATAAACCAAATATTTGCGGGACATTTGCTTTGATATTACAACTTTCATCATAAACTTGCAAATGAATCTGTGATTCATCCTGTAAAAAATCAAAAAGATCCGAAGAGTGATAACATTTAAAATTTTCTAATTTTGCTACAAGATTTCTTTTTGAAGAACAAATAGGGGCAATATTTTTTAATGTTTCAGAATAAAGTTCAGAACCTAAAAATTTATCTCCTCGAATTACATATTTAAATGGCAAATCTAAATTTGCTTTGCTGGTATCTCCTAAGGTCATAGCTTCTTCTTTAGTTAATTCTTCTTCTCTTACAAGTTTTCTATATAGGTCTTTTTTGTTCATATTTTTGAGAAATCTGTTTTTATTTTTAAATCTTTCTAATTGTATTTACTTAGTAAGAGTAACAATTGGAGGAAAGATTGAGAGGAAAGATTTGGAGTGGAAATGAAATTATATTGCCTATGGCAATAAAATCCATATAATCTTTGTTCTATCGTCATTTCTATTTAATCTCCTAGTTCTGTTATCATCTTTTTATTTCTTTCAAAGACTTTATTGTCAATTATTCCAAAAACTCCTTGTAGTTCGTCTTTAAACTGCTTAGAGTTAATTTTGTTTAATGCTTTTGACAATCTATCTTTCAAATCATACCTCTCAGAGACTTCTCTCTTCACGATTTTCTTATTTTTTATGGAATTAATCAAAAGGAATATATCCCTAATATCTGTTTGTCTGCAACTAATCAGCTTCATTGTTAATAAGGCATCAGCATTTATTATTCTTATTTTGAGCTGTTCACTTATAGTTTTACCTTGCAGATTTCTTAAAGAAGAATTATCAAAGATCCAATCAGCAGAAAATTTAACTTTTGTTTGTCTATCAAGGATTTCCCATATAAGAATATCCATACTTACCTTAAAGTTCTTATCCAGTTCCTTTTCATATCTCTCAAAGTTGCCATCATAAGGGACTTCATCAGAATAATTCTTTTCTTTGCGATATCCTAATTCAAGAAGAGCCTCTTCAATCTTTTCCAGTTCTTTTCTGTCTTTTATTACAATATCACAATCAACAGAGAATCGAGGTAATGTATAAGCATTTACTGCATATCCACCAATAACGACAAAGTTGCTCTTTTTTATCTTCTTTAATGTCTCGAATATCTCTTTTTCTCTAAGCTGTAAGTTTTCCATAGTCTGAAGTTTTACTCTTAAAACGAAGAATTGAAAAATCTTATTTTTCATATTTCTTCTTTATATAGTTATAAGGATAGGCATAAAAACTATTCGCTTTTGCTATTTTTTCAGTCTCTTTTAATGTTTCAACTTTAATTTCATCCTTTTCATCAAAGTTTAATTTCTCAACGGGATCCAATATAACAAACTCTCCAATTGTTGAGCCCGCCTTTATATAATTAGGAACCCTATAACTACTAAAAAAATTTTTCCAATATCTCAAATCCTTCTTTAATATCTTAATATAATAGGGTGATTTTTCTCTTCCTCTTTGTATATATGAATAATCAGACCAAATCTCAACAGCAGATAATCCAGTAAAAGCGTAGGGTTTCTTAGATTTTTTGATTATTTGAGGAACTTTAAAATCTAATAACCCCTTAAATATCATTTCAGGATTTATACACTTGTAAGAAACAGTGGAAGCTTTCTTTATCCAACCGTTATTTAACAATAAAGAAAAGATTTTCTTCTTCATACTTTGTCCAACTATCCAATCTAAGTCTGACTGAGTAAATTCCTCTTGCAAGCCATGCTTTGAAAAAAACAAAGCATAAGCTCTTAATCCATAGTTTGGTATCTCATTATACATAGTTACCTAATAGGTAACCAGTTATTTAAAGCTTGCTATTCTTGAATTTAACCCGTGAGATTCGGTGGAAAAAGAAAATTATATTCCGAAGGAATATAATATAAAACGCCTCCACCCAACTCACAATTTCGCACGAAGTAATTTGGATTATACTACCACGAAATTGTTCGGAATCAAAATATTATACAATAAGAATCTAGTCCAATATCGAAGGAGAATAAAAGGGGTTTTTCTAAACCCCTTAAATACGCCCCCACCCCGTCCTAAAAAATTCTCTTAGAATTTTTGGGAACATTCAAAAGACGTTACTTTTGAAGTAATCGAACGGGTAACACATATACGATTCTGAAGAATTAAATTATATTCCTTCGGAATATAATATAAAACGCCCCCACCCTTGCTCACAATCTCGCACGAAACTTTTCTTTTTAATACTTGAATTCTTTCTTGAAAAAATAAGTTTCTACCACGAAATTGTTCGGAATCGAATTCGGGGATGATAGAATAAATTTTGAGTTTAACCAGTGAGATTTGGGGTGGAAATAAAATTATATTCCTTCGGAATATAATATAAAAACGCCCCCACCCCGAATCGAACGGGGATGCCCGTGAAGGCCTCGGTCTCAAGCCGAGTGCAATACCATTATGCGATGGAGGCTTATTGTTTTTTTTGCACGAGTAGAGTGCAATACCATTATCCGAATGGATAACCTTATCCTGAGCGAACCTAAGAATTTTTAAATTCTTTGAGTGCGATGGAGGCTTATTGTTTTTTTTGCACGAGTAGAGTGCAATACCATTATCCGAATGGATAACCTTATCCTGAGCGAACCTAAGAATTTTTAAATTCTTTGAGTGCGATGGAGGCTTTATAATAAAAGATTATGATTATTTAGTTTTAAAGATTTCGATTCATCAAAAATTACTTTTTATAAAAATTTTAACGCTAGGTTTTTATATAAAAAAGATTTCTATTAAAATAAAATGGTGAAAGAAGATAAAACAATTTATTATGATGATGAGAAAAAAATTAAAGCATTAATTGAAATTTTACAAAAATATAATTTTAATGAATTAAAAAAAGTACAACATTATTATGATTCAATTTTAGAAAAAGATACTGATGAAAAAATACTGCTAAGACATTTTAATGAGTTTAAGAAAATAAAACTAATAAGTTTTAGAGAAAGAGTAAATAAAAAGAGCAATTATGATATTTATTATGAATTAGATGATGGGACATACATCGTTTATGCAATAGACATACACAATTCACCACCAATTTTAATTAATGCATTTCCAGTTAAAAAGAATTTAAAAAAATTTGTAAAATGTATTTTTAAAAGATATAAAAGATTTATGCTTTAATATAATCTCGTGGTAAAGTAGCAAGAGGAACTCTAATCTGTCCTTCTTTTGTGATTAAATTTGAATGAATCATAAAACCAATAAAAATAAAATCTCTTTTTGGTTCAATAATTATTTCAGCAGATTGGATATTTTCTAATGTTTTTGAATTTATACCCATTTCATCCAAATATTCTGAAGCACTAAAAACTTCTATTGCGACGATTTTACCACTTCCAGTTAAACTAATTGTAAAATCATCAAACATAAAATTATGCTTAATTTTTTCATTTTCTTGTTTCTGAGAGATCAATAATTGATCATAATCTTTATCATAATAGATTTTTGTTTTAACATCCATATCAATTACCTATAGAGATATTTAGAGATGATTATTTAAAAATTCTCTGTTTTAAGTCAAAAAAACACAGAAATCCCCAAGAATTATTAACAAAATATCTTTATAAAAATTCAATTAGATTGTTCTTTTTTCTTAAATAAACCTTTAAATGATTTCCAAAAAGATTTTTTTGGTTCAATAGATGTATTTTCTCCTTCATCAACTACTTCATATTTGATTTCAGGTTTATCATTTGAAACATGACTAGTTTTTTCCATTTCTTTAGTTGCTTTTCTCAATGCTTCATCAATCATAAATTTTTGATATCCTTGAGCAACTAAAGTATACTTTAAATCTCTAGGATTATAACCTTTTTTCAGGTTTTTTATGAAATATTCTACAAGATCTTCTCTCATAAAATTATTATATTATAATTGAGTTTAAAAAACTATTTGTTCTGGACTATCTAATTAAAATAGGCTTTTGTTCTTCATAAAAATTAATTGCCTGATTAAGTCTGGACTTTGATTCTGCATAAAGAGTTAAAATTTTATCACCTTTATCGACTTTATCTCTAAGATGGACATACAAATAAATTCCTGCAAATTTGTCACTTGGGCAACCTGCAACCTTCGCTAAACTGCTTATTTTTTTATTTTCAATCAATTTTATCTTTCCGGATTTATATGCATGGATATCTTTTGTAAATATTGGTTTATCACCATTTTTCAATCTATTTAAATCACCTTCCTGAGCTTTAATTATCTCTTTAAACTTCTTTAACGCTTTTCCGGAATCAATAATTTCCTTTGCCAAAGCTATTCCATTTCCTTCTTTAGCTTTACCAGTCATTTCTAAAAGTTCACCTGCTAAAAATAATGATTTTTTTTCTAAATCAACAGGTCCTTGTTTTTTTGGGTCTAATATTTGGATAATGTCTTTTAATTCTAAAATTGGTCCTATACCATTACCAATAGGCTCATCGCCATTTGTTAAAACACATTTTAATTTTTTATGGAAGTGTTTGCCTAAGTATTCAAATTTTTTCTTTAATATATATCCACGAATTTTACTTACTTTGGCATGTTTTCCATAAGGAATATCAATCAGGATATATTTACTTCCAAACGCGAGTTTTTTTGCGAGAATAGAAGCTAATAATTGAGCTTCAGGATCAATTTTCAAATCTTTTTCAACTTTAATTATTTTTGAATCTGCGGGAACCATTCCAAGTGAACCACCCCAGATTAAACAAGCACCTGTTTTTTGAATTATTTTTTTTACTTCTTTAAAATTAAAATCGACTCTTGCAATTGATTCTATTACATCTGCAGTACCAGCAGCACTGGTAATTGCTCTTGATGAACTTTTAGGGATTATCAGACCTGCTGCTGCACAAATTGAAACAACTATTGGGGTTGTTCTATTACCGGGGATTCCTCCAATACAATGCTTATCAACAACAAATTTACTTCTTAATTTTAAACGATTGCCTGTTCCGGAGATTGCTTCGATTAATGAGATAGTTTCTTTAAGATTCATTCGATGTTGATACATTCCTGAAACAAATAAAGCTAGTTCACTATCAGTTAAAGAATTATTAACTACATCGGCAATAATTGCATGAATTTCAGATTTTGAAAGTTTTCCTCCGTTCATTTTCTTTTTAATAAAATCAAAGCTTTTAGGAGGACTTGCTAAACTTACATCTATTTTTTGACCTATACGTAATTTAAGACGTTGTTTAATTTCAGAAGAAGTTGCAACTTCATCTTCTTTGACTAATTTATCAGTTAAATCAATGATTGTTACTAATGTTTTAGGATGTCTAGATAAAGTTTTAATTTGAATTCTATCCTGAAGTTGCACACCTATTTTTTCTGCAGTTTTATGATTTAGCATTGCAACAGGCAACCCTGCGGACCATCTCAAAAGTTTTACTTTTAATTTCATTTTCTCACCTTTTTAATTTATAAATTAAAATTCTTTTTATAGTTTTCTTAAAATTAAGCTTGCTGGATAAAAATTCCAGAAGTCTTTCTATTTCTATAAATTTCAAGAATAATTAATAGATAAGATAAAATCAAAGGTCCTAAAATAAACCCTAAAATTCCAAATAAGAATGCACCACCAACCATTCCAATTAAAACGATTGATGAATGCAAATGGGTTTTCTTTGATACTATCATAGGTCTTAAGAAATTATCAATTGTCGAAGCGATTAAACCAAATACGGTTATTCCAAGAGCAGATGTAGCATCTCCGGTTATATAAAGATAAATAACCACTGGAACCCAAATAATTACTGGCCCAAGAAGAGGCATTATACTTGCAATACAAGCAAATAATGTTAAGAATAAAGCGTTAGGAACTTGGAAAATAAAAAAACCAATACCTACCAATAGCCCTTGTAAAAATCCGATTATAACTTGCCCATAAAGAACCGAAGAGGTAATATCTTTTGAATATTTGAATAATTTTGTTTCAACTTCTTTAGAGAAAGGCAAAAGACTTTTAATATAATCAGCTAATTCTTCTTTATCTCGTAAAATAAAAAAGAATGAAAATATTACTACAACAAATTGTAAGAATAATGTGGGAAAATCGATAATTAACTGTGAGAAAAAATTTGTTAAGTAATTAGCCATACGTGAAACAAATGATTTAATGATTGAACCAATTTCTTCTGAAAATTGATCTGAAGCAAATAAAGAAGGAAAGATTTTTTTTAATGGAGCTATAAAATCCATTTGCTGTGAAGCTAAGTAAACTTTGACAGACTGATCAATAAATATTGGGGCAAGAAACCAGAAAGGTAAAACAATTAAGGAGATTAATAAAATACAAATTAAAAATGCTGAAATATTTTTTAATTTTGTAACTTTGTAAAGCCATTCATATACCGGACTAAACACAAATGCTAAAATTAAAGCGACGATTATCGAGATTAATATTGGTTTAATTAATAAAAAAGATAAAACTAATAATCCCAAAACAATTACTGTCGCCATTACTTTTCGAAGATATATATCGTCCATTTTATTACTTAAAAGTAAGTTTAAATTTAAAAATCCTTCTATTAAATAACTTTTTTAGAAAGGTATAAGATTTCTCTAATATTTCTTTTGAACCACTGAATATTTAAAAAATTAAAAACTATTAATTCAAAAGAAACATATAGTGAAATCTTTTAGAAAAAAATCAAATTTCCCTAATATTTCTTTTGAAACGGGAATATTTGAAAAACTGAAAAATTGACAATCAAAAGAAACATAAAGAGAAATAAGATTTCTCTAATATTTCTTTTGAACCACGAATAATTAAAAACTTAAAAACTGACAATCAAAAGAAACATACAGTGAAATCTTTTAGAAAAAAATCAAATTTCTCTAATATTTCTTTTGAACCCCGAATATTTGAAAAACTTAAAAACCATCAATCAAAAGAAACATAAAGAAAAATTTTTTACAAAATATCCAAATTTTTCTAATATTTCTTTTGAAACGGGAATATTTGAAAATAGTAATTCAAAAGAAACATATAAAAAGGTGTGGCACATTATAAATAGTTATAAACTTTTTGACAAATTATTTTAATTTTGGATAAAAAATGGAAGATATCATTCAGGAAAAAATTAGTGCAGATCATTTATTATATGTTAGCTTAAAATATACTAAAACATGTGATGTTATTATTAATTTAATTTTTAGATGGAGACGTATGATTGATGTGAGTATTGATGCATTACTTGAAAAAGCTCATGAAAAGAAAAAGATTTCTGAAGTTTCAACAAATCCCGTCGGGAAAATTGAACAGATAAAAAAATTATTCAAGGATGATAAGAACTTTTTAGAAGTTATTGAGATGTATGAAATGTTTAAAAAAATTGATGAGTTACGAAAAGAAAGAATCGGGGAATTTAGAAAAAATGTTGCTTTGAGGGTGATGTATCGTGGCAAAGAGATTAATATTAATTTAGAGCAATTAAAGATTTATGCTGACAATCTCGAAAAGTTTATAAGTACGACTAAACAATTTCTTTTATCAAAGTGAGAAGGTTTATCTTCTTTATAGTTTAAGAATTTCTTAAACAAATTTAAGATCAATTGGTAAAAGAAAAATGTCAAAAATTATTGTTATAACCTCCGGAAAAGGGGGCGTAGGTAAGACTACCACTTCTATTAATTTGGGTGCAGCGATTAATTATTTTGGGGAAGATGTTTTGATTATTGATGGTAATCTGACAACGCCAAATGTGGGTCTTCATTTAAATTCTCCGGAAGTTCCAATCAATCTTAATCATGTTTTAGCTAATAAGGCAGAAGTTTTTGAGGCAATTTATGAGCATGAATCCGGGCTTAAGATTTTGCCGGCTTCTTTATCAGTTAAAGAGTTGACACAAATTAAACCTGAAATAATTAAGAATTTTAAAAAAGAGTTCAAAAAGATGTCTAATTATATTATTGTTGATTGCGCAGCGGGATTAGGTCATGAAGCTACAGCAGTTATCGAATTAGCAGATGAGTTAATTGTTGTTACAAATCCTGAAGTTCCTGCAATTACTGATGCTTTAAAGACTATTAAACTTGCTGAGCATTTAAATATCCCCGTTATGGGTGTGATTATTACCCGGGTTAAAAAAAATAGAATTGAAATGCAACCAGATACAGTTAAAGAAATGCTTGAAACTCCGATTTTAGGGATGATTCCGGAAGATTTGGCTGTTGCTCAATCTTTAAATTATAAAGATGCGGTTATTCATGCTTTTCCAAAAAGTAATGCGTCAAGAGCTTACAAAGAAATTGCAGCTCAGATTATTGGTGCACATTATGATTCAAACAAAGATAAAGAGAAGATGCACAGAATTATTCTTAGACGACTTGGTTTGATTAGGTGATTAAGATTTGAGGAGATGATTATTCTAAAAAAATTTTATTTGTAAATTATCTGCCACAATCCATTCAATTTCATCTAGATTAAACCCTTATTGATTAGCCATCTTTCATAACCCTCAGATTCTTTGATATTTTCCTTCCCCAGTGAAGTTCAATATTTTATTATCTCTAAGAATTTGTAATTGTTGCCGAATTTTTGCTTGAATATTATGATTATTGGGGTGCAATTCTCTTAAATAATTTTCATATTTGTAAATATCTTTTAATTCAAAATTATAATCTAATTCTTCAATACATTTTAAAACATCACTAGTCCAACCCTTAAATTCTGGTCTTTTTGAGTTCATAAAAAACATTTTTTTCCAGATAGCATTTACCTTAAATTTATCGATAATCTTTTCATTCTGAATTAAGTTAATTCTTCCTTCATTTGGTAATCTTTTCAAAAGAAAATTACATCCAACCCAACCATTTGTTCTTCCTTTTGGATAAGAGATATTTTTTCTTTCAATCATAGAGGTATTTATGAAAAATTTAGGGATTAAAATTAAATTTTTAACTACCCAATCATTATTTTGATAATTCATTAAAAAGAAATTGGGGGAGTTATTTGTTGAAATTATATTTATCATTGTTTTGTAATCTCCATCAATGATTTTATTTTTAAATTCCTTTTTAGAAGCTTTTAATTGAAATTCATTTTTACATTTTTCACAAAAAAAATCACTTCCTTTTTGATTATTTGGAAAATTTTTTACTTTTTCATTTAAACAACATGGGCAATACATTTCACGATTAAACCAATCTTCAGTTAAGACTCTTGTAATTTGTGAAGAACGCTTATAATTTTGCAAAACCTCTTTTTGATACATCTCTAAATTCATAGAAAGATAAAATTGTTGATACTTATAAATTATTTTAAAAATTATTCCCTTTTTATCTCCTCTAAAATTTCGTCCTGCTTTTTTCTTGAATTATAAGTTTTTCCAAAACTTACTAAAATTGTGTTAACTTTGCTCCAATCTTTTTTAGAAAAAAGATTTTCAAGGTCTTCTTCTATTTTGTGAGAATTTTTATTTTTTGTCCAGCCTAATTTTTGTGAGATATATGAAACATGTGTATCAACACCGATGGCATTCTTGCCTTTTTGACTTAAATAAACATTCGCTGTTTTTCTTCCAATTCCAGGAAGCAGGATTAATTCCTCGATTTTATCAGGGATTTTAGAGTTATAATCTTTCACTAAAATTTTTGATAGATTCAAAATATTTTTAGATTTATTTTTATAAAAATTTACAGGACGAATTATTTTTTCAATCTCATTTAATTTTGCTAATGAAAGTTTTTTTGTATCAGGATAGTTTTTGAATAATTCCTGACAAATTTTAATTGTCGTCTCATCTCTTGTTCTTGCTGAAAGTAAAATCGCGATTAAAGTTTGAAAATCATTTTGCCAGCCTTGTGAAGCTAAACGCATAAAGGAAGATTTAGTTTCTAAAAATTTTAATTGTTTTAATGCAGTTTTTTGATTCATGTTAAAATTAACTTACTTTACTACCAACCTCAATATCTTTTTCAGGAGAAATTAAAATGACTTTTGAATGCTCCTCGTTTGATGCTGCAAGTAGCATACCTTGGCTGGTAATTCCTCGCATAATTCGTGGAGCAAGATTTACTACAACTATTACTTTTTTATTTAATAATTCATCTTTAGAATAATATTCTTTTATCCCTGCACAAATTGTTCTTTTTTCTTCTCCTAAATCAACAGTTAATTTGTAAAGTTTATCTGCATTAGGTATATCTTCGGCATCGATTATCTGTCCGACTTTTAATTGCACTTTTACAAAATCATCGTAAGTTATTATTCCGTCTGTCATCTTTAACCAAACATCCTTTCAAGGAAAGATTTTTTCTTTCTTATTGTTAATTGATAGATGTTATCTCTGTCTTTAAAATTTTCGTTTATCCTTGAATCATTTGAAAAAACATAAGATAAAATAGTTTCATATCCTTCCTGATGAATTAAGTTTCTTATTGAACTTAATGCTTTTACTAAATCTTTTCCGGTTAATGATCCTCCTTCAATAGTCTCAACAACTTCATCTAATCCTTCATTAAGAAGATTTCTCAAATTGTTTAGATACTTTCGAGAGTCATTTTTTGTTATTCTTCTTATATCCAGATATTTTACTCTATCGCTATCACTTAATTGAAAATAATTTTCCGGGTCAAATAAATCTGCAATATTATTCTTATTTTTCATTTAAATTTCTCCATTATTTACTAATTTAATAAAATGCTCAAAACTTCTGTCGTATGTTTTTTCGGCATCTTTTGTAAAGCAACAAGCAGGCAATTGTCTTTTGATTAAATGGCTCTTTAAACAATCACAACATTTACCTTTTTTACTGCAACCTTTATAAGTGCAAGGACAGTTTGAAATATTTTCTTTTATTTTACAATCCATCTTAAGATTAAAAGAAAATTATCAATTATAAATTTAATTGTTTAATTTATGAGAGATTATTCTGCAAAAATTAAAATGAATTTCACTTAATGTATTTGCTAAAATATCATTAATAAAAAATTGTCTTTCAAAATAACCCCTAAGTTCTTCTACTCTTTTTTCACTAAGTAAATTATCTTTCCAATCCATTGAAGGCAAAGACTTGAGTTCTGAAATTGTATATTGCTCATTAAATATACTAATTTTTTCTTTATAAAAATTATTTAAAAAAACATGATATTTATTATATTTATCCAATATTACAGCACGTTTTTTGTAATCAATAAAATGGTCTGAGATAGATTTTATAGAAGGAATAATTTGTGAATTTATTTCACTTTCTTCGAGAGTATACCTTAAAAGGATTTTGGAATTTTCAAAAACTTCATCTATAAAAAATCCCGGAAGCAAAACATTTTCTTTTTTTAATTTTTCATAAAAGTTCGATACACTTCTTCCTTTTTCATCTAAAGGATTAATTGGAGAGAATAATTCCTGAACTAATTTGCTCCTTTTATCTTTAAATGTTCCTACAGTGTATGCAATGTCTTTTACATCTCTAAAATCTATTTCTACAATTGGAACTTCTAGATATTGATTTAAATGACGCTGATAAGTCTGAATATCTTCGACTAAGTCACGTATTTTTTGTTTTGCATTCTGATCAATGGAGGAATCTCTATATAATTCAGAATAAAAGATTAATTTTTTATCCATGTAAATAAAATAAAAGAACTATTTATATAATTTTTTGAAATAATATTATAAATTCATCCAGGATAATTTACCATTTTGGTATGCTTCTTTATATTCTTCAATGCTTAATTTTTGAGGATTATATTTTTTAACAAATTCCTGAGCTATTTCATACAATCTGGAATAATCACCGATAATATTACCATCTTTATCTCTATTTGGAGAAATTATTAAACATCCATTTCGCATTACAACTTCTTCAATCCCTTTTTTTTCTGCATATCTTATTAAAAATGACGGAAGACTCATAATATGAACCTTTCCATTTGTTTTTTCACATTGTTTACACATTTATTTTTCCTCTATTTTCTTAAATAAAATTTCGCCTTTTTTTATTTCTTTTTCAGAAAATTGTTTGATTATTTTTTCTGCACTTTCAGGGATAAACGGAACAAGCAATTTTGCGGTTGCGACGATAGATTCAGATAATTCGTAAAGAATTTTTTTATCTTTTGTTTCCCAAGGCTTGTTTTTTTGGACATATTCATTGCATAAATCAATAAAACAGAATATTTCATTTAATGATTTGTCAAATTCATAATTTTCAATTAATTTATTTATTTTTTTTTCATCTAATTGCCTAATTAATTTATTTTCGGTTTTTTCAATACCGTTTTTTTCAATTAAACCTGCAACTCTTGAAACTAAATTACCTAGTTTATCTGCTAATTCACTATTATGCCTGTCAATTAATGCTTTTTCTGAAAAATCTCCGTCTTGCCCAAAAACAAAGTTTCGGCAAAGATAATATCTTATTGTATCGGGAGAATATTTTTTTAACAATTCTAACGGTGAAATAACATTTCCGGTAGATTTTGACATTTTTTTTCCATCAACAGTTAAAAAACCATGCACAATTATTTCTTTTGGTAAAGGCAAGTCTGCACTTAACAGCATTCCAGGCCAAATTCCTGCATGAAATCTTAACATATCTTTTCCGACAACATGCAAATCTGTCGGCCAATATTTTTCATATTTTTTATCCGGATAACCAATACCGGTTAGATAATTAGTTAATGCATCGCACCAAACATACATTACTTGTTCGGGATCATTTGGAACAGGAATTCCCCAAGGCAACTGTTTTTTATTACGTGAAAAACTTACATCCTGCAAACCATCTTTTGTTAAGGATAAAAAGTCATTTTTCCAATGCTCCGGATAAATCTTTAATTTGTCTTCTTTAACTAATTTTAGAATTTTGTCTGAATATTTTGATAATTTGAAAAAATAATTTTCCTCTTCAATTGTTTCAATTTCTAACTTTGGATGATCAGGACATTTACCTTCTATTAAATCTTTTTCAGTCACAAATCTTTCACATCCGGGACAATATGTTCCTGAATATTTTTTTTTGTAAATATCTCCTTTTTCTAATAATTTATTCCAGATTTCAATTACTCCTGGCCAATGCATTTTTTGGTCAGTTGTTCTTAAAAAATTATCATTTGATATATTTAATTCTTTGATTAATTCCTGAAAAGATTTTGAATTCTTGTCTACAAATTCTTTAGCAGATAGCCCTTGTTTTTTTGCGGTTTGATAATTTTTTGTTCCATGTTCATCTGTTCCGGTTAAGAAAAATACATCTTTTCCCTGGATTCTATTCCATCTTGCTAAAACGTCCGCTTCTACTACTTCTAATGCAAAACCCAGATGTGCAGGACCATTTGCATAAGGAATTGTTGTTGCAACATAAAATTTTTTTGCCATGGAAGATTTAACTCTTAAGAATATTTAAAGATAACTAAAGAGTAAGCTGTAACTTAACGTCAGCTAGAAAAGGTTTTAAAGTAGTTTTTATTCAATATTTTATGGGTGGGCTTTTGAGAAAACTAACAGATTTATTGACCCTTAATTTCTTTTATCCAGTTTCAGAAAAGAATGTTCCTAGATGGGTTAGGAATGCTTCTAATAGGTTTTATTCTCGTAAAGGGGTTAGACCCTATAATAAGGTTATTTTTCTAAAGGGTAAGAATCATGTATACAAAATATGGTATGAAATGCTCGGTCAAGCACAGATAGAAACTCATTATTATAAGAAACGAAAAACATCCTAATTTTTCGGATAACTAAAGAGTAATATTTATAATCAATTTTAACTTTTAATTATTAAAGAAGAGATAAGGGAATATTTGAAAAGATGGTGAGCAAAAAAGAATTATTGAAAATTGAGAAAATGAAGAGGAAAGCAAGAGATCTTAGTATTAAAGAGAGTATCTATGCTTGGGGAAGAGATTCTTTTGGAGATAAATTTGTTGCACCTTTTGCTATTGCAATTAATTCGAGCAATTCAATGGTTGCTTTATTAAGTGCGATTACAGGACTTTTAGGACCTTTATTTCAATTGTTTGGTTCTCGTCTTCCGGAAAAATACCCGCGAAAAAAAATTATTCTTAAAACTGTTTTTTATGAATCATTAATGTGGTTGCCGTTCATCGCAATTGCAATTTTATTTTATTTTAATATTATTCCTGAAATGTTACCTTATTTACTTTTATTTTCATTTTCATTATGCACAATCTTTTTACATTTGGGACACCCTGCATGGTTTTCCTGGATGGGAGATATAATTAACGAAAAAGACAGAGGGAGATGGTTTGCTAAAAGAAGTTTAATCGGGGGATTTGTTTCAATAATCCTTACTATTTTAGCTTCAGTTTTCCTGGATTATTTTAAATCAAAAGGCTGGATTATGTTTGGTTTTATGACTTTATTTTTCCTTGCATTTATTGCAAGATATTCATGTTATAAAATTTATAAAATACAATATGAACCAAAAATTAAATTAAAAGAAGGATATTATTTTTCATTCTGGAGTTTTGTAATTAATGCTCCACAGACTAATTTTGGGAAGTTCACAATTTTTAGAACTTTTTTTAGTTTTGCTAATTCAATTTCAGCGTCGTTACTTGCAATTTATTTATTAAGAAATTTGCAATTTAGTTATACAATTTATATGGCTATTACTTTGTCTTTAACATTATTTTCATTGTTTGTTTTGGGGTTATGGGGAAAATTTGCAGATTTGTATGGCAATTACAGAGTTCTTTGCATTACGACGATTTTTATTCCGACTATTCCAATATTATATATTCTTTCACCTTCGCCAATTTATTTAATTTTAATCCCATCTTTAATTGGGGGTATTTCATGGGCAGGATTTGATCTTGTTGCAAGAAATTTTGTTTATGATAATGTTAGGAGAGAAAATCGGGGACTTATTGTTTCATATTATAATCTTTTAATTGGTATTGGAACATTTTTAGGTGCCGGTCTTGGAGCATTTTTAATTAAGTTTTTGACTGTAAGTTTTATTGAACCAATAGTTTTAATTTTTATTTTAGATAGTTTATTAAGGATGGCAGTGGTATTTTATTGGGTTCCAAAAATTAAAGAAGTTAAGGAAACTAAAAAATTGAGTAGAAGGAAGATTAAAAACTTGTTATTTAAACAAACTAAACCTATATTAATGGAAGAAGTTCAACAGATTATGTCCATAAAGGAGTATATGGAGAAAAAATAAATTTGGAGAAAATTATTTAAACAGAAAGTTTATTTTAAGAATATGTTCAACAAAAAAAAATGTCAAAATTGCAGTGAGAAGGTAAGTGAAAAGTATGATTTTTGTCCATCCTGTGGAAAACCTCTTAAAAATAAAATCGAGAGAGAAGAAGATTTTGGATTACTCGGTCAGAATGATTCAATTGAAAATCTTAATTTGGGATTACCAAAGGGTTTGAATTTGATATTTAATGCTTTGATTAAGAACCTTGATTCACAATTTAAAGAATTGGAAAAAGGGATTAGTTCAAACCAACTTGAAAATAATGGGGTTAAAAAAAGGGGAATTAGTATTAATATTTCTACTTCGGGGAATAAACCTCCAGTTATTAGATTTAATCAAATAGAACCTAAAAATGCAGAAAAAGAATCTAAACCTTTAAAGACAGTTATGAAGAGTCTTTCTAAGGGTAATATTGAAAAAATGATGAAATTAAAAAAAGTTGAACCTGAAACAAAAATCAGGAGGTTTTCTGATACTGTTATTTATGAAATTAAAATTCCAGGGGTTAAATCATTGAATGATATTTCAATTATCCAGTTAGAAAATAGTATTGAAGTTAAGGCTGTGGGGGATGAAATTGGATATCTTAAAATTATTCCAATTAATCTTCCAATTAAAGGATATGAATTAGAGAATGAAGTTTTAGAGATTGAATTGCAAGGGCAATGAAATAAAAGACACCCGCTGGTTTCTTTTGAGCTTCCTCAAATTGCGGAGCGGTGGTATCTTTATGAGCCTTTATGGATACCACATAGAATGTGAACCCCTTAGTTTCTTTCAAACTTCCTCAAATTGCGGAGCGGTGGTATCTTTATGAGCCTTTATGGATACCACATAGAATGTGAACCCCTTAGTTTCTTTCAAACTTCCTCAAATTGCGGAGCGGTGGTATCTTTATGAGCCTTTATGGATACCACATAGAATGTGAACCCCTTAGTTTCTTTTAAGCTTCCTCAAATTGCGGTTCGGTGGTATCTTTAAACTCAAGCCCACACTTGCAACTTTTAAAATTTGCTTTCAGAATTTAATGCAAGTGTAAACTTTCGGCCTTCTTGGGATACCACCCCTTGGTTCCTTTTGAACCTCCTCTAAACATTGAAGGGTGATACCTCTTTGATATAACATAAAATCTGTAAAAATCGGGTTTTACACAACTTTTATAAATAAAAATATTTTAGAAACTTTAAGATCTTTTACTACGATCTTGTAGCCTCAACTCAGCATCACGCTCGAATCAGGGGCTATAGGAATACTCGCGTAATGTCTCGGTCTGATTAACCAGCCTGAGAAATCAATAAGATCTTGTAGCTCAACTCGACACCACGCTCGAATCAGGGGCTATAGGAATACTCGCGTAATGTCTCGGTCTGGTTAACCAGCCTGAGAAATCAATAAGATCTTGTAGCTCAGTCTGGTTAGAGCGCTGCTCTGATAATGATTGACATTCGGATAAAACCAATGTTGATAATTAGATAGGCAGAGGTCCTCGGTTCAAATCCGAGCAGGATCATATCATAAGGTTGCTTTATGCAACCTTATAAAATTCTTGGAATTTTTACCGAGCTCGAGGTTCAAATGCAACAAAAAGCTTAGCTTTTTGTGCCACCAAAAATTTCAAAGAAATTTTTTAGTGCCAGCAGGATCATATCATAAGGTTGCATTAAAGCAACCTTATAAAATTCTTGGAATTTTTACCGAGCTCGAGGTTCAAATGCAACAAAACTTTTAATTCTAATCTGAGCGAAGGCGAAGTTAAGTTTTGTGTCCCAAAGAATCTTTGATTCTTTGAGCTTCAATCTCCAATGGAGTTGAAGTTGCCAAAAATTTCATAAGAAATTTTTTAGCACGGATCATAATTGCAATAAAATTTTTAAAATTAAAATTTACAAAACTTTTATAAATAAGATTTTATTTAATAATCTATGAAAGAGGAAAAAGGGAAAAATAAAAAGGATTTTGGGATGATAAGTTATACTTTAGGTATCATTAGTGTTATCATGGCTTTTTTTAGCCCATTACCAGGATTAATTTTTGGAATTACCGGATTAGTTCTTAGTAAAAAACAAGTTAATGAATTTTCAACAAGTTCTAAAAAGTTAAATATTTGGGGAATTGTTCTAAGTACAATTTTATTTATAATTCAAATTGCTGTTGCGATTTATTTCACAAAATTAGGAATACAAGGTCTGGCTCTTAATTAATTTAAAAAATGAGATCTCTATTAATAAAAAATTCAAGAAAAGCCCAAATGGAAATGACTATGGGTACTTTAGTGACTATTGTTCTTTTAACTATGGCTTTAATTTTAGGGGGATATTTTGTAAGACAAATTTTCAGTGGTGCAACTACAAGTATTGAGGGTATTGATCAAGCAGTAAAAAACGAGATTAACAAACTTTTTAGTGATGATGATACTCGAAAAATAGTTGTTTATCCTCCAACAAGACAGATTATTATTAAAAAAGGAACTGATAATTTAGGATTTGGTTTTTCAATAAGAAATATACAAGAAGTTAATGATAAATTTTCATATGAAATTTCTGCAGTTGAATTAAGCTGTAGTGATAATTTTAGACTTGCTAAAGCAGATGATTTAATTGTTTTGGGTAAATCACGAAGTAATATTGAACTTCCTCCAGGAACAGTTATGGATCAACCAATGTTTGTAAGATTTGATGTTCCAGAAACAACTCCACCTTGTAATATTAGATATCAAATTCAATTATATCACGAAGGAAAAACACCATATTCTCCTCCTGTTGATGTAGATGTTGAAATCAAATCTGATTAAATTTTTATTTTTTGATTAAAAATTATAAGAATTTATGCTTCTTTATAAACAATTTTTGTAGCTTTAAAAAATTCTTTTGTAAATTCTACAACAACGTTTATATCATATTTTTTACAAGAATAAAGATCTAAAGTGAAAAATTTTTCATTTTCCCAAGTATAAACTGAAGCACCGGATTCTGCCCAAATTAAAATACATTCAAAACCTTTATGTTTTGGATTAACCTTTCCAGCCAAATTTTTTACAATTGGTCCATAGATAATTGTCATTCCAACTTTTACAGAAAGATCATTCATAAATTTCTTTAATTTTGAGGGTGTTATGTCTGCAGTGTATAACCCTTCAACAACGCATCTTTGACGATAAATTTTTGGTGCTAAATTTTCCATGATGGTAAATAATTAAATTGACTATTTATAAATCTTTTTATTCGAAATTATAAAAAGTTTTATAAAAAATAAAACTTAATAGTTTAATATGGAAGTCAAGTTTGATGAACTAACAAAAATTATTAATGCTATTAGTCTTACTAAGAGGAGTGTAATTCAATATCGAAACAAAACTTATTTTATTGAACCAAATGGAAGAGAAGGTCCTGAAGCAGAAATTTTTCCGTCTGGGACTTATGATGGTGCTGATATATACATATGGAATAAAGTAAAACGTGAATTTAGACGCCCAATAATTTTGCATGAAATTATTGAAGCAGATTTATTCTTGCACCAAAAGGTTCCTAAAAGGGATGCACATAAAACTGCGATGAAATATGATAAAGATTATGCGAAAAATAGTTTAGATTCACAAACCTTAAGAGAATATGAAGAGTTTAGAACGAGTATTAGTAAATTTATTGAATAAAGATTTATAGTTATAATCTATCAGGGAAATTAGAAAATATCCCGTCAACACCAAAAGTTTTCATCCTTTCTATGTCATCTGAATCATTTACGGTCCAGACATAAACTTTCAAATTACGATTATGAGCATCATCAACAAATTCCTGATTAATAAATTCAAAACATAAATTAACCGAATCTATATTCAGCATTTTAGCAAATTTTGAAAAACCGATAGGGATTCCGGAAATCAAAGCCCCAATTTTAATTTTTGAATTTAATTTACTGAATTCTTTTAATTCATAGTGATTAAAAGATGATATCAAAAAATCGTCATACTCCCATCCTTTATTTTTCACATATTTTTCAATTAATTCATGAACGGGTTTTGCAGTTTTTACTCCTTTTAATTCAATATTAACTTTAACTTTTCTATCGATAAGATCTAAAACTTCTGATAATTTTGGAATTTTTTCGCCTTCTCCGGCATCTAAAGTACTTAATTCCTCAAATGTTTTTTCGACTACATATCCTTTTCCATTAGTAGTTCTATTCACTTTATCGTCATGAATGACAACTAATTCCCCGGATTTACATACATAAATATCTAATTCAACAGCATCGACATTTAATTCAAGAGCTTTTTTGAAAGATTTAAGTGTGTTTTCCGGTGCATAACCCATAGCACCTCTGTGACCAATCTTCATAACCATACTTTAAAATAAATTTATAAATTATATAAATACTGGGTTGCAGAGTAATATTGAAATTAACAAAACCAAATTTTAAAAAGAAGTTTTCCCTATCTAAATCATGACTTTAAAGTTTTTTAATACACTAACAAAAAGAAAAGAGATTTTTAAGCCAATTGAAAAAGGAAAAGTCAAGATGTATAATTGCGGTCCGACTGTTTACAATTATCCGCATATCGGAAATTATCGAGCGTATATTTTTGCAGATTTAATTAAAAGGGTTTTAAAATTTAAAGGTTTTGAAGTTTTACAAGTAATGAATATTACAGATGTCGATGATAAAACAATAAGAGATTCACAAAAAGAACATAAACCTCTAAAAGAATTTACTGAATTTTATACAAAAGGTTTCATGCAGGATTTAGATAAATTAAATATTGACAAAGCTGAGATTTTCCCGAAAGCAACTGAAACAATAAAAGAGATGGTTGATATAATTAAAATTTTATTAAATAAAGGTTATGCATATAAAACAGATGACGGGATTTATTTTTCAGTTAAAAAATTTAAAAGTTATGGCAAATTATCCGGAGTTGATTTGAAAAATCTAAAAGCTGGGGCAAGTAACAGAGTTACAGCAGATGAATATGATAAAGAAAATGTAAGTGATTTTGCATTATGGAAATTTTATACCAAAGAAGATGGAGAGGTTTTTTGGAATACAGAATTCGGCAAAGGTAGACCGGGTTGGCATATTGAATGTTCAGCTATGGCTATGAAAACCTTAGGAAAAACTTTAGATATTCATACAGGAGGGGTGGATAATTTATTTCCTCATCATGAAAATGAAATTGCACAAAGTGAATCGGCAAATGAGGTTAAATTTGCTAATTACTGGTTACATTCAGAACATTTATTAGTTGATGGAAAAAAAATGTCCAAATCATTAGGTAATTTTTATAGATTAAAAGATCTTGAAGAAAAAAGTTATACTGCCCTTGAATTAAGATATCTTTTTTTAACTACACATTATAAACAAAAACTTAATTTTACATTAAAAAATTTGAATTCAGCAAAGAATACTCTTGAAAGATTGAAAAATATTGTTTTAGAATTGAAAGACGATGGAAAAGAAAATAAAAAATACTTAAAAGAATTTGAAAAGGCAATTGATGACGATTTGAATATTCCTAATGCTTTGCAGGTTTTATGGAAACTTGTTCGTGATAAAAATGCTGAAGGAAAATATAAAACAATTAAAGAAATGGATAGGGTATTCGGGTTAGATTTATTTAAACAAGAAAAAATTAAAATCCCTAATGAAATTCAAAAATTAGTAGAAGAACGTGAAAAAGCTCGTGAAAATAAAGATTGGAAAAAATCAGATGAATTAAGAGAGAAGATTAATAAGTTAGGTTATTCTTTAGAAGATAAAAAAGAGGGAATAATTGTTAAGAAAGATGTTACACGAGGATAAAATTATCAATCCGTTAATGAATGACAAGAAAGTTAAAGGTTATTTGAAAAAAATAAAAGATTTTGACAAAAATACTTATGAACATTGCGTGAGGTTGAGCATTCTTTCTATGTATTTAGCTTACAAAAATTCATTCTCTCAAGAAGAAATTAAAATGTTAGGTTATGCAGGATTATTGCATGATATTGGAAAATTAGATATTCCGATTCAAATTTTACATCATAAAAGAAAATTAACCGATGAAGAAAAAAAAATTGTTCGGGAACATCCAAGATTGAGTTTCTTAAGATTAAATGATCCGGAATTTCAAGAGATTAGAAAGATTATAGTAGCTCATCATGAATTTCAAACAATATCATATCCTAGAACGAATAACGATAGAAGAAAAGAACAAAGACTAAATATTGAAAGAAGAAAAGAAAATGGAAAGATAAAAAAATTAGCTGAGGTTCTTGCAATTTGTGATATGTATGATGCACTGGCAAGTAAAAGATGTTATAAAAAACCTTTAAATAAAGAAGAAATTGAGGAAAGAATTCGCAAACAATTTACAGGTCAAAAGAAATACATTAAACAGATATTAAATGTCCCAAAAGACCTCTCTAGATGTTAAAAGGTTCTTAAAAAGATTTATAAATAAATAGACCATTAAATTTTTACAAGAAAATCGAAAGAATTAAAATTATTATTAAATTCTAAGGAAATAACAATTATGGACACAACAAAATTTAAAAAAACGAAAATTTTGAGCATCCATTTTAAACCAAACGGGAGATACAATTAAAATGGACATGCCAACAGATATGCAACACCAAGCGATGGGATATGATAGGACTGCTACTATGTTTTCGCCTGAAGGACATTTACTTCAAGTGGAATATGCAGAAAAGACAGTTAGACTTGGCAGTTCAAGTATTGGCCTGGTTTGTTCTGACGGAGTATTTATTATTGCTGATAAAAGAATTAAAGATAAATTAATTGTTGAAAAATCTACAAATAAAATTTATGAAATTGATTCACATATTATTACAAGTGTTGCCGGTATTATGGCTGATGCAAGGGTTTTGGTTGAAAAAGCACAAGTTTTAGCTCAACAAAACAGACTTACTTATGATTCTCCTATTGAACCGGAATTAATTATTAAAGAAATTTCCAATATTAAACAACAATTTACACAATATGGCGGTGCAAGACCTTTTGGGGTAGCGTTGATGATTGCAGGCATTAATGGTAAAATCCCTGAACTTTTTACAAGCGATATTACCGGAAATTACTTTTCATATTATGCTAATGCAATTGGAGAGAATGATAACCGAATTAAAAATATACTTAGAGATAAATATAAAAAAGATTTAACAATTAAGCAGGGAGTTCATTTAGCGTTAGAAATTTTTAAAGAGATTAAGGAAAAAGAGTTTGATATTGATAATTTTGAATTAACTTATATTAAAAGTGAAGAAGCAAAATTAAAATATTTAGAAGGAGAAAAAATTAACAAATTATAAAATGGAAGAAATCACAGTTTTAGTTACAACAATAAGAGATAAAGACAATATGGTACATTATTTTGGAAAAGAAAAAAGTATTAAAAGATATAATGGAGCATCAGAGTTTATTAAAGCTGAATTGAATGGAAATATTCCTAAAGGACTTGATGATTTATTAAATGTTTCAGCCGGAAGGAATATTAAAGATTTAAAAGAAAATCCTTTTCTTACTGAATTCACAGTTAAAATGAGTTATAAAATTTAAAATGACAGACTATATTATTGAATGTACAATGATGGATGACAAACGTAAAATAATCTATTATGATAAAAATAATCCAAGAGTTACTTACACAGAATTAGATAAAACTCCCTGGTCAAAAGAAGTTCAAAAAGAATTAAGATTTTTAAATAAACTTTTTGAGATGAGAATAAAAGGAGGGGTTAAAGGGAATTTAGTTTGTAAATTTACACCGGATAATATTTAAAATGATATCAATAACTGTTTTAGTCACAACAAAAAGAGATAAAGATAATTTAGAACATTTTTTTCAAAGAATTGGAAATTTTCCATATTCTCGTGATCCTGTAGATTTTGCAAAAAATGGGTTAGATGGAATAGATGTAAAATACAAAACAATTGTTTATGATTTACTTTTAATTGGTCAGAATACTAATATCCAAAAAATGAATAAATGTCCTTATCTTAAAGAAACTACATATAAAGATCATTTAGAATTTCCATAATAAAAAATGCCAAACACTATTGCACGAATTAAAAAAGCAGGGAAACATTTCGAGATTATTGTAGATTTAGAAAATGCTTTGAAATTTAAAAAAGGTGAAATTTCGTATATTGAAGCAGAAGGAGACAGGATTTTTAGAGATTCAAAAAAAGGAGATATTCCGTCGCGAGCAGATTTAGAAGAGGCATTCAAAACGACAGATGTTAATACTATTATTCAAAAAATTGTTAAAGAGGGAGAAGTGCAAGTAAACCAAGAATATCGTGATGAAGAACACGAAAAAAGATTTAAACAAGTTGTTGATTTTCTTGTTAAAAATGCTATTGATCCTCAAACAGGAAATCCATTTACAACCGAAAGGATTAAAAACGCTCTGGAACAATCTCATATAATCATAAAAAATACAGCAATAGAAAATCAAATTAGTGATATTCTTGCTAAGATTAGCCAAATTATACCAATAAAAATTGAGACTAAAAAAGTCAAGATTATTGTTCCGGCAATATATACAGGACAAGCTTATGGTATGATGGCACAGTATAAAGACCAAGAAAAATGGCTTAATGATGGAAGCCTTGAAGTTATTGTTAACGTTCCTGCGGGAATGATTATGAGCTTCTTTGATAAATTAAACTCAATAACGCGTGGAAGCGCACTCACAGAAAATATTAAAGAATAAAATGACAAGTCAAAGATACCAAACATCTTACTGGATTCACCAAATTTTAATGGATGATTCAGAAACATTCAGTAGAGTTATTTTAACAGGTGCACAAGTGTATGACATAAATGGTACTGTTGCAATGATTGAAAAAGATAGGGATAAGCCAGAATCAATAATTTTAACAATGTTTGGAAAAGAGGAAGAAATAAAAAGACACATTTCAAGATTAGAAAAAGGAGTGAAAATAGAAACATTAAAATAAAAATGGAAAGAAAAATTATAATCCCTGGTGAAGTAATAATTGAAGGAGATAGTTATTTACCTGGAGAAGGCACTACAAAAACCAGTGAAGGAATTGTTGCATTAAGATATGGTTTAGCTGAAGAATCTAATAATTTAATTAAGGTTATTCCATTAACAGGTGTTTATTATCCACGAAGAGGAAATATTGTTATCGGTAAAGTTGAAAATATTACTTTTAATGGCTGGGTGATTGATATTGGTGCTTCTGATAATGGATTTTTATCGTTAATGGAAGTTCCAAGATTTGTTAATAAGGATGCCTTGGATGAAGTTTTGAATCTTGGGGACATGGTTGTTTTAAAAATTTGGGCAATTAATAAGAGGGGAATTGATTTAAGTTTAAAGTCCAGAGGACTTGGAAAGATTGATGAGGGGATTTTAGTTAATATTAATTCAAATAAAGTTCCAAGAGTTATCGGAAAAGAAGGTAGCATGATTAGTTTAATTAAAGAAGAAACAGGATGCCAAATTACAGTTGGGCAAAACGGAATAATCTGGATTAAAGGAAAGAAAATTGATGACGAAGTTTTTGCAAAAAAAGCAATTATGTTTATTGCAGAAAATTCTTTTAAAAAAGGTTTAACTGAAAAAATTCAAGAATGGTTTAAGGAGGAAAAAAAATAAAATGTTAGCAATAACACATCTGAGAGAAAAACAAATCAAAGAAGAGCAAATGAAAAAATTACAGGAAAGAGTTACAAAATTAGAATCAGAAGAAAAACATTATCTTTATGGAAAATTTTATAATGCAGATCAAGAAAGAATACCTTCAGAAGATGGAGAGTATGATGTGATTATATATAATAAAATTAGACCCGATGAATCACGAACAATTGGCTCGTTAGAAGGAATATTTATTTCTTCAAAACCTATAACACAGAATTTAGTAAGAAGAAATCAAATGCAAGATTATGAAAAAAGATATAAAGGAAAATTTATTCCTTTTGAAAATGGAGAAAAAAAATAAAATGACAGAATATAAAAGGGCAGACGGAAGAAAGTTGAATGAATTAAGAGAAATTCAGGCAAAAGTTGGAATTATTCCTAATGCTGATGGCAGTGCAATGTTTAGTTTTGGAAAAGGTGACCATAAAACAATGGCTATTGCTGCAGTTTATGGTCCTAAAAAAATGCATCCACAACATTCTCAGGATCCATCAAAATGTACATTAAGATGTGATTATAGTATGGTTAGTTTTTCAACTAATGAAAGAATGAGAACTGGTCCAAACAGAAGAAGTACAGAGATTAGTAAAATTACTGAATGGGCTCTTGAACCTCTTTTATTGGTCGATGAATTCAAAAATATGGTTATTGATGTTCATATTTTTATCTTGCAAGCAGATGCTTCAACCAGATGTGCTGGAATTAATGCTGCAGCTTTGGCATTAGCACATGCAGGTATTCCTATGAAAGATTTAGCTTCAAGTGTTTCTACAGGTAAAATTGATAAAAATTTGGTTCTTGACCTTAATAGTTATGAAGATTGTGTTTTCCACGAAGGTGAAGGCTCTACTGATATTCCTTTTACATTTACAGGCAAGGGTGAAATTACGCATATTCAACTTGATGGTAAAATCGAAACAGAACAATTAAAAGAAGTTGTAAAAATGGCTAGAGAAGCATGCAAAAAGATTCATGAAATTCAAAAACAAGCTTTAAAAGACAGTTTAGGAGATTTAAAATGAGATTAGAAATGAAACCAGATAATGCACTTATGGGAAGCGGACTTTTAGCATTAATTGGATGTGCTGGACAAGCTTTCCCGGAATTAGGAGAGCTAACACAATATATCGGTATGACTGGTGCAGTTTTTTATCAGGATATATTCGATAGAACACCAAAATTATCAATTCCAAAATTATCAATTAAAAATTTATTTTATGGAGAAAAACAATGAACACGCCGAAGATAATCAAAGATAGAATAATTCAATATTTAGGTGAGGGTAAAAGATTTGATGGAAGAAAAGCTAATGATTATAGAGAAGTAATTATAGAACGAGGTGTTGCTAAAAATGCTGATGGTAGTGCAAGAGTAAAAATTGGAAACACAGAAGTATTAGTTGGTGTTAAAATGACTGTTGGTGAACCATACCCTGATTCAGCTGATGAAGGTAATTTGATGGTTTCAGCAGAATTAAGACCTATTAGTTCCCCTAGATTTGAAAATGGACCTCCAAAGTTTAATTCTATTGAAATTGGAAGAGTTACTGATAGAGTTTTAAGAGAAAGTCATTTTATTGATTTAAAAAAATTATGTATTAAAGAAGGAGAAAAAGTTTGGACTTTATTTGTTGATGTTTATGCAATTAATGACGATGGAAATTTATTTGATGCTGCGGGTATTGGTGCAGTTGCTGCATTAAAAGATGTTAAAATCCCAAAATATGATGAAGCAGAAAATAAAATATTATGGGGTGAATATACTGATGAAAAATTAAGTTTAACAAAAGAAATCCCCTTGTCATTGACAATGTATAAAATTGGAAAACATTTTATTGTTGATCCTACAAGAGAAGAAGAAGATGCTATTGATGCTAGAATTACTATTGGGGGTCATGATAGTACTATTAATTCAATGCAAAAAGGTGAATCCGGAAGTTTAACTATGGAAGAATTTTATGAAGCGTTAGATTTTAGTGAAAAAATACATAAAGAAGTATTTAAAAAGTTAGAAAAATTTTTAAAATAAATATAAAATGAAAGCAGATCAATTTACAAAATATGAGAAAGCAAGAGTTCTTGGAGCTAGAGCATTACAGATTTCAATGAATGCACCACTTTTGATAAAGATTAGTCAAGAAGATTTAGAAAAAATTAAATTTGATGCTTTAAAAATTGCTGAAGTTGAATTTAATTCAGAAGCATTGCCTATTTCAATTCATAAACCTCTTCCTCAAAAGAAATTTGAAAAATTAAAGAGGGCTAAAGAAGTTAAAATTTCTGAAGAAGAAAAAGAAGAATTTGAAAAAGAAGAAGAAGAAGAAATTACTAAAGAAGGGGAAATCATGGGTCTTACTAATCTTGAAGAAGAACAGGATATTTTAGAAGAGGATATAGATAGTTCTAAAGAAGAATTAGAATAATTATTTTTTTTAAATATTTCTTGAAAGGATTATTATCTCTTTAATTTTTTATTATCTTTTGAAGAATAGCACATTGCTCCAAGGTTCTGATAATATGCTTTTTCTTCTGCAGGAGTCATTTCTTTTGGTTTGTAAAATTCCTGTTGTTTTGGGATTTCAAAATTTTTACTTTTAAGTTCATCGACTAAATCTTTTCCTTTCTTCATTTGGGATAATGCAATTTTTAAATTAAGTTCTTTATCGTCCATAGAAAGGATAAAGATTTAGATTTTAAATAAGTTTAGTTATTTTTTATTACTTAAATCATGCAAGTCAAGAAGTAAATTTTCATAGCTTTTATTTTTTGTTCGTTTGACTTGATTTTTATTTATTAATACGATTTTTTTACCTATTGAAAATGCCATACCAAAGTCAAATAAGCTTCCCCGACTTTTTTTTGTCCAATAGATATGTACTTCTTTTACTTCTTTTATTACTTTACGATGCTCAAGACAAATTTTAAAACCATCTTGATTTTGATCTACATCACGAATGGGATAATGAACACGATTGCCGTGTGCTTCTAATTCCAGAACATAATCGTCGAGAAAATCTTTTTCTTTTTGTGTAAGATTTTCTATAGGATGAATTAAATAAATATTTTTTACCATGTTTATTAGATTTTATTTCTCATTAAAAATTCAATAACATTCTTTGGGGCCCATTGAGATTTAATTATTGGAATTATTTGAGCTAATCCCCCGTCGTAAATAGCCCCATTACCCGCCATAGATGTTGAAGGTTGTCCTAATTGATATTTTAATGGAATTTTTGAACTTGTTCCAACATTATACCCATCTTCATCCACCCCTAATGTATGGGTATGCCCCATCATTACTTTCAAATACCCTTCCATTAAACTTTTTAAAGTCCCTCTTGTACCATTTTTACCTAAGTGCCCATGAGCTGCACACTGAATCCCCCAATAAATTCTATCTTGCCCAGGTTTTAAGAAAGTAACATTATCAGGTAAATCATTAATTAAATATTTAATTGCTTTTTCAAAAGTATTATATCTATCAATTCCTAAACTTAAAATTTTGTATGCAATAATACGATTTTCTTTATCATGCTTAAATTTATTTCCAGAAAGATATCTATAAAGCATATCATCATGATTAGAATAATTAATTACAACTTCTCCCAAAAATTCTTTTGCAATTAAAGCATTTTCTTTAATATATTTCCCAGTTAAGACCAATTCTTCTTCTAAACTACTTATACCCTGCACAAATTTATTTGATTCTTCAATATCGTCATCAAGTTCATGAAGATTAATTGATCTAGCATTAAAAACATCATTATAATGAATATGTTTTGGTTTTAGCAATTGTATCATTTCTCTATTTACTGTTTCAACTTTGGGATTAATTTCTGACACATGTGAATCACCAATAACCATTGCTGTTGTTTTTGCCTTCTTAGGTTCTTTCCCTGGAATATATTTAATTCCCAAATCAATAAAAGTTCCATTTTTCTGTGCATTCACAATTCGTGGTAAAAAGATTTTATCATTTAATACATTCACTGTAACAAATCCATATTGATGCATCTCTTCTGCATCTTCTCCTCTATCAATTGAGGAATTATAACTTGAAAAAGTACATGATCCGGAAGTTAACATTAATTTTGGATATTCTCCAGCTTGCCCACTTGCCACAGTTTCAAGCCTTTGTTTTGTCGCAGGTAATATAATAGAATTTCCCCCATATTTTTTAGTTAAACGCTTTTTGCCAGACAGAGGATTTTGATTTTGAGAAGCACCTTGTTTTCCAACAATTCTAACATTTGTATTTAATCTTTTACCAGTTATTTTATAATCAACATTGGGAATAGTTTCCCAAAAATAATACATGGGATAAGGTCTTCTAAATGTCTTTCCTTGAGCTTCAACTTCAGCTTTTTGCTCTTCCCAAAAATCTCTTTGTACTTGCTCTGTTTTTCTATGTTGTTCATTTCTTTGTTTAGCTTTAATATGAATATAAACATCATCACGAGTATGAAAAAATTCATGCAAATCTATTTCATTTACATAAGAACCAGCAATACCACAAATCTGAAGTTCTCCTTTATTAAATTCAACATAATTTTCAATATTTTTTATTAAGGGTATATTCGGACTTCCTTTTGTTTCATCTCTCCCATACATTTTTGCAGAGTAAGGATTTTGAATTCCTTGTGCTGCTGTTATAACATATGTTTTAGGTTCATATTTGACCATTTTAATAAACTCTCTTTCTTGTATCTTCTACAGATAATTTTTTAGTTAAATCTAAATTGAAAATTCTTGAGATTTCTTTATAATGATTAATCTGCCAAATCTTTTTCCCAGAATCAGATAAAAATTGCATTTCTCCAAAAATTCCAGCTCCGATCATCCCATCTTGAAAAGGGAGATAAATTCCTGCTTGCATTTCAGGTAAAATAATATCAAAATAATAATTCATTCCTGAGCCAGTTTCTTGTTTCCAAATGGGATAATTTTCCTGATGATGAGTTTGATTCGGGTTTTCAATATGATATTCCGGAAAAAATTCAGTAATTTTTTTTATTAAATCTCTTTCATGAGGAGTATTATAAAAGTTAATAGGGTGGGCAAAATAGATAGAATTTGGCTGAATCATAGAAAGAGCTTTTTTTGACCTTTCTTCAAGAACTGGACTCACCTTTTTACCTCTCACCATAATAAAGTTGAGAATATTTTCTTTTTAAATATCTTTAGCTTTAAATATATATTCTCTAATATAAACTTAGTAAAAGAACTATTTAAATATATAGATTAAATTTTGAAGAGGTTTATAAATAGCAAAGGTTTATTTTTTTTATGAACAATAAACTAGTTGAAATTGTTGATTTAAGCATTCAACAAATTGCTTCTATTTGCGACCATACTTTTCTAAAAACAGTTGATTCTTTTAAAGGACAGAAAGAAGGGGCAGTTTATTTAAGAGAAGAGGCTTATGAAGGATTTTTAAAAGAGATTATTCATATTCCTAAACCTTATGCTGTTTGTGTTTATCCTGGGGATGTTAAAAAAGCTAAGGAATATTTAAATGAAAAGGACATTAAAATTGCTTCAGTTATTGGTTTTCCAAATGGTAATTTATATTCAACAAAACATAAAATTTTCGAAACGACAATTGCTCTTGAAAATGGTGCAGATGAGATTGATATGGTTTTAAATTATGAATTATTTAAAAGCGGAAAAACACAGGAAACTCTAGACGACATAACAAAAGTTGCAAATTTTGTACATAAAGAAGGGGCAATAGTAAAACTAATCCTTGAAACTTCAGCATTAAATAAAAAGCAAATAAAATCGATTTCAGAATTAGCAGATAAAGAAACAGATGTTGATTTTATTAAAACTTCTACTGGTTTTGGCAAGTATGGGGCAACAGTTGAAAATTTAAAAATTATGAGAGAAAATTTTTCAAGAGGGATTAAAATTTCCGGAGGAGTTAATACTAAAAATGTCGGACCATTACTTTCTGCAGCTGTTGAAAGAGATGACGGGCATATAGATTTAAATCCAATGAAAATCAGAATAGGCGAGAGCGGATTAATAAAAGAATTATTAATTAATGAGCAAATGAAATTATAAGGATAAAAATTATTCTATGGGGCATTAATCATCATTAGAAACTTTATGAAGTTGAACTTGAAACGGGAAAATCTCTTTTGATTAAAGCAAAATCTATTAGTTGGTACGTTTCTCAAAAGATTAAAAATTATTTATTTTAAAAAATAACCATCTTTATGGTTATAATAACCTTTATATAGGTTATTTATATTATTAAAATATGAACTTCATTGAATTTTTAAAAGATAATGAAAATACAAGAAAGATTTTTGGGCAAAGAGAGATTAAAATAATTGAAAAACAATTAAATGGAATTAATTTAACACAATCAGAAAAAAATAGGTTATCAAGAGACATAAGAAAAAAATTACAATTTATAAAAGAAATTGAAAATTTTAAAGAACAATTTGGATTAAAAAAAGGAGAAGAAATTAACAAAAAAATTAAAGAAACAATCAGAATTATTTTAGAAAATAATTTAAGGAATAAAATTGACAAAATAATTTTATTTGGTTCTGTTGCAGAAAATAAAATAACAATCAGATCAGATATTGATATTGCAGTAATATTTGATGAACTAACTAAGGAAGAAGCTTTTAATTTTAGAAAAAAAATTCTTGGTCAAGTCCCGGATAATCTTGATATACAAGTATTTAATTTCTTACCTAAAAAAATTCAACAGGAAATTAATAAAAAAGGAAAAATACTTTATATTAAAAAGAAAAATGAATAGAATAAATGAAAAAATTATTGAAGTAGAACAATTTTTAGAAGAATTAGAATCTTGTTTACCAGATGATTTTATAGAATATAAACAAGATTTTAAAATTCGGGCAATTGGAGAAAGATATTTTGAAAAAATTATTGAAGCAATTATCGATATTGCTTTTTTAATTATTAAAGAGAAAAATTTAAAACAACCAGAATATGAAAAACAAGTTTTTGATATTCTTTTTAATAACAAAATAATCTCTCAAGAATTATCTCTAAAATTGCAAGATGCTAAAGGGATGAGAAATATAATTGCCCACGAATATGGCAAAGTTGATGACGAATTAATTTTTCATTCTTTAACAGAAGAATTAATCATTGACTCTTATGAATTTATTAAACAGATTGAAAAGGTAATAAAAAAATGTCTTTAGAAAATTATAAACAAAAAAGAGATTTGAGTAAATCCGGGGAACCTAATGCGATTGTTAAAACTTCGTCGAGCAAAAGAATTTATGTTATTCAGGAACATCAGGCTTCACATTTGCATTGGGATTTAAGGCTTGAATTAAGTGGGGTTCTAAAATCATGGGCGTTACCTAAAACTCCTCCGAGAAGCAAGAACATAAAACATTTGGCAGTACAGGTTGAAGATCATCCTTTGGGTTATGCAAATTTTGAAGGGGAGATTAAAGAGGGATATGGCAAAGGGACAGTTAAAATTTGGGATAAAGGGACTTTTGAATTAATTCATAAGGATTCAGAAAAGATTGAGTTTATTGTTCATGGAAAAGTTTTGAGGGGTACTTATGTTTTGGTTAATGCTAAGTTAAATGGGAATGAGAAAAATTGGTTATTAATTAAGACTGATTAAGAAATTTTTCTAAACTTTTTTTATTTTCAGGAAGATTTCTATAAATTATTTCATTATTGTCTAAGCCATACATATCTGTAATTTCAGGTAATCCATATCTTTTAGCGATTTCCTGTAAAATTTCATAGGGTTCTTTCTTTTCTTTGGGACCGTACATTAAAGAAGTAGGATTAAAATTACACATGGTCAATTCTAATAATTCATCTTCATTCAAATAAATTCCTGTCTTGATTATTTCAATCATACTTTATTGAATAATTATTAATATTTAAAAGAATCTGCAAATAAATGCTTAAAATAAGCATAATATTTATAAAATAAACTTATTTTTTTGCTAAATGGATTCAAAAGATAAAAAAATAATAAATTCCCTTTTTGATGATGCGAGAATGTCTGTTGCAGAAATTGAAAAAAAGACTAAAATACGAAGAGATTCTGTTGCCAGGCGTTTAAAAAAAATGATTAATGAAAAAACGATTTTGGGTTTTTCTCCGATAATTAATCCTTCTTCATTAGGTTATCCAAATATTTCTTTATTACTTTTAAAAACTAAAACGGGCAATGATTCACAAAAAGAAAAATTTCTTAATAAATTAATTCAGACAAAATATATTGTGCATATCTCCAAACTTATTGGCAAGTATGATTTTTATTGTGCAATTCTTTACAAAGATACAAAGCACTTAAATGAGATAATTGAAAAAATAAAGAATTATGTTCCAAATTATCTTGAAGATTTTGAGTTATATCAGGTTGCTGATGATCCTAAATTTGAAGATATGCGGGGATTATTGTAAAACTAATCTAAACCTAAACTAATCTTTAAAGCCATATCAACTTTTTTCATGCTTGAAATATCTAATGAAGAAATTTTTTTTATTATTCTTTGTTTCTCAATTGTTCTTATTTGATTTAATAAAATTGTTGAATCTTTATCTAACTTAGATTCTTGTTTTAATAAAAAAACGTTGGTAGGAAATTCTTTTGAAAATTCTTTAGAGGTTATTGCCGCAACTATAACAACAGGAGAATATTTGTTTGCTAAATTATTTTGCAAAACTAAAACAGGTCTTTTTCCGCCTTGTTCAGACCTAACAACGGGGTTTAAGTTTACAACTAAAATATCTCCTCTATAAATCTCCATCCCACTCACACTCAATTTCTGCCTCAGCATATTTAAATTCTTCACAAATCTTTAAATCATTTTTTGCCATTTCTTTACATCCTTCAATTAATAATTCTTCATTTAATCTTTTTTGTTCCTGAACAATATTAATTAATTTAACAATTACATCTTCAAAACTTTCTCTTGATGTTTCTTTCATTTTTCCAAGAGCATTTTTTACATCTTCACTTAATTGAATTGTTGTTACCATTAGACTATAGATTGACTATAGTTTATAAATTTTATCTTGAATATTTTGAATTAATAATTATTGTAAAAATTTAGGGGTTAATCGAGAATTCGCTAATCTTTCTTCTAATTTATCACTCATATCTTTATTTTGATTTAGTTCAACAATTAATGAACAATTATTAGAATACATACATTCATACATCGGAAAATAACCTGGAGAAGTAGTTATTAATACTGGTCTTCCATCAGATATTTTTCCTTTGCAACATAAACCTTGATATTCACAAAATAAATCTCTTTCTTGTGTGGTCATTTTATAAAAATTATTCTGTTTCGCCAGTCCACCATTCAAGGTCTGGAATTTCTGCCTGAATCTTTTTTGCTTTGCAATATTCTCTTGCTAAAAGATAAAAGATTACTCCAAGACTTTTAACGTGTTTATTGTTACCGATAATTATTTGATCTGCTCCTTTTGCAAAGTTGTTTGTATCACAAATCATTAATACTTTTTTATTTACTTTTAATGTATCATTTAATGCATTTTTGTCTAGCCATGAATCTGCTACAATTGTTAATTCATTTTCAAAAAAGTCTGGTAATTGAGAATTTGTTAAAATTCCTGCAGGATATTTTTTAGTGAAAACTTTTATCCCGGTTAAATGTGAAAACATTTTAACTGCTTTCCATCCAGCTTGTCTTTTACAAACTAAAATAACGTCTTCCGGTTCAAATTTGTTTAAATATTCAATTCCTTCTTTTAATTTTGCATCAATTAAGTCTGTATTAAAAATAGCTAATCCATCAGCTCTTCTTCTATAAACAAATGGTTTCATATCAGGGGTTACTGCTTTTGTTCCTAAATAAATTCCTGCTTTTACATAATCCTCAAGGGGGATTAACATATCTGTTTTCTTTTTAGCTTTAACTTTTTCTTTTAAGTCTTCTGTACTTGTTTCTTCTACTTTTTCTTTAAGTTTTGCTACTTTTTCTAAAAGTGCTTTTTTCTTTTCTGCAAGTGTTTTTTCACCATCTTTTGGAGAAGCTTCTTCTTTTTTTGTTTTTTTAACTTTTTTTGTATCCAAAGATTCTTTTTTTGCTTTTTTGATTAGTTCTTTACTAACTTCTTCGTCTTTGTCTTCATCTTTGATTTCTTCTTTCTTTTCTTTTACCATATGAATTGAGGGGTAATTTTGCTTTATAAAGATTTTGATTCTTTTTTTAAGAAAAAAGAATCAAAATCTTTAAGACTTATTTTGAAACGACCAGCAATCAAAATAAGCTATAAAGATTTCTAAATAAATCTTAAATAAAAAAATCAAATCTTTAAGAGGTATTTTGAAACGACCAACAATCAAAATACACTATAAAGATTGTATTCACAATCTTTAAGAAAGATTTTATAAACGATGAAAAGACAAATAAAATCTTCTATAAAGATTTTGATTAATCAAAATATTTGATAGGATTAATCAAAATCTTTAAGACTTATTTTTCAAACTTCTTTGATTATTGGCAAGAAAAATAAGCTATGAAGATTGTATCCACAATCTTTATTTATTCTTTAAAGAATCTTCAATTTCGATTAATCGTTTGATTTTTACTTCTCTTTCTTTTCCGGTTATTCCTGATTTAAAAAAGTCTGCCTGAAAACCAAATGCTAAATCTGCTAAAATTGATTCTTCTGTTTCGCCACTTCTGTGAGAAAAAATTATTTTAAGGTTATTTTTCCTAGCTAATTTTACAACATTTTTTACTTCAATTAAGGAACCACATTGGTTAGGTTTTACAATAAGAGCATTAATACTTTTCTCTCTTATTGCTTGTTCAAGACGTTTTTGATTTGTTACAGTTAAATCATCTCCGACAATTAAACGGTTCGGGAATAATTTTGTTAATTTTGCAAAACCAGAAAAATCCTGTTCTTCAAATGCATCTTCTATATAAAATAAGTTATAATTTTTGATTAGATTTGTTAAATATCCAATTTGTTCATCTGAACTTCGTCTTAACATAGGATTTGAATAATTATAATTTTTTCTTGCATAAAAACTTGAAGCGGCAAGATCTAAACCGATTGGTAAGTTTAATTTTGATAAAATTTCTAAAACCTGTTTTTCATTTAATGAAGTTATCCAAGCATCTTCGTCGTTTTTTTCACTTTTAAATTTTTTATCTGCATTTTTTAATAATTCTTCAGCTTCTTTTTTTGCTTTTTTATTTAATTCCCATGCTTCTTTGACGGTTTTTGTATCGGGAATTAATAAAAATTCCTGAAAATCCGGTTTTTTTGCACCTTTAATATTTGAATGCAATCCCCCCCCAATACAATTACCTACTAATCGGGGAAATTTTTTTGCATTAGGATTTATTAATTCCCAAATTTCTTTTTTTTGTTCTTTTGCTAATGCTTTTAATAAAGCAAATTCAAACGCTAAAATGGTATTTCCTCCTACATGCCCCTCTAAAATGTCCTCTATTCTTCTTAGATCATCAAATTTATCAATAATTTCTTCGGTAAAATAATCATTAAATTTTTCAAGGGTTTTTATGTCTGTTTCAAGATTTTTTTTGTAAATCTTTTTTTCAAATTTACCTTTTGATTTCCCATTAGGTGCACTTGCAGAAAAATCCCCAAGATTAGTTTTTATCGTTACAAAAATTGTTTTTTCTTCTCTTGAGTCCAGAATCTCTTTAGCACTGACTCCTTGAACTATCATAGATGTTTTAACCAAATTTAGTTTATATACTTTTCAATGCTAAAAAATAATTTTGAAAGCTTGATTGAATCCTAACTTTCCTTTTGTACCAAAACTGCTAATAGAATTATCCAAAAGGATAGGACAAAAAATCAACATAAGGGATTTCAATTTTTTTAAAAAGACCATCGGTATCTTTTAATCTTGAAGAAGGATTAATTTGTGTTTTTAATAAATCCTCAATTAATGAATAATCGTTTTTATCCATTGATAACATAAAATCCGGAAAAAGGTTCACTAAGTCAGGATTAAATAAAAAAGAGTATATTTCTTTTTTATATAAGTCATGTTGATATAATAATAAAACAAAATTATCTTCGTCAAAAAAAGAATATCCCCTTACAGGAGGAAAAAATTTCGAATTCGGAAAGTTCTCCTCTAATTGATCTTCAATTAAAAGAACTTTTTTCTTAACATCCGGTCTAAAAAAACCATTTCTATATCTAAACATTGAAATCCCGAAATTTTCCATCTAAAGTAGATTACAAATTATTTTTTAAGTTTTTAGGAGATATTTTTCAACTATTAAAAAGATATTTTAAATTCTTTACCGCTTTTTATCTCTTGGGCGTTTGTTACAGATTTCAAATCTTCGATCATATCTTTTATTTTATCGTAAGTTTTTTCAGAGATGATTAAATTACATTCAGCATTCATTGGTTTTTGCATATTTGTTTTTTCTCTTCGCACATCTTCAAGTACATCAATTAAAGATTGATATTTCGGCAATTCATCTAAAGCATCTTTTGAAGATTTTTTATATTTTGGCCAAGATGTAACATGAATACTTTTTGATTTTTCAAAAATTCGAAAATGTTCCTGATAAATCTCTTCAGTAATAAAAGGCATAATTGGGGCAAAGATTTTTAGCATTGCAAGTAAAGAAGTATAAAGGGTGTATTGTGCTGAATGCTTTTCATTTACAGATCCTTGATAAACTCTTTTTTTTACAATTTCTAAATAATTATTACAAAAATCATTCATAAAAAATTGTTCTATTTCTTGTTTTACTTTTGAATATTCATAATTTTTAAAATCATCAGTGGTTTTATTGATGAGGATATTTAATTTTTCAAGGAATAATTCATCAAGCTTTTCAAAGGTTTTTGGTCTTGTATTGTTAAAATCTTTTAAATTCATGAATACAAACCGTGAAGCATTTAATAACTTATTAACGAGTTTTTTCCCGGTAATTAAATCATTTTCAGAATAATCTGAGTCATTTCCTAATTTTGAACTTGCTGCAGCAAATCTCATTGTATCCACGCCATATTCTTTTATTATATCTTTAGGGGCGATAACATTGCCTTTACTTTTGGACATTTTTTCTCCTTTGAGTGTTACATGTCCGGAGATCACAATATCATTCCATGGAAGTTTATTTTCATTCAAGAAAGATTTTACAATTGTATAAAATGCCCAAGTTCTGATAATATCGTGTGCTTGTGGTCTAAATGAAAATGGGATTTTAATTTTATTATTAGTTAATGAAGAAACAATCTGAGGACTTTCTGAAGAGGTCATCCATGTATCAAATACTCTGTTTTCTCCGATAGCTTCTTTTTTACATTTTGGACATATTTTTTTTATTTCCAGAGGATCAATTGGAAGTTTATTTTCTGAAGGTAAAATTATTTCATTACATTCTTTGCATGTCCAAACAGGAATCGGTACTCCAAAATGTCTTTCCCGAGAGATACTCCAGTCCCATTCAAGACCGTTAACCCAATTTTCATAACGTTTTTTCATAAATTCAGGGTACCATTTAATTTTGTTTCCCTGATTGATTAATTCTTTCTTGTAATCAAGCAATTTAATGAACCATTGTTCTGTAGCGATGAATTCTATAGGATTAGAACATCTATCATGAACATTAACGATGTGATTAATCTCTTTTTGTTCGTATATTAAACCAGCATTTTTTAAATCTTCAAGAATTTTTTTTCTGGCGTCTTTTATTTTTAATCCTTTATATGGTTCTATATTTAATGTTCCATCAAGATTAATAATTATTCTTGGTTTTAATCCATGACGATTAATTGCTTCAACATCATACTTGTCTCCATATGAGCAAATCATTAATGCACCTGTTCCTTTATCAATTTGTGCTGAATCGTCAGCGATTATCGGGACTTCAAAATTAAATAATGGGACTATTGCTTTTTTTCCAATGAAAGTTTTATATCGGGTATCTTTTGGATTCACAAAGATTGCAGTGCAGGCACCCAATAATTCCGGACGTGTTGTTGCGATTAATAGGTCTTTATTTTGTATTTTGAATTTTAAGGTCGAAAATAATGTTTTGCCTTCTTTATCTTCCAACTCCGCTTGAGCAATTGAGGTCTTGCATTCAGTACACCATAATGTTGGGAATGATTTTTTGTAAACATAACCTTTTTTATATAAATTAATGAATGATGCCTGTGATATTTTTTGTGAATTTTTGTCAATGGTTGAATAGTAGACTTCAAAATCGCATGACATTCCAATATCTTTCCAATCCTGAATAAAATCCGGGGTAAGTTCTTTGAGTGTTTTTGAACATAATTTTATAAAATCTGCTCTTGACATACTTTCGCTTTTTAAATTATGAATTTTTTCAACGTATCTTTCTGTTGGCAAGCCATTATCGTCTGTTCCAAATGGATATAATACACTTCCATTATACATTCTTCTAAATCGTGCAATAAAATCCTGTTGAGAATATGAAAATGCGTGACCAATATGCATGTGCCCTGAAATTGTTGGAGGAGGAGTATCAATTGAAAAAATTTCCTTAACAGTTAAGTCTGCTTTATAGATTTGTTCTTCTTCCCAAAACTTTTTCCATTTTGTTTCTATTTCTTCTATATCTATTTTTGCCATTATTAGAAATGAATAAAGAATTTTTTAAAGTTTTAGTTTATGTGCTTTGTTGAGGAGTTTTGATTTTAGCTTTAAAATATTTCTAGCTTTTCTTATAACTTAGAAGTGACAACAAATAGAAACATTTAAATATTAGATTATGTCACTACTTTTATGGAACTAAATATGATGCAAAGCGGAAAACCCTTTTTAAGTTGGGAAAACCAGAAAAACCCTTCTTTTGAAGAAGATTCAGTTAAAGGGATTGGCAAAGAAAAACTTGATTCTTTAAAAGAATTCATAGATGAAATTCAAGATATGGTTCGACAAAGGGAAGAATTGAGCAAGATTATTATCAATGAATGCGATAAAATGAAAACTGAGATTACGAATTTTTTACTTATTAATACTGCAGTTGATTCTGATGGATTTAAAGAAAGAAATGGTCTTCGACAAAAACAAATTGAAATTTCTGAATTACAATTAAATGAAAAATTAAATTGTTGGAGAGATGTTGCTTTACTTAAAAGAGAACTTCGGGATAAGCAAAAAGAACTTAGCGAAAAAGAAGGCAGGGCAATTATGCTTGACAATCTTATGAAAGGAGGTCTAAATTAAAATGAAAAAACAGTTATTATTAAGATGGTATCAATTACAAAAATTTTGGAATAAGGAAGATCCAAAATTAAGAAAAAACCTTCTAAGAAAACTTGTAAAAGAAGAAGAATTATCTTTAAAAGAAGCACAAATGCTTGGTGGTGCTAATAAAGCTAATTTAAATTTGCCTTTCAAATATATAATCAGAGGAGATCAATTTTTAGGTCATAAAGACTATTCTGATGTAGCAAAAAATGTTTCTCCGATTTGTTCAATAACACAAAATTTAGTTGCAAAGTTAGGAAATAGTGATTCTCGTCTTGTAACTCCAAATAAAAAAACAGCCTTAACTAATGAATATAATGATCATTGCCCAGTTTATGAAGAAAGTTATAATTTAAATGCAAATATCACAAAACCGTATGGAATATTTAATGTTTATGATTTAACACAAAAACAATTTAGACCTGCTTTTGTCCTTGAAAAAATTAATGGAAAATCATTAGTGCAATTAACAGAAAAAGGTCTTAAGCAAAAATCAGATTTATACAACAGATTAGAAAAACAATCTAGAAAAGAATTAAGGAAATTAACACAAAGATTTATTCCTGTTGATTTTGAAGATAGAAATATTATTGTTGAAGAAAGCACGGGAAAAGTTTATATTATTGATTTTGAGTATTGGAAAAGAAAATCAGAAAGTAAATCTAACAAACCAAGTGATTATTTTAGTTATACAAAAGATAATATGAAATTAAATTCATATAATTTACAAGGAGGTCTAAATTAAAATGATTAACTATAGAATTTCTACTCCAGAAGATGAACTTTCTAAAGTGCTTAAAACTGCAGGAGTTTGCAGAACTGAAAAAGATGCTTTACAGCTTTATCAAATGGGCAAAAATATGGGTCTTTCAACAGATGCATTAGAATTGGTATGGTATGAAGCAATTGATAGTGTTAGAAAACAAAGATCTTGGAGAGATAATTTAAGAAGCAGTTTCCTTGAAAAGGCACTATAAATTTTATTTTTTTATTTTTTTTATTTATTTCAATTATAAGAAAAATCATAGATTTTTCAAAAGTTTCAAATATAATTTTGAAAAACAACAAAGATGAAAATGACAGAAAAAACAACAAATGAAGAGAATTATGCAAAGATAGTTTACAATCCTCATGAAGAGATAGTATTATATCAATTAAAATTAATTGATATGACCATTCGACAATTAAAAGATTCTGTGAGAAAGATACAAAATGATTATATGTCGGAAGACAAATCAAATCATTTAAGAAAGAACATCTTTGACCTACAAAAAATTCTCAAAGATACAGATTTAAGAAAGAATTGTAAAAGGCAAAAAGATGGATTGTACAAAAATGAGATTATAATTGATGGAATTCGTTTTATCAAAATACTTTCAGAACCTTTGGATTTAATTCCAAAAGATGTAAATAATTTTTATTTTGGAGGTTTAATAAAATGATTCAGCAGATTAATTATCGAGGACAAAGTTATCCTTTTGATTTAGATAAAGGGTTAGTAGGAACATTAACAGATGAAGAGATTGAAAAATATTCATGGAAGGTAAATAAAAGAAAAATTGATGATAATACCGGAACAGGTAATTATATTTGTTATGATGAAAATTACGCAATTAGATTTTCAAAACCAATAATTCAAGAAAGATATGCTTCACGAATAGATCAATTAAACCGATGCCTCTTAAACTTTTTTATTGGAAATGATTTAATTACAAATAAATTGGGTGCTCCTGAAATGCAGGGAGTATATTTTGGAAAAAAAACTGAACAACCATTTTTAGTAATGGAAAAACTTAATTTAAAGAAAATTGGTTTTTTGACTGCCAATGAAAAAAGAATATTACTCAATGATTATTATAATAGCTTAAGTAAAATTCAAGAATTAGGATATAATAATATTTCTAATGATACAAGCATTCGAAGAAATTTTGAATTTGATACAATAAAGAAATCCGGGATATTCTTTGATTTTGATGACTGGAAATCAGAACACTTTATTCCACAATTAAATTACGGAGAATTAATCACGCAAAACCCCGTGAGAATGTTTTCTAGAAATACTCAAAGAAATAAACAAGAAGGAGAATTAATAAGATGAGAAATAAAATAACTTATCTAGGACAAAATTATCCAATAGATTTAGACAAAGGTTTAGTAGGAACATTAACTGATGAAGAGATTGAAAGATATTCAAAGATGGTAAATAGAGAAAAAGTTGATGATGATACTGGAGGAAATAATTTTGTTTTCTTTCATGAAAATTATGCAATTAGATTTCAGCGAAATGAGGATAATAAATTCTATTATGCAGATAAAAATTTAAAGAATTTTTTAATTGGAAATAATTTATTTACAAATAGACTTAATGATATGCAAATGCAAGGATTATATTTTGGTGAAGAAACAGAAAAACCATTCTTAGTTATGGAAAAATGTGATTTAGTCAGTTACAATCAATTAACAAAAAATGAAAAAAAAAGGTTGGATCAAGAATTTGAAATTCGAAAAAAAGAAATTGAAAATAAAATAGGATATATCCCAAGCTGGGATGTTTGGTCTGGAAAGAATTTTAAATTTGATAAGACTAAAAAACAAGGTATATTTTTTGACTTTGATTTTTGGGGAACAACAAATGGAATTATAATCCCTCATTTAAATGAACAAGGAGAATTAATATGTTAAATCAATCTTTATCTATTGAACAGTTATGTAACAAATTAAGACCTTTACTTGGAAAGAAAGTTGATGATATTTATTTACGTTATGCTATGTCGTCGAGTCTTGATGAGAAATCAGAAATTGCTAATATCTTAAATGCATTATATTATAAAAATTTAGGGGAATTATTGGATCAAAGAGTTTTACTTGAACCTCCTAAATTTGAAAGTATGCAAGGAGAGTACCCTATTGCGAAAGTTAGTTATGCAGATAAAGAAGTTTATGATTTTAGCCTTAGAGAACATGATTGGCCAAGACATGTTTGTATTAGTGGTATGAGTGGTAGTGGTAAGACTACTTTGGCTTTGAGAATTCTTGATAATTTTATTAAAAAAGACAAACCGTTTTTAGTTTTTGATTGGAAAAAAAGTTTTAGACCATTAATTTTAGCCGGCGATGATGTTATGTGTTTTACAGTAGGTCAGGAAAAAGTTAGCAATTTATTTAAGATGAACATTAATTGTCCTCCTAAAGGTGTGGAGCCTAAAGAGTGGATTAATGTTTTATGTGATTTACTTACTGAAAGTTTTTTCGTTTCGTACGGAGTCCATAAAGTCTTATTAGAGACATTAGATGAGGCGTATGAAGAATGGGGAGTTTACAAGGGTTCTGAAAATTATCCTACATGGAATCATATTAAATGGTATTTAGAAGAGAAATTAAGTAAAACTAAAGGACGTGAAGGGGGATGGATCGAGAGTGCTTTACGTATTGCTAGTGTTTTAACATTCGGTAATTTTGGTACTGTCTGCAATTATAAAGAATCTGATAGTTTGAGTGTTGAAGATTTATTAGATAAAAAAGTTATTTTAGAGTTAAATGGCTTAGGGAATATTGAAAAAAAGTTTTTTTGTGAGTTTGTTTTGACTTATATTTACAAATTGAAGAAATCTCAAGAAAAAAATGCCGGTGGAAGGTTTGATCATGCTATTTTAGTTGATGAAGCTCATAATATTTTTTTAAAAACAGGAACTAATTTTTCAAAAGAATCTGTTACAGATATGATTTATCGAGAGATGCGTGAGTATGGTACTAGTTTAATTTGTCTAGATCAGCATTGCTCTAAATTAAGTGATACTGTTAAAGGTAATAGTGCCTGTAATATCGCATTTCAACAGCAATTGCCGGCAGATATTATGGATGTTAGTTATCTTATGCAGTTAAAGGATCAAAGACAATATTTTTCTATGCTTCCTGTGGGTTATGCTATTGTTAAATTATCTGAGAGATATAATTCTCCTTTTTTAATTAAAACTTCTCCATTAAAATTAAGAGAAGGGCAAGTTACGGATAATGAAGTTAGGAAAAGAGCACAAAATATGATTATGAACATGGGTTTTAAAAAAGGCATTGATCCTGAATTTAATGAGAGATTAATTGCTGCAGAGCCTGAATTTATTAATTATCATGATAGAGTTGAGGTGGTGAAAGCGAATAAATTAAATAAAGAATCACCTTACATAGAAAAAAATACTGAGGAGTTAAACTATCATGATAGAGCTGAAGTTGTTAATGTTAATCCAATTGAAAGGCCTTCACCATATGAGGAGAAAAAAATTGAAGCAATTCAGCCGGTTTTACAGTTTACAGCAATTGAGCCTTCTGAATTACAAAAAGAGGATGCGTCTAGACAGAAAGTGAAAGAGGATAGTTTACATAACTTAACTAAGATTCAGTCAATATTATTTGAATTTGTCGAGGATAAATTGGATAAGGGTTATGAACTTAAACAGATTGAAAATATTTTAGAACAGGGAAAAGATGAAGGGAATTATTCTTTGGAAGATATTGCATGTGTTATTAATACAGTCCTTGTTAAAAGGTTAAACTCTCATGGCGTTACTACTTTAGAAAAACAAAATAATTATAAAGTCGAACATTTTAATAATTTTAATCTTGATAGAGAACAAAAAATGTTCCTGAGATTTTTAGAAGAAAATCAAGAAGATACAGGCACTGTAAATATTTACAGGACACTTGGATTTTCGTCAAGAAAAGGAAATAAGATTAAGAATGAGCTTTTGGAAAAGAATCTCATTTTCATTCAAGAAGAAAAAAACGATAAAGGCTGGAAAAAGGTTATCAGAATTTCGCCTCAAATATAATCACCATCATATTTAATATATAAAACACAATAAAAACAACAACGAAAAACCCCGGAATACCCTCTTTTAGGGCATTTCATTAGTACTGGTATTTAATTTTATTTAATAATATATATTTAATTCTAAAACTCAAATTTAAGGCGGAAAAACACGGAATACCTTGAATTTTTATATATCAAACAAGAAAAAAAGATAACAAAATCATAAGGAGAATAAACTATGGAAAGCTTTGATTGGGAAATCATTAAAGATCTTTCAATAATTGCAATAACTGGATTGGTCGGGTTTTATGCAGTGATTTTTTTACTGATAAAACTTAAACGTGCCTAAACTTAGAGGAGGGAAAGTATGGAACTTTTCTTATATCTCTTCATTATCCTATTATTTACTATATTCGTTATAATAGTAATTAGAATCATATTCTTTATCTTCTGTTTCGCTTACGGCGTTTACACAATTTTTAGAGACATCTTTAAGGAAGTCAAAACAGAGGGTCAACTAAATCGAATTAGATTTGATTCTTAAGGAGGAAACAATAATAATGTTCACGAATGTAAAGTTTGCATTAAGAGTCGTATGCTGTTTGGTAAGTATAGCTTTAGCATTTCTTTATTGCTTAATTAGTTATATAATTTTCTTTCGAATCGTCTAATAAGTGTAGCTTTAACATTTCTTTATTGCTATCTCTCTCTTTAATATAATAGAGAAGATAAAAAAAATTCACAGGAGGGTAAAATAAATAAAAATAAAGTATTTCATCTGTTGTCAGTCCTGTAAACAAAAAACAATTCAAAGGAGAACAAAATGAGAACATTAGAACATCTGCAAGAAGACGAACAAGGGAAACTCTTTAGGGAAAACGGGGAACCTTTTCCGAACTTCCTTGCATTTAAGGTCAGCAGGATGAAAACCCTGACAGTGAAAATCCCTTGTGAGATTCAAGAAGTAATTGACAATCTCATCAAAGAAAATTCAGCATTCATCCCAAAAGATGCAAATGCCTTCACAGCTTCAAACTACGATTATGACACATCGTACTTCTCTGACGAAAAACAATACACTTTCGCCAATGATGATCAAAGCTTGATTATTTTTTCCGTAGAGAAGCACAGAGAACAACACGCAGTCTTCGCCTTTCAGTTTTATCAGTTACTGATTTACAAATCTGAGTAACCTGCCGGCACTAACGCCTAAGTAAAAAAGGGGCAACCTTTAGTTGAGTTTAATTGAAGGTTGCATTAACAAAATAAGACATAGGAGGAACATGAATTACAAAATTATTATGGGAGTTCTTATCGGATTAACGCTCATACCTTTTATCATTGCAATTAACATCTATTTTGGTCATGAGCCCGAGATTCAGCAAGTACCTATACAGGTCACTCAGCCGGCTCAAGATCAATGATGACAAACAACAACCGCAAAAAAGGAGATACACCAATGGGCAATTAAAATGTTTTAAAAAAATCGCGTTTAGCAATAGCAAAAACGTAATCAAAATCATTCTTCAAATGAGGCACAAAATGACATTAGCATTTATCGCAGTAACCGGCTTATTCTTCGGCTTTTTCTGCTTGACTTCGAAAGCACAGGAACGGTTGGAAGCCATTCAGAACGGAACAGTCACCGGCAAGTATGAAAACTCATTCGGGAAATACATTACTGTAAACGACATCACATTCCATGTTAGCCATGATGTATACGCTCAACTCAGCATCGGCATGACTCTTCCGCTTCAGCAATAACCTCGCCCTGTCGGCACCAAATAGTTAACCAATGAGGGAGGATACGCCAATGCAGAATTAAAAGTTGTACCATGCAGTACCAATCGATTGTGCCAATAGTGAGTGCAATCAAAAAAATCCTTTATGAGGGAATGCCATGAACGAGAACAAAAACAAGGGATGTGGCGGATGTCATGACAAGGATCAAAAACATGGTCACGATGATGATGGATGTTGCGGAGGGTGCCATGATCATGACAAGGATCAAGATCAGGCGGATAAGAACACGCAGAAACCGCAGAAACCTGCCGACGGCTCCAAAAAGAGAAGCTGATAATCTTCAACGTGCAAGTTTGCACTAGCAAGTAAAAAGGGCAACCTTTAATTGAGGTTTAATTGAAGGTTGCCTTAACAACAAAAAGAACAAATGAGGCACAAAATGACATTAGCATTTATCGCAGTTACTGGTTTGGCATTTGGATTTTTCTGCTTGACTTCGAAAGCACAGGAACGGTTGGAAGCCATTCAGAACGGGAAGGTCACGGGAAAATATGAAACCTTCTTCGGACGCTACATCACGGTGAACAACATCACATTTCGCACTAACCAGAAAGTCTATTCCCAACTTGCCGTCGGCATGACTTTCCCACTTCAGCAATAACCATCGCCCTGCCGGCACCAAATAGTTAGCAATCAAATGAAGGGAGGATACGCCAATGCAGAATTAAAATCCAGTAAGAGATGAAGAGATAAGTAAACAAACAACAAAAAACAAATGAGGCACAATTATGGCAACAACAATCGTGGTAGGAATTATCGCACTCCCTTTCTTCCAAATCATTCTTCCTTTGGCAATGGGAGCGGTACAATTGATTGGCAAGGCTTTCGGCCGTACTATATTTAAGTAACCTGTCGCCCGGCACCAAAGCCTGAGTAAAAAAGGGGCAACCCTTAATTGATATTTAATTGAAGGTTGCCTTTAACAAAAAATTGGAGTTACATTATGTTAGGAATATGTTTTCTGGCAATTTGTATTTTAAAGATTGCCTCAGCGAAAATGATGTTTTCTGCTATTGACAAAGATATCGAATGGATCATGACGAGGCCACCCAGAACATCGTAAATAACCATTCTGCCGGCACTAACGCCTAGATAAAAAGGGGCAACCTTTAATTGATATTTAATTAGGGGTTGCCTAAAACTACAAAGCATAATAAGAGGTTACAAAAATGGAATACGCAGAACTCTTTATCATGAATGATAAATTAACAATAGAAAACTTAAAAAATGTAACAAAAGGGGGAAGAATTGTCGGGATGGAAAAAAATCTCAGGCATCATTCATACCTCATTGATATTCTGTTTCAGCATAAAGTGCGAACTTGCACAGTTACCCCAGAAACATATTATCAGCTCAGCATTGGCATGAATATCAGCGTTGGCATGGATCTTCCACTTCCTCCATCCTTCACCGGCACTAACGCCTAAGTAAAAAAGGGGCAACCTTTGATTGAGGTTTAATTAAGGGTTGCCTTTAACAAAAACAAACCACAAAATGAGGAAAACACGATGAAAAGAATCACAATAATAGTCACGGGAATTTTCTTTGCCCTGTTCATCGCAGGTACTGTTACTGCCCAAGATTCAAACCTTGACGAGTTCGCCAAGTGCTTGACTGACAAAGGCTTCAAAATGTATGGTGCCGACTGGTGCCAGCACTGTCTCAGCCAGAAAGAGTTGTTCGGCGAATCATTCCAGTATATTGACTTTACAGAATGCGAGCAATCGCCAAAAGCTTGCAATGATGCAAAGATTCAAGCTTATCCTACATGGATTTCAAAGGATGGTCAACGATATGGGGGAAAACGTTCTTTGCAAAAACTCTCAGATCTCAGCGGATGCCCTTTATCTGAATAACATCGCCACTGCCGGCACCAAATAGTTAGCAATCAAATAGAGGAGGATACGCCAATGCAGGATTAAAAGTTGTAAGAAGTAGAATCGATTGTGCCAATAGTGAGTGCAATCAAAAAAATTCTTTATGAGGCAATGCCATGAACGAGAACGAGAACAAAAACAAGGGATGTGGCGGATGTCATGACAAGGAAGACGATGATGGATGTTGCGGTGGATGTCATGATGACAAGGATCAAGATCAGGCGGATAAGAACACGCAGAAACCTGCTGATGCCGGTGGCTCCAAAAAGAAAGGTTGATTCAGCAATTAAATGTGCAGTTTGCACTAGCACCTAAATAAAAAAGGGGGCAACCTTTAATTGTTGTTTAATTGAGGGTTGCCTTTGAAACGCAGAAAGGAGAACATGATGAAGATGTCACGAAGGGATTTCTTTTCTCTTCATTGGCGAAAGTCAAAAGAAAATAAATTGGGAGATTGTAGTAAATGTAATTGCAACTGCAATCGTAATAAAAAACCTCAGACCGATGAAACAGGCAAGGAAAATTCCGGTCAAGATAACGAGAAGAAGGACAAATAACACCGGATGCCTGAATAAGAAAAAGGGGCAACCTTTGGTTGTTTGTTTAATTAAAGGTTGCCTAAAACCACAAACAGAATAACGAGGTGAAAACATGGAAAAGTTGGAAAAGAAATTTGAAGGATGGCCTGTTTACAAAGAAATGAAAACGATTGCAAATGGATGTTGCCAATGCCAAAAGTGCCAGAACATAAGGCAATTTTTCCAGGATCTTGAATCCGGCGTCAGTACTTATGCTACTGAGCAGGAAATGACCATGGCACTGATAGAGAAGTATCCCGACCAGTTCCAATTAATCAAATTAACGATTATGGAAATAAACCTCGACGACGACCTCACAAACAATACGGTTCAGAGAGAAGATTTGCGACAGCTGTTCGATCGGCTTGATAACCCCAAGAAGTTTGACAACAAAAACCGATAACGCCATCGGCACCAATGCCTGAAGAAGAAAGGGGCAACCTTTGATTGTTGTTTAATTGAAGGTTGCCTAAAACCACAAACAGAATAATGAGGTGAAATATGAAAAAATTTGAAGGATGGCCTATTTACCAGAGAATTATTGAAATTTCAAAAACAATGTGCCAATGCAAAAATTGTCGAAACATCAGACAATTTGCTCAGGATATTGAATCTGTCAGCTATGCCACCGAAGAAGAAATGATCACGGCACTCATCAAGAAACATCCTGAGCTCAAACCCGAACGCCAAGCAATTATTATTATTATCAATCCATTCGGTGACCTGCCCAACACCTACGATAACGGCGACAAAAAAAGCTGATAACGTCATCGGCACCACATGATTAAGAAAGGCAACCTTTGGTTGTTTGTTTAATTGAAGGTTGCCTTTTTTTTTGAATATTATTAAAAAAATAAAAGACACCCGCTGGTTTCTTTTAAGCTTCCTCAAATTGCGGAGCGGTGATATCTCTAAACTCAAGCCCACACTTACAGCTTTTATCTTTACCTTCGGGATTAATGTAAGTGTAAACTTTCGGCCTTCGAGGATATCACATAAAATAAAATTATTTTTTTATTAATGAACAAAAAATTCTAATCTCTAAATTAAGGAGGAACATTATGAATTACTTTATTAATGCCATGAACAGTCTCATGAATCTGGGATGGATAACAAAATCATTTATCGTCCTAATATGTTTTCTTCCTTTTCCATTCTTGTTCAGTTTTTTTGGAAAAGGTTGGGGAATGAAGTCTGAATCTCTTATCTTTGCTTGGAATGTTGGAGCAATCTTAGGGATGGTTATTTTTTCTTTTGGGAAGTTTAATAATTTCCAAATAGAAGATTTATATCATCCTTTAATACCGCTACTCATCGTGATATTTTTAGGATTTTTCGTTGGTACACTTGCGAATGTTCTTTATTCTCAAGTGCTGACCGATTCAACCTGTCCTAATTTGGCCTTACCATTAACAATTATGAATTCTTATGGAGCATGGGCATATATTCTTGCTCCAATGTTAGCAATTGCACTCCCGAGATACTTTAACAAGATGGTTTTTACTCCAATCAATTTTCTGGGGATTATTCTTGTTGTAATAGGGATGGTGCTTTTGATGTACAAAGTTAAACAATAAGGAGGATGCTATGAAAAAAATAAACCTATTGCTTGCAGGATTTGGAGGTTATACCTTTTTGTGTGTAATCCCAGGATATCGAGAGATTATTCTTTTGGGAATAATTATCGGATTTTTGATTATTAAAGATACTCCAAACATTTCAGGAGGAATAAAGCAATTAATCTGGAGTAGCTCACCCCTTTTTATAACCTGCATTATGTTTTCGTGGATTATCCATTCAAGCCCGGAAATTTACAAAGAGGAAACAAGAGATTATCTTATTATTCTTACAGTAATGACAGATAATTTGTTGTTCATCTATTCCAGAATTCAAGGGATAATTGTGAGTTCTGGGCTAATAAAAAATTTAGAGGGAAAATCCCCAAAATACGGCCGAGTAAAGATTATGGAGGAAATTGAGGAGGAAGTTCAGAACAAACAAAACTTGCTGACTCAAATTATTTTAGGAACAAGTACAATCTTATTCCTAATTTTTTTATCAATTTCAATTTAGGGAGGAACTATTATGTTTCAAGAATTTCTTGAGAACCAGAACTTGCTGATTGGGGCGTTAATTCCTGCGAGCATAATCCTCGCATTGGTTATCAGCTTGAGCATCGTGAAGTTTATAGAAGTAAGGGAAAAACAAAGAAAGAAAAAGTAATCTATAACATCAATCAATGAGGAGGTAAAAGTATGTACCAGCAAGAAGATATTTGTCCTCAGGAAGACCTTGCAATGGATGAACCTGCAAACTTCTGCGACGATGACGGTTGGGGAGATGATTGGTTCAATGATGATGACGAACCAGATTATCCATCGAATCCGGCATTTCCTTTTCCAGTAAACACAAAATATCCTAAAAAGTTTACACCGGAAAAAGATCTTCGACTGTACTCTGCCATGTTGAAAGTTCAAAATTCTTTTGAGAGTACAACAGCTCATATGGCAATAGCATGGCAAGGATGTTTTACTGCAAAGGAAGAACGTCAACTTCGCCGGCAAGAAGAAGGACTCATGCAGAGGTATATCTTTTTAGATTATGATCCTCTTACCCATGACAAAAATTTTATTCAAATTGATTAGGGAGGCAGAACATGCTTGAATTTATTTTCCTATTGCTGTTTAAGTATGGTCCACTTGCCTTGGTGTTGTTTTTTCTGGCAATGAGTTGGAAAGAGATTCTCAAAAAAAATTAACCGGAGAAGAGCTATGGCAAAAGTAAATTCCAGAGCCAAATGGGAAGAAATGCGAGAGATTATTCCTCAGGCAACACTTTACATTTTGAGGGAAAATAAACTCATTCCGAAAATTGGCAAAGCCATTAACTTGAAGAAGCTTCCGGTTTCTATTCGGGAACTTCAGACAAAGGGCTGGAAGATTCGGTTTTAAAAGCCTAAAAAACTAGTAAGGAGAAATTACCATGAACATGACACACAGATTACTTCAAGCAATACAAGAGGATAAGGGATTAATAGGGTTTTATTTTAATCCGAATAATAATTGCCTTTATTCTGACAGGACGTGTAACGGCTTGGCAGCTCTCATTTTAACCCCATGTGTAACCCTTGAAACTGTCTTGAACTGGGGATTTACAATTATCACCCCTGCTGAGCTGATTACAAGAAAAACAGTTTCGGAAAAAGCCTGTCGACGTGGGAATCCCAACGGCTTTCCGAGAAAGGCATTTCAATAATTCCACCACCGGCAACGAACAAAGGCAATCTTTGATTACAAGATGATTAAAGGTTGCCTTTGCAAAAGGTGAAACCATGGATAAAAAACAAGAGAAATTCATGAGGAGGTTATTTGGAACCCATCGCCAAACAATCGTTTATGAAAAAGATGGAAAGATTTATCTTGACAAATGGTGCCAAACTCCTTCGCTCTGTACCATGGAGGAGTTTAATGCACTTTCTTCTGACATTCGCAAGAATGTTAAAATCATTCCAACGGAGGAAACATAATGAATAAAAAAGGTTTTACTCTTATTGAGCTGTTGATTGTTATTGCTATTATCGGCATAGCTACTTTAACCGCATACCCATATTTTTTTGGACCATCAGAAGGTTTCCCTTTTGGAGAAAGCTTAACGATAGAAGAATTGCAAAAAGTTCCTGGGGGAAAGATTGTCGGTATGCAAAAAAACCTCTATCTGGCATCATATCGCATCGAGGTAATATATCAGGGAAAGGTGATGATTTACGAGGTTACACCAGAAATGTATCATAAACTTCATACTGATATGGATCTTCCGCTGAAGGAATAGCATCCTCGCCGGCAACTCGCTAACTAAAAAGAAGGCAACCTTTGGTTGAAGGTTAATTGAGGGTTGTCTTTAAAACAATTATTTCATTAAAAGGAGAAACATCATGAAATACTCTTTTGATAAAGAATCTTTTAAAAAGAATTTGAATGAATTTCTAAATCCTATTAAAATCTGGGATACCTGCGTTAAAAAAAATGATCCAAAAAACCTTGCAGAAGCGACAATGGATGTTGTGCTCGCGATCATTACCCCCTTACTGACATGGATGTTTTTGCCCATAACTATTCTAGGCACTATTTTGCTCTCCTATAAAAATAGTGCCGGATTGAAAAAGATTAAATAAAGTTAATCGCCAAAACCAAGGGCAACTTTTGATTGCAAGATGATTAAAGGTTGCCTTTAAACAATCATTAAAATGAAGGAGAAAATAATATGTATGACGAAAATGATATTCTTATCTTTATTATCATCTTCTGTGTTATTATATCAATAATATAAGAACAGACCATTCCGACGGCAACAGAATATCAAATACCGGGATAAACCAGCAGAAATGCCCAAAGATGAATCTAAATTAGAAGTTAAAGGAGGTGATTTTATCGAATAAATAAGATTGTGATTAATCAACAAAATTCCAAAACACTAAAACTATAATGAGGTAAAAGTATGTCCAAAATTTTCGCATTAGTATTTGCAACAATCATTATCTGGGGAAATATTGTTATTGAAAATCCTGCCATTGAAGAACCTAGCTTGAATCAGGAAATTTCCTACTACAATCACGGCATTTAGCCTACCCACCACCAACGGCAAGAAGGATTAAGGGTTGCCTTAACAACAACAAAAACAAATGAGGAAAGTATGAAAAACGGCACAAATCAAAAATGGGTAAGATTTAGTTTTGTTATCATTATCATTCTCGGTGCTCTTGTGATTGCAACAAATATCCTGCAATTAATGCAAGCACCTGAAACACAACAAGAACAGACCATTCCGACGGCAAGTGATGAAAACTCCTATTTGCCGAGGTAACTAAACCTTAACTTTAAGCCAGATAATAGTCAGTTGCGATGTTATCTGGCTTAAAAAATGATTAAACCTCAAGAGGTTTTAATCAGCGAATAATTTAGAAGGTTTAATTTTTAATTGATTAAAACAACTTGAGTTAATCAATAAACTTTGTTCAATTTTGCAGGGAGGTAATTATGTTAAAATCGTTTTTTGCATCAAGAAAATGGATGTTCTGGGCTTATGGCGGTTGCTTGTTCTTATTCATTGCACTACTTGTTCAAGTTGAGCTTTCTGTTTTACTCAACGAATGGTACGGTGCCTTTTACAATATTCTCCAAAAGGCTACTGAACACAAAGTAGAAGAGTTTTGGGCTTCGATGTTACAGTTTGCAAAAATTGCTTTTCCTTATGTTTTAATTGCTACTGTAACGTCATATTTTACCCGCATCTACTCTTTTAAATGGCGAGAGGCGATGACGTTTTCATATGTCGCCAGATGGCAGAAAGTAGAAGGTGAAGTGGAAGGTTCAAGTCAGCGTATTCAAGAAGACATCTATCGATTTGCGAGGATTGTCGAGAGTCTTGGTTTACAAGTCATCCGAGCAATTATGACTCTCTTGGCTTTTCTGCCGATTCTTTGGGGACTCAGTAAAGGAGTTGAAATTGAGAGGATAAAAGATATTCCTGGAAGCCTTGTCTGGGTTGCCCTCGTCGTTTCAATAGGGGGATTACTTATTTCCTGGTTTGTCGGAATAAAACTGCCTGGACTTGAATACAATAACCAAAAGGTGGAGGCGGCGTTTCGTAAAGAGTTGGTATATGCCGAGGACGACAAGATAAACTATGGAAAAACAGAGACCATAATCCAGCTATTCACCGGACTAAAATTCAACTATAACCGGTTGTTTCTCCACTACGGCTACTTTGACGTATGGGTTAACTTCTTCGAGCAACTGATGGTCATTGTTCCTTACCTAATTATGGGACCAGGATTGTTTACAGGTCTTATTACATTGGGCATGCTGGTTCAAGTATCCAATGCTTTCAGCAAAGTACGTGAATCATTTTCTATTTTCATCGGCAACTGGACTACCATTACTGAACTTCGCTCAATTCATAAACGATTAAAGGAATTCGAGCATAACATTGGGTATTAAACAAAAGGAGAAATACTATGAAAAATCTTGTTGTGATTACTTTAATCGCGTTGATGTTTTCAGGAGCGGCATATTCTGATAATCTGGAAGTTGCCACGATGTATGATAAATCAGGACAGAGAATTGGAGGTTATAATGATGATTCTATACAAAAGCTTGTAAAACCTGCACAAGAAGTTATTGTCTTTCATATTGACGAGTTTGATGACATGAAAATGTCTGAACTTACTCAATATGTAAAAAAAACTAATGATTTTGTTGCAATTCGATCCTTTGCAAGATCGCGAGAAATTGCACTGGAATTCATAAAAAAAATTGCCAATGCCAACGGAAGAAAATACATTGTGATTCTAAATGAAGGAGTTTTCTATGATAGCAAGATTCCATATATTTGGATATCAACTGTTACTCATACCAAACTCCCATGGTTAAAACCTATCTAAGGAGAAACATCATGAAAAATATTTTGAAATCATTAGCTGTCGGAGTTGCATCTGGTATCTGGTCTATTCCGTTTACCACCGGTTGTTATCTCTATTTCTATCAACCATTCTCTAGTGAGAGAACTACGATTTTTGTAGGGATGATAATCATTACCCTGCAGATTATCCAGAATTTATGGATACCACTGCTGTTGCAGGTAGTACTTTACTATAACAGCAAAGTGATTTACAGAGTGATTATATTTATACTCGGCATAAGCATTTATTACAATCTACTTCTTGATTGGAATGTTATTGCCTCTGGAATTAGCATGGGGGTTATTTATATCTCATGGCCTTATTTCATTTACAGGAGTTTCATTGCAAGAGAATATGAGCCCCCATCGAGAGGGAAGGGACAGTGTTGCATTACAAGGCATTAACAATTTGATTTGAGAATCAAAAATTCGAGGAGAACATCATGAGCAATTCGGCTATGGCATTAATTCTATTCGTTAAAATTTTATCTTGGATAATCATTGCAGGAATCATTGGAGTAGGAATTTGGTTCTTGTACCTTGGTTTTTGCGGGGGTCATCTTCAATCACTCTGGAGAGTTATAACTGCCAAAAGGTCAAAGGAAATCATGGACATGGACAAGTCGCAAGGAGGCCAGTATGACTTTTCCGAGGAGGCCTGCAAGCTTTCGCCGAAAACTGAGAAAGTTCTGGAAGACCTGAACATGACTGACTCGAACAAGATCAAAAGTCGTGCCAAGACATTCAAGATGTGGTTTGAATCATTTCGTAAATAACCAAAAGAAGACAACCTTTAATTGTTGTTTGATTGAAGGTTGCCTAATCATTAAATTTATTTAGGGAGGAAAAAATGGTAAAGAAAAATTATGATTTTGAAACAAGGGCGATTCACGCACATCAATTTAAGAACCAGTATAATGCAGTAACATTACCGATATACAGGACTTCCACTTTCGGGTTTGATTCAACTGAACAGGGAGGAAGATGCTTTGCTGGTGAGGAAGAAGGATACATATATACTCGGTTATCTAACCCTACCAACAGAGCCTTAGAGCAAATCGTTGCATCGCTTGAAGGTGGAGAAGACTGCGTGGCTTTTGGTTCTGGTATGGCAGCGACAGCAAGTTTAATCTTGCATTTATGTTCAGCCGGAGATAATGTTATCTATAACACCATTATTTATGGTGGGACAATGGGTCTTGCCAAAGAAACCTTGCCAAAATATAATATCGGTGCGAGGTTTTTTACTGGTGACTCAATGGGTGAACTTGAGAGCCTGATTGATGAAAAGACCAGACTGGTTTTTCTGGAAACTCCGGCGAACCCGACAATGAAACTCATTGATATCCATGCTGTATCTAAGGTATGCAAAAGGCATGGCATCTTACTTTGTGTAGACAATACCTTCTGTTCACCATACATTCAGCAACCGTTGAAACTGGGAGCAGATTTGGTCATGCATTCCGGAACAAAGTATCTCAACGGTCACGGCGATGTTATTGCTGGTTTTATCGTTGGAAAAAAAGACCTCCTGAAATCGCTACGGCTTGAAACCCAAATCCATCTTGGAGGAATTTTATCTCCGAGCGATGCCTGGCTAATTTCACGTGGTCTTAAAACCTTGGCAATACGAATGGAGCAACATTCAAAGAATGCGAAAATTATTACTCAATTGCTTCTTCGTGAACCAAAGGTCTCAAATGTCCGCTACCCAGGTCTTCTTAAAACAAACCCGAAGTTTAACATTTTCAAGAAACAGATGAAACTTGGAGGGGGTTTAATCTGTTTTGAAGTAGGAAAAACCAAAGAAGATGCCGCATATTTCTGCAATCATTTGTATCTTTGCACAATTGCCGTAAGCCTTGGAGACTGCGACACGCTCATTCAACATCCAGCCTCGATGACACACTCGTCATATACTGATGAAGAATTAAAGCGTGCAGGAATTACTCCGAACATGGTCAGACTCTCGGTAGGTCTTGAGAATGCTCGGGACATCATCAACGATTTACGAGGAGGTTTGTCTTTTATATAAAATTCAAAAAGAGGAGGAGGACAAAAGATGTATATTTTCAAAATCATGACTGTACTTATGATTCTAATGTCCTTGATTATCTTAGGGTATTATCTCTAAATCCCGCAGAAAAGCAATAATCAGCAGGAGGATATGCCAATGCAGAATTAGTATTGAGTAATTAATCATTAAAGAACAATAAAAATAGAGAGGACGTTATGAATAAAAATTTTTGGAGATTTATCGGTTTCTTAATCATTGTTCTGTTGGCAATGTTGGCTACACTGATTATCGACAGGGCCAGAAGCGAAGAAATCGTACCGGCACCACAAACGGAAGTTCAAGTCTTTGACGTAGAAGGTCTTGAAATTACCGGAAAGATCGGGGCTTATCGAATGCTTGCCAAAGACAAAAGCATAACCATTAACGAGATGATTGAAGAGATTGTTGAAAAAACAAAAAAATTCTCGTTCAAGCCCAAATGTATAGTCCGCCTTGCTGAGGGAAAAGACAAAGAAGGAAAAGCATGGATTTACTTCGGGTTGGCTATGGAATGCCACAAAAAAGTCGATGCTGTAACACCTGCGAAATAACCATCAATGCCAAAGGCAACCTTTGATTTGAAGCTAAATTATAGGTTGCCTTAACTACAACAATTTTAGTTTGGAGAAAACATCATGGAAAAGTTAAAAGATTGCATAGGATGGTTCATCGTTATTTCAACAATCATTATTAGTTTTTCCTGGTTCTTTATCGGGGATTTCCTTCCACCAGCCAATGCATCGATGATTCCTTTGCGGACAATAGAAACATCAACAAAATTTTTCGCAAAATCATTTACTGACCGAGGAAGTGTAAGAGAATATACAAAGGAAGAGCTGGCTAAAATCTCTGATGAAGATGCAAAAGGAGTGAGGGTCTATGACCTTGACATAAACTCTCCACAGATATCAATTTTTATCTTTGCACCTAAAAAAGAAAGACTGGGAATAATTGTTGTTGATACAGAAGCTAACGATGTTCTTAATACTGCACAAAAAATTGCCAAGATCAACGGGAAAAAATGTATTTTGACCATTGAAAAAAGCAATGTAGTTCAATTGAGCACAGGTGACCTTTTGAATCAAATTAAAACAATCGGTTTTGAAACTTGCCCAGAGATATCTGAAGAATCAAGTCAACCTGTGAAATAATCTACTTAAGGGGTACATATGAAAACTACAGTAATAATTTTGCTGGCAATTGTCTTTTCAGCTTCAATTTCTATGGCAAAGCCGTATGAAATTAAAAACTCTAAAGGCGAGACCATTCAGGTGTTTCACTTTGGTGAAGCAACTTACAATAAGCAAGAAGTGATTATGCGTTCTGAATGGGGCATTACAAGACAAGACATTACCCCTGAAGAAATTGAAAGACTCTGGATTGAAAAGGTCAAAAATACACACAATCTTCATTGTATTTATGTCTTGGAAAAAGGTATGTTCGAGTATTTTCCCGGGATAAAATATCCATATATCTATGGACTCCTTATATGGGGAGAATGTAAACCTTTGCCAGAACCAATCGTGGATGAATAGTCTTTAACAAACCATTTCATTAAGGAGAAAAATCATGAAACTTGTTATTATACTTTTTACACTTGTCAACTTGGCATCTTTATCTTATGCACAAGATGATAACCATCTGCTGTTTCAAGATGAAGAAAACAACTTTCGAGAAATCAAAGAGGCATACAATCGCGTTACGCCTCAACAACTCAAGAGAATTAAAGTTGTTAATCTCGGCGAACATACTTTCAAAGGTTGGGTGTTTAAAAGATCGGTCATCTCAGAGAGGAGCAATGATGAAAAAGAACCCTATATCACTCACCTTAAAAAAATCACTGTGGTTGCCGGAGGGAATTGTGTAATTATTGCCAAGGACCTGCATCAAACAAACATCGTATTTTTCTCAGAAATGAAAATTGATGCATTCATTGCCGAGGATTGCGTGAAACGCCATTAAGCACAACAGAGAATTCATCAAGAGGGGTATACGCCAATGCAGAATTAAAAAACGAGATAAAAATTTCATTCCAAAAATAAATTAAAGGAAACACCATGAGAAAAGTATCAGTAATTTCAGTTGTTACAATTTTTTCAGTTGCAATATTCTTTGTATCATTTGCAATTGAACCTTCAGAAGTTCAAGTGTATGAAATCGGAAAAGGTTTAATCGGAGGTAAACCATTTGAATTTGGCTTAGAAGGAAGAAATTCACAGAGAACAAAAAAAGACTTAATAGGAGTTGCAAAAAATATCGCAGCACAAAATGACTATGCTTGTTTATTGGTACAAGATTTAAAAACAACTCAACAAAAATCACTGCAATATAAAGGAGAAAGTTGCAAAATAAAAGGAAATGAATGCCGTAGTGAAAAAGGAAATTTGGTGATGGGATTTACAATGATTCAATGGTGTATGAAAAAAGGATAAGTAATTCAATGTAAGGAGGATACACCATTGCAAAATTAAAACTGAATATTAATCATTAAAGAACAATAAAATAGAGAGGACGTCATGAGTAATAAAAATTTTTGGAGGTTCATCGGTTTTTTACTTCTGATTCTTTTAGCCGTATTTGTGAACAAAACCAGAGGCGAAGAAACCATTCAACAACCAGCAACAGAGGAAGCATCAGTACCAGTTCCGGCAGATGAAGAATTCCAGATTATGGAATATCGGACAATGCCTTATGAGGTAGGAAAAGAGATCTCAAAACTGAGTGGTTGGGAGATTAAGATAATCCTGCCAACAAAGGAAGAAGCTTGGAGCGAAGTTAAAATCGAGGCTCGGAAGCTTGGAGCATCATGCATGATTAAGATTCAGGAGGGAGAAGCAGTATATTTCTTCGAGGATCAACTCCTGACAGGTTATCTGTTCATTGTGAACGCTTACCCTCGATGCTCAACTCCGAAAGAAAAGGAAAAAGCTTCAACAACTCAACAGGCAATATAGCCATGACCAAACGAGCAAAAGTAAATTTTGTAACTTGAAATTGCTCATTTGGCTTAAACTCAAGGAGTAAAAATGAAAAAAGATTTAGAGTTTATCAGGGATGAAATCAGAGACGTCCCAGATTTTCCTAAACCAGGAATCCTGTTTAAGGACGTCACTACCTTGTTTCAGAGTCCCAAGGCTATGAGAAAAGTTATCAAAATTCTCTTAAGGAGGTACAAGAACCAAGAGATAGATGTCATCGCCGGCATTGAGGCACGAGGGTTCATTGTTGGGGCCATCCTGGCAAACAGATTGGGAAAACCTTTTGTCCCTATACGAAAGAAAGGAAAGCTTCCCTACAGAACAGTTAGCCAGACATACATTCTTGAGTATGGCACTGACGCCATAGAAATGCATATGGACGCAATTCTGCCAGGACAAAAAGTTTTAATTGTTGATGACCTCATCGCCACCGGTGGTACTGCACTAGCCGCATGCCTCTTGGTCGAGAAGTTGGGAGGAAAAGTAGCTGAATGCAATTTCATCATCGACCTTCCGGATTTAAAGGGGAGTAAAAAACTACAACTTCAGGGTTATTCAGTTTTTTCAGTTGTAGATTTTCCTGGGGTCAGTTAATTCTCCCGCCCTAACAATTAGATGAGATAATCATGACCAAACGAGCAAAAGTAATCTTTTCATAGATGAAAATGCTCGTTTGGTTAATCTTTTTTTTTTGCAAATTATATATATACTTTAATATATACTTTGTAGAATATACTTTATTTTTATTTGCAAATTTCTATTCCAAACAAACATTTTTAACTTATTTATTCTTCAATTTTTTATGATTAATTATAAAGAATTAAAATTTAAAGCAGGATTGGAGATACACCAGCAACTTGATACTAAAAAATTATTTTGTAATTGTGATTCGGTTTTAAGAAAAGATGAACCGGAATATACTGTTAAACGAAAACTTCATGCTGTTGCGGGTGAAGGGGGAGAAATTGATATTTCTGTAAAACATCAAATGCAAAAAGATAAAGAATTTATTTATCAAGGATATGATTCAACTTGTTTAATTGAACTTGATGAAGAACCTCCTCATCAAATTAATCTTGAAGCATTAAAAATTGCCATGCAAATTGCACTACTTATGAATATGAAAATTGTTCCAATCACTCAAATTATGAGAAAAACAGTTATTGATGGCTCAAATACTTCAGGTTTTCAAAGAACAGTTATGATTGCCAGAGATGGATATATTGAAACGGAAAAAGGCAAAGTTGGAATTTATGGACTATTCTTAGAAGAAGATTCTGCAAGAAATATTTCCCGAGAAGAAAATGTTGAAGTTTACAGATTGGATAGATTAGGTATCCCATTAGTTGAAGTTGTTACTTCTCCTGATATTAAAGATTCTAAACATGCTAAAGAAGTTGCTTTAAAAATTGGGGATATTTTACGAAGTTGTAAAGTTCGAAGGGGTATCGGGACAATCCGACAAGATGTTAATGTTTCTATTCGTGGAGAAAATAGAGTTGAAATTAAGGGTATGCAAGATATGGATATTTTTGTTGAAACAATAGATAATGAGATTATACGACAAATGGAATTATCAGATAATAAAACTCCTACAAATATGGAAGTAAGAAATGCAATGCCGGATAAAACCACTAAATATTTAAGGCCCCTGCCGGGGAGTGCAAGGATGTATCCTGAAACAGACTTAGAACTATTAAAGATTTCAAGAGATATGATTAATGATGTTAAAAAAAATTTACCGAAGTTGAAAAGTGAAATTGAAGAGGATTTGAAAAAACAGGGATTAACTCAGGATATGATCAAAATGTTATTTAAATCAGATAGATTTAATGATTATAAAGATTTACTTTATATTATTGATAAACCACAATTAATCGCTAAAATTCTTTTAATTCTTCCAAAAGAAATTGCTACAAAAAATAATATTTCTTTACTTGAAATTAATGAAATTTTTAATCAGGATATTTTGTCTGAGATTTTAATTGCACTCCACAAGAAAAAAATTGAAGAAGGAGATATTAAAGATGTTATGGATAAAATTGCTAAGGGTATTAATATTAATGAAGCATTAAATATTGAGAAAGAAGATTCAAGTGTTATTGAAGAAAAAGTTATGAAAATTATTAATGAAAAACCTGGGCTGAATCCTAATGCTTACATGGGTTTAATCATGAAAGAGTTTAATGGAAAGATTTCAGGTAAGGATGCTATGATTCTTATTCAAAGATTCACAAAGTAAATCTTTGACTCATTCAAAACAATATATTTTGAAGCTATAAAAATTATAAATGAATTTCTGCTTATATTTTGAAGATATAAAGATTTACAAAGTAAATCTTGAATTTTAAAAAATTAATTACCTTTAAGGAATTATCAAACTATTTAAAATAAAAGTTAATTTTTTTATTATGATTAACTCGGGTTTTAAACCAGGATTTTTAGAGGTATATTGCGGTCCAATGAAAAGCGGAAAAAGTAAAGAATTACTGAATCGTTTGGATAGAATTAAATACATTAGCGGATGTAAAAGTCTTTTGGTTAAACCTTCGCTTGATACCAGAGATAACGGGATTAAATCCCGAGGGGGAGATTATTTATTCAGCCAGATTATTAATTATGACACGCCAGAAGAAATTTTAAATTTAATGAATGGATATAATGTTTTAGGAATTGATGAAGTTCAATTTTTTGATAAAGGTCTTATTAAAGTTCTTGAAAGCTTATTGAAAAAAGAGATTAATATTTTAGTTTCTGGCTTAGATACTGATTTTAGAGGTGAGCCTTTTGGGATAATGCCTTATTTAATGAGTTTGGCTAATTCAGTTACAAAGCTTTCTGCAGTGTGTATGTATAATAATTGCGGAAGAGATGCAACACGAACTCAAAGATTAATTGATGGTATTCCTGCCCCATATAACGCACCAATTATTTTAATTGGTGATGAAAAGGAAGGATATGAACCTAGATGTTTACAACATCATATTTGTGAAAAATAATTACTTTTAAATACTGATTTGATTTTATATTTTTATGAAAAAGAAAGAGGCGACAAATCCTAAAAGAATAGAGGATCATAAACTTTTTGCATTTTTGGCGGTTTTGTTGAGTGTTATTGGATTTTTACTTGCATTGGGATTACGAAGAGATAACAAATATATTATGTTTTATGCTAAACAAAGTTTGATTTTATTCATTACAGGGGTTTTTGTTGAAGCTATAACTAGTTTACTTGGAAAAACAATAATTGGTCTTTTGGCGATTCCTACTTTATGGATTGGTTATATTATACTATGGATAATCGGACTTATTAATTCATTATCTGGTAAGATGTACGAAACTCCTATTATCGGTAAATACGCAGAAAAAATTAATTTATAAGTTTTTTTATTCTATTTATTACTTCAGTTAAAGGAGAGAGATTTTTTAGCCCTTTTAAAACCTCTTGAAAGTGCAGCGATAGTTATCTTTAAAAACTAATTTGCATAGGTATTTTAATGCCCCTTGCTCAGACACTCGCTCATATCAGGGGCTATACAAAAAATTCGCGAATATCTTCGAGTTCAGTTGGCCAAGAATGCTTATTCACAATCACACTTGCGATTTTTCAATTTTACTTTCAGAATTAATGCAAGTGTAATTGCTCACCCTTTCACTTGAAAGTGCAGCGACAGTTATCTTTTTAAACTAACTTGCTTAGGTATTTTAATGCCCCTATAGTTCAGTGGCCAAGAATGCTGCCCTTTCAAGGCAGTGACCCGTGTTCGAATCTCGGTGGGGGCGTTTATTTTCTATATCTAAATTCAAATTATAAAAGAGATAGAAACAACCTCGAGGTTGGCGAGATTCAAACTTTCTGTCCTTTATTCGAATCCGAACAATTACGTGGTAGAAACTTATTTTTTCAAGAAAGGATTCAAATATTAAGAAGAAAAGTTTCGTGCGTGATTGTGAGTTCGGTGGGGGCGTATAATATTCACAATTGCTTATAGTTGAGAATACTAACTAAAGGATATTTTTATTAAGGTTTATTTGTTTTAAATAAAATGGGAAGAATAGAAAGACAAATAAATTTACCTTCTATTTCAATAGATAGGAAATTTATTGAAGAACTATTTTCGATTGTTAAAAAATCAAATAGAAAAAATGATTCTTTAATAATAGAAATATCTGTATTTTTTGATGGAGAAAATACTACTTATACCAATTTAGAAGACTTCTTCATGGATAGGACTATGCCTCAAGAAATAAAAAGATTCACAATCAAAATCGACCCCAAGCATAAATCAGATAGAACAAAAACTCTAAGATTATATTTTAGGATAAATGAAGAAGGAAAAAATTCTTACTATAACTTGTTAGGATATGATAATGGGGCATTGCTTGATTTAGAAAATAAAATAAAAAATTTGATAGAGGAATATACAAATTGGTATTCTTTCATGAGAGCAGGAACTCAGGTTTTTTCTTGGGGAGCGGCAATAGGGGTAGGATATTTGTTATATAATATACTTTCTATATTCAATTTAAGTCCTGATTGGCAAAATGGTCTTGCAATATTAATCGGATTAATTTCTATTGGACAATTCGAAAAAGTGAGAAAATTTTTCTTTCCTTTCTTTAACATTAATATAAATAAAACAAAGAGAAAAACTTTTTGGATGAATTTTGCAGGAGCTATCTCTCTGGGTTTATTAGTAAATGGGTTATACATTTTAATTAAATTTATCATTAGTAAAGTTGTTTAAATTAAAAATGAATGAAGCACAAAAAAAATTTTTAGAAGAACGAGGCAAGGATACCCCTTTATTCCCTTTTGATGTTACTGAAACCAAAATAAATTTTCTTTTAATGGATGTTGAGTGTATAGATAAACATCCTGAAGATTTTCCAAAAGAAATGATAGAAGAATTAAAGAGGTTGGAGACTCCCTTTAGCGAACATTTAATCTTTTATGTGATTCAAGAAATAAAGGACTTTTATAGACTAGCTCATCTGAAATTTAAAGATAAAATTACTCTTCCCGAGACAGCAGACTTTCTAAAGACTTTAAGAGATGATTTTATAGCACACATTAAGGTAGAAACTTCAGATGATATAAAAAATAGATGTTTGGAGGCGGAAGAAAGGTATGGTTTTGATAAAATTTATTCAGACTGGAAAATCTTTAAGGATGAACTTTATAAAAAGATTAAAGAAGGAAAATTAGTTTTATAATAAAAGCACATCAAATTTGAACAAAAAGTAATTCTACACAGGGGGCATTTATTTTCTATATCTAATTCAAATCACAATTTATTCGGTACAAAAGCTTTTTATTTATTATTTAAAAATCTTTAAAAACATTTTATTCTTAGTATTTAAAAGAAAAGGAGGTGATAAAAAGTGAAAAAAAAGATTGTCAGTAAAAAACAACCTAGTATTTCTAAAACTCAAATGAAATGCTGTGGTTTTAATGAAACATGCCAAGGGGGTCATGCAATTTACGGAGTTGGATTTATTGGAGCAGTAGTTTACTATGTCGCTAGTGCAACTTCATTTTTGGCAGG
>Ga0208373_1000138_pt1 | contig 132920 bp, 144 predicted proteins | sample RifOxyC2_FD_184036 | JGI IMG/M metagenome (GOLD analysis project Ga0208373, IMG submission 184036) | Soil microbial communities from Rifle, Colorado - Rifle Oxygen_injection C2 (SPAdes) | ecosystem: Environmental > Terrestrial > Deep subsurface > Rock core/Sediment | place: Rifle, Colorado...
ATACCGATACTACTTATACCACAAGGGAGACATGTACAGGCACAGCTCCCAACAAAATATGTTCATCAGGCGCGGACTTAACAAACACGCTTAAGCTCGGCGACATTGTTTATTCAACTCCGAGAATATCTCCTAATTCTGCTGTGAACGGGTATGATGTTACCTATACGGACACAACATACAGCGCTTTTATAAACTCAAGGATAAGAGGGAAGTGCAATACCAACACAACCTGTCCGAATACCTCTGACAACACAGGTTCAACGGATGAGACCTGCACAAGCGCAGTTTGCACGAATGACGGTTATACACCGATTGTTATTGTGGGTGGTAACGACGGAATGGTTCATGCGTTTAAGGTAAGCAAGATAAAAGACTTCAGTCCTGCTGAAGATGACTGCGGCGGTTTAACTGGTTCTTGCAGCGGCATAACAACAGGCAATCAGCCTGCTGCATTTGTTGACAAACCTAACAGTGCGCTTGATGCAACGACGAACCCTGCGCCTCCGACTGACATTGGCAAAGAGTTGTGGTCGTATATTCCGTATAATGCTATGCCGTATTTAAGGTGGTATTGCTCTAAGAGCTACTGCCATATACCTATGGTTGATGCAAGGTTCACTATCATAGATGCATCTATAGATTATGATAAAAACGGCACTGTAGAATCTGAAGCAACTGAAACCGCAGGCGGAGGAAGTTCAACCACTAACCGGTGCAGCAGCGCCTCCACCAGCACCTGTGACTGCATGCCGCTGGTTGGCAGCGCTTGCAATTATCCCTGGAGAAGGCTGCTTGTCGGCGCAATGGGAGCAGGCGGAAAACAGATAACAGTCGGCTCAAATACATGGAGTTCTTCGGTCTTTGTGCTTGATATTACAAATTCTGCAAGTCCCAAACTGCTTTGGGAAAAACCTTTGCCTGACGGTACTCTTACAACAAGCACGCCTGTGATTATAAGGTTTGCAAGCGCAGCAACTACGGCGTCAGAGAATGAAAACGGGAAATGGTATCTGGTAATAGGAAGCGGGCCGACAGGCATTGGGACAAACAGTGTCACCTATAAAACGGGAAATGCAAACATCTATGTATTTGATCTCAGAAACGGAGACTTAAGCGCTGAGATCTCAACAGGAGTAACAGGTGTTGCAGTCGGAGACCTTATGGCAGTTGACATAGACAGCGACTATCAGGTTGATGCTATTTATTTTGGCACTTACGGGGGCACAGGCACTTGCAGCACAACAACCGGAACAACCTGCTCTTTAGACAGCAATTGTCCTTCGGCAGAATGGTGCAATTTCAACAATAATAAATTTTTCAGGCTTGGGATAAGAGATGACACTGATGCAAGCACTAAGGTTTATCAGACCACTCCTTCAGACTGGGATATAGGGACAGTTGTTGATGTTAAACGACCTATCTATGCCTCGCCTGAGATTGCATCTGACGCAAGCGGGGATATATGGCTTTACTTTGGAACGGGCTTGTACCTTTCCGGTGAACATGCAACAGCAACCACGCGCTCAGAGTATCTTTATGGCGTAAAAGAAACGGCAACCTGCTGGAAGGGAATAGGTGCCACATGCAGTGCGTATTCTACATTCCTTGATTCAACAAATCTCACATTTACAAGCGCGTTGGCAACGGAACTGGGCTGTTTCTGCGCGGGCAACCTTATGAGTACAATTTCCTGCTCTGTTGCAGGCACTTGTACTGCATGCGGCGCCGGCCTGCAGCAAGTAGTGACAAAAGTAACAAATGCAACTCTTACCGAGTCTTCTGGAAATGTGACCGCATGTGACGGCACGGCAGATACGGCAGCAATTACCTGTCTGGAGGCTGAAATAGCAGCTTCCAAGCAGGGCTGGAGGCGGGCGATCAGCGCGCAGAAGATGTTTTCAAAACCATTTGTTGCAGGAGGTCTTGTTGACTTTACATCATTCCAACCGACAAGCACTTCTTGCAGTCTTGGAGGAAGCACATATCTGTGGTCGCTCCATTACACAACAGGCACTGCCTATGTCCAGCCGACAATATTCGCTTGCGACGCGATAACCGGCTGCAGTACAGCGACTACAGGACTAACGATAAACGCATCTGTGAATCTCGGGACAGGAGTGCCGCCGTTAGGAGAAAGCCTTGTTGCCCTGCCATTGTCCGGAGATACTTATAAAGTCATTACTCAGGTCAGCGGCGGCTTGCCCGGCACGTCAATGGCTCCAAGCCTTCCCGCAAAAAGCGGATATGTGCTGTGGATAGTTAAATAATCAAATGACAAATGTCAAAGCTCAAATGACAAATGAAATGACAAATGCTAACACGCGAATGACAAATAACAAAAAGACATATGATTTAGAAGAAAGAACTGCTACGTTTGGTGAAAATATTATTGACTTCGCAAAGAGTCTTGAAAGAAATGATATTAATAGGCCATTAATAGGTCAAATTGTTAGGTCTGGAACAAGCATTGGCGCAAACTATATGGAGGCAGATGGGGCTGAATCTAAAAAAGATTTTAACCATAAGATTGCTTTAGTGAAGAAAGAAGCAAAAGAAACAAAACACTGGTTGCGAATGATTGCAAAAGCAAATCCTACTAAAACTAATAATTGTCAACAATTGTCAAGAGAAGCACAAGAATTAACATTAATTTTTTCTTCTATTTTAAGGTCTAACAGGAAATAATATAAAAATGACAAATGTCAAAGCTCAAATGACAAAGCTCAAAGTTCAAATAATTTGGACTTATAACTTTGACATTCATTTGGCATTGGGATTTTGGAATTTGGATTTATAACTATGAACCGTACCGGTGTTACCCTTGTTGAGCTGCTAATAGTTATTGCCATTATCGGCATAATCGTCTTATTTGCGACAATAGATACCGCGTGGTTTCAGAGGGATGCGAGAGTTACGGAGGCGAGAGACAGGCTATTGGCTGATATTGAGGAGGCAAAGCTTAAGTCAATTACAACAGTGCCTCACGGCATAGTTGTTGCGAGTGCCGGTGCAACAAGCTATACAGTGGTGCAGCTGATGGATTATAGATGCAGTAATAGCTCTACAACGGCATGTCTTGCAGACAGCGACTGTACATCTCCCGGAACTTGCACTGTAACAGGCAATTTTAAAAGAGACACAGGCGAGGCAACCTCTACAGTCACAACCGGCAGCCTGTCAACAAATGTTAAGGTTAATTGGAACAATGGAACAGAGTTATGGTTTGACAGAAAGGGTGTGCCAAGAAGCAGCACATGGTTGAGCGGGGCAGGTACTTTTACTGTGTGGTATGATGCAGACAATGACAATGATTTTGCCGGCGATGATGTGTCAGTTGAGCCGCGCAAAACTATTATACTGACAAATATGGGCAGGGTGAAATATGAACAATAACAAGGGGTTTACTCTTATAGAGCTGATCATTGCGACAACTATAATCCTTATAGTCTCGCTCGGGTTTTTCGGATGGGCAAGCACAATTATCCAGACAAATCTTTCCATTGAAAGGAACAACACTGCCTACGCAATGCTGATGGATGTTGCTGAGAGGCTTCAGAGAATGTCTGATAACACGCTCATAACGCACGCCACAGCAAACAAGAGATGTGTCGGATATGCAAGCTCGGGCGATAGCCTTAAGGGGTGCAGCACCGCAAACTGTGGCGGCGGTACACCAACTGGTGCTCTTGAATCCGGCCAAACAGGGATGACTATATATACAAATCCCACGCAGAGCAGCACCACCCCTTATCTTTTTGATAATAATGCATGCAATGGCTTGACATGGGTTACTACTGCATGCAGGACAGGAAGCACAATAGCAACCGCTTCAAACACTAATATAGACCATCCGAATTCAACTACTGGGACGCCAAACTATGACAGCATAAACCCCATCAGGTCTTATAAAAATACAACGTACTATGCTGTGTGGAGCGTTGCCTATATGCCGTGCACATCCTACAGCACAGACAGGAGAAAGATTTTTGTTACTGTTTACTGGATTGACCCTGAGCCGGGAGCCACAATAGCTTCTGGCGCTACAGTAAAGAGCGTTTCAATTGTTGTGGATAAAGCAATAGGGACGGAATCGTGATAGTAAACAAGATGCAGGATACAGGCTGCAAGATGCAGGATGGTGGGCTGAGAAAACCACAATCGTATGAAGATACCGAGATATACAGCATCGCAAAAGAACTCGCAAGAGAAGTGCACAGAATGACTTTAATAGAATTGCCGAAATTTGAAATGTATGAGGAAGGCAGTCAAATAAGACGCTCTTCAAAGTCAATAGTAGCTAATATTGTAGAAGGATTTGGCAGAAGAAGATACAAGAATGAGTTTATTCAGTTTTTAACTTATGCTGTTGCATCCTGCGATGAAACTAAAGCGCATTTAGAAATGCTTCATGAAACAGGCTCTTTTAAAAATGGTAATTTTGAAAAATTTTATCATGGATACGAAAAGTTAGGAGCAAAGTTATTTAACTTTAGAGAGGCAGTGATAAAGGGGCACAAGTCATGATGCATGATGCAGGATACAAGATAAAAGATAAAAAACATGCATCATGGCTCATGAATCGTGCATCACGCATAAGCAGGAAAATCATGCATCGTGTATCATGCATCGTGCATCGTGACAGAAAAGGCGTTACTCTTGTTGAGCTGATGATTACGCTTGTTATTTTTTCAGTAGTAATCAGCATGATATATTCTGTTTTTAATGCCTTTGTAAAACAGGCAACATCAGAAAGAAAAACTGCAAAGACAGAGATGGATGTGATAAACGTTGCATGGCCTCTGCTTAAGGATATACAAACAGCAGGCTTTGGCGCGCCGAAATATAGTTGTACAAGCACAACTCAGTGCGACTGTCATATCAACGTGACAGGAACAGAATCAGCAACAGTAAGCAGAACATTAACTATCCACAGCACTGCAGCAGGGGACGACCAGCATGCAGGCAAATGGAGCTATATAACTGGAAGCAGCTGCGATGTGACAGGATTGCCTGACGAAGATGATGAAGCAGAAAACCAGCGGAGGGTTGTTGTCATAAATAATCTTGACAAGTCACGCATTGGCTATACTTATGTTAAAGGAACCGCAAGCCCTCAGCTCAATGCATGCGGTTCTTTTGAGGGACATATTGCTTACTGGATGGCAAATACAAGCGCAAGTCCAGTTGCGCCTCAGCTTGGATGCTACGAAACCGAGTATTCGCTTGACACGTCAACTGCAGCGCCCGCGACATGTGCTGCCGATACGTTGTCATTGAGGAGGAGTGTATCCACCGTTGGCGGCAGCGGTACGGCACAGCCAATACTTGATTGTGTGCTTTATGTTACTTATAGGTTCGGCTGCATCAGTTCAAGCGGGGCTTTGACATGGCAGACAGGCACGGACTGCGGAACTTCAAAATTAAGGTTAGTAAAGGTAGGGATGATTGTCCAGAACAGCATGAGAAGGGATTTTCAGGGAGCAAATACCATAACATTATTTGAAGATCTAGGAACCACATTACAGAGGCAAATTGATTTAGACGCTATAAATACAAGCCTGAGGTTTTATAAATGGAGAAAATTAGAGCAGACAATAGTCCTAAAGAATCTGGAATAGCCTTAGTCACAGCGCTGGTCATAACAGTCGTTGTGCTTATGCTGATTTCAAGCCTGACTTATCTCTTCACAAAGGGATTCCAGACAAACATAATAAACAGGAAATTCAGCACTGTTTATGAAGCTGCAAATGGAGGCGTTGAATACACAACCGGGCTTGTCAACGCATATTTAAGCGGCACAACGCCTTCTGATACGGCTGCTGATGCTAACTTTAGTACGGTTGCCAATTGCACTTCTACTACAACAACAAGCGTAGTTTCAGCAAAGACAGCAGACGGGAATTATACTATAACCACAACGATTCAGTGTCTTGGTAACAAGCCAATCCCCGGTTACGGCGGCGCTCTTAAATTTCCTCCTCCTCCTGCAATGGCGGGCGGAGGCACAGGCGGCTCGGCTACAAAGTATATTTTTTACTCCATAATAACCGAGGCAAAAGAAGCAAGCGGCACGGAAAAAAATATCGGGAAAACAGAGGCGATTTACAGGGTGATACAATAAATCATGATACATGATACAGGATACAAGATTCAGGATGCAAGATTCAGGATAACTGATAAAAAAAATATCATGCATCATGCATCATGCATCGTTATTTCTATTCTTATATGTTTAGCTGGCTGCAAGGGGAAGGAAGCGCCCAAGCCTGCGGTGACTGCTCCGGCGCCTACGCAAGAGATTAAAACTGCAGTTACTGAAGCGGATAAAAAAACACCCCCCTCCACTCAAGTAAGTCCTAACCAGCCGCCGCGTGTTGATTATATTGATGTTGTTCCTCTTTATCCAAAGATAGGGGACACTATCAAAATAACTGTAAAGGCAACAGACCCCGACGGAGATGAAATAAAGCTTATATACCAGTGGTTTAAAAATGACGAACCTCTCTCTGAGACTTCAGATGCGCTTGTTTTGGCAAAAGACAATTTCAAAAGGGGTGATAATATCTCCCTGAATGTAATCCCCGATGACGGAAAGGTGAAAGGGAGCAGCGGCCTAATGAAGGTTACAATAGGCAATTCTTTCCCCGAAATAACATCTTCTCCGAGCGAAAATAAATTCGACAACAGAAAGTTCACGTATCAGGTTAAAGCAACTGACCCTGAAAATGACACACTAACCTATTCTCTTAAAACTGCTCCTGCAGGAATGACTATTGAGAAAACAACAGGCTTGATAAAATGGGATGTGCCGACAGATTTCAAGGGGAAGGCAGAGATTGCTGTTATTGTTTCTGATAACCACGGCGGAGAGGCGCTTCAGAGTTTTGTCTTTGAGCTGACTACAGGGAGATAAATAACTCTAACGTCCTCCTGCTTCTTTTAATAACAGTGCTTCTTCTTTATCTGCGCTGCTGATTTCTTCATTGACCTTTTTGATTTTTCCCTCAAGTTCTGAGATTTGTTTCTCGATTTCCCTCTTCTCACGGATTGCTAATACCCGCCCTTTTTTCCTAATATCTTCCTCAAGTTTCTTCTTGTCGGCTATCAGTTTTTCTCCCTCGGCCCTGAGTTGAGCCTTCTTTCCGGCGACATCCTTAAGCTTACTGTCAATTTCCTGTTTCTGAGGCTGTGTGCTTTTTTCTGCCGACGGTTTTTCATCGGCGTCTTTAGTTATCTCGGAGGGCGCACCGTCTTCTGTGCGTTTTACGGCTTTAGTTTTTTTGATGTCTTTTATGATGGCCTTATCAAGCTCTATCTCTCCGCCTTCCCTGTAGAACTTTATCTTGCTGCCCATGTCCTTATATTCATCTACAACAAATTCCCTGCCATTTTTGAGGATGATTTTATAATCAGCGAGGGCAAGACCTGAAATCAGGATAAATACAAAAAAAAGGGAAACAGACACCAAGATTTTATTATGGGATGGAAACATCTCAGGGACCTCCTAACTTAACAGTCCTTCACGCCGGTTCTTTTTTGAGTTCAAAGGTTTCAGCATCTTTTTCTGTATATTCCTCAACCGTTGGCTTCAGTATCTTTTCTATCGGATAATCTCCGGGGTTGAGGATTTCAATGCCTATCAGATTGCCCTTTTCATCCAGATCAATGTTCAGGTTCTCATTAATTTCAAGAGTTCTCTCCCGCTCTTTTTCCTGAACCCTGATATAAAGAGCCTTCGCATAATGGTCATATTCTATTTTCATGCCCCCTCCTACTGGTTGCGGTCAATAATAGTTATAATCTCGTAACCTGCCAACCCGCGTCTAAAAACTATTTTTAATAGTTTATTCCCCGATGCCTTTATTGCAATCTCTTTCCCGTCAGCCTGAATATAATAACTGTCAGGATTTTCAATGCACTCTAAGATTTCAAATGTTGTTGCCTGTATTTGCCTGTTCCGATTTTTTGCATGCCTTGTAAATCTCAGTTCCATTTACAAGTATCTTAGCAGAAAACTATACATTTTACCCTGCGATTTTCACTTTCCAGACCCCTTCTTTTTTGCCGAGTCTATAAGTTCTATAAGTTTATCAGCAGGCTGAGAACCGGTAAGCACAGAGCCGTCAGGCAGGATTGACGTCGGCGTGCCTGAAATGCCGAGGCTTCCCGCAAGTTTTATGTTCTTGCCAATCGCATCGGTTTCACAAGACGGTTTTGGTATGGATTTTTTCTCAAAATTATCCTCAAGAAGTTTTAGTGATTTCTCGCATATTATGCTTTTGGATTTCCAGTATGCATCAGGGTGGAGTTTTGTCAGAGGGAACAGTTTGATGTAAAAGGCGATGTCCTTTCTCTTTTCAACAACTTTTTTGATTTCTTCGTGAAACTTGCCGCAAAACGGGCAGTCAGGGTCTGTAAAGACAATCACCTTGTTTGCCGCCTTTTTATCTCCTAAAATTAAAGCGTCTTTAAGCGGGATGAGCGAGCGGTTAATCCGCCTGTCTTTGTTAAGAGCGTCGAGCCGTTCTTTTGTCTTGTCAATTGCCGCATTTACTTCGATGATGCTGCCGCTTATCAAATACTTTTTTGAAAAATCTACGTAAAACAACCCGCGCTGGCCTTTATTGTCTATAGAAACTTCCCACAACCCTCTTGCAGGGCTCATCTGCACCTTTAAAATCTTTGCATCAGGCGCCTTGATCTTTGTGAGGATATTGCGGACCTCGTCAGTGCTGATGGTGTGGCATTTCATGCAGTCCGTATCGCATGAACCGGAGGCCGCTGCATAGCTGATAGCTGATAGCTGATAGCTGATGGCTAAGATGATCATCAATAAAATATGCATAGATAATTATAATACATTTAGCCAAGAAAATGCAGTTGATCAAGGAGGCTGTGTCTGTCTTTCGGCAATATTAAACTACCTTTGTAAAAGTATAAATGTTAGTGCAATATATTTTGTTTTTCACATCTGTTATGCGGGGCTATCCGCTCCATTTCATTGCGACTTCAGCCCCTATTCTGACTGACCCGTGAATCTTGCCTTAATCCAAACACAGCCTCCTATAGTTAGCTACGTTTTTCGGCTTTATGATATGATAAATCTCCATGGATAAACTAATCATAAAAGGCGGAAAAAGACTTAAAGGCGAGGTTGAGATAAGCGGGGCAAAGAACGCGGCTTTGCCTGTCATTGCGTCCACGCTCCTTGTGCAGGGAGAGCACGAAATAACCAGAGTTCCTGACCTCCGGGATATAAAGACAATGGGCAGGCTCCTTGAGAACATGGGAGCGGAGTTTCATTACGAGCCGCATAAAGCAGTCATAGCAACGAACAAGATAAGGAATCTTGAAGCGCCATACGAGCTTGTTAAGGAAATGAGAGCGTCCGTTCTTGTGCTGGGGCCCATGCTGGCAAGATTTGGCCGCGCAAAGGTCTCTCTGCCCGGAGGATGCGCTATAGGCGCAAGGCCGATAAACCTGCATCTTATGGGACTTGAAAGAATGGGGGCAAAAATAGAGCTTGAATCAGGTTATGTAATAGCATCGGCAAAAAGGCTGAAAGGAGCTGTGATTTATTTTGACACGGTAACCGTAACCGGGACCGAAAACCTTATGATGGCTGCGTCTCTTGCGAAAGGGGTGACAGTCCTTGAAAATGCTGCAAGAGAGCCTGAGGTTATAGACCTTGCAAATGCGCTGACAGCAATGGGCGCAAAGATTAACGGCGCAGGTGAGAGCATTATAGAGATAGAAGGCGTAGATGAACTCAGGCCCCTTACCCATAAAGTGATACCTGACAGGATTGAGACCGGTACGTTTATGGCCATAGCAGGTATAACAGCAGGGGATGTCACGATAAGGGGATGTATGCCGGAACATATTAAGGCATTTTTGATAAAGCTTAAGGCGGCAGGGCTGAAGGTCGAAGAAACAGCGGATGGAGTGCGGGCAGTTGGCCCTGCAAGGCCCAATGCAGTTGATATAGAGACAGCGCCTTACCCCGGATTTCCAACAGATATGCAGGCGCAGTTTATGGCATTGATGAGCAAAGCGCAGGGCACAAGCATAATCACAGAGACAATCTTTGAAAACAGGTTTATGCATGTTGCCGAACTCAGAAGAATGGGAGCCGGCATAAGTTTTAAAGGAAGCACGGCAACTGTGAGGGGAGTCAGGAAATTAAAAGGGGCGAATGTGATGGCTACAGACCTCAGGGCCAGCGCTTCTCTGGTTGTTGCTGCGCTCGGGGCAGAGGGAGAAACCACTATCCACCGTGTCTACCACCTGGACAGGGGATATGAAAAAATAGAAGAAAAACTCACCATGCTTGGTGTGGATGTCAGAAGGGAAAAGAGGTAAGAACTCTTACCTCTTTTCCATAATCCTTACCCTTTTAAGGGCTTTTTTACGCGCAGCAATAGCCTTCTTTTTCTTTTTTACGCTTGGCTTTTCGTAATGTTCTCTCTTCTTTATTTCTGAGAGAATTCCTTCACGCTCACACTGCTTTTTAAACTTCCTGAGAGCATTCTCAAAAGAATCACTCTCACGCACCTTCACAGAGGGCATTTATAATCCCCCCCCCTCTTTATAAATTTTATACTATAAATAATCCTATATATAAAACAGAATACTTTACCAATTAAATTGTATTCATGTCAAGGAAGCGGAAATGCGGGTAGTGGGTCATTTTGATTTTTAGACCTCTTGACTCTTGATGCTTGAGCGGTTATGCTATATGCATGAAGGGAAAAAAGAAAAGACCCGATGATATTAATGTCCTTGCTGCCTCTATAGTCAAAGAGGCTACTGGCGAATCCCTACCAGAGAAAAACCCCGCTGCCGTTGCTTTAGGCCGTCTTGGAGGCTTGAAGGGTGGGAAGGCCAGAGCAAAGAAGTTATCTGCTAAGAAACGTAAAGAAATAGCCGTGAAAGCTGCTAAAGCTCGATGGCGTCAACATTAAGGTTAGGCAATTCAAGAGTGGCTCCTTTTCTCGGTAAAACCTTGTCAACCATTTTTATAAACCTATGCCACCCGTAACCATTTGACAAGGCAAGCCTCTGGAACATAATGAGAGAATGTAAATGTTGCGCTAACATAGGATTGCCTATATCTTCAGTAAGCCATTGATGAAGTTTATTTTTCCTATGACCCGTTTCGTCTTTAGGGCTTTTATCTGTTAATTCCTGTAATAGTCCAGGCGCAATTCTTTCATAAACTAAATCATTGGTATAATGAGCGCATATACTGAATCTGTTCTTGCGCATACCCGGCCATATCCAACCCTTGAGTTTGTAAATGTTTTCATAAAATTCATCTGGAAACTTTTTAGCCCAAGCTGCAAGTTCTTTACGAACAAGCATTTCTAAATATACTTGCAATGCGTCTTTGGGTCTTATCTCTTGGTAGCCCGTAGCTTCATCAATAAGAGCTATAATTCCGATATGAGCAAACCCTTTTAGTATTATTTCGGCTTGTCGAGCAGTAGGAAGTTGTATATCTGAAAGAGCGCCCTTTTCTCTTGCTTTTAGCCAAATATCACAGATTTCCGGTAAAAGAGTAGCTGGTAATCCCCACGCTTTGGCTCCTGATTTTGTGATATAACTAATAGGATTTAAAAGCTTTTTTTTGATTTCTTCATCAATAAGGGACTCTAAATTTTTTGCTGAAACATACTCAGGAAGGTAAGCGCCCTCTTGACCGCTTCGTTTTCTTTTCCAATGAGCACCACTTCCTCTTTTCCCGAAGGCTTTGGCAACACTTCTTTCTCTTAATACTCTGACGCCATTATCCAATACAGCACATGGTATTTTAATATCGCCAATTTTCACCACCCCCGGATGTGTTTCTTTTGGTATGTTCGTCCCTTCCCACCGCTCTTTAGCTGCCTTTTGCGCAATAGCCTTGCGTTCTTCTCCGCTCAGCTTTGCTGCTCTTGCGTAGCCGCCCTTTGCTTTGCCTTCATTTTCCATGCTTGCATCTCCTTTTTATTTTATGCTTGCATTATAACTTTCCTTAAGATAAAATGCAAGCAGTATTTGGAATAAATGCTTGCAAAAAAGACTTGACATTGCTTGAGCGGTCAAGTATAATTAAATCATGAACAGGTTAGACATAAAGAAACAGGCACAAATAATATCAGCCTTAGTAGAGGGCAATTCCATCCGTGCCACATGCAGAATGACAGGCGCAGCTAAAGGCACAGTCTTAAAGTTATTGGCCGATGTAGGACAGGCTTGCGCTGAATATCAGGATAAGACTTTAAAAAACCTTCCCTGCAAGCGTGTTCAATGTGATGAGATTTGGTCATTCTGCTATGCGAAAGATAAGAATGTGCCGGAAGATAAACAAGGTCAATTCGGTTATGGCGATGTCTGGACGTTTACGGCTCTTTGTGCTGATTCTAAGGTTGTTCCGACATGGCGCATAGGAAGCCGTGATTTACAGACAGCTACAGAGTTTATGCAGGACTTGGCAGGACGCATGAAAAACAGGATACAGCTTACTACAGATGGCCACAGGGTATATTTAGATGCTGTTGATAATGCTTTTGGCTCAAACGTGGATTTCAGTCAATTAATAAAGCTCTATGGCAATGAGGTTGAACGAGAGGTCAGATATAGCCCTGCTCAATGCACAGGCACACGCAAGGTCAGAATTATAGGCAAGCCAGACCCTAATTATATTTCTACAAGCTATGTTGAAAGACAGAACTTGACAATGCGTATGACTATGAGACGCTTTACAAGGCTTACTAATGCGTTCTCAAAGAAGGTAGAGAATCTTGCTCATGCTGTAGCCCTTCATTTTATGCATTATAACTTTTGTAGGATTCATCAATCTTTAAGGGTTACGCCTGCAATGGAGGCAGGGATAACAAGCCATGTATGGGAGATTGAGGAAATTATAAGTCTTATTAATAGATAGATTATCCCCCCTTCCAGATTTTCACTTTTTTTGTTATAGTGATACTAAGATGCCTATCAGCCATCATCGCGAGAAACTTCTTAATGCAATAATCTATTTCGCAAATAATACAAAATATTGCGGAAAAACTAAATTATATAAGCTTCTATTTTATCTCGATTTCACTCATTTTAAAGAGACGGGGCATTCTGTTACGGAGCTTGATTATTTTGTATGGGAGCATGGCCCAGCACCTAAAAACCTTCATAAAGAATTTGCACAACAGCCAAAGGATATTCAAGAACATGTTACCCTCATAGGTTCTTCAGATTCATTTATAGGGGTTAAAGCGAGAAAAAAATTTGATGAAAAACATTTTACAAAGCGTGAATTAAGGATTTTAAAAAATCTGTGCGATATATTCCGAGATGCTAAAGCAGAACATATGGTTGAAGCATCTCATGAAATTGATAAACCATGGGATATAACAAATAAAACTAATGGCATGCATGCTCTTATAGATTATTTCCTTGCCTTAGACAACTCACCGGGGGAGATAACCAAAGAAGAAGCGAAAGAAAGAATAAGAGATAAGGAGCAATTAGAATCAGCCTTTAAATGACGATGCGTGGCACAGTTTTGTTCCATGAAAAATTTAAATTTCCTGATGGAGAACATGGGGAAAAACTTTTAGTTATTTTGAATACTCCTGCCAATGATGAGCCTTATTTAGTATGCAGAACAACATCTCATTGCAAATGCGAAATAACCAGAGAAGGATGCCACAGCGATAAAGGAATATATCACATCAAAGCAAATAAAGACGGATTTCCCTCCGATACTTGGGTTCAATTAAACCCAATTACAGCACTCACCAAAGCAGAAGTTTTTAAAGCACAATTGGATAAAGTTTGTCACGTAAAACATTCTATAAGTGAAAACACTATAAGAGCAATACTAAATTGCATAAAGAAGGGGGATGACTTTTCACAGTATCAAGCAGACTTGATGTTTTAATGGTTTATTAAAATCAAAATGACCCACTACCGAGAGGCGCCTTTACCACGGCAAAAACAGTGGAAAACCCTGCCCTTTCATTTCAAGCGGGTTTACACTGCAAATATTTTTGTGGTAAACTTTATAATCTTCATTTTAATCCCGATGTTATCGGGACTCAAATCGTATGCCAGAAAAATATGTCATAGGGATAGATATCGGCGGGACAAATCTAAGGGCTGCTTTAATATCCGGCAGAGGAGAAGTAATCAGGAAGATAAAAGAGCCCTCAAGAGTTAATGTGGCGGAGTCTCTGCAAAACGCCGTTGAAAGCCTGTTTTCAGATGACGTCAGGGGAATTGGCATTGGAGTGGCAGGGCTTGTGGACAAAAAGAAAGGTGTTGTCCTGTGCTCGCCCAATATCCATGACATTGAAGGGGTTAAGTTTAAAGAGTCTCTGGGTAAACAATTCCCTGTTCCGGTGCTGGTTGAAAATGACGCCAATGCAGCGGCATTCGGAGAAAAATGGATAGGAGCGGGCAAAGAGTTTAATTCTTTTGTTCTTCTTACGCTCGGCACAGGCATTGGAAGCGGTATAATTTATAAAGGGATGCTCGCTGACTGCGCTGCTGAGATAGGGCATATGAGCATCAACGCAGACGGTGAGAAATGCCCTTGCGGGAATTACGGCTGCCTTGAATTGTATGCGGCGGCAAATGCAATACATTCAAAAGTGGTTTCTGCCCTCGAAAAGGGCAGTGAAAGCCTATTGCGGGAATGCTGCAACGGCAATATTTATAAGATTACAGCAGAGGATATTTACAAACATGCGATTGAAGGAGACAATCTTGCAAGGGAAGCGCTCAAGGAGGCAGGAAGGTATCTCGGAATCGGGTTTGCGAATATAATAAATATAATAAGCCCTGAGGCTATAATACTTACAGGAGGGCTTATCGGCGCATGGAACATCTATGTGCAGGAGGCTGTTAAGGAAGCGTCAAGAAGGTCATTTAAGGCTCTTTTTGATAAAGTCAAAATAATTCCGTCTTTATTGGGAGATGATGCAGGGATGATAGGCGCGGCAGGTCTTGTATTTTCTGCGCAGGCAGGCATAGAGAAGAAAGCAACGTAATACAATAAGGCAATATAACATGGCAACAGTAAATGAGGAGAAACGCTGAATGACAAACAAAAAAAAGATAGTATGGGAGTATGCAAAGGCGATAATCACCGCGCTTATACTTGCTATGCTGATAAGGACCTTCATTATACAGGCATTCAAGATTCCGTCAGGCTCAATGATCCCTACGCTCCTTGTAGGCGACCATATCCTCGTAAACAAATTTCTTTATGGGACAAAAATTCCCTTCTCGGGCAAGAGGGTTCTTATGTTCAAGAAACCCGAGAGAGGGGATATAATAGTTTTCAAATATCCGGAGAATCCCTCGAAGGATTTCATAAAAAGGGTGGTAGCAATAGAAGGCGATGTAATAGAATCAAAAAATAAAATGGTGCATGTTAACGGGAACAAGGTAAATGAGCCGTATGCGCAGCATACAGACAGTTCTATGAGGCCGATGGGGATTGAGCCGAGGGATAATTTCGGGCCGGTCATAGTGCCCAAGAATAAGTATTTTGTAATGGGCGACAACCGTGACCAGAGCTATGACAGCCGCTACTGGGGCTATGTGGATATAAAGGACGTAAAAGGAAAGGCGCTTATCCTTTACTGGTCGTGGGACTCTGAAAAAAGCTGGGTTAGGATTGGTAGGATTGGGAGTTTGGTACATTGAAAAAGGCACAAATGCTGAACAACGAGAAAGGATTTTTCAAGTTTGTTTTTGTCATTGGACTTATCGCGTTTCTCATGTACGCAGGGTTTCAGCTTGGAATGCCTTTTTACAGGTATTCATCGCTTAGATCAGATGTGGAACAGGTTGCAAGAATTAGCGTTGCCGGAGATGTTGAGAAAATAAGGGCACAGGTTTTTGAGATGGCGCAGGAATCAAATGTCCCGATAAAAGAGCAGGATATAGAAGTGATAAAGACAACCCGTGGGATGCGGGTGAAAACAGTGTGGTCGGAAGAAGTGGACATATTAGGCATATATCAGAAAACCTTTGACTTTAAAATTGACGTAGAGGAGTGATTTGTTTACAGGACTTATAATTGAGATGGGGGAGATAGTTTCCGTTAAGATGCGCAGCGGAGGTGCGGTCCTTTCGCTTAAAGCAGACGAGGCCGCATCCGATGCAAAACTTGGAGACAGCATTGCTGTAAACGGCGTGTGCCTTACCGTCATAGAGAAAAGCGCTAACGCGCTTTCTTTTGATCTTTCAGACGAGACTCTACACAGCACGAATCTTGGCAAGCTTAAAAGAGGCGACAAGGTTAACCTTGAGGCGTCGTTGAGCCCTGATTCAAAGATTGGGGGCCATTTTGTTACAGGGCATGTGGACGCGGTCGGAAGTATACGTTCAAAGGTAAAGACAGGCGATATGCTTAAGATTGAAATCAGCGCTCCGCAAAAGATTATGAATTTTCTTGTGGAGAAAGGCTCTGTTGCCGTTGACGGCATAAGCCTTACTGTTGTTGATGTTTTAGGTGATGGTTTTACAATTGTTATCATTCCTCATACTGCGAAACTTACGACGATCGGATTTAAGGGCACGGGCGACACCGTAAACATTGAGGCTGACATATTAGGGAAATATGTTGCGAAGTTCTTGAATAAAGACAGGGGAAAAGATACCGGGTTTATGAATACATTGATGAGTGAGGGGTATATTAAATAAATGCAAAAATCAAAATTCAAAATTGCGGAACTCTTCATTTTTGAATTTTCGCGAGGGGATTATGGAAAAATATAAATTCAATACAATAGACGAGGCAATTGACGACATAGCAAAAGGCAAGATGGTTATCCTTGTAGATGATGAAGACCGTGAAAACGAAGGAGACCTCTGCATGGCAGCGGAGAAGATAACGCCCGAGGCAATTAACTTTATGGCTAAATACGGCAGGGGGCTTATATGCCTTTCGCTTACGCCTGAGAGGGTGGAAGAACTGAAGCTTCAGATGATGACGGATGACAACACCTCTCCTTTTGGAACAGCCTTTACTGTTTCTATAGAGGCTAAGAAAGGGGTTACAACCGGCATCTCTGCCTCTGACAGGGCCACCACAATACTAACGGCAATAAATCCAAATACGAAGCCTGAAGATATTTCAAAGCCCGGGCATGTATTCCCTTTGCGGGCAAAGCGCGGCGGAGTGCTCCAGAGAGCCGGCCAGACAGAGGGTTCTGTGGACCTTGTAAGGCTTGCAGGACTTTACCCTGCAGGCGTTATCTGCGAGATTATGAATGATGACGGCACAATGGCAAGGGTGCCCCAGCTCACGGAATTTGCGAAGAAACACAGCATGAAAATAATTACGGTAAAAGACCTCATCAAATACAGGATGAGGTCCGAGCTTTTTGTAAGGCGCATAGCAGTGACAAAACTTCCGACCGAATTCGGCGGAGATTTTACGGCTGTTGCCTACGCCAATGATATGGACAGCAATGTTCATATTGCCCTTGTCAAAGGCGAGATAAAGCATGAAGACGAGGTGCTTGTGAGAGTGCATTCCGAATGTCTTACAGGCGATGTGTTCGGTTCAAGGAGGTGCGACTGCGGAGAACAGCTTCATAAGGCTATGGAACTCATAAGAAAAGAAGGGAAAGGTGTTGTTTTATATATGAGGCAGGAAGGAAGAGGCATAGGGCTGGTTAATAAACTTAAATCATACGAACTTCAGGACAAAGGCCTTGACACTGTCGAGGCAAACATAAAACTCGGATTTAAACCTGACCTCAGAGACTACGGCATAGGCGCGCAGATGCTTGTTGATATTGGAGTAAGAAAGATGCGGCTTATGACAAATAACCCCAAGAAGATTATCGGGCTTGAAGGATACGGGCTCAAGGTGGTGGAGAGGGTTCCCGTAGAGACAAAGCCGCACGAGAAAAATATCATTTATCTAAAGACTAAGAAGAAGAAATTAGGGCACATGCTCGACAGCGTGTAAGAGAATAGACTTTAGGCAGTCTTTTTGTTTCATCAAATTTTTTTTCCCCTTCTCCAAAACTCCACCGAGGCAACAGGCATGCACTTTAAGAATCTAAAATCTGATAAAATGTAAGCTGACATGGAAAGATTCGGTCAATACGTATTGCTTGAAAAGGTTGCCGCCGGCGGCATGGCTGAGATTTTCAAAGCGAAGAAAATCGGCATAGAGGGCTTTGAACAGGTATTGGCTGTAAAGAGAATCCTGCCCCACCTTTCATCTGACGAGGAATTTGTAAATATGTTCATAGCCGAGGCAAAACTTATTGCACAGCTTACGCATAAAAATATCGCGCAGATATACGACTTCGGGAAAGAAGAACAGAATTATTTTATTTCAATGGAATATATAAGGGGCAAAGACCTTAAGGCAATACTCAAAAAAGTAAGATTGGAAAGGAGAAAGCTGCCTGTTGCTATTGCAGTGTTCATAGCAAAAGAAGTCGCCACAGCCCTTGGTTATGCGCACAAACAGAAAGACAATACAGGCAATGACCTTAATATCATACACAGGGATATAAGCCCCCAGAATATTCTTGTTTCTTACGAGGGTGAGGTTAAAATTGTAGATTTCGGTATTGCAAAGGCAAGCACCCATTCAAAAACAACAACTGGGATGCTTAAGGGAAAACTCTCTTACATGTCTCCTGAACAGGCGTGGGGAAAGCCTGTGGACCACAGGTCAGACATATTTTCGCTCGGTGTTGTGCTTTATGAAATGCTTACAGGCAGAAAGCTCTTTCAGGAAGATTCGGAGGTAGGCACGCTTGAAATGATCAGAAAGGCAAGAATTGAGCCGCTGCCTTCCGCTGTTAATATGGACCTGCCTTCGGGCCTTGAAGCTAAAGTTTTAAAAGCGCTGGCAAGGGAGGCGTCAGAGCGTTATCAAAATGCCTCTGATATGGAACTAGACCTCTGGGGTGCGTCGGTTAATGTCCTTGATGGCAACCCTGTATTGGCCCTAAAACAATATATGAATGATTTGTTTAGAAGCGAAATGGAATCTGAGCGCATGGCGGAAAAAATTGTTTCTTTAAAACTTGAAAAGGAACTGACCGCGGGAAAAGAGGAACCCGCAGGAGAAAATAAGTCTTATATAGCCTATGGGACATCTTCAGAAAGTTATAAACCTGAAAAGCCAAAGAAGAAGGAAAAGCCTGTTAAACCTGTCAGGGCCTCAATGCCCAGAAGACGCGGCTGCTGCAGCTGCATAATTTTTTTGGCGCTTGCTGTTTCTATAATAGCCGGAGTATTTTTGTTCCCGTCTTATAAAGACAAGATTATCCCTTCATTTTCTCAGGAGTGGTTTAAAAAGATTCCTTCTATAAATTTGAAAACCTTGAAGTCATGGATAGGGAAAACCGATACTCCATCCGAATCACTTGACATTGCCATCACGCTGAAAAGCGGCAGAAAACTTTTCTGGAGTAATTATTTTGAAGAGGCAGACAGCTATTGCACGCAGAAGGACGAGGGCAAAGTTTGCATCCCTAAAGATGATGTCGCTGCAATTTATTCCGTTAGAAAGCCTTAGCCTTTCTAACAGGGTTGGGGTGCTTGGCAAAAATAGGCGTGAAGATGTTAGAATCCTCAATCTTATGTCATATAAAAGCATAAAGGACTGGCCCGAAGAAGAAAGACCGAGAGAAAGGCTTCTCAGTATGGGGGCATCTAACATGTCAGCCGCACAGCTTCTCGCTATTATACTGAGGACAGGCGGCGGCGGAAAGAGCGCAATAGATCTCGCGATGGAGATGCTGGACTCTTTAAAGAATCTGAAAAATATGGAAAGCGCATCAATAAAAGAGCTCGCTTCCTTTAAAGGCATCGGTAATGCAAAAGCAGCACAGATTAAGGCCGCATTTGAATTAGGGAGGAGACTCTTTATGGAACGCGACGTTAAAGGCCCTGTGTTCTCTTCAAGTAATGATGTGTATTCTTATTATTATCCGCTTGTAAGAGACTTTAAAAAAGAAATTCTTTTTTGCGCGATGCTGGATGCAAAAAACAGGATATTCAGGGATTGCAGGATTTCCGAGGGGACGCTTACAAATTCTCTCATTCATCCGAGGGAGGCGTTTAAGAACGCAATAAAGGAGTCGGCGGCATCAGTTATCTTTATACATAACCATCCAAGCGGAGACCCTGCGCCAAGCCGCGAGGACATAGCAATAACCGAGAGGCTTGTGCAGACAGGCGAGATTGTAGGCATAAAGGTTCTGGACCATGTGATAATAGGGGACGGCAGGCACACAAGTCTTATGGATGACGGATATATCAGGAGAATTCAAAATGCAAAATGAAAAATTCAAAAAATTTGATTTTAAAGCTGGAGGGGTTTAATGCCGAAGATAAAGAGGGCAATTTTAAGCGTGTCAAACAAAAAGGGGCTGGCTGAGTTCGCAAAGGCGCTTCATTCATTAGGTGTTGAGATACTGTCAACGGGAGGCACTGCAAAGGCGCTGCGGGATGCAGGTGTTCCGGTGAAAGACGTCTCTGATTACACAGGATTCCCGGAGATGCTTGACGGCAGGCTGAAAACACTGCATCCGAAAGTTCACGGTGGCCTTCTTTCAAGGAGGGACAACCCGAAAGATATGGAGGATATAAAAGAATACGGCATAGAGTTGATAGACATGGTTGTTGTAAATCTTTATCCCTTTGAGGAGACTGTGGCAAAACCTGGCGTTGCATTTGCAGAGGCGATAGAAAATATAGATATAGGCGGGCCCACAATGCTTCGTTCTGCCTCAAAAAATTTTAAGGACGTTGCGGTAGTGACAGACTTTAACGACTATGGCAGTATTATTAAGGAGATGAAAGAGCTTGAAGGAGACCTCAGTTACAAGAGACGGCTTGAACTTGCGAAAAAGGTCTTCAGGCTTACATCAAGGTATGACAATGCAATAGCCGATTACCTAACGAAAGCAGAGGAAGAGAATAAATGATACAGGATTCAAGATACAAGATTCAGGATAAAAAATCATGCATCATGTATCGTGCATCTAATTTTTGGGGGGATTGGGAATGAAGGTTCTTGTTATCGGCGCCGGCGGGAGAGAGCATGCTATTGTCTGGAAGCTTGCTCAGAGCAGACATGCAGAAAAAATATTCTGCTGTCCGGGGAACGCGGGCATTTCGGAGCTGGCGGAATGCATAAGCTTTGATGACAACAACTTTGATTCGCTTGTTGATTTTGCCAGATACGAGGGAATTGACCTGACGATTGTAGGGCCTGAGGCGCCGTTATCAAGAGGCATTGTTGATGTGTTTGAGAAAAACGGCAGGAAGATAGTCGGGCCTAACATGAAGGCAGCACAGCTTGAGGGCAGCAAGGTGTTTGCAAAAGACCTTATGAGACGGTACGGGATACCAACCGCAGAGTATAAGGCATTTACTTCCTATCTTCATGCGGAAGATTATGTGCGCATGAAAGGCGCTCCCATTGTCATAAAGGCAGACGGGCTTGCAGCGGGGAAAGGCGTGATAGTAGCAGAAACAGTTGATGAGGCAATAGCAGGGCTTAAACTTATAATGAAAGACCGGGCATTCGGGGATGCAGGCAATAAAGTATTGGTTGAAGAATGTATCCGTGGCGAAGAGGCGTCCTTCATGGCGTTCACTGACGGGAAAACAATACTTCCGATGGTAAGCGCTCAGGACCACAAGCGGATTTTTGACGGGGATAAGGGGCCCAATACCGGCGGTATGGGAGCATACAGCCCTGCCCCTGTGATTACGCCGGAGATTGAATCAATTGTGATGGAAAAGATAATGCGCCCGGTAATAAAGGGATTGCAGTCAGAGGGGATAAAATACAAAGGGATACTCTACGCAGGCCTTATGATAAAAGAAAATAAACCATACGCTCTGGAGTTTAACTGCAGGCTTGGAGATCCCGAGGCCCAGCCTGTTCTCACAAGGCTTAAAACAGACTTGGTGGATGTTGCCCTTGCCATAGCCGATGAAAAATTATCAGGTGTCAATCTTGAATGGAAACCGGAGCATTCAGTATGTATTGTAATAGCGTCAAAGGGCTATCCGGGCGCATATGAAAAAGGCAGGGCCATAGAAGGGCTCCATGATGTCAAAAAAATGGATGATGTCTTTGTTTTTCATTCAGGCACATCATTTAATGACAATAAAGTTATCACATCAGGCGGAAGGGTGCTCGGGGTAACAGCGCTTGGCAGGGACATAAGGGATGCAAAAAGTAAAGCGTATAATGCCACAGAAAAGATTCATTTTAAGGGAATGCATTACCGGAGGGATATTGCCGACAGGGCAATAAACAATAGTTTTGACAGTGCCAGTGAACAGTGTCAGTAAAAATTGTCAACTGACACAGACACTGTTCACTGACACTGTAAGGCACTGACCACTGACTCAATGGAGGTTATTTATGAAACCAAAGGTTCTGATAATAATGGGAAGCGATTCGGATTTGCCGGTTATGGAGGAAACAGAAAAGATATTGAAAGCATTCGGAATCTCCTCTGAAACTACAATAGCGTCAGCGCATCGTTCACCTGAGAGGGCGGTAAAGCTTGCAAAGGGCGCAGAGAAAAAGGGGGTTGAAGTAATTATTGCAGGCGCAGGCGCGGCAGCGCACCTTGCCGGAGTTATTGCAGCGCACACAATACTTCCTGTGATAGGCGTCCCCATTAATTCGTCTCCTCTTCAGGGCTTTGATGCCCTCTTTTCCACAGTGCAGATGCCTCCCGGAATTCCTGTCGCAACGATGGCTGTTGGGACGGCAGGCGCAAAGAATGCGGCAATCTTTGCCGCAGAGATTATTGGAAGGAAGGATGCAAAGATTGTAAGGCAATTGAAAGAGCATAAAAAAAGGCTTGAAGAGGAAGTTGAGAGGAAGGCAAAGACGCTTAGGAGAAAGTAATGCGGGTTCATCTGGACTGTTATCCCTGTTTTCTCAGGCAGGCTATTATTGCGGCAAGGCTCGGGACAAAAGACAATGAAAAAAGAGAATATGTTCTCAAAAAAATAGCGGCTGCTATCGGAGAAGTTGATACTTCAAAGACCCCTGCCCATGCAACTACCTTTCTCCACAGAGAGATACGGAATCTTATGGGCGGAGATCCGTTTAAAGACATAAAAGCAGAATACAATCAGATTGCTTTAACCCTCTACCCCTTATTAAAAAGGCGTGTTGAGGAGAGCCCTGATCCGCTGTGGACTGCATCGCGCCTTGCAATCGCCGGCAATGTTATTGACTTTGGCATATTCACTTCCGTGGACATTGAAGGAACAGTAGAGAGGGCATTAAGAGGCCCTATAATAGTTGATGATTATCCGGCGTTTAAGGATGAAGTTAAGCTGCATGATAAAATCCTTTACCTGCTTGACAATGCCGGCGAGATAGTCTTTGACAGAATTCTTATAGAGGCCCTTGTTTCTCACGGCAAAAAAGTAACCGCAGTTGTAAAAGGGTCGGATGTTATAAACGATTCAACAATGCAGGACGCACGTGAAACGCATCTGACAAAAACCTGCCATGTCATAGACAATGGTTCTGACGCCGTAGGAACCATACTGGAATGGACGTCAGAAAAATTCCAGAGCGATTTCGCAAACGCCTCCCTTATTATCAGCAAAGGACAGGGTAATTTTGAGACGTTAATGGGGTCTCAAAAAAGAATATTCTTCCTCTTTCAGTCCAAATGCGACGCAGTTTCAAAAGAACTGGGACTTTCTAAGGGGTCTATGCTTTTAAGAAAATCCTGGCCTGCCTGTATAGCTGGAAAAGTTAGATAGGTCTATCTTCTTCCGCCGGGCCTTCTTTCCCTGCTGAATCCACCTCTTTCTCTTGATGGGCCGCCACGGCTGCCGCGATCCCTTTCGCCCTGCGGCTTTGCTTCGTTGACCACAATGTTCCTATCCATGAAACTGCTGTTGTTCAGCAGTTCTATTGCCTTCTGTGCCTCTTCGTCTGAGTTCATCTCAACGAAGCCAAAACCTCTTGGTCTGCCTGTAGCGGCATCCGTTATCAGTTTTGTGGACGCTACTGTTCCTGCCTTTGAAAACAGTTCTTTCAGGTCCTCTTCCGATGCCTGAAACGAGATATTCCCTACATAAAGTCTATTACCCATGCTTCCTCCCAAAAATAAAATCCCAGAGCTGATGCCCTGGGTGATGCTTGTATATTACCTGGCTCAATATCATAAATAATACAATGCGGCTAAACTAAATATGCCAGTAATTGCAATCTTTGTCAAGAGAAAATTATAATGATGACCCTTATAGTGTATTTGCCCCTTGGAGTTCCCCCGGCTTAGTAGACACGTTTAAAGGTAAAATTATAAGCAAAGGAGGAAGTGTCTATGTCGAACCGGAGGTTTACAGACAGTTTAGCATCTCTTGAGAATAGGACATTATCATGTTGGCGTTACAGTGCGAATTGTCACAGGTTTTGTTTGACATCACGCTTTTGTTTCTTATATGCTATTAAATAACAAAACAGATATGAAATTCTTTCCTAAAGAAATAGACTTTTTCGAGATATTTGACCGGGCGGCATTAAATGTCACAAAGGCAGCCACTCTCCTTGTTTCTCTAATGGAAAACTTTGACAATGTCGATGCGAGGGCCAAGGAGATATATGAGGTTGAGCAGGACGGCGATATGCTGACCCACGATATAATGAAAAAGCTCAACAAGACCTTTATCACCCCCATAGACAGAGAAGATTTACATGCCCTTGCCTCAAGCCTTGATGACGTCCTTGATCTGATATGGGCTTCTGTTGACAGGCTGTCTGTTTTTAAGATAACCGAACCGACAAAAGAGGCCCTTGCAATGTCCAAGGACCTTCTTGCAACCGCCGAGGTAATTCATAAGGCAATACATAAATTAAAGGAAAAAAATTATTCTTATGTTCAGGAGTACTGCATTGAGATAAACAGGCTGGAAAACAGGATAGACAGAGCATTCAGGGATGCGCTCGGAGCGCTTTTTGACGATATGAAAGACCCTATCCTTATAATAAAGTGGAAAGAGATATACGAACATCTTGAGGATGCGTCCGACAAGTGCGAAGATGTAGCCAATGTCCTTGAAGCCATAGTCCTGAAGCATGCTTGAAGTAATAATCCTCATTGTAATACTTGCCATTCTTTTCGATGTAAGCAACGGGTGGAACGATTCTGCAAATGCGATTGCAACCGTAGTTTCAACGAGAGTATTGAGTCCCACAAAGGCAGTCCTGCTTGCGGGAGGGATGAATATCCTCGGAGCTTTTTTTACAACAGCAGTTGCAAAGACAATAGGCAAGGACGTGGTGGATCCAAAGGCTGTGACAGAGGTCGTTGTGGCAGCAGCGCTTTTTTCAGGATTTGCATGGAATACAGCAATGACAAAATTTGGCCTTCCGGTAAGCGCATCGCACGCACTTATCGGGGGTCTTATTGGCGCGTCCGTATCATACGGTGGCGTTGGCATTCTCAATGCATCAGGTCTCGTTAAGATATTCTCTTCATTGCTCTTGTCCCCGGTCTTAGGAATAATCTTAGGATTTTTTATAATGAAGATGATATTAAAGTTTTTCGGGACTCTGCCATCAGGCACTGTTAATAAGCATTTTGGACGATTGCAACTGCTTTCATCGGCCTTTATGGCATTCAGCCATGGCTCTAACGATGCGCAGAAGGTTATGGGGATAATTACTCTTTCACTTGTGAGCGGAGGCATTCTGAATTCTGTGGAGGTTCCATTCTGGGTCATATTGATATGCGCCGTTGCTATGGGTCTTGGCACAGCTTTTGGCGGCTGGAAGGTTATTAAAACAATTGGCGTTAATATGTTAAAACTGGAACCGGTCCATGGTTTTGCAGCCGAGACATCAGCCACCGCTATTATTCTTGGCGCAAGTCAATTTGGCCTTCCTGTAAGCACAACGCATGTGATTGCTACGGCGATAATGGGTGTCGGGGCAACGAAAAGGCTGTCTGCAATAAGATGGGGAATTGCAGGCAAGATTGTCCTTGCATGGGTTTTTACTTTACCTGCATGTTCTTTATTAGCATGGCTTATATGTAAAATAGCTATCGCATTGAAGTAATGAAAATCATCAGCATGTTTCTTGCAGCCCTCGTATTCATTCTCTTGCCATACGTAGAATGCCAAGCGGTGGTAGTATTTTATGATTCAGTCTGCCTGAAAGATAAAAAAATAATGTTGAAGGCTGTGACAAAAGGAAAGGTCTTCACCAAAGGTGGGCAGATGGTTGAATTTTTTGTTGACGGAAAATCAATAGGCAGGTCGCTTTCAGGCGGTGACGGCGCTGCTTTCAAGGAATTCAGAGCGGAAAAAACAGGACTGCATAAAGTCTCCGTAGTATCCGGCAAAGATAAAGACAGCGGCTTCAGGCTCTCCCTTAAAAAAGGCGCAGAGATTGTTTTTATTGATGTTGAGGGAAGCATGTTTGCGCCCATGTCAGGCAAACCAAGGAAAGACAGCCTGAAAATAATTAAGGCAATAGCAAAAAGATTCCCTGTTGTGTATCTTCAGGCAGGGATTCTCGATATCAGGACCTTAAAAAAACTGCTGAAGGAGAATGAATTCACAGAGGCGCCCTTGCTTCCATGGACAGGGGGGAATGTGTTTGAAGAAGCGGATAAAAAAGGGTTGAAGATTAAGTTTATAGTTGGCGGTAAAACAGTTATAGAATCAGCAAAAGAATTCAAACCGAAAGCGTTCAGTTTTAATGAAGTGGAAGGAGCAGAGGAGGTTAAAGACTGGGAGGAGATAGGGAAGAAGCTTCGGCTTGTGATAAAATAAAAGCGCACGAATTAACAGCATTAATATGAAAACAAAAAAGTCAGGCAGTGAACTTTTCTTTGATATCTTTGAAAGCCCTGTTGGAAGGCTGTTCCTTTTATTTTCAGGGAAAAATCTTGCAGGAGTAACTTTTGAAAAGCCGGATTGCAGAAGAGGAGAGGCGCCGGAATCATTTAAGAAAGAGCTGAACAGTTATTTTGAAGGCAAGAGTAAAGATTTTAAGCAAGGCACTGTATTTTTGGAAGGCACGGATTTTGAGAGAAAAGTCTGGCTTGCATTAAAAGAAATCCCGTACGGAGAGACGCGCACTTATAAATGGCTTTCTGAAAAAATAGGGAGTCCGAAGGCAAGCAGGGCAGTAGGACAGGCGCTTGGCAGGAACCTGATTCCGATAGTCCTGCCATGCCACAGGATAATTGAGTCTGACGGCTCAATAGGCGGCTACTCATCGGGCGTTGATATAAAGAGAAGGCTGCTTGAAATGGAATACTATAACGCCCTTTCAAAGAAACAAAAAGGAGAATAAAAATGAACTTCTACAGGTGTCTGATATGCGGGGATGTTTATATGGGAAAAGAGAAACCTTCAAACTGCCCATTCTGCGGTGCAAAGGATAAATATCTCGCGGATGCGGCTGAATGGGCCGATGAGAATCTCAGCATTGATATGCTTTCTGAAATCTCAAAGAGGAATCTTGAAAAGGCGCTCCAGCTTGAGGTCAACAATGCCCCTTTTTACCGCGATGCAATGTCGAGGACTAAGGATACAGCGCTTCAGGGTATTTTTAAGTATCTCTCCAAGATTGAGGCTGAACATGCGGCAACAGTTAAAAAGATTCTGAAGTGTGAACTGCCGCAGCCTGAGAAAGGCAAAGAGGCCGCCACAGATGACGACATGGAGAATCTTAAGGCAGCGCATGAAAGGGAAAAGGCAGCGACTGCTTTTTACATGAAGGCAGCTCAAGAGGCAGCGGAGCCGAGGGTAAAAAAAGTATTTACAGCCCTTTCAGAAATAGAAACAGATCATATAGCGCTGGAGGAGAGACTTTTAAAAGGAAGATAACAAATAAAGGAGAGAGGATGGTAAAGGTAAAAGAAGGAGATACAATAAGCATCCATTACACAGGCAAACTTGAAGACGGGACGATTTTTGATTCTTCCGAGGGTGGCGCTCCTCTGGAATTCAAGGCAGGCGGAGGAGAATTTCTGAGAGGGCTTGAAGACGGCGTCATAGGAATGGAAGCCGGAGATGAAAAGACAATCAGAATACCCGCAGAAGAAGGATATGGCATTTGCACGAAAGAAAAGGTTTTTGAATTTGGCAGAGACAAGGCGCCTGAAAACTTTGACCCTGAAATCGGGCAGCAGCTTCAGATGTACAGGGCTGACGGCATGCCTATAACAGTTAAAGTTACCGGCAAAACAGAGAAGGCATTTATTATGGACTGCAACCATCCGTTGGCGGGAAAGAATCTGGTATTTGAGATAAAGCTTGTGGAGATTTTGTAGGTAGTGTTATCTATCTGATATACGCCTCGGTGACGTATCTTCTCATCATCCTGTGGCTGTTGAAGTAGTAGGCATTTTTGCCTATGGCATTCTGCATCATTCGAATCCATGTATGTTTGTCGGTGTAAAACATAGGGATTATGATGGCTTCAAGCTTGTTGTATAAATCATCAGCGTCTCTTTTATCCATTGCGTCAACATCTTCAGCAAGTATTGTTTCTGTAGGGCTTTGGCCAATAGCCCATCCTGTAAAACCTTCAATATGCCCCTCTATCCACCAGCCGTCAAGCACGCTGAAGTTTATTACGCCGTTATGCGCTGCCTTCATGCCGCTTGTGCCTGATGCCTCATGCGGCCTGAGAGGCGTGTTAAGCCATATATCAACACCAGAGACGAGCTTAAGGGCTTTCTCCATATCATAGTTTTTAAGGTAGGCTATTTTAATCTTTCCTTTTAACTTTTCTTTTATGACATGGATTTTTTCGATAAGCCATTTGCCGTGGTCGTCTTTCGGATGCGCCTTGCCTGAATAAACAAGCTGTATCTTTCCTGAGGCAATTTTTTCTAATCTTTCAATATCGCTGAAAATAAGGTCGGCGCGTTTGTATGCGGTGGCCCTGCGCGCAAAGCCTATTGTAAGCGTGTCGTAATCCATGCCCGCCTTAGTCTCTGAATTTACAAAGTCAATAAGAACCCTTTTTGCTTCAATATGGGCTGTCCATAATTCATCTTCGGGAATTCTGCCTACTCTCACAAACAGCTCAGGTTCATTAGCCCAGCCCGGCAGGTATTTGTCATAAAGCCTTTTCAGGCTGTCGCAGGTCCATGTATAGCTGTGCACGCCGTTTGTTATTGCGGATATTTCATAACCCGGGAACATGTTTTTTGAAATATCTCTGTGCTTTTTAGCAACTCCGTTAACGAACTCGCTCAGGTGTAAAGCAAGCATAGTCATGTTTAGATTGTCTTTACCGCCAAGCTCCTTCATTACATTCAGAGGTATTAATTCTCCCATGACTCGCAGGATTAAATCATACGAGAATTTGTCATGGCCGGCTTCAACAGGAGTGTGGGTTGTAAACACGCAGATATTTTTTACCCTGTCAATATCCCACACAAGCCGCTCGTCCCATACGTCTTCTATCGGCCGTTTATATCTGAGCAGCAATTCCAGCGTAAGAAAACTGGCATGTCCCTCATTCATGTGGTATTTTTTTATCTCAAATCCGAGCTCATAGAGCATTCTCACCCCTGCTATGCCGAGGACGATTTCCTGCTTGAGCCTGTATACATGGTCGCCTCCGTAGAGGCAGGAGGTAATTTCCCTGTCGTCTGGAGAGTTCTCTGTGATATCAGTATCAAGGAAAAACACAGGGATGCTTCCGCCTGTCAGACTTTTAACAATGTAAAGCCACGCCTGAACCGCAACGTCTCTTCCCTCTATCTGAACATATACTTTTGCCGGAAGAAGGGCCATCTGTTTTGACGGCTCCCATAGTGTCGGCATCTCCGTCTGTCTTCCCCTTTCGTCTATCTCCTGTGTGAAATATCCTTTTTTGCTGAGAAGGGTTACAGCAGCCATAGGGAGTTTAAGGTCAGCGCCTGATTTAATCGTATCTCCTGCGAGCACTCCAAGGCCGCCGCTGTAAGACGGGATATCGTTGGTAATGCCTATTTCCATTGAGAAATAGGCAATCTTAGGCTCTTTTGTGAATTCCTGCAGCTCAGGTAAAAACTGGTTCATCTATCTTTTACCCCTGCCTCTCTGAATCCTTTTGCCCTGAAGAGGCAGCTGTCACACCTGCCGCAGGGGGAAAATCGGTGAATGGGTGAAACTCCGCGTCGCTGTCTCCCTGTTCCTTTGTGTTGCTTTACCTCTTGCGGATCATAACAGCTCCATGTCAGGGAATATTCCAGCCCTAATGCTGTGCCCTTCTTAATTATCTCTGCTTTTGTAAGACGGAGAAGAGGGGCTTTAATGCTGAATCTGATTTTTCCTTCCACCGATGCCTTTGTTGCAAGGTTTGCCATTTTTTCAAATGCCTTCAAATATTCGGGACGGCAGTCAGGATAGCCGCTGTAATCCACCGCATTTGCGCCGATGAATAAATCTTCAGCCTTAAGCGCCTCTGCCCATGCAAGCGCAAACGAAAGAAAGATTGTGTTGCGTGCAGGGACATAAGTAACAGGGATAGCAGAAGAGATACTGGATGCATGATGCACGATGCATGATGCACGACTTTTTTTATCCTGTATCTTGTATCCTGTATCCTGCATCCTGTCTTTTGGCACTTCCATCTCTGATGTCAGAGCCGAGCCTCCTATTGCTCTCAAATCAAATTTTATTACGAGATGTTTTTTTACTTTTAATGATAAGGCTACTTTTTCTGCAGCCTCAAGCTCTACCCGATGTCTCTGATTGTAATCAAAACTCAGGGCATAAACTTCATAACCCTCGTGTTTTGCTATGGCCGCTGTTGTGGAAGAATCTATTCCGCCGCTGAGAAGGACAACCGCTCGTTTCATAAAGATAGATTATGATGCATGATACACGATGCACGATACATGATAAAAGTAGACCTTGCGTATAAGTGCTTAAAATCCTGCATCTTTTTAGTAAATATCATCCTCTGTGCCTTCTTTTCCGTCAGGCCCTGCGCTGAAGAGGACAAAATCACCGGCCGCTGGTTTATAGATATACTGCCTGCCCCACGAATCAGCCGTTTTTGTTATCTGAGCGATTGATTGCGGATAAGAGCTGTTCTCATATTTGTATGCCTCAATAATAAATCTTATGTTATCTATGTCCGCTGATGTTTTAATTCTGTCAGCGTGGCCAGACCGCTGTGAAGGGAATGAGATTACCGCAATAAAAAGGCTGACCAGAAATATAACCGGAGTAATAAATGGGGGATAGGGGATACCTTTTTTATCAGGCCGCGCTGTCCCGCGCAAAGCAGGGGCTACAGGAGCAGCCTCTTTAGGTTCTATAAGGCCCTTTTCCATAAGGGACACGAGAGACTTGGACGCCTGAAAACTGTCCATATGACTGGATTCGATTATTGTGCTGACATCTCTTTCACCATCCACAAGCCCGAGGATATCTTCCTCGTCAGGGGTAAGCACGGCCCCTGATTTTCCTGTTTTTTCAAACATGGTGCCGGGGCTTAACTTGCCTTCTATCAGCGACCATTCATCCACAATGCGAAGGCCTTCCATCAGGACCTGCTGGGTATCGAGCGATACAGGCATCTCCTTGTCAACAGGCACTCCTTGCGGAGAAAACTCATAGTCGCCATCTTTCCAGCTGAAGAGTTGAATAACGATTTCAGTTATCTGCGTTGTAAGAATTTCCTGTATCTGTTCTTTTCCGATAAGGCCCTTTTTTATAAGGATGCTGCCAAGCTTTTCTCCTGTTGACTGCTGTTCCTCAAGGGCTTTCTGAAGATCTTCTTCTTTGATAAGGCCCTTCTTTAAGAGCAGTTTTCCAAAACGGTTTGCCTCAACCTTTCTCCTGGTCTCTGCTGATATAATACTGCCCTCATAGAACAGCAGCCGAACCCTGTCCATCCTGCCTTCAAGCGTGAGGACGCCTGTTTTACGCTGGAAATATATAAGCTGCAGTATATCTGCCAGCCCGAATTCTTTTAAGGAACCCTCTAAAGACATATTCTACTTCAGCCTCCTTCGCGCATCTATAGCCGAGATAAGGTATAAAAAAGCCATAATTATTGCCGACGGCATTGTAATCCAGCCATGCGAAAAGAGCGAAAGCCCGGTAGAAAATAACGGTTTAAGCAATATCAAAAGCAGCAGGAAAACAAATAACCACAGGAATAATGTTCCTGAGAGGATTCTCCCCCAATAAATATGGGCTATTCCGGGTGGGGCAAAAGAAAGGAAACTGATTATACGCCTTTTTTTCTTCTGGAGTTCCTGCACCTCAAGCTGTTTTGCCACCCTTATCCTTGAATCAAGGGCATCAAGTTTAATAAGAGACTTATAACATAAAGAGCACATCTCCCCCCAGAGCTTTCCTTTCCCGCACTTTCCGCAGAGTATTACACCGCACCGCTGACACCTGTAGGCCCTCTGCTTGAAGGCAGGGTCCATTACGCAAAACAGCGCCAGCAGGGCAATAGAGACTATGGCAGAAGATGCAGAATTCAGAGGAGATATTTTTATCAGTCTCTGTGCGCCGGTTTCCGCATATTCCCACATAGTTGACATTGGAAGGGTTTCATCGATGACAAATCTGTTTGGATTCCGGCTCGCGGCTGACGAGAATTGGGATACGGTTTCACTGTTGAGTTTTACGGCTTCATTGAAATACTCCTCTCCCTTTGTAAAGTCAAGCATTTCCCGTGATAGTTGGCTGAGATTGTAATAAGCCGATGCAAGCGGTTTCAATTCTACGGATTTTTTATATGACTCTCTTGCAGCAGCCAGATCATTGACGCCGGCATAGGAATTCCCGAGATTGACGTAAGCCCGTGGATCAGGATGAGAAGCCAAAAGTTTCTTATAGGCAGATATTGCCTCTTCATAGCGTCCCTCCCGCTTGAGCGCAAGCCCGTAGGAAAAAAGGGATATAAAATCATCTTTATTTTTAAGAACGGAGGCGGCATATTTATTGCCCCTGCTTTCATTGACAGCCACAATAGCCCTGAGTTCAGAAGAGGGAACGGAGAGAAACATGTTTATAATGTTCAGACAGAGAGGAGACACAAGGAGAAACAGAACAGAGGCATAAACAACAGCCTTATTCATTCCTCTGAAATATAGCCCCAGCAGAAGCAGGGAGCCTGCCATGAAGAATAAAGGGCCGAGAAAAGAGAGTGGGACAAGCAGCATGGCAATTAAAATCTTTTTCCTGGTTTCCTTAATATCATGAGATAAAAGAGGGATATCTATAAAAAGCCTTACAGCTAAAACCAAAGCAAGCACAACAACAAAAGAAAGCATCAGGCTTGCGGTAAAAAGCCCGGATATACTCATCAGCCACCAGAAATTTTCTTTGTAAGCCTTAAAGCCTTTGATAGCATAGTCGAGGCTTTCAAATATGCCTTTTGCCGAAGGCGAAAAACTTATCTTTGCCATTTCAAAATATGCCGGCGGTAGATCAGGAGAATGCCTTAACGCTTCCGTTAAAAGGCTCTTGGCTTTTGACGGGTCAGCGTTGGCTTTTTTTATCAAGACATACGAATAAGGCTCATTGTTTTTAAGCCCCCTGTCAAGGTGTGATTCATAGGTATCTTCAGCAGAATGAGAGAGCGGAGCAAATGTGGAAAGCGTGAAAATTAAAAGTAAGAATGCAAATATAAGAGGGGATGTAAGTTTTGATTTCACGTTGTAGCCTTTCATCTTGCCCCTTGAATTTTAATTTTTACGACAAAGGCCTTGCGCCAATTTTTCTTTCAGTCCCTTTTATAAGCCTCTCTATATTCCCAATGTGTTTCACTAAAATCAAAAGCGTAATCATGGCCGAGATTAGCACTTTTATCCCCACAGGGTCAAACAGAAATACATTTACAGGAAGAAGCCCGAATGATACAATCGCGCCGAGAGAAGAATATTTTGTTATAAACGCCACTGCAAGCCATATTATAAGTGTAAGTATAGCAACTTGAGGAGAATAAATCACTAAAACACCGAGGCTTGTGGCAACGCCCTTGCCCCCTCTGAATCTGAGAAACAGCGAGAAATTGTGGCCGAGTATTGCGGCAAGCCCCGCCAGCCCTTCAATCGCGGCCTGAGGGTTTGATGTTATGGATTGCAAGATTCCTGCTCCTCCGCCTGAGGCGGAGGAGGCGTAGAATCCGGGGTCGGTAACGAAAGCCCTTGCTATGGCCACGGCTGCTGTGCCTTTCAGCATATCTCCCAAAAGCGTAACCAAAGCAGCCCCTTTTCCTAAAGACCGAAGCACATTTGTTGCGCCTATGTTGCCGCTGCCAATTTTTTTCAGGTCAACGCCTTTTACCTTTGCTATTATGACGCCGCACGGAATTGAACCGAGGATAAATGCCAAGACTATCAGCAGAGCAGGCTTCATTTTATCTTTTTCCAGAAAGAGATAGTATACTGAATTCCCGAGGTTACAGATAGGACGAGCGCTGCCCATATGAAAATCATGCCGACGTCATAAAGGTCTATATCAAATATGCTTCCCCCGAGAATCAGGCAGAGGATTGCCGTTATCTGAGCTGTTGTCTTGAGTTTTCCTCCCATTTCAGCCGGGATAATAATGTTTTTTGAAAGAGCAACAACGCGCAGTCCTGTTACAAAGAATTCCCTGACAATTATAACTATTGCCATCCATGCGGAAAGCCGCGCCATATCCACCAAGACCACAAGAGCCGAAATAACAAGAAACTTATCCGCAAGGGGATCAAGGATGATGCCGAACTTTGTTATCTGCCCGGAACGCCTGGCAAGATAGCCGTCAAAAAAATCTGTTAATGCAGCGACGCCGAATACTGCCGCGCCCCAGAATGGATGCTGATAAGCTGTGATTACGAAAACCGGGATAAGGATAATCCTGCTTAAGGTAAGGACTGTCGGGATGTTAAGTTTTAAGATACCCATCTATAACTTTATTCCATAACCCCTTGGCCTTAAGTATAAGGTCCGTGACTTCTCTTGCAGCGGCCCTGCCGCCTCTGTTTTTTGTGACGGCCGAGGTTAGAGATTTGACTTCATCAGGCGCATCAGCAACAGCAAAAGAAAGCCCGGCCTTCTTTAGCAGAGGCAGGTCCACTATATCATCGCCTATATATGCTATCTCATTATCCCGGAGAGAAAACTTGCCTTTAATACGATTGTAGGCTTCTATCTTGTTGTAGCATTTCTGGTAGACCTCGGCAATGCCAAGCTCTTTGGCCCTTCTCTCCACGACCTTTGAGCGCCGTCCTGTAATTATGGCAACGTGAATGCCTGCCCTGATGAGCATTTTTATCCCGTGCCCGTCGCGCACATGGAAGGCCTTGAACTCATTGCCTTTATTGTCAAGAATAATGCTTCCGTCTGTAAGAACTCCGTCAACATCAAGAATCAGAAGCTTTATGTTTTTAGCAATCTCTGTGATTTGTTTTTTAGTCTTTTTCATGTTGATTTTTTCATGGTGGAGCTGATCGGGATCGAACCGACGACCTCTTGAATGCCATTCAAGCGCTCTCCCAACTGAGCTACAGCCCCTCGTTAAAAAGTTTTAAGTTAAAAGTGAAAAGTTCTTTTAGTATTAAATTCTAAATTTTAAGCTGCGCTTTAGTCAAGGCGCGATTCCCTGTGCCTTGGAGCAGCGGCATGGGAATCATGTTTTGATAATATTTCTACAAAGCAAGGAGAATTGCGGATGTTGTCATAAGTCTTTGATGTCTTTATATAACCCCAGTTGTTATAGCCTTTCTCTAATGCTTTTTTTAACCACCTGCATGCTTCTACGGAATCATTTTTTGCTGCATAGAGTTCAGCCAGGCTGTTTAATGTGTAGATATTATTCGGGCTGTGATCAAGCGATTTTTTTATATCCCTTTCAGCCTCCTCGTATTTACCCATCAGAATAAATGTAAATCCCCTGTTGTTATATGCCATGCCGTTTTGAGGGCTTAGCTCAATAGCCCTGTTAAAATCAGCTATAGAAAGGTCGTATTGCCCTATTTCCTGATAGGCGTTTCCCCTGTTGATGTATGCCATGTCAAAATCAGAGTTTAGTTCAATGGCCTTGGTGAAGTCAGCGATGGAAAGGCCGTATTGCCCCTTTTTCTGATAGGCAATGCCCCTGTTGCTGTAAGCGCCGTAGTTGTCGGGATTTAATTCTATTGCTTTTGTGTACTTAGCAATATCAAAATCATATTTCCATAACTTTGTCATTACGTAAAAAATATAATGGGATAGCAAATAAAAGTCAAGAAAAACAACAAGTGTCCCTATGATTCACACCGTGTTGCAGAGAAGATACAGGGGCTATGACATCTTTTTATAGAAAACCTTTATTTTTCAATCAGGCATAACGGGCATACTTATTGCTTTCTATATCTCCAGAGTATAGCACATTGTTATTTGACAGTATGTTTTTAGCTTGACAAAAGGTGTGGGGAACGATTAAAGTTAGCATATTTTATAAAATTCAGTCCCGAGCAGTTCGGGACGAATCTCCATTTTATGGAGGTGATTTCAGGAAAAAGGAGGTGACGGCAGAGCAAGAACTGAAGTAGAAGTAAAGCAGTACAACGGTAAAAGGGCAAATCCCGTTTTTAACGGGACCAATACTGAACTCCCGATATTATCGGGAGGAAGTGAAGGAGAGCAAATGAAAAAGTATTTGGCATTAGTATTAGGCGTAATATTTACGCTCGGTTTTGCAGTTAGCGCCTTTGCCATCCATGCCGAGATCCCGGCAGAGACTCAGGCAGCAGTTGCAAAAGGTTCAACCCAGATAACAATAGGCGGAAACTTAAGGTTCAGGGGTGAGTTTAAGCATTCGCTTGACCTTAACCAGAGCACAATATTAGAAAATGCGGATGACAACGACGCTAGGTATGACGGCAGGGTCAGGATTCGCATTCAGGCAGATGTTTCAAAGAATACACAGGGAGTTATTCACCTTGAATCAGGAAGTGTCACTGAGAATAAATATTATTGGGGCACATCCGGTACGGCAGGCGGTGTATACCGCAGCATAGGCAACGGTAAAAAGGGCACCCTTGATATTCTTGAAGCCTGGATTCAGCACAAATTCAATATCGGCGTTCCGGCAGGAATAAAGATCGGTCATATGCCGGTAAAACTCGGCAATGGCATCTTCTTTAACCACACGAAGTTCGGCGATGATGTTATAGTGTTCTTTATAGACCCTACAAAGGAATTGCACATAGGGTTATTGAATTTAAAGTTAATAGAGAACACATCCAACATTACTGACGACTCAGATGCATACATAGCCCTTTTAGCCTATAAAGGCAAAGGCTTTAACCTGAGCGCTGATTACACTCGTATTGAAGACCAGAGGGGTCGCATTACTACTGATGGCGTTTATACTGCCAGCGCCCTTGCTGCCAGTGACAACGGGACCACGCTCAACAACGTTGGCCTTCGCGCTGACGCAACCTTTGGAAACTTGAATATTGAAGCTGATGTGGAATTACAGTCTGGAAAAACCGATTATGCCGGCAGCGCTTCAGATATTAAGCACAAAGGCAGAGCCTATGCGCTAAACGCCAAATATAAGATTGCTCCTGCAACTCTTTCTCTCGGCTATGGTAGCGGCAGTGGTGACAATGACTCCGCTGACCTCGACAACGATGTTTTTGTAACAGCGGTACAAAACACACAGCTCATGACTTTTGTGTATGACTACCGCGTTGTGGGAGCAACGGGCCTTACAAACACAGGCATAGCCAACACCACCTATTTTAAGGCTGGCGTGGCGGCAAATTTAACAAAGGATCTGAGCGCAAATGTTAACTACTATGTGCTTAGAGCCACCAAGGCCAATAGCGGCACGGCAATAAACGGCTTAACAACTCACACATCCAAGAAAATCGGATCAGAGCTTGATGCAAAGATAACCTACAAGCTTGACAAGAACCTCGTTTATTATGTAGAGGGCGGTTATCTCTGGACAGGCACATTCTATGATTCAGCCACTGTAGTTGCTGACGATGCATATGCAGTAAGACACGGACTGGAACTCAGCTTCTAATTGTAGAAAAGTTGAATCTCAAAGGCGTCCCGATTTTATCGGGGCGCCTTTTTTATTTGTATATGGCTGGCAAATATTCAGAGATAAACAAAAAACTGTTGTATAATAAACAACGATTTTTATGCGCGCATACGACATCATAAAGAAAAAGCGTGACGGAGCAGAGCTTTCAAAGGAAGAACTTTCATTCCTCATCACAGAATACCTCTCCAATAAAATCCCTGACTATCAGATGTCCGCCTTTCTAATGGCTGTTTATTTCAGCGGAATGACAGACGCCGAGACAATCACCTTGACTGAATTGATGCTCTCATCAGGCAACAGGCTGGATTTTTCCGATATCTCAATCCCCAAGGTTGACAAGCATTCAACAGGAGGAGTTGGCGATAAAACAAGTATAATACTTGCGCCGCTTATGGCTGCGATGAACGTAAAAGTCCCGATGATAGCAGGCAGAGGGCTTGGCCATACAGGAGGTACCATTGACAAGCTCGAATCAATTCCCGGCTTCAGTACAGACCTCTCACTAAAAGAATTTAAAAATAATGTTAAGGACATTGGTTTTTCCATAATAAGCCAGACAGATGAGATTGCGCCTGCTGATAAAAAACTTTACAGCCTCAGAGATGTTACTGCGACGGTGGAGTCAATCCCACTGATTGCGGCAAGCATCATGTCAAAGAAGCTTGCAGAAGGCATTGGCGGGCTTGTGCTTGATGTGAAGGTTGGCAAGGGTGCATTTATGAAAAATATCAGTGATGCAGGAAAACTTGCAAGGACCATGGTCAACATAGGCAATGCGATGGGTGTAAAGACAATTGCGGTTCTTACGGACATGAATCAGCCCCTTGGAAAGGCCATCGGAAACGGGCTTGAGATTAAGGAATGCATCTCCGCGTTAAGAGGAAAGATGCCGGATGATTTAAAAGAGGTGGTTCTTACGCTCGGCTCATGGATGGTTTATGCGGCTGCTTGCGTTACAGAAGAGGCGGCAATATCAAGGCTTTCAGAGCATGTGCTGATAAAATACAAATCAGAGCTTATGGATTTCATAGAGAAGGGAGATGCATTTAAAAAATTTGTTGAATTTGTTGACGCCCAGTACGGCGACCCTGAAATAGCTTTTAAACCCGATATGATTCCGGCCGCATCAAGAGTAAAAGAGATAAGGCTTCCCTGTAAGGGCTATATACAGGAGATGGACGCTGAAAAAGTCGGCACAGCGTCCATGCTTCTGGGCGCAGGAAGGCAGCAGACCGAAGACAGGATTGACCATTCCGCAGGCATGGTCTTAAATAAGAAAACAGGTGATTACATAACTCCTGATGAGCCTGTTGCAATGTTTCATTACAATGACGAGACACATATAAAGGAAGCAGAGGAAATTTTTATTTCAGGGATCCAGACAGGCGAAATCCCTCCGGACAAAAGGCCGGTAATAATTGATGTGGTTATATAAAAAGTCAATAAAGTGAATAGTGCCAGTCTCTTGCAGTGTCAGTTGCCAGTGTCAGTACCTGTCACTAATCACTGACACTGAATACTGATTTGCTGATACTGAATGTTGACAAAGGCTCTTTGAATCCATATATTAAATAAGCATGGATTCCCGTCTGAATGAACTGCATGACCTTGGCACAAAGTTATTTGAAGAGGGCAAATACTCAGAGGCAGAGCCTGTCTTAAAAGATATTATCGCCATCAATCCTAAGTATGCAGACGTATGGAACAAACTCGGCATTATTAACCATCTGAAAGGCAACACCAAAGAAGCTGCTGAATATTTTGAAAGGGCGCTTGAGATTAATCCAAGATACACACAGGCCTCGCTTAATCTCGCTATTGCATATAATGACATGGGCGAATTTAAACAGGCGCAGGAGGTATTTTCAAAGGCAGCGCAGATAGCTCATCCCACTCCCACTTCTATTGACCCCTTCGCGGCAGGCAAGCTGGCAAACGAACATTATAAACTCGGCAGTCTTTATTTTGACCTCGGGCTCTTTGATGACGCCATAGAGGAATACAGCAAAGCGCTTAAGCTTCATCCCAGACTGGCTGACGGGCACACTAAAATCGGCATGGCTTTGAGGAGCAAAGGCAGGCACGAAGAGGCAATAACCCATTTTAAAACAGCAAAGGAAATAAATCCTGCTTATGGACAGGCATGGGTTCAACTCGGGCTGACATATTACACTAAGGGGCTCACAGCGCTTGCATTTGAAGAATGGGAAGCCGCGCTGAAACAAGACCCTGACCTTAAAGAAGCAAAGACATACATTCAACTCCTAAAGAAAAAGGAACAGTAAGAAGCAGTGCCACTGCTCGGAATAAACTCCCTTGATATTTTATTCAGGACTTCAGCAAAGCCGGTAAAAGTAGTCAGCGGCCTGTCTTTTAATATCGATGAATCAGAGGTATTCGGGCTTGTCGGCGAGAGCGGCTGCGGCAAAAGCCTTACGGCTCTTGCGTTGATGGGCATACTTCCTCCGAATGCGTACGCTGAAGGCTCAATAAACTTCAGAGGCACAGACCTCCTCAAACTTGACAGGGAACCCATGCGCCGCCTGCGCGGGAAAGAACTGGCAATGATATTTCAGGAACCCATGACGTCGCTTAATCCGGTTCTGACTATCGGGTATCAGATATCCGAGGTTATGACAACGCATCTTGGCATGTCAAAAAAAGAGGCTTTCGACAGGGCAGTAGAACTTCTGCGCGATGTGAAAATACCGTCGCCTGAGATACGGATAAAAGAATATCCGCACCAGATGTCGGGAGGCATGAGGCAGAGAGTGATGATAGCAATGGCAATAGCATGCAATCCTGCCCTGCTTATAGCCGATGAATCTACAACCGCGCTTGATGTGACCATACAGGCGCAGATACTTGAACTCCTTCAGGGGCTTCGGCAGGAAAGAAAGATGTCAGTCCTTCTGATAACGCATGACCTCGGCATTATCTCAGAGAACGCAGGGAGGGTTGCGATAATGTATGCGGGAAGGATTGTGGAGCTCACAGATGTAAATGAGTTGTTCAGTAATCCGAGGCATCCATATACAATGGGGCTTCTTGATTCACTGCCAAAGGAGAAAGGTAAGCCCCTCAACCCCATACCCGGAACTGTTCCGCGTCCTGACAGGCTTCCTGACGGCTGCAAGTTCTCTGACAGGTGCAGGTTTGTTATTCCTGCATGTAAGGAAAAAGAGCCTGTTCTCAGGCAGGTATCACCGGAAAAAGAAATAACGCACCTTGCAAGGTGCATAAGGGCAGAAGAGATAAAATGGAACTACTGAAGGTAAAAGCATTAAAGAAATATTTCCCGGTAAAAAAGAAGCTGACGGGCGAACCGCTCTGGCTTAAGGCTGTGGACGGCATTGATTTTTCAATAGAGAAGGATAAGGTTTTTGCGCTTGTCGGCGAAAGCGGCTGCGGCAAGTCAACAGTTGCGCGCCTTGTTCTGAGACTTATGAAGCCTACCTCCGGAGAGATACTTTTCGAGGGTAGGGATATATCTGCGCTTAAAGGCGATTCCCTGAAGGCATTTAGGAAGTCTGTGCAGATAATATTTCAAGACCCCTTTGCATCTCTTAATCCAAGGAGGACTGTTTTTGATACGATTTCAGAGCCTCTGAAGATACACAGGATTGTTGACAAAAAATACTTCAAAGATGCAAGCGCAGAGCTACTGAAAAAAGTCGGCCTCGGAGCAGATGTGATGAACCGCTATCCCCATGAGTTCAGCGGCGGCCAGAGGCAGAGGATATGCATTGCAAGGGCGCTCGCAGTGAATCCTAAGCTTATAGTTGCGGATGAACCGCTCTCAGCGCTTGATGTTTCTATACAGGCGCAGATACTCAACCTGCTTCAGAAACTAAGGGAAGAAACAAAGATAACGTTTCTTTTTATAAGCCATGACCTTAAGATTGTCAATTATTTCAGCGATACAGTAGCTGTGATGTATCTTGGCAAGATAGTTGAATATGCAAAAACAGAAGAGCTGTTCAAAAATCCAATGCATCCTTATACAGTGCTGCTTCTCTCATCAGCTCCGAAAATCAGGGTTCAGCCTTCAGGTGTCCGCCATCAGCCTGATACAGGTGAAGTCCCGAGTCCGATACATGTCCCTCAGGGCTGTCCGTTTCATCCAAGATGCCCTAAGAGATTCAAGCCCTGTGACAATATAGTGCCAGAGCTGAAAGAAGCAAAGGGCAGGCTTGTTTCATGCCATCTCTGGAATTCCTATGAATGACTGGAAGGACAATGTTTTCTTTGTCCTCGTAGAACCGAAAGAAGCAGGCAATATCGGCGCCTCTGCAAGGGCTATGAAAAATATGGGGTTTAAAAATCTTGAGGTTGTAACCCGCAGGAATTTTCTTACAGATGAAAGCAGACGGATGGCATGCAATGCTGCTGATGTGCTTGAAAGCGCGGTTGTCCATGCAAGCTTTAAAGGTGCAATAAGAGGCAAAAATATAATTATCGGCACAACGAGAAGGACAGGGAAACGCCGCGGGCTCATACTTCCGCTGAAAGAGGGGATAAAGAAAGCTGTTTCTGCTTCAAAGAAAAATAAAATCGCAATAGTTTTTGGCAGGGAGGATAAGGGCTTAAACAACAGGGAGGTTGAGGAATGCGGGTTCCTTATAACAATACCTGCGAACTCCCTATCAGCCTCTTTAAACCTCAGCCAGAGTGTTTTGCTTGTTGCCTATGAACTCAGCCAAAAGACATACAAAGCAGAATTTCCTGAATTGGCCAGACAGAAAGAGATTGACAGCCTTTACAGGCGAATCCGCTCCACTCTCAGGCTTCTTGAATATATACCGAGAGGAAGCAATGACCTTGAAATGAAGATAATGAGAAACCTTAAGCGTCTTATCGGCAGGGCAGGGCTTACGGAGTGGGAATTAAAGATGTTTTACGGCATGTGTTCACAGGTAGAGAAAAAGGTTAGATAAATCAGATTGCTTGCATTTTTATCAAGGCGTATAAAAGCTTATCTGTTTCATCTATCAGTTTCTTGAACAGCCCACCGTGGCTTTTTGAAGAAGAAAAAAGTTCTGTTCTTAATTTCTGAATTTCAGGGTTGTCACATCTTTTGTATGTGATATGCCCGTTCTGAATGGCATGCCTTTCTAAAATCAAAAGCTGTTTTGCCTTTTCTGTAAAAGGGAGGAGCATCCCCTTGATTTTTTTCAGGTCTTTTTCTATATCCTGAATCCTGTGTCCTGCATCGTGCATTTTCAGTATTTCCGCAATCTCTTTCACCATCACATACAGCGTGCAGTATTCAAGCCCTCTCACTCCCCTGCGCCACTGCAATAGCATTGGATTCCTCCAGAACCAGAGAAAGTTGCGAATGCCGAGGCTAATCAGGTCATTGACTGCTGTTTCAAGTTCTATTATGAGTTTAGAGTCCTCAGATGCATGATGCATGATGCACGATGCATGATTTTTTTTATTCTGAATCCTGAATCCTGTGTTAAGGTATCTCCATAAATTTCTTAAAACCTTTGCTCCGTTTTCATCATCCGTCGCGTCAAAGTGGATAAGTGACAATATTACCCTGCCTTTACCGAAAGCCCCCTCTATAACAGCAGGCTCATTCTTCAATCTTTTAGGGTTGAGATTAATCCCATAAATCTCTTCAAGCTCTGTCCAGTTGCCGTTAATTTCTGCATCCCCTATATTCAAATCAGAGCTGAAAGCATCAGGAAGCGCATCTCCATAAGCAGCGAGTGTCTTTATTTTTTTATCATTAATCAGAAACTGTGAGGGCCACCAGGCATGAAAGACAGGTGAATGGCTGAATCGGTCGCCTCGGGCGACTCGCTGAGGAGAGTGAATGGGTGAATTGGCGAACATTGGATGGGCATTTATATTCAGATGAATCCTGCCGCTGAAGCTTGGAACTCTTTCTTTCGTCGGCTTTCTTTTTATATCCAAAAGCCCTATGCCGTCGAGCGTTGCAAGCCCTGCGCCTCCGCAAAATCCGAGATAATTTCCGCCGTTATTCATGAATTTCTTTATTTCATTAATGCCTTTACTACCAAGGGTTTTAAGTTTATTAGATGCCCAGCCTCCGGGGACAAAGAGCATCGCATAATTTTTCAGGCATCCTTTCTTTATGTCCTCCGCGCGGATGAGTTCAAAAAACAGGCCATCTGCTTTCAGGGCTTTATAAGCCATCAGCCCCCACAAAAATGATTCATCCCAGAGAAAGGCGGCTTTATTTTTAAGCAACTTGTTACTGTCTTTTATTTTCATAGCCTCTTGGCGTTATCATTCTGTTATCCCACACGAATGTCTGAGAATTGCCTATTATCACGGTTGTCTGCATATCAATATCATGTTCCAGCATGTTTTTTAAATCAGTGATGATTACCCTTTCATTCTCTCTCATTGCGCCTTTTACTATACCGACGGGTGTTTCAGGTTTCCGGCATTTCAAAATAATTTCCCGCGCCCTGTCTATATGCTCGGCCCTTCCTTTACTTTTGGGATTGTAGAGGATGATGACAAAATCAGCTTTGGCTGCTGCATCAAGCCTTTTCTCTATTAACCTCCATGGTGTAAGCCTGTCCGATAAACTGATTGAGGCAAAATCATGCATCAGAGGCGCGCCAAGCCTTGCAGCACATGCATTCAAGGCAGAGACGCCGGGGATAACCTCAACAGATAGCTGATGGCTGATAGCTGATGGCTGATGGCTTTTTAATACTTCAAACACCAGCCCTGCCATTGCGTATATTCCGGGGTCGCCTCCGCTGATTACGGAAACGGTTCTGCCTGATATCGCAAGCTCAACAGCCTTTTTGCATCTATCTATCTCATGCGTCATTCCTGTAGAAACAATTTCCTTGTCCTTTATTAATTCCTTTATCAACTCAATGTATGTGCCGTATCCGACTATTACATCGGAGTTTCTTATTGCCTTCTGTGCGTACGGAGTGATATGTTCAACACTTCCGGGGCCAGTTCCAACAATATAAAGCTTGCCTATACCCCGTAATCCGTAATCCGTAATGAGTGATGGGTTTTTATCTTTTAACTTGTTACGCATAACGCATAACGCGTAACGGCTTTTTATTTCTGACACTGCCACTGTTACATTCCCCATCTTTTGCTTTTTCAGGAGCAATTTATCTGCTCCGGATGCAAGCAATGCCGCGGGCTCTGCAACTGCATAAGCGCCTGTTGCCTTAAAGACTAACGCTGATTTTTGAATGCCCCTTAAGCTGTTCAACTCATTGGCGGTAAATGTCTTTATGGGGAAGCCATATGCCCGGACAAATTCATTAAGGCCTTTCTCACCTGCCTTGATATCAATTGTTGCGACACTGTGAATTGAGAGGAAAGACAATTTTTTTTCAGCCAGCGCTTTTTTGACAGCATCTTCAATCTCATTTGCTGATGTCCCTCTGTTACAGCCGATGCCGATAATGAGATTCTTGGGGCGGAGATAAAGCTGGGTGAATGGGTGAATGGGTGAATGGGTGAATAGATCTTTTTTGTTTGTAATCAGCACATCAGCGGAACTTGGCTTATCTGTTCTCAAAAACCCCTCAGGCATTTTTATCTCAACTTCCGAATAAACTTTCAATTTGCCTTTATTTATAAATCTTGTTGCCACTTGAGGAACGAGATTACAGTTATCAATAATCAGGCCATTTTCTTTAGCCCATAAGTCGATTGATGTCATATTGTTTACGTCTGAAGCAGTCGTAATAACAGCTTGCCCTCCGAGGAATTCAGCGATTTCTTTTGCAAGTTTATTTGCTCCGCCGAGATGACCGCTCAAAAGGCTGATTGCATGTTTTTCCTTTTCATCCAGCACAATGACAGCAGGGTCTGTCGTTTTGTCCTTAATCAAAGGCGCAATCGTCCGTACAACAATCCCTGTTGCCATGATGAAGATGAAACTCTTGTGCTTGCCCCAGAATTTGGAGAGAGTATCAGGTTTAAACTTAAAGGCCTTTGCATCAGGATAAAGGCTGTTTAGTTTTTTGGCAAGGGCAAAGCTGTTGGCTGTGATGTAGAAAATGGCTGTATTATTTTCTATGGCCATGCTTGAAGTCCCTGTGATACAGCTTTGATTCTTTGCCTAAAGATTTTTCGGATGCCCTTAATGATTCGCCGACATAAATAAGCGCAGTCTTTTTAATGCCCGCGCCTTCGACCAAACTAACAATATCTTTTAATTTCCCTTTTACAATTTTCTGCTCAGGCCATGATGCCTTTTCAATAATTACAACAGGTGTGTCTTCGGAATAACCCTGCAAAAGTTCAGCCTTAACTTCTTCGATCATTCCAACGCTTAAAAAAATGACCATTGTCGCTCTGTGTTTTGCGAGCTCGCTCAATTTTTCGCTCTCAGGAACAGGCGTCTTCCCTTCAAGGCGTGTGAATATTACGGTCTGGCTTATTTCGGGTATTGTAAGTTCCTGTCCGAGTATTGCAGCGCCTGCCATTGCGGATGAAACGCCCGGGACAACTTCGTATTCAATGTTTAACTCCCGGAGCTTTTCTATCTGCTCTGATATTGCGCTGTAAAATGCTGTGTCTCCTGTGTGGAGCCTTATAACGTTCTTGCCCATGCTGACAGACTTCGTTATGACCTCAGTAGTTTCATCGAGATTCATTGAAGCGGAATTATGTATCTCTGCCTTTAAGCCTTTCAATAATTCGGGGTTAACAAGGCTTCCTGCGTAAATGACGACATCAGCGCTGTCGAGCAAATTTCTGCCTTTAACTGTTAGCAGTTCAGGGTCTCCGGGACCGGCGCCTATAAAATAAACCTTGCTCATTACCTCCCCTTTTTAACTATTATCATAGAGAAATAATTAAGGTCTTCTTCTTTGACACTGTTGATATTTTTGAATACCTTTTCATCTTCCATGCCTGCCCTTGATATATATATTGCATTGTTCAGAAAATTCATTTCAGTAAGGGTCTGCCTTATGCCTTCAAATACTTTATGGACTTTCATCAACACTACAGTATCAAATTTCCCCAGCATTTCTTTTAAATTGTCAATATAATTTGCAGGCAGGATTGCTATCCTTTCATCAGCAAGCCCTAATGACAGCCCTGCCAGTGCTGCGGAAGCATTTATGGAAGAGACCCCGGGTATTATTTCAATCTTAAGATTAGGATTAAGCTCAAGCAGCCTGTCATATAAATAAAAAAAAGTGCTGTAGACAGCAGGGTCTCCTAAGGTGATAAATGCTACATCAATCCCTTTATTAAGCCTGCCCAGGATATTTTTTACAGTCTCAGCCCATTTATTGTCAAGTCTGGAGTTTTCTAACCCCTGACCCCTAATTCCTAACCCCTGTTGTTTTGTTTTTGTCATCGGAAAGTGCGCTTCTATAATCTCTTTTCCCTCAAGGCTCAATGCCTTTTGTACGATAGACAAGGCAAGGCTGTTTCCTTCTTCCCTTCCTTTCGGGACGCAGATGCATTTTACCTCCTTAAGAATTCTCACTGCCTTGAGCGTAAGCAATTCAGGGTCTCCGGGACCAACTCCTATTACATAGAGCTTGCCTGTCATATCTGTTTTTCTCCTATGATTATAAACACCGGATTCAAAGCGCTCATGTGTTTTTTACCGGCAATGCTCTTGGACCTTGATACAGAGAGTTCTGAAACCTCAACTTCAAATCCATTATTTTCAAGATTCTGGACCGCTTCGTTTAATGTTTCTATTGTAGCGGCATTTATTACGATAATTGCAGTTTGCATTTTGGCGATTAAATCTATTATTTCTTTGAGCTTTCCGCCGCTGCCTCCGATAAACACCCTGTCAGGCCGAGGAAGATTTAGCAAGGCATCAGGGGCGCCGCCTATTATTATTTCAATATTGACTGCGTCAAATTTAATCCTGTTCTCTCTGATGTTTTTAATCTGCTCCTTGTCTTTTTCAACGGCAAAAACCTTTATTTCAGGATACAGCCTTGCTGTTTCCACCGATACTGAACCTGATCCCGCGCCTATGTCCCATAGCACGCCTCTTTGAGGAAGTCTCAGCTTGTGAATGGTTACTGCTCTCACTTCATCTTTAGTTATGAGCCCTCGCGAATGCATAATATCATCCTCTGTTAGTCCAAATCTGACTTCATCTGTCATTGCGGCTTGTCCGCAATCTTTCTTTACGCTTTCGGACAGCTCAGTAGGATCCCCGACAAGCGGGCATGACATTGATGATGGCTTCTCATTTTTCAGAATAACTACATTCGGTGCTTCAAACGCCATCCTCGCAATCTCTTCAGGAGAAGCTTTTGTAATTTTTTCATCAGGGTAGCCGAGTTTTTCGCAGACAAACATAATGAGTTGAGAGTTAAGAGGAATTTTTGCAATCTCCGATGGATTATTTTCCTTGTCAGTGAGGATTGCGATTTTATTATACTGCTGGAGCAAGGCCGGAATATCAGTTATCTTATACGGCAGCCTTCTTCTTTTTTCAGGGTCAGGCCCGCCGTGAAGGCTCATTAAAAATGCGTCATCCCATGATTCTTTTATGCGTGAAAATGCTATCTGGATGCTTGATAAATCAGGGATGATATCAACCGCGTCTTTTCCAAATTCCCTGACTGCCCTTCTGCCGATTCCAAAAAATACGGGATCGCCTGAGGCAAGAAGGGTAATGAATGACGAGGGACGAGTAACGAGTGACGCGTGAATGAATTTTATTGTTTCATCCACATTATTAATTATTTTTACTTTATCTTTTACTGTCTCATATTCTTCGTATCCCCTAAAGACCTCCGAGAGCCTTTTGGATGCAAGGATGATTTCGGAATTCAAAATAATCTCCCGCGCCCTTTTATCAAGTGGCTTATAGCCGATTCCTATGACGTATATTTTACTCACTCATTTTCCGCCTAAGAATATAAGTATCCATTATCCAGCCCTTTTTCCTTTTTGCCTCAATTATGGTCTTTTTGATTTCTTCCTTTGTATCCTTTAATCTGCCTGAAATTAAGATCTCATCATTGCTGCCAAGATAACCACCCCAATAAATATCAAGATCTTCATCGTCAATAGATTTAAAGCTTACATGCGAATCCAGAACAACTATCATATTTTTAATCTCTGCTGGATTGTATTCTTTTAGGTGTCTCGCTGTTGTAATTAAGATTGGTTCACTAATGCGATTTAGGGGTATCTTATGTCTTGCCGCTAAGACCTGAATACTGCTTATCCCCGGAATCACCGTGTAACTGAATTCTACCTTCTTTGATAGCGCTCGCAGCATTTCTAAATGGCCGTCATATAATGCAGGGTCTCCCCAGACGAGAATGCCACCGCTCTGGTCATCCTTTAGTTCATTTTCTATGAATTCTTCGATAGTGTTGGCCACTTCACCACGCCACTTAGCAACCTCTTCATGGTATGCCATACGGCTCCTTTTGCGCACCGGCATCTTCTTTATTACAACTCTATAGCTTCCATGCTTTAGATGTCTTTCTAATATCTCTTTTCTAAGGCCTAATAGATCCCTGTCCTTCCTTTCGCTCTTTTCAAGAAGCAGAAAAACATCAACCTTTTTTAGTGTCGCAATCGCCTGAATAGTTAGATAATCCTTGCTGCCAGGACCAATCCCGATAAGGTATATTTTTTTCATTCTTTCACCTCAATATTCAATCCCTTTCCTTGCCTTGACGCCTTGCTTAAAGTAATGTTTAATCTCCCGCATCTCTGTTACGAGATCCGCCTTTTCTATAAGTTTTTCATCCGCATATCTGCCCGTTATAATGACCTCTGTTTCTAGTGGTTTTTTATCAAGCAGTTCCAGCACATCGTCAGCGCTAATAACTCCGTAGTGAATAGCAATATTTACCTCATCCAGTATCACCATGTCATACTGCCCGGACAAGAGCGCTTTTTTTGCATCTTTAAGCCCCTTTTTTGCGGATGCCTTTTCGGATGGAGTAAGGGCTTTTCCCCTCAAAAAACCGGTGCCGTATTGTTTTATGGTTACAAGGTCTTTAAATCTTTCCAGTGCCTTATGTTCGCTGCATATTCTTCTTTTTACGAACTGCCCAACGAATACCTTAAGACCTGCGCCCATTGCCCTTAGCGCAAGCCCTAACGCGGCAGTGGTTTTGCCTTTGCTGTTTCCCGTGTAAATATGAATATAACCTTTACGCATAGCGGTATTCATATTGCATCTGCTGCAGAGAGCCTTCTCTGAGAAGATATGGCACCTTATCTTCAGATATCAATTTAAAAGCATATCTTATCATCTCCTTGTAAAACTCGCAAAACTCAGCCTTTCTGTACATATTACCTCTGGCATACATCTCGGCAGGGCATGGCGAGCCGCATATATGCCTGAAGTCGCAGGCGCTGCATTCATCAATCTTCTCCACAGTCCTTGCCCTGATTGTTTTAAACGGCTTGGAGTTCATCGCTTTTTCAATTGATGTCTTGAAGATATTTCCTCCTGAAAATTCCTTGAAGCTGATAAATTCGCCGCAAGGAACCATATCGCCGTTTGCAGTGATTGTAAGAAATGTCCTGCCTCCGCCGCAAGGGGAGATGTCACACATCATGCGCCTGGCAGAAGGCGATATTATTGCAAGAATAACATTTGCAAAGTTGCCCACAACGATCTGCCTGCCGGATTTTTTTGTCAGATCAATCGCTGTCTCAACGGCCTTTATTAATTCTTTTGCAAACTCCTTTTCATCCGGCTTCTGTTTCAATGCCTGTTTCTGTGTTACCCGGACAGGGTTTAAGAGTATGCACGGCACTCTTTTCTTATGGAGAAATCTAACATGCTCTGAAAGCTTTTTGACATTGAATTTTGTGACGGTTGAGATTACATTCAACCCTTCATACCCTTTAAACCAGTCTAAGGCCTGAACAGCTTTCTCAAAATTCCCCCCGCCTTTTGCAGTTACCCTCGAGAGATTGTTTGTACGGGCATCCGGCGCGTCAAGCGATATGCCTACGCCTATCCTGTATTTTTTCATAAACTCCGCGTCTCTTTTTTCAAGCAGAAGTGTATTTGTCTGAATGCCGAAAACAAATCTATTGCTGAACTTTTTTATGGCGTCAAACAGTATGTCTTTCACCAACAGCGGTTCAGCGGCATGAAAGACGATTACGGGTTTTTTTCTTGAATCTTTGAAATGTACTGCAATCTTTTCCAATGCAGTGTTGAGTTCCTTCCCTGTCATCTGTGTGCCCTGTTTTCTTATTTTGGCAGGGATATAACAGTATGTGCAGTTTGCATTACATCTGTCAGTAGGGTCTATGTATACGCAGTTTAAATCCGCATTGAACCTGAAATCGTGAAGCTCTTTATCGAGATGAGCCTTTTTATTTTTGTACAGCGTTATCAGGTCTTCCGGCAGCAGGAAATCCCCATTGTCATTTTTTGGCGCAAGCCCCCAGAATACATTGTCGGCATCGAGGACAAGCTTCCAGTCAGTGTTAATATCAGAAAAAGAAAGGCCCCTTTGATTTTCCTTCATATGTATATATCTCCTTTTAATTTTTTAGAGAGGCAAAACAGCCCCCGCAATAACTAATTATTGCGGAAGTTGTTCTGCCTCTGAGGCAGCATCATTTTATAACGGCATTTTCTTGTTCGGAACATCTCCATACATCACAAAGTGGGTCAAACCGTTAGCTGTCTTTGCGCATTTGAGATGGTACGATATGACGCTGGCCCTTGCCTTCTTTTTAGCCCTGTTTTTGGGACTATTCAAATTTCTTCACCTCCTTTCATTCACGATCTGAGAGTTTTCAGTATTTCTCTTCTTGCCTCACCGATGGTGAGAGGGATTTTTCCAAACGGCATATTGTCTTCATGCCTTAGTTTGTATATTAATTCCGCGATCTGGGGAAGCCGCAACTTCACATTCGCCATCTCATCAGGCGCTGTAAACACCTCCTCGGGGATACCGCTTCTAACAATATGGCCCTTGCTTAATATATAAAGCCTGTCAAGAAACAAGGGTACAAGGTCCACGCTATGCGTGGCCATAACAACAGTTACGCGCTTCTCCTTATTGAGCTTTGTCAGCAGATTCATCATTTTATATTCTCCCATGGGATCTAATCCGGCTGTAGGCTCATCAAGCAGCAGTATCTCATGCCCCATTGCCAGCAGGCCTGCAATGCAAATCCTCTTTTTCTGCCCGAAACTGAGATGATGGATAGACTTCTTTGCGTATCCTTGCATATCAACATCCTTAAGGGCGTTGTTTATACGGGTGACGACCTCATCTTCCCTGAATCCCATGTTTATCGGGCCGAATGCCACATCCTCAAATACAGTAGGAGCGAAAAGCTGGTCATCCGGATTTTGAAAGACGAGGCCAACCTTACTGTAAATCTCTTTTGGGGAAAGTTTTTTTATGTCAGCCCCGTCGAGATAAGCGCTGCCTTCAAAATCTTTCACTAAGCCGTCCATTATTTTAAGCAATGTTGTTTTCCCCGAGCCGTTTGAGCCAAGTATGCCGATAAATTCTCCATGCGAGATATTAACCGCGATATCAGACAATGCCTGTGTTCCGTCCGGATATTTAAATGAATTTATTTGAACAGACAATCTTATCTTCAAATCTGCCATACAAGCCCCATTGCAAATACTAATAAAATTGAGACTGCTACTTCCAAAAACCTGAACGGTTTGTGTTTCAACATCGGGATGTTGCCGTCATATCCGCGTTGAAGCATTGCAGTTGTTGTGTTCTGGCTGTGCTCAAACGCCTTGAGTGTCAGTGAGCCTGTCAAGGTTCCGAAGGAGCTTAATCCCCGCTTCATATTGGAATAACCAAGACGGTTTTTCTGTGCGTTATAGATGACCATCGCATCTTCAAAAAGCACAAAGATATATCTGTAGGCAAACAGCGATATTTCTATAAGGCCCTTTGGAATTTTAAGCCATGACAACCCTGCCATTATCTCTGTAAATGGGGTAGAAAAACCCAATAAAGCGACAATAGAGACAGCCCCTAAAATCCTGCTGCCGATTCTCAGTCCGTCCATAAGCCCGTCTTTGTGTCCTGTTATGGTGATGCCCCACATCTTTATTGAGAACATAGTCTCCTGTCCTGAAAACAGGAGTTTAAGCAATATCACAACAGATGCGATAAACACAGGCTCTGAAAATCTCAGAAGAAATACCTTAAAAGGTATCTCCATCCTTATACAAAGGCAAAGGCTTATGCCTAATATGAGCAGAGGGAACACAAGCCCTTTATAGCTCAATACCATTGCTAAAACAAAGAGGCTGACGCCGAGTTTTAGCCTTGCGTCAACCTGCGAAAGCAAGTGGTCTTTTTTGAAATATTCGCTAAATATTTCCATATTCTTTATTCTTTACTTTTTGTCTTTTATTTCCTATCAGTTCCTTCCAGTAATATCCTGCTACAAAACCCCCAACCGAGCCTGCAAGCAGAAAGACAAAAAGAAGCAAGTCGCCCTGGTCTGTGTTTATGAACGGCTCCCTTGCCTCCCTGCCGTGCTCCTTTGCGAATTTTTCTATAACTGATTCGTCCACGCCGGTCCATTTGCCTTCTTCAGCAAATACGGCTGTGAAAGGCAACAGAAGGTAGCAAATCAGCACAAAAAATAATAAAAAAATCACTCCAAAACTTTGAACTTTGAACTTTGAACTTTGAATTTTCATATAGCCTCCCCGGGTTTTAAAACACGCATTTTCACAAGAAGGTCGGGGCGCTTTTTATAAAGCAGAACAACCATGCCTGCTGTCATTGCACCTTCAAGGATTCCCAGCGGAAGCTGAGTCGGAATAAATGCGATAAGTATCTTTGTGAATAGAGGCATGAATGCTGAATCACCTTTTATGCCTGATGCAAGCTCGACAGATGTTGTCAAATATGTTGCCCAGTCTGCAAAGAGACCTGCCATGAATCCTGAAACTGCAATATTCACCTTTATCGAGCGTAACGCCCTAAAAGTCAAGAACCCTGCAAATGAGCCCATAACGCCCATAGAAACTATGTCTGCGCCCCATGTGCTTAAGCCTCCGTGCGCAAGGAAGAGTGCCTGAATCAACAGAGCAACTGCTGTAATCAATATGCTAATAGCAGGACCAAGGAGTATGCCTGATATGCCTGTCCCGCATGGATGTGAGCAGGTGCCTGCAGTCGGTACCGGTATCGGCATGCACGAGATTATAAATACAACAGCAGCCATTAATCCGACGAGGGGCTTAAATGAAAGATCAACCGAAGAGAGCTTCTTCAGCTTATATAATCCCCATGCCACAAATGGAACCGCGATAGCAGACCAGAGCAAGGCCCAGTTAAAAGGCAGTATGCCCTCAGAGATATGCATTGCATGAGCATTAGAAGCAGTGAATAGCGAATAGTGAACAGTGAACAGTGAAAGAATAAAAACCTTGAATTTTGAACTTTGAATTTTCATAATTCCTCCTAAAATCTCCATGCAATGCCTGCAAGGATTGCATAATCTGTTTCTGGTTTATTAAGGCCTCCCCTGATACCAAAATCTATATCAAAGTTCTTAGATATGGAATAAATCAAACCGCCCAAAATAAATGCAGGGTCTATGTTTGATGTCTTATCAGGATTCCTTTCTGTGCCTATATTCGCAACTGCCTTGAGGTTTTTAACAACCTCAACCTCTGATGCAAGGGATATATGCCATATCTCTATCCTCTCGTTGTTTCTGTTTTCATTTCTCTTGTATCCCAAGTTGAAATGAAATGCCCACGGCTCTGCTTCCTTTGTTGTAATAAAAAAGAGGCTGTATGCTGTTCTGCCTGTGCCCAATCCCCTCTTCCTGTTTCCTGTTGGAAGAGTGATTCCAGGTTTTAAGGCAAGGCTTAAGCCGTCTTTTTCAAAAAATTTCCACTTTGACTCTATGGATATATCAGAGATTCCGTCCTCTGCTTTTGTTGACTCCGGTTCGGTGTCTGTGGCAGGGGTCTTTGTCCGTATATACTGATACGGGATGTCAAGAATAATGTCCATATTCTCTGATGCTCCGTATGTTAGTGTTGTTGCCATCTTGGTAGTATTTTTTTCATCGTCAACACCATATTTCTCATTTCCATGCTCTCCATTAACCTCAAGCTGATATTTCCCCTTCCCCTGTGTGCCTGTGTCGTCTGTTATTAAGGGGTGTGCAGCAAATGCAACTTCACACCACAATATCACAATAACTGCTGTAAAGTTTTTTTTAAACATTTTTTCTCCTTTCATCGAGGTTTTTGGAATGAGAGGTCTCCTGACTTAGGGCTGCCTACTTGCTAACCTTCCCATCTCGATTTATCGGGACAGTGGCTTAATAGCGTTCGTTCCCATCACAGTTGCGGAACAGCAGAGGATTTTCACCCCTTTCCGATTCATCATTCCATGTTTTTACGATTTGTCCTCTCTTGTTCTAAAACAGCGCTTATCTCACATATCACCTCCTTCCGCTATTTTTAACAATGCATTAACTATAGCTGCAGCTATAGGGCTGCCGCCTTTTCTGCTTAAGTTAGTGATAAACGGGAACTTTTGCGCTGATAGCAGTGCCTTTGATTCAAGCGCCTTAACAAAACCGACAGGAACACCGATAACCAGTGACGAGCGATGAGGGACCAGCGACGAGTTAGTGAAAATATCAATCACTTTTAATAATGCGGTTGGTGCGTTTCCTATGGCAATAATGCCGATGTTATTGTTTTCTTTTAACGCTGACTCAATTCCCATCTCTGCTTTTGTTTTATTTTCTGAATTTTGAGTTTTGAATTTTGAGTTTTGAATTTTACAAATGACTTCTCCGCCCCATTTTTTTAGCAGTTTTTTATTTATTCCTGCTTTCACCATTTCAACGTCAGTAAGAATGTTTTTGCCTGCCCTTATCGCATTGATTCCTGTAGTTATGGCATCAGGATGAAAGACAAGGGTCTTCTTAAATTCGAAGTCAGCAGTTGTATGAATCACCCGTTTTATAATCGGTAATTGCTCCTGCGGCATATCGCTTAAATCTGTTTCACCAGAAAGGATTTCAAAACTCTTCTCTTCAATCTCCGCTGGCAGAAGAGCTCCGGCTGTCTTAATCCTTTCAGCTATTACCTGAACCAGTTTTTCGTGAATACCGAGAGGCTCTGTATAAATAAATTCAACATCAGGATACATTTTTTCAGCTTCCTTTATCATTTCAGGGATGTCTTTTGTCACATGCATTCCACTGATAAGGAAATAGGGATGGATTATTATTTTTTTAGCTCCATTGCGAACACTCTCCTTAATCGTATCCGATAACTCAGGCTTTGCAAACTGCAGATATGCAACCTTTACACATCCTTTGCTGCAATCAGGGTGAATCATGCTGTGTAAAAACCTTCCTATTGTTTCTATATTGTTCGCATCTTTCTTGGGGCTGCCGTGCCCTATGAGTATTATGCTTTCCATTTTTGCTCCATTATGTGATTTAGGAAATTCCATGCAATTTCAGAGTTGCTTCCAAAGTGTATGTGAATATAATTTGCAAGGGTATTTTTAAATGTATAGCCTTCATCCCGATTATTGTTAAGTAACGAGTAACAAGTGACGAGTGACAAGTTTTTGGAGTCCTTTTTATTCTTTAACTCGTAACTCATAACTCCTAACTCATAACTGTTGTTAACTATCTCCGAATAATGAAACTCGTGCCCTTTCAATTTATCTCCTTCTTTGCCGAGAATACAGTCTTCTTTTAATAGAATCTCTCTATAGCCAAGATGCGATCTCCCCTTTTTCATCTCTGTCTCAAAAGGAAAGACCCCGGCCATTTCAAAGAACTTTCCGTTAAAATCATAAATGCCTTTTGACAGATACATCAGCCCGCCGCATTCAGCATATATCGGCTTGCCGGAATTTGCCCAGCCATTAATTGATTTCATCATCGATGTGTTTTTAGATAGTTCCTCTGCATAAAGCTCAGGATAGCCTCCGCCGATGTATATAGCATCTGCTTTATCAGGGATTGCCGAATCAGATAAGGGGCTGAATGCAATTATCTCTGCCCCGGCATTTTTCAATAAATCCAGATTATCTTCATAATAAAAACAGAAAGCCTTGTCATAGGCAACTGCGATTTTTATTGCCGATGTCGGGGACTGTTCCGATTCTACGGTTGCACCCGTAAATCTGGGATAGTCCCCGACATGTCCATTCTTCCGAGAATGAAGCGGAGGGTAATCATCCATGACAAGAATCGCTTCCATATCTATATGCTCCAAAACCGTATCCGCAAGTTTAGCAATATTCTCTTTAGCAATAGGTGTTTCCTCTGCGACTGTCAGCCCAAGATGCCTGTGTGGTATCTCAAAATCCAAATCTCTCGGCAGGTACCCTAATACTGTTACATCCTCCTGCACACTGTCTTTCAGTCTCTTGAAATGATTATCTGATGCCACACGGTTAAAAATGACGCCAGCTATCCGAATCGGTGAATAAGAAACAAACCCTCTCACAATCGCTCCTGCACTCTCGGCCATTCCATAGGCGTCAACAACTAAAATTACAGGCAGTTTAAGCAGTCCTACCAGCTTTGCCGTGCTGTGTTCACCGTCATACATTCCCATAACGCCTTCGATGATTGATATGTCCGCATCAGCCGCGTATTTATAGAAACACTCTTTGACATATTCCTGTCCGCACATCCATATATCAAGGTTTCTTGAATGTCTGCCTGTAACAAGCCTGTGAAGTCCTGTGTCAATGAAATCAGGGCCGGCCTTGAACGGCTGGACTTTCAACCCCCTTTTTTTCAAGGCAGCCATAAGTCCAAGCGTTATAGTCGTTTTTCCGCACCCGCTGTGAGTGCCTGCTATCACTAAACCCCGCATAGTTCCCCAAGCTCCCCTATTAACCGCATATTGTTTTTTCTTGATTTAACCGCAATTCTGATGTATTTCCCGTCCAGTCCTTTGAAATTGGAACAGTCCCTTACGAGAATGCCTTTATCCCCCAATGCCGATATTATTTCTTTTGCATGGTTTATCCTTAATAAATAATAATTTGCTTGTGACGGGACGTAGCTAATCTCCAGTCTTTTGAATTCCTTTTCCAGAAAATCTTTTTCCTGCTTGATTACCCTGAAAGTCTTTTTTTTGAATGCAGTATCATTGAAAGCTGCAATCCCTGCTGTTTGTGCAAGGGTATTCACTGTCCACGGCTCTTTATGTTTTTTTATGGTTTCGGTAATATTTAATGGAAATACTCCGTATCCAATTCTTAAGCCTGACAACGCATAAAATTTTGTCAGTGATCTTAAGACTATCAGATACGGATTTTTCCCAACCTCTTTGATTACGCTTTCTTCCGGCACAAAATCTATAAACGCCTCGTCAATAATGAGATAACATTTAAGCTTTCTTGAAGCATCAGCGATTTTTATTGCATCAGCTTTTTTAAGCGCCCTGCCTGTAGGGTTGTTGGGATTGCAGAGAAAAGCCGCATCGCAGCCTTTCATTGAGTTAATAAAGTTTTCTGTTTCTATGTCGAAATTATTTTCGCATTTTAACTTTAAACTTTTAACTTTAAACTTTGAACTTATTTTGCACGCCCTCTCATATTCAGAGAATGTCGGCGCAGGGATAAGAACCCTTTCAGGCCTTAATGCGCGGGCGACAAGGTAAATCAGTTCTGTGCTGCCGTTTCCGCATATGATGGATTCAGGATTTATCTTATGGTGTTTTGCGAGTTGCGACCTTAATCTTTTAGCATCAGGGTCAGGATAATTATACAGATATTTTATATTGTCTTTTATCGCTGAATTTACACTTTCAGGAATGCCGAGAGGATTAATAGAAGCGCTGAAATCTATTATGTTCTTTTCATTCAGACGGAGTTTTTCTGAAAGGGCATAGATGTTCCCTCCGTGAGTTTCCTGCATCACGCCCCTCCTTTTAAGAATAGGATTGCTATAGCTGTCGCGATGCCCAAAACAGAGGATGCCTTTACAATAGTTATAGCCTGCGTGGATGCCCTGCCGTAGTCCTCTGTTCTTAGATTGCCGATGTATGGCTTTTCAATAACAATGCCTCCGTATGCGGAGGGCCCTCCCATTCTGATTCCGAGCGCGCCTGCCATCGCAGCCTCGGGCATTCCGCTGTTCGGGCTCAAGTGTTTCCTGCCGTCACGAAGCATAGTTTTTAGTGAACAGTGAACAGTGAACAGTGAACGGGAAACGAAGAAAGAGACTATAACAATTAATAGGCCTGTTATCCTTGCGGGTATATAATTGGCAATATCATCCAGTCGGGCTGCAGCCCATCCAAAATGAATATATCTGTCATTCCTGTATCCGACCATCGAATCAAGAGTATTTATCGCCTTATATGCCATGGCAAGCGGAAGCCCTCCGACAACGAGATAAAATACAGGAGCTATAACGCCGTCCGAGAGGTTTTCAGCGAGGCTCTCCATTGTTGCCTTAAGTATCTCTTTTTCTGTGAGGGCATGGGTGTCACGCCCAACAATCATTGAGAGCCTTTCCCTTGCAAATTCAATATTGCTGCTTGTTACAGCTTCAATCACTGCTCTTGCAGAGTTAATTAATTCACGGACAGCGATTGTGGTTGAAGTAAGATAAATAAGCAACAAGTAAGCAGTGAGAAGCAGGGAGTGAGAAGTCAAAGACATCCGCAATAAAATGTGAACTGTAAACCATGTAATAATAAAGGCCATTCCAACAATTGTGGTTACTAAAAGAATGCCTTTAAGTTTTTCACTCACTTTTAGTTTTCTCAAATATATTTCTGTTCTTCTTATCGTCCCTCCCATCATTCTTACAGGATGCGGCAGCCGGCGCGGGTCGCCAATGACAAGGTCAAGCAGAAAAGCCAGCATCAGAAGAACAGGCGGAAGGCTAAATGCTGAATCCTGAATGCCAAACCTTAAATGTTGAAGAAAATCTGTCATAGCCCGATGATCCTGTTTATAAAATCCATATCTAAATTCTGTTTCACAATATCAGCTAAAGCATCAATTGCCTTTTCCTTCATTTCAGAATATTTTATAGCTGAATCAATGGGAGGAAGCTTCCTTTGCTCTCTAAGAAAATTTATTATTCCCCTTCTGAATGAATCGTTCTCAAAGATTCCATGGATATATGTTCCCCAGCAGTTGCCGTTTATAGAACCATCAAGAATGAGTGACGAGTTTGAGGAAAGCCTTCTGAGTTTAAATAATCCAATATCTCCGCTGCTTGTTCCCATATGAATCTCATAGCCCCTCAATAATCCGTTATTCCCGACGCCGAACTCCGAACTCCGAACTAATTCTCCCTCTATCTGGCAGGTCGTCTTTTCTTTTTCAAATGTTGTCTCTATATTCAGAAACCCTAAGCCGGCCACTTCTTTATGAGAACTCTCAATGCCGTGAGGGTCGTATATCTTTTTCCCGAGCATCTGGTATCCGCCGCACATGCCCATAATCTGTATGCCTTTTGAAAAAGCCCGCTTAATGCTTTCATCAAGACGGGCCTCTTTCAGGAACATAAGGTCTTTTACAGTATTTTTTGAACCGGGGATGATTACCATGTCAGCGTTCTCTATCTCTGACGAATTTCTGGAATAAACAATCTCAACATCAGGCTCATGCATGAAAGGATCGAAATCAGTGAAATTGGAGATATATTGAAGGTGCAATATAACTATTTTGATTTTTATCTTTTCTAATTTTGAATTTCTAATTTTGAATTTTGAATTGCTGCCTTGCAGCGATAATCCGTCCTCTTCAGGCAAGTCTATATTGTTAATGTAAGGCAGTACGCCTATCATAGGTATTCCGGTCTTTTCGCTAATCATATCGAGTCCCGGTCTGAGTATCTCCATATCTCCGCGGAATTTATTTATCACATATGCCTTGATGTGCCTGCTGTCTTTACCAAGGAGTTTAACGGTTCCATAAAGCGCTGCAAAAACACCGCCTTTATCTATATCGCCGACTAAAATCACAGGCGCTTTTGCGTGCTTCGCAATGGACATATTCACAATGTCAACATCCATAAGATTTATTTCAGCAGGGCTTCCGGCGCCTTCCATTATTATCAGTTCATGTTTTTTGGAAAGCCTGTCAAACGATTCTTTTGCGGCAGCCCATGCTGTTTTTTTGAAGGCATAGTATTCCCTCACCTTCATCGTGCTGTGAACCTTGCCGTGAATAATAACCTGCGAGCCCGCCTCACCAGATGCCTTGAGCAATATCGGGTTCATATCCACTGTAGGCTCAATCCTTGCTGCCTCTGCCTGAAGCGCCTGCGCCTTGCCTATCTCTCCGCCCTCAAATGTTATATAAGAATTCAAAGCCATGTTCTGAGCTTTAAACGGCGCCGCATTTACCCCGCTGTCCTTAAAAATTCTGCATAGGGCGGCAACGAGCAGGCTTTTTCCTGCTCCGGAGCCTGTACCCTGAATCATCAATGCCTTAGCCACAAGCGGCTCCGTTTAAAAGTTTTACAACCGGATACTTTTCCCAGAACTCTATGATGTTCACTGCTGCAAAATCCTGTTCAATCCTGAATATGTTTTCCAGAGGGATTCCCATTATATGGCAGAGGATTATCCTGTTCACGCCGCCATGTGCGACAACTGCTATGCTTGAAGAAGATGCAAGCTTCATGATGCAAGATTCATGATTTTTTTTATCCTGTATCCTGTATCCTGCATCCTGTATCCCGTTGCAGTTGTGATTATCTATAATTTTGTTCAAAGCAGATATAGCCCTCTCTCTTACCTCAATTGTGCTTTCTCCATCAATCGGGCTGTATCTGAGAGGATTTCCTGCCCACGCCTCAAACTCCTGAGGGTATTTCTCTTTTATTTCTGTGAAGGTCATGCCCTCCCATATACCAAAGCTTCTTTCTCTCAGGCCTTCTATTACAATAGGGTTTAAGCCGTGCGGCTCTGCGATTATCTCGGCGCTTTTTAACGCCCTGCTTAAGGGAGATGTATAAACGGCGTTCAAACCGTTATAGGCCGTGTCGGACTTATAAGGCCTATTTAAATACTTGGCAACTTGCTCCATCTGTCTCTGCCCATTTTCAGAGAGCGGAACGTCAATGCTTCCTTTATAGCGCTTTGTCTCGCTTCCTTCCGTTGCGCCGTGCCTGATTAAATAGAGAGTCGTGACCATATTATCACCATAAACAAAAAGGCTATTTCCGTAAGCTCGCTTATTGCGCCCAGCGTATCTCCTGTCAGCCCGCCAAATTTTTTGTTAAAGAAATAAACTGATATGCGGCAGAAAGAATACAATACCCCAAAGAGAATCGCATAAAAAACATGCTGATTCCCAAGAGCATAACGGCTTGAGAGCGCCTGTATTAATATTAATATCAGAATAAGAAGCAAAGTAGAAATTGCAGTCTCTTTAAAGCTGGTTTTGTTCATAAAGATTTTGCCCAAACCATCTTCCCGCGCAGCCTTGCCGTGAAGCATTGACACGACCATTGCCCACTTTGAAAATACCGGCATAAGAAGCAGTGACGAATAATAAGTAAACGGCAAAAAATGTGACAGATTTTTGAGCGCCGAATACTTCAGCAGCAGGATAAAAACTATTGCTGTTACTCCGGCAGGGCCTGTTGCACTGTCTTTCATTACAGAGAGCCTTTTTTCTTTATCCTTTTTAAAATCACCTGATGACTTAACGGCAATCGCGTCAAAGGTATCAGCAAGCCCGTCAAGGTGAAATCCTCCGTTTGACAGCACAAGCATGAGCAATACTATTGCGATAACAAGGTCCTGATGGAAGAATATGCCTGATACATAGTCCGCAGTTATCAACAATATTCCCTGAATGAAACCGACTATAACAAAGACTGATGCGCTTTTTGCAATATCATCCTCGTTAACCGTCATGCGTGACTTGACAGGTATTAGCGTCAGAAACTGAAATGCAATTAACATCTGTTTTATCATTTTGCCCGCAACTCCTAACTCTGGACTTTAAGCTTTTTCTGAAACCCCTGCCTCGCCGAATGTCGCCATTTCTTTATATATCTTCAGTCCGGCCTCTATCATAAGCATTGCAAGTGCTGCTCCCGTGCCTTCCCCGAGCCTCAAATTCAAATCAAGTATCGGCAATAGCCCCATTTTATCAAGCATTATCTTATGCCCTATTTCAACGGAATTATGCGCTGCGAATATGTAATCCTTAACTTTTGGGTCAATGCAATATGCTATTAATGCGCCTGCAGTTGATATGAATCCGTCAATAATAACCGGAATCCTGTTTGATGCAGTGCCGAGTATTAACCCTGCAATGCCGCCAATCTCTGCGCCGCCGACCTTTGAAAGCACATCTATCGCATCATTAGGGTTTGGCTTGTTTAGGTTAATGCCTTTTTCAATAACCTTTATCTTTTTTTGAAGTGATTCACCGGTTATTCCTGTGCCTTTGCCGGTTACTTCTGAAACAGGCCTGCCTGTAAGCACTGCGGCAATTGCGCTTGACGGTGTTGTGTTGCCGATTCCCATATCTCCTGTGCCGAATATCTTATAACCCTTCTTTGCATATCCATCAGCAAGCTCAATTCCTGTTTCCATGCATTTGATTGCTTCCTCTCTTGTCATGGCAGGTTCTTTTGTGAGGTTTTTAGTGCCGTTTATCACCTTTAAATTTATAAGCCCCTCAATCTCCCCGAAATCATGGTCAACGCCGATATCCACAACTACAACATCAGCGCCTGCGTGACGCGCAAGCACATTTATTCCAGCGCCGCCCCTCAGAAAATTTAATACCATCTGCTGTGTTACTTCTTTTGGAAAAGCCGAAACCCCTTCTTCGGTTACGCCGTGGTCACCGGCAAAGGTAAAGACAACTTTTTTATCAAGTATCGGATTTTTATTTTCTGTTATGGCAACAAATTTTCTTGCAAACTCCTCAAGCCTGCCGAGGCTGCCGAGCGGTTTTGTGAGGTTGTCAAGATGTTTTTGCGCAATGTCATTCCATTCGCCATTCACTGCCTTCATATTTTTTAAAGTAGCATTCAACAAGTCCATGGTTATCTCCTATTCATGAGTTTTTATTTTTATCGGTATTCCCGCAGTCACAAGATACGCCTCATCAGCAATCTCAGCAACCTTTTGGTTTAAATAACCTGCTAAATCTCTGAATCGCCTTGGCAGTTCATTATCAGGAACAATCCCCGTCCCGACTTCATTTGAGACAATAAACATGCGTGGAACGTTAGGTGTGAAGCGTAATGCGTTAATCAAACTTTCAATTTCTTTATTGGTATCAAAATTGTTTAGCATCAGGTTAGATAACCACAATGTCAGGCAGTCAAGAAGAATCACATCGTATTTGTCCTGAATATCTTTTATTAATGCTGAGATATTCAACGGCTCTTCAAATGTCATCCACTCTTCCGGCCGCTCTTTTTTATGTTTTTCAATCCTCTCTTTCATTTCATCATCCAGTGCCTGCGCAGTAGCTATATACGCCTTCTTGGGCGTAGGGGAAACCATGTCTCCCCCGCGAACCCCCTCTTTAGCAGAGGTGTAATTATTTGCAAGATTCAGGGCAAACGAACTTTTTCCGCTTCTTGCTCCGCCGATGATGAATGTTATCAATTCACTCCCCCAAAAATAAAAAATCCTCTCGCCGCATTTCTGCTGACGAGAGGATTGCACCCTGATTCACTTCATCCTCTACGAGTCGTTTCAAGACCCGCCTTCCTCCACGGAAAGGCATTCAGTGCCAGTGTCAGTGGTTAGTGTCAGGTTATTAAAAAAAATCTGACACTGATACTAAACACTATCACTATTCGTTCACAGGCAGGTCTTCTGGCTCTCCCGACCTTTGCCAGCCTTCCCATTCCAATTGAACAGTGGCATATTACCGGCAAAGGCTTTAATTCCAATCAAACAATCGGAATCGGGATTACAGCGGCGGGACCGCTCCTGAATTTAACAGGATTCCCTATTAAGCCTTTTTAGCACCCGAACTATTTATAGTGTTACAGCAAACGGGGAAAAAAGCAAGGGGTTATGTTCTGGATGTCTTTCAGTTCTCTATGCTAAACTTGTAAAACTAACTGCCAAGAGGGGAAATTGGAACTTTACAGGCTTAACATTTTTGAAGCAAGGGAACTGCTTGATAAAAGAAAAATCACTGCAAGGGAACTTCTGAATGCCATATATCAGAGGATCGAATCCGTTGACGGTAAAGTAAAGGCATTTCTCACCTTGTCAAAAGAGCAGGCTAATGAGATGGCTGATGCTGCTCAAAAGCAGATAAATGAAGGCAGGCCTTTGACTATTCAGGGCATTCCGGTTGCAATTAAGGACAACATGTGCACAAAAGGCATACGCACTACCTGTTCGTCAAAAATCCTCGAAAACTTTATCCCGCCGTATGAGAGCGCTGTAACGTCAAGGCTAAGTGAAAATGGGTATGTGCTCATCGGAAAGACAAACCTTGATGAATTTGCAATGGGTTCGTCAACTGAGAATTCAGGATTTTTCACAACAAGGAATCCATGGGATATTGAAAGAATCCCGGGCGGTTCAAGCGGAGGCTCTGCAGCAGCGGTTGCCGCAGATGAATGCATCGCGGCTCTCGGCTCTGACACAGGCGGTTCAATAAGACAGCCTGCGGCATTGTGCGGCGTAGTAGGTTTAAAGCCCACTTACGGAAGGGTTTCAAGATACGGGCTGGTTGCGTTTGCATCATCATTAGACCAGATAGGGCCTATCACAAAAAACGTGAAAGACTCCGCAATACTGCTGAACATAATCTCAGGGAAAGACCCTTTTGATTCCACATCTGCGCCTGTTGCTGTCCCTGATTTCACGAAAGTTCTGGGGAACGAAATTAAAGGGCTAAAAATAGGCATTCCAAGGGAATATTTTATTAAGGGAATGGACAGGGAAATAGAGGAATCCGTTAAAACTGCTATCAAGAAGCTCGAATCCCTCGGAGCAATACCTGTTGAGATATCTTTGCCGCACACAGAATATGCAGTTGCAACATACTATGTGCTTGCAACATCAGAGGCTTCATCCAATCTGGCGAGGTATGACGGCGTTAAATACGGCTTCAGGGCAGAAGGCAAAGACCTGATGGAAATGTATATGAACACAAGGGCTCAGGGATTCGGGGCTGAGGTGAAAAGAAGGATAATGCTTGGGACGTATGCTCTTTCGTCAGGATATTATGATGCTTATTATAAAAAGGCGCAGCAGGCAAGGACACTGATAAAAGCGGATTTTGAAAAAGCGTTTAATAGCGTTGATATGATTGTCACACCCACATCTCCGACAGCGGCGTTTAAATCAGGAGAAAAGACAGACGACCCGCTGCAGATGTATCTCTCTGACATATTCACAATCTCTGTAAACCTTGCAGGAATACCTGCAATCTCAATACCATGCGGTTTCACGTCAAACAATCTTCCAATTGGGTTGCAGATTATCGGGAAGCACTTTGACGAGGAGAGCATTCTGAAAGCAGCATACGCTTATGAGCAGTCAACAGACTGGCATAAGAGGAAGCCGAATTTATGAAATATGAAGCAGTCATAGGCCTTGAAGTTCATGCCCAGATGCTGACGGACAGCAAGATATTCTGCGGATGCTCTACAAAATTCGGCTCTGAGCCTAATACACAGACATGCCCTGTGTGCATAGGCATGCCGGGCGTACTTCCTGTTTTAAATAAAAAAGCAATAGAGTTTGCGACAAAGACAGGCTTGGCAACTAACTGCAAAATCTCTTCTTACAGCAGATTTGCACGCAAGAATTATTTCTATCCTGACCTTCCAAAAGGCTATCAGATAAGCCAGTATGAACTTCCGATATGCGAGCATGGTTATGTTGAGATTGTTGTTGACGCCGAGATTAGAAGAATCGGCATAACAAGGATTCACATGGAAGAAGATGCCGGAAAGAACATCCACGAGGGTGCAGGGAACTACAGCTTTGTTGACCTCAACAGGGCAGGGGTTCCGCTCATGGAGATTGTTTCGGAACCTGATATAAGGACGCCGAAAGAGGCAACGGAATACATGAAAAAACTCAGGGCAATCATGAGGTGTCTCGGAGTGTGCGATGGGAACATGGAGCAGGGCTCATTAAGATGCGATGCAAATATTTCCATCAGGCCTGTCGGACAAAAAGAATACGGAACAAGGGCAGAGGTTAAAAACATCAATTCATTTAAATTTGTTGAAAAGGCGCTTGAATATGAGATAAAAAGACAGATTAAAGTCATAGAAGAAGGCGGAAAGGTTATTCAGGAGACGAGGCTCTGGGATTCAGATAAGGGGATTACAGAATCAATGCGCGGAAAAGAAGAGGCGCATGACTACCATTATTTCCCTGAACCTGACCTTGTGCCGATAACAATTGAGCAGAAATGGATTGATGAGATTAAGGCGTCTTTGCCTGAGCTTCCTGACGCCAAGAGGAAAAGATTTGTGTCTGAATACGGCTTGCCTGAATATGATGCTGATTTATTGACTGAAGAAAAATCGACAGCCGAATATTTTGAAGAAGCAGTTAAATTAGGCGGCAATCCCAAAATTGTAGCCAACTGGATAATAACAAATATTTTCAAACACCTAAAAGAAGAAGATAAAGAAATCACTGAAATACTTTTTACCCCTAAACACTTAGTCAATGTGCTTAGTCTTGTTCTGGCGGGGAGTACCAGTACTACAATGGCAAAAACTACTATTCTGGATGAGGTTCTTAAAAGTGGTAAAATGCCTGAAGTAATTGTCAAAGAAAAGGGGCTTGTACAGATTAGCGACTCATCTGAAATAGAAAAGGCTGTTGACGAAGTTATTGCAAAGAATCCGAAAGAGGTGGAGAGGTTTAAGGCAGGAGACGAAAAACTCCTCGGCTTCTTTGTAGGACAGATTATGAAGCTCACAAAAGGCAAGGCAAATCCCCAGATTGTGAATGAGATTGTGAAGAAGAAATTGTCTTAAGTTGATTTGCCCTTAATTCATCAGTTAAAATTCAAATACTTTTAATCTCTGGAGAGGTGACCGAGAGGCCGAAGGTGCACGACTGGAAATCGTGTGTGCGCTAATCCCGCACCCAGGGTTCAAATCCCTGCCTCTCCGCCAGTTCTCTTTTTGCAGGCAGGGGACAGCCCTGCGCAGCAGAGGGATGTGAACCCCACCAGATCCGGAAGGAAGCAATGGTAAGCATTTACTCTGGGTGCCGCAGCAAGTTGTCCCCTGTCTGGAGGAAGAGAGTGTATGAGCTATTTAGTACTTGCAAGAAAATGGAGGCCTCAGGGGTTTGACGACCTCGTAGGACAGGAGCCTATTATCCGAATCCTGCAAAACTCCATCGCACAGAAAAAAATTGCGCATGCCTATATATTCTCAGGGCCGAGAGGCGTGGGGAAAACATCCACCGCAAGGATACTTGCAAAGGCGCTTAACTGCGAAAACGGGCCGACCCCGTCGCCATGCGGCACATGCGCATCATGCACGGCTGTTAAAGACGGCGCATCAATTGATGTCCTTGAAATAGACGGCGCATCAAATAACAGCGTTGATGACATAAGGGACTTGAGGGAAGGCGTTAAATATACGCCTCTTGGCGGCAGGTATAAGATTTATATCATAGATGAAGCGCACATGCTTTCCACCTCTGCATTCAATGCCCTTTTAAAAACACTTGAGGAGCCGCCTCCCCATGCAATCTTTGTATTGGCGACAACAGCTCCCAGAAAAATACCCGCGACCATTTTCTCAAGGTGCCAGCATCTTCCTTTCAGGCGCATATCAGCGCAAAAGATAAAAGAAAGGGTAAGGCATATAGCATCATCAGAAGACATAAAAATCTCTGATTCCGCTATAGAGATGGTTGCGCGCGCCGCTGACGGAAGCATGAGGGATTCCCTGACGATTCTTGATCAGGTGACGGCATTTTCTTCAGAGATAGACGCAGACGGAGTAAAGAACCTTCTCGGCATAGCAGATATCGGTGTGCTTGCAGAAATATCTGCTGCTGTTATTGACGGCGACAGGGAAAAGATTATCAGCGTTATATCCGAACTTGTTGATAAGGGAACCGACCTTAAGTCTTTTGCAAAAGACCTTGTGGAATTTTTCAGGAATCTCCTTATCGCAAAGTTTGTAAAGAAGCCCGAAGAGATACTTGAGCTCAACGAGGATGAGATAAAAATAGTCAGCGGAATACTGCCGAAGATTTCACCTGACTTGCTTACGCTTATGCTTTCGGAAATGGCCAAGGCTGAACTGGAGGTCCGCTCTTCATTTTCGCCGCGGCTAAGCCTTGAGATGTCGCTGATACGGATAAGCTTTTTGAGCACACTTAAACCTGTGCAGGAGGCGATAGACAATATAGATGCGTTCCTAAAGGGGATGCCGTTGCCTCCGGCGCGTAAGGCAGAACAGCCGGTCTCCATCGGTCGCCCCGGGCGACTCGCTGAGGAGGGCGACCCGCCGAGGCGGGAAATTAGAAGCCAAGGCAAGGCACAGGATCAGAAAGATGCAAGATACACGATGCAAGATAAAAAAGATCCTGAATCTTCCCAAAAAGACGCTCAACCTCCAACGCCGCTTGACGGCAGGTCTCTGCTCGCTGCGATTATAGAAAAGATTGATGACCCGAGGATTACATCAAAGCTTTCACAGGCAATGCCCTTACTCAAAGAAAATGTCCTGACGCTGGCTTTTAACAGCAATGAGGCAGAGCTTTTTGCAGAGCCTATAAGGAAGAATTCTCATTTGATAGAGCAGATAGCTTCAGATATTCTTAAGGCTTCCGTAAAACTTAAAATAGATATCCTGACAAAAAAAATAATCCCTAAAAAAGACCTGAAGGATAAAGTTCTGACAGACCCCTCAGTAAAAGAGGTGATTGAACTTTTTGACGGAAGGATAATTGATGTTAAACTAAAGGAAAATACAGGGGGTGGAAACAAAGATGTCTAAGAAGATGCTCGGTGATATTATGCGTGAGGCTCAAAAGCTTCAGACAGAGATGCAGAGGATGCAGGAAGAGTCAAAGAAGAAGACGGTTGAAGCAACAGCAGGCGGAGGCATGGTTACCGTCATTGCCAACGGCGGAGGGGAAATCATCTCCATAAAAATAGAAAAGGATGTTGTAAATCCCGATGATGTTGAGATGCTGCAGGACCTCATACTTGCCGCGGCCAATGAGGCGCTTAGACGGGCGCAGGAAATGGTCAATGAAGGAATGTCAAAGCTTACAGGAGGAATGCAGATACCGGGCTTAGGCGGGATGGGTAAATTTTTCTAATTCAGTCTCGTCTATCTGAAGTTCCTGAGCAAGATGCTTTGGGGTCGCTCCAGTCTGTTTTATTACTTCTTCCAGATACTCCACAAAGCTTATCTGGTTGCCGCACTTATTGAAGTAGTCTTTAAGTATCATTGCAAGACCTTCTGATGGTATTCTATAGCCCTTCTTTGTTGCTTCCTTTTCGCCTATGCTATCAGGGATACCTATTACAACAATCCTATCATCCACAATTATAAAGCGGATATTATGTGCCATGAGACAACTGCTGTACCGAATCTCTGCGCCGGCCTTCATATACAGATAACCAATATGCAGTCTGTCAAAGAATTTAGGCATGAGGTATCTGACACGAACCCCTTCCTTTGTCAATTTTTCAATCGTATCTATAATATTCCTCGTTCTCTTTTTGTCTTCTCCTATCGGCAATCTGCCTGTTATACACCCTATCACCTCTTTTTTTGCATCCATCATAGAATCGGTAACTGAGAGAAAATATTCCTGCCTTGACAGCACCTTTGTTGCCCGCTCAACCTGAAGCAGAAGGTTTTTCCTGCCCCTGCCTTCCTTTAAACTGAAAAGCAGAAGTATGATTGTGGCAAGAAGCAACACTGATTCAAGCACAAGAAGCCCGGTTTCAATAGTCATAGTGCTTTAATTTTAAAGAAATCCGGTAATCTTTACAAGGGGGAATCGCCTTCAGCCTGCCGCGCTTCTGTATAATATAAATAATGTATTTCCTTGCAATCCATCGGCGATTTTTATGTTTTAATCCCGATAATATCGGGACAGGAGGTGAGTTTTGGGAAGCAGACAAAGAATGAAATTCAGAAAACCCCTGCCGCAAAAACCCGCGGCAGGCAAGACCGCCGCTGAAATCGTCAGGGAATTAAAAGAGGGCAATGCCCCTGTCTCTGATTACAGGGAACAATCCCTGAAAATCCACGGCCTGATATGCGCCAAATGCGGGAGGGAGTTTGATTTCAAAGATAGGCAGCTCCTCACAGTGCATCATAAAGACGGCAACCACCAGAACAATCCTCCTAACGGCTCCAACTGGGAGAACCTCTGCGCCTATTGCCATGACGACGAGCACAGCAGAGGACTGCTTGGAGATTATCTAAAGAAAGGGGGAAAGAGGTGAGGATGGGGGTTTAAAAAATTAAGTATGGGGTCTTAGGAATCAAACAAGGCGGAGAAAGGATAGACGTGGGTTACAAATATTCTGCTAAAATCAATACCTTTATTTCTTCTATCTGTTTCAGCTTTCTGTCATTTGTAAGAAATGCGTCTGCTCCTGCATCAATGGCCGCAGATAGCTGTATGGCATCAATTGATTTCAGAAAAGTATATCGCCCTCTCAACTTGCCTGCTGCCTCTGCAATCCCTTCCGATATCTCTATCATAGTGAGGTTTTTCCCGTGCTTGAGAAATTCCGCAAATTTTCCGGCAAGCTTTTCATCTCCCTGTTCAATCGGTTTTGGCAAAACCTCGGTAAGAGTTATGACAGAAGAAAAGGCATTCAATGTTCCTGACTGAAATGCTGTGACTGCTTCTTTTGCAAGAGGGCCGAACTGAGGATGTGCTTCTATGTAATAGATAACAGGCGCTGTGTCTACGAAAATAGAGCTTATCAGGGCGAGTTCTTCAGATAAGGTCACACCCTGTCCTTTCTCAAACGATTGACGTATTCCTGGGCGTCCTTGCCTTTCCACAATCCTTTTCCAAGACCGTAAAGACCTTTCCAGTCGAGTTCTTTTTTCATGGCAATGCCTGTTTTCTTAAGCTGATGGGCAAGCTTCTCCAGCAATTTCAACTGTTCCTTGGGCGTGAGCCTTTCAACATCTTTCTCTATTTTGTCTAATGTTATTACTTTCGGCATGTTTTTGCCCTCCCCGTTAACACTACATTATTAGCATAACATATATGATTTTATCAATTAACATTTTTTGTTTTCTGACCCTCGTCGGACTTCCGTATTTTTTCGCTGTCGGACGGCAACCACCAGAACAATCCTCCTAATGGCTCCAACTGGGAGAACCTTTGCGCCTATTGCCATGACGACGAGCACAGCAGAGGGCTGCTTGGAGATTATCTTAAGGGAGGAGGGAAGAGGTGAGGATGGATAGGAGATGTCTGCATTCCTCTTGATGATTTCCCTCAGTCTTGCCTTTTTTAAGGAGGGAGGGATAAGATAGGGGAAATTTGGGGATTCAAAAAATATTGTGATGTGTCCCGGATTAATTTTTTATCATACTACAAATGGGACCATCGATAGAGGTCTTAAATTATGAACGTTGAATACATCGTACAACCTGATCGTCAGATAGGTGCCATCCTTGCTGAGTTACTCGATACATCCCCCAAGCGTGTCGTGTTCGTATCTGCATTTGTCAGGCTTCAAACGATTATGCGAATTAAGCCGACTGCATTGACGCTAAAAGCTGAGGGTTCAGATATCCGATTTGTTGTGGGTATTGATCTTGGCGGAACGAGTCAGGAAGTACTGCATGAACTTCTCAACTGGGACATCGACGTCCGAATTGTCAAGCACCGCTTTCCGGGTCACACATTCCACCCAAAATTATATTTTTTCGAATGGACTAACAGAGCAACGATTATTATAGGCTCGAACAATATAACAGAAGGTGGATTTTTCGGAAACTATGAGGTTGCTGCTCGAATAAACTACGATCTGCCAAAAGATGCTGCTGAGTTAGCATCAATTCGCAGTGAACTGGGACGGTTTATAAATCCGGAAGGGGCGACTGCTTACATCCTTAATGAAGCGTTCTATAAAAAGCTTATTGAAAATAATGAAGTGCCAACCGAAGAAGAGGCACGAAAAGAAATATCTGCCCAAATAAAGGCAAGAAGAAAGAAGGCAAACGGAGAAAGAGCGGAGTCACTTTTTGGTGTAGAAGACTTTATGCCACCGCCACCGCTACCCGCTGATTTGCTTGATAGGCTGGTCAAGGAAGTCCGCCGTAGGCGAGGTCATAAAAAGGCTTCGGTCAAAGATTTAAGGAAGGCAAAATCGGCAACGCAACTTCCAATTGATGAAAAAGGAAGTGATTTACTTCTTCCCGCCGCATTTTATATGACATTGCCCACCCTACAAGGAGCTAACATTCCGGGAGAAGCGCGTATTCCACTTGAAGCAATAGAACTTGCAAAAGAGTTCTGGGGATGGCCCGATGAGTACAAAATGGAAGTCAGCCCACGCGCAGGCAATGAACGTGTCTACTGGAATTGGCGACCAGTCTGGCGGATATGGAGCGTTGCAAGCCCTGCAGTTGTAGCAGTGCAAGAAGTGCGTATGTATATGTACGAAAATAGTTCTGACTTCCGCTTCTACGTACGTCCTCTTGTCAATGCAGGTGGTGATCTTGGTGATGTTGTGCGAATCCGACGGATTGCTCAAGAAGATGCCGAGTATGAATGCGTCTTAGCGCGAAAGGGAACGCAAGAGTATGATGAATGGATTCGGTATTGTACTCAGGCTGTTCGTAATAGTACACGGTTTTTTGGCTATGCATGAGATCGCTTTTTTATAATAGGCCGCTTCAACCGTAAAACTACGTTTTCGGTAATGGCGTTTTTCATGTGAACCAAGTTTTCAGTGGTTACTGAAATGTCAATTCGTTCCATTAGACTGAAGCCTTGCAGTATCGCAATGTCCTGAATGAATGCCGCCGTAGCTATTCTTTCGTAATCTCCATCTACTGCTATTCGATTGTCGCCGATAACGATCATAGCTTCACAACCGGGACGGAGGACCCTGTAACAGTTTTGTAGAATTTCATTCATGTCGTTAAAGAAACGTAGAAGAAGGGCGGGCATATTCTTACGCCTGAATCCTACATTGGCCTTCGTGATTCTAACATGAAGGTCTTTGAGGTATATTCTTAAACTCTCAGGTAACTTGGCCGAATTGTCAACTATAGTATCCTCAAGAAGTCTACGCTCTGTTGTTACGATTTCTCGGCTACCTACCAAGTTATGTTCAACAGGCCTGCGACGGGATGCATCCATTCCGAACAAAACTAGCAATGATAGTCTATCCGTATCAATGTATGGTAAGGCAGTTGCATAAGGCGGACTCGTCAGTATTACATCAACACTTGAATCCTCTAAGCCAAGTTGATTGTACGTAGAACGTTGTCGCGAGTCACCTTCAACGATCTTACTGGGTCTGAACCGGCCATGAGAATAACCTCGTACTGACCAGAAACGTTCGATACGTTCGTACTGTGTCCCCAAGGCATTAAGATAAAGCTCGAAAACATCAGCATCATGAATAGGCTTTTTGCGTTTTCGAATCCGTAAATCAGTTGGGTCCTGCTGCGATATATCTCGTATTATACTGCTGAGTACTATTTCTAGAAAATCCCGAATAACGCCTTCACTAACACTTTGAATTGATTTCAGTACCCAATTTAACTTTTTCACAACCGGTAATGGAAACCATCTGCTGATTTCGTCGAGACACTCTTCGTGAAATTGGTCTTTATCGTCGGGAAGGACTTTTGGTGCCTGCTCAAGTCTATTTACAAGTGTCCCGATGGCCTCATTAACAACATCTGGATTGACGTCAAGTATACCAACCTTAGCTTTTGCTATTTTTGCAGCAAGGGGATTCATGTCACATCCAAATGTCCTGTGCCCATTTAAATATCCTTCAAGGAGAGTTGTTCCACTTCCACAAAACGGATCGAATAAAACCGCATCGTGATTAAAACCGCTCACATTGATTAATCCCTTTGCAAGCTGCGGGTAAAATTTACCTTTATAGGGGTGTAATCCGTGCGTGACGTACTTTGGATCTTTTCTGGCGGAAGGTTGACGTGCAAAGCCGTTTTCGATGATAGCCTGCCACGTAGGTTCCGGCGCTAATTCAGACAAACCAACTCCATGAGTGAAAACTAGCTTTTTTGCTTTTGTGACACTGTAAGGGTCAAGTTTCAATACAAAGGGATTGCTGGTCTTGTCAGACGATTTTATACCCAAGACAGTTTCCATTTCCCGTAGCCGCAAGATAGTTTCGTACGGCCAAAGTTTGTATGGCGGGGCCTGAAACCAGATTGAGACTCTTGCAGAGGGCTTGCGGAGTACCAAAAGTTTCTCAGAGGTGGCCCGTCTTCCCGCAGCGACAAATGAACGTTTCGTAGTATGAATTTTTCGCTCGATGATGCAGGCCGTCTCAAAGCCAAGCTTGTTGCTAATATCACTCAGGGATTCTGCCCCTTTATACAAGTTGCTTTTGTAGATCGCGTCACCCACAACAAGTACAGCGTATCTGCCTGGCTTTAAAACACGATACATACCTGCGAGGCTTTGTTCCATATCTTCAAGGTAAGAGTCAAATCCTGAGGATTCTTTCTGATGTCGGAGGTGTGACCCTATCTCAATCTTTGCTAACTGTAGGGGATCCTGTCCAAGCCATAAAAGTCTAAAGCGATGGTACAAGTGGTAGTCCATTGCATTGCCATAAGGGGGCGATGTTACGATTAAATCAATCGAGTCTGGCTTACACACGCCATTACCCAGCTGCCGTGTATCGGCTGTGATAAATTCACATGTACCATACCTGAGAATTGGTTGTGTTTTAGCAACATTACGCAAGATATTATTGAGTGCTACGAGAAATCTATTTAGCGTCTCACCCTGTGGAATTTTACGAGGTTTGCTTGAATATCGCGTTTCTGAATCTTGGAATGAAACGGCTAGGATTATTTTAGAGAGAGCTAATAAGGCCATATCTCGCGCCTTGTCGCTTTCCATTGACGCAATTCGCGATCTAATGAAGGCCAATTCACCTCGGGCAGTAAGTGAAAACCACTTGTCGATGTTCGGTATTGCTGGAATGTGCTGTTCGTTTTCTTTACACAGTTGCTCCGGCTCGGGAATATCGGCAAGCCGCGTTGTGATGGCACTCCGAATAGAATGCAGGTCAGTTGCAACGGATCGATCTATATTGCATGATTTGACTTTCCCAATAAGTGTTCCCACAGCGTTAGCATCAGAACTGATAGCCCTTCTACCCATACGAACTGCCTCAAGCGCAGTAGTTCCGCTCCCACCGAAGGGGTCTAGAACAAGCTCACCACGAAACGAGAGTCTTGCGATACAGTGCCCAGGTATCTGTGGTATAAATTTCGCCGGATATGGATGAATATCATGGGTCAGGAATCCTGTTTTGTCGGAGGTGAAAGACCAATTAATTGACTGGAGGTCCGCTGCCACTTTTTCTATCTCTCTCAACTCATCAGGCGACTCAATCTCATCATATTGCGGGAAAGCGTCTTTAGAATGCAGACCGTATTCACTTTGCTCTTCGTGCACGGCATGAACGAAGCCAAGTTCAATTTTGCTTAAATACTTGTTTCTTGTCTTCATGGCGGACTCCCGTTTAATCTGGGATAAAGTATACTATCCCAGATTACCGAATGCAAGCCCTAATTTTGGTTAAAAGGGAAAAGCCGAGAGACACTTCCCACATTTCCTCAACACAATATAAAAAGTTCAAAAGTGCAAAAGCGCAATAGTGCAGAACTGTGGAGGAGGCTCTCCGCTTACGCTGCGAGAAGAGTGAAAATTAAAAACCTGCGGTTATTGAGGGGAAATTTTATTTGAACTCATCCATGAATGCCTTAAATTCCGGATGGCCTTTGAAAAGGAGCCTGCCTGCGCTGATTAGTCTTTCCACCTCGTTCTTTTCAAGGTGAAATGTGGTGGGCAGATGTTTCAGAAAGTTTTTCTCGTCATTGTCCGGCAGGTTGTCAAAAGAGATGTCCACGACATATAACTTCATCTTCCCGCCTGCGAGCGCGGGAAGTTTATACCCGTCTTTGCAGTGTTCATCAAGCTTCTGCTGGCACCCGTCAAGATTCATCTGCGCCTCTATCCTGTCCGCAAACAGCTTCTTTATGGATTCAACTGTCTCAAAGGAATAATTGTCCATAGAGACCGTGGCTGTCTTCAGGGCAACGGTGGACAGTCCGGGAGGGCTTTCATTCTTATCAAGCGTCTCCTGCGGTTCGTTCTTTGCGTTCACCACAATCACGAGAAGCCTTTTGATTTCTCCGCTGTTTATCTTCTTCCTGATGCCGCCCCTCAAATAAAGGTCATTGACAGCCCTCAGCCCTATATTGTCAGCAAGCCCGCCGTCCATAAGATGAAGATAGGAATGCCCTTTTTTATCGGCATACATGGTGTTGTTGAAGGCATTGTAATATCTGCTTTTGTTATTCCAGTAGTCTTTGAGAGCCATCTTGTCGGCATCAGTCATTTTATATTCGTCAGGATACGGGTAATTAATCAGGCTTATCGGAGAAAGGAGAAAGGGAAATGCCGAGGACGCAGCCACGGCCCTTGCTATCGGATATGAAAGAATATCAGAGCCTATGTAATTGAACTGTTCGCCTGTGAATTCAAAGCGGCTGCCCTGATAAAGGCTGGTCGCATTTATGATGAGGAAGGGCCGTTTTTTCCTGTCAGCCAAGGACTTGAAGGTACCGGCTTCAAATATTGTTGTGTCATACAGTTCAGCGGCAAGGTCAATGCGGCTGAAATAAGGAGACGAGAGGCGCAGCCAGTTTGCGGGATTCATGAGCGATAGAGCGAGCTCCTTCTGAATATTTCTGTATAAGAACTTTTCTTTGAAGTCTGTAAATATCCTTGGGCCGAAGAGCGCGTAATACGCTCCGGTGAAAGAACCGCCTGAAACTGTCGAGATGATGTCCGCTTCATCAAGGATGGTCTTGTTCAATCCCGGAAGCTGGGTATTCTTCATCTCTTCGAGCACGCCGTAGGAAAAGGCTGCTGCGCGGGTGCCGCCTCCTGAGAATGTGAGGATTACAAAGGTCTCATCAGCGTCACGCGGCTGGTTAAAGGCGTCAAAGGTGTAGGGTTCGTTCTGATGTATGTCTGTCTGGGGAAGGTTTTTCTGATAATGAGCGCAGGAACAAAGGAAGAAGAGCGTGATGATAAGCGCCGGATAAAGATACTTGTTCAGCCTATACTTTTTCAAAGCTGATTACCTTCGGAGAGATGACAGAGGTTTTTCTTAGCAGAAACTCATGCAGTTCAGGGGTGAAGTCCGGGGGCGCTTCAAGCGTCACGGAGTGTGTCCCTGTTTCAAGCTCCAGCACCTCATTGGTCATGCCTTCGCTGATGCCGTCAATAATAACCCCTCGTGCTTCCCGAAATTTTACAAGGAGATATTCCATTTTCTATTCATCCCTTTTTCATTGAAGCAATTAAAAATATCATACGAAAACCTGCCATAAAGCGCAACCGCTCCCTTAATCTTTCTGTAGTGTTTCCAGTTTCCCCGATTTTCTGAAAGAATACTTATATGCACGCCTGTCCGCAGAGGGCATTTTCATTTTTCAATCTGTTGGTGATAATATAGCCTTATATGTCGCTGCAGAAAAAGATTGTTCTAAGCTTCCTTGTCAGCGCAGTTATTATTGCTCTGCTATCAGGATTTTTATATCTTAATTTTGTTGAGATAAAAAAAGAAACGGCTTTCCTTGAACTTACCGATACAATACGAAGCAAATCACTGCAGCTGCGTCGCTATGAGAAAAACTACTTTCTTTATGCGCCTGCAAGGGCCGGAGACGAATCAAAGGCTATTCACAAATATCTTGATGAGATGGATAAAATACTTGCCGGTGTGCAGACAAATAGGACGGAATGGACAATGTCCCTAAAAAAACTTGTCATGGAATACCGCCAGCAGTTTACAGGGATTGAGGCATTTGTAAAAAATATATCGGAAGAATCACTGCAATTAAAGAAGTCTGCTCCTTCTTACCGGAATGTCAGCGGTTTAATAGAATCCAATTTTCTTGATAAGCCTCTGGAGGATGTTCATTATCTGCAAAAGAACTTTTCATTGAAATCCGACCACAAACTTATAGCGTGGCTGATTGCACTTGATAATGAGATAAACTCTCTCAGGAAGACCGGCGAGAATATTCTTACCGTTTCCAAGGAACTTGATAAGAAAGCAAGAGAAAATGTAGATAACTTTATCCATATGTCTCGCATTGCCATACTGATTTCTTTCGTGTTCTTTGTTATCATTGGTGTTGGAACAATTTTATTTATAACAAGAAATATTGTAAAACGTTTGCGGTTATTGACAAGTGTTGTGGAAAAAACTGGAGCAGGCAACTTCTTAAAAATGCCTGTTTCGGTCAGAAAATGGGCATCCCATGATGAAGTGGAGACACTTATAGAAAAGTTCAACACAATGGAAGAACAGCTTTCCCAGAGGGAAAAGGAATTGATACAAAGCAAAAAACTTGCTGCAATAGGAACGCTTGCATCGGGTGTTGCGCACGAGCTCAATAATCCGCTGAATAACATTTATACGACGGCGCAGAGATTAGTAAAAAAATCAGGAGACGAATGCCCTGTATTTGTTAAAAAGGGGCTTGATGATATATTCGGACAGACCATGCGGGTTAAAAGCATTGTGAGCGACCTCCTTGAGTTTGCAAAAGGAAGAGAGTTAAATCCACGGCCGGTAGAATTGCGCAGCTTGGTAAACGGGGTCTATAAGCACATCGGAGTTTCAAGGCCTACGGACAAGGTCAGGTTTCATCTCGAGTTCCATCCCGGAGAAATTGTCATTTATGCGGATCCGGAGCATATGGAGAGGGTTTTTATCAATCTTATCTCCAACGCTATAGATGCTATTTCAGGAGATGGGGATATCACTGTGAGAGCCGTTGAAGAAGATGCAAATGTCAGGATTAGACTGTCTGATACAGGGCGCGGCATCTCACAGGAGGAAGTAGAGAAGATTTTCGAGCCCTTCTATACAACAAAGGATAAAGGCACCGGATTAGGACTTGCAATAGTATTTAATATAATTCAGAAACACAATGGTAAGATACGGGTTGAAAGCGAAGAAGGGCATGGAACGACATTCATCATCACACTGCCCAAATCAGCAGGCAATGGATGATTGACTGCGCTTTGCGGCATGAAAGGGCTTATTGATTATGGCGTTTAAAATACTCGTTGCAGAAGACGAAGAGATTACACTCAACAATATTGCTGAGACGCTTCAGGAAGAGGGTTATAAAATTACTTCTTCCAGAAACGGAGCCGATGCCCTTCAGATGATAGAGAAAGACCATTTCGATGTCCTTATCACCGATATTAAAATGCCGGGAATGAGCGGGATAGAACTGCTTGATAAAGTGAGGGAACATCATCCCGAAACAGAAGTAATCATCATTACCGGATTTGGCAGCATTAGTTCAGCGGTCGAAGCTATGAAAAAAGGCGCTATTGATTATATTACCAAGCCATTTGATCTTGATGAACTGCTGCTGAAAGTCGGAAAGATCTTTCAGCAGAGGAGTCTCAAAAAAGAAAACATCGCCTTGCGCACCTTTGTCGGCATGGATAAGAAGGTATCCATCATTGCAAAGAGCGAAGGCATGAGCCGCATTCTTGAGAGGGTTGAGGAACTGAAAGGTTCGGATGTCAATCTACTTCTGACCGGCGAGACAGGAGTGGGCAAAAGCCTCATTGCAAGAGCAATCCATTTTACTGGCAAGCGACAGAACATGCCTTTTCTATCCATTAACTGCGCGACTTTCACGGAAGAACTACTTGCAAGCGAACTCTTCGGATATGAGAAAGGAGCCTTCACAGGCGCGGTTTCAACAAAACAAGGGCTTGTTGAGATTGCTGATACAGGCACGCTTTTTTTAGATGAAATCTCTGAACTGCCGGTAAACCTGCAAGCAAAACTTCTTCAGGTCGTTGAAGACGGCGAGTTTTACCGCGTGGGCGGAACACGGCCTATCACAGTAAATGTGCGGTTTATCGCTGCCACAAACCAAAATGTTAAAAGGCTTATCTCGGAAGGCCGCTTCAGAGAAGACCTTTATTACCGGCTCAATATAATGGAAATGTATATACCTCCATTGAGAGAGAGGATAGACGATATCAAGCCTCTTAGTTCTTTCTTTCTCAAAAAACACCTGCCGAAGGCTAATAAAAAAATAGCCGGATTCACTGATGAGGCGATGCATATTTTCATGAATTACAGTTTCCCTGGCAATGTAAGGGAGCTTGAGAATATTATTGAGAGGGCAGTCATACTTGAAAAAAGCGGGCTTATTACCGCTGAGAGTCTGCCGAGGGCAATCCGTGTTCTACAGATAGACACTTTAGACTCGGAAAAGATATTAACAGTTGATGAGCTTGTCAAAGACTATGCGGAAAAGGTCGTGAAGATGCTGGGGGGGAACCGCTCAAAGGCGGCTGAGGTTCTCGGCATATCAAGAACAAGCCTCTGGAAGATATTAAAGGAAGAATAGCGTTTATGCTGTTCATATTCTAAACACTTTCCCGCCTCCCTATCTGTATCGTAAATATCCTGTAAATTCAATCAGTTGCTATCCTGCGCCTATATTCCCCTATCTGTTCATATTCTAAACACTACACCTTGCCTCTTATATTTATTATTATTTATCAAGGTGTTATAACTGGCATTCATTATGCTTTCTACTTACTGAGAATCAATAAAAAGGAGGTAGCCATAGTGAAAAAACAGCTTTTATTTGTTACCTACCAAAACGAAGATCAGGATGAGGGGCTGACTTATGCAATTGACCTTGCAAGGACCCTTGAAGAAGGCATCACAATTCTGCTGGTAAACAAGAAGAAACTTGAGCAGCAGTTTGAAGATATTATGGCTGCTGTCGCCTTTGCAGAGGAAGGTGAACATGAGATGGCAAGGGAACTTATGCAAAAAAAGCTTATGGAAGCGCAATCAAACAACATGATTGATCAGTGCAAAACATCAGGCATTGAGGCAAATATGCAAACAGCTAAGGATGACCTTGTATCTGCTGTAAGCGGTTTTCTTAAGAAAAGAACTGCAGTTGACATGGTGCTTTTAAGCCCGAGTATTACGAAAAAAGGCATATCTGCAAGAGAACTGCAGAGACTTGTAAAAACTACTTTACGCCCTGTCGTGACTATAGCAAAACAGGAATTGCAACACGCATGAAATTTAATAACTGGAGGTTGAGTGAATGTATCTTTATTTACCCGTAGCATTAACAAGTATTAACATTTTAATCCCTGTGGGCCTTGGCCTCGCGGTAGGCCTGCTTTCAGGGCTTTTTGGAGTTGGAGGCGGGTTCCTAATGACGCCGCTTTTGATTATGTTTGGGATACCGGCAACAGTTGCGGCGGCAACTGATTCAAGCCAGATTGTGGCTGCATCCACTTCAGGCACATATGCCCACTGGAAAGTCGGCAACGTGGATTTTAAAATGGGGTTTCACTTACTCATCGGCGGTTTCATCGGCGGTCTCTTCGGTGTTCAGGCAATAAAGATACTCAAGGAGATGGGGAATGCCGACTTTGTTATAAAAATGACCTATGTGCTGATGCTTGGGATTGTGGGAGCATATATGTTTATCGAGAGCATTCAGAGCATGAAGAAAAATAAGGTTGAAGACGCAAAACCCGAGAAGGAATCGGGCGTTGCCTGTTTACTCAAGTCTCTGCCGCTTCAGACGCATTACGAAAAATCAGGAGTTACCCATTCTGCCTTAATACCGATTGTCTTTGGCGGCTTTGTCGGTGTCCTTGCTGCTATCATGGGTGTGGGCGGCGGCTTCCTGATGGTTCCGGTCATGGTCTATATTCTTAGGATGCCGATGCACGTTGTCGTAGGCACAAGCCTTTTCCAGATTCTTTTCAACTGTATCGAGGTCACGTTTCTTCAGGCATACACAAACCACACAGTTGATTTCACGCTTGCTGTGCTGCTGCTTTTAGGTTCTACAGTAGGCGCACAGATTGGAACAGTTTTTGGAAGGAAATTAAAAGGTGAGCAATTAAAGATTCTCCTTGCGGTTATCGTGCTTGTTGTTACCGTAAAGATAATCTTTGAACTTACTATGACGCCGGCGCTGCTTTTATCTCAGGCAGGAGGACATTAATGAAAAGATTCAAGATTCAAAATTCAAGATTCAAGATTGTGGGGTTCCTTTCACTCTGCTGCACTGCTGCACTGCTGCTCTACTGCTCTTCTGTATCGGCAGAGCTTACGATTAACACAAATCACGACCATATCTCAATAGACTTTTTCTATAATGGAAGCGCTGTAAGCGTCAGCGGTTTATCGGACGCGGGAACAGACCTGATCATTAAGATTGCTGCTCAGGACGGACATGAAATGCTGAAGCAAAAAGGCAAGGCAGCAGGGCTTCTCTGGATGAACATGGGCACGTTGAAATTCGAGCACGCGCCGAACCTCTATTTCATCTACAGCACGAAAAAGGTAGATGATATTCTGAGTCAGGAGGAGAGGGATAAATATGTTATCGGCTATCCTGCATTGAGCAAACATATTGAGATTGCTCCTGTTTCATCTGATGAAGAGAGGTCAAAATGGTTCGGCGAATTCATACGGTACAAGGAAGAATCGAAGCTCTATGCAAGTTCTTCGGAACAGATAAAAACCACGAACGGAAACAAGAGACAAAAATACTATATAAAAACAGACTGGCCGTATCAGGCGCCTCCCGGAGAATATCTTGTTACCGTCTATGCTGTGAAGGATAAGAAAATTATAGAGAAGGCAGAGACAAAAGTCTTTGTAGAGCAGGTTGGTATTATTAAGATGCTTTCAGGCATGGCAGCTAACAATGGAGCCATGTACGGGATTATATCCATTGTTGTTGCTCTTGGAGCAGGCTTCGGCGTCGGCATGGTCTTCAGAAAAGGCGGAGGTGCGCATTAATCATGTATAAAACACTATTAGTCGGCTATGACGATTCGAAATACAGCAAGGCGGCTCTGATGGAGGCTGCCAATTGGGTTAGAAGGCACGGCGGCAAACTATTCCTTGCCCACGCTGTCTTTTTCGATACTGAAGAATTCGGCATTGCGCCGGACCAGCAGGAGAAGCGCCTGAAAATTGGCGGGAAACTCTGTCAGGAGACAAAAGAGAAAATAGTCTCGGAGTTCGGCATCGAAGCTACGTCGCTCCTCTGCGAAGGAGAACCGCCCGAGGTTATTCTGGATGTTGCTGAAGGGAAAAACGCAGACCTTGTCGTTATGGGGACATACGGCAGGCGGGGACTAAACAGGCTGCTTATGGGGAGTGTGACTTCAAGTGTGGTAGTAAATTCAAAAGTTGATGTCTTAGTGGTTAAGAAACCATGCACAGAATGCACAGGCAGCTACAAATCTATTCTCGTCCCTTTTGACGGCTCTGCATTCAGCAAGAAGGCGCTTACAAGAGCCTGTCAGTTATCGGCAATAGACTCTTCTGAGGTCACAGTCCTCTATTCAATGCCCCGTTATGAGGAGATGGTGGAGTTTTTCATGACCTCATCAATACGAAAGAGCATGATGCAGGAAGCGAAAAAGATACTCGATACCGCTAAGTCTGTCGCATCTGCGCAGGGTATTACAGTCAAAACAGAAATCAGGGAGGGCAGCCCTTCGGAAGAGATAGTCAAGGCATCGTCAGACCTGAAAAACGACCTCATTGTCATCGGAACATACGGATGGCGCGGGGTGAACAAGGCGATTATGGGGAGCACAACAGAGAGGGTTATTATGAATGCCAAATGTCCGGTGCTTGTGGTGAAATAAAACACATGAAAGGGTATAGAAAGATACTGATAGCGGTAAACGGATCAAAAAATGTTCTTGACGAGGGGCTTAAACTTGCCGGAGATGAGCAATGCTGGGTGACGGTCGTTAAAGTCATACCGGCGAATGAGGGAGAGCTTAACCTTACCGGCATCAAGAATATTGGAGATGTTCTTGACAGCGGAGGGGAGAGAGCAATATCAGAGTTTCAGAATATTGCAGAGGCTGAAAGAACGCTCATTAAAACGAGGCTTGAAGAAGGCAAGACCCATGAGAAGATAATTGAAGTTGCTGAAGAGGAAAGATGCGACCTCATTATTCTCGGAGCTCAGAAAAATAAAAATCGCCTGTTAAAGATTTTCGGCGACAATACAATTGAAAAGGTCATCCACAATGCCCCCTGCCCTGTGCTTGTGGTCTGAATCTTAGAGACTAGCCATAAGTAAGCAATTTTATTTTCCCCTGCATTGGTGATAATATAGGGCAGTATGTCCCTTGAACGAAAGATAATTCTCAGCTTTGTAATCAGCGCTACGATTATTGCCATTTTCGCAGTCTCATCATATGTGAATTTTCTGAAAGTGAGGAAGGAGATCCGCTATCTTGAGCTTGCTGATACTGTCCGGAGCGAATCCCTCCAGCTTAGAAGGCATGAGAAGAACTTTTTCCTTTACGGAGATACAAAGGAGATGGACGAGGTTCATAGATATCTCAGAGACTTAAAGACAATTCTCGGACAGGGGAGGAAGGGCTACAATACGGAAAAGCTCCTCGGACTTGAAAACAAGATTGATGAATACAGCCTGAGGTTTAATAGGATAGAGGTTATTTATCGGGATTTTCTGAAGGAGTTTGCATGGCTTAAACCACTGAGAAAGGAATACTCTTCATTCTTTCCTCTGATAGAATCCACATTCCTTGAAAGGCCGCTTGTAAACGCTCAACTGATAGAAAAGATATTCTCTCTGAAAATGAGCAGCCCTGTAATAGCCATGCTGAAAGAGTTGGATAATGAGATTACCAGCTTGAGGAAAAATGGGGAAGAGATACTTACGCTGTCAAAAGACCTTGATAGGTCAGCGAGGGAGAAGGCAGAAAGGGCAATAAGTCTCTCACAGACAGCAGCGCTGGTCTTGTTTCCGTTGTTCTTAATTTTTGGGCTTGCAGCGCTTTTTGTGATTAGCCACAGCGTTGTAAGGCGTCTGAAGTTACTCGCAGCCGCAATAGAAAAAACAGGCAAAGGAGATTTCTCGTCCCTGCCGGTGCCTGAAAAACAGGATGAGGTGGGCGTTCTCATAACGACGTTCAACAAGATGGAGGCGGACCTTATTGAGAGGGATGAGGAATTGAGCAGAAAGAATGAAGAGCTTCTCCAGAGCAGAAAGCTTGCCTCAATCGGTACCCTTGCATCAGGCGTTGCCCATGAGCTGAATAATCCGTTGAACAACATCTATCTTGCCGCGCAGATACTATCAAAGGAAATAGGGCCCGAGACGTGCCCGCCGCTTGTTAAAGAAACTGTTGGCGATATATCTTCGCAGACGCTTAGGGTAAAAAGAATTGTCAGCGACCTTCTTGAGTTCGCGAGGGAGAAAGCTCCGGAACGCAAGAGGCTTAATATCATAGAGATAATAAGAGGCGTGATTGAGCAGATGAAGGCGTCAGGAGAAATTGACGGGATGAAGTACGATTTTATTTCAGAGGATATAATTGAACTGTCTGCTGACATGCATCTGATGGAACAGCTCTTTATCAATCTCTTCACTAATGCAAGGGATGCAATGGAGGCCAAGGGATTGCTTAAGATAGAGGTTCAGCACCTGCATAACGATGTCAGAATTGTGGTGTCTGACACCGGCAAGGGAATTCCGATGTCTGATATTCCGCGTATATTCGACCCCTTCTTTACGACAAAGGACAGGGGCACGGGCTTGGGACTTGCGATTGTTTACGGTATAATAAAAAAACATAACGGAAAGATTAAGGTGAAAAGCGAGGAGGGTAGGGGCACGACATTTATAATAACCCTGCCAAAAGGATTATGATATTCAAGGTGCTTATTGCAGAGGATGAAGAGATAACACTGAAACACCTGAGCTATGCCCTTGAAAAGTCAGGGTATGCTGTCACAGGCGTAAAGAACGGGCTTGATGCCTTAAAACGGCTTGAAAAAGAGGCGTTTGATTTTCTCATTGCTGACATAAAGATGCCGGGGATGGACGGCCTCACCCTTCTCAAAGAAGTCAGGGGGAAATACTCTGATATAGATGTGATGATAATCACGGGATTCGGAAGCATTGAATCCGCTGTTGATGCGATGAAAAAGGGAGCCTCTGATTATATAACCAAACCTTTTAACCTCGATGAACTGATCCTCAAGATAAAAAAACTTCAGGAAAAAAAAAGGGTAGAGAAGGAAAATACAGCTCTTAAGATATCCCTCGGCCTTGATAAGGACACGCCTCTCATAGCAAAGAGCAAGGCTATGAAGAGGATCGTTGACATCATATCAGGGATAAGGAGTTCTGACTGCAATGTACTGCTTACAGGAGAAAGCGGCGTTGGGAAGGGCCTTGTCGCAAAGCTCATTCATAACACAGGGTTGAGGAAGGATAAGCCGTTCCTTTCATTAAACTGCGCTACATTCACAGAGGAACTTCTTGCAAGCGAACTCTTCGGATATGAAAGAGGGGCATTCACAGGAGCAGTGACCTCAAAGCAAGGGTTGGTTGAAGTTGCAAATAACGGCACGCTCTTTCTTGATGAGATTGCAGAGATGTCGCCGAATCTTCAGGCAAAGCTTTTAAAGGTCATAGAAGACAAGGAATTCCTGAGGGTTGGAGGCACAAGGACAATAAGGGTTGATGTGAGGTTCATTGCCGCAACAAACCAGAACATAAAACAGCTTATATCTAACGGAAGATTCAGGGAAGATTTGTATTACAGGCTTAATGTGATGGATATTCATATATCTCCGTTAAGGGAGCGCAGGGAAGACATCACGCCGCTTGCAAAACATTTTCTTGAGAAGTATTCAAAGAAGGCAAACAAGAAAATCGATGGATTCACAACGGATGCAATGGACATGCTTCTCTCATACGGGTTTCCGGGAAACGTGAGAGAGCTTGAAAACATAATTGAGAGAGGGGTTATTCTTGAAAGCACTTCAAGCATAAGACCGGAAAGTCTTCCACAGAGCATAAAGCTTTTTCAGGTGGAGGCGATAGACCCGAACAGGGTAAAGACAATAGACGAGCGTAACAGGGAGTACGCAGAGAAGGTTCTCGAATTAGCCGAGGGCAACAAATCAAAGGCAGCAGAGCTACTCGGCATATCACGGACAAGCCTCTGGAGGCTGCTGAAGGGGGAGTGAATGATTGTCTGATACCCTTAAAACCCTTAAAACACAGCTATAAATCCACTGAATAATAATACCAGCATTCCAAGGCAAAAATTTACTTTAATTAAATTCAGAGATAGTTTTTGTAAAGACGCTTTTTTGTTAGCCGACTCTGTCCTCCCGATCATAGGAGTTAATATCAAACCCCTGTAAAAATGAATAATAATCATCCCTAAAACAAAAATATGTTTAACTGCTAAAATTAGAGTCCAGTTGTTTTTAAAAGTTTCAACCCCTGAAAACTGTTTATTTAACCCTGTCATTAGAATTCCCGTAATAACCAAAAGAATTATGCAATAGTTTGCTAACGGAGTAAAACGTTTTGAAATTTCTCCCATTAGCCTGCCTGCCTCTGTCCCCAAAACTTGTCTGGATGCCGGAATTGCGATGAAGAGTATAAAGGTAATTCCTCCAATCCATATGACTGCTGCAACGGAATGCAGCCAATAAGATACTGCCAATATTAAATCTTGCATTTTACCCTCCGGTTTTTTTTGATTGAGGCGGCAGATTAAGCTATCAATAATCCGCCGCCCCTCTTATCCAACGATTTACCTACGTCTTAAAAGGCAGGCCACAACCACAACCGCAAGAACCTTTTGTCCCGCTTTTAACTTCGGGCTTCTTTTCTTCAGGCTCTTTCTTGATTTCTTTAATGCCTTTTGCCATGGTTAATCACCTCCTTTCAATATAAGTTTATGCTTATTTACTTAAATATGGCAGAAATTTTTTTAAGTTGCTTTACAGGCTCTTTTCACATTTACCTTTTCACCTGAACAACCACAGGTACAGACACGGTTAAGCCTCTGGCGGCATTTTTCAAGGGAGTCTTTATTCAGGGAATAATATATCCAGTATCCCTGCCTTTCATCTTTTACAAGACCGGCGGCTTTTAAGACCCGTAAGTGCTGGGATACAGCAGATTGGGTTATTCTTAAAGCATCGGCTAACGCATTAACGCTCGTAGGTTCTTTTTTGAGAAGTTCGATAATTTCTATTCTCTTATCTACGGAGAGTATTTTAAATAACCCTGCTGATTCTTTCATAGTCCATCCTTATAAGTTTATTATTATCTGCTAATATACTAATCTCTGGCAGGTCTGTCAAGTATAATTTTTACTTTTGATGGATTAATAGCGTCACCGTTCACACATGTTCCATATTTAAACAGCAGATTCGGCTCTCCTCTCTAAAAAATCCTTTTATTTCAACATCTTTCTCTCTGGCACGCATATTGATTTATATATCTCAGAAGCTTGAATGGAGGCGTAGGGAAAATGAAGGAAAAACTTTTATTTGTAACAAAGGGCGGCGAAGACTGCGACAAGGGTTTTTCCTATGTGCTTGAGCTTGCTAAGGCTCTGAATGCAGGAATTGCTGTGCTGATGGTTTATAGCAAGCTCGCAATGGAATCGTTTGAAGATGTGATGGCTGCGGCAACATTTGCAGAGGCAGGGGATATTGAAACAATGAGGGAACTTATGCGCGGACAGGAAAAGGAGATGAACGAAACAACTGTAAAAAAGATAAGCGAGTTGTCCGAAAAATGTAGGAATGCAAATATTGATTTCTCATCCGAGGTTAAAACAGGCGAAGCAATACAGATTATAAAAGAGTTCATCAAAAGCAAACCTGGTATTGACATGATTCTCTTAAGCCCCAATCTTTCAGGAGATAAAAAAATATTGGACATCAGAAAGATGCTCAAAAACATAACAAAACCAATTGTTACGATGATGCCTGTAAAGGCTGAGGCGTAACAAAAAAGGAGGGAAAATGAAAGGACTGAAGAAACTCACAAAAAGATTTGAGACACTCATGACGGCAGCGACATTTGCAGAGGCTGGAGAATTTGAAACAGCAAGGGAGATACTCAAGGAAGATGCGCAGCCCGAGGGAAAAACAGCCGAGAGGTCCGGCAGAGGCTATACATCCGATCTTGCGGTGAACGCCGCAGGCAGCAAATAATTTTATTATTAATGGAGGAGAGATGTCAGGATACAATAAAAATGTCAGGAAAAAGAAGCCCTATGGAAATATGATAGTCATGGGGATTATCGCAATAGCGCTTTATGCGGCGCTGCTGCTCAACCAGGATGTTATCAACAACACTTTCGGGAAGGGCGGAATATACGCATTCCTTCCGATTATAACGGCGTTTGTTTTCTCATACTTTCACGGCGCGTTTACCGGAAGTTTCTGGACTGTGCTCGGTATCGAGGCAGCAAAGAAGAAAAGGGAGGTAAAATAAAATGCAGGATGTTGTTCAGGCAGTGTCTAACTTTATCAACCTTGATGCTGTCACGATAATTTATCTGTTTATTGTGGGGTTTGTAGGGGGTCTTGTAAGCGGGTTTATAGGCTCCGGCGGTGCATTTGTACTCACGCCCGCAATGATGAGCCTTGGAGTTCCCGGATTGGTAGCAGTCGCCAGCAATATGTGTCACAAATTTCCCAAGGCCCTCATCGGTGCGCTTAAACGTGCAAAATACGGGCAGGTTGACGTAAAGCTCGGGATAGTCCTTGGCATTTCCGCTGAAGCAGGCGTTTTATATGGAGCACATATTCAGGAAAACATAAAGAAGGCATTTGGAGACGCGGGTTCAAATCTTTATGTGAGCGTTGCATTTGTTGTTATCCTTGCTATAGTCGGAGGCTTTATTCTTCGCGATGCTTGGAAAACTTATAGAGCAGGCAATGCCCATGAGGAAGAAAAAGCTACAAAGCTCGCAAAATGGGTGCAATCAATAAATATCCCGGGCACGATGGTCTATTTCAAGAGCCTGAACGCAAGGGTATCCGTGCTCTTTACTATTCCATTAGGTTTTGCAACAGGCATGCTCGCAGCAACCATAGCGGTCGGCGGATTTATCGGGGTTCCATCAATGATATATGTGCTTGGAGCGCCGAGCCTTATGGCCTCTGCCACAGAGCTGGTCATAGCATTTGTAATGGGACTTGGAGGCTCTTTCAAATATGCCATGAGCGGCCTTGTTGATATCCGTCTTGCAATGATAATACTCGCAGGCTCGCTTTTCGGAATTCAGCTTGGCGCAATAGGAACTACATACGTAAAGCCCTTTATGATTAAGGTAGTGATGGGCCTCATCATGGTAATTGTTCTTTTCAGCCGCGGCTTAATGGTTCCGGTTTATCTGTCGCAGTTAGGATTAATACAGACCTTAAGCGAAGGAACCGTAAAGATATTAAAAACCACGAGCTTTGCTATAATGATAGCGGCGCTGCTTTTAGGCGCATTTATTGTGCTGAAGGCAATGTGGCAGGGGCGCAAAGCAGAGGAATTGCAACATGCAAAAGACGTGTTAGAACACGGAAAGGTATAACATGGGAAGATATAAAAAACTTCTTGTACCGATTGACGGTTCGGAATCAAGCATACATGCGTTAAAAGAATCATTTAAGCTTGCGGTAAATGAAGGGAGCTGGATAACTGTTGTATCCGTTGTGCCGCCTTACACAGGCGATCTGGATCTGGTTGCCGTAGGCAATGTCCTTGCATCCATAAGAAAGCCCTGTGAAGACGCTCTTTCAAATGCCGAAAAGATAGCAAAGGCTGAAGGCGCATTGATAAAAACCGTATGCGAGGAAGGAGATGTTCACGAAAGGATTCTGGACCTTGCTGATGCGGAAAACTGCGACCTCATAGTTATGGGAAGAAGAGGGCTGCGCCGTCTTGAAAGAGCTCTTGTGGGAAGCGTTACTGCGAGGGTTATAGGCTACGGCCATAAAGATGTCCTTGTTGTGCCGAAAAGCACAGCAGTAGGATGGCAAAAGATATTGGTTGCTACTGACGGCTCAAAATACAGCAAGGCTGCTTCTGAAAAGGCTATAGACTTTGCAAAATCATACGGAGGCGAACTGTTCGTTATTTCCGTAGTGGATGTGCCTTCAGAGTTCTATGCAGAGGCTCCGCAGGTTGTTGATGACATGACCAAAAAGGCAAAAGAATTTGTTGCTGACATTAAGGAAAAAGCAGAGACATTTAACATCAAAACATCGACCTTTACAGGCGAAGGCGAATCTTATGAGGTAATAACAGGCCTCGCCAAAAAAGAAAAATCAGACGTTATCATTATGGGAAGTCACGGAAGGACAGGGTTAAAAAGGCTTCTCATGGGCAGTGTCACCGAAAAGGTCATCGGCTACTCTCCGTGCCCTGTGCTTGTTGTTAAAACGTAAAAAAAATAGAGATTCAAAAAGCCTCTGATTCCGAATCGGGTTATGGACAGGGGCTTTTTATTTTTCAAAGTATTAGTGATAATATTACGGCGTTACTTATAAATATTGATGGCGGCAATAATAATTCTGTGATTAAACGAATTAACCTTCTGCGTGAATTTGCGTCTCATATGTATCTGAACTCGTTCAGTTTTTGTATAGATTGCAGTCCTTTAATGTGCCCTAAGATTTTTGAAGCCCTCAGAAATTGAGGAGCTTTCTTTTTTTCGAACATAGTGATAATATACTGATTGCTTTTCTGTGTTAAAGTAATGGCTTTTAAAATAATCACCAAATGTACGAAGACCAAATAAAGCAAGAAAACACATTAATCTTCTGCTTGAATGTTCTGCCCATCTTCTTGCAGGAATGTCTCTTACAGGACAGACAGGACTGATGGCAGTGATGCACTATTCTACGATTGTTGATGGAAAGGGAAGATATGTTTTTTATACTATGCCGCATGTAGCTATTGATGCGGAAGGGCGAATAGATTTTGCAAACGGCAAGGCCGAGAGGGGGATTCAATAGCTTTCGGAGCGTTGAATGCCTTTCAAAAAGAGTTGCAAGCTGAAAAGTTAGAAAATAAACTTGCAACTTTTCAAAATTCAACAATATTGATATGGATGTCATAGAGATGAGTCTTAATGCGAATGCGGTAGTGAATAGAGAAAAAGCGAACTTAAAATTATGCGATATATTACTACCTTTCTCATACTTTTCCTGAACTGGCTGATATGGTCGGGGATGTTCGATGCCTTCCATATCAGCTTAGGGGTTATCTCCTGTGCTCTGGTAACCTTTCTATCTCACGACCTCTTTTTTAAAGAAAAATTATCATACCGGAATATAGTTGAAACCGTGCGGTTTATTAAATATATACCCTGGCTTTTGTACCAGATTGTACTGTCCAATATCCATGTCGCCTATCTTGTGCTCCATCCCAAAATGCCGATAGAGCCTTCAATGGTAAGGCTTGAAACCGAACTGAAAAAGGATTTATCCCTTGTTGCGTATGCGAATTCGATTACCCTTACCCCCGGCACTATAACTGCGGACATTGTGGATAGAAAGCACTATATTGTCCATTGCATAAGCAAAAAGGTTGCTGATGACCTGCTTGCAGGGGATATGGAAAAGAGAATTGCGCATATATTCGAGGAAGCAGGTTACAAGGAGGATTGATGGAAAACTTTTTTCTGACGATATCTCTCGCACTCGGGTTTTTGGTTTTGCTCAGTCTTTATCGCGGTGTAGTCGGCCCTACGGTGCTGGACAGAATTGTAAGCGTAGGAGTCATCGGCACAAAGACCACTGTTATGCTGATTCTTATGGGACTTATATACAAGAGAGTTGATATGTTCGTGGATATTTCCATTGCCTATGCCATGCTGAACTTTATTGCAACACTGGCCGCCGCTAAGTTCTTCCATGTCAGAAAGAGTGTGATCCCGGGTGTGCGATTCTACAAAGAGCGGGAGGTAAAATGATACTGACCATACTGTCCGTACTGCTTATCATATCAGGCATATTCTTTTTCTTCACCGCAACGGTAGGTCTTCTTAGATTTCCCGATTTTTACTGCCGTATGCAGGCAACGGGAAAAGGCGATACGCTGGGGGCTTTGCTCTGTCTTTCAGGAATTGCGGTTTATAACCTCAGTGACGGATTTACCCTTTCTTCAGTGCTGGTGAGCATAAAGATTATGCTCATTGCCTTCTTTATTTTTATAGCCAATCCCACTGCTACGCATGCCATTACGAGGGCAGGGCTGAATGCCGGCGTTAAGCCCCTCATGAAGGAGGATTTACAGAAATGATATGGCAGCTTGATATTTTATTGCTGACAATTGTCGTGATCTGTGCAATTGCAGCAATATCCGTAAAAGACCTCTTGAGCTCGGCAATACTCCTTGGCGCATACAGTTTTCTCATGTGCCTCCTCTGGACAGAGATGGGTGCTGTTGATGTTGCCTTTACCGAGGCTGCAGTCGGCGCCGGTATAAGCACGGCCTTTTTTATCGGTGCAATATACCAGACGACAAGGAGGACAAAGGATTGAAGATATTTGCACTCATAGCGGTAATTCTGACAGGGGCTGCGCTCATTTACAGCACTTTTGACATGCCTGACTGGGGGGACCCTGCCTCTCCTGCGAATACACATGTCTCTCCGCGGTATATTGAGAAAACCATAGAGGAGACAGCCACTCCGAATGCCGTTACCTCGCTGCTTGCCGATTACAGGGGCTTTGATACTCTTGGTGAGACGACGGTTATATTCACTGCAGGGATCGTATGCATAATGCTGCTGAGGAGGTATGAAAATGACTAGAAAACTTGAAAATATAGTAATACAGACGGTCAGCAGACTCCTTGCGCCATTCCTTCAGATATATGCCCTTTATGTGATTGCCCATGGACATTACAGTCCGGGTGGCGGCTTTCAGGGAGGCTGCATTCTTGCTGCCAGTTTCATACTTCTGGTCATTGCTTATGATATTAACGCGGTGAAAAGCCGGATGTCGGAAAAAATAAATACCCTGTACACCGGCGCCGGTGTATTTATCTATGCGGGAATAGGCCTTTTATGCCTCCTTCTCGGCGCTAACTATCTCGATTACGGGATACTTCATAAGATCCTTCCTGTCGGCCCTGTAAAGGCAAGGGCTATGGGGACGCTCGGCGTAGAGATCGGCGTCGGACTTGCCGTAATGGCCGTTATGGTCTCTATATTCCTTAATATTGCTTCCGGCGGAAGGCATGAGGAAGGAGCAGTGGAGTAATGGAGCTCATTATAGCCAAATACAATTACTGGATCTATATCATGTTGATGATGATCGGATTTTATGCAATGATTGCAAAGAAAAATCTTGTCAAGAAACTCGTAGGCATGAACATTTTCCAGACGGCGATAATACTGTTCTTTGTTTCAACAGCTTCAAAAAAAGGCGGCGCCACAATACCCATAATCCACAAGGGTCAGGAAATCATTAATCCCGCACATTATATGAACCCCCTGCCTCACGTCCTTATGCTGACTGCCATCGTCGTTATGGTGAGCACTTTTGGAGTTGCTCTGGCACTGGCAATAATGATTTATAAAAAATATAAAACCCTTGAAGAAGACGAAATCATTGAAATCTTGAGGAACAGAAGATGAATATCGCAGAGCATGCCCCCATCTTAATCATCGTGCTGCCTCTGATAGTCTCGCTTTTAAACACTGCAGTCGGTTTATGGAAAAGAGACCTTTGTTATCCGATTGCGGTTGCAACGCTCGGCGTAGTCGTGTTGCTGTCTTTCAATATTATGGGCTCAGTAATTGACGCCGGAAAAATTCATTACAGACTCGGCGGCTGGGCGCCGCCCTGGGGCATAGAATATGTTATAGACCATCTCAACGCCTTTATCGCAATTATCGTGTCATTTATCAGCTTCATTGTTGCGATCTATTCAAAGAGAAGCATTGAGCAGGAGCTGACGAAAAGCAAAATACCGTATTTTTATTCAATCTATCTCCTGCTCACTACAGGGCTTCTGGGGATAACCGTGACCGGCGACGTATTCAACATCTATGTATTTTTAGAGATAACGTCTCTTGCGGCATACGCACTTATTGCCATAGGCGATGACAGGGCAGCAATGGCGAGCTTCAACTATGTAATAATGGGAACTATCGGCGCATGCTTTTACCTGCTCGGCGTCGGCTATCTCTATATCATGACCGGCACGCTTAATATGGCCGATCTGTCCCGGCTGCTTCCCGGCCTGTATAATTCAACGGTTATACTGGCTGCATTTGCCTTTTTTGTGGTGGGGATCGCCATAAAAATAGCGTTTTTCCCTCTCCACAGGTGGCTCCCCGATGCCTATACCCATGCTCCCTCAACGGTCAGTGCCCTTGTCGCATCCACAATGACCAAGGTCGGGGCCTATGTGATGATAAGGATAATGTTTACGGTATTCGAGCCCAGGTTCTCGACCGAAATCCTGCCCATGTCTGAAATATTGGGCTGGGCTGCGTTTGCCGCGATAATAGCCGGTTCAGTTATAGCGCTTGGGCAGACTGACATCAAAAGAATGATCTCTTACATCCTTGTGGCCGAAGTCGGCTATATCGTCATGGGAGTAAGCATCGGCAACAGGACAGCCTTTACAGGCGCAGTGCTGCATATCCTGAACGATGCCTTTATGATGGCATGTCTGTTTCTGGTAATAGGCGCTGTCGTCTACAGAACGGGTACGAGGAACATTAATGATTTTAACGGTTTGGAGTTGAATAAGAAGATGCCCCTTACCATGGCTGCCTTTACCGCAGTTGCACTATCGATGATCGGTGTTCCTCCCACCGCGGGTTTTTTCAGTAAATGGTATCTGGTCCTCGGCGCAGTCGTTGCACAGAAATGGATATTTGCAGCCGCGCTCATATTCAGCAGCCTTGTCAATGCCATATTGTTCTTCAGAATTCTTGAGAAGATCTACTTCAGGGCTGCGGCTGAACACTCCTACGATGACGGCCATGAAACTATTGTCAGAAATGAAGCTCCAGTAAGCATGCTTGTTCCCATCTATGTAATGGCGGCAGGCATACTGGTGCTCGGTTTTTACAGCGGGGATATTATTTCCAAAGTAATTCAATTTACCGTGCCAGAAGGATTTTAGAGATGGAAATTGTATCCTCCATAAAGCCTGTTTCAGCTATAGCAGTCTCCCTTGTTGCTGCACTGCTGATTCTCCTTACCGGTGAACGGTCCAGGAACCTGAGGGAGGCGTGGACGATCCTTGCGGCAGTCCTGAAATTCGGTATCGTCGTCTCCATGGTTCCTTCTATTCTCGACAATAAGATTCTTGAATATACCCTCGTCTCCATTTCCCCCGGATTGCTGATTCAATTTAAAGTCGACGCCCTCGGCTTATTCTTCGGAATTACCGCATCGTTTCTCTGGATTATCACGTCATTTTATTCGATAGGGTATATGAGATCATTGAAGGAGCACGCACAGACAAGATTTTTCATGTGCTTCGCGGTGGCGCTCTCCGCTACCATGGGTGTAGCTTTCTCCGCAAATATGTTTACCACTTTCCTGTTTTATGAAATCATAACTATCTGCACGTTCCCGCTCGTTGCACACAAAGAGACCCCCGAGGCGATTAAAGGCGCACGAAGGTATATAACCTACCTTCTCGGAACATCGGTTGCATTCCAGTTGGTTGCAGTGATACTCACGTATAACATTGCAGGAACGCTGGATTTTTCCAACCAGGGGATATTGAATGAAGCCGCAGAAAAAGTGGGCAATACCTTTGTTACCGTTATCTTTGTGCTCTATATGGCCGGTATAGCAAAGGCGGCTATGATGCCGTTTCATTCGTGGCTGCCTGCTGCAATGGTTGCCCCCACGCCTGTCAGCGCCCTGCTTCATGCTGTTGCAGTCGTAAAGACAGGGGTCTTTGTGGTCGTAAAGGTTGTTCTGCATATATTCGGGATTAATCTCCTCCGGGAGCTCGGCCTCGGCACAGCCCTTGCTTATTTTGCCTCTTTCACGATAGTGGTTGCCTCTATTGTCGCTTTAAAGCAGGACAACCTGAAACGGAGACTTGCCTATTCGACCATAAGTCAGCTCTCCTACGTGATACTCGGTGTCGCACTCCTTACAGCGTCGTCCATAACAGGCAGCGTTATGCATATAGTGCTGCATGCGTTCGGAAAGATAACACTCTTTTTCACGGCGGGCGCCATATATGTGGCGGCCCATAAAACAAATATCAGCGAACTTGACGGCATCGGAAAGGAAATGCCCTTTACCATGACCGCCTTTACCCTGGGCGCCTTGTCCATGATAGGAATACCGCCGCTCGGGGGATTTTTAAGCAAGTGGTATATAGGAACCGGAGCCATTGAAGCCGGACAACTGCCGATTGTTCTTGTGCTGATAACAAGTACCATACTCAATGCCTGTTATTTTCTGCCCATAGTCTATGCTGCCTTTTTTAAGGCGCCTTCAGGGATTCACCATGCTGCTTCCCATGCACCAGCCGAACCCTTCACCGTAAAATCCGGAACGCATGAAAATCTTGATATCCTTGCAGTGCCGCTGATGGTTTCGTCTTCCGGCACTCCTTCACTTTGCGCGGAATCCCATAACAAGAATCCCCGCGCAAATTCCGGGACTTTGTCAGCCCCACAAGCAGCAAAAGATGAGAATGGGGGGATACATGAGGCGCCTCCGCTCATGCTTGGTCCATTGATGCTTACCGCGACCGCAGCCCTGGTTTTGTTCTTTTATCCGTCGGTGTTTCTGAATCTTGCCAGACTTGTTGTGGCCGGCGTTACAGGAGGGAACTGAAATGAAAAAGGAATCCGAAGAGCTAATGGAACTCAGGCATGAGCCTGAGCCGGGGTATAAGACGGCATTTTATATTATCTTTGCCATAGGCGTCTTATATCTCGGAGCTGTCTTCCTGTTCGGGTCACATTAATTCTGAAAGGAGAATACTGTGAAAGAAGAAAAGACTCATTTTTTCGATAAGCCTGAGAACGTAAAGAATTTCATAAGAGGTTTTTTTATAATATGCATATTGCTTCTCATTGCCGATTTTTCCGTACCTAAGCACGGTGATTTTTATTGGGAAGACATTCCCCAGTTCTATGCTGCATACGGCCTTGTTGCCTGCATCGTTCTTGTCCTGGTCTCAAAGTACGTATTGAGAAGGCTTGTGAAGAGAAGAGAGGATTATTATGATTAATGCCATACCCCCTGCTGCGATATTCATAATAGGTGCGCTTCTGGTCCCACTTTTCAGGGGAAGGATGAAAAGCGCATTCCTGCTTGCCGTTCCCGTACTGGGTTTGATAAATCTGATCAGCATTCCTGAGGGATCTCATTGGGCCACGACTTTCATGGGATTACAACTTACTGTTCTGAAGATAGACAGGCTGAGCCTGATATTCGGTTATATTTTTCATATTATATCGTTTATTACGCTGCTGTATGCCTTGAAAATGAGAAACGACGTAGAATACGCGGCAGGAATGGCTTATGCAGGAAGTGCGCTCGGGGTTATATTTGCGGGAGACCTGTTCACACTCTTCTGCTTCTGGGAGATGATGACCGTAAGCTCAGTGCTCCTTATCTGGGCCCGTAAAACAGAGTCGTCGCTGGCAGCGGGCTTCAGATATGTGGTTGTACATATTATAGGAGGAGTAATTCTGCTTTTCGGCATACTGATGTATGCCACTGAAAAAGGCAGCCTTGATCTGGGCTATATCGGCCTTGACGGCCTTGCGTCTTACTTGATATTCATCGGCGTGGGTATAAATTGTGCCTGGCCCCTGCTTCATTCCTGGCTGAGCGATGCCTATCCCGAAGCTACTATTGCGGGCGCCGTATTTCTGAGCGCCTTTACCACAAAAACCGCGGTTTATGTATTGGCAAGGACGTTCCCCGGCGCAGACCCTCTCATATGGATAGGCGCCCTGATGGCGGCCTTTCCCATATTTTATGCGGTGATCGAAAACGACTTGCGAAAGGTGCTCGCGTATAGCCTTATCAACCAGGTCGGCTTTATGGTCGTGGGCATAGGTATAGGGACAGACTTGAGCATAAACGGCGCTGTGGCCCACGCCTTCAACGATATATTGTTCAAAGCCCTGCTTTTCATGTCCATGGGCGCTGTTATGTTCCGGACCGGCAAGATAAACGCTACCGATCTCGGCGGCCTTTACAAGAGCATGCCCCTTACGTGCGCGTTCTGTATTGTGGGGGCCGCTTCGATTTCGGCTTTTCCCTTATTCAGCGGCTTTGTGAGCAAATCCATGGTCATGTCCGCCTCCGCGAAGGAGGGCTTCACTGCTGTATGGTTTATCCTTCTGTTTGCCTCGGCCGGAGTCTTCCACCATGCGGGCATCAAAATACCGTTTTTTGCGTTCTTCTCGCATGATTCGGGGTTAAGGGTCAAAGAGGCCCCGTTCAATATGCTCCTGGCGATGGGTATCACTGCTTTCTTGTGCGTATTTATCGGCTCGTTTCCGGGCTATCTCTATGGTCTGCTTCCCTATCCGGTGGATTACGTGCCGTACACCGCCTCACACGTTATGGCCCAACTCCAGTTGCTCTTTTTCTCTGCGCTGGCTTTTACGCTTCTTATGCTCTCCGGAATCTACCCGGCCGAGATAAGGGCTGTTAATCTTGATGCCGACTGGTTCTACAGAAAGGGCGCACGTGCCTTTATGTGGTTTGTAACCAATCCAATGACAAAGGTCAGCGCCAAAGTTACAAGGATCGTCTTTGACGCAATCCCGTCTTCATTGGCCCAGGCAAGCAAGAACCCCCTTTCTGTTATTAAGATCGCCTCCGATACGGTTCTTTTACAGTTTGCCATCCCGGAGAAAAGGGATGAGATCAAAGCAAGGATTAAAAGGGAAAAGGAGATTTTCCCCGGCGATATCATCAAGCACTGGCCTATCGGCTCGGTTATATTATGGGCGATACTATTCTTGCTGATATACTTGCTCATATATTATGCGTATAACATCAGATGAACGCTTACCGTCGGAAGATTCATGCTCTGATTATAACTATAGTAACCTCGATTCTGCGTCTGGCTCAGGTATTATGTATTGAAGATATAAGTTTTAAGTGGTTAACGTGGAGTTGTAACGGCCGCCCGTTTTGAGTTTAATATCTTTAGTGTAATCTATTTCACCTCAAATTCATATCCGCATTTCTTACATATAACAGTATCTCCCTTCTTTTTGCCCTTGAAATGCTGGATTTTTTTGCAATTCGGACATCTCTGGTAAGAACCCATTGCGCCTAACAACACTGAAATGAAGTAAAGCATATTTTATGCTACCATAAAACCTATGGAACTTGGATTTTTGAAGTCGCTTGTTATAGTTTTAGGCGTATCTGCCTTAGTGGTATTCCTGCTTCACAGGCTGAAGATTCCATCTATTGTCGGTTTTCTCGTTGCGGGCGCTATTATTGGCCCCTATGGTATAGGAGTTTTAAAAGATGTCCATTCAATAGAGATAATGGCAGAGATTGGCGTGGTACTCCTTCTCTTTACGATAGGTATTGAGTTTTCCATGGCAAGGCTTATCAGGATAAAAAAAGCAGTTATAGCAGGCGGCGGAATTCAGGTATTGCTCACGATAGCTTTATCTGCTACTGCTGCCTATCTTCTGACCGGTAATGCAAACAGGTCTGTCTTTTTTGGCTTTCTAATAGCCTTAAGCAGCACTGCAATTGTTTTGAAGATGCTTGCAGAAAAAGGCGAAACCGACTCTCCGCATGGCCGCATAATGGTTGGCATACTGATTTTTCAGGATCTTTGCGTTGTGCCGCTTATGCTCTTAATCCCTGCTCTCTCAGGAGATGTGATAAATATGACAGATGCGCTGATAAAGATGGGAGAAGCGGCGCTGATTATAACAGTTGTGCTGTTAAGTGCGAGATGGATTGTCCCGGGATTACTGCATCAGGTTGTACGTACAAGAAGCCGTGAATTATTCATAACAACGATAATATTTCTCTGTTTCGGGATTGCTTTTCTAACTTCAAAATTCGGACTTTCTCTTGCACTCGGCGCATTTTTAGCAGGCCTGACAATATCAGAATCAGAATATTCGCATCAGGCAACATCAGACATCCTGCCGTTCAAGGACAGTTTTATAGGCATGTTTTTTGTTTCAGTCGGGATGTTGATGGATATAGGGTATATGTCTGATAATTGCCTGACGATTGCATCTGCTGTTGCGTTAATATTCGGGCTAAAGATAATTACAGGCATAATATCTGCCCTTTCAATAGGAAGCCCTCTGAGAACTTCAATCCATGCAGGACTCGGTATTGCCCAGATTGGAGAATTCTCTTTTGTGCTTGCAGTCGCAGGCAAGGCATCTGGGATCATAACAGGGGAGTTTTATCAGGTATTTCTCTCCTCCTCAGTCGTAACAATGATAATGACTCCATTTATCTTGAGGTCGGCGCCTTCAATTTCTGGATGGATAACAGCAAGGCATCTTTTAAAGAGGATAGCCAGCCTTAAGAGAGTTTCTGAGGGGGAGGGTTTCCCGAGGAGAAGGCATGGTCATGTGATAATTATCGGTTTTGGCCTTAATGGAAGAAATCTCGCAAAAGTTCTGAAAGAGGCAGACATACCTTACGTTGTGCTCGAGATGAACAGCGATACAGTGCGTGAGATGAAGAAGAGGGGAGAGCCGATATACTACGGGGACGGCACGAGCAAGGAGATACTCCATAAGATTGGCATGGATAAGGCAAGGCTGCTTGTTGTTGCAATATCGGATCCTGTCTCCACAAGAAGAATAGTATCGATTGCAAGGCATGAAAATTCTGATATTTATATCATTGTAAGGACAAGATACCTTGTGGAAATGGATGAACTCAGGGAACTCGGAGCCGATGAGGTAATACCTGAAGAATTTGAAACATCAATAGAGATATTCTCGCGTGTATTGCACAGGTATAACTTCCCGAGGAATGTGATTATGGACATGATAGATAAAATCAGAAGCGGCAGTTATACCGCTTTAAGAGGCATGGAATTACCCAAAAGACATCTCTTTGAAAAATGCGAATGGCTTCCGGATATAGAAATAGAGGGGTTTAGAATCTCAGAAAATTTGCATCTTGTGGGCAAGAGCATAGCCGAGCTTCAGGTAAGGAAAAAAACAGGGGTCACAATTATAGCCGTGAGGAGAGGCCCAGAGGTTTTTACAAATCCTGCGCCGGATTTTAGATTCAGGGCAGGAGATATAATACTATTTACCGGTGAAAGAAAAAATATGGTGAAGGCATTGGATTATTTCAAAGGAGAGATTTAATGCTTCTCTGGCTTGGATTTATAATCTGCGCATTATAAACAACAGCTTCAGAATATCGCCCCTTAAAATCAGAAGCCTTGTCATTAATAAATAGCTTGTGATATATTAATTTTGTCATGGTAATTAAGCGATTTATCCTGCGGCTGCTTTTTTTAATATTATTTTCTTTTTATACCATCTCGCCTATTGCTTATGTCTATGCATCAGAGAATATAGAAAAAAACATTCACAATTCTGATGAAACATATTCGCTCTCAGAAAAGTTTTCTATTTACCTGTGGGAACTGATCTACACTCAACTGGCTTCTACGGATAATGACGAAGATACGGACACAACGACAAGGCTTCTTCTTAAAAAGAAACGGGCTATTATCCCTAAAAATATCTCACCAATATCTCAGCACATTGAGAATTTTTCACTGGCGGAAAATTATTTTGTTTTGCCTTCTTGCTCACCGATAAGGTTTTTTATTGAGCATAATGCATCAAAACCCTTTAGGGGAGCACAGTCTTTACATTCCGGTCATTCTCCTCCTCGGATATAATCCAGAACAAACATTCCTATTTCGTAAATCGCGAGTTATTTATAGATTCGCATGCTTTGCATTTTTTATCAGCAAAAAAGGAGGATTTAATATGAAAGGCATCTCAATTATATTATTAATATTCGGATTAATCGGATTCGGCTGTAGTTCCAAAAAGGTCGCGCTCGCTCCGGAAGCGGCAGGTAAGCAGGATAGCGTATCACAGGCGCAGCCAAAATCAGACGAGACAAAAAAAGCCGGAGAAGGCTCCACAAAAACAGAACAAAAAGACGCATTAAGCAAGCCGGAGATTGAATCAAGAGAACTCCCTTTAAGAAGCAAGAGGATGCCGGAAATACTCACGGATATCTATTTTGAATTTGATAGATATGACATCATGGAAGATGCGAAACCCATACTGAAATCGGTTGCCGGTCATCTCATAAAAAATGCTGAATATAAAATACTAATCGAAGGGCATTGCGATGAAAGAGGCACAAATGAGTACAATCTTGCCCTCGGCGAGAGAAGGTCGCAATCAGTAAAGAAATATATTCTCTCTCTCGGTGTTGTTTCTTCGCGGATGGAAGTCATAAGCTATGGCGAGGAAAAGCCTGTGTGTGCCGAAAAAACAGAAGATTGCTGGCAGAAAAACAGGAGAGTGCATTTTGTAGTCAATACGCATAAAAATTAACAGCGGAGTGCCGGTACTATCCTGTACCGGCACTTAATGATTTCTATTGCGGAGGAGTGCAATGAAAAAAGAATTTTTATTAATTATCTTTTGTTTCATTATAATCACATTTTTAGTGGTCGGTATTAACTTTAAACCTAAAGATGCCCCGATTGACACAAATACGCAGCAAGATTACAGAACCATAAGCGATACGGTACAAAAAGGCGAGACGGCCATTGATATTTTCAGAAAGCACAACCTTGACCCGGGGATTCTTTTTGAGATGAAAGAGGCATGCGCGGATATTTATAAATTGGGAGAGGTATATCCCGACCACCGGTACAAGATAGCGCTTGGTGATATGAACCGGATAAATTCATTTGACTATTGGATAGACGACGATTCAATTTTGAATATTACAAGGACTGAATCAGGATTCAGCGCCGAAAAGATAGCCGTTGAATACGAAAAAAGAATCCGGCATGTAGGCGGAGTGATAAGGGATAATCTAATATCTTCTATTGGAGAAGGCAGAGAAAACCTGATGCTGGCACTTAACCTGTCCGATATCTTTGCATGGGACATAGATTTTACAACAGACCTTAGAAATGACGACAAGTTTAAGATTGTTGTGGAGGGACTGTATTTAAACGGGGAATTTAAAAAATACGGCGATATACTTTCTGCCGAATTTATAAATAACGGGGTGACATACAGTGCATACAAATTTGAATATAATGGAAAAGCGCATTATTACGGCGAAGATGGAAAATCACTCAGAAAGGCTTTTCTGAAAGCGCCGCTTAGTTTCAGGCGCATAAGCTCGCGTTTTTCCAATGGAAGATTTCATCCGGTATTAAAGATTTACAGACCCCATCACGGACTTGATTATGCTGCGCCTGCAGGAACCCCTGTTTCTGCGGTTAGCGATGGAACCATCAATTTCTCAGGGTATAAGGGTCAATACGGCAAGCTTGTAGTTATAAGGCATGCTAACGGCTGGAAGACATATTATGGACATCTATCCCGTATTAACAGAGGAGTTAAAAAAGGGCTAAAGGTTGAACAGGGGCAGGTGATTGGATATGTCGGCGCAACAGGGCTTGCAACAGGCCCCCATCTTCATTATGAAATACGGATTGGCAATAAAGCCGTTAATCCGCTTGTTGTAAAATTACCGAGAGGTGAATCTATTCCTAAAACATTAATGGCTGAATTCAAACAATCCAAGAATCAAATGGACTCACGTCTTGCTTCAATTGCTCCGGCTGTTCTTGCTTTTGCTGCTAAAAGTAGTAAAATTTATTCAGGAAAAACAGATGGACATAAATTTTAAAAAAATCTTAATTCCAGTTGTAATTACTTTGGTATCAACCCGTAATATGTTCTGAGGTTCAAAAATGACTGAATGGCTTACAAATAATTGGCTTTCACTGGCAGTGCCGTTTATCGTCTTGTTGGCTTTTATTGTGGTTGCCGTCTGGGCAAGAAGAATCTTCTACAATTATCTTGACAGATTGTTTGTTAAGATTAAGTGGGAAGGAAGTGAGGTGCTTCTTCAGACAACGAAAGCCCCGTTCTTTCAGTGGTGCCTTTTAATAGGGGCGTATGCAGCTATTCTGGTTTCAACGTTATCCCCTCAAAGTAAAGTCTTAGCTGGAAGAATTATTGGAAGTATTTTTATTATCTCCTTAACGTGGACATTTCTCAGTCTTGCCGTAAAATTACTTCAGCTCTATCTGCAAAAGATAAAGGCGCCTTTCCCTTTTCCAATAGCTCTAATAAGCAATGCTGTCAGAATTGCCTTTATTGTCATAGGCGTGTTGATGTTGCTTGATATTTGGAAAGCGCCGACTACTCCGTTAATTCTTGCGCTGACCATAGGATTATTAGTAGCAGTTCTGGCATCTCGTAATGAGATACTTAATATTTTCTCCGGACTTCAATTGGCTTATGGCAGCCTAATCAAGACAGGCGATTATATCAAACTTGAGTCAGGCGAGGAAGGCTATGTTTCTGATGTAACATGGAGGAATATTCAGATTAAGGCCCCTGACGGCAGGCTTATCCTTGTGCCGAATAGTAAATTTACAAAAACTACTGTTACCGCTTACAGAAAGCCTCTTAAAAAGGCAACTCAACCGTTTCATTTTCATACCCGGCTGCATATAAAAGAATTGACAGGACTTAAGGCAAAAAATCTAACAGAGCTTGCTAATATATTGAAAGAGGTTCCTGATTCGGTAGTTTATTATCACACCCACAGTTTCATAGAAGAATATCAGTATCTTATCCCTCAACCGGCTAATGAGTTTGCATTGTGGGTCAGCGATGTCATTGGTGATGAGATTCTTGCAGAGAAGCTGTCCAACATAGATACCTTTGAATTTTCTACAATCGGCGAACTTAGAGAAAGAATTATAGCCGTCATCAATGACGTGCTGTCAAAAAGAGGGGATGAACGGACAGCGTTTGAAGGAAGAGAATTCCATTTTATTAAATCGGTAAGTGTGGTTTTGACTACTCCCTATATGGCCCATGATTTAAGAGAATTTGTGGAAGCGCTTCGTAAGGTGAGCATTAATTCTATTTATTTTCATATCTTTGAATCAAGGTTAAGGCTGCATAGAGGAGTTAATGACTTTTCTATCTGGTTTCAGGATGGTCTTGATGAAAGAGAACTTGCTGATAAGATCGCTGTGCTGGACCCTTATAACTATACGATAGAAGACCTGAGGTCTATAATAATTCAGCTTATTGAAGAACGTATTAAGTAGGAGAACTGATTTGGAAAAAGCTATATTTCACCACCCGAGGGCTAAGATACAGGATTATGTGCCTATTGTAGGCAGAAGCACTATTGAAGAACTCAGGGCGCTTGCAGAGCGGTTATCAGGAAAAGTCATACAGAACGTAAATTCAACACTTACAGGCGGAGGAGTGGCCGAGATACTTGCGCGCATGGTGCCTTTATTGAACCAACTCGGGGTTGATGCCCAATGGGCAACTATTAAGGGGGATAAAGATTTCTTTGATGTAACAAAAAAGTTTCATAATGCGCTGCACGGCAGAAAGGAAGATATCTCCCCCCAGGACTTCGCTGCATTTTTGGAAGTAAGTAAAAAGAATATTGAGGAGTTAAAATTTCATGGAGATATCCAATTTATTCATGACCCTCAGCCCATAGCTCTGATAGCCAAGAAAAAAGAACTTGGCGGAAAGTGGATATGGCGATGCCACATTGACATCTCTAATCCTGATAAAAGGGTTTGGGAATTTATGCGGAATTTTGTTACCGATTACGATGCTGCTGTATTCTCGGCTCCGAACTTTTCACAAGAGCTGCCCATTCGCCAATTTCTAATTTCTCCATCCATAGACCCGTTAAGCGACAAGAATAAAGAACTTCCATCAGAGGTTATTGATTCGGTATTGAGCAAATATGGTCTGGATAAAGACAAACCTATTGTTGCCCAGATTTCGCGGTTTGATTATCTGAAGGATCCTATCGGAGTAATACAGGCATTTGAGATGGTAAGAAAAAACATTGACTGCCAACTCGTTCTGGCGGGAGGCACAGCAACCGATGACCCTGAGTCCGAAAAGGTATTGGAAGAGGTGAGGGAACGGGCATCCGGCAAGCCTGATATACACATATTGCTCATTCCTCCGGAAAGTGATATAGAGATCAATGCCCTGCAGCAAGCAGCTACTGTAATTATGCAGAAGTCAATTAAAGAAGGATTTGGACTTACTGTAACCGAGGCTTTATGGAAAGGGAAACCTGTAGTGGCATCTGCCGTAGGAGGAATTCAGCTTCAGGTCAAGAATAAACTCACAGGCTTGCTCTGCTATAGTGTTGAAGGCGCTGCATATGCAGTAAAAAGGCTTCTCAGCAACCGGGAATATGCTGCATGGCTCGGTAAAAATGCGCGGGAACATGTAAGGCAGAACTTTTTAATAACACGCCATCTTAAAGATTATTTGCTCCTTTTCATTTCGCTATATCATCCTGCGGATGCAATTTACTTATGATTATAGACACATCTGTTGCAGGTATTTTAATATTGACTTGGTATGCAATGGAAAACAAATGGGATAGCAGAATAGAGTTTTAATTATGAAGATTACAATTCGTTTAACAGTATCGCTTCTTTTGGCAGTTGCTCTGGTGGCTGTCATATTTTCATACTATCAAGTCCGTGATGAAAAGGAGCGTCTAATAAACGATCTTGAACGGAGAACAATTGTTCTGGCTGAAAGCCTGCAGGAATCAGTAAAAAACCTTATACAAACCAATTCGTCTGCAAAATTAAACAGGTTTGTAGAACGGTTTGGGAACAGGGAAAGACTGAAAGGCATAGCGATATATGACATACAGGGCAATGTCTTGGCATCAACCCCGAAGTTTGCGTCAAAAATTCCTCAGCCGCTTCCTCAAGTTGTAACTTCTATCACGGAAAAACGCGCAATAGACAGCTTCACAAATATTGACGGCAAAAAGGCATACCTCTATACCTTTCCTATAGAGCAAGAAGATGAAATTATAGGCGCGCTTTCAATCTTTCAGGACGCCGCTTATATTAATGTACGGCTTAAAGGAATCTGGAGGCATAATCTTCTTCGCTTTTTAATCTTATCATCACTAATCGCGATAACTACTCTTTTAATGGTTCGCTGGAGCATCACAGGCCCTATTGCCAGGATCGCAGTATGGATGCAAGATATGCGTATGGGGAAGGGAAAGATTGCCAAGCCGGCAGGTCTTCATAGAGGGGATGTTTTGTCTCCTTTAATTACAGAGGTAACGCATTTGACCAAGAGTCTTGCAATGGCGCGTGCAATGGCAGAAGAAGAAGCCAAGCTGCGGCTGCATGCGGAATCTCTCTGGACACCTAACCGGCTTAAAGAACATATGCGCGCTGAATTGGAGGGTAAAAAGTTGTTCCTTATTTCAAACCGCGAGCCGTATATGCATGTAAAAGAAGGGCGCAGCATTAAGTGCATTGTTCCTGCGGGAGGACTTGTCACTGCGCTTGACCCTGTGATGCGAGTATGTGACGGCATATGGATTGCGCATGGTAGCGGAGACGCAGACAGGGAAGTAGTTGATGCAGAAAATAAACTGCGGGTGCCTCCTGATGAACAGGCATATACCCTCAAAAGAGTATGGCTTACAAAAGAAGAGGAAGACGGCTATTATTACGGTTTTTCTAATGAAGGCATCTGGCCGTTATGTCACATAACCCATACACGCCCTGTTTTTCGTTTGGATGACTGGGTTTATTATCAGAGGGTAAATGAAAAATTTGCAGAGGCATTGCTAAAAGAGATTTCAGATGAAAAAGCACCATTGGTTCTGATTCAGGACTATCATCTTGCCCTCCTTCCACTGCTGATAAAGGAAAAGCGTCCCGATGCAAAAGTTGCTCTTTTCTGGCATATACCATGGCCCAACCCGGAGTCATTCGGCATCTGCCCGTGGCAGCAGGAGATTTTAATGGGGATGCTGGGAGCGGATATTATTGGTTTCCACATACAATATCACTGCAATAATTTCCTTGATACAGTTGACAGGTTCCTTGAATCAAAGATCAACTGGGAGCAATTCTCTGTTGAGAGAGGAGGCAGCACAACATTTGTAAAGCCCTTTCCGATAAGCGTTGACTTTGGTAATTTGGCTGTGGATAAAACCGCTGTAATTGCCGAAAAAGAAACGCTCCGCGAGAATCTGCTTAAAGAGATAGATATTCATGTGGAATATCTGGGTGTTGGGGTAGATCGCCTTGACTACACAAAGGGCATTCCTGAACGATTCAGGGCTATTGAGCGCTTTTTAGAAAAATATCCGGAATTTATCGGAAAGTTCACATTTGTGGAATTGGGAGCACCGAGCCGGACTCATATCAAACGTTATCATGACCTTATTGCAGAGGTTGAAGAGATAGCGGAAAAAATAAACTGGAAATTCCAGTCAAAGGAGTGGAAGCCGATAGTTTTTTTAAAAGCCCATCATAGCCATGAAACAATCAACCGCTATTATAAAGCTTCCGATATCTGTATGGTGACATCTTTGCATGATGGGATGAATCTTGTTGCAAAAGAGTTTATCGCCTCCCGAGGAGATGAAGACGGCGTATTAATACTGAGCCAATTTACAGGTGCTTCGCGGGAACTTAGCGATGCAGTCATCGTTAATCCTTATGACACAGAGGGTATGGCTGATGCCATTTATTCCGCGCTTAACATGGAGGCAGTTGAAAGGTCCGAACGCATGAAAAGAATGCGGGCATTAATCAGGGAATATAATATCTACCGCTGGGCCGGGGATTTGATCACAGAACTGGCGCGGCTGCGCGTATCCTCTGCCGAAAATCCAAAATAAGGGACAGGCTTTGAACCCCAGATATATTCTCAAAGAAAATGTTTTTAAAAAAATAAGCAAAGGCCAAAAAATCGCTTTATTCCTGGATTTTGACGGGACATTGGTTCCTATCCGGAAAGAGCCGTCAAGGTGTGTTCTGGCAGAAAAGATGAAAGAACAATTAGAATCACTTACCGGCTCTGAGAGTTGCTATCTAAGCATTTTAAGCGGGAGATCCCTGTCTGATATCCGGGGCATGGTTTGTATTCGGGATATTTGTTACAGCGGGAATCACGGGCTTATCATCTCCGGCAACAATATGACCTACATCCATCCTAAAGCCCTGATCGCAAAGCCGTTCATTGATAGGGCGGTGCGCATGCTCAATAAGGAGATTGCGGGCATAGAAGGAGCATGGATTGAAGGAAAAAAATTAACCGCGAGTCTCCACTTTCGCTCAGTGCGCAAAAACGATGTCCCCCTTGTAAAAAAGGCATTTTACAATGTTGTATCAGAATTTTCAGGAGACAGGACTTTAGCAGTGATTAAGGGAAAACAGGTTCTTGAACTTGCGCCTGATGCATCATGGAACAAGGGCAGCGCTGCTCTCTGGATTTTAAACAACTTAAAGGGAAAATATCTGCCTGTATATGTAGGCGATGATTGGACTGACGAGACCGCCTTCCGGGCGCTTAATAAAAGGGGGATTACCATAAGGGTTGGGAAATCAGCAAAGACCGCTGCAAATTATTATCTAAAAAGCCAGAGGGAAATTTCTGCGTTTCTTAAAAGGGTAGAGGAATTCATATGTTAATGTTATTCTTAAGTGACTGAAATACCCACTTTAAAAAACTTAAAAGGACTTCCATGCTTTTTTGGCTCGGTTTTATAGTCTGCACATCCTTGATTGTCTATTCAGGCACTAAGCTTGCAAAATACGGCGATATTATCGCTGAAAAAACAGGGCTCGGAAGGACGTGGATAGGGGTTGTACTGATGGCGTCTGTCACGTCTCTTCCCGAACTGGTAACCGGAATAAGCTCGGTCACATACGCTGGAGTTCCGGATATTGCGGCAGGGGATGTGCTTGGAAGCTGTGTATTCAATATGCTCATCCTCGCATTTCTTGATGCTATTTACAAACCAATGCCCATATCAGCCAAAGCCCATCATGGACATATTCTTTCTGCTGGATTTGGAATCCTTCTTTTGAGCATTATCGGCATAGGCCTGTTTTCTGGAAATCGTGTTACTCCTCTCGGGTGGATTGGGCCCTATAGTTTGATAGTTCCGGTTATTTATTTCGTGGCGATGAGGCTGTTGTTTGTTTATGAGAGAAAGAGGATTGCGGAATTTGTAAAAGAGAGAGTTGAGGAACTGAGATACGAAAAGATTTCGACAAAGACTGCGGTTGTCAACTATGTAATCAATGCGATGGTTGTTATTGTTGCCGCTATTTTTCTCCCGAAGATAGGCGAAGGAATTGCCGAAACCACAGGACTTGGGCAGACATTTGTCGGAAACATTTTTATAGCGCTTTCCACGTCGCTTCCGGAGATAGTAGTTTCCATTTCAGCGGTAAAAATGGGAGCGATAGACCTTGCAGTCGGAAATTTATTTGGAAGCAATATTTTCAATATATTCATACTTGCCATTGATGACATGTTTTTTGTGAAGGGGCCGATTCTTTCGTTTGTCAATGCAAGCCACATAATCTCCGCTTTATCAGCCATATTGATGACAGCCATTGCAATTATCGGTTTGACCTATCGCTCTGAGAAAAAGAAATTGCTGCTTGCATGGGACTCCATCGGCATATTGTTTGTGTATGTTATTAATCTGATGCTGCTTTATATGCTCAGATAGTATCAGGGGCATTCCTTTGGTTTCATCAGTTCTTGACGTGTCATACCATCCATAGTTAGTATTTATCATGATTGAGAAACTCCTGCTTATCCCTCCAAGACCCGGAGTCTATCTGCTCAAGGATGCTAAAGAGAATGTCCTTTATGCCGGCAAAGCAAAAAATCTGAGGAACCGCCTGCGAAGTTATTTCCGGAAGTCAGCTGACCTTGATGCCAGAAAATCCTCAATGATCAGAAGTGTAAAGAATTTCTCATATATTGTCACAGGCAATGAACTTGAGGCGCTTGTTCTTGAGGCAAATATGATAAAGCAGTACAAACCCCGCTTTAACGTAATTCTGAGAGACGATAAGAATTATCCCTATCTAAAGCTTACTGTGAACGAGGTATGGCCAAGGCTTGAGGTTGTAAGAAGGATTAAAAAGGACGGAGCCCTATATTTCGGGCCTTATGTCCCTGCGCGCGGCATGTGGGAGGCTGTTGCATTCATAAGGAGAAATTTCCCGCTTAGGCCGTGCAAATATTCCCTCGACAAACATATACGGCCGTGCATCCAGCATCAGATGGGGAAATGCCCGGCGCCCTGCGACGGGCTTATAAGCAAGGAAGAGTATATGAGAATTGTTGAGGATGTGAGGCTTTTTCTTCATGGCGAGAAAAAAGAGCTTCTTGATGAGCTTGAAAAAAGGATGGAGAGGTTCTCTGAGGAATTAAGATTTGAAGACGCTGCAAAGATACGGGACAGCATAAACAATCTCAGGCATATATGGGAATCACAGAAGGCCATTGCTCCTGAACTCGGGGATATTGACGTCATAGGCTTCTACGGAGCCAGCAATGAGGCTGTGCTCAAGATTTTTTTCATAAGGAACGGAGTTATGATAGGGACAAAGGATTTTCACCTGAAAGATACAGCAAGGCTTGCAACAGGCGAACTTCTTCACAATTTCGTAGAGCAGTTTTACGCAAAAGAAATAATCCCGCCTGATGAGATTGTCATGGGACAGCGTCCTGACGGGATGAAAACACTGACAGCATGGCTCAGGGATAAGAAAGGCAAAAAGGTAGCGATAATTACCCGCCCCAAAGGCAAAAAACTCGAACTCCTCAAAATGGCGGAGGAGAATGCGGGGATAATATTTAAAAGCAGAGAAAAAACAGACATTAAGGAGATTCTAAAAACACTGAAAGAAAGGCTTGTTCTTAAAAATGTCCCTCGCAGCATTGGCGGCCTTGATGTATCAACAATCTCAGGAAGCGAATCAGTTGGCGCATTTGTATACTGGGCAGAAGGCGGGTTCAAGAAGGATATGTACAGGCATATGAAAATCAGGACAGTTAAAGGCATGGATGATTACTCAATGATTGAAGAGATAACGGGAAGGGTTATAAGAAATCTTGGTGAAAAACTTCCGACACTCATAATAATTGACGGCGGCAGGGGACAGCTTGAAGCTGCAAAAAAGGCATTTGACGAATCTGGCGTTAAGAGCGCAGAAATAATCTCCATAGCAAAGAAACCTGACAGGGCCTTTGCATTGTCTCTTGATAAGCCTGTTGACCTTGAGGACAATCTTCAAAGTTCTCCATCATCACTGCTCCTTAAAAAGATACGGAATGAGGCGCACAGGTTTGCAATAACTTTTCACAGGAAATTGAGGGATAAAAGGCTGATGGAATCCCCTCTAAAGAAAATTCAGGGCATAGGAGAAAAAAGGAGGCTTGCTCTTTTAAGGCATTTTGGTAGTATAGAAGGTATAAGGCAGGCAGGCATTGACGACATCGCAGTAATAAAGGGATTTAACATAAAAACCGCAGAAAAACTCCTTGCGGAGCTTGGGAGGGGACAATGAAAAGTTCAGAACTTACGGCCAGGGGTTTTGAGCTAAAGCTTTTTCTGATTTTTACTTTTACATTTTTTACGCTGCTTTTCCCTGCTGTATTAAAGGCTGCAAACGATGCAGGCACAAAGGAAGCTGAAATAGCGCAGAAAGAAGCAGAGCTTAACAAAGTTGAGGAAAACCTGAAAAGGACAAACATAAGGATTCAGAATCTTCATCTTAAAAGCGTGCAGGGCACTATCAATTCGGCGGAAAGGTCTATGCTGCAGCAGAATATGGTTAAAAAGAAAAAACTCGTAAAGGATAAAAAGAGGCTTGAAGAAGAACTTAAGGCTTTGCGCGAAGGCAAAGAGCCTCCTGCCATAGAGAAAAAGGAGCCGGAAAAGCCGCAAGGGGTTCCCTACGGGAAACCGCCGGGTTCATATTCATATTAGAGATTCGCAAGGAGAGGTAATGAACATCTATATTTCAGGCTCCATGGCTTATGACAGGATTATGGACTTTCCAGGGAGGTTTTCAGACCACATCCTTCCCGACAAGATACACATATTGAATGTGTGTTTTACGGTTAACGGGCTGCGGGAAAAGTTCGGCGGCACAGCAGGGAATGTCGCGTATTCACTGGGTCTTCTCAATGAAAAGCCGGTTATACTGGCGACAATAGGCAAGGACTACGTGAATTATTTTGAATGGCTGAGAAAGAACAACATCTCCCATGAAGGCATAAAAATAATAGACGACGAATTCACCGCGGGCGCATATATAACTACTGATAAGGCTGATAACCAGATAACAGGATTCAATCCCGGCGCAATGAAATATCAGGCAGAGTACAGGCTGCCGAAAACCAATCCTGAGAAATCTATCGTGCTCATTGCTCCCGGAAACCTTCAGGACATGAAAGATTACGCAAAAGAGTGCAGGAGCAAAGCCACGCCTTATATATGTGATCCCGGACAATCCCTCACGCAGTGGGATAAGGATTCGTTGATAGAATGGATTGACGGCGCGATGATGTTGATTACAAATGATTATGAGCTTGAGATGGTGATGAAGATGACTGGAATGAATAAAAAGGAACTCTTGCGGCTGACAAAGACTATCATTACCACTCTCGGAGAAAAAGGCTCCTTAATATGCACGAGTGACTCTGATATCAAAATATCTTCTGCAAAGGCAGGTGATGTAGTTGACCCTACAGGCGCGGGCGATGCGTTCAGGGCAGGTTTGCTTAAGGGGATTGCGATGGGAAAAAGCCTTGAAACATCCGCAAAGATAGGGACTGTCGCGGCAACCTATGCCATAGAGAAATACGGCACTCAGGAGCATCACTATACATATGAAGAGTTTAACGAGAGGTATAGAAATAATTTTGGAGAGATGTAGTTTTTCCAGATACTATATAGAGTCTGCATTATAAGCCATGCTCAACGAAAAGGCATTAAAGGCATATCTCAAGAAAAAATTCAGGAATGTTTCGCGGATAAATATAAAGAAACTCGGGCATGGCGTTCATGGCTCGGGTTTTCTCGTAGAAATAAAGACAAAAAAAGACACGAAGTCGTATGTCGTGAAAACCCTGATGCCTGAGAATTTCGGGCATGACTATCCATCAGACAGGGCCGGCATATTCCTCCTTGACCTTGATGAGTTCAAAAACCTTCCTAAGCACGTAAGTGCGATCGATGTGCTTGCTGAGCTGGAAGGCGGCTCTATAAAATCCATCAGAGGCGGCAAGGAATATTATCTTTTGATGGAAAAGGCAGAAGGCAGGCATTATTTCAATGACCTTGTCTCGTTTGCCCGCAAAGAAAGGCTCGATGATATTGATATAAAAAAGATAAAGGCAATGGCATCTTATCTCGCTAAGATTCATTCAATCAAAAAAGATTCAAAGACGCTTTACTGGAGAAAGCTGAGAGACACAGTCGGCCACGGCGAATGCCTGATGGGTGTTTTTGATACATATCCTGATAAAGTGCTTTCCTATAATGAGATGTCCGGAATAATCAAGAAATCAGTTGACTGGATTTATAAGTTGAAGCCGGGATATAAAAGGCTTTCACAGATTCACGGAGATTTTCATCCTGGGAATATCTGGTTTAAAGAAACGGTGAATCGGTCGGCAGGTGAATCGGTGAATCGGAAAAGCAAAAAAGCATCGTTACCCATTCACCCATTCACCCATTCACCCATTCACCAAGACGTTGACTTCATCCTTCTTGACCGCAGCCGGGGGCCTTGGGGCGAGCCTGCTGATGATGTGACAGCCCTTGCAATAAACTATATCTTCTTCTCAATCAGAAACTTTGAAGCAATCAAAGGGCCATATCTTGAAGGCTTGAAATTATTTTTTGATGAATATGCAAGGCTGTCAGGAGACGATGAGATTTATGAAGTGCTTGCGCCGTTTTTTGCGTTCAGGGGCGCTGTTATTGCAAATCCTGTGTTCTATCCCGAAGTAACAGCAAAGCAGCGCAAGATGATATTCAGGTTTGTCCACAGCGTATTAGACTCCGCGAGATTTAATCCCGAAAAGATTATTTAGCGCACAAGCCCTCAATTCACTGCTCTTGTCAAGGTTTTTACTACTGTGTTATCCTTAAGAACCCAAAAAATTAAAGTTATAAATTTTCGGAGGAAAGATGAAGGTTCTGGTAAGCGACAAGATCTCAGACAAAGGAGTCGAGATACTTAAAAAAGCAGGCCTTGATGTTGATGTCAAAACAGGCATGAAGCCTGATGAGCTTAAGGCATGCATCGGTGAATATCACGGTCTTGTCATAAGGAGCGCTACAAAGGCCACGGCAGAGATTATTGAGGCGGCAAAAAACCTTAAGGTAATAGGCCGGGCAGGTTCGGGACTTGATAATGTAGACAAAGCTGCCGCATCAAAAAAAGGCATTGTTGTAATGAATACGCCGGGAGGCAATACAATTACAACAGCAGAGCATTCAATCGCCATGCTGTTTTCACTTGCGAGAATGGTTCCTCAGGCAACTGCTTCTATGAAAGCAGGGCAATGGGAAAAGAAAAAATTTATGGGAGTTGAGCTATTTAACAAGACTCTCGGAATTATAGGCCTCGGCAGCATCGGTAATCAGGTTGCTAAAAAAGCGCAGGGGCTTGAGATGGTTGTGATAGCGTATGACCCGTTTCTCAGCGATGACAGGGCAAAAGCGCTTGGAATAGAAAAGGTCTCGCTTGATGAGCTTTTCAGCAGGTCGGATTTCATTACGATACATACGCCTCTGACCCCTGAAACAAAGAATCTCATAAATTCAGAGACCATCAAAAAAATGAAGAACGAAGTCAGGATTATTAACTGCGCAAGGGGAGGGATAATAAACGAGAAGGATCTTTATGAGGCGTTGAAAAGCGGCAGGGTTGCAGGCGCAGCTCTTGACGTTTTTGAAAAAGAGCCTCCTGTTGATTTTTCACTGATAGGGCTTGATAATGTCATATGCACTCCGCATCTCGGTGCAGCTACAGAAGAGGCTCAGGAAAATGTTGCAATCGCGGTTGCGGAACAGATTGCAGACTACCTTGTGCGCGGCACAATAAGAAACGCTGTTAATTTCCCTTCAATCCCTGCGGATCAGGTGGCAAGGCTTCAGCCCTATCTGAATCTTGCGGAGAAACTCGGGAGTTTTGCAGCGCAGGTTTTCGAAGGCGGCATTACCGGAGTTACGATAGAATATATGGGAGATGTTTCGGAGCTTAACACTGCTCCTGTCACAATAGCGGCATTAAAAGGCTTGCTCACGCCGATACTTGAAGAGACAGTGAATTTCGTTAATGCTCCTTTTATTGCAAAGGAGCGCGGCATAGAGGTCAAGGAGACGAAGACTGCTGAGGCAGGCGATTACCAGAGCATGCTTGCCTTAAGAATAAAGGCAAAAGATAAGGAGAGGTACTTTGCCGGCACATTGTTCAGCAAAAAAGACCCGAGGATTGTTCAGATAGACAACTTTGCAGTGGAGATAGTGCCTGAGGGGATAATGCTGTTTATATATAATGTGGACAAGCCAGGTGTAATCGGGAATCTGGGCTCATTTTTCGGTAAGAACAATATCAATATAGCCCGGATGCATTTTGGAAGGGAGAGCGCAGGAGGCACGGCAATATCCGTGATGAGCATTGATTCTCCTGTGACAGCCCGTCAGCTTGATGAGATAAAAAAGATGCAGAATATCCTTTCTGTAAAGGTGCTGAATCTCTAAAATTTAATATGAAGAGGGTAAAATGTCTGTTGTAGTGATAGTTGGCGGTCAGTGGGGCGATGAAGGCAAAGGAAAGATAGTTGATGTGCTTACGGAAAAAGCCGATGCGGTTGCCCGTTATCAGGGAGGGCACAATGCAGGCCATACCGTTGTAATAAACAATGAGAAATTTGTCCTTCATATTATCCCTTCCGGAATTCTTCATAAAGGAAAGGCCTGCATAATCGGCAACGGAGTGGTTGTTGAGCCTAAATCCCTGATTGAAGAAATGGACGGGCTGATAAAACGCGGGATTGATATAGGAAAAAATCTTTTTCTGAGCAAAAGTTCTCACCTGATAATGCCGTATCATGCCGCTATTGAGAGAGAGCAGGAAAGGCTTAAAGGCTCGAAAAAAATCGGGACAACGGGCAAAGGCATAGGCCCTGCCTATGTTGACAAGACGGCAAGGACGGGAATAAGGGCAGGAGAACTGCTTTATTAACCATCTACTTAAGGTTCTCTATAATGCCCCTGCATTTGATGTTGAGGACATATACAGCGAATACATGAAATACGCGGAGAGGCTTGCAGGCTATATTGCGGACACGGATGTAATCGTCAACAGGATGATTGATGAAAATAAAAACCTGCTCTTTGAAGGTGCGCAGGGCACACTCCTTGATGTTGACCACGGAACGTATCCCTATGTCACGTCCTCAAGCGCTGCAGCAGGCGGCGCGTGCACAGGGCTTGGCGTCAGCCCCACAAAGATTTCCAGCGTTATCGGTATTGTCAAGGCTTACACTACGAGGGTGGGTGAAGGCCCGTTCCCTACAGAAATAAACGATTCTCTCGGAGAAAAGATACGGGAAAAAGGCGGCGAATACGGAGCCACCACAGGAAGGCCGAGAAGATGCGGCTGGCTTGATATGGTGGCGCTGCGTTATGCTGCAAGGGTAAACGGGTTCAGCGGAATTGTGCTGACAAAGCTTGATATACTTGACGGCCTTGAGGAGATTAAGATATGCACCGCGTACAGGTTTGAAGGAAAGCTTTATGAAGAATTTCCTAAGGAACTGAACATCCTGGAAAAGTGCGAACCTGTTTATGAAGAGGTTCGCGGTTGGAAGGAAAATACAGGCGGCGCAAAGAGCTTTGAGAAACTTCCGTCAGCGGCTCAGGCGTATATTAAAGGGATAGAGCGCAGGCTTAATGTTAAGGTTACGATAATCTCTTCAGGGCAAAAAAGAGATGAACTTATTATGCGCGGAGAAATATTCTGATGGCAAAAGTGCAGGCTGAACCTGCAACAGCCGCACGATATGCAGAATATCATCAGGCGTAACGGATACAGTTTAGCCACGACCATCTTAAACTCAATCTACCCTTCAATATGCCCATTGTGCAGTAAACGCTCTGACAGTTTTCAGCATTCACCTATATGCGCAACTTGCTGGGCCGGGATTAAGCGTTATTCGGGGCCTTCATGCAGGATATGCGCTGTTCCTTTGGTGTCGGTGCATGCCACTGTCTGCAAAGAATGCCTCACACATTCGCCTTCATTTTCCATGGTCTTAAATTATGGTATTTACTCCGATGCGCTGGCAGAGGCAATTAATTTGATGAAATTCTCAGGCCTGAGAAGATTTGCCCATTCTCTTGGGAAACTGCTTCTGAATCTTGAAATGCCTGAATGCGACGGCATAATCCCTGTTCCTCTCAGCAAAAATGCTCTTAGAGAAAGAGGATTTAATCAATCGCTCCTCATGGCGAAGGTAATTTCAAAAAATTTAAGAATTCCTGTTCATATGGACATGCTCTTAAAAATGAAAGACACTCTGCCGCAAGTCGGCTTAAACGCAAAAGAGAGGATGAAAAATCTCAGAGGCGCATTTAAGGCCAGCGGAAAAATCAGCAGCCTGAGACTGCTTCTTCTTGATGATGTAATGACAACAGGCGCAACAGCAAGAGAGTGTTCGAAGACATTAATGAGCGCCGGCGCAAAAGAGGTTACTGTTATTACTCTTGCACGGGCAGGCATGATATAGTATCATATTGATTCAGTTATGATTGATTTGCATACACATAGTTTATTCAGCGACGGAGAGTTGTTGCCTGCCGAATTGATACAAAGGGCATCGGTAATAGGCTATAAGGCTATTGCCATTACAGACCATGTGGACCAGTCAAATATTGATATTGTGATACCAAGCGTTGTAAAGGCGCTTAAAGCTTTAAAAGATTTTGTCTCAATCACTGTAATCCCCGGCGCTGAAATCACGCACGTTCCTCCGGCGCTGATTCCTTCCATGGTTAAAGAGGCAAGGCAGCTTGGCGCAAAGATAGTTGTTGTTCACGGTGAGACAATAGCCGAGCCTGTTGCAGAAGGGACGAACAGGGCGGCAATAGAGGCAGGCGCTGACATAGTTTCGCATCCCGGCATTATTTCAACAGAAGACCTGCTCCTTGCAAAAGAGAAAGGCGTCGCCCTTGAGATTACATCAAGGAAAGGGCATTCGCTTTCAAACGGGCATGTTGCAAAAGAGGCAATAAAATTCGGCGTTCACCTTGTAATAAATACAGATGCCCACAGCCCCGCTGATTTCATAACAGATGAAACTGCGAAGAAGATACTGCTTTCTGCAGGGATAGATGTAAACAGGATAGAATATGTCTTTGAAAATTCCAAGGCTCTTGTGGAAAAGGCGCTCAGGAGGGATTAATGCCAAAGCCTATAAAGAAAAAGATTGCAAAGAAAACAATATCAGGGACAGAGGCAAGCGGAACTCTTTCAAGACTTAAGAAGTCCGCAGAGGAGAGAAAGCGTTTTTTAATAACTGCACTTGCTGCTGTTGTTTTATCAGCTCTTGCAATCGGAGGTTTTTTCCTCTACAGCAATACCCAGAAAAACAAGGCTCAAAAGCTCGAATATGAGGCATATAAAATATATTACGGGCTGTATCAAAAACAGCCTTTTGCAGGCGAGGAGCGTTATAAAAAGGCAGCGGAGATATTCGGAAAGGCATACGACACAAGAAAATCACCTGTATCCTTGTATTATATTGCTAACTGTTATTATGAACTCGGGAAATACGAAGATTCATTAAATGCCCTGAAAGAATTAAACCGGAAATTCCCTGATGATGAGAAGTTTGTCCCGCTTTCATATTATAAGATGGCGATGATCAGCCTGAAAAAAGGCAGCGCTGAAGAAGCCCTTAAAGCTTTCGCCGTGCTTTACAATTATAAGACAGGAACATACAAAGACCTTTCTCTCATAGAGTCAGGCAAGATACTTGAGGCTCAGGGCAAGACAGAAGAGGCAAAGAAGAAATACGAAGAGCTTGCCAAAGACTTCCCTCAATCTCCGTTTGCCGAAGAGGCAAAGGCGAGGATCGAGAAGAAGAAAGGTTAGAGACAGGCTTTATTACCTGATAATAATTCTCGCGACCTTCCGAGTTTTAATCCAGCGCGCGACCTCTGAAATTGCCCTGTCTGTTCCAACGGCGATACAGCCTCGTGTCCAGTCAGGCCACGCAGTGGAATTGCCATGCCACTTAAAAAAACGATACGGCCCATGGACGCCGATATCACTGCCGGTATATCCTCTTGAGATTTGCTCCTGAGTGGGATATCCGATAGGTATAAAAGTTCCAAAGCGGGACGAAGGACGGGGAATGCCAAGGGTGTATTCTCCGAGAGGTGTTTTATTATCTCCCTGCTTTATTTTGTTAATGCCGCCTTTGCCGATTGCCACCTTATATTCACCGACAGGTTTGCTCTCCTGACACAACCACATTTTATGCTGTTTGGTGTCAACAAGCAGAGAGGTTTCATGCCCTTCGCATGGATTTGTTTTGGCCCCGTGGCACAGCGCTGCCATTCCTAAATATGCAAAAACAAAAATCAAGAAACGGACAGCGTTTCTTAGGAACATTGCATTAATCATACCGGCAGTTGGCGGGGAAGTTTGCAGGTTAAGTAAAAAGGAGGCAAATTAATCGTTAGCTATATTCTTTTTAGTGTGCAACGCTGTAACCAGCACTTTCTTATTGCGGGTCTTCACGGGTTTAACGGTATTGTTCTTTTTGCTTTTATAGGTTTTCTTATGTTTATAGGTTTTCTTATAGGATGCCTTCCTTATTTCAAATCTGTCATCCCTGTCAAGCTGGAATTTTTCTTCTGGCGGCAGGCTTATCTCGGTTCCCAGCTTCAGAGACCTTGCCTTATCCATCGAATTAAGCACAAGAATCGCTTTTACGGTTACCCCTGTTTTTTTTGCAATTTTCTGCAGCGTATCGCCTTTTTTGACCGTATATGTTTCAACGCTGAACCTTTCATTTTCCGGGATAGCGGCAAGATTTTGCTGGAAGAGTTCCTTTGTTCCAGCAGGTATCCTGAGGACATAAGCATGCTCGTGGGGAGGCGTGCACCATCTTCTGAGTTCAGGGTTCAGCTCTTTTATTGTCTCTACTGTGGTATCAGCGCACTTTGCCGCAACCTCAAGGTCAAGCGGCCCGCTTACCTTGACCTCATCGTAATTCAGCGGCTGATGATATACAATGTTCATGAATCCGAATTCTTCCGGATTCGATGCAATGTTGCTTGCAGCGATAAAGCGCGGGACATAGTTTTTTGTCTCGCTTTTTATATGGCGGGTATTAAGCAAGGGCCAGTAATCGTCGCTCTTGGATCGTTTTAAAGCCTTCATTATCCTGCCTTCGCCTGCATTGTATGCAGCCATTGCAAGGTTCCATGAACCGAACATTTCATAGAGGTCACTGAGATAATTTGCCGCCGCTGCCGTTGATTTTACCGGATCTCTTCTTTCATCTCTCCACCAATCTATTACAAGCCCGTATCTCTTTGCGGTTGCGGAAATAAACTGCCATGGCCCTGCTGCCCTTGCAACCGAATATGCATAAGGATTAAAACCGCTCTCTATTAAGGAAAGGAACACTATGTCCTCAGGGACGTTTTTGTTTTTCAGTATCTCCTTCATCAGTTCCACATATTTCCCTGAACGGCTCAGCCACATGGCAAATCTTTCCCGTATCCTCTCGGCAAAGAGAACCGTACTCTTCTCTACTGCCTTTACAGCAATGGGGTTTGATTTGTACGGGACGGTTTCAGGTTCTGCTACAGTGGGTTTTGCCTCAGGCGCTGCTTCTATTACGGGTTCTGCCTTTGTTACGGATTCTGCTTTTGTGGCCGGTTCTATTTTTTCAGCAGGCTTCTCCGAGATTATAGGCGGAGGCTGACCATCCGCAGATTTTTCCTCCGGAGTCCCGGAGGCATAAAGCGGCGCAAACAAAAACAATATAAAGCATAAAACAGCAAACAAACGCAATTTGCCCATAATTGGTTAATTTTCACCTACACGGATGTTTTTGTCAAGTAAAAGTTTTTATTTATCTATATTCTTCTCCAAAATCTCATAGTGAAACTGGTATAATATGAAAACTTTGAAAGCTTCCGGATTATGGGTAAAATAATCGCAATAGCAAATCAGAAAGGCGGTGTCGGCAAGACTACAACTGCTGTAAATCTTGCCGCTTCGCTGGCCCTTGCAGAAAAAGATATCCTTGTAATAGACACTGACCCCCAGGGAAATTCTACCAGCGGGTTTGGCATATCAAGAGACAATACGGGAAATACTCTTTATGATTTTTATTCCGAAAAGTGCAAGATACGAGAAACGATAAGGGAAACAGAAGTAGAGCATCTCGGCATTATCCCTTCAACCGTAGACCTCCTCGGCGTTGAGGTGGAGCTTGTCGGACGCGAAGGCAGAGAACATATTCTTTCTCATGCGATAGCAGCAATACGCGATAAATACCGGTATATATTTATTGACTGTCCACCTTCTCTCGGGCTTTTGACGCTGAATGCGCTTGTGGCTGCGGATTCTGTCCTTGTTCCTGTGCAGTGCGAATACTACGCGCTTGAAGGGCTCGGCCTGCTGTCAAACACCATTCGGCTGGTGAGAAATTCTTTCAACTCAGGCCTTGATATTGAAGGCATAGTCCTTACCATGTTTGATTCAAGAAATACGCTCGCAAATGAGGTCGCGGAAGAGGTCAGGAAACATTTCGGCGGCAAAGTATATAATACTGTAATTCCGAGAAATGTAACGCTCGGAGAAGCGCCGAGCTACGGGAAACCTGCCTTGCTTTATGACGCAAGGTCTAAAGGAGCGCAGAGTTATTTGTCACTGGCAAAGGAGATACTGAATGAAAACGGCATTAGGCAGAGGACTTGACGCATTAATTCCTGAGAAGGGAGAAGAGATACTTCATCTGGAAGTCAGCCGTATATCTGCCGGCGGAGAACAGCCGCGGAAGGTTTTCAGGGACGGCTCTCTCAAGGAACTCGCCGCATCAATAAAGGAAAAGGGCGTGCTCCAGCCGATTATAGTCTCAAGGGCGGGAGATGGTTCGTTCAGGCTCATCGCAGGCGAACGGAGATGGCGCGCTTCGCAGCTTGCAGGCCTTAAAAAGATTCCCGCAATCGTAAAGAATGTTGCATCAAGAGACTCTCTGGAGATAGCGCTCATAGAGAACATACAGAGGGAAGACCTTAATCCCGTTGAAACAGCGGAGGCATTCCATAAACTAATGAGGGATTTCAGCCTTACGCAGGAAGATCTCTCGGAGAAGGTCGGGAAGGAGAGGGCTACTGTTGCCAATTACCTCAGGCTTCTGAAACTCCCCGAGGAAATAAAGTCATTAATCTCTGACGGCTCTCTGAGCATGGGACATGCAAGGGCAATCCTCTCTATCGAAGGAAGGGCAAATCAGACAGGTGCCGCAAGAAAGGTTATGAAGAAGGGGTTAAGCGTTAGGGAAACGGAAACACTCGTAAAAAGCACCGCTCTTTCAGGGACAAAAAAATCAAAAACACACAAAGGGCATAAAGACCCGCAGATAGCATCCCTCGAAGACAAGCTTATAAAGAGCCTTGGCACAAAGGTAAGGATTCATCACAAAGGCAAAAAAGGCGGGAGGATAGAGATAGAATACTATTCCCTCGATGAACTGGACCGCTTGCTTGATATACTGATGAGCTGAAAGAGGCGTTATCTCCCCTTTGAAAATATCCTGTCTATAGAAATAAGCCCGCCTCCTTTTATTATCAGGGCGAGGGCAATGCCAACCACAAGTATGTGAAACTCTATCCCTTCTCCTTTTTGCAGGCCGAACCAATTTATGAAAAAGCCATTTTGCAGATGGTTCATGTATGCGCACACTGACATGGATATGCCTATCCCAAGTGCAGAGAGCCTTGTGAAGAATCCGAGGATGAGGCCGATAGAGCCGAAGAACTCTATTGCCATCAGAAGGAGCGTAAGGTAGAACGGGAAGCTCATCTGCGATGAGAATATCTGTATCGTCTTTTCAAATCCTGCGCCGCCGAACCATCCCAGCACTTTCTGGCTGCCGTGGGCAAACATCACCGAGCCGAGGGCAAGACGGATAAACAGCGGCGAAATACTGCTGTCTGTTCTAAGCATTGTTTTAAACATTGGCATTGTGTTTTGCCTCTTTACCGGTTTTTACAAAAGAGAAAACTTCACCGCAGATGCATCTGAATTTTCCGTCTCCCAGATAATCAAAGGGAGAATCAGCTTCGCCAAGCTTGTACGCTTCGTCATCCCTTTTGCATGACGGGCATACCGCAATGTCATCAGGATAACAGGTTGTGCACATCTGCTGTTTGCGTTATCTCTTCTTTTTCTTTGAAACTGTCTTTTTCTTCTTTGCAACCTTCTTTTTAGCTGTCTTTTTTGTTGTCTTTACAGCCTTCTTCCTGGCAGTGGAGATTTCTTCCACCTCCATTCCGCAGCAATAGATGGGGCGCAGTTGTGTCTCAGGCATCTCCTTAACAGTGACCTCGCAGCCGCACTCGTCGCATTCATACGTTACTAATCTTGCCATGACAGTTCCTCCTTTTCCTCTCAGACTTTAAACCAATTATATCATTTTCAATAGCTATGTCAAATTTTTTATAGAGGCGGTATGCGCAGTCAGCTCCGGTAAGGTTCTTTAGCGTCACCTGCTTAACTCATAAATGCAGATTATTCGGAAAGCTGTTTATAGTTGTCGCACGCATATTTATTCCCTTTGTCGCATGCCTTTTTAAAATCAGCAGCAGCTTTCCTTGTGTAAGCGACACCGCGGAAGAAATAAGCCTCGCCGTAGCCCGGGATTATAGTGAGAGCCTTGTTATAGTCTTCAATCGCTTCATCATAGCGCCCTTTCTTGGCATGGGCAAGACCGCGGTTATAATAGGCAAGGGCAAAATCCGGGTTCAGGGATATTGCCTTGGTTGCGTCCTCAATGGCATTGTTGTATTGCCCTCTGTTGAAGTAGGCAAGCCCCCGGCGGTGGTATATCTCGGCATCCTTAGGCTGTAAGTCAATGCCTTTGGTGTAATCCTTAATTGCCTCCTCATATTTTTCTTTTTTGAAATAGGCCTGTCCGCGGTTAAAGTAGGCCTCAGCGTATTTAGGGTCTATTGAGATGGCTTTTGTATAGTCCGGGATGGCCTTGTCAAAATCACCTTCGTTGAAAAAGCCATTGCCCCTGTCGAAATAAAACTGGGCGTCAGCCCCCATCGCCGGATGGGAGTTCCACGCAATGATTAAGCAAATTCCTAAAAGAATAATCCTGATTTTCATATTCGGCTCCTTTTCAATCCTCTCAAATATTAATTAACCGCTATCCTTTTAGTCAATCCTTCCGGGATATTTCAGATTCCAGTATCCGCCGTGAGGAGGGATTAGATTTGATTTATCATTCTTTTTATTCATTTATATGTTCTATTTGTCTCATCAGTCTTATTAGTATAGTTTGCTTGGCATCAGAATCCTTTACTGTTTGGGTTTTTGCGAGCTAATCGCATCATTCAGTGAAAGGCTGATTGCCTCATGCCAATCAATGTAATCACCTACTTTATCCTCAATTATTTTCAATTCCTTTTTTGAAGCCCGTCGCCCAAGTTCTTCTTCAGCAACATTTTGTACGTCTTCGATGCTTAGTGAGTAAATAACCCTTGAGGTATCAATCATTTAGGCCCTCCTTTTCAAGTTCATCAACACCTACCCAAAATTTCATATAACGCTTTAATAAATAGAACCGTTGTTTCCTTTTTAGAAAGCCCCGCCCTCATTAGGTTGCTCCCATAATAACATCTTACAACCCAATTTTCGAGCAGTAACGGGTTATTGTGCAAGCATTACATTTTGGAGAACGTGCAGTGCAGATTTTTCTTCCGTGAGAAACCATATTTACATGTAAGGAGAAGCGTATCGGAGGAGGGATAAGCTCCTGTAAAAAATCCATATCTTTGACCGAGCATTTTTTACTGCTACAAGTTTCTTTATTCCATCCAAGCCTATTGGCAATTCTCCAACAGTGTGAATCTACAGGGAATACTTGGCGCTCAAGTGAATACAGCATTACACAGCGGGCTACTTTTTTCCCAACCTCGGGGAGAGAAGAAAGAAACTGTTCACATTCTTCATCCGACATTTTTTTTAGAGGAGCAAGGGTTGGTTTACCAAATTTCTTTATTAGAGTTTTTATAATTGCCTTGACAGCCATGGCTTTTTGATTTTGGAGGCCTCCCCAGGCAATTACCTGACTAACCTTCCTTACAGGAGTATCGGCAAGCATTTTATATTTCGGGAAGGCGCGCTTAAAGGTTCTATAAGCATTGAGATATACCTTCTCGCTTCTCTTTACGCTGCAAAGTATAAAAACAAGTTCGTCCAGAGGATTTTTTTTATTATAGTGAGAAAAATCTTTATACTCTTTCCTTAGTTTTTGTGTTATTTCAGATATGTGCGGAGCAGGGGGCTTAAACATTTTTGTCAATCTTCCTTCCGGAGTTCAACCAACCCGATATTGGGCATACATAAAATGTAAAAACATGCAGTAAAAACTAGCAAAGAAGGTGAGAGGGGCTTAGGTCTGATTATATCTTGCAAAATACTCGTCAATTTCTGGCCGTAATTCAATGCCAACATGTTCAAAAATATCGAGCAACTGTTGATAGGTGCCCTGGCCACCAAGAAAGTCCCAAAATTCTTCAGCCACTTTTAATTCGTTTTGCAAGTCTAACATCCCTCTCATGGTCCACCGATTGTAAGGTTGCGGATCATAAGGATTGTAAGGAATTGCAATTATAGTCTGAACATTTGCACTTGGGTTATCAGCCAAGGCCGCTGCAACCCATTCTAAAAGTGTTCTCTTAAATTCTTTAAATCCTCCCGCATTAGGCTTTGCCGTTTTAATATCAAAGAGATAAATAGTCCCATCATGTGCAATAAGTTTAATATCAACCTTTGTGAGTTTTACTTTCCTCATCTGTCCTTGCTGGCAAACAGCTCTAAGGGCTTCTATTTCAATTGGCTTATCAGGATTGGAATTTGCTGTTGAAAGATTATCCATAATGTTTTGAATGACATTATGAGCTTCTGAGCTAATCTGAGACCCAGCCACTTGCTGCGATAATGCGCTCTGGAAATTTGCAACCGCTACTGCCTTTGCAACCGGCTCAAAGATACTTGTGCCGAAATTTGTATTTAAAGAATGTATGAAGGAATACAAAGCCAGTCTATCTTTGCCGAGTAGTCTCGTATGAAAAGGCATCGACGCTGGCTCTGGATTGTAGTTTTGAAATTTATGCCGTAAGCTATTTTTTAAAACAGTCGCTACATTATTAATTTGCTCCGACGATAGTGCCATTATTTATATATCTTATTAAATTCTTCAATCAAAGCATTTGTAGTTGATTTTTTATAAATTTCTTTAGGGTCATCAATATTTATCTCAGAACTATCAATAACCTCAATAGCATTATTAAAATGTTTTAAACATTTAGATTCATTTTTTATAATTTTTAGAATGGCATCACAATATGCTTTATTTTTTTTGTCGGTAGGATTGGGTTTTTCATTTGGTTCGGTAATCTTTCTGAAAAGCATAAATAAGTGATACCTCGCTTTATTATATTTTCTTTCAATCTTTTTTGAATTTAAAAAATGCTTAAACATGTATTGCAACAATCCACTTAAATAGTAAGGGTCAAACTTATGGTCTTTATTAAAAATGCTACTTTTCCTATCCTTATAAACCTTGCCAAAATAACCCGATACAACATGTGGTTCTTCAAGAAACATTGCGACATAAGATTTAATCTGTTCTCTAATATCAACAATAGATTTTTTCTTTATGCTTGGGTCATAAGTGTATTGAGATTTTCTTCTTTCATAATATAATCCATCTCCCATGTATTTGTAAAACTCCTCTAATCCCTTTTGAAAGGAAGTCAATGCTAATAATTGTTCCTCCTTTATTTCAGTTTGGTTATTAGTAGAAACAATAACTCTATCTCGTATATCTGGGTCATCAGTGATAATGAGTTTAATTGGAATAAATAAACTATCTATTCCTTCTAAATCTTTATTTAAGAATAATACATTAGATGTTTGACACCCATTTACAATTTGAGAGTTTGTTAAAATAAATTTATCACCTCGCCCCTTATTATCTTCAGCAATAATAGTAATGCCATTATTTAACAATTGAAATAATGCGTATTGTTTTTCTTGAAGTGTATGGTTGATTTTGTCATTTACTTCTTCGTCTATTCCAAGAAAGTCTCGCACGTTGTCGTAAAACAATGGCTTTAATTTTCCAGAAGCACTATCAATTATAACTTCCTTATATTCTTTGAAAGGTAAAATACCAATATATGATTCTCTTACCTTATTTATCTCCTTTAGCGCAATCTTGCGTGAAAATGTAAACTCCGTATTTAAAGGCTGATTCGCTCTATCAAACAACTTTCTCAATTTCTCATTGTCAACAGGAATTATTTCAACAATATCAGTTTTATTTTTAAAATTGCCCGTACTTTTTAATATTTCCTTCTTTTTTTCTATTGTTGTTGCACAACTAGTTTCATTATTCCACGTCCCCGTTGAACAATAAAATAATTTGCAATTAAATGATTTAACGTAAGAAAGCAGTTTCAAAATCTCTAAGTAAAGATTGTGATATTCTTTCGTTTCGGACGTAAATGAATACTTCGGTTTTTCAGATAAAAAATCAATTACAGTGTCACAAAAATTGGCTATCTCGCTATCCTCGAATTTCGGAGATGTTTTTGCCTGAAAGAAATATATTGTTATGTCAAAATTCCTTTTAGTTACGCTTAAATCTTCTATCTCGTTTAGTGAAGTAATAATATTGCCATCAATGGAAAAGCAAATTCCATCAATGCCTTTGTTTTTTCCAACTCCAACATCATCTAAGTCATTATCATCTAAAAATGACAACTCATTTTTTAAAATTGAATAATGACAAAATTTTTCAAAGTTTATTTCTTTCTCAGATTTGTCTAACTCAAAATCATCGACAAATCTTTTTAAATACCCTTCAATAATAATATCCATTATTCTCTCTCTTTAAAATGAAAAATTATTTCCGCATATGCCCCTTTATCTTTCTCCGTGCGGTTCAATACAGGGCGTTTGAATTGATTAACGATTCGCATGCCAGCATTTTCTGCAATAGTAGGATATATATTATATTTGTCATTGGCTACAAGGAAAATATCATAATCGTCTACTAAATATTTTTTGCAGTTGATTAAAACGTCTATTATTCCTTGAATGTAGTTTTGCTTGGCTTCTTTGCTTTGTCCTTTGTGGAGCGGGCCGATTTCTAAATCATCTTTGCGTTTAAAACCAAAGAGGTCATAGGCATAAGCATGTTGTTCGTGATAATCAATTAGTCCAACGTAGGGTGGACTTGAAAATATTCCTTTGATTTTTTGCTTTCTCGCCAAATCTGCGAAGGCCGGATTTTTCTTTTCAAGTTCATTGAATATATCAATTGTTCTGCTGTCACCAGTTAAGCATACTTGAAAAGTTTGAGTTCTCAATTTGTCAAATTGCAAAAGACGTTTTACAGTATCCTTAGTATAAGTTTCCCACCACTTTAGAATGGAGAACAAGGGCTTACAAACCTTGCCGTGTTTTGCACAGTAATACGTTGCTGTAATTGGCTCAATCAATGTTGCTAAGTCGGCGTGTGTTGTGGCCCTACATGAGCGAATAGTTCTGCTCAAAATAATACTGATGATTCTTTTGGTATCAGCATCTTTTATTTTTTTGATTTCATCAAACACACACTGAATTTCTTCTCTGATGTGTTGGGAATACCACTTGTCCAAGAATGTATTGGCCTTATCTTGCTTTAATTTGATGTTATACGCTTTAACGAGCTTATTGAAGATAGGTAAAAATTCTTTTTCCTTTTCTGCGCCGTATTTCTCCTCGTTAATCTGATTGCGCTCGACTTTGTATTTATATTCGGGTACAGGAAAATATTTATTGTTGAATTCATAAAGTGACTTCAAAAGTTTCTCTTCAAATTTAAGCGTATGAGAATTTGACAAGAACGCTCTTAGCGTTTTTGTTATTCGGTCGATTTCCATTTGAACCTTTGCAAGGTCATATTTCACAACTTTGGAATTACTTATCAGCGCATTGAAGGCAGAAACATCTATGCCAATGGCATGCATTCCAAGTTCACAGGCTTGCACCATAGCAGTGCCACTACCGGTAAATGGATCTAAAATTATATCGCCCTTTTTGAAACATGCTTTTTTCTTGAAATTGTCTGTATGGCTGTCAAGGAAATATTCAACAAGTTGTGGGATGAATTTGCCCTTGTAAGGGTGAAGTCTGTGAACGTGTTTGGTTGTCTCGGCTTCTTTATATTGGTCAAAAGAAAGCGCCCAGTTTAAATCATCTCCGAGTTGATCTTTCCATAAAACTTCTCGGTTGCCATTATAAGATTTATAGTAATTAATTAATTCTTGCTTTGAAACCTGTGCCATTCCATTGTCACCATTTTTTTTGATTCGTCCATATTGAATAAGGTATGAAATATTAGCGGTTGTCACAGTTTTACTTAAATACTGTGTCGCCCATTCGCTGGCTTCTTTCGTAGTTAATAGCTTGTCTGT